>Ga0210006_1000028_pt1 | contig 127104 bp, 124 predicted proteins | sample CryGey02umfilter_2_FD_185452 | JGI IMG/M metagenome (GOLD analysis project Ga0210006, IMG submission 185452) | Groundwater microbial communities from aquifer in Utah, USA - Crystal Geyser 4/10/14 0.2 um filter (SPAdes) (version 3) | ecosystem: Environmental > Aquatic > Deep subsurface >... | reverse complement strand
CAGCGCACTCCTCGCCGAATTCGACGAGGAGTGGATGGCCGGCAAAATCTACCTGAACTTCAAAATCTGAATCCCGTGGCTTAACAGAAAAAACCAGGACTTTTTACAGAAACAATGTTGCACAATCATTAGGGTGAAGCCAAGCCAGACACCAAAGGCGAATGCTTGTATGTCGACAAAGGTTGGTGCGTTGGGGCGTTCATCGTGCAAAATCGAGGAGAACGTCGATGGTGTTCGCGACCTCTTTTCCTTCAAGGTCGGTATCATGCGGTTGGCCGATGACGGGAAGATGTCGAAAAGATGAACAGATGTTCATGAACAACACTTCAGATGCTTTTCTCTCGGAACCATGGATACCATCAAATCATGCGCATACTCGTTATCGAAGATGATCGTGAGACGGCTCGCTTCCTGACCAAAGGTTTGAGGGAGAGCGGCCATGTTGTCGACCATGCGGCCGACGGAGAAGACGGACTGCATCTGGCGCGGGAGGGGGACTACGATCTGCTCATCGTCGACCGGATGCTGCCGGGGCGCGATGGCCTGTCGGTCATTACCGCACTGCGCCAGGATGGGATCGAGGTTCCGGTCTTGATTCTGAGCGCCTTGGGGGAGGTCGACGACCGGGTGCGGGGTTTGCGGGCCGGGGGCGACGATTATCTGACCAAGCCCTACGCCTTTGCTGAACTGCTGGCCCGACTTGAGGTTCTGGCCCGGCGGCGGGGGAGCGGTGGAGAGACCAAACTCAAGATCGCCGACCTTGAGATGGATATTCTCTCGCGCACCGTCAAACGCTCGGGAACCCCTATTTTGCTTCAACCCAAGGAATTTCAGTTGTTGGAATTCCTCATGCGCCACGCCGGACAGGTGGTGACCCGCACCATGCTGCTTGAGAAGGTCTGGGACTACCACTTCGACCCCCAGACCAACGTTATCGACGTGCACATCAGCCGTCTGCGCCGCAAGCTCGACCGCGACTTTTCCCCCCCTTTGTTACACACCGTCCGGGGTGCCGGGTATTTGCTGCGCGATGATTCCGCGCATCCTTAAAACCAACGCCTTTCGGCTGGCGATCCTCTACGCCGCGTTTTTCGGCGCCTCGGTCCTCGCCCTGCTTTCCTACCTCTACTGGGATACCGTTCGCCACATGGATCACACCGTGGCGAACGATATCTCCACCGAAATGGGTTTCTTACAGCACCGTGCCGAGCTCTTTGGCATCGACGATCTGGCCGACGAGATCGCCCGCCGCTCGGCCCCCTCCGGCACCACCGACCACCTTTACCTACTCAGCGCCCCCGACGGCCATATTGTGGCCGGCAATCTGCCCGGCTGGCCCGACATCGAGACACTCGAAGACGGGATGGTCCATTTCTCGTTGCGCCAAGAGTGGGAACACGAGGACGAACAACGGCGTAGAGAGCCCCACCCGGTGCAGGGGGTGGTTGCCTCCCTGCTGGGGGGAGGCAAGCTGCTGGTCGGGCGCGATACCCATGAGCGGCAAGAGATCCAAGAAAACACCCTGCGCACCATGGCTGGAGCGATGGGGGCGATGCTGGTGGTGGCGCTGGTGGTGGGGGGGACGCTCAGCCGGGGGGTGTTGCACCGGTTGGAAACCGTCAATCTGGCCATTCGCGGCATCATGGAGGGCAACCTCAAACGGCGACTGCCCCTGGACGGCAGCGGCGATGAGGTCGACCGCTTGCTGACCAGCCTGAACGCCATGCTGGAGCGGATCGACCGATTGATGGAGGGGATGCGCAACGTGACCGACAACGTTGCCCATGACCTGCGCACGCCACTGAGCAGAATGCGCAGTCGCATGGAGCTGGGGTTGATGGAGGTCCACGATGCCAACGAACTGCGGTCGATCCTGGACGAAACGGTGACCGATTTAGAGGGGGTGATCGCCACCTTCAACGCCCTGCTTGCCATCGCCCAGGCCGAGTCGGGGGCGGGGGGGCCGAAGGTGACCATCGACCTCAACGCTCTGGTCGAGGATGTGGGGGAGCTCTACGGCGCCCTGGCCGAGGAGGAGGGGGTCGACTTCGAGGTCAAAGAGGATCCGGGGCTGACCCTGCAAGGCAACCGCCATCTGCTGGCCCAGGCGCTGGGCAATCTGCTCGACAATGCCATCAAATACACCCCGTCCGGGGGCCAAGTCAGGCTCGGTGCCTGGTCGCGGGGGGGGAAGATCGTGCTTCAGGTGTCCGACAGCGGCCCCGGCATTCCCACCATCGACCGGGAGCGGGTGCTCGACCGCTTCACGCGGCTTGATGCCAGCCGCACCACCCCCGGCAACGGTTTGGGTCTGAGCATGGTGCGGGCCGCAGCCCTTTGGCATGGTGCCAAACTTGAACTGAGCGATACCCATCCCGGCCAACCCCAGCCAGGGTTGACGGTCACTCTGGTGTTTTCGGGGCCTGACAAATCATAGGGGTGGGACTACTTCCCCGAGGCCAAATCGAGGCTGTTCACCCGTTCGTCCGATTGCCACGGCAGCCAGATCAGCAGCGCTCCGACGGTGAGGTTGGTGTTGCGTTTGACCAGGGGGGAGTCGCGCACCACGCCGGGGGCCAGGGTGCGGATCTTGGTGAAACCCTTGATCCAGAGGTGGTTGCCCAACGGTAGGTCGCCGGTGACGTAGGCAAACAGGGAGTGCAACCCAGACCCAGAGGTGTAGGTGGCCCGCTCGGCGGTCGCCTGGGCGGGGGCGACCCCGTAGTAGGTTTCAAGGTAGCGCTGCGAGGCGACGAGCATCCCGACATCGAGTCGCAGTTTCCAGTTGTCCTCTTGGCTGTCGAAACGGGCGGTGTAGCGCGGCTCAAGCACCCAGCCGTACCCCCGCCCTTGAACATCAAAGACCCCCCGTACCGGAATACGGACGATCCGCTCGACGGCGGCGGCGTCTTTCGAAATGCGGATATTCAGCCGCGGCCCCGCCTCCATTGTGAGGGGGAGCGCCGACATCCCGGCCCTGGCCCGGTTGGCCCCGCCGGAGACCGGCATCCCCGCCGAGAGCCCCACGTCGAGCGACACCCGCCCCCCATCGATCACCAATCCTCGCGCCCCATCCCGGTCGAGTTTGAACCGCTCCCCCCGGTAGATGAGGTAGGGCAGCGGCAGCGCCACCGTGTAGGACTGATCGCTGCCCATGTAGTGGGGGATCGCGGTTGCCCCCAGCATCATTCCCGCCTCCCATAGCGGCTGTGCCCGTTCGTCGGCCCAGAGTTGGGGGGCGGCGAGCAGGGGGAGCAGGGCGATCAGGCAGCGACGGAGCAACGGCGGCATGGGGGATTCTATCGTGGTCAGTGGGGGGGACGCGGGCCATCGGCAAAGCACGGGCCAGTATATCGGATTGGATGAAACCTGGGGTGCGTCCCCCAACACCGGGGGGACTGTTGCACTTTTCGACAGCAGCGAGGCGATGAAACGATGACGTTTTCGGTGGCCGGGATTGAGATCGCCCCTTGGATTCCTGTGGTTTGGGGGGTGGTGGTCGGCTTGGCGTATTCCCTGGTCGGGGCGGCGGGGGGGATCCTCGCCTCGGTCGGGTTCATCTCGGTCATGGGGGTCGCCCACGCCAACATGGTTAAACCGATGGCCCAGATTCTCACGCTGGTCACCCCCTTGGTGGCGGTGCCCGGCTATGTGCGCCAGGGGCGGCTGGTGCTGTGTGTGGCGGTGTTGCTCGGTCTGGGTGGGGTGGTGGGGGCTCTGGTCGGTTCGACTTTATCGGCCACCTATCTGTCGGACCTTTCGGCCTTCAAACCGGTGTTTGGCCTGTTTACCCTGGCGGTGGCGGGGCAGATCGCCTGGAGCCTGCGCCCCAACCGCACGGCGGGCAAAGGGGGGCGTGCCGCCGCCCGTTTTGAGGCTCATTTGGCCCAAGGGGGTGACCCCAAGGCGATTGGGGTGGAACGGTTGCAGTGGGGTTTGAAACGGCTCGATTTCACCTTCGCCGGAGAGCGTTTCGCGTTTTCTCCCTGGTTGCCGATTCTGGCCGGGATGCTCATCGCGGTGGTCTCCTCGGCGCTGGGGGTGGGGGGCGGTTTTCTGCTCGTCCCCTTTATGGCCTCGGTGATGGGGTTGCCGATGTTCGTCATCGCCGCCACCGCCGCCACGGCGGTGGTGATCTCCTCGCTCACCTCGGTGGCCAACTACCTGCGTTTGGGGGTTGATCTCGACTGGACCCTGCTGGGCTTGACCCTGCTCGGGGTGGCGGTCGGCTCCTGGCTTGGCCCCCGACTGAGCCGCTTCATGAAGGAGCGTTGGCTCAAGGGGTTCCTGACCCTGGTGCTGTTGGGGATCGGGCTGCGTTATCTGCTGTGAATCCCCCTTGTTCCCACCCCGCCACAGGGGCATCCTGATTTCATGCCGCCATGAGACAACCACGGGAGGGGGAGCCATGATCGAGACCATGAAAAAACTACGTAGCGCGTTGATCGCCGATCTGCCGCAGCGGCGCACCCACATCGAGGGGTTGTGGAACAACCTGGAGGGGGAGGGGGCGCTGCACGAGCTGCGCCGCGCGCTCCACGACCTGGCGCTGACCAGCCGTTGGCTCGGCTTGGGGGAGGTCGCCGATGCCGCGCTGTCGCTGGGGGGGCGGATCGAGAAGGGGCCGCCGGGTGGCAAACCCGACCCCACCGCCCTGGCCGATTTCGAGCAGATGCGGCAGGCGTTGGAGGCGGGGGCCAAGGCGACCCTGCGCGGCTTTCGCCCCAAGGGTGTGAGCAGCGATGTCGGGGGCGACTGGATCGCCCTGTTCGATCCCGAGGATCGCTTCGGCCACGACCTGGTGGCCCCCTTGACCCGCGCCGGGTTTCGCCCCGAGGTCGTCGACGATCCGGCGTCGGCCCATCGGTATGAAGAGCCCCCCAAGGCGGTGGTGTTTCAGGTCGACGTCGACCGGGCCGCAAGCCAGGGGGAGGAGCTGGCGGGACTCTGGCCGGGGGCTCCGACCTTGGCACTGGCCAGCGGCGCCGGGTTTGCCGACCGGTTGGCCGCCATTCGGTCTGGCGCCAAGGCGGTTTTTCCCATCCCCCTCGATTTTGGCCAGTTGACCGCCGCTCTGGGGCGCTGGACCCGCCACCGCCACTCGGGCAACCCCTACCGGGTGGCGCTCGTTTCGGGCGATCCCATGGTGCGCACCCTGCTGCACAAGGTGCTGACCAGCTTTGGTCTTCAGATCGTCACGGTTGAAACCGCCGAGGGGTTGCTCGATCCCCTGCGGGCCGATCCCCCCGATTTGGCCCTGGTCGATCGCTACCTGCCCGAGTGCGACGACCTCGCCCTAGCGATCCTGGCCGATCAGGCGGCGCTGAGTACCCCGATCCTGTCGTTCAGCGCCCTGGGGGGCGATCCGATCCCCTTCATGGGGGGATTCCAGCGGTTGGCCTTGCCGGTGGGGCTCGATCTGCTTGCCACCGAGGTGGAGCAAGCGGCGGTCCGCGCCCGTGCGGCGGCAGCGTTGCAGGCCCGCGACCGACTGACCGGATTACTCAACCGCGACCACGTACTGGAATTGCTTGAATCGGAGGTCGACCGGGCGACCCGGCATCAAGAACCTTTGGCGCTGGCGATCCTCGATCTGGATCGCTTCAAGCAGATCAACGGTTTGTACGGCAGCGCCGTGGGGGATCAGGTGATGATGGCGCTGACCAACCTGTTGCGGGTGCGGATGCGCCGCTCCGATCTGGTGGGCCATTTCGGCGGGGGATCCTTCGCGGTGGTGCTGCCCGATACCGACATCGAAACCGCGCGGCGGGTGATGGAGGGGGTGCGGGAACGTTTTGTGGACCAACCTCACCATTCGGGGCGAGGCTCCTTCCACGCCTCCTTCAGTTGCGGCATCGCCCCCTTCCCCCAAAACCCCACCCCTGCGGCGCTCGAAGAGGCGGCCAAGGGGGCGCTGGTGGTGGCCAAGCAGCGGGGCCGAGATCAAGTGTTGATTGCTTAAAATCAGGTTGAACGAGGAGGCCCATGAGTACCGAATTCAACGGCCGCATCGAGGTTCAGGTTGTTCCCCACTACCTTGAAGACCAATCGGCCCCCGACGAAAACCGTTTCGCCTTTGCCTACACCGTCGACATCGTCAACCGGGGGGAGCGGGGTGCCCGCCTGATCGACCGCCATTGGGTCATCGTCGACGGCGCCGGGAGCACCCGCGAGGTGCGGGGCGAGGGGGTGGTGGGGGAGCAGCCTCATCTAGCGCCGGGCCAGCGGTTTCGCTACACCAGCTGGGTGGTGATCGAGACCCCGGTCGGCAGTATGCAGGGCAGCTACGGCATGCACGACGAATCGGGCACCCGCTTCGAAGCCCCCATTCCCCCGTTCACGTTGGCGGTTCCCGGTTTCTTGAACTAAACCGAGGGTTAGAAACCTGGTCGGACGTGAGCGTCCTGCATGGATGCAGGAGCAATTACCACGTAGGAGGCCACCCCGTGGCCGAACCCAAGCAGGAGGCCACCCCGTGGCCGAACCCAAGCAGGAGGCCACCCCGTGGCCGAACCCAAGCAGGAGGCCACCCCGTGGCCGAACTACGACCTCGCTACCGCTTTGCTCCCACCCCCCGAGAAATGTCCGTTCAACCCGTGCTTTTCTTGTTTTGCCGTGTTCGTGCGTGGTGCGTCTTTCGTGGCACCGGGGGGGAGTGCCCCCTTTGCCCTTAACGCAACCGAGGGTGCCAAGCGGGCATCTTCCACTGCGGGGGGGTGCGGAGCAGGTTTTCCATTTGGTCGCTGGGCAAAGGGGTGCTGAACAAAAAGCCCTGCACCTCGTCGCAGCCCAGCCTTCCCAATACCGCCAGTTGTTCCGGAGTCTCGACCCCCTCGGCGATCACCGTTAGCCCCAGACTGTGCGACATGCCGACAATGGCGTCGACGATGGCCCGGCTTTCCCGCTCTTGGGTCAAATCGACGATGAAGGATTGGTCGATTTTCATGGTGTTCAACGGGAAGCGGCGTAGGTAGCCCAGCGAGGAGTACCCGGTGCCGAAGTCGTCGATGGCGACCTTGACCCCGAGCCGATGCAGCGCCTCTAACGTTTCAAAGCTGTGCTGCACATTCTCCATTGCCATCCCCTCGGTGATTTCCAGTTCGAGCAGATGGGGGGGGATGTTGGTCTCTTCGATAACCTGGGCAATCGTCTCAAGCAGTCCCGCTTCGGCAAATTGCCGGGGCGACAGGTTGATCCCCATGGTCAGGGGCGGCAGCCCCGCATCGAGCCAGCGGCTTAGCTGGGCGCACCCCTCCTTCAGCACCCAGGCTCCCAACGGCAGGATCAAACCCGACTCCTCGGCGTGGGGGATGAACACCTGGGGGGGGGTCAAGTCGTGCAGGGGGTGGATCCAACGCACCAGCGCCTCGACCCCAACGATGCGCCCGGTCTCAAGATTGATCTGGGGCTGGTAGTACAGGACGAACTGGTTTTCGCTCAACGCCAGGGCGATCTCGGAATCGAGCCGGACCCGGGCCATCGCCGACTCCCCAAGTTCTTTGTAGAAGAACTGATAACGCTGGCGACCCAGCTTGCGGGATTCGTCGAGGGCGGCGGCCGCCTGTTGCAACAGCAGGTCGGGTTGTTGCCCATCTTGAGGGTAGAGGCTGATGCCGATGTTGGCCTCCAGGCGCAGATGCAGCCCCTGAACCCGGACCGGTGTGGTCAGGTTGTTGAGGATCTGCTGCGCCAGCTCCTCGACCTCCAACTGGCTGTGGACCGGTTGCAGCACAATGGCGAAGTCGTCCCCACCGGTACGGGCGACCAGATCCTGGGGACGAACGGCCCGTTGAATCCGCCGCGCCGCCTCTTGCAACAGCCGATCCCCCGCCTCATGCCCCACCGAATCGTTAATCCGTCTGAACCCAGCCAAATCGAGCGCCAGCAGCGCCGCCCAGCCCCCCTCGGCCTGGGCCTTGTCGAGGCTGGTTTCTAGGCCGTGGCGCAGCATGACCCGGTTGGGGAGGTGGGTCAGCTGGTCGTAATGCGACAGGAAGTCGACCGCCTCTTGGGCCTGCTGGTGCTCCTGCTGGGCTGCTAGAGTGTGCAGACCGAAGGCCAGATCGCCCCCCATCTCTAAAAACAGGTCGATCTCCTCGGCGCTGAAGGCATGGGGCAGGTGGTTGTGGATCCCCATCATGCCAATGATTCGCGCCTCCCGGCGCAGCGGCATCACCAACATGGAGCGGAAACCGAGACGTTGCCCCTGTTCTTGTAATCCTGTGGGATCCTCGCCGTCGGGAAGATCCTCGATCACCAAAGGGGCCTTGTCGCGCCAGCAGCGCCAAATCGGGTGGTCGGGGTTTTGTTCCGGGTCGGGCATCTTGTAGCTCTGCCCTTCTTTGAAGTGTTGCCGACTACAGGCCACCAGCGCAGGGAACGGAGCATCCGGTCGGGGGAGCAGGGCGATCCAGGCGATGGTTTGCTGCCCGATGTCCACGATGCTGGAGCAGACCCCTTCGATCAGCTCCTCGTCCCGGTCACTCCACACCAACATCTGGTTCACCGCGCTTAAGGTGCGCAGCGAACGGTTGGTCAGCACCAGGCGGTGGGCGGTGCGTTGTTCCTGTTCCAGCTTGGTTTGCAACCGCCGCGAGAAAAAGCCGATGCCCAGCATCCCGACCAGCCAAAGTAGGGAGTGGCCCAGCCCGACCGCCAGCATGTGGGCGTTGGAGATCGCCTCATGGGGGGCCATCGAGGCGGAGGTGCTGATGCCACCACGGATGTCGCCGACCTTGTACCCCTGGGCCTCGTGGCATTTGAGGCAGGGTTTTTCGGTGACCAGGGGGCGCATGAGACGCAGATAGCGCTGGCCGTCGATGTCGGAGATTTCCATGACCTCTTTGGCGCCACGTTCGAAGGCTCCCAGCGCCTTGCGCTCCCAAGGATCGGGCGCGTTTTCGGGGCGGATCGGTTTAAGGCTGGTGATGTGGGCGTGGATGCCAAATTTTTTAGAGGTCTGCTCAAACACCTGCCGGGTCATGTAGGAGGGGTTGACCAGGGTGAGATGGCGTCCCGAGGGGGTGTCGATGTCGCGCTCGGGCACTTTGAGGTAGGGGTTGGGGGGGGTGTCGGGGGAGACTTCGACATAGACCCCGCCGTGGTGGGCGTTCCAGTCGCGGTAGGCCAGATCCTTGATGAAGTAGGCCTGAACCTCGCGGGCCGCCATGTCGACCGCCTCTTCCCGTTCGAGCAGTATGTTCCAGCCCATCGATACAGAGGCCAGGGCGCTCCAGCCCGCGACCATCCAGCCGGTTCCTTTGGCGAAACGCGTGCTGAGCATGGCGGGTGGAATGGGGGTCGTCACAGGGCGGTTGGTCCAAAAGGCCGAGGTGTTCCGTCACCGGGATGGGGTAAGGTTGCGCCTAATTTTTTTAATCATACCCGACAGGAGGGGCGATGCCTCTGATCCTGCTTGAGCCATACCAGTTACGTCAAACAATCGATCCCACCGCATTAGGTTTTACCTCGACCGGTCAACTGAATCCCCGTATCGAGGATTGGATCGGCCAGCCCCGGGCCGAGCAGGCGGCCCGTTTTGGGCTGAATCTCGATGCTCCCGGTTACAACCTGTTTGTGCTCGGCTCCGAGGGGAGCGGCCGCTCCTCTTTGCTGTGCCGGGCGATGGAGCAAACCGCGGCCACCCGCCCGGTCCCCCCCGATTTGTGTTTTCTGCCCAACTTCGCAAATCCCCAAGCCCCCCACGCCCTGCGGCTCGATCCCGGCGCCGCAAGCCGCCTGAAGGGGGGGCTGACTGCGGGCTTGAGCGCGCTGCGCATTGCCATCGAGCGGGCGCTGCGCCATCCCGATTATCGCGATCAAAGCGAGGCGCTGCGTGGCGTGTTAGAGGCGACCCAAGGGGAGGCATTCGAACAACTGACCCAGCTCGCCCGCTCTTTGGGATTCGGGGTGCACCAGGAGGAGGGCAAAATCGTCTTCACCACCGCCGAGGGGGAGGAGAGGAGTCCTCCCCCGCCGGGCGAGGAGGGGACCCTACGTCGGGCGACCCGCGCCTACTTCGATAAGATCGCCCCCCTCGAAAGCCGCCTCAACGCCGATCTTGAGCGGCTCAAAACTGAGGTCTGCACCCCGGTGGTGGCGGCGATGATCGCAGCCCTGCCCCGCAGCACCATTGGCGGGGCCGATCTAGAGCGCTGGCTGGCTTTGATGCAGGCCGACCTGCTCGGTCGCCTGGATCTGCTCGAAGAGCCGGTTGAGGCGGGGGAGCCCGACCTCTTGGCCCCCCTCTACGGGGTCAACGTGGCGGTCGACAACGGCGATCTCAACCATGCCCCGGTGGTGATCGACGACGACCCCTCCTACCGTAGCCTGTTCGGGGGGATCGAGTACGAGCCTCGCCCCGAGGGGTTGGTCGCCGACTGGCGGCAGATTCAGGCGGGGAGTCTGCTACAGGCTCATGGTGGTTTTGTGATGCTGCATCTGCGCGATCTGCTGCGCGATCCGGCGGTGTGGGAAAAACTGCAACGGGTCCTGCGTTCGGGCCGGTTGAGCATCGAAGAGCCCAGCGCCCTGTCCTCCCCCCTGCCGGTGGTCGGGCTCAAACCCGAGCCGGTGGCGGTGGCGGTGAAAATCGTTCTGATCGGCTCCCGGGATGCCTACTACGACCTGCTCGAACTCGACCCCGAGTTTCTGCGCCACTTCCGGGCCAAGGTCGACTTTGCCGACGAGCTCCCCTCGACCATCGCGACCTGGCAGGCCTGCGCCCGTTTTGTGGCGGGGGTGTGCGTGCGGGCGGCCATGCCCCATGCCGACGCCCCTGCGGTCGCCCTGATGCTTGAAGAGATGATTCGGGCCAGCGAAGACCAGCACAAAATCAGCGCCCGCTTCGCCGACCTTGAGGGGCTGGCGATCGAAAGCGGCGCCTGGTGCCGCGCCCGTAAGGGCAACCTCATCACCCGCGCCGACGTCGAGGGGGCCTTGGCCGGACGGCGGCAGCGGCACGGCGATTCCGAGGAACACTCCCGGCAAAGTGTGTTGGAGGGGGTTCATCTGGTGGCGACCGAGGGGCGAATGGTCGGGATGGTCAACGGTCTGGCCGAAATCGACATTGGCGATGCCCGCTTCGGCCACCCAATGCGGATCACCGCAAGGGTTCATCCCGGCGACGACGGGGTGATCAACATCGAGCGGGAGGTCGAGCTCTCCGGTCCGATCCACGATAAGGGGATGCTCATCCTTCAGGGTTACCTGGGGGCGACCCTGATCGCCGAGGCCCCCTTTTGCCTGAACGCCACCCTGGTGATGGAACAGGAGTACGGCGGGGTCGAGGGGGATAGCGCCTCGGTGGCCGAGTTGGTGGCGCTGGTGTCGGCGTTGTCGGGGGTGGCGGTGCGCCAAGAGGTGGCGGTGACCGGCGCCCTCGATCAATACGGCCAGGTGCTGCCGGTGGGGGGGGTGAACGAGAAGATCGAGGGGTTCTTCCGCATCTGCCAGGCACGGGGGCTGAGCGGCGATCAAGGGGTGCTGATTCCGGCGGCCAACCTGCGCCACCTGATGCTCGACCTTGAGGTGGTGGCGGCGGTGGCGGCGGGCGATTTTCACATCCACGCCATGGAGCGGGTCGAGGAGGGGATCGAGCTGCTCACCGGCATCGCGGCGGGTCATGGTGGGGAGGGGGAGGCCGACGAAGAGACGATCTTCGGCCGCGCCCTCAAAACCCTGCGCACCTTCCGCCGTGCCTGTCATCACGACAAGGAGCGACGGGGCGATGCGCGGGAGTGGGGACGGCCAAGGCGGTGAGGGGGAACGACAGGTTTTTCACAAGCCGCTTCATCGGGGCGCGTCTCCGGGCGCGCCCCTTATTCCGGTAGTCATGGAGTCCCCATGCCCGAACTGGCCGAAGTCGAAGTCACCCGCCGCCAACTCCTGCCGCTGCTCGGATTGACCGTGGCTTGCGCCGAAAAGCTGAGCGACAAAAACCTGCGTCTGCCGCTGGGGAAGGGGGATTTGGGGCGGTTGAGCGGAGCCCGCCTCGACGCCATCGACCGCCGGGGCAAATACCTGATCTGGCACTTTTTGGGGGCCGATGGCGTGCCGCTTGAAATGGTGGTCCACCTGGGGATGAGCGGCAAAACCCTGCTTGATGCCGCCGATGCCAGCCCCCACGACCACCTGCGCTGGCATTGGTCGCAAGGGGCAACCCTGACCTACCGCGACGTGCGCCGCTTTGGCTTTGTGGCGGTGGGGGATGTGGGACTTGGGACCGAGATGACCGCCACGATGGGGCCGGAGCCGTGGGACGAAACCTGGGCCGCCCAGGTGGCGGCGAAAGCCAAGAAGGGGAGTCGCAGCGTCAAGGCGCTGCTGATGGATCAAAGCGTGGCGGCGGGGCTGGGGAACATCTACGTCTGCGAAGCCCTTTTTGCGACCGGCATCCACCCCGAAACCCCGGCCTACAAACTGAAGAACAAACAGATCGAGGCGCTGCACGAGGCGGTGCAAGGGGTGTTGGAGCGGGCCATTGCGGCGGGGGGCTCCTCGATCCAGGACTTCAAGGCGGCCCACGGTAGCCCCGGTTACTTCCAGCTCGAACTCAAGGTCTACGGGCGGGCGGGGGAGGGATGCCCGGCCTGTGGGGAGGAAATCCGGGCGATCAAGCAGCAGGGGCGCACCACCTTTTTTTGCGCCAGATGCCAGCGGTAGTCGGGTTCAACCGCCGCCAGCTCACCCCCTAATTCTGCCTGCCAGTCGTACCTCTTGGGCCGCTTCGGTGGTCTTGAGCAGCAGGATGATGAAGTGTTCTTCGGCTTCGAAACGCCAGGGGTTGGGCCAGATGGGAATGGTGGGGGGGGGTCTGTGGCGGCGTTGAGCCGAACCTCAAGGGCGCTCTTCACCGCCCCAAAACATTAGGGAAGCGCTGATTTAATGGCGCTTCCGAGCGACCCACAGATGGGCCGCCAAAATCAGGAACGGCAGTAACTGATTTTGCAAGCGAAGCAAAAACCATCGCCGCCTCATGGCGCCTACTGTTGGTTTTTGCGAAGCGTCGCTGAAAAAGGCAGGGGGCCTTTATTCAGCGTTTCCTTGGTTTTGCCGCTGCCCCACGCCCCGAAGCCCCCGATCACCAGGGGCTCGCCCGGTTGGTCGGCACGCAGGTGGCGTGTGAGGGCGTCCAACAGCCCTGGACGTAATGCTTCATCCCGAATAGCAGAGGTTCGCGTTTTTTGGGTACTTCCCGTGCGCCCATCCCAACCCCCGTTCCCAAGCCGCTCCCTCCCCCTCGTGAGGTGATGGGTTCCAAACCTATCCGTGGCGGTGGGCGGCGTCATGGGGTGGATGGGCGGCCCCTCCCTGGGCCTCGTTCCCTCCGCTTGGGGTTACTCCTTCTCAAGCTGTCCGTCGCGAATGATCACCCGGCTGTCGGAGTCGGTAATGTCGATCTCACCGACCCCCTCGACCTCAAGGGTGCAGGACCAGCAAATGCTGTTTCGGGTGGTGTTGCCCGAAATCGAGCCGCTGGTGGTGCCGCCGTCGTGGATCTTGATGTTGTAGCTGCGGCTGTCTTTGTTGACCAAGTCGGCGGCGGCCATGGCGGTGGTGGGGATGACGAGGGCCGCGAAGGCCAGGGCTGGGATGATGCGCATCATGCACTCCTTTGAATTCGAGTTCGGAGGGTACGTTCTTTTGGGGACGGGATGGCGGGGGGCCGGATTGGTACACCCGCTGGATTGAAGATTTCGCGGGCGATGATATTTAGGGGCCGTTTTCAAGTAGTTCCAACACCTGCCCCGCCACCCCGTCGTCGCGCAGACACATGACGGCGGCGACGAGTTGAGGCGGGGCGCGGTTGATCGTGAGTTGGTTGGCCAGTGCCTGGATTTGCGCATGGCGTGGCGTTGGGGGGCTTTGTAGGGTGGCCAGTAGAAAGGCGCGGATCTTGGGGTTTTCTTTGGCCATGCCCATCAACTCGATGAAGCCGTCGATCTCGGCGATGGACTGCTTACGTGCTTTCATGGCAAGGGTTTCATCGCGCTGGAATAAGGGTGCTGACGGCGGGGATGGAGTAGGGAGCAACGGCATGGAGGCTCCTGAATGTTCCGTGTTCCCGAAAAATGAGGAACCTCATCCCACCAGATCGAGCGGCCCTCGATAGCGGGTCGCCCGCTGCATGCCCCCCATTGTCTTTTCATTCAGGGTGACCATGGTGTAGGGGCCTTGGATGTTGCGATTCCAGGTGCAGGTTAGCCCTCGAAGGTTGGCCGGTTTGAAGCCGTACTGGCAGAAATCCTGGGCGGTGGGCTCCAAGGCGACAACAAAATGGCAACCCAACTGGGCGATGGTTTGAAGGCTCTGTTCCAGCAAACACCCCCCCACCCGTTGGGATTGGCGGTCGGGATGAATCGCCATAAACCGCACCCCCATTCCCCCGATGATGCCGTGCATCCCCCCGGTGACCCCATGTTCGGTTTCGAACCAAACCGGATTGAAGAGGATGTGCCCAACGAGTTTTTCACCTTCAAATGCAACCAGTGAAACCCGGTTGGCGCAGGTAGAAGTCAGCGACTGCCCCGCCTCATCGGCTTGTTTGGGTGAAAAAGCCAGACGATGCAGAAAACGGATCGCATGGAGGTCTTGGGGCTCTTCGGGGCGGATGGCGAACATGATGGGCTCCTGCCGTGGGTATTGTTCGGAGATTTCGGAGTGGCGCTCTGGTCGGTCATGGCCGACATGACTGGACGGTAGAACCTCAGCCGGGTGAGGTAAATGACGCAGCCCGGCAGGTGTGATGGAAACCACACGTCCTGAGGTCGGGTTTGGTGGTGGGTAACGCTTACGCGCCGAGAAATCGCTCAAGGCAGGAGGCAAAAGCCTCCGGTGCCTCCAGCGGCCAAGCGTGGCGGGTGTGCGGGATCAGGGCAAAAGAGCCGTGAGGAAGTCGGTTGGCGTTGGCTTGATGCTGGGCCGGATCGGCGTAGTCGTGCTCGCTGGCGATCACCAGGGTGGGGCGGTCGATTTCAGGCAAGCGGTCGGCCATGCTCCAGGCTGCGATACCCCTTAAGGTGGCGAGGTAGGCGCGGGGATCGTTGCTTGATAAACGTGCCGCAGTGGCACGTCGCAGCATGATTTGGTCGGGTTTGGGGAACAGCCTTCGGGCCAGCCAGCGCCCGGTCATTTTCATTCCCAGCAGCCGAACCAAACCGATGCGCCACCATGCCTCGAAACGGCGCCGCAGGGTGGTTGCGCGATAGTCCGCCAGGGCGTTGACCACCACCAGTCGGCGCATCGAATCGGGTCGGTCGAGCGCCAGTTGCCAAGCCACCATCCCCCCCAACGAAAACCCCGCCACGTCGACCGGTCCGAGGTTCAAATCGTCCAGCAGGGCAGCAACATCGGTGGCCATTAGGGCGATGCTGTAGGGGGGCGGCGGCTTGTCGCTTTGGCCGTGGCCCCGCAGGTCGCAGGTGACGACTTGAAAGTGGGGGGTCAGCAGGGGGACAACAGGGGTCCAATCTTCAAGGCAAGATCCAAGACCGTGGAGAAGCAACAGCGGTCGACCCTGGCCTTGCACCTCAAACCGCATGGCGATGCCGTTGGCTTGGCGCAGCGGCATGATGTTTCCCCCAACAAAAAGCCCCCCATGTGGGGGGCCATTCGCGATTCGAACCGTCCGGCGAGTGATTACCGCAGAGCCTGGAAGGTGGCGTCGTCCATGGCCAGAATCACCCCTTCGAGGGCATCGAGTTTTTTGGAGATCTCCATCGAGGTCTCCTTGAGAAAATGAAATTTCTCACGGGCTTGGTTGCGATGTTCGTCGCCAGCATCGGAGGTGGAGCCGAACAGCTTTTGGAACAGGGTGGTCTTTTCTTTGTGATTGTTCTGGAACAGCAGGGTGAAGATCTCAAGGTACTGACCGTGCAGCTTCTCGTGACTCTCAGAGATCGCTTGGTATTCGCGTAGATGCGATAACATCTGGCCGTCGCCGAAGTACCACTTCCCAAAGGTGCACTCGGTTTCGTTGATCGGCACCTGCTCTTTTTGGAGCGGCATCCCTTCGATGATGGCCCGGGCGTTGGAAACCCAGCCAATGTGTGCGCGCTTGGCGTCCCGCAGTTTCCAAACCACATCCATCTTGTCGCGTGTAGGCATGGCATGCTCCTTCGGTTGTTGGGGTAGGGGGGGCGGTCACCGGGCGATCATATTCGACGTTTTCTAATCGTGCATCGAATCGCTGGTACGACCAGAACATGATTTTCAGATGATGCTCTTGGAGCAACCGCAAAGCAGGTGACGCCAAGTCTTGATTTTTTCAGCAGACAAAAAAAGCGCGCCCCGGCAAGCCAGGGCGCGCTTTTCGATAAAACCGCCAGGGAGGGGAAGAGCCCCTCCGACGGAGGGGCCTCGATTAGACCGAGTAGTAGAGCTGATACTCGACCGGGTGAGGCACGGTGCGAACCTTCTGCTCCTCTTCGCGCTTGAGGGCGATGTAGGAGTCGATGGTGGTCTTGCTGAACACGCCGCCCTGCAGCAGGAAGTCGTGGTCGGCCTCCAGCGCGTTGAGCGCCTCGGTCAGTGAAGTGGCGACGTGGGGGATGTTGGCTTGCTCTTCGGCAGGCAAGTCGTAGAGGTTTTTGTCCATCGCCGGGCCCGGATCGATCCGGTTTAGGATACCGTCCAGACCGGCCATCATCATGACGCTGAAGGCCAAGTAGGGGTTGGCGGTCGAGTCGGGGAAGCGAACCTCGATGCGACGCCCCTTGGGGTTGCCGGAGGCGGGAATGCGGATCGAGGCGGAGCGGTTGCGACCCGAGTAGGCCAGCAGCACTGGGGCCTCGAAATGGGGGACCAGACGCTTGTAGGAGTTGGTCGACCCATTGGTGAAGGCGTTGATCGCCTTGGCATGTTTGATGACGCCGCCGATGTAGAACAGCGCCAGTTCGGACAACCCGGCGTAGCCATTACCGGCGAACAGGGGCTTGCCGTCTTTCCACAGCGACTGGTGGACGTGCATGCCGGAACCGTTGTCGCCGTACATGGGTTTGGGCATGAAGGTGGCGGTGCGGCCAAACTGATGGGCCACGTTGTGCACCACATACTTGAACCATTGCAGGTTGTCGGCGGTTTGCAGCAGGGTGTCGAAGCGGAAGTCGATCTCGCACTGGTTGGCGGTGGCGACCTCGTGGTGGTGGTACTCAACGTGCAGACCGACCTGACCCATCACCTCGCACATGGCGTTGCGGATCTCGTGGCTCGAATCCACCGGAGGCACAGGGAAGTAACCACCCTTGACGCCGGGACGGTGACCCATGTTGCCCGACTCGTACTCCTTGGCGCTGTTCCAGGCCGCCTCTTCACTGTCGATGCGGAAGAAGACGTGGCCCATGTCGGCACCGAACCGGACGTCGTCGAACAGGAAGAACTCCGACTCGGGGCCGAAGTAGGCGGTGTCGGCCACACCGGTCGACTGCAGGTAGGCCATGGCACGCTTGGCGATGGCGCGAGGGTCTTTCTCGTAGCCTTCACCGGTGTAGGGATCCCGAATGTCGCAGGTCATCACCAGGGTGGGGGCCTCGAAGAAGGGGTCGATCATCGCGGTGCCGGCATCGGGGATGTACAACATGTCGGAGTTGTGGATGTCGCACCAACCGGCAATCGAGGAGCCGTCGAATCCCAGACCGTCCACGAAGGTGTCTTCGGTGAGCATGTGGATGGGGGCGGAGATGTGCTGCCATTTGCCGCGGCTGTCGGTGAAGCGGAAGTCGACGAACTTGACGTCGTGTTCCTTGATGAGATCAAAAACCTTGCTGACTGCGTCGGACATCGAGGTCTCCTCCAATGTTGGATGGGTGAAAGGCCCGGAACTAAACCTAGGGACCAAGGGGGGCTAGTTACGCCCCCCCAGGAATCGTTGAGCAATCGGATAACGGCGATCCCGCCCAAATGCGCGTCGACTAACTTTGACGCCAGGGGCTGCCTGCCGCCGTTTGTATTCGTTGATATCGACCAAGCGCACGATGCGGTGCACCGTCGCGTGGTCGAACCCCTCGGCAATGATCGCCTCGGGGGGCATATCCTGCTCCACATAGCGTTTGAGGATCGGATCCAAAACAGCGTAGGGGGGCAGGCTGTCTTCGTCTTTTTGGTCGGGTCGCAGCTCGGCGCTAGGGGGGCGGATGATGATCCGCTTGGGGATAACCCCATCCAACCTATGGTTCAACCGCGCCGCTATGGCAAAGACTTCGGTCTTCCACAAATCCTTGATCGGATTGAAGGCCCCGGCCATGTCGCCGTAAAGGGTACAGTATCCGACCGCGACTTCACTCTTATTCCCGGTGGTCAGCGCCAGCGCGCTGTGCCGGTTCGACCAGGCCATGACCATCAAGCCACGCAATCGAGCCTGAATGTTCTCGGCGGTTGTCCCTCCGACGGGCTCGGGCCAGAGCATTCCCAGGCTTTGACTCAAGGTCGCCATCGCAGGCTCGATGGGGATGATTTCGGTGTGGATTCCTAGGTTGCTCCCCAACGCCAGGGCATCCTCAATCGAAATCGCCGCCGTGTAGGGGGAGGGAAGAATCAGCCCCGTAACCTGTTCGGCCCCCAACGCCTGAACCGCCAGCGTGGCCACCACCGCAGAGTCGATCCCCCCCGACAGCCCCAGAACCACCTTGGAGAACCCGGTCTTACCCACGTAATCGCGCAGCCCTAAAACCGTCGCCTCGATCAACCGGTCGGTTGGCTCAGGAATGGGGGCCAGCGGCGCACGAGGGATGATTGTTCCGTCGGGGGCGATCTCGATGTCGAGTTGCGCCTCGGCAAATTGGGGGGCCAGCGCCCGCAGAGTGCCGTCGCCACCCAGCACGCAGCTGCCTCCATCGAACACCAGCTCGTCCTGCCCCCCCACCGGATTGACGTACAGGATGGGCAGCCCGGTTTCGGCGACTCGCTCCTCTAATATCGCCCGGCGCTCCTCCCATTTGTCGACATGGAAGGGGGAGGCGTTGAGGTTGACGATCCACTGGGCCCCCGCGCGGACGCAATCCAATGCCGGACCTCGGTTATGCCAAACATCCTCGCAGATGGTCACTCCCACCTGCCAACCACCCACCTCAATCACCACCGGTTGGTCGCCCGGTTGAAAGACCCGGGCCTCGTCAAACACCCCGTAATTGGGGAGTTTGCGCTTGGCGTAGAGATCAACGACCTCCCCGCCCCGCAGGACCACTGCTGCGTTGTAGGGCAGCCCCTCGCGGCAAGGCCAAGGGGTGCCCACAACGGCGGTCATATCGGGGGGGATCTGAGCGGCCAGATGGGCGATGCCGTCGCAGCAAAGGGCAAGAAAGTCACCCCGAAGCACCAGATCCTCGGGGGGATACCCAGACACCGCCAATTCTGGGAACAGGATCAAACCAACCCGGTCGCAGCGTGCCTGAGCAACGGCCTGCGCCATGGACGCGACGTTGCCCGCCACGTCCCCAACGACGGGATTGGATTGAACCAGACGAACCTTCAGCGGCGTGGATGACATCAAATCAGATGGCGTCTTCGTTCTCTTCGCCGGTCCGAATGCGAACGGCACGCTCTACTGCAGTCACAAAAATCTTGCCGTCGCCGATCTTACCGGTCCGGGCTGCCTGGGCGATGGCGTCGAGCGCCGCGTCGACCTGATCGGCCGAAACCACAACCTCAACCTTCACCTTGGGCAGAAAATCGACCACATATTCGGCGCCGCGATAGAGCTCGGTGTGCCCTTTCTGGCGGCCATACCCCTTAACTTCGGTCACGGTCAGTCCGTGGACACCGATGGCGCTGAGCGCCTCTTTCACTTCGTCGAGTTTGAAAGGCTTGATGACCGCTTCGACCTTTTTCACATCATTCCCCTTATTAAGTCTTGTTGTTGTGCCGATCAGTAGTCGACCGATGCGCCGAACCAAAGCATATGATCGACCTTGCTGTTCAGTCCCAATTGCACCGAGGCAAAAACCTCTAGGTCGTTGCCGACCGAGCGGGAAACCGTGCTTACCAGATCGGAAACGACGCGGTTTTTCCCGTAAACGCGCCCCCCCTCGACAACGAACCGGGCCTGGGTCTTCTCGTCGATGGTCATGCCTCGGCTCACATCCCACCACCAATCGGCGGCATTGGCCAGCCTGCCCGCCGCAACCGTCTTGTACAGGGTGGCATCGTACCCTTTCCAGGAGGCTCCGGCATACAGGTCAACCTGATTCAGGGAGCTTAAGTTGGTGTACAAAAAGCCCAACACCCCGACCTTGTAGGTGACATCCCAGGCCAAATAGCGGTCGGTAAATTCGATCCTGGGATCGATCTCGGTGACGTTGGGCCGGTCGAAACTCGACAAAAAGACCCCGCCGCTCCAAGGGCCGCTGTGTCCTTGAAAGACTCCCTGCAGGGTGACCCCGGAGGAGGCTGTGTTGCCGCGCAACACATACTGAGAAACCATCCAAACCGAGCCGTCGAGGACGATCTCAGGGCCGCCCTTTTGGGGCGGGGGGATGTCGGCAACGGTTTTGGGCGCCGGAGATGCCACGTTGCTGGTCGTCGCCGGTCCCGTAGGTACGGTAACGGTGCCGGTGGTGGATTGATCCTGCGACGCTGCGTCGTCACCGCCGGAGGTTTGATCCCCTTGGGTCGAGGCGCTGGTGGCCCTGTCGCGATTGGCGGTATCGGCCGGTTGGGAGATTGTCTCTTGTGCCGACAAGGACTCCGCTTGCACAGGCGCTGGACCCTCGGCCCAAACGGGGGTTGAAAAAGCACACGACGTGCCAAGGAGGGCGATGAGTGCGGGGGTTGTTTTCTTCATGATGGTAAACCCTTGGGGTGATGAATCATGGGACAGAAACAGGTCGGTGGTTGGCGGTGCGCGAAATGCGTGCCATCCCTTTTAAATGACCTGCGCTTCATCACGCGGTGAGTGTCTCTGTATATTGCGAGGGCAATTTTCCGTCCAGTTTTGTCAGGGTTGCGACATTGGGGCATGCGCTACCCCCAAAGTTGACCACGACCGCCCCCCTCCCGACAATGCCGCCCCTTGTCGATCCCCTCTGTGCCCGAACATTGTGATTCTGGCCACCTTATAAGCCCCCGTAGCTCAGATGGATAGAGCGTCCCCCTCCTAAGGGGAAGGCCACAGGTTCGAATCCTGTCGGGGGCACCACCAATGCCCATGACTCCGGACGCCATCGCATCCTTCCTCGCCCCCAAGGGGCCGCTTGCCCGAGCTGTGGCCCGTTTCGAGCCCCGTGCCGGTCAGGTCGACATGGCCCAGACGGTTGGCCGGGCCATCGAGTCCGGCGGCCACGTGGTCATCGAGGCGGGGACTGGAACCGGTAAAACATTCGGTTACCTGGTGCCGGCACTGTTGGCGGCCCGCGGTCCGGTGGTGGTTGCCACCGCCACCCGTACCCTGCAAGACCAAATCTTCGAAACCGATCTGCCCCGACTGTTGCCGCTCTTCCCCGGCATCAAAGCGGTTCGTCTCAAGGGGCGGGCCAACTATCTGTGCCCCTTTCGGATGAAACAGTGGGTCGCCACCGTCGATGTCCGGGTGATGACCCTTGAGGAGCGGCTGCGCCTGCGGGGCTTGATCGATTGGAGCAGTCGCACCGTCGAGGGGGATCTGGCCGAGTTTCACGATCTGTCGGAGGAGGATCCCTGGCGGCGCTCGATCACCAGCACCCGCGAAAACTGTTTGGGAAGGGAATGCCCCGATTTCGTCGAATGCCCCTTCAACCGGGTGCGCCTGGCCGCCATGGAGGCGGGGTTGATCGTCACCAACCACCATTTGCTTTTGGCCGATCTAGCCCTGAAAGAGGGGCGGTTCGGGCAGATTCTTCCCGAGGCTGCAATGGTGGTGGTCGATGAGGCCCACAACCTGCCCCCCCTGACCTCGGTGGTCTTTGGCGATTCGGTCTCAACATGGCAAACCCGAGATCTGATCGGCGATCTGCGCAAGCTCGGCATTGAGGCGGGGGTTGATGAGGTTGTACTGCGCGAGGCCGACCGGGTTCATCAGGCCACCGAAGAGGTGATTCACGCTTGGCCGAGCGGGGTGGAGGAGGGCAAGGAGGAGATCGGATTGCTGCGCGAGCGACTGCCAAAGTTGCCCGAGGCGCTCGGAGATTGGCACCAAGCGCTGAGCGATCTGGCCGATCTGCTCGACCGGCGCAAAGAGGGGGCCGAAGAGATCGCCAAGCTGGCCGAGCGGGGGCAGGAGCTTGCCGATCGGGTCGGGAGTCTTTCCCAGAGCAGTACCCGGCCCGAGGTGGTTCATTGGGCCGAACGGGGTGCCCGGTCGGTGATCCTACACGGCCATCTGGTCGAGGTGGCCGGGGTACTTCGTCAGACCTTGTTTGCCCGCTACCCCACGGTGGTGATGACCTCGGCGACCCTGACCACCGCCGGAAAATTCGACCACTTTTTGATCACCGTGGGGCTCGACCGGGAAACGACCCCGACCTTGGTGGTTCCTGGTAGCTTCGATTACCCCAATCGTACCGTTCTGTATTGTCCGCCCGATCTGCCCGACCCCAAGGATCCCCGCTACATCGACCAATTGCTGCCTCGTATGGGGGAATTGGTTCGGGCCACCGAGGGGCACGCGTTGCTGCTCTTCACCAGTCATCGCCACTTGACCAAGGCGCGGGCGTGGTTCGAAACCCAGGATTGGGACTTCCCCGTCCTGGCGCAAGGGCAAGGGTCGCGCCGAGCGCTGCTGGAGCGGTTCCGGGCCACACCCGAATCGGTGTTGCTGGCGACCGGCAGTTTCTGGGAGGGGGTCGACATTCAGGGGCGCAGTTTGAGCTGCCTCATCATCGACAAACTTCCGTTCCCCTCGCCCGACGACCCGGTGCTGAGAGCGCGCATGGCCCAGGTCAAGGAGCGGGGGCGCAGCGACTTTGTCGACGTGATGATTCCGCTGGCGGTCACCCAATTGCGGCAGGGGGCCGGAAGGTTGATGCGCCACAGCAACGACTTCGGGGTGTTGATGATCTGCGATCCCCGACTGCGCCGTGCCAATTACGGCCGCATCTTCATCGAATCGCTCCCCCCCATGAAACGATTGGGACATCTGGCGGGGGTGGCGCGCTGGTACGAGGGGATCGTGGCCGAACACGAAGCGGGCGACGCGGGGAGTGAGGCCGACAGGGGAGGCGGGGACGTTGCGGGCGGGGGGCCGGACGGTTAAAGTCCGGCGCTTTCCGCAAGGTTTGGTTTGGACCCCCCATGCCGTCGCTTTTGGCGGTTGAAGAATTGAGTTCGAGAGGCTTGAGACAAGGCGATGATTACCGAGGATGTCGTGCTGAGTGCCACCCAATACGGCAAGAAGTACACCTGCTACCAATGCCATCAGGCGTTCTACGACCTCAACCCCGAGGGGAGCTCCTCCATCGAGGCCATCTGCCCGGTTTGCAACGCCAACCAGAAGGATGCCCCCATCCCTGCCTACATGGGTGGGCGTCGCCGTAAGGTGGTGCTGGAGGAGGCGGTTGCCGAGGTTGAAGACAAGGATGACGACGATGAGGATCTGGACGTCGACGCCGACCTCGATCTGGATGCCGAAGACGATGCAGGCGATGTGGACGAGCCCGAGAGCGAGGAACCTGCGGTTTGATTTTGGGGTTCCCGCATTGTGTATGATCGATGGAAGGCCCGGATTTCCCGGGCCTTCTCCCTTTTAAGTCGTCTCTTCCCCCCTTCGGTATCCCATGGTTTTCGAAACCATCCGCAATTTCTCCATCATTGCCCACATCGACCACGGCAAATCGACCCTGGCCGACCGTTTGATCGAGTTCACCGGCTCGCTGGAACAACGCAAGATGAAGGCCCAGGTTCTCGATAAACTGGATCTGGAGCGGGAGCGGGGGATCACCATCAAGGCGCAGACCGTCCGGCTCATGTACCCCGCCCAGGACGGCAAGACCTACCAGCTCAACCTGATCGACACCCCCGGCCATGTCGACTTCACCTACGAGGTCAGCCGTTCGCTCGCCGCCTGCGAGGGGGCGCTGCTGGTGGTCGACGCCTCCCAGGGGGTCGAGGCTCAGACCCTGGCCAACGTCTACCTGGCGTTGGAGCACGATCTAGAGCTGATTCCGGTGCTCAATAAGATTGATCTGCCCGCAGCCGATCCCGAAGGGGTGGCCCAGCAGGTGGAGGATCTGGTCGGCCTGTCGAAGGAAGAGACAATCCGCGCCAGCGCCAAAAGCGGCATCGGCATTCGCGATATTTTAGAAGCGGTCATTCACCGCCTACCCCCCCCGCAAGGGGATCTCGATGCTTCGCTCAAGGCGTTGATCCTCGATTCTTGGTTTGATCCTTACGTCGGCACCATCATGGTGGTGCGGGTCTACGACGGCCGGGTCGCCAAGGGGACCAAGATCAAGATGATGGCGGCTGGGGGGGTGTTTCAGGTCGAGAGCGTTGGCATCTTTACCCCCGAATCCCAGGTTTTGGCCGAACTCAAGGCGGGTGAGGTCGGCTTCATTATCGCCGGGATCAAACAGGTGGCCGACTGTAAGGTGGGCGACACCGTCACCCGGGCCGACAGACCCACCAGCGAGCCTTGCCCCGGTTTTGCCGAGGCCAAGCCGATGGTTTTCGCCGGGCTCTACCCGGTCGATTCAGCCCAATACAGCGACCTGCGCGAGGCGCTTGAAAAACTGACCCTGAACGATGCGGCTCTGGCTTGGGAGCCGGAGACCTCGGCGGCGCTGGGGTTTGGTTTTCGGGTCGGCTTTTTGGGGCTGCTCCACATGGATGTCACCCAGGAGCGGCTGGAGCGGGAGTACAACCTTGAGCTGATTACCACCGCCCCCACCGTGGTCTACGAGGTGGTGTTGACCGACGGCACCAGCATCGAGGTCGACAATCCGGCCGATTTGCCCGATCCGGGGCGGATCGACCACATCCTGGAACCCTTCATCACCGCCAATATCTTCCTGCCCAAGGATTACCTGGGGGCGGTGATTGCTCTGTGCGAAGAGCGGCGAGGCATCCAAAAAGACCTTGCCTTCATCACCGAAACCCGGGTGCAACTCAGTTACCAGTTGCCCTTCAACGAGGTGGTCCTCGATTTCTTCGACCGGCTGAAATCGATCACCCGTGGTTACGCCAGTCTCGATTACGAACCCCTCGATTTTCGTCCCGGCGATCTGGTTAAACTCGACATTCTTATCAACGGCGAGCCGGTCGACGCCCTGTCGATCATCGTCCATAAAGACAAGGCCTATTACCGAGGCCGCGAGCTGGCTGCCAAGATGAAGGAGCTGATCCCCCGGCAGATGTTTGAGATCGCCATTCAGGCGAGCATAGGCAGCCGGGTGGTAGCCCGCGAGACGGTGAAGGCACTGCGCAAAAACGTGTTGGCCAAGTGCTATGGCGGCGATATTTCGCGCAAGCGCAAGCTGCTTGAAAAGCAGAAAGAAGGCAAAAAGCGGATGAAGCAGGTGGGGAACGTCGAAATTCCTCAAGAGGCCTTCCTGGCCGTCCTTCAACTTGGGGAGGATCGTTGATCCCCCCTACCGAGCCCCTCGATAGGGCCTCATCGCGAACAAACTTGAATACATAGGTAGGGCATGGACTGGATCGTACTGTTGATCGCCATCGTTGTGGTGGCTGCGACATGGCTGGCCGTCGACCGCATCGCCAGGGCGTTGCGCCGCCCCGACCGGCACAAATCCTTCGATTGGATCGAGGCGCTGCTGGTGGCCGGGATGATCGCCCTGGCGATCCGTACCTTTTTGGTCGAACCCTTCCGCATCCCCTCCGGATCGATGATTCCCACCCTGCTGGTGGGGGACTACATCTTCGTCAACAAGCACTCCTACGGCTTGCGGGTTCCCTTCACCGACACCTGGTTGCTCGACGATCACCAGCCCCAGCGGGGCGAGGTCATCGTTTTTCGCTACCCGCGCGAGCCCGACAAAGACTTCATCAAGCGGATCGTCGGCCTGCCGGGCGACACGGTCGAATACCGCAACAAACGGGTCTATGTGAACGGGCAAGAGGTCGGCGCCAACCCGAGCGGCCACTTCCGCTACCTCGATCATTACGGCCGCCCCATCGACACCGCCTCTTTTCAAGAGGCTCTGCCCGAGGCGGCGCCCCATACCTTGATCCTCAATCCCAAGGCGTTTGCCGACGACCGCGGCCCCTTCCATGTCCCCCCCGACCACTTTTTCGTTATGGGTGACAACCGGGACGACTCCAACGATTCGCGCTATTGGGGTTTTGTCCCCAAAGCCAACCTGATCGGTCGGGCCGAGATGGTTGGGTGGTCGTGGGATCACCTGGATGGGGGGTTGCGTACCGACCGCTTTTTCGTCCCCATCAAGTGATGGCGACCCCCCGTATCGATCCTGCGGGTTTCCACAATCCGGCCTTGTTTCGCCAGGCGGTGACCCACCGCTCCGCCGAAAATCTGCCCCACAACGAGCGGCTTGAGTTCCTGGGAGATGCGATACTCAACACCACCATTGCCGAGGCGCTCTACCGGGTCGAGCCCCCCATCGCCGAGGGGGCGATGTCGCGGATGCGGGCCCAGTTGGTCTGCCGCGAAACCCTGGCCGAAATTGCCCGCGAGGTCGGCATGGGGCCTCATTTGGTGCTCGGGCCGACCGAAGAGCACGACAAAGGGCGGTACAAACCTTCGATTCTGGCCGATGCCTTAGAGGCCTACCTTGCCGCCGTGCGGATCGACCGCGATTTGGCCACCGCACAAGGGTTGATTCTGGCCTGGTGGGGCGAACGGTTGCAGCCCGCCGCCCTGGCCAGGCTGGTGAAGGACCCCAAAACCCAATTGCAGGAATGGCTCCAGGGGCAGGGGCGCCCCCTGCCCGAATACCGGATCGAGCAACCGGGGGGGAGCGATCACAAACCGCTCTTTCGCGCTTCGGTCTGGATCGACGGGGCCGAGGTGGCCCAGGCGACTGCCGGCAGCAAACGCAATGCCCAACAAGAGGCGGCCCGGTTGGCGCTGGAACTGATCGAAGGCCACTCATGAGCGACTTAATGAATACCCCCAACCCCGATTTCCGCGCCGGTGCCATCGCCCTGCTGGGTCGTCCCAACGCCGGCAAGTCAACGCTTCTGAACCGTTTGGTCGGGCAGAAGATCGCCATCACCACCCCCAAACCGCAGACCACCCGTAACCGCATCACCGGGGTGGTGCACCGCGAGGGGGGGCAATTGGTTTTGGTCGATACCCCCGGTCTGCACAAGGCGCAGTCGCGGCTGCACCGCATGATGGTGGCCACCGCCATGCGGGCCGCGGAAGAGGTCGATCTGGTCGCTTTTCTGGTCGATGTGGCTCAAGGGGTGAGCGAATACGACAAGGTGCTGCTCGACCGGCTGACCAAGGGGGGGCGCCCCTTGACCATCCTGCTCAACAAGGTCGACCGAGTCGCCAAACCCAAATTGCTGCCGCTGCTGCTGGAATTGGGCAAACGTTACCCTCAGGCGACCCTTTACCCCCTGTCGGCCCTGAAGGGGGACGGCGCCGAGGGGTTGGTCGACTTGTGGATTTCGGCGCTTCCTAAGTCGCCCCCGATCTTCCCCGAGGATCAAATCACCGACGTCACCTTGCGTTTCCTGGTCTCGGAGATCGTGCGCGAGAAGCTTTTTCTCATTCTGCAGGAGGAGCTTCCCTACTCGGTGGCGGTGGAGGTCGAGAAATTCTCGGAAGGGGCCGAACGTACCGAAATTTCTGCCACCATCTGGGTCGCCAAAGACAACCACAAGGGGATGGTCATCGGCAAAGGGGGGGCTGTACTCAAGGATGTGGGGGCCAAGGCTCGGGCCGATATCGAGGAGCTGCTGGAGCGTCCGGTCTTCTTGGAACTTTGGGTCAAGGTCCACGCGGGGTGGGACGAGCGTGGCCATCTGTTGGCCCAGTTGGGCTTCATGGACGGCGCTTGAGCCGCAAAGAGGAACTGGACGGTTTCGTCCTGGAGCGGGAGTCGTTTGGCGAGATCCAGCTTCTGCTCACCCTCTACACCCGCCTGCACGGTCGGGTCAAAGCGGTTTTGTACGGCAGCGGTGGACGCCGCGATGCCCTGCTTCACCCCGCCAACCGGGTGTTGGTGTGGGGGGCGATGGGGCATCACCGATTTTTGATCGAAGAGGTGGAGCTGGGGCTCGAGGGCATCGCTTTGGCCGACCCCGCCAAGGGGCGGGCCTGGGGACGCCTGCTGGCACGACTGTGTCACCCGCAGCTGGTGGATTGGCACCCCGATGCCGGTCTGTTCGATTTGATCGCCGCCTACCACCTGTCGCTACTTGAGGGGCGAGGGGGGGAGCAGGTGAGCCATCGCCTGGCGTGGCGGCTGCTTCAGGCCGCTGGACAGGCCCCCGATTTAACCCGCTGCGTGCGATGCGGCGCCCCGTTGCACGATGACCCGCCCCCCGGATTGCTGCGTCAGGGGTTGGGCTGCCCCCGTTGCGCTTCCCAACCGCTGGCACCCCACCGGTGGCGAGCCCTGCGCAATCTGGTCGAGGGGGGCACAGGCGAAGGGGCCGCCGAGGTGCTGCGCCACTGGGTTGGGCAGGCTTTTGAGGACCGCACCCTGTAAACACGCTTATTTGAGGCAACGCCATGATTCAACTGGGCATCAACATCGACCATGTCGCCACCCTGCGCCAAGCCCGGGGCACCCGTTACCCCGATCCGGTCGAGGCTGCCTTTCGTGCCCAGAAGGGGGGGGCGGATGGGATCACGGTTCATCTGCGTGAAGACCGCCGCCACATCCAAGAGCGGGATGTTCTGCTTCTGCTCGACACCATCGAGGTACCGCTGAATTTAGAGATGGGGGCGACCGAAGCGATGCTCGCCTTCGCCTGCGCCCATCCCCCTGCCGAGTGTTGTTTGGTCCCCGAAAAACGTGAAGAGCTGACCACCGAGGGGGGGCTGGATGCCGCCGGTCAAATCTCTCGTTTGCAAGAGGCGATTGCCGCCTTGAGCGCGGTCGGCAGCCGGGTCAGTCTGTTTCTCGATCCCGATCCCCGCCAGTTGGCCGCCGCAGCGGCGGTCGGCGCACCGGTGGTCGAGCTGCACACCGGACGTTACGCCGATGCCACCACCCCCGCTGAGAGGGCCCGTGAATATGAGGCGCTCTACCAGGCCGCCGAAGAGGGGGTGCGGCTGGGCTTGACCCTCCATGCCGGTCATGGACTAACCCATCACAACGTCGCCCCCATCTGCCGCCTACCCGGCATCAAGATGCTCAATATCGGCCATGCCATCGTCGCCCGCGCCGTTATGACCGGCATGGAGGAATCGGTGGCCAGCATGAAGCGGATCATGATCGAGGCCGCAAAGGGGGGGGCGTGATTCGGGCGGTCGGAACCGACTTGGTACCGGTGGCACAGATCGCACGCTGGTGGGGCCGTTTTCCTGAACGGGCGGCCAGGCGGCTGTTCACCGATGCAGAACAGCACCGTTTTGCCGGGATGGTTCCGGCCCGGTTGCACGAACACATCGCCGGACGTTTGGCGGTTAAAGAGGCGGTCTTTAAATGTTTGGAGGCGCCTAAGGGGATCGGTTGGCGCGACGTGGCGGTTTTGGGTGGACGGGGAACCCCCCCGAGCATCGAGCTCTTCGGGGTGGCCCAGGAGACGTTTCAAGCGGCGGGTGGGGGGATTTGGCACGTCTCGATCAGTCACGCCGCCGGAATGGCCACCGCCGTGGCGATTTGGGAACAACGGGGGCAAAACGATGGGTGAGGGGGGGGTGGTGCTGCTGGGGCGCGAGGATTGTCATCTCTGCCACGAAGCCCGTCAGGTGCTGGAGTGTATGGGGCTGACCTTCTCCGAGATCGACATCGACACTGACCCCGATCTGGTCGCACGTTGGGGATGGGAAATCCCGGTGTTGCTTGATGCTGCCGGGGCGGTCATCGCCAAACACCGTTTCGATGCTGTTGCCATTGCACTTTTGCTTGAAGGGGGTTAACCCCCGCGGATGCTCTCTTCCACATCTTCGGCGTACAGCGACTTGGTAATGAAGATCAGTGGGGTTTTGCTCAGGTCGATGGTCCGTGGAATAGAGAGCTTTTGTTTGGCCTCGTTGTAACGCACCTCGATCCTGGGGCGTAGCGGCGAGTCCCGATAGGTTTGAACCACCCGTCCCACCTCTTTGGTGTTGAGCTGGACGTAAGTCCCCATCGGGAAGACCGAGATGTTGTTGATGAGCCCCTTGACCTGCCTCGGGTCGAACACCCCTTTGAGTTCGCGCACAATCCGCTGCACCGCTTCGACCGGCAGTAAACGCTTGCGGTAGGGGCGGGGATGGATCATTGCCTCGAAGGTGTCGATCAACCCGATCAACCGCGCAGCCGGATGGATCGCCTCGCCGGTTAGATGGGCCGGATAGCCCGAACCATTAAATCGCTCTTGCTCCTGAACCACCAATGCGGCCAATTCCGGCTCGTCGGGATAAATGGTTCGGACCAGATCCTGGGTCTCCAAGGGGTGGAGCTGCATCATCTCCCGCTGTTGCTGACTGAATACCCCCCGCTCCACCAACAACCCCACCGGAAGACGTGCCATCCCCAGGTCGTGAATAGCTGCCGCCCGCACCGCAAGCCTCAGACTATGGGGATCAAGGACCTCCATCCCCACCTTGTAGACATAAAAGGTGACGTTGAGCAGATGCAGCGTCAGATCCTCCATGATTGCCCTGTCGTTCTCTCCCTGAACGGGGGGAAGGGCCAGCTTCTCGATGGGATTTTCAAGCAGGATCTGCTCCAGGGTTTGGATCTGATCCGGCTGTTTCTCAAGCAAGCTGAGCAGTTGATCCACCACCGGCAAAAAGGCGCCGTGGGGGATGATCTCCCCCCGATGGATAGCAAGCAGCAGGGCAATCAACTGCTGGGCAAAGGCCGAAACCAACCCCTCGATGGAGTGGGGAAGCCCCTCTGGGCCGACAATTTCCCAGATGGCCAACGCCTGTTCTTCAGGGGTTTCCGGGATCGGCGGCAATACGACCGCAGAGGGCGCTGGAGGGGGGACCTGTGGGGGAGACGATTGCTGGGGCTCAACTTGAGCTGGGGCGCTGCCAAACAGGGTGGTGCGTCGTGGAGCGGCCGGTTCAACCGTTGGAACCTCCGCTGCATCATCGTGGGGGGACGTTCCACCGAACAGGGTTTCGGGCAGTCCGAAGGGGTGAGGAATCACCGCAGCGGTTTTTAGAGGGGCTTCTGGCTTGTGGGTAGCAGTTGGAGAGGCTTGAAAAATAGGCTGCTCGACCGGGGCAGCGACGATGGGTGGTGGTTCTCGCCGCGACGGGGCGCGGCTTGTTGGGGCGTCAAACAGGGGGGGCGGGGTTTGCGACGTTTGGGGATGGGCGGCAATACCTGCGTCCCAATCCTGAACAGTATGTTGTTGGCTCGGGTTGTCCCTATCCGATTGGGGCTCGGGCGAGAACAACCCCTCTTCGGACTCCAGGGGTTGCGGTCCGGGTTCATCTGCAAAAAGGGCGGACCAATCCTCCTGCCCCTGCTCGGGGGCTACCACCGCCCGGAGGGGCGTCTGAGTGTTGGCATCGGCAGGGTTTTCACCCTCGAACAGCCAATCACGAAGGCGCAGGGTTGGCTTGGCCATGGGGAACGATCCCCTCTTCTTCCAGTACCCTAAGTACTGTGTCTTGATCGATAACCTTAGCCTGAAGGCTCATGCCCAACAGCAAGGCCAAATCGCAAATGTTGTTGATGATCCTGGGGATGCCGTTGGCGGCTCGGTGGATCAGTTCAACCGCCGAGCGGGTAAACAGGGGACGGCTGCCACCAGCGATTTTCAGGCGGTGGACGATGTAGCGGGCGGTCTCCATAAAATCCATGGGATGGAGGTGGTATCGAATTCCGATCCGCTGCGAAAACTGCGGTATCGCATCGATCATGCCACGCAGCTCGGGTTGCCCCACAAACAGAAGTGTCATCAAGAAACCGGATTCATCCTGTTCGTTGAGCAGCAATCGGAGCTCTTCGTAGACCTCTGGATCGTTGATGACTTGTGCTTCGTCAAGCACCACAACCGTGTGGCGCTCCCTGTGGTGATTTTCTTGGGCGACCTTGCGCAGGCCGCGCAGGGCGCTGAGTTTGTCGTGGCAATCGCTCGAAAATTGGTGACAGATCTCTTGTAAAAGATCGGAGGCCGATAATTTTGGGTAGGTGACGTTCGCCAGGTCGATCCGCATTTCGGCCATACGTGCGATCATGGCTCGGATCACGGTCGATTTACCGCAGCCGACATCTCCGGTCAGTAAAAATGCCCCTTTACGCTGTGTGACCGCATACAGCATGCGGGCCAAAGCCTCTTCGTGCTGCTGAGAGCGGAAGAAAAACTCAGGCCGACCCACGTTCTCAAAGGGGGGGCGTTGTAGTCCCCAATAACTCAAATACATGACAGCCTCGTCCTTCGAAGCAGCGAATTGGAGGAGCCCCGGGGGTGGGTGAATACGTCTTTGGGCAAGGGCGGTAATGTACATCACGAATCAAGTGGGTGTGTTATAGGCCATATAACTCTTGTTTTCAAGGTCTTGTGGGTACATCCTAATGCTGTTTCTACTTTTAGGCATGCGAGTGGGATGGCAATCGAAAATGGAGCGGGGTTGCCATGGTGGACTCTGTCTCCCAAGGTTTTCCGTAGTCCGGACGTTCGACGCCCATTGATATAAAAGGGGTTTCAGGTGCGTTTTCTGCGCGTGACATGGCCGGTCGTACTGGCTGCGGTTTTGTTGGCAGGGTGTTACCCCACTCTGCCGAGGCCGACGATGGAGGATCCATCGCGTGGGAACACAGCCAGTCGTTGGACCGATTTCGCCCCACAATTGGGGGAGAAGGTTAAGGCGATTGCGGTGGGCGACCTGAACCGGGACGGTCTGCTCGATTTGGTGGTTGGTTCCGAGCAAGGGCCCGAGGCGGTGCAGATCTGGATGAATGTCGATGGCACCACGTGGCGTCCCGGGAATCGTTTTCCGGTGGACGCCACGGTCATTAGCTTGGCCCTCGGTGATATCGACGGCGACGGTGGTTTGGATCTGGCTGTGGGGGTGGAGGGCAATACCACAGGTTTATTGCTCTGGCGCAACCAAGATTTTGGACGGCGGTGGCACCCCCTGGAAAGTCCGGCGCGGGTGGGGCGTTATCCGCAAATCGCCTTGGCTGACATCAACCGCGATGGTCGTCTCGACCTGATCGCCCCTAATGCCACCCGCAGCCAGGAGGGGGGCATTCAGGTGTGGCCCAACGTGGGGCAAGGGCATTGGGGGAGCAACATTGGCCCCGCCGTTACCGGGTTATTCCACGGGGTGGTTGTCGACGACATCGATGGCGATTCGGTCCCCGACTTGGTGGCCACCGCAGGGGGAAACGACGGAGGGCTATTTCTGTGGCGTGGCTATGGGGACGGTCGTTGGCAGGTGCGTCAACGTTTGGCGGAGGGTGATTTGGTTCAGGTGATCCCCGCCGACATGGACGGGGATGGACGTCTGGATCTGGTAACGACCGCATATATGGGTGGAGTGCGCTTGTTCCGTCAGGGGGGGGATTCGCCTTCCGGTTGGGAGGAGAAGATCTTAACCGTCAACGGCAGCTTCGGCCCGCTGGGGGTTGGCGATTTAGATCGGGACGGCGACCTGGATGTCCTGGCAGGCTCGATTTCAGGCCAGGGGCTCTGGCAGTGGCGCAACGACGGTGGTCGTTTCCAGCGCGTCGATATGGGGTTGCCCGACCGGGGCATTGTGGACGATTTAACCCTGGCCGATGGTTCGCGCAACCAACGGCTCGATGTATTTGCCGTGTTCCATAGGGATGGCCTTTCGGTGTTGTCCGAGGGGCAACCCTCCCCGGTTGAGGTACAGATCGACGAGGATCTGACGCCTGTGACCGTGGGCGAGCCGCTACGGGTTTATTTCGATGCGGGTATTGCCGAACTACAACCGGCCGCCAAGTTGCGAATCCAGCGGTGGGCCAAGGATCTGGAATCCGATCCTTCCCTTGAACTGCATATCGACGGGTTTACCGACGAACGGCAGATCCACTCCGAGCGTTTTGCCTCCAACCACGAACTGTCGCTGGCGCGTGCCCAAGCGGTCGCCAATCTGATCGCCAAAATGGGGGTGCAGTCCTCGCGCATGAAGGTGCAGGGGCTGGGGGACCAAAACCCCTTGGTCGAAGGGCATGATGAACAGGCATGGGGGCAAAACCGGAGGGTGGAGGTGCAGATGTTCCGTCGGCCTGTGAGTCGACGCGATGCCGCGATACCCCGCTCCAGCCAAACGGCGGATGGGATGTCGATCCTCGAAAACAAGATCTTCAAAATGGTTGAGGGGCGTCCCGAATACAAGATCGGCCCTGGTGATGTTCTAACCATCACGTTATGGGAAGGGAGTCAGGGAAGCACATTCACCCCCGAGGTGTTGTTCGACGGCACCCTTTCATTCACCTACTTCGACAAACTGAAGGTGGAGGGGTTGACCCCTTCCGATATCGACCAAGTGATTACCGAGCGGTTGTCCAACATTGTGCGCAATCCCCGGGTCGATGTTCAGGTCAAGGAGCATAAAGCCCATGTGGTGACCCTGTTCGGCAGTGTGCAATCGTTATTGCGCCAACCGACCGGCCCTGGCCCTTACAAAATGTCGGGGCGGGAGAGTTTGCTTGAGTTTATTTCCCGGGCAGGGGGGCCGACCAGCGACGCCGACCTCAATCATGTGCAGGTACGCCGTGGCGAAAAGACCATGGTGGTGAATCTTTACAAAGCGATGTACGAGGGGGACCAAAGTCAGGATTTGGTTTTGGATGCTGGCGATACCGTGATCGTCCCCTCCCAGAAAATGACCACCAACCAGATCTTTGTGTTGGGGGAGGTCAACAAGCCCGGCATCGTCTCTTTCCAGGATCAAATTCATCTTTTAGAGGCGTTAACCCGGACCGATAGCTGGAAACCGTCGGCCGATTTAAGCGAAGTCCGGGTGGTGCGAACGGTGGAGGACCGCCCCGTCATTTTGGCGGTCGATTTCAACCGTCTGCTGCAAGAGGGGGATCTACGTCAGAACGTCCTGCTTGAGAACAATGACATCGTTTTGGTGCCGACCGGTCCGATCGACAACTGGAATGCCTACATCCAGAAGTTGATGCCTTCGTTCTCTCTGATTACCCAGCCCTTGAGCGTGTTCTACCAGCTCTACATTCTTCAACAGCTGGGCAAATAGCCATGGCGACCACCTACGAACTCAATCTGCGCGATTACTGGTTCATCGTCGTCAAACGGCGGGCAATCATTATCTTGTCGACGCTGATTCTATTCGGATTCAGCACCTTCTTTTCGTACATCAACAAACCAGAACCGCTCTATGAGGCGACCGCTTCGGTCAAGTTGGAAAAATTCAACAACCTGGCCGGTCTGCTCCTACAGAACTTCTCGTACGACGAATACGACTCGGTTTCGACCCAGATCTCGGTGATTACCAGTTATGGGGTGATTGAGGAGGTGGCACGTCGCCTGGGGAAAATCGACCCTAAGAAGAGTACCGAGGCGATCCGCGCCGATCCCGAGGCCATGGGGACCATCCTTGCGCTCAAGGGGATGGTCAGCGCCGAACAGGAGGGGATGAGCAGCATCATCAACATCTCGGCGGTCTCGGCGTCGCCAATATTTGCCCAACAATTGGCCCAAACATTGGCCGAGGTTTATCGCCAACAAAATCTGCTCGACCGCAACATTCAGGTGATCGAGGCCAAGCGTTTTATCGAGAAACAGCTTGCGAGCATCGGCGACAAACTACGTAAATCGGAACGGGAGGTCAGCCGTTATCAGGAAGAAAACGAGCTGCTGACCCAATCTTCCGGGGGTGGCAACACCGTATATGAGCAACGTTTAGCCGATTTGCAGGGGGAGACCGATACCGCTCGGCGACGGCAGGCAGAATTGGATTTGATCTACCACGAATTGGATCGCCGTTTGGCCGAAGGGGACAGTCACCCTCTCGAAGGGCTGGTGACCATTGAGATCAGTCCCCTGTTCGACAAACTCAACGGCTCCCTGGTCGAGCTCTACATGAAACACAACGGGCTGCTGGTGCATTTTATGCCCGATCACCCCCAGGTGCGGGAGATCGACCAGCAGATCGCTTCGATCCTCGACAGCATCCACGACGAAATCAAAGCCCAGGTGATGGGGGGGGAGCGCAAAATTAAGGCGCTGACCCAAGAGACCGCCCAATTGCGGGCCTCGTACCAAGCCATGCCGGAAAAAGTCCTTGAATTCGAACGTCTCAAACGTGATGTCGAAATCACCAACAACCTGTTCGAAATGCTGCAAGAAAAATATCAAGAGATCCTGCTGCGCGAAGCCGAAAAGGTGCAGGAGGTTTCGATCCTCCGCCCTGCCTTGACCCCTGCGGTCCCCATCAATCCTCCTAATATTCAGGGGGCAATGGTGGCGGGGCTGTTGATTGGGCTGATGTTGGGCCTGGTCTTTGCCATGCTGCTGGAAACCCTCGATACCTCGATCGCCACGGTGGACGAGATCGAGAGTCTGTTGGGGGTGCCGGTCCTCGGCTTCATTCCCCAATTGACCCAGGACGAGGCGCGGATCCTCTTGATGGGGGACCGAAAACGCAGGGAGGGGGGGGAGGACAAAGGGGAGTTGTCGGTCGACGAGCTGGAGCGGGCGGTGCGCCTGATTACCCATTTTTCGCCCGATTCGACCCTATCAGAGGCCTATCGAACGCTGCGGACCAATATTCAATTTGCCACCATCGACCAGGAAAAACTGGTGCTGATGGTCTCCTCCTCATCGGCCAAGGAGGGCAAAAGTACCGTGGCGGCCAACCTTGCGGTCTCCATGGCGCAGCAGGGCAAACAGGTCTTGTTGGTCGACGGCGATCTGCGCAAACCCATGCAACACCGCACCTTCGGAGTGGAACGCGAACCAGGGCTTTCCGATGTGATTTTGGGGAGTTTCGAATGGCGTGAGGTGGTGCGCACCGTAACCGACTTGATGACCGGCGAAATCGGGGTTGAGGCGATCATGCGTACCCCTGGGCTTGATAACCTGTCGATCATCACCTCGGGGCAAATCCCCCATAACCCTACCGACCTCATCAACTCGCAGCGTTTTGACCATTTCCTGGAGGAGGTGCACGAGGCATACGATGTGGTGCTCTTCGACGTCAGCCCCGTGCTTCATACCACCGATGCACTGATTCTGGCCTCCAAGGTGAATTACGTTCTGTTGGTTTATCAGGTGGGTTCGGTGGTCTCTTCGGCCCTACGTCGCACCCACACCCTGTTGCAGCACGTGAATGCCAGTCTGTTGGGGGTTTCACTCAACGGAGTGCATTCCGATATCTCTCGCGATTACGCCGCCTACAAGATGAAGAACTATTACGCCTACGGCTATGGGCGCAAAGAGGGCAAAAAACCCGAAGGGGCCATGGAAAAACTGTGGACCGATATCGGCGATACGATCGAGGCGGGGTGGTCGCGGGTGAAACGGTTGTTTTTGCGTAAAGAATAGGGGGAAAACCGATGACCATGCCCCGGTGGTATGTGCGCAATCGACGCACCATTCATGGATTTGCGGGGCTGATGGGGATCGGCGTTGTGCTGTTGTTGCTCCTGTTTCAAATTCGGGGCTGCGGACAACAGGTCGAGACCAAGGATCTCTATCGCCCCATGGATCGCCCCTCCGAGCATGGCCGCGTGGTTGTTCAGCCCCATGAAGCCCAGCAGTAACCTCCCCCTGAGGGGGGGCGTCGGCGCTCAAGACTGGAACCGCGGGACCGCCTCCCTCACCCCCATTTCGGTCGCCCTGGCCCTATTGGTATTCGGGGTCGTCGTCTCCTACCTGTTGATTCAGGTTTCGGTGGTGGCGGCCATGGTGGCGGTTCTAGGGGCCGCAGTTTTTCTCGCCTGTTTTATCTCCATTCAATTTTCGGTCGTTCTCCTCATCCTCTCGACCCTGCTTTCTCCTGAATTGCAGATGGGTGGCGGTGGTGTGGGAACGACCGCCTCGCGGGGCGTCACCATTCGGGTCGACGACCTTTTGCTGGCTCTGATTGCCTTTGCCTGGCTTGCACGTATGGCGGTGCGCAAGGACTTAGGATTTCTGCGTTCCACCGTGCTCAACGGACCCATGAAGGGGTATCTGGCGGTGGTGGCGCTGGGCACCACCATGGCCTTTGTTGAGGGAAGGCTCTCTTCGCCACTTGTGGCGTTGATGTACGCCCTGAAGTATCTGGAATTTTTTCTGATTTATTTTGCCGTGATCAACACGGTCGAGGGGCCGAAGGATGTCCGCCGGTTCCTGACGATCATGTTCGTCACCTGCGCGGTCGTTTCGATTCTAGGGATCATGCAGATCCCCTCGGGGGGTCGGGTTAGCGCCCCTTTCGAGGGGGAGGAGGGGGAGCCCAATACCTTCTCAGGGTATTTGGTATTGCTGATGGGGCTGATGGCCGGGGTCTATTGGCACAAAGGGGTCACCGGAAAAAACCGATTGATCCTGTTCGTTTTTTTGATGCTCACCCTTCCCCCCTTCCTTTATACCGAATCGCGCGCTGGGTATTTGGCGGCAGCCATGGCCTACGTGGCATTTTGGTTTTATGCCGAGAACAAGCGACAAATCGCCATGGCGACCTTGGCGATTCTTGCGGTTTCCCCCTTTGTGGTGCCCGACCGGGTCATTGATCGAATCTCCTACACCTTTAATCAAAGCGAGCGGGAGGCCATTGGTTATCAGCGGGTCGAGGTGGCGGGGGTGACGGTCGATACCTCGACCACCGAGCGGTTGGAATCGTGGAAAAACGTCCTGACCCGCGATTATTTCAAACACCCGGTCATCGGTTTCGGCGCCACCGGATATCGCTTCGTTGATGCCCAATACGTCCGGGTTCTGGCCGAAAGTGGGGCGATGGGGTTTCTGTTTTTTAGTGTGTTGCTTGTGCGCATTTTTAAACAGGCCAAGGCGCTTTACCGAGAAACCGACGATCCTCTCCTTAAAGGGGTGGCTCATGGCTTGATGGCGGCCCTGATCGGCCTATTGGCCCATGCGGTGGGCTCCAATACCTTCGCCATCGTCCGGGTGATGGAGCCCTTCATGATTGCCACAGCATTGGTGGTCGCCTCCCTTCAGATGTTGAAACAACAACGGGGGGAAACGGCGCTTGCTGAAACTGCTAGTGGTCAGGCCATTGTCGAACCTGAATCGATGGCTACACCCATCGCTGCGAGCGGTCGCAAGGTCGGCCCTGTACCCCGCCGCCAAGTTCGCCTGCCTTCCCCCCACCCACCTTGGCGACGTGGTGGCTGAGACCCAAGTGGGCCATCCGCTCGCCTGGCGGGGTTGGGTCGACTGGTGGAGCGGGGAGCTGGCCATCGGCCATGCGCCCCAAAGTGTGCAGGCCTATCGCCGCGATATCGGCGATCTGTGCGATTTTTTGGTGGAGCAAGGACTTGACCTCGAAGCGGCGCAGCGGGTCGATCTGGGGCGCTACCTGGGGCGGTTGGCCCAGGAGGGGGCCAAACCCTCGACCCTGCGGCGGCGCATCGCTGCCATGCGCTCCCTCTTTTCCTTTTTGGTCACGGCAGGGGTGCGGCAGGATGACCCCTCTGCGCTGCTGCAACGTCCCCGCTTGCCCAGCCGCCTGCCCAAGGTGTTGGAGGAGGGGGAGGTTGCCCTGCTGCTCGATGCCGTCTGGCCCGAAACCGCTTTGGCCAGCCGCGACCGGTCGATCCTGGAGCTAATGTACGCCACCGGGCTACGTGCTTCCGAGGTGGTGGGACTGCGCCAAGACCAGGTGGTGCTCGATCCAGGTTTTTTGGTGGTTCGGGGCAAGGGGGGCAAGGAGCGGTTGGTCCCCTTGGGGGAACGGGCCATTGAGGCGACGACCCGGTATTTGCTGGAGGGGCGTCCCTTGCTGGCGCCTGGCCGAATGTTGCAGGAGGGAGCACTGTTTCCCTCCACGCGGGGGGGAGTGATGACCCGGCAGGCGCTGTGGGGTCTGGTCAAGCGGCGCGCCCTGTCGGTCGGGATCGACCCCGGGAGGATCTCCCCCCACACCCTGCGTCACTGCTTTGCCACCCATCTTCTGGCCCATGGGGCCGATTTGCGTGCCGTTCAGGCGATGTTGGGTCATGCCAGCCTGACCACCACCCAGATCTACACCCACATCGCCAACCACCGTTTGCAGCAGGTCCACCACCAACGCCATCCCCGCAATCGCACCGTTTGAGCGCCTTCGTTGTACCGGGGGGATGTGTCATGATCGCGGCGGTTTTTTATTTTTGTACCCCGTTGCTTTGAGAGGCTCCCTTGTCCGCACCCGTCCGCACCCGCTTCGCCCCTTCCCCTACCGGCATGTTGCACATCGGCGGGGTCCGCACCGCGCTGTTCAATCTGCTGTTTGCCCGCCGTCACGGGGGGCAATTCCTGTTGCGCATCGAGGATACCGACCGGGAACGCTCCACCCCCGAGGCGGTGCAGGTGATTTTGGATGGTTTGAACTGGATGGATCTCAACCCCGACGAGGAGCCGCTGTTCCAGTCGACCCGGATTGAGCGCCATCGCGCCGCCGCCGAGGGTTTGCTGGCGGAGGGCCGGGCCTATCGCTGCTACTGCACACCCCAGGAGCTGACCGCAATGCGGGAGGCGCAGCAGGCCAAGGGGGAAAAACCTCGCTACGACGGTCGTTGTCGCCATCGCAGCGATGCCCCTCAAGGGGCCCCCTATGTGGTGCGCTTGGCCAATCCCACCGAGGGGGAGACGGTGGTCGACGATCTGGTTCAGGGGCGGGTGGTGTTCGCCAATACCGAGCTCGACGATCTGATTCTGTTGCGCTCCGACGGTAGCCCGACCTACATGCTGGCGGTGGTGGTCGACGATGCCGATATGGGGATTACCCACGTTATTCGGGGCGACGACCACCTCAACAACACCCCCCGGCAGATGCAGATCTACCGGGCTCTTGGCCTGGAACCCCCTCAATTCGGGCATATTTCACTGATCCACGGCGCCGACGGCGCCAAGCTTTCGAAGCGTCACGGGGCGGTGGCCGCGACTCAGTACCGGCAGGAGGGGTACCTGCCCGAGGCGCTGGTCAACTATCTGGTGCGGCTGGGTTGGTCCCATGGCGATCAAGAGATCTTCTCGCGCCAAGAGTTAGAGGCGCTGTTCGATTTGGATCACGTCGGTAAATCGGCCTCCTCTTTCAATCCCGAAAAGTTGCTTTGGCTCAACGCCCACTATCTGCGTGAACGCGATCCCGAGACCCTGATTGAGCCGTTGTGGGAGCAGCTGGCCCTTTTGGGTCAGGATGTCGGGGATCGTCCCCGCGCTTGGTGGGGCGCCTTGATTCGCGAACTGCAACCCCGCAGCGAAACCCTGCGTCAGGTTGCCGAGGGGGTGCTCCCTTTCCTCGCACAGGGTATCGAGATCGATCCGGCGGCCCAGGCCAAACATCTCAAGGGGGATGCGGCGCCGGTGCTGTCGGCGCTGATCGCGGGGCTTTCAGCCCTAACCGTGTGGGAGCGCGAGGCGATTGGCGGTGTGTTTCACGGGGTGGCCGAGCGACTGGGGGTGAAGATGGGCAAAATCGCCCAGCCGGCCCGGGTTGCGGTGACCGGTCGAACCGTCTCCCCCGGTATTTACGAAACCCTGGAGTTGATGGGGCGGCAGACGACGCTCCAACGGATGCAGGCGGCGGTCGATACAGTCACCGAAGAACAGGGGGTTTAACAGGCTTGTCCCCATTTTGGATCTTCTATTTTGGCTTCGTGATTCCGGCGGTGCTGATGCTCCTGGCGGTGCATCAGCTGTTCGTTTGGCTGCGCAAGCAAAAACATAAAGAGGAACACCTGCCCGGTGCGGCGGTTTCGCTCATGACTGTCATGGGCAACGGTTTGGCCAGCGCCGAAAAAGAACGGGCCGAGGCGCGCCGCCTGGCGGGGCAGATGCTGGAACGTTTTCCCGATCCCCTGGTGCTTTTGAACGAAGCGGGGGCGGTGGTGCTCAGCAATCCCCCCGCCGAACCCTACCTTGACCGTTCGACCCCCTCCCATCCCCACTTGCCCTCGATCTACCGCGATGGGGAGGGGGTGCGGGAGCAAACCTTCCCCAGCCACGACGGCCAGGGGGAGCGCATTCTCGAAATCCGCGAAGAACATCTCAGCCTGCCCAACGAGACGCGGTTGATCTGGGTGCAAATCCGCGATGTCACCCAGCTCCGTCTTGAGGAGCGCCGCCGCCAAGATATGGCGCGGTTGGCCGCCATGGGATCGGGTGTTTCCCTGGTGGCCCACGAGGTGCGCAACGCCCTGCAATCGCTGCAAATGTTGATCGCCAGCGAAGGCAAGGGGTGTACCGCGTTACAAGAGGCGCTTCAGGTTGAGATCGACGATTTGGTTGGGCATATGAACGGTATGCTCGATTTTGCCCGCCCCCTGCCCATTGAACGTCGCCCCCTCGATTTGCCCATCCTCCTGACCGAGATCGTCGCCCCCTATCGCGAGGTCGCGCCGCAGTTGCAGGTAGATATTCCCGATGGGGAATCCTGCACCGCGGTGGGGGACGGCGCTTGGCTGCGTCGGGCACTGCGCAACCTGATCGACAACGCCCTGCAAGCGGGGGGGGAGGGGGTACCCTTGATCCTGTCGGTACGACGCGAGCCGGGGTATTGGTGGTTTGTGGTCGAGGATGGGGGGCCAGGATTGCCCCAACTGGTGCAAGACAATCCTTTCGCCCCTTTTGCGACCGCCCGTCCCGGTGGGACCGGCCTGGGGCTGGCCTTGGTGCATAAGGTGGCGCTGGCCCATGGGGGGCAGGCCCGGCTTTGCCAAGCCGAGCGGGGCGCTTGCATCGAATTCTCGATTCCGGATACGGGTCATGCGCGTTCTGCTGTTTGAAGACACCCCCGCGTTGCGGACTCGGATGGCCCAGGCGATGCGCGACTGGGGCTGGAAGGTACGCTCGTACGAAAACCTAGGGGAGGCCGACTTTCGCGATAGTCCCGACGCGGTGGTCACCGACCGTTTTCTGCTCGACGGCGATGCGGTAGCGGCGATCCCCAAATGGCGGGCCAAGGGGTTTGAGGGGCCGATTGTGATGATGACCGGTCAGGCCGACATCGAGGCGGCGGTGGCGGCGATGCGGGCCGGAGCCGACGACTTCGTGGCCAAACCGGTCGCCCCCGAGGAGATCCGCCAGCGGGTCGAGAGTTTGCTGGGCGCAAGGCAGTCGGGGAGCGAGAAGCAGGAGAGCAAGAGAACTGAGGAGGGGGTCTGGGAGGCGCCGCTGGCCAAGATGGCCTATCAGCAGCTCTGCCAGTTGGCTCCACTGCCTGTTCCGGTACTGCTGCAAGGGCCGACCGGCAGCGGAAAAGAGGTCGCCTCCCGGATTTTGCACCAACGCAGCGGACGCAACGGCCCTCTGGTGGCCATCAACTGCGCCGCAATGCCCGAAGCGTTGTTGGAATCGGAGCTTTTTGGCCACCGTAAGGGGGCCTTCACCGGCGCCGAGCGCGATTCGATTGGGCTGATCGGCGAGGCGGCGGGGGGGACGCTACTGCTCGATGAGATCGGCGAGATGCCGCTGGCGCTACAAGCCAAACTGCTGCGGGTGTTGGAGGACGGTACCTACCGCCCGGTGGGTGGGGGCGGGGAGCGGCAGGCCGACGTGCGCTGGGTGCTGGCGACCCACCGAGATTTGCAAGAGGGGGCGGTTGAGGGGCGCTTCCGGCAAGATCTTTACTTTCGCATCGCCTCGTTCCCGGTGCGTCTTCCCCCCCTACGCGACCGGCTGGTCGACCTGCCCATTCTGGCCCGCCATCTGTTGCAGCAGGCGGCCCAGCGTTTTGCCCGCCCCGCCCCCCCCCTTGAGGAGGGGGTGCTGGCCGCCCTGAACCACTACGACTGGCCCGGCAATGTGCGCGAACTGCGCAACGTCATGGAGCGCTTGGTCGTCATGACCCCCCCCAACACCGCACCCGATCCCGTGATGCTGGGGATCCCCCTGCCCGATCCCCGTTCCCCCGCCATCCGGGTGGGTGGACTCAAGGCGGCCGAGCAGGAGGCGGAGCGCCAAGCGATTCAGGCGGCCCTTGATCGGGCCGGTGGCAACAAAGCCGAGGCGGCCCGAGTTCTCGGCATCGGCTACAAAACCCTCTTCAATAAGATGAAGCAGTTGGGGATGCGCTAAAGTCCTCAGCGGCCTGATTTTCCCCTCTCAACCTTCCCCCTGAGTGCCCGCCTCTTGATCGCCCGGCGGTACCGGCGCGATGTAGCCGATCAGTAGCAGCAAAACCCCCACCCCGATGAACGAAACAATTCGCGCCACCGTGCCGGTATTGGCCATGTCGACCACAAAAAGCTTAAGGACCACCATCCCGAGCAGCGTGGCGCCAACGCTCCATTGCCAGCGGATGGCCCGACGGGTGGCGAAGAGCATCAAAGCCAGGGCGCTGACGCTCCACAGCAGCGACAGCGCCGATTGCACCAGGATCGAGTGCCACAAGGGTTGAAAAGCAAAGGGGATGTCGCCCCAGTGATGGACGCTGCGCACCACCACCGCGTTGAGCCAACCAAACCCGAGCACCGCCACAACCATCGCCCCATGGGGCCAAGGGGTCTCATCTTGCTGCGGCATGGCCCGCCACCAAGCCAGCAGGGCGGCAAGGATCGCCACTTGGGTTAGATCCAACGGGTTGAGCAGCGGCAGATAGGGCAAGGGGGAGGGATCGCCGGGGTGGTTGATCCAGCTCGACAGACTCCAGAGCAGTCCAAGGATGGCCCAGAGAAGGGGGGCATGAACCTGATAGGTGGTGTGATGGCGGTTGAGCGGCCAGGGGAGCCAACGACGCAGTAAAGCGGGCAGGGCGATCCCCAAGGCCAGCGGCATCCCCCATCCGGCTCCTTGCCAACCGTCGCCCCAACCGGTCCGCTCGATCTGCCAGTGCCATTCCCAGGCGATCAGCACCAGGGCGACGGTATAGCCGGTCAGGTGCCGCAACGGGGTTTGCCATGCCGTCTCTTCACGTTCTTGGCGTAGGGCCACGTCGTACAGACTGACCAGGGCGAGCAGCCAGCCCCCCCAGCTCCAGGCGCTGCCAGGGTGGCCGCCGCCTGCGGCCATATCCACCAGACCCCAAGCTAGGATCGGGAGCAACAGCAGGGTGGCGCGGCGCAGCGAGGGCCACGACAGGATTTGCCCCCCCCTCTCGAACAACCAGGTCGCCACGGCGATCCCCCCCACCAAGGCGCCGGGACGCGCCTCGGGGCTCAACCATTGGCTACACAGGCCATACCAGGCGCTCACCCCCACCGCCAGCGACCACATCAATGCGGCATCGGCCAGGGGCGCTTTGGCTGTATCCCCTTGCTCGCGCAGTCGGAAGCGCAGGTAGGCGGCAACCCATCCCAGCGCGCTCCACCCCAGTGCCCACCCCTCGTGAACATGGGTCAGACACCACAGCGCCTCCCAACTGGCCAGTACCACCATGGCCAGCCAGCCGATGGCGCCGCGCAAATCCAAAAATCCCTCCTCAGCAAGGTCGTGTTGGCGATGCAAGATCCAAAAGTGGATCGCCAACGCCACAGGCCAGACCACCCACCCCCCCCAATCCAGGGGGTGGGTGTCGCCGACCACCGCCACCCGAATGGCGCCCAAGAGGGTCAACAACACCACGAGGGTGTGCAGATGGGTGGTCCGGCGCAGTCCCGCCCAATCGAGACGCTGGGCCAGCCACTGGCTGGCTGCGAAGAGCAGACTACTCCAGGCCAGCGTGGCGGCAGGGAGGTAGTCGTGGGGGAGGATCCCCTGCCAAATCAGATGGAGCCCGCCGAGCAACCACCAGGCTGCGGCCCAGAAGCTGGTCGAGGTCGAAAGGATGTCGGGGGGGGCAAAATCGGAGTCGAGCTGGTCGCGGTAGCGGTGGTAGAGCCAACCGGTGAGCCAACCGGCCAGGGCAATAAAGCTGCAACCGAGGATGAAATCGTTGAAGAAGGGGTTGGATTCGTCGTAGCTGCCATGCAGGTGCAGAAAATAACCCGCAGCCCCCCCTTGCAGGAGCATGCCGAAGCCTCTGGCCAGGGGGCGGTTTTGCCGGATCCCGAGCCAAACCACCCCCGCCCCCTCCAGCGTCCATAGGGCGAAGGTGGGGTAGCCCTCGAAGGCGAAATAGAAGGCCAGGGTGGTGAAGGCGATGGCTAGGGCCAGCTCGCTTTCGGCCAGCAGCCGCAGCGTTTCGCGGCGCAGCAGCGCCAGCCCCAACCCCAGGTAGAGCAGTGCGGCTCCCGCCGCGCTCCAGGCCAGGGGACGCCCCTCCATCCCCTGTACCAATCCCGCTTGCAGAGCCGCCACCGCCAAAGGGGTGCCGAACACCAACAGGCCGTCGACCCACCCCTTGAGCTCGGGAGGCTGACGCTGGGCAAACAGGATCGGAATGGCCAGATAGATGGCAAAATAGCCGATCAGGAACGGCTCCACGGTGGCAAAGTGTTCGGGACGGTACGAAAACCACCCCCAGGTCAGCGCCACGACGAAGGTGAAGAAAAAGCCGACCAGATTCAGCGCCCGCCACGACTTGAACCAGCTGACCCCCAGAATGACCAGATTGAGCAGGGTGTAATACGAGAAAAGCAGGATGTGGGTGCCGCTGCCGGTAGCGGCCAGGATCGGGGCTAGGAAGGCGCCGATCAGCCCTAGGACCGCCAGGGAGGGGGCATCCTGACGCACCGCGAGCACCAGGGTGACCACCCCCAACGCCATGAATAGAGCAAAGGCGGCGGTGGGGCCGATCAGGATGAAGGTTTTCAGGGCGAAGTAGACATCGAGGTAAGCCAGCCCCACCCCGCCCCCTTGCAGAATCAACCCGTACAGCCGACGCCCCGCCAGCATCCGGGCTCCCCCCACCCACATGCCGACCGCAACAACCCCCACTCCGAGCAGGCGGCTCCAGGGGGGGAGGACGGCGTGGTCATAGGCGTACTTGAGCAGGAAGCCGACCCCGAAAAAGAGGATCACCACCCCCAACTTGGCCACCAGGTTTTCGCTGAGCCAGCGCGCCCAAACCGACGTCCAGCTTTCGGTGGGGGGTGTCGGCGGTTTCTGTTGGAAGGACGGGGGCGGGGTGGGGGTGCGCTCCTGCGGTTTGGGTGCGGTTGCGACCGGCGAAGGGGCGACCGGCGAAGGGGCGACCGGCGAAGGGGCGGGGCGGGGATCCGCCTGGCGGATGCGCGGATCGCTCGCCATGGCGGCGGTTTGCCGAGCCGGGGTTGAAGCAGTGGTACGGGGCGGCAGGGTGGAGGAGGGCGCCGCCGCCCCCCCCTCCTCTTCGACCTTGAGTCCCAAACGGGCCCGCTCCAGCCGTTCGATCCGTTTGTGGGCCTGTTCCAGCGCCCATTCCAGATGGGTCACCCGTTCCTCAAGGGTGGAGGGGGTCGATGTCGGCGAAGTGGCAAGAGGCCAGGAAACCGGGGTTGACGGAGTCTTTTCGTCCTCCCGGCCAGGGTCGAGCAAATAGGCGATGACCCATCCCAGGAAAGCCCCGAGCAGGAGCCCAACGAGGCCCGCGACCAATAGCCCCAGTACACCACCACCCAGCGTCCACCCGATCTTCATGATCGACTCCTTGAAATTGTCTTGAGGCCGAAGCAGCCGCCCCCGCGATCTTGGGGGGTGACCTGATTCGGGGCAATGCAATGGCAGCACTCGTCACCGGCCCTTACCAAAGGGGATGCTCTTGGCTAGAATCCCGCCCCTTTTGTGCATTAGGCCCGGGGTCTCGACTTCGGACGATTAGCCTCGCCGCGACATACATTTATCTTTGGAGTGGACATCCATGAGCCAGGGTAACTTCCTCTTTACCTCCGAATCGGTTACCGAAGGCCACCCCGACAAGGTTGCCGACCGAATCTCCGATTCGATTCTGGACGCCATTCTTGCCCAAGATCCCTACGGGCGGGTCGCCTGCGAAACCCTGGTGACCACGGGTCTGGTGGTGGTGGCCGGTGAGATCACCACCAAGGCCAACATCGATTATCCCGCCATCGCCCGCCAGGCAGTGAAGGAGATCGGCTACAACTCTTCGGCCATGGGGTTCGATTGGGAGTCGTGCGGGGTGTTGGTCACGATCGATAAACAGTCGCCCGACATTGCCCAGGGGGTGAACGAGGGGCAGGGGCTCGATCCCGACATGGGGGCGGGCGACCAGGGGTTGATGTTCGGTTATGCCAGCAACGAGACCGAAACCCTGATGCCGGCGCCGATCTATTACGCCCACCGTCTAGCCGAGCGGCAGGCGCGGGTCCGTCACGATGGCACCGTCCCCTTCTTCCGTCCCGACGCCAAAACTCAGGTCACCTTCCGCTACGAAAACCACAAGCCGGTGGCGATCGACACCATCGTCGTCTCGACCCAGCACACCCCCGAGGCGACCCACGCCCAGGTCAAAGAGGCGGTGATGGAAGAGGTCGTCAAACCGGTGCTGGGCGAAACCGGCTTTTTGCACGCCGATACCGAGTACTACATCAACCCGACCGGGCGGTTTGTTATCGGCGGCCCCGTGGGCGACTGCGGCGTCACCGGTCGTAAGATCATCGTCGATACCTACGGCGGGTTCGGCCACCACGGCGGCGGCGCCTTCTCGGGCAAGGATCCCACCAAGGTCGACCGCTCGGCCTGCTACATGGCCCGTTATGTGGCCAAAAACATCGTCGCCGCCGGGCTGGCCGACCGCTGCGAGGTTCAGGTCGCCTACGCCATCGGGGTCGCCAAGCCGCTGTCGGTCATGGTCAACACCTTCGGCACCGGCAAGATCGACGAAGCCCGTCTTGCTCAGATCGTGCGCGAGGAGTTCGACCTGCGTCCCAAGGGGCTGATCATGGCGCTCGATCTGCTGCGCCCGATCTACAGGCAGACCTCCTCCTATGGACACTTCGGCCGCGAGCTGGCCGATTTCACCTGGGAAAAAACCGACCGGATCGCCTCGCTGCGCAGCCGGGCCGGACTCTGATCCACGTTTGAGATTTTCCCCGGCGAGGGGCGTTGCGACGGCGGGATCTCCCGCTGCCAGGCTCGCCGGGGACCCATCCTTGTTGCAACGGCGCCCGCCAACCGAAGAGGAGCATGCCATGAGTGCTGCCCATCAAGACTTCAAGGTGGCGGACCTGTCGCTTGCCGATTGGGGCCGCAAAGAGATCCGCATCGCCGAGACCGAGATGCCCGGTCTGATGGCGATCCGGGCCAAGTACGCCGCCGAACAGCCCCTAAAAGGGGCCCGCATCGCCGGCTCCCTGCACATGACCATCCAGACCGCCGTGTTGATCGAGACCCTGGTGGCTCTGGGAGCGCAGGTGCGCTGGGCGTCGTGCAACATCTTCTCGACCCAGGATCACGCCGCCGCCGCCATTGCCGACCAGGGCATTGCGGTGTTTGCCTACAAGGGGGAGACCCTTGAGGAGTACTGGGACTACACCCACCGCATCCTGGCGTGGGGCGACGGCGGCACCCCCAACATGATTCTGGACGACGGCGGCGACGCCACCCTGCTGGTAGTGCTCGGATCCAAGGCCGAGAACGACCCCTCGGTGATCGCCAACCCCACCAGCGAGGAAGAGGAGTTCCTCTTCGCCGCCATCAAGGCCAAGCTGGCCGAAGATCCCACCTTCTATTCACGCATCAAGGGCAACATTCAGGGTGTGACCGAGGAGACCACCACCGGCGTCCATCGTCTGTATCAGATGGCGGCCCGGGGCGATCTCCCCTTCCCGGCGATCAACGTCAACGACTCGGTCACCAAATCGAAATTCGACAACCTCTACGGCTGCCGCGAATCGCTGCTGGATGGCATCAAGCGGGCCACCGACGTGATGATCGCCGGTAAAATTTGCGTGGTGCTCGGCTACGGCGACGTCGGCAAGGGGTGTGCCCAGGCCTTCCGCGGCATGGGGGCGACCACCTGGGTGACCGAGATCGATCCGATCTGCGCCCTGCAGGCGGCGATGGAGGGGTACCGGGTCGTGACCATGGATGAAGCCGCGGCGCTGGGCGACATCTTCGTCACCACCACCGGCAATTACCACGTCATCACCCACGACCACATGGCGGCGATGAAGGATCAGGCGATCGTCTGCAACATCGGCCACTTCGACAACGAGATCGACGTTGCCAGCCTGAATAAGTATGAGTGGGAGAACATCAAACCCCAGGTCGACCACATCATCTTCCCCGACGGCAAGCGGATCATCCTGCTGGCCGAGGGGCGTTTGGTGAACCTGGGCTGCGCCACCGGCCACCCCAGCTTCGTGATGTCGAACTCGTTTGCCAACCAAACCCTGGCCCAGATCGAGCTCTTCACCAAGGGCGACCAGTACAGCAACCAGGTCTACACCCTGCCCAAGGCGCTCGACGAAGAGGTCGCCCGCCTGCATTTGGCCAAGGTGGGGGCCAAGTTGACCGTCTTGACCGAGGAGCAGGCCAAGTACATCGACGTGCCGGTGGAGGGGCCCTACAAGAGCGATCATTACCGGTATTGAGCCTAAGCCCGGTGATGATGTCGCCATTAAGGGCGGGTCTTCGGACCCGCCCTTTTGTTGTCGGCTGAGGGTCTGCTTCTCCGGGTTGGTAAGGTAGATGTTGTTGTAGGGTGGATAAGCGCAGCGCATCCACCTTTTCCCTATATGGCTGCCCACCCCTGTTTTGGTGAATGCACCGTGTTGATCCACCCTATGCCAAACCACGTTCCGCCATCTTTTTTAGGGGGTTTCATGAACTGCCGCCAATTGCGCGACGACACCGTCCCCGAATCGATTCCGGCCTCCTCCCGAGCTATGGAGGTCATGCGGCAAACCGTCTCCCTGATCCACCGCCTTTCGACCCTGCCCGAATACCGCAGCGAGATTGAGCCACTGCTGCCCGAGGTGGCTCGATTCGATCCCGGACACCACTCGGCGATGATGGGGTACGACTTCCACCTCGACGCAGACGACCCCGAGGGGGGGATGCCGACCCTGATTGAGGTCAACACCAACGCCGGCGGCATGCTCTACCTCAGCCGCTGCCTCCCCCCAGAAGGGTGGCGCGACGGACCGGTGGCGGCGATGTTCGAGCAAGAATGGGATTTATGGCGGCGGGGCCGGGGGGGGGTGTCCGGGCGTCCCGGCCTGATCGCCATCGTCGACGAGGCCCCCGAGGGGCAGTTTCTCTACCCCGAGATGCGACTGTTTCAAGCGATGTTCGAGGCGGCGGGGATTGCGACACTGATCCTGGCACCCGAGGCAATCCAAGGGGGGGCAGGGGGGCTGATCGCCCCCGACGGACGGCTTATCGACCTGATTTACAACCGTCATACCGATTTCTATTTAGAGGAGCCGGTGATGGCGGCGATCCGGACCGCCTACCTGAATGGAGAGGTCTGCCTGACCCCAAATCCCCGAACCTATGGTTTGATCGGCGACAAGGGTCGGTTTGCTGTGTGGCGGCAAGAGGGGTTCTTGGAGGGGCTGGGCTTTACAGAGGAGGAGGGGGCGCAGCTGCGCGGGGTGATCCCCGAAACCCGATTGCTCGACGAGAGTGATCCCGAGTGGGTCTGGCAAAACCGCAACCGCTTGGTCTTCAAACCGGCGGCCCGCTTTGGCAGTCGGGGGGTCTACATGGGGCGTTCGATCTCCCGCAAAAAACTCGAAAGCCTGAGTGGTCAGAACTACTTGGCCCAACGGCTGGCCCCCCCCCACCGAGTGGCGCCTCTGAACGGGGGGGACCCCTTCAAGGCCGATGTGCGACTGGTGGCCTATCAAGACCAAGTGCTGGCGACCATGGGAAGGTTGTATCGGGGGCAGGTGACTGGATTCGGGCAGGGGGGAGGGTTCGTCTGGGTTCAGGCGTTGTAACCCCCCACAGGGTGGTCCCACCCGATGGAGCCCGGATTTTTCATCAATATTGTTCTGCCCTGGCTTGTTTCTCGCCTCAAGGCGCCTACTTATTGGTGTCCGCACTGGGGATTTTGCAAAAACAGTCCGTATGAACGACGACGCTCCGTTTTTGCAAAATCCCCAGTGCGAACAAGCTCCTACGCGATCATCGGGCAAATTGATGAAAAATCCGGGTTAGATCGTGGTAATGCCGACCTCTGCGTCGGCCCTGGCGGTGACCTCGTTGAGTGCCGCCGCCACCCTGGCTTTGGCCTGCTCTTTTGAAAGCCCCCCGAGATCGACCGGATCCCCCCAAACAAAGACCCCGCGACCGAAGGGGAGCGGCAGGAAGTGACGATCCCAAGAGCGCAACTGGCGAAAGCGACTGGTGGCGAAGGCGAAGGGGACAATCGGTAACTTGTAGCGTTGGGCAATCTCGACCGCCCCCTGGGCCACGGAGCGACGTGGACCGCGAGGGCCGTCGGGGGTGATCCCGAGGGAAACCCCCTCTTGAGCCGAACGCAGCAACCCTCGAATCGCCCCGGCAGACCCCTTGCTCCCCGACCCTCTAATCGCCTCGATGCCGAAACGGTGGAAAAAGGTCGAGACGATCTCGCCATCGCGGCTGTTGCTGATGACGCAGTGGGTGGGGCGGCGCGGTGCGAAAAGGGGGAACAGGCTCAACCGCTCGTGCCAAGCGACGATGACAACCTGACCTTCGGGAGGGGCGCCGAGTATCCGCCAGCGCACGGTGTGGCGAATCAGCCAGACATACAGGGCGATTAGCCGGGCTGTGGTGCCGGGTGATAGGGTCATGGAGGCGGCTAGATGGTGACGATGCCGACCGCCGCGTCGGCCTGGGCGGTGGTTTCGTTCAGCGCCTGGGTCACCTTGGCTTGGGCCTCCTCCTTACTCAGCCCATCCAGATCGACCGCTTCCCCCCAGACAAACACCCCGCGACCGAAGGGTAGCGGGACGAAGTGGCGATCCCACGCCTTGGTCACCTGCCTGAAACGGCTGGTGGCATAGGCCATGGGAACCACCGGGATGTGGTATCGCATCGCCACCTCAAGGGTCCCCTGGGCCATTTGACGCCGCGGTCCGGTTGGGCCGTCGGGGGTAATACCCAGGCTGAACCCCTCCTGGGCCGCCTTGAGCAATCCCCGGAGTGCGCTGGCGCCACCTCGGTTGCCCGATCCCCGCACCGATTCGATGCCGAAACGACGCATAAACAGAGTAACCAGCTCCCCATCTTTATGCTGGCTGACGATGCACTGGGTGGGGCGTTTGGGGGTGAAGAAGGGCCACAGCGAAAGCCGTTCGTGCCAAGCAACGATGATGGCCTGCCCCTCGGGTGGGGTGCCGGTGACCTGCCAGCGTTGGGTCTTGAAGGACAGCCAAAGGTAGGCGGCCAGCACCGTTTCGATCACCCTGGGATGAATCTTCATGAAGTAGCCGCCTGTTCGGCGCGAAATTGCATGTGGTACAGCCCGGCGTAGGCGCCATTGCGGGCCAGAAGTTCGTCGTGTTTGCCCTCTTCGACGATCTCGCCGCGCTGCATCACCACGATCCGGTCGGCGTGGCGGATGGTCGACAAGCGGTGGGCGATCACCAGGGTGGTGCGCCCCACCATCAGCCGATCAATCGCCTGCTGCACCATCGCTTCCGATTCGCTATCGAGGGCCGATGTCGCCTCGTCGAGAATTAAAATCGGGGCATCCTTGAGTAGCGACCGGGCGATGGAGACCCGCTGCCGCTGCCCCCCGGAGAGTCGCCCCCCCCGCTCCCCGGCCAGCGCTTCGAATCGCTCGGGAATTTGCTCGATGAATTCCAGTGCGAAAGCGTCGGCGGCGGCGGCGCGCACCTGCTCGGGCGAGACGTCGTCACGACCGTAGGCGATGTTCTCGTGCAGGGTTTCGTTGAAGAGGATCACCTCTTGAGTCACCAGGGCGATGCCGCCGCGCAGCGATTCAAGCTCCATGTCGCGGATGTCGACCCCCCCGATTTCGATGCTCCCCCCCTGGGGGTCGTAGAAACGGGGAATCAGGTTGGCCAAGGTCGACTTGCCCGAGCCCGATGCCCCTACCAGCGCCACCACTTCCCCTTGCCTGACGGTCAGATCGATCCCCTTGAGCGCCTCCTCCTTGCTGTCGGGGTAGGCAAAACGCAGCCCCTTGATGGCAATGTCGCCGGTGGGACGGTTCAAAAGGCGCTGCCCGGTGTTGGTTTCGGGGGGGCTATCGATGATGGCGAACACCCGGTCAGCGGCCGCCAATCCCTCATGCATCTTGTTGTTGAAGGTCGACAGCCGTTTGACCGGCTCATAGACCATCAACAGAGCGGTGAGGAACGAAAAGAAATTGCCGGGGGTGGTGGTGCCGGCGATGACGTTGCTGCCGCCGTAGTAAACCACCAAGGCAATACCGAAGGAGGCAAACATCTCAACAATCGGGGAAGAGGTGGTGTTGTAGGTCTCGGTCTTGATGCCCAGGCGGGCCAGCTCGTCGACCATCTTGCGGAAACGTCCCGCCTCGTGCCTCTGCATGCCGAAGGCTTTAACAATTCGGATGCCCCCCAGGGTTTCTTCAAGGCGGGAGGTCAACATCCCCATGTTTTGGGCGGTTTGCTGAGCAATCTTTTTGATGCGCCTGGCGATGATGACCACCGGCATCATCGCCAGGGGGAAGACGATCAGGGTGTAAAAGGCGAGCAGCGGATCGCGGTAGATGACCAGGGCGACCAGAAACAGGGCGGTGAGCAGGTCGCGCACTGCGCCGGTCACCAGCATGGTTAACCCCGCCTCGATGGTCAGCACGTCATAGGTGACCCGGCTCATCAATTGCCCCTTACCCTGACGGTCGATGACCGTCATGGGTAGGGAGAGGATGTGGGTGTACAGGTCGCTACGCAGCGCGGCGATCACCGAGTGCCGGGTTTTGGCCATCAACACACCCTGCCCGAAATAGGCCACCCCCTTGGTCGTGTAAATGGCGATGACGATCCAAGGGAGAATCACCAGCGCTTGCTCGTTCTTGGCGACAAAAACGTCGTCGAGAATGGGCTGAATGACGAAGGCGGTTCCAGCGGTGGCGGCGGCCACCACCACCATGCAGAGCATGGCGAGGATCAGGGTCGAAACGTGGGGGCGCAGATACTGGAGCAGGCGGCGCAGGTGGTTCATGCAGGGTTCTCAACGTGGCGAGGTCGGGGAGGGATGATTCCACCCCCCGACCCCGTGCTGCGATGTACGGCGATGTCGTTCCAAGCAAGTGGTGGATCGCCGACGGGAATATTCAGAGCAGGTCCATCCCTTCGCGCAGCTTTTCGATGTCGATCAACACGTCGCGCCCCTCGGAGGCCTCGATCAGGCCATCGCGGCGTAGTTGACTGATGGTGCGGCTGATCGATTCGCGGCTGGTGCCCAGTTGATTGGCGATGGTTTGGTGGGTTGGCAGGGTGAGGCGCACCCGGGTTTCGTCGAAGGCGGCGCCGTGACGCTCGGAGAGCTCGATGAGAAAATCCATCAAGCGATGGGCCACATCCATGGTGCATAGACGCTCCAGAACCCGAGAAGTCAAGCGTATGCGTCGCACGAGTTCTTGAATCAGATCCATCATCATGTCGGGGTTGTTGCGCATCATGTTCAGGAAGGGTTCGCGCTGCAGATGCAGGGTTTCGGTTTTTTCCTGGGCCATGACGGTGGCCGAGCGGGGCTCGTTGTCGAGCAGGCTCATTTCGCCGAAGAACTGCCCCGGCTCCAGGGTCGAGAGGATGACCTCCTGCCCCTCGCCGGTGAAATAAACCACCTTCACCGAACCCTTGATGATGATCTCCATGCTGTCGCCGATCTCCCCCTCGTGGACGATGATCGCCCCGCGGGGATAACAGCGGTGGGTGACCAACGACTCGATCCGTTTGAGCTGATCGTCGGTCAAGCGTTGGAAAATCGGTACGTTTTTGAGTCGATGAACAATGTTCAACAAGGCCGTGCCCCCCCGGAATTACACGGTCGCTACAAGCGCAGTCGCGATGGGATCGAATCGGAAAAACCCAAGCAGAAGGTGCATGATGGGACCATGCCGGACGATTTTCCAGAATTCCCTCAAGTCAAACGTCGGTATTGGTATCGGGCTGAAACAGGGTGACCGGATCGAGGGAAAAGGGGTGGGTCCCTTCGAGCAGAGCGACCAGCTGGGGCAGGATGGTCCGCATACGGTCGGCATCGTCGACCACCTCGACCACCAACGGGAGCGCCTGGCTCAGGCGTAGCAGGCTGGTGATGTGGGGTTTTCCACTGCGACCGATACCGGCTACCGCCCGAAAGATCGAGGCGCCGGCCAGGCCGTGGGTATGAAAAAAATCGAGGAGTTTCTCGGCCAACGGGGGTTCGCCGGGGCGATGGTCGTCCTCGGTTAGATAAATTCTCAAGCGCTGGGCCTGGACAATGCGGTAACGTTCCACGGTGCCTCCAAGGGTTGGCGAGCTGTCGGGCCGACACCTCTTTTCGTGTGCAGCGCGCGTCCCGATTTGGGTCCGCCGTTTTCAAACGTTACTATAGGAGAAACCAATTGATGCGTGTATCGGCCTTCATGACCTCGGTCTGGCTGGGTATTGCCCTTCTTTTTTCCGCTAATACAGCCTCTGCAGGAGAGTCCCCCGTGATCGAAATGACCACCAACCTGGGCACCATCAAAATCGCCCTGGATGCCGACAAAGCCCCCAAGACGGTCGCCAACTTTTTGGCCTATGTCGACAGCGGCTTTTTCGACGGCAAGATTTTTCACCGGGTCATTCCCGGCTTTATGGTTCAGGGGGGGGGCTTTGATGCCGACATGAATCAGCCTCCGACCAAGGCCCCCATTGCCAATGAGGCCGACAACGGTCTGAAGAACGACCGTGGCACCCTGGCTATGGCCCGCACCTCCGATCCCAACAGCGCTACCGCCCAGTTCTTTATCAATCTGGTCGATAACAGCTTCCTCAATTTCAAAAGCAAAACCCCCAACGGTTGGGGCTACTGCGTCTTCGGCAAGGTGGTCGAGGGGATGGATGTGGTCGATCAGATTGCCAAGGTGCGCACCACCTCCAAACGGGGTCATGGCGATGTGCCGGTCGATCCGGTGGTCATCCAAAAGGCGGTTCGCGTTCAGAACTGATCGGTTCGTCGCCATTTCTCGTCGTTTCAGCGCAAACCCATGGAATCCATCGTGACGATCCCCACGATTCGCAAGGCGGTTTTTCCCGTCGGCGGGTTGGGAACCCGGTTCCTGCCCGCCACCAAGGCAATCCCCAAAGAGATGCTCCCCATCGTTGATAAACCGCTGGTGCAGTATGCGGTTGAGGAGGCGGTGGCAGCGGGGTGCGACGAAATCATCTTTGTTACCGGGCGGGGCAAAACGGCGTTGGAAGACCACTTCGACCGTTCCCTTGAACTCGAAGAATCGCTGCGTCGCGCCGCCAAAGAGGTACTGCTGACTCGGGCGACCGAGATGCCCCCTCCGGGCATTCGCATGGTCTATACCCGTCAGGGTGAGGCGTTGGGGCTAGGTCATGCGGTGTTGTGCGCCGAGGCGTTGGTGGGCAACGAGCCCTTTGCGGTGATTCTGGCCGACGATTTCATCCTCAGCGACCGAGCCGGGGCGCTGGCCCAGATGGTCTCGGCCTATCGGGGGGGGGCGCTGCTGGCGGTACAAGAGGTGCCCGACGACGAGATCAGCCGTTATGGGGTGATCCGTCCAGGTGGTGAGGTCGCTGGTTGTATCGCCGTCGAGGCGATGGTCGAAAAACCCCCCGCCGATCAGGCTCCCAGCAATCTGGGGGTGGTCGGGCGGTACATCTTGCCCCCCGAGATTTTTCAAACCTTGCGTACCACCCCCAAAGGCAAGGGGGGGGAGATCCAGTTGACCGACGCCATCGCAGCGTTGATCGGTCGTTATCCGGTGGGCGCATTTCGGTTTCACGGCACCCGTTACGATTGTGGCTCCAAGGGGGGATTCCTAGCCGCCAATCTTCGGGTGGGACTCGACCACCCCGAAGTGGCCAAGGAACTCAGCCGGGTGATTCGGCAATCGGGGACCGACCGAGCCCGCCTTATTCAGGCATTGGAGAGCGGCAGTTGATTCGACTCAACCAGGTGGTCAAACGGTTTGAAGGCCGCTTGGTTACCGACCATGTCAGTGCCAACTTCCCCCAAGGGAAGGTCAGCGTCATTCTGGGGGGCAGCGGCTCGGGCAAGAGCACCCTGCTGCGCCAGATGACCGGCCTGCTGCCCCCCGACGGGGGGATGATCGAGATCGACGGGCAGGATGTGCCCCAGCTGGGGCGGCGCGATCTGTACCGACTGCGTCAGAGGCTGGGGATGCTGTTTCAGAACGGCGCTCTGCTCAACGCCATGAACGTGTTCGAGAACATCGCCTTTCCCATGCGGGCCCACACCAACCTATCGGAACGGATGATCCGTATCATCGTCGGCATCAAGCTCGAAATGGTGGGGCTGCGCGGGACCGAACACCTCATGGCCTCCGAACTCTCCGGCGGGATGGTCAAACGGGTCGCTCTGGCCCGGGCCATTGCCTTGGATCCCCCCGTGATGTTCTTCGACGAGCCCTTTTCGGGGCTCGATCCGATCAGCGCCGGGGTGATCGAGAAATTAATCCTCGACTACAAAAAGATCCGGGGGGCGACCTGTGTGGTGGTTTCCCACGACATCCCCTCTACCTTCCGTATGGCCGACCACATCATCATCCTCAGTCATGGGCGGGTGATCGCCCAGGGCAGCGCCCAAGAGATCCAACAATCGCCCCATCCCGAGGTGCAGCAGTTCATTCAAGGATTGCCCGACGGCCCCATCCGCTTTCGGTATCCGGCGCAGGCCCCTCTTCAGGACGATTTGATGCAAAGGGCACAGCGGTTATGAATCCCATTGAGCGTTTGGGGCGGTTGGGGGTGCGCACCCTGCTGGCTTTTGGCGATGCCGGTACCTTTCTGGCCGAAACGGTGCGGGCATCGGTTTTGCCTCCGGTGCGCCTGCGCTTTGTAATCGATCAAGTTTTCGACATCGGCGTTAAATCGTTGGTCATCATTGTTGTGACCGGTCTGTTCACCGGCATGGTGTTGGGGCTCCAGGGTTACAACACCTTGAGCAAATTCGGCTCGGAGGAGGCGCTGGGCACCTTCGTGGCGCTTTCGTTGATTCGAGAGTTGGGGCCGGTACTCGGTGGCTTGCTGGTGGCTGGACGGGCCGGATCGGCGATCACCGCCGAGATCGGTTTGATGAAAACCACCGAACAGATCGCCGCCCTTGAGGTCATGGCGGTCGATCCCATGGGGCGGGTGGTGGCGCCGCGTTGGTTGGCCGGGATGATCGCGGTGCCACTGCTGGTGGCGATCTTCGATGTGGTGGGGATCTACGGCGGCTATCTGGTCGGAGTCGACATGCTGGGGGTGAATCCCGGCGCCTATTGGGTCGAGATGGAGAAATACGTCGATTTCGACGAAGACGTTTTTGGGGGGATGGTCAAGGCCTTTGTTTTCGGCTTGTTCCTCACCTGGATGGCGACCCATCAGGGTTGGAGTTGCCGCCCCACCTCTGAAGGGGTGGGGCAAGCGACCACCCGCACCGTGGTGATCTCCTCGGTGGGGATCCTCATCATCGACTACGTGTTGACCGCCATTTTGATGTGAAGCTTAAGGAGCTGACGATGCCCCGTTGGGTCGATTTTGTGGTCGGGTTGTTCATGGTGGCGGGGATCGCCGCCATGGGGTACCTGGCGGTTAATTTAGGCAATCTGCAGATCGGCAATCAAAATGTTTACACCCTGCATGCCACCTTTCCCACCGTCAGCGGCCTGAAGTTGGGGGCACAGGTGGAACTTGCCGGGGTGCCGATCGGCCGGGTCGCCCTTATTGCGGTCGACAAATTGCAGGACCGGGCCGATGTCGACATCGAGGTTAGGGGCGACATCAGGCTGCCCGACGATACCTTTGCCTCGGTTCGGACCCAGGGGATCATCGGCGATAAGTACATCCAACTGACCCCTGGTGGCTCTCTCGACATTCTCGGCGACGGGGACGAAATCACCGAAACCGAAGGGTCGCTCCAGCTTGAAGAGCTGATTAGCAAGTACATTTTTGAGAAGGATAAGTGAACGGATTCCCCCCCTCATGACCCCCCCAACCTCTACCTCCACCCCCCTGGTTATGGGCCGTATTTGGGCGCTGTTGTGGGGCGCCCTGGGGTGGGGCGTGTCGGCGTCGTTTGCTGGCGCTGCCCCCTTGTCCCTAAACGACCTTCTGGATCGGGTCGACACCACCTCGGCCGAGCTGCAAGAACACGACGCCAAAATCGACGAGGCCCAAGCCCTGCTTGACCAGGTATTGGGCAGCAGCGGGCCGAGTTTCTCGATGCGGCTGTTTGCCGGTCCCACCTCGAAGGCGAGGGGGGATCAAGTCACCTCCCCCGATTCCCAGTGGCGCCTTTCGGGGTTGTCCGATTGGGAGGGGCTCGATTTCAGCGTCATTCAGCCCCTTGCCGGGTTTGGTCGTTTCGAGGCCTACAAAAGGGCCGCCGAGGCCAACATCGTCATGGAGGAGGCGGCCAAAGAGGTGAAGCGGGCCGAACTGCGACAACAGGTTCGGGCGCTTTATTTTGGTGCTTGGGTGGCCCGCGACATCACAGTGTTGTTGCAGGAGAGCCTCGATCGGGTCGAGAAGGCGATCGGTATCGTCGAGGATGCGCTTGATGAGGGGAACGAAGACTTTTCCTCTGTCGATCTACTGAAGCTCAAAAGTGGCAAGGGGAAAATCGACGGTTTTATGCCCCAAGCCAAGGCGGCTCAGCTGATGGCGGTTGAGGCGCTGCGCGGACTGCTCAGGTTGGGACCGAACGAGACGGTCGAACTGCCCAATTACCCGATTCAGGCGCCCAGTTTGCCTGCCGACGCATTGGCGGTGCTGCAATCGAGGGCCTTGGAGCAACGGCCTGAAATGCAGCAGGTCGCGGCGGGACTCGCCGCCACCCAGGCTTTGAGCGATGCCGAACAAGCCAATGGCCGTCCCGTGGCTGCCCTGGCACTGGTCGGTTCGGCGGCCCATGCCGGCAACCGTTCACGCATCGACAACCCTTTCATCAACGACCCCTTCAACCACCTGTACGGCACCGTGCTCGTGGCGCTGCAATGGGAGATCAACATGGGGGTTCACGATGCCAAAGTCGCCCAGGCCCAGGCCAAGGCGGCTCAGGTGGCAGCCAAGGAGCGTTTTGCCCGCACCGGCATTCCCCTCCAGGTCATGCAGGCCTACTACGAAACCCTGCAATATAACGAGACGGTGAAGGGATTCAGGGATGCCTACAAAGCGGGCAATCAATGGTTGGTGGCCGCCTATGCCGACTTCGAAATGGGGGTGGGGCAGGCCAAGGAGGTTTTCGATGCGTTGTCCGAATACACCCTGAATCGGGTGGCCTATTTACAAGCGGTGTATGCGTTGCAGTTATCGACCGGTCGCCTGGTTCAGGCGGTGGGGGGAGACAAAGATGATCGGTAGTCGTGGATGGAGCGCGTTGCGCCGCTTGATTGCGATGGTGGTTGTTCTCGGAGCCCTTTTGGGCGCAGGGATGCATCAAGCGGTGGCCCAGTCTTCGGCAACTGAGGTGGTGTCGACCACCGTGAATCATGTGCTGGAGATCCTGCGCGATCCCGCTCTCAAGGGGGCCGAGAAGGCGGCACAACGGCGCCAGCTTATCAGTGACACCATCTGGGCCCATTTCGATTTCGATTCGATGGCCTCATCGACCCTCGGCTCAACCTGGCGAGAAATGACCCCTCCCGAACGGAACCGTTTTCTTGGCCTGTTCCGCGATCTTCTGCACCGCTCTTACATCGGCGCCATCGAGTCCTACACCGACGAAAAGGTGGTGTTCACCAGTGAGGAGCCGGTGGGGAGCAAGGGGAACAAGATGGTGGTTCACAGCGAGATCCAGCGCCCCCCCGCCGAGCCGATCCCCATCGATTACCGGCTCAAGCAGAAGGGGCAGGACTGGTGGGTGTACGACATCTACGTCGAGGGGGTGAGCCTCATCAGCAACTATCAGAACTCCTTCCGCAAGATCGTCGCCAAGGATGGGGTGTCGGGATTGCTGGATCGATTGCGTAAGAAGGTCGAATCCAACGAGAGCGGCGATGTCTGATCCCGGCGGTTTGCACATCGAGGGGGATCAAGTGGTACTGAGCGGCGACCTGACCTTCGCGACGGTTCCCGCCCTTGAAACCCGTCTTAATGGCCACAACGGGGGTACCTTGAACACCTTCGATCTGACCCGGGTCGCCGCCTTCGACAGTGCCGGGTTGGCATTGCTGGTGGTGTTGGCGGCCCGCCTGGAGGGGGTTCGTCCCCGGTTGATCGGGGTCAGCGCCGAGGTGGCCAGCCTGCTGGCGATGGGGGGGGTGTCCGACCTGTTTCATTGGGAAGGTAAACCATCCCCCCCTTGACCCCGCTGCCCCAGGATCCCCTGGTCGCCCGCCTCTGGCCCGAGGTGGCCTGGTTGATCCAGCGCTTTCCCTCCGGCGCGTTGGTCGCATGTTCGGGTGGGGGCGATTCCTGCGCCCTGCTCGATCTCATGGCCCAATGGGCTCTTAAGGGCCAATGGCCCTGGGCGGTGGCGACCTTCGACCACGGCCTGCGCCCCGAGGCGGCGGTCGAGGCGCGCTGGGTCGCAACCCAATGCAACACCTACGGCGTCGACCATTTTCTGCTGCATCCCCCCACCCCCCTGCACGATCTTCCTGGCAATCTTGCCGACAACGCCCGTCGCCTGCGCTATGAGGCGCTTGGCCGCTGTGCCCGCGATCTCGGGTTTTCGGTGGTGCTCACCGCCCACCATCTTGACGACCGCATCGAGGGGATGTTGATGGCGCTGCTGCGCGGCGGCTCCCCCCAAGCCTTAGCCCCCCAACCCCCCTTACGCCCCCTGGAGGGCGATCTGTGGTTGGCCCGCCCCCTCAACAACGTGGGTCGCGGCGAACTGCGTGCCTACCTAGGGGGTCGCCATCTGCCCTGGCTGGAGGATCCTTCCAACAGCTCTACCCATACCGGGCGGGGATCGGCGCGCCACCGCTTGCTCCCTTGGCTAGAACACAATCAACCGGGGGCGCGCGAGGGTCTGGCCGCCAGCCTGAGCATGTTGTCCCAACAATTGCAGCGGGACGAACGGGCGGCCCTTCCCCAAACAAGATGGCATTGGTGGCGGCGCGATCCGGCGCTTTCCCCCCGACAAGCCATGGCTGGATTGGGCTTGGGGGTCGCCCTCTCGGGCCGTGAGGAGCGGGAAATCCTTACCCGCTGGACCCGTTCCGAAGGTCGCTGGGACAAGCCCGGTTTAACCTTGCTGTGGCACGGCAATTGGGCTGGATGGGGCAGGGGGGGGCTGCAGCCCTGGCAAGAAGGGGTGTGGAAGGAAGATCAATCTGTTTTCGACTTGGGCGATTGGGGTTACCTCTGGCGTGACGGCGGGGCGGGGTTGGCCGCCCCCCCCCATCCTTATTGGGGACGGCTGATTTGGCTTGCGGCAACGACTTGGCAGGTTAAGGTGGCGCCACCGCAACATCCCTGGCCCGCAGGCCGCTCGAAGGTGGTGGCTCGCCATCTTCAGGGTGGCTTGCTCCCCCGCTGGCTGCGGGCCCCCTTTCCCGCCCTGGGTTCGATGGAGGGAGCGATCTTGGCACTGCCGGGCATTGCGTCCGCCCGCCACGAAGGACAAGGGGTTCGGGTTGGATGGTGCCCCCCATGGTGGCGGCTGGGGAGACGCTGATTCAATGCAGGATGCCTTTAATCGGCGATTCTCTAGGATTCTCTTGAGAGGACCCCATGACCGTGTGTCTCTGATGCGACAGCCCCTCTTACGCTTTGTCACCCCCGCGCCTCCGGTTTTCTCGCGAGTGAAATCTTGACAGGTTTGCTCGGTTGACCGCCCCTTCGTGGGGGATGATGATCATCCCAACGGGTTTCGCTAATGAGGGTCCGAATTAGCATTCAAAGTGTCCGAATACAAAAAGAGAAGAAAGGAGTCCCCCATGGGTCAACTCATTCAGAAAAAGGCAAGTCCTAGGCTGAATACGGCCTTGGCAGTTATGGCTACTGCGGTCTTGGTTGCCTCGTGTGGTCCCCCCAAGTTGGATCTGTCGCAAAAACCCAACTGGACCCCGGTGCGTGACACGATGGTGCTTCCGGGCGGCGCTGTGGCCTATACCGGCGACACCTACCGAGTGGCGGTCATGCCGTTTGCCAACACCACCGCCTTGGCGGGGACGGTGAACCAAAATCAAAGCCAGACCGTGACCGATTCGGTGTCGGCCTCCAGGACCACCCATGCCGAGGCCAACGTGGTCGGCATCGTTGCCGCCCCCGGCGCTGTGGGGATTGGCCATGTCGGGGTCTCCCAGACCAACACCGTCGGGGCCAGCCATACCGATGCGCGCACCAAGGGTGAGAGCTCCTCGTTCGAGGTGCAGATTGGCAATGTGGCGACCGACGCCATGATTAAGGAGTTGGTCAACCTGGGCGGGGTCAAGATCTTTACCCGGACCGAGCTCGACAAGGTGATGAACGAGCAACGGTTCCAGATGTCGGGGATGGTCCCTGATGATCAGATGATCCAGTTCGGTAAAATGGCGGGGCTGACCCACGTGATTACCGGTACCGTTTCCAACATCAAAAAGGAGTTCGTCGAGCAGACCTCTGTCGAAACGGACCGTGATGACTCGGGCGGGGCGATGCTCCTCAAGGGGGCTTTCAACGCATATTCCGCAGCCTCCTCGGGCTGGAACGTCGATGTTGAGGTGCAGGTACGCATCATCAACGTGCAGACCGGCGAGATCGAATTTGCCGACAAGCTGATCGGCCACGAGGCGGGCAGCGCCGATCCGATGGCCGGCTCCGATGTGATTTTGGGGATTGCCCAAGATGCTCTGGGTGAGGCGGTCGAGACCGCCAAGGCCCCTCTGTCGAAGATCTTCGCCCCCCAGGGTTACCTCAAGCAGGTTTACCTGCGCATCGACGAACCGGCGGTGGCCAATCTGAACCTGGGTGAGAAAGACGGGATCAAGCCCGGTCAGCAGATCGAGATCCTCTCCTTCGAGACCATCACCGATCCCATCACCGGTCAGAGTGAGGTCCAGAAGTACCGGGTTGCCACCATGACCATCGTCGATCCCATTCAGCCCCACGATGCTTGGGCCCAGATCGACGATGCTGCCAAGAGTGGTCTGCTCAAGGTCGGTATGCCATTCAAGCGGATGGAGCTTTCCAACGGCATGGGCGCAACCATGAAGGGGATGTTCTAAACCCTTTGCGCCGTGTTGAACCTCGGGCCGAGGGGGCGCGCAGCCTCCTCGGCCTTTTTTGTCGCAACCAGGATGAAAGGGGGCGCCCATGATCGATCGCCATCGCAAGCTCGACGCCCTGTTTCAGGATTTTCCCGAGGCTCGGGAGGTCTTGAGGGAGCACGGCATCAACTGCGCAGAATGTATTGCCGTTTCGATGGATACCCTTGCCGACGTCTTTCGCATGTACAACCTTGACGGCGCTGCCCTCGAACGGGAGATGACCGCCCGCATTCAGGCCCGCACGCGCCCTTGAGCACCCTTCTTCCCCACGCCCCCCTTCCCGTCGACCCCCGCAGCCGCACCCGTGCGGCCAAGCTGGGGCTGCGCACGTTGGCAGACGCCCTGTTCTACCTGCCGCTGCGATACGAGGATTTACGCGCCCCGGTGCCGGTAGCCACTTTGCGCGAGGGGATGGAGGCGTTGGTGCGGGTGCGGGTGTTGCGCCACAAAGAGGGGCAAAAAACGGTGCGGTTGGAGTGTGCCGACCCCGACAGCGGCGCCCCGTTGACGTTGGTTTTCTTCCAGCGCCTGGGTTGGGTACGTAACGCCTTCCATGCCGGAACCATCCTGACCCTTCGGGGTAAGGTGCAGTGGTTTCGAGGTGAGCCTGAGATCGCCCAGCCCGAGATGCTTGATGGGGGAGATCTGGGGAAGATCCGCCCGGTTTACCCCAAGGTGGCCGGGGTGTCGCAGCAGTGGGTCCGTGATTTGATGGCTCGGGTTCTGGAGGCCATCGACGATTGGAATTTGGCGGTTCCCCCCGGCGACACCGCCCCCGGATTGCCGAGCCTGGCGCAAGCGCTGCAAACCCTGCATCGCCCCGACGATTTGCCCTTGTCCGGCGCCGTTTTAGAGGCGCTTAAGGTTTGGGAGATCCGGCAGGTGTTGCAAACACTCAAAGCCCAGTGGGGACGGGCCCCCTCAGGCGCGACCCCCCTGGTCATTGCCGATAAGGCGCTGCAAGCCTGGCGGGAGGGGCGCCCCTTCACCCTGACCCAGGCCCAGGAGCGGGCCATCGCCGAGGTGCGCACCGATCTGGAACAAGAGCGTCCCATGCGCCGCCTGGTGGTGGGCGATGTGGGCTCGGGCAAAACCCAGGTGATTCTGGCCGCCAGTCTCATCGCAGCCCAGGCGGGGGGGCGCAGCGCCGTGATGCTCCCCACCGGCATTTTGGCCGAGCAAATTTTTGAAGAGGTGGCCGCCACCATCCCCGAGGCGGCCTTGATTACCCGCACCGAGGAGCGGGGGGCGCCGCTGGATCGGGCCAAGGTGGTGGTCGGCACCCATGCCCTGCTCCACCGCGACCTGCCCCCTCTCAATCTGGTGGTGATCGACGAGCAACACCGCTTCGGCACCCAGCAGCGCCAGCAGTTGCTGGAACGTCACCCCGGCGCTCACGCCTTGCAGCTGTCGGCCACCCCCATTCCCCGCACCATGGGGCTGTTTCTTTCCCAGGCGTTGAGCCTAAGCGTGATCGACCAGGCGCCGGTGCGGCGTGCCATCGCCACCCAGGTGCTGGCCCGCCATCAGCTGCCGAGCATGTTCGCCCGCATCGAGGCCGAGATCGCCCTGGGTCATCAGGTCTTCGTCATCTACCCCACCATCGAGGGGGGGGAGGAGGATGTGGCCGACCTGAAACGGGGGCACGCTTGGTTTGCCCAGCGTTACCCCGGCCAGGTCGAGATGACCTTCGGACGCGACCCCAACAAGGAGGTGACCCTGCGCCGCATGCGTCGGGAGGAATTCCAAATTTTGGTCACCACCTCGGTGGTTGAGGTGGGGATCAGCCTGCCCAAACTCACCGTGGTCGCCATTTCGGGGGCCGAGCGGATGGGGCTGGCAACCCTGCATCAGCTGCGCGGTCGCTTGGCTCGGGCGGGGCTGCCGGGCTGGTTTTACCTGCACAGCCACACCGATGAAGAGGTGCCCCGTTTGCGGCTGCTTGAAGAGACCCTCGACGGTTTTGCGATTGCCGAACAAGACATGAAGCTGCGCGGTTGGGGCGACCTGATCTCGGGGCTCGACCAAAGCGGGCAGCACCTGCGCTTTTTTAAACCCCAGCAAGATCTGCATCTGCTCGACAAGGTGATCGAACGTGGCTGAAGCCCCCGAGCTGTTGGTGACCGTCCCCTCCTGGGTCGGCGATTGCGTCATGGCGATGCCGGCGTTGCGCCGCGCCATCGACGGCGGTCGGTGGTCCAAGGTGGGGGTGCTCGCTCGTCCCTGGGTCGCCCCTCTGTACAGGTTGGTCCCAGGGGTTGAGGTGGTGGTGATCGACGATGCCAAGGGACGTCATCGGGGGTTGAAGGGCCGGTTGACCTTGGCAAATGAGCTGCGCACCCAAGGGTGGAATACCGCGCTGCTGCTGCGCGGCGCCATCGACGCCGCTTTTGTCGTGTGGTGGGCGCGGATCCCCCACCGGGTAGGACATGGGGGTGAGGGGCGGGGGGTGCTGTTGACCCGATCGTTGCCCCTGACCCGCAAACAGTGGTGGCGGGGGCACCGCGCCAACCACTACCTCGATCTACTCCCCCTGCTTGAGATCGCTCGCCCCCCCTTGGAGCCCGACGGGCGCCCGACTCCGGTGCGCTGGCAACCCGACGCTGCGTTAACCCAGGCTGCCGCCGATTTGTTGGGTCCAGCGACCGGAAGACGGGTCGGCTTTGCCCCCGGCGCCCAGTTTGGCGCCGCCAAGAAATGGGGAGCGGCCCGCTATCGGGCGGTGGCCGAGGCGTTGCTTGCCCAGGGGATCGAGGTCCATCTGTTTGGATCTCGCGACGACCAAGCCGAATGTGCGGCCGTCGCCCAGGGGCTGACTGGGGTGCGCGACTGGTCGGGCAAAACCGACCTGGCCACTGCGATTGCCTTGATTGGGGCGATGGAGGGGTTCGTGGCCAACGATTCGGGGCTGATGCATGTGGCGGCCGCCTGGGGCATGCCGGTGGTGGCGATTTTTGGATCGACCCGGCCCGACTCGACCTCGCCGCTGGGACGGGCCGAAATCCTGATGCATCCGGTCGCATGCGCCCCCTGTTTGCAGCGCGAATGTCGGGTGCCGGGGCAACCCTGCATGGCGGCGGTCGACCCCGACGAGGTGCTGGCCGCCCTGATGCGGGCGTTGGGATGAGGGCCATTGGACTGGCGCTGGGGCTGCTGTTGGGGGCGAGCGCCTGGGCCGACCCCTCACCCCTGGCGGGGGAGCGGCTGATTTTTGATCTGCACTACCTGGGGGTTCCGGCGGGGGTGGCCGAGATGCGGGTCGAGCCGGTCGACGCCGACGGGGCGACCGCGGTGGTGATCGAGGCCCGCTCCGCCGACTGGTTCAATTGGCTCTATCGGGTGCGTGACACCATCGTCAGCACCACCATCTGGGGGGAGAAGGGGCTGCGCTCTCGGCGCTACAGCGTCGACTCAAAAGAGGGAAGCTACCGCAATTATAAAGAGCTGGTTTTCTCGTCCGACCAAGTCGTCGAGACCAACCCGAAAGAGACGCTCACCTTCCCAATTCCCCGACCCGCCCTCGACGCCGTCGACGGTTTCTACGCCCTGCGGATGGTGCCACTGAAGGTGGGGCAAACGGTCACCTTCCCGCTGTTCGACTCGCGCATCTTTTACGATTTAGAGATCGAGGTGGAGCGGCGCGAGGTGCGTAAAACCCCGTTCGGCCCCCAAACCCCCTGCGTGGTGGTGTTTCCCCGGCTCAAAAGCGAGGGAATTTTTCAGCGCAAGGGGGAGATGCGCATCTGGTTGACCGACGATGCCCGCCACATCCCGGTGCGGATGGAATCGAAGATCGCCATTGGCGCAGTGGTTGCAGAGTTGAGGCCCGACGGGTACCGTCCGCCCTTCCCGTAATTGAGGTTTTTCCTGCCTTTTTTCCCCCCAGGATATCGCTGATGAGCATGCGTATCGCCGTGGTCGGCACCGGCTATGTGGGCTTGGTGACCGGCACCTGCTTGGCCGATTTGGGCCACCGTGTCGCCTGCATCGACATCGACCCCCGCAAGATCGAGGGGCTCAAACAGGGGCAAATCCCCATTTACGAACCCGGTTTGGATGATCTGGTCCGGCGCAACGCCAAGGCTGGCCGCTTGAGCTTCACCACCGATTATGAAGAGGGACTCACCGGGGCCGAGGTCGTCTTCATTGCGGTGGGTACCCCCCCCGGAGAAGACGGTTCAGCCGACCTGCAATACGTGCTGGCGGTGGCCAAGAAGATCGCCGAGGTGATCGACCACGACGCGGTGATTGTTGACAAATCGACCGTACCGGTGGGGACCGCCGATCAGGTGCGGGCGGTGCTGACCCAAACCCTGGAGGCGAGGGATTCCAGCCTCAGCCTCACCGTGGTCAGCAACCCCGAGTTTCTCAAAGAGGGGGCGGCGGTTGAGGACTTCATGCGCCCCGACCGGGTGGTGGTGGGGGCCGATGAGCCCGAATCGCGCTTGGTCATGGAGCGGCTCTACGCCCCCTTGGTGCGCAACGGCCATCCGGTGTTGGTGATGGATGTGCGCAGCGCCGAGATGACCAAATACGCCGCCAACGCCATGCTCGCCACCCGCATCAGTTTCATGAACGAAATCGCCCTTCTCTGCGAGCGGCTGGGGGCCGATGTCGAGATGGTGCGCCGCGGCATCGGCACCGACCGGCGTATCGGCATGCCCTTCCTCTATGCCGGAGTCGGTTACGGCGGCTCGTGCTTTCCCAAAGATGTGCAGGCGCTGGTCCACATGATGAGTGACGCTGGTCTGCCCGGTGCGGTGGTCAACGCGGTCGAGGCGGCCAACAAGGCGCAGCGGCAATGGTTCATCGAGCGCATCGCCGTCACCCTGGAATCGCTGCACGGCAAGAAAATCGCGGTGTGGGGACTGGCGTTCAAACCCAACACCGACGACCTACGCGAAGCCCCCGCCTTCGACGTCATCCGCGCCCTGCTCGACGGTGGCGCGCAGGTTGCCGCCTACGATCCGGTGGCGGTCCCCGGTTTTCGCCGCGAGGGGTTCGAGCACCCCAATCTCACCCTGGTCGAAGAGGAGGGTTACGCCGCGCTGGAGTCTGCCGACGCCCTGGTGCTGCTGACCGAGTGGAAAGAGTTCCAAGTTCCCGACCGCGACCGCATGGCGGCCTTGATGAACGACAAACTCGTCTTCGATGGGCGCAACCAGTACGACCCCTGGGAGTGGGCAGCCGAGGGTTGGCGGGTACTTGGCATCGGTCGTCCGCAAATTGAACCGGAGTTTTTGCCGTGAGCTTGAATGTATTGGTCACCGGCGGCGCCGGGTTTCTTGGCTCCAACCTGATCGACCGCCTGCTGGCCCAGAGGCACAAAGTCACCGTGCTCGACAATCTGCAAACCGGGCGACTTGAAAACCTGGCTCACCTGCCCGAGGGGGCGATCCGCTTCATTCAAGGCGATGTGCGCGATCCGTTCCCCGAGCCGGAGCAAGGGGCGTGGGGGCAGATTTACCATCTGGCCTGCCCCGCCAGCCCCCCCCGCTATCAGGCCGATCCGGTCGGCACCTTCTTGATCGCCGCCATCGGCACCCTCAACGCCCTTGAGGCGGCGACCAAGGCCGGGTGCCGGGTGCTGATCGCCTCGACCTCCGAGGTCTACGGCGATCCCGAGGTCCATCCCCAAACCGAGTCCTACCGGGGGGCGGTCAATCCCATCGGTCCGCGTGCCTGTTACGACGAGGGCAAGCGGGGGGGGGAGACCTTGGCCTTCGATTACCACCGCGCCCGCGGCACCGACATCGCCGTGGTGCGGATCTTCAACACCTACGGCCCGCGCATGGATCCCGCCGACGGACGGGTGGTGAGCAACTTCATCGTGCAGGCGCTCAAGGGCGAGCCGATCACCCTGTACGGTGGCGGTACCCAGAGCCGGTCGTTCTGCTACGTCGACGATCTGGTCGAGGGTTTGCTGCGGATGATGGCGACCCCCGGTTTTACCGGTCCGGTGAACCTGGGCAATCCCAACGAATTTACCGTCAAGGAGCTGGCCGAGGTCATCGGACGGGTGTTGGGCAAGGAGCTGACCTTCGAGGATCGCCCCCTGCCTCAGGACGATCCCTTGCAACGCCAGCCGGTGATCGCGGTGGCCGCCGAAAAGCTCGGTTGGGCCCCCACCGTGCAGTTGGAGGAGGGAATCTCCCGCGCTGCCGCCTGGTTTCAGGAGAGCCTGAAGCTGTGAATCCCTCGGTCGGGGGAGACAAAGGGCCAAGGATTTTGGTGATTCGATGCGGCGCGGTGGGTGATACCGTCATGGCCACCTGCGTCATCGATCCCATTTTGGCCCGGTTTCCCGACGCCCAAATCGAATGGCTGGCGACCCCCGGTTCGGCTGCGTTGTTTAAGCACGATCCCCGCATGACCCAGGTCCACCTGCTGCGCCACCGCAAATTCCCCACTTGGCTCACCAAGACCAAACGCGAACTGGTGCGCAGCAGCCGCAAGCGCCCCTTCGATTGGATCGTCAACCTTGAAGTTGCCCGTTTTCTGCGCCCCTTCGTCTCGGCGCTGAAGTGCCGCCATCTGATCGGCTTCAACGACGCCCTACCCTGGCAAGACATCCACGGGGTCGACAACCATCGCCGGGTGCTGGCCGCCGGGGGATTCGACCTTGAGCTGGCCTACCCGAGTTTGCGGGGGATCGCTCCGAGCATCACGTTGCCCCCCCGTTTCGTGGTGCTCCATCCCGGCAACAGCCATGCGGTGGGTCGTGGCCGCCTGAACATCCGGGCCTGGCCCGAGGAGCGGTGGCGGGCACTACTCTTGGCGCTACACAGCAAGGGGATCGCAGTGGCGGTGACCGGGGCTCCGACAGAGGCGGAGTTGGTACGGAAGGTGGCCGGTCGGGAGGGAATCGACTTGGCGGGGCGGACCACGCTACCCGAGTTGATCGACGTGGTAGGGCGTGCGGTTGTGTTTGTTTCGAGCGATACCGGGCCGATCCACATCGCCGCCGCGACCGGCGTTCCCATCTTGGGGCTGTATGGTCCGACCCGTCCGAGTCAGACCCGCCCCTATGGCCGGGAGGGGCAGGTGCTTTTGTTGCATAGCGACCGCCCCTGCATCCCCTGTTATGGCACCCCCCAGCAAATAAGCTGCGCCGACAATCTGTGTATGAGCGACCTTGGGGTTGATCTGGTGCTTGAGCGGGTTCTGGAGCGATGGGACGGGCGGTAGCAGCGCGGCATTGATGTCGGAACAATGGGCCGCATAGTCTAAAGCAGGAACGTCGGTGACTGATTTTGGCAGCCCATCCCTGGTCTGCTCGGAGGCGCTGGATAAATCAGCGCCTCCTGAGAGATCCCCGGTTATCAAGGTCCGGGCGATTACCTGTTTGCCCATCCCGACCGGGTCGATCCGGCCCTGCTTCCGGTCATGCAATAACGGGGCGGGTTGTCGGAAAACCCTGGTTGGTGGGATGGCCCCCTCTCCCAAATACTGTGACACCCCCCTTTTTTCAGATGGGAACCGGTTTATGAACAAGGTTGGCTCCACCCGTGAACGGTACCGCACCGGGATTTTCGGTTTTGTTGTTTTGACCGCAGTGCTGTTTTCAAGGCCCGCCCCGGAGGGGATTGCCCTGGGCACCATGTTGGTGTTGCTCGGGTTGGTGATTCGGACCTGGTCGGTAGGCTACGAGGATCGGGGCAATCACCTGTGCACCCTGGGCCCCTATTCCATGACCCGTCATCCGGTGGTGGTGGGCAACATCGCCCTGACGCTCGGGGTGGCCATTGCGACCTCGACTTGGTATATGGCCCTTGGTGTGCTGCTTGCCGGTGGATGGGTCTATCGGCAAATGGTCGCCACCCGAGAGGCCGAGCTGAAGGAACGGTTCGGGGCCGCTTATGACCGCTGGGCGGAGGAGACCCCTCTGCTGTGGCCCAGTGTGGCTAACTTGACCTTGGCCCGAGGCACCTTTTCTTGGAAGCGGATCTTTGCCCGGGAGGAGTGGCTGGTCTGGGTGGGGATGCTGGGGCTGATCGTCGTCCTTTGGTGGATCTTCTTTTTGCAGGCCAGCGGTCGGTGGTGGTTTTGAGCGATTCGGCGCCCGCTTGGTTGATCGCCCGTCCCGACAAGATCGGCGACTTGATGTGCGCCACCCCGGTCTTCCGGGCCATTCGGGCGCAGCGCCCCGAGGTGCACATCGCAGCCCTGGTCAGCGATTACGCCGCCCCGGTGTTGCAAGGCAGCCCCTTTGTCGATGAGGTGATCGCAGTGCCGAGGGGGGGGGGCTTCGGCTGGCAGGCCATCGGCGAATTGTCCGCCCGTTTGCGCGGGAGGTTCGAGGTGGCGGTCAGCCTTTATGCCACCCCACCGCTTTCGGCGGCGCTGTGGCGGGCCGCGATCCCCGAACGAATCGCCCCGGCCAGTCGCTGGGTGCAGGTGTTCTACAACCAAACGGTGACGCAGCGCCGTTCCCGCTCCGACCGCCATGAGGCGGTTTACAACCTGGAGCTGTTCGCCCCGGTGGGGATCGAGACACCCGCAGCGATTCGGGGCGACCTCTGGGTGAGCGAAGCCGAGCGGGTCGAGGGGGCGGCGTTGTTGCATGGGGCGGGCAGCCGCCCTGGTGCGGTGGGGATTTTGCCCGCCATGGGGGGCTCGGCTGCCGCTTGGCCCGAGGAGCGCTACGTGGCGCTGGCGTGCGCCTTGCTCAAACGGGGTCTCCCGGCGGTGGTGATTGCCGATCCGGCCCAGATCGAGGCGGTGAAGGGGCGGTTTGGATCCGAAACGCCGGTGGTTGCCGCCCCCGATCTTCGCCGCCTTGGTGGCGTACTCGCCAACCTGAGAACCCTGGTGGGGGGCTCGACCGGGCCGCTGCATATGGCGGCGGGGGCGGGGACCGCCGTGGTTGGCCTCTACCCGAGCTTCCCCCCCAGTCAGACCGCGACTCGCTGGGGCCCTTTGGGGGAGGGGCACTGCGTATTGTCCCCTGCGGTTGGGGAGGGGATGGAAACCATCGGGGTCGAGGCGGTTGTGGCCGCTGTGGAGGCAATGCCATGAGCAAGATGCCGATTTCGGTGGCGATTATCGCCATGAACGAAGAGGAGAAAATCGACGAATGTCTCGCCTCGGTCGCTTGGGCTGAGGAGATCGTCGTTGTCGATTCAGGTTCGACCGACCGCACCTTAGAAATCGCCCGTACCTATACCGACCGGGTGGTCCACCGCGATTGGAGCGGTCACATCGACCAGAAGAACTACGCGCTATCACTGTGCAGCCACGACTGGGTGCTGTCGTTGGATGCCGACGAACGGGTTGGCCCCGAACTGCGCGAGGCGTTGCTACAGCTGCGCGAGCAGGGTCCCGGCGATTTTCAAGGGTTCGAATTCAACCGCGTCACCTGGTACCTGACCCGCTGGATCCGCCATGGGGAGTGGTATCCCGACCCGAAATTACGTCTGGTGCGTCAAGATGTGGCCCGGTGGGAGGGGACCAATCCCCACGACCGCCTCGTGGTCGAGGGAAAGGTCGGGCGGCTTGAGGGAGACCTGTACCACCAGTCGTTTTCCAACATCGAGGAACATCTCGATACGATTCAGAGTTTTTCGTCGATCGCGGCGCGTGAGGCGATTGCCCGGGGTCGGGATGCCACCGTTTTTACCATGCTGGGGCACGGCCTGTTCGCGGTGTTTCGGTATTACGTGTTGCAGCAGGGATTTCGGGACGGCATCCCCGGCGTCATCATCGCGGTGCTGTCGGGCTGCGCCGCGTTTACCAAATATGCCAAAATTTGGGCCTATCGGCGGGCATCCCAAGGGGTGATGCCCCAAGAAAAGGGCGGTTCGGGAGTCGAGCAGTGAAAATCTTGCAGGTCTGCCCCAGCCCCGCTTGGGGGGGGCTGGAACATTACCCCATGCGGGTGTTAACCCCGGCGCTCAAGGGGCGGGGGCATGAGGTCCACTGGTTGGTTCGTCCCGGCACCCCCCTTGAAGGGGCAGCCAGCGATCAGGGCGAAACCACCTTCTTGCTCCCCTCGGGCTATGCCAACTATTCCCCCGCCAACATCAAAATGGTGCGCAGGCTGTGCCGCGAACACCGCTACGACATGGTGGTGGTTCATCGCCCCAAAGATGTCTACCTGCTCTCTGCGGTCGAGGGTGGGCAGCGGGTGCTGTTCAGACACATGAACCCCGGCACCAAGGATCGACGCACCCTGTTCCATCGCTGGGTGTATCGCTTTGTCGACCGGATGCTCTGCACCACGCAGTTGATGAAAACCATGACCGTGGCCACCTACCCCATCGCGGCCGAAAGGGTCGAGGTGGTCCCCTATGGGGTCGATCCCCTCCGTTTTCAGGTCGATCCCCAAGCCATCGCCCGGGTGAGAAACGACTGGGGGGTGGACGAGGGGCAGCCGGTCGCCGGGATCATCGGTCGTCTCGATCCCCAAAAAGGGCAGGATGTGTTTGTCGCCGCCGCCGCCCAGGTTTTGCAGCAGCTCCCCGAGGCCCGCTTTGTCATCGTGGGGGAGGAGACCAAAGGGGAGGAGGGTTTCGGCGCTCAGGTCCATCGTCAGGTCGCGTCGCTCGGCTTGCAGGATCGCATCCTGTTTCGCCCCTTCGCCCGCGATGTCGCGCCGCTGATGGCGGCCCTCGATGTTTTCGTCTTGGCGACCCACTGCGAGACCTTTGGCATTGTGCTCATCGAGGCGATGGCGGCGGGGACGGCGGTGGTCGCCACCGATTGCGGCGGCCCCCCCGAGGTGCTCGGCGATGCCGGGGTGCTGGTCCCCCCCCAAGATGTTCGGGCGCTGGCCGATGCTTTGATGAATCTGCTTGCCGACCCGGTAGGGCGCCAAAATCTGGCCCTGCGGGGAAGGGGGCGGGCCCATGAACGTTTTGCATTAGAGCGCACCGTCGACTTGTTTCTTTCGACCTCGGGGGATTGCTGAGCATGAACGGTTTGGCCACCTCGATGGCGATTCCTGAGGGGGTCTCCCCTAAATTAATCCGCTGGGCAGGGGTTGCGGCTGTTTGCCTGGGGGTCGCGATGCCCATTGGGATCGCCCCCATCAGCTGGGCGGGGGTTCCCCTGACGTTGATGATGATCGCCCTGTGGCGCCGCGGGGTGCACCCCGCCCCTTTCTGGCCCAAAGCCTGGGCGGGGTTTGTCGGGGCGGCTGTGGTGGTGTTTGTGTTCGCCTCGAACTGGAAGCAGGGGTGGAACCCTTTCCACGGGTTCGGATTTTTGGTCTATGCCTATGCCCTGTGGACCTTGCTGAATGTCGCCCCCGAGTGGGGTGAGCGCACCGCCAAGGGGTTCGTCTATTCCTGTACGGCGGTGGCCGTGTTGGTTGTGGTCCAGGCGATGGGGCTGCTCGATTTCATTGCCGGGTGGTTGTGGGGGGAGGGGAGTGGTCGGGCTGGGCTGTTCACCAATCCTATTTTGACCGCCGAGCTGTTGTTGCTGGCCCTGATTACGGGGTGGTTTAACCGTCAGAATAAACGGTGGTGGTTGATCAATCTGGCACTGTTGGCCGGAATCGTAGCGACCGGTACCCGTGGCGTTTGGGTGGCAACCTTGGTGGTGTTGCCTATTTTAGCCACGACATATTGGCGTGGTTGGCGAGCTTGGGCGGGGAGCGCAGCGTTGCTGGCAATGTTTGCCGGGATGGTGGCTGTGAGCCCCATGGGGCAAGAGCGCATTTCGCTGATGCTGGCCGAGTTGCAGGAGGATCAAAGCATCAACCGCCAGAGGATGATGGAGGATGGGGTCGACAACAGTTCGATGACCCGGATTTACCTTTGGCAGGGCGCGTGGATCCTATGGAAGGAGCACCCCCTGCTTGGAGTTGGTTTTGGTGCTTTCCCCGAGAAGGTGCAGGCCTTGTCGGATCGAGGCGAGATCGGCCCCATCCTGGTTAATGTCCATGCCCACAATGTGGTACTGCATTGGTTGGCAGCTCAGGGTGCAGTAGGGGCTCTGGCTCTACTCTTTCTCTTCGCTCAACCCTGGTTGGCGGCCCCCTCCTGGCGCCATCCCGGCACGCCATGGACCCAAGCCCGGCTGGTGATGTTGGCAACCCTGATGACCGGGATGACCGAGGTCAACCTGGGTTGGGATGCCATGATGACCGCTTTTAGTGTCTGTCTGGTGTTGGCCATGGCCCCCCCGATGGGCTCGAAAACGTAGCCACAGTTTCCGGCACGCTGGTTCAACCCTTTTTGCGATTGTGTAGGTACCTCATGAGTCGACAACCCGCCATTTTGGTCTTCGGCGATCTGATGTTGGACGAATTTATCCGGGGCCGGGTGCGCCGGATCTCCCCCGAGGCGCCGGTCCCCGTGCTTGAGGTCGAGGAGGAACATTGGGTTCTGGGCGGTGCGGGCAACGTGGTCAACAATTTGGTTGCCCTGGGGGCCAAGGTGGGGGTGGTTGGGGTGGTCGGCGACGACACCTTCGGTCGTCTGCTCAACGAAACCCTTGAAGAAAAAGGGGTCGACACCCGTGGACTGGTGGTCGATCTCACCCGCCCCACCATCCGCAAAACCCGGGTGATCGCCCATCACCAGCAGGTGGTGCGGGTCGACCGCGAATCCAAAGCGCCGCTCAGCGATCGGGTACGGGGCGATTTGGTCGAGCAGCTCACCGCCATGGCCGACGGCTGGGATGCGGTGATCGTTTCCGATTACGGCAAAGGGGTGATCGAAAAACAGAGTCTGCCCGCCATCATCGCTGCCTTCCGCGCTCAGGGGGCCATCGTCGCCATCGATCCCAAGCCGCAAAACATGGCTGCCTACCTCGGGGCGACCTTCCTGACCCCCAACCATTTTGAGGCGGGGCAGATGGCGGGGGTCGAGATGGAAAACGACGCCGAGGTCGAGCAACAGGGGATGGCGCTGCGGAAGACCCTTCAATGCGACGATCTGCTCATCACCCGTGGCGAACGGGGTATGAGCCTGCTGCTGGACGACGGCATCCACCACCTGCCCACCGTGGCGCAAGAGGTCTTCGATGTCACCGGCGCCGGCGATACGGTGATCTCGGTGATGACCTACTTCTTGGCCCAAGGAAAATCCCCCCTTGAGGCGGCGCGGCTGGCCAACATTGCGGGCGGCATCGTGGTCGGCAAACTCGGCACCGCTACCGTGACGGTCGACGAAATCATGGCCCACGAAAGCGCCTCTTAAACGTGCCATCCCCCGAGTTACAACCGATTCTGAGCACCGGCAGCGGCAATCTGTTGACCTGGATCCACCGTTTGCGCTTTCGCCGCGCCTTTACGGGGGTGCGGGCGACCCAAGGGCCAGGCGACGTAAGCCGCTTCGTGCAGCAGAGTCCGGGGCCAGTGTTGCTGGCAGGTGGGGATGGATCGCTACGCGAGGCGTTGACCGCCGCCCGCCCCGACCAACCGGTTGCGTTTTTTCCCGCCGGTACCGCTTCGGTCGCCCGTTGGGATCTCGGTTATGGCCGCACCGTGAGCGGCTGGCGCCACTGGCGCACCCGACCGATGCACCTGGGCTGGATCGAGCAGGGGGGGCAGGTGTGCGACGGATTCGTGATGATGCTCTCCGCTGGTCCCGACGCCGCCGCCGTGGCGGGAGTCTCTAAAAACCTCAAGCGCTGGTCGGGACCGTTGGCCTATTTGACGGCGATGATTCGGGCGCTGCTGGCCCCCATGGGGGCGATCCGGGTGATCCTTCCCGATGGGGAGGAGCGGATGACCCCCCAAGTGATCGTTCAGAAAATCGCCCATTACGGCGGCCCCTTTCCGGTGGCGCCGGGTCGCAGCTCGGCGGGGATTGGATTTGCGGTGTTGGTATGGCGGGGCAGGGGGGCGTGGTCGGTGTTGCTGGGATTCATCGCCCTGTTTTTGCGCCTGCCCTTTTGGCGCCATTGGGTGGAGCGGATCGACACCGACGGGCCGGTACGGCTTGAAGCGGTTGCCGGAGCGGTGGCCGTGCAGATCGACGGCGATCCTGCCCCGCCCCTGCCTTTGACGGTGGTGGATGGTCCGCCCCGCACCCTGGCTTACCCGGTGGGGGGGGCATGAAAGACAACAACTGCAACGCCGATGTTTTGGTGGTTCTTCCGGCGCGGCGCCGCTCCACCCGCCTGCCCGACAAACCGCTGCTCGACATCCACGGTCAACCGATGATTGTCCATACTTGGCGGCGCGCCATGGCAGCCCAGGTGGGGGCGGTGGTGGTGGCGACCGACGATCCCGACATTGCCGCAGCGGTTCGGGCGGTGGGGGGGGAGGCGGTGATGACCCGGGCCGATCACGTCAGTGGCTCCGACCGGGTCGCCGAGGTGGCGCGGGGGCGATCCGAAAGCTGGATTGTGAATTTGCAGGGTGATGAACCTTTGTTCGATCCGGCAATCTTGGGGCGGGTCCTCGAACCGTTGCGGGCCGACGCCGCGTTGGGCATGGCGACCCTGGCCCACCCTCTGCACGAGTGGTCCGACATCGTTAATCCCAATGTGGTGAAGGTGGTCTGTTCGGCGCTGGGACGCGCTCTGTATTTCAGCCGGGCGCCGATCCCCTTCGACCGAGACAGCTGGGGTCACCACCTGCCTCGACGCGACGAACCGGTTTCGGATTTTCCCCCGATGCTTCGCCATATTGGCGTTTACGCGTATCGTCGGGATTTCCTGCTCGAATGGACCACCTGGCCCGAGGGGCGGTTGGAACGGCTGGAGCGGCTGGAGCAGCTGCGGGTATTGGAAGCGGGGCACCCCATCGGGGTAGCCGTGGTCGACCATGGCCCCGTCGGGGTCGACACCTGGGACGACCTGGAACGTGTGCGCCAATTGTTGGCGCGAGAGGGGGGGCTTTGATCGAGAACGAAGATCGTGTGGTCGACGCAGCCCGTCAGGGTAATGCCAAAGCCTTCGAGTTGCTGGTGATAACCTATCAGGGGCGGATTCGCGCCCTGCTGTCGCGCTGGGTGCGCAACGCCGCCGAGGTCGACGAGCTGTCGCAAGAGGTCTTCTTGCGCGCCTATCGGGGGCTACCCAACTTCCGGGGCGATTCGAGCTTTTTTACCTGGATCTACCGCATCGCCATCAATCTGGCCAAGAACCACCTGCAAACCCAGAAGCGGCGTCCGCAGATTGCCGATGTCGAAATCGCCGACGCCGAGCAATTCGATTTTGCCCCCGACCTGCGCACCAACGAAACCCCGGAGCGGACCCATCTGCGTCGGGAGCTTTTGGATCAGCTCGAAGAGGCGGTCGAGGCGCTGCCCGAGGTGCTGCGTCGGGCGGTGGAGCTGCGCGAGCTCGACGGCAAGAGTTACGAGGAGATCGCCGAGATCCTCGATTGCCCCATCGGGACGGTGCGTTCCCGACTGTTCCGGGGACGGCAAGAGATCGAGCGGCGCATGCGCCCCTATCTGCAAAAAGGGCAGGCGGGGGAGCGCGATGCCGATCTCAAACGGGGGCAGTACCGGCAGCAACATGGTCACCATGAGGATCAAGAGCATCGAGAACGGGCCGTCGAAGAGGTGCTCGACCATTCCTGAAAAAAAATACGGAATTTGATGCAACCTTTTCGCGGGGTGCCTCTCTATCGCTCCCAAGCAAGCCCCAGAGGGGCAAAAAAGTCAGTAAATAAAGGGTGTTTGAACACCCGAGGTCTTCAACGCAAGGGCGTGTATGCGCCTCAATCCACTGATCGAGGTGGGAGGGAAGAATGTCTGAATCACGTTTGATGTGCCGCGAGGATCTCGTTGCCGCCTGGGTCGATGGCGAGCTTGATCCCTTTGAGCTACGGGGCTTTCTGGAACACATCGAGGATTGTGCCCATTGCTGTGAGGCGATGGTCGAACAGCAGCAGGTTCGCGATCTCTTCCACCATCGCGCCGAGCAGGATCTGCCGGGCGGTATGCTGTCTTCCCGCCAATTTGTGGCGAGCGTCATGGGGGAGCTGCATCAAGCCGAAGAGGAACTCGAACTGAATGTTGTGGGAGAGCCCTCCACCCGCCAGGCGATGCGTCGCATGTGGACAGTCGCCGCCTCCCTGGTTGTCGTCGCCTCCGGGGTTTGGATGTGGCAGGGGCCTCAAGAAGAAACAGTCGCCAAACGCATCACCAACCAACCCTCTGCCACCCAGATGGCCCAGCAGCCCGCCCCCAGCCTGCAGCAAGATGTTCGCCCCGCCGCTTTCACCCAGCACGAACAAGATTCTCAGAACGATCCGCTCCATCGCATCACCCCCACCACCAGCCAGCGTGCCCCCGTTGTTTTCGAATCGATTCCCAATGCAGCCGGTCGCTGAACACAGGGCAGGATCCAGCGAAGTCGGGGTGGTTGTTGCGTTGGACGGCGACCATGCCCTGGTGGAGACCCGGCGCACCAGTAGTTGTGGTGGCTGCGCCGGTTCCTCGGCCTGCAGCAGCCTGAGTGGCCCCAAGGGGCAACGGGCGGTCACCATCCGGGCGCTTAACCTCACCAAGGCCAGGGTCGGCGAGCACGTCCAGGTGGTGTTGCCCGAGGGGGTAGTGTTCCAAGCCGCCTTGCGGGTGTATGGCTTTCCGGTGTTGGCCCTGATTCTGGGGGCGGCTGCGGGGGATGCCCTGGGTGGATTGTACGGCGCCTCAACCGCCAATCTGGTGGCGCTGCTGGGGGGGCTGACCGCCCTGATCGGCGGTTTTTTGATGGCGCGGCGTTGGGATCGTCAGGCCGCCCTCGACCCGCGCTATACCCCGGTCATCCGGCAAACGGTTCCCTACCAACCTTTGAATGGGGGCGAGCCCGCCATCGGCGGCATTCCGGTTTCGGCAAAATCCTCGTAAACCGATGAACGGTTTGTTCGTTCAAGCCCGTGATACCTTCCCTTCCATTCGTTCTTCCTTTCCAAGGAGCATGACGTGTCTGAGCATGATCGCTTGGCCGGTTGCCCACGCCCGTTTCGGGGGCTGATCGCCGCCCTGATCCTGGGGCTCGCCCCGCTGATTTCCTCCCCCGCCTTGGCCGATCCCGGTCGTCTCAACCTGCCCGACTTCTCGGGTTTTGTTGAAGAGGTTCGTCCGGCGGTGGTCAACATCCGCACCACCAGCACCGTCACCCGCAACATGCCACAGTTTCCCTTCGGCGATTTCTTCGCCCCCTTCTTGCAGCAGCGGCCCGGCACCCCCCGTCCGGCGCCGAAAACCTACAAAAGCCAAAGTTTGGGGACCGGTTTCATCATCTCCAGCGATGGTTACATCGTGACCAACAACCATGTGATCGATGATGCCGACGAGATCGTGGTCCGTTTGGCCGATGATCGGGAGTTTCCCGCCAAGGTGATCGGCCACGACGAGAAAACCGACGTGGCGCTGATTAAGGTCGAGGCGAGCGGATTGCCCCAGGCTACATTGGGCGATTCCGACAAGGTCAAGGTGGGGCAGTGGTGCCTGGCCATCGGCAACCCCTTCGGTTTTTCGTTCACCGTGACCGCCGGGATCGTCTCGGCGGTGGGGCGCGACATCGGTGAGGGGCCTTACGACAACTTCATTCAGACCGACGCGGCCATCAATCCCGGCAACTCGGGCGGCCCCCTGTTCGATACCGATGGCCGGGTGATCGGTATGAACACCGCCATCTATTCCCGTAGCGGCGGCTATCAGGGGATTGGATTTGCCATCCCGGTCAACATGGTCACCGAGGTGATCGACCAACTGCGCGATCACGGCAGCGTGGTGCGCGGTTACCTGGGGGTGAACATCCAGGAGGTGACCAAAGAGATGGCCGAGGCGATGGAGTTGCCCAGCGCCGAGGGGGCCCTGGTCGCCCAGGTGATGGAGGGGACCCCCGCCGCCAAGGCTGGGATTAAGGCGGGCGACGTGGTGGTGAGCTTCGAGGGCCATCCCATTAAGAGAAGCCGCGATCTGCCCCGGTTGGTGGCGACGGCCAGTCCCGGCAGCAAGTCGACCCTTGAGGTTATCCGCGACGGCAAGCGGGTGAAGTTGAAGATTGAGATCGGCACCCTACCCGAGGAGATGGCCCAATCGGGTGGTGGTGGGGGACATAGCGGCGATTCGGATCGCTTTGGTCTGCGGGTCGCTCCCATCACGACCGATCTGATGACCCAGTTTCATCTGCCCGCCGATGCCAAGGAGGGGGTACTGGTGGTTGATGTCAGCGACGGCAGCCCCGCCGCCGATGCCGGTCTTCAGCCGGGCGACCGGATTCTCAAGGTCGGCCCGAGCGCGATCGCCTCGGTGAAGGATTTGGTCAAGGTGCTCGCTGGGGCGGCCAGCGGCAAGGTGCTGCTACTGCGGGTGGCACGGGGTGAAAACAAACTCTTCCTGCCGGTGCGGGCGCCGTAACAGGGGATGGTTGAGCAAGTTAAAAAGGGCGGATCTTCGGATCCGCCCTTTTTTATGCCTCCGTGGGCCTGTGACTGCGCAGATAGGCCGAGGCCCCCGCCGCCGTAAGGATGCACCACACCGCGAACAAGGCGCCGGGCAGGGCGGTCTCGGGCTCGAAATGTTTCAAGGCCAGCGCCACCCCGAGCCCGGCGTTTTGCATCCCGATCTCGATGCTCAGGGTCATGCGGTAGGCCCGATCGAACTTGGCCATCCCCCCCGCCAGCCATCCCAAGCCGTAGCCCAGGGCGTTGACCGCCACCACCAGGACCAGGGTCAGCCCCCCGACATCGGCCAGTCGCGTGGCGTTGGCCGCCACCGCGTAGCCGCAGATCACGACGATGGCGATGGCCGCAATACCCGGCGCCCCCTGTTCGAAGTGGGGGCGCAGGTTGGGCAGCCAGCGCCCCAACCCCATTCCGACCAGCAGCGGCAAGAGCACCGTCCAGACAATCGTTTCGACCATCGGCCAGAAGGGGATGGGCAAAATCGCCCCCCCGAGCACCTCGACCAACCAGGGGGTGAGCAGCGGCGAGAGCAGGGTCGCCACCGTGGTCATGGCAATCGAGTAGGCGACCGCCCCCCCCGCCAGATAAACCAACACGTTGCTGGCCATCGCTCCCGGCGCGCAGCCGACGATAACGAACCCCAGCGCCAGAGCGGGCGAAAGCCCCGCCGCCAGGGCAATGCTCGCCCCCCCCAACCCCAGCAGCGGCATCACCCCGTATTGGGTCGCCACCCCCAGCGCAATCGACCCAGGCCGTTTGGCCGCCGCCTTGGCCTCCTCGGGGTGGAGGACCAAACCCAGGGCGAACATGGTGGCGGCAAACAGGGGTAAAAAGGCCTCTTTGAAGATCAAAAAGGCGGGGGGATAAAGAAAGGCGGCCAGGGCGGCCAATCCGGTGAGCAGGGCCAAATGCCGGGCGGCGAGGGGGAGCAATCCCATGGTTTTCCTCTTGGTTGCAAGGGGGGAGGGGGGCAGTATAGCCGGGCTTCCGACCTCAAACCGCCGAGAATCCCATGCACACCGCCCTCGATTACATCGCCCGCTTGCACCTGGAGCCCCATCCCGAAGGGGGGTGGTACCGGGAAAGCTACCGCAGCGACGGCTCGATACCCCACACCGCCTTGCCCGAGCGATATCAAGGCCCCCGCCCCTGGTCGACCCTGATCTACTTTTTGTTGGAGGGGCATCGGGTCTCTCGCCTGCACCGCATCCACTCCGACGAGTTGTGGCATTTCTATGCGGGCAGCCCGTTGACCGTGCACATCATCGACAGCAATGGGGAATACCGACCGATGCGACTTGGGGGGGCGGGTCATCCCGATCCCTTCCACGGGGTGGTTTCGGCGGGGGCTTGGTTCGGTGCCACCTGCGACGATCCCGAGGGGTTCAGCTTGGTGGGATGTACCGTGGCGCCGGGATTTCACTTCGACGATTTCGAATTGGGGAGGCGGAGCGATCTGCTGGCCTGTTTTCCCCAACATTGCGACCTCATCGAACGGTTGACCCCGCCATGAGCAACCTGCTGCACGATCTCCCCGATGCCCGACAGGAGGAGATATTCGAGCCGTTGTGGCAACGCCCAGGCCTGAAGGTGGAACGGATCGTCACCCAGGGTCAGAGCTCCCCCGAGGGGTTTTGGTACCAGCAGGATTGGGAGGAATGGGTTTTGGTGGTGCAGGGGGCGGCGGAGCTGGAATTCGAGGGGGGTGATCGAGTGCAGCTTGAACGGGGCGGCTATCACCTGATCCCGGCGGGAGTCAGACATCGGGTCGCCTGGAGTGAACCCAAGCAGGTTACGGTTTGGCTGGCCATTCATGCACAGGCGGAGCAGCGGACGCTATGAAACGATATTTTTGGGCCGTGTTGGCGAACCTCTTGGGCGTGTGGGCATTGGCCGGATGCCAGGTGGCGGTGACCAATGGCAATAGCGGGGGGGGCGGTAGTCCTATCCCTTTTACCACCCTTACCACGGTTCCCACCGTAACCAACCACCGCCTGGAGGTCATCCGAGACATCACGACGTGGCAGCAACTATGGACGACCTACGCTCCGGGATTGACCCCGCCCACGGTCGATTTCACCCAACAAACGGTGATTGCCGCCTTTCGCGGCGATAGCCCCAATCCCGGTTACAACATCGTTATCGAGTCGGTGGACGATCTGGGGACAACCTCGACCGGTCGCAGCCAACTCCAGGTGACGGTTGGACTCATCCAACCGCAACAGGGGCAGGTCTATGCCCAGGTCATCACCGATCCTGCGCATGTGGTGGTCATCAACCGGGTGAGCCAAGAGGTGACCTTCGTCGAGGCGGTGCGTTAACCAGGGTGAGGAATCGGCCTGGGTAGCCGCCCCGGCTTAGAAATCCGCAGCCGTTTGTCGACCTTGTAGACCCCGAAAACCACCTCGATGGCCTGGGTGTCGACCCCGAATTCCCCCGCAAGAAACCGCACCAGATGGGCGGTTGCCCGTCCGCGGATGGGACGTTCGGCCACGAAGATCTCCAGCTGTGCCCCAATTACCTGGCCGATCCGAGTCTCTTTGGCATTGGGCCGCCCCAGAATGTTGAGGACGAGGGTTTCCCCCTCCCACCAACAAAAGGGCTCCCGTGGTCGTTTGAGATCGAGCATTAAGGGGTTACCGCTATGTGCATGATCCAGCGGCGCTCCTCGCCTGGAGCAACGAGCGCCACCCCCGGTTTATCGGCAAAGTCACCTGCAAACCCCACCGTATCGGCATGCCCCTGCCACGGCTCCAAACAGACGAAGTGCGCCCCCGGTTTGCTCCAGATCCCCAGCATGGGGAAGTCGTCGAAGGTGACCGCAACCTGCGCCCCGTTCGGGGATACCAGCGCGACCTTGCGGCTGGCGAGCTGTGTCCAGATCAGGGCGTCGTCTGCGAAGAGGTCGTCGCTCAGAGGCAGGCGGTCATCCTGCACCGGTGTGGGCAGCGCGGTGGGATTGAGCAGACCGCCGCTCAGGCGGTGGATCGGACCCGGCTCGTGTTGCCCAAAAACCACAACGTGATCGGATCGTGCTCCGCCGTCGGGCAGTGGCCAGGCAAAAGCGGGATGCCCCCCCAGCGAGACCGGCAGTGGTTCAGTGCCGGGATTGCATACCGAATAGCCCACCTGAAGCCGCCCCCCCTCAAGCCGGTAGGCGACCTCCAGCTCGAAGGCAAAGGGGTAGCGGGCGCGGGTTTCCTGTGAATCGCACAACCGCAATCGGACGAAATCGTCCCCGGTCTCCATCACCTCGAAGGTGCCGTCGCGGGCAAACCCGTGTTGTTTCATGGGGTAGGTTTGCCCGCCGTGGCGCAGCAGGTCGCCGTTCAGACGACCGACCATGGGGAAGAGATTCGGGGCGTGGCGGGGCCAGATGGCGGGGTCGGCCTGCCACAGGTATTCCCGCCCCTGGGGGTCGCGCAGCGAGGCGAGCTCGGCGCCGAAGGGGGCGATGCAGGCGGTAAAGCCGTGGGAGGTCAGTTCGATAGGGGGCATGGTCTGCTCTTGAGGGGGACGGTGGATGGGGTCTTTTTGTGCCCCCTTACTGTATCACCGGTGGTTTTGGCGGGTGGAAAAACGCGGCCCACTCACCCGCACCACCCGATTCACCGACCGCCCCCACCGCTGCGTGCCTGTGCCACCGCCTCCCGTACGATGAAATGTAAATCCTCTTTCGACACATCGACCGGTGAGCCGAGTTTACGCAGCGCAACGTCGAGGTCTTCATCGCGCACCAGGTCGGGGCGGGGGAGGGGGTGGGGCCAAGATGGGGGTGGCTGCGGTGCAGCACCCAACGGTTGAGCACCAGCCCAAGCAGGGCGAGTAACGCGACGTTGATCCCCACCGGCAGCAACAAGACATCCCAACCGATCCCATGTTCGTGTCCCGCCAGTACCGCGATCAGGGCGGCGGCCCCTCCGGGGGGATGCAGGGAGCCGGTCAGTTGCATGGCGACCATCGCCAGGCCGGTGGCGAGCGCCAGGGCAAGGGGAAGATGGGGGACATACTGGACGCAAACGATGCCGACGGCGGTGGAGATCAAGGTGCCGCCGACCACAGGCCAGGGCTGGGAAAGGGGGCTGAAGGGGATAGCGAAGATCAATAGCGCCGAGGCCCCCATCGAGGCGGTCATGATCGGGGTGACTTCGGGGGGGAGCAGCCAAAGGCAGGCCTCAGCCACCACCGCAATGGCGACCAGCGCGGCCAAAGCCGAACGGATCGCCTCCCGGTTCATCTCCCGATGGCTTCTAGGAGTCTGTCGGACTTGAGATTGTCCTACTGCGCCGGCGGGTAATCGGTCCAAATTTCCCCGGTTTTTCGTCACATAGCCACCACTATGATCCTCAAAACCGTGAAAATTTGGCCTCGATTCCCCACTCGGCTCGCTACGGACGCTCAAGTCCGACAGGCTCCTAGGGGAAAGGCCCCCAACGAGGGGGGTAGGCCGAGCAGGTGTTGGATCGAGGCCGGTTCGGTCACCACATCGGCCAGGGTGTGGCGTTCGAGCACCCCGAGGAAGGCATTTTGGGCGTCCAGGAGTACCCCCTTGAGGGTGCAATGGTGCAGCAGGGGGCAGTGGGGTTTGGCACAATCGATGGGGTCCAAGGTGACCTCGACCTGCCGCACCACCTGCCCGATGTTGATCTCTTCCGGCGCCATCCCCAGCGCGATTCCCCCCCCTTTGCCCCGTGAGGTGTTCAGGTAGCCAAGTTTGCCCAGCTGCTGGACCACCTTGATGAGGTTGTTGCGGCTGATGTCGAAGTGTTCGGCGATCTCATTGATGGTGGTCGTCGAGCCATCGGTGGGACGCAGCGCCATGTAAATCAACACACGCAGCGCGTAGTCGGTGTATCGGGTCAATTGCATGGGGTTCTCCTCGCGGGAATTGATGCATTTCACCGGCATGATATGCCCTAGCAACGATAAAGGGTCATGAACTCTTGTTCATCTCGATCCTCCGGTTCAATCGATTCTCACAGGCGCCCAAAGGCGTCGGCCAGAATGTCCTTCGAGGAGGCGCCGGCCAAAAACGTCTGTTTACGCAGCAGTTGCACCATGTCGGGTGCGCCGCACAAATAGGCCCGCCACCCCTTGAGGTTGGGAAACGCCTCTTTGATCAAGAGGTCCAGCGCCCCCTCGACCGCCCGCCCCACTTCAAGCCCCGCAACATCGAGGGCGCAGGGGTGGTAGTTGAAGTTGGGGTGCTGCGCCGCCAAGGCTTCGAGCTCTTCCATCAGGTAGAGCCCCTGGGCATCCCGCCCCCCGTGGAAGAGATGGATGATCCCACGGTGTTCCTGGCGCAGTGCCTCGCGGGCGATTCCGTAAAGCGGCGCCAACCCCGTGCCGGTGCCTGCCAGCAGCAGCGGTTGATCCTGATCCCCCGGCAGGTAGTAGCACTCCCCTTCCGGCCCTTGCAGCTCGACGTAGTCCCCCTCCCGCAATTGGTCGTGAATCCAGTTGCTCATCACCCCGCCGGGGATCCGCCCGACGTGGAGGATCAACGCCTCTTCGATCCCCGGCACGCTGGCCAGCGAATAGCTGCGTCCCAGGTTGGCGTCGCGCCACAGGTTGACGAACTGTCCCGGTTGGTAGGCAAAGGGGGATTCGGGTTGCAGCCGGATTTCGACGATGCGCTCGGTGAGCGCCCGTTGGCCGGTGACCACGGCGGGGATGCGGGTCTGGGTGGTGGAGGGGAGCGCGACCGTCAGTTCGCCGGTGGGGTAGCAACTACAGGCCAGCAGGTAGCCCTGTTCCCGCTTGGCGGGGGAAAGGGTCCGCTGCGCCGCCTCGGGGATCGCGCCCTCGACCCCCTTCATCAGGCAGGTTTGGCAGACGCCGGAACGGCAGCCGTGGGGAATGGTGTGCCCTTGGGCAAGCAGGCCGTCGAGAAGGGAGATGCCTTCGGGAAGATCGACGCTGTCGCCATCAAAATGGATCTTGGGCATGGGGGCTCCGGAAGATCGATCTTGGGTTGAAATAAAAACGGCGCGGGAGTTGCCCCTCCGCGCCGCTTCGTGGTGCCACAAACCAGCCTTAGCGGCTCAGGACATCGTCCCGGACCGATTCGGCGATGGCGGCGACCTGAGCGATGTCCTCATCGGGCACGCCCAGCTCTTTTAAGGTGCCGCCCAGGTGCTCGATCACGACATCGACGTGGAGGTCGTTCATGCCCTGCTCCACCAGGTGAGCGTGACCCTCACGCATGTCCTTGCCGGTGTAATTGTTGGGGCCGCCGAAGACCATGGTCAAAAACGCCTTCTGCTTAGCCGCTTGGCGATCCATGTCGACCGAATCGAAGAAGCGGGCGACCCGGTCGTCGGCCAGCATCTTGCGGTAGAAAATGTCGACTGCGGCATTCACAGCCGCTTCACCACCAAGGCGTTCGTACAAAGTGGACATGGGGTTTCCTCCAGTTGGAAAAAGGATTGAGGTGCAACGTGGGGAGAGCCTAAAAGAAGTTTGTTTGAGGATGCAACTTAAATTTCAGCATTAGAACTCTTGAATATCTGAGTGGGTCGCGGGCGCCTCAACGTTCGTCAGCTGGAACGTCGCGGCAGAGGTATTGGGGTGGGGGGAAGCAGGTTCAGGCCACATGTAGGGGGCCGGTTTGAAGGGCTCATACAGGGGACATATCCAAGCATCTCCATCTCGAACGCCCCCTTTCCACCGCAAACCGACGCCCCTACAAAAACCTGGGGGGCCTCCCCGCCCCTTCGGCAACCTCCTCACCCCACCCGCGCCAGCGCCTCCAGGCGGCACATCGCCACCGTGATGATCCCCTGTTCGTCGGCGGGAAAGTCGCGGCAGTAGTGATCGATCACCCCTCCCACAAAATCCTCCACCTGCCCGGTGGGGATCCGCGAGACCCAGGGGAGCCAGGTGGTGCGGATCCACCCGGCAAGTCCGGCGCGGTCGTGGCGCATCGCTTTGGGCACAAGCGCAACCGATTCAGGAATCCAGCCGCACTGTTCCAACAAAGCGCGGTAGGGCCCGGCCTCGGGAAAGGTGTAGGCGAACGAGAAATCGTCGAAATAGCCGCGCCAGCGCGGCGCACGCCGCTTCGCCTCGATGGCCTGCACCATCGCCGCCGCATTGCCGTGCCCCCCGAACGAAAAGAGCAGGCGTCCCCCGGGTGCCATGCGGGGATGCAAGGCGGTGAGCATCGCCCGGTGGTCGGGGACCCAGTGCAAGGCTGCGTTCGAAAAGGCCCAATCGAAGGGGCCGGGGGTCGGCAAGATCTGGGCGTCCCCCTGGATGAAGCTCAGATTGGGGGCGGTGTGGCTGGCGCGGGCGAGCGCCACCATGGCGGGGGAGGCGTCCATCCCCACGACCACCCCTTGCGGGACTTGGGCGGCGAGCTGGGCGGTGATGGCGCCGTTGCCGCAGCCGATGTCGAGGATGCGCTCGTCCCCCCGAAGGGCGAGGCGTGGCAACACCGAGGCGGCCCACCCGGCTTGGGCGGTGGCGTTGGCGGCGTAGTCTTGGGCGTTCCAGTTGAAGGTCGTCATGGTGATTTTCTCTGGGTGTTTATAGGTCTTATAGGTTCTATAAGTCTTGTAGGTCCTAAGTTTTTTAAAGCTTCAAGCGCCGATGCCGCGCAAGGTCGCCTGCAAGGTCGCCGCCACCGGATCGCGCCCCAGCGCCACCCCATAGCGGGTGTGCTCGCCCAGCCGCACCGCCACATAAACCGCCGCCTGGGCGTCGGTTCGGGTTGGATGGTCGAAGGCGTGCTGGGCGTAGTCGGCGATTTCGACCGCCATCCCCAAGCCCCCGTGCAGCGCCGCCGTAAAGGCCTCCAGCGGCCCCGCCCCTTCGCCGGTGCAGGTGAGGGTGAGTCCGTCCCGCTCGATGGTGGCGCTGATGCGGCCGTGGTCGAAGTGGTGGTCGAGCAGCTGCCAGCCCATCACGCTCAAGTAGTGATCCCGAAACAGATCCCCCAACCGCTGAGGGTCGATCTCTCCTCCGTGCCGGTCGGCCTGCCCCTGCACGATGGCCGAAAAATCGACCTGCAACCCCCTGGGCAGTTGAAAGCCATGCACCGTCTCCATGACATGGGCGATCCCCCCCTTGCCCGACTGGCCGTTGATCCGGACCAGATCCTCGAACCCCCTTCCGACATCGCGGGGATCAAGGGGCAAGTAGGGAACCTCCCAGGCTTCACCATCCCGCCGCGCCGCCAGCCCTTTGCGAATGGCATCCTGATGCGAGCCCGAAAAGGCGGTGAAGACCAAGCCTCCCGCATAGGGGTGGCGGGGGTGGACCTGCATCCCGGTGCACCCCTCGTAGGTGCGGGCGACCGCGTCGATGGCCGAGAAATCGAGCCCGGTGTCGATCCCCTGGGTGTGCAGGTTCATGGCCAGCGTGACCAAGTCGAGGTTGCCGGTCCGCTCCCCGTTGCCGAAGAGGGTCCCCTCGACCCGATGGGCCCCCGCCAAGAGTCCCAACTCCGCCGCCGCCGCTGCCCCCCCGCGATCGTTGTGGGGGTGCAGGCTGACGCTAACTCCCCGCTCAGGGGTCAGTCCGTGGTCGGAAAGACGGCGCACCATCCACTCGATGCGGTCGGCGAAGCGGTGGGGGGGCTCGACCTCGACGGTGGCGGGCAGATTGAGGATGCAGGGGCGCTCTCGGCTCGGCTGCCACGCCGCCATCACCGCCTGGCTGATCGCCAAGGCGAATTCAGGCTCGGTGGCGGTGAAGCTCTCGGGTGAATACTCGAAAACCCACCGGGTTTCGGGCTGAGCGGCAGCACATTCGGCCACCACCTGCGCCGCCTCCACCGCCAAGTCGATCACCTGACCCTGGGATTTACCAAAGACCACCCGCCGCTGCACCGGCGAGGTCGAGTTGTAGAGGTGCACAATCGCCCGAGGCGCCCCCTTGAGGGCGGCAAAGGTGCAGCGGATGTGGGGTTCCCGGGCCGGGGTGAGTACCTGAATGGCGACGTCATCAGGGATCGCACCCAGCTCAATCAGGGCGCGGACGAAGTCGAATTCGACCTGGCTGGCCGAGGGGAATCCGACCTCGATTTGCTTAAAACCGATGGCGACGAGCTGCTCGAAAAGCCGTTTTTTGCGCGGAGCATCCATCGGGTCGATGAGCGCTTGGTTGCCGTCGCGCAAATCGACGGCGCACCAGACCGGGGGTTGGGTGAGGGTCGCCTCGGGCCAGGTGCGGTCGGTGAGGATCACGCCGGGGGAGGGACGGTATTTGCCGGGGATAAAAAATGAAGACATGGGATGCCTCGAATTTGAAAAAGGTGGAAGCCCCCTCCTTAAGGGGAGGAAAGGCATCGCCAGGGGACCGGGCTCCTACCGCTGAGACGAACGGTCGCAGCAGGTGTAGGAGCTCGGTCTCCGGGCGATTCGAAGGCAAGGTCCACCGTGATGATCGGCCTTAAGAGGGGCCAAACGCAGCGGACGAAAACGGGCCGACGAATCGTTGGAAAAGGGGATCAAGCGTGGCGTACCGCTACGGCCTCCGCCCGGCCACGCAGGGGGAAACCCCTTACGGACGGCGACCGCTGGGCAGTCGTAGGGACAGCAGTAGGGGGGGTAGAGCGGACGAATCCTGGGCGCTGCCGTAGATCGGCATTGCAGGGGTGAAGCTCAAGATGTGGAAGGAGGTGTCTTGCATGACCAGCCCCGGTGGGGATCCCCTTGTTCAGGGGTACAACGACTCAAGGACAAACCGGCCCCCTCTTCGCGGAAGGGGAAACTTCAGCGCGGCAGTAGGCCTAACAGTCGTTGGGTGGGCTGGGTGTTCATAGGGCGCGGATGGTGGGCAAAGTGGGGGGCAGGGTCAAGGGATGCTTGTTTCTCTTGCCATTGAATGGGGTAATGGCGGAGTCGATGTCGACAACCTCATGGCGAAGGAACAAGGAGCTCAATGATGTGGATCGTTCTGGTCGTGGTCGTGGTCGTGGTCGTGGTCGTGGTCGTGGTCGTGGTGCTGATCGTCGTAGCGGTGTTGGTATCGTCCAAAACCAAAGCCATCGGGGGTCAGGGTGCGCCCCCTCCCTACGAACGTAAAGATGAACCCCTGTTCACCACCGCCGAACGCTCCTTTTTGGGGGTCTTGGACGAAGTGGTGGCAGGGCGGGCCAGGGTGTTCGGCAAGATCCGTGTGGCCGACGTATTGACCACCCGCAAAGGGCTCGAACCCAAAGCCCGAACCGTCGCCTTTAATAAAATTTCGGCCAAACATTTTGACTTCGTCCTGTGCAATCCCGCCGATCTATCGATTTTGGCGGTGCTTGAACTGGACGACAGCAGTCACAAAAAGGGCAAACGTCAGGAGCGCGATGCCTTCTTGGAACAGGCCTGTGCCGCCGCCGGGTTGCCCCTGCTGCGGATGCCAGCCAAGAAGGGGTATGTGCTGGCCGAGGTGGCCGAGTGGCTGGCGCCGGTATTGCCCCTGGCGCTTTTCCCGGCTCCATCCTCCCACCCCGCGGTTGTTGCAACGGCGGCATCTTCCCCCGCCCCGAAAAACGAAGCTCCAGCGCCCGCTGTGGCGTTGTCAAAACAGGCACCTTTGCGCACGACACCCCCCGCTGAAACAGTCGCAGAAAAAATCTGCCCCAAATGCTCCTCCACCCTGGTTCAGCGGGTGGCCCGCCAAGGGGCTCACGCGGGCAAACGGTTCTGGGCTTGCAGCGGTTACCCCACGTGCAAACACATCGAGCCGGTGGCAGAGGTTGTCGTTTGAAAGGGGATTCAGCCCCCTTGTGGAGATCTCTAAGGAGACGCCGATTCAAAGCCTCCTGCCTTGAATCGGCGCTTTCTTAGAGGTTTCCTTGTTTCGAGGATGCCGACGGAAACAAAGGAGGGACGATGCTGGTTTTGCTTGCAGGCAAGGACAACGCAGTGGTGCCACTGACGCTCGAAGCGGTTCAGAGAGGGTCGCCGCTTGACGCCATCGCCAAGGATCATCGCGATCTGCTCCTGGATTTGGGGTTGGCCCCGGAGGCGTTGGACGACCCTTTGGCTGCCGACCCACCCCACTGGGAGGGCAACGTGTTCACCCATACGTGGTGGAATACCGACCCCCCCTTCGATTCGGGCAGCGTTACCGCCTTCCTCTTCGATCCCTCCCGAGCCACGACCACCCATACCTGCCTGGTGTTGGGGGGCTCGGACGAAAGCTGGGTGTTCGCCTGCGACATCCTCGACGAGAGTATGTGGCGTTTACAGGCCGCCTCGATGTTTCGGCATGCGCTCGTTTTGCTCGATCCCCAGACCTATGCGGTCCATGCGGCAACTGAGAACCCAATCTCGGGACCGAATCCGTCCGACGTTCTGCCTCCGGTGGAGGTGACGACCGGGGTGGAACGCAGCGAGCTACGGGCCGAGACGGTTTCGCAAGCGGTAGGTCCATTGGTCGTCTACCGAGTTGCCAACACCTCGATCACGCCGGAACTCAAGGGGCTTCATGAAGGGCGCGTCCAACGTCGGTTTTGGGGCGATTACGCTGCATATGCATTGGTGATGATGTTTTGGCTGGTGTTGTTTTGGGGGGGCTCCCTGTGGCAGGGCCTCATCGAATCGTTGTTTTGGGTGGCGCTGGTTTTGACGGTTGTTTTCGTCACGTTGTGGCGTGATCCCAGGTGCGATGACGTATTGGGTCAAAAGACCATTCAGTGGAGCGGCCGAGATCGGCTCATGACGTTGTCGCTCTTCGCAGTCATTGCGGCTGGAATTTGGGGGATGGAATACCTGAAGAGAATCTATGGCGTCGATATCGCTCAGTTCAGCAGAAATATAGTTCTGTCCCTCGTGACGTTGGGTGCGCTTGGGTCGTTGGTGGGGAGGTTCCGGCACAAAGCAAGGTGCAAGGTGGCCCTGGAAGAGGTTTGCTTGTGCCCATCCGAACCAACGCTGTCATCGCTTGATTCATTGGTATTTCAAGGAACAAGGACCATTTCATGACACGAGAAACTCAAAAGATCCTGAGGATTGCCCTCCCCCTGTTGTTACCCTTCATCGGCTGTCTGTATCTGCTGTTCGATGCCCAGCAGAAGCTGCAAAACTACGACTGTCACATGCCGTTGTTGGCAACCCAGCAGGGGTTCATGGTGGCCACCTGTAACGGCTTGATTGAGGCGACTCCCGCAGGCGAGATTCTGCGCTCGTCCGAATTCCCCCCTTTGCATCTCAGCCCCCAAATCTACGCTCTGGCTACATCGGGCTCCGATGACCTGCTTGTGGTCGATATGAACGGAATCGATGGCGCACGTGGCATCAACCGCTGCGATCATGCGTTGAGTCAGTGCACGGTGGTGTTGCCGCAAGAGCAGGCCGAGCTCTCCCGCCCTTACGGGATCCATGAGATCGATGGTCAGGTGTTGGTCAACGAACCCAATCGTGACCGGGTGCGACAGTTCGACGAGCACTGGCAACTGGTTTCCAGCTTGCCCCTCTCCCTGCATGAACCGTATGGGCTTGATGTTCGGCAGGGATGGCTGGTGGTGGCCGATACGGGCAACCAACGGTTGGTGTACGCCCAGAAACAAGGGCAGGGGGGGTGGATCCAAGATCGAATCGTTGATTTCGCTGCGATGGGGGAGGGGGTGGACTTCAGTCGTCCCCTCAAGGTGGCGTTCGGCCACGAGGGTGAGACCTGGGTGTTGTTGGCCGATTCGCTCGATGTGGGGCGGGCCGTTGTCAGAATCGACGCTCAGGGGCAGGTGTTGAACACCTACCTTCCCCCCGAGGATGCCGAGCTCTTCGATATCCTTGCCCTACCGGATCGGTTGATTGTCAGCGATTCGGCTTTGCACACCTTGTACGAGGTCGGCCCAAACGGGGGAATGCAGACTTTGGCCCAGGGCAGTCCTCTACAAGCGTCACTCCATGAGGTCTATGAGGAGGGGCAGCAGGTTCGGGGCCAGTTCAAGTGGGGGCTCTTCGGGGCCTGTGCCATTCTGATTGGCTATTTGTTGTTGCGGAGCTGGCAAGAGTCGCGTCAACAGGGGGGGGAACGGCCGCAATCTGCATCCCCTACCATGGTGGAGGGGATCGATCCCCACAATCCCGAGATTCGTTGGATCGACCCCGAGGGGGAGAGCAGGAACCAAATGGATCGAGCCTTGTTGCTCCTAGCGCTGCTCCCCTTACTGGGTGTCGTCATCATCGGAGTGAGGTTTTTCGGGGAGGATGTCGATCTGTGGGAGGTCCTGACCCAAGGTCCCCTCTTGCTTGTGATCCTGGGGATGGTGGTGTTGATTGGCCGCACTTGGTCAAGTCAGGTTGCCAAACGGCGGCTTGGTGTGCTGGGTGACGTCATTCTGGTGCACAAAAGCGATGGCGCGGTGGTGGCTTCTCAGGCCGATCAGGTGCGCTATGCCGCCAACGTTTTAGTCATCGGGGACGAGGTGATCCAGACGACGATGCCCCCCTTGTCGACGCAGCAGTTGATGACCCAGGTTTACCCGTTGTTGATTCGAGCCAAACCCATGGATGCGGGTGAGCTGCAAAAGCTCACGTTCAGCCAACAAACCCAGGGCATCTTGGTGGTTGGACTGCTGATCTTCCTCTTCTTCATTTGGATGACGCTTGAGCAGTTTTTCTTGTAAAAATTCAAGCATCTCAAAACGAAACAGGGGGTGGCCATGAACGTCGCACGTCGGCAACACCTCGTTACGTTGGCTTTGTTGCTGTGTTGGCTGGGAGCGCCCCCCGCCTACGCCCAACTTTACAAGTGGGTCGATGCGGGCGGCGTTACCCGTTTCGGCGATACCCCTCCTCCAGCGGGAACCTCGTTCGAGTCCCGCGCCATATCCCAAGGGTTGGTGGTCGAGATCTACACCACCGATTGGTGCCATTGGTGCAAAAAGGCCAAGGCCTTTTTTGCGGCGCAGCATGTGATCGTGCACGAGTACGACGTCGAAAAAGACCCCGCCGCCGACCGCCGCCGCATGGCCTTGATCGGCAAGCGGGAAATCCCGGTCGTGGTCATCGACGGACAGGTCCCCATCGTCGGGTTCAACGAAGAGAAGTACACCTTGGGGCTGGAGGCTTGGCGCCAGGCCCATCCCGCACGCTAAAAGCCTGATCCATCCCACAAAAAGGGGGCCAAACGGCCCCCTTTTTTTGATGCCCCAACCCTCAGCGCCGATTGATGCGGCCTGTCGTAGGAGGCGACCCCGTCGCCGAAGCTCTGTTTTTGGTCTTTGCGCAGCGTCGCCGAAAAAGGCAGGAGGCCTTGAATCAGCGCTTCCCTAGGAGTCTGTCGGGCTTGAGCGTCCGTAGCGAGCCGAGTGGGGAATCGAGGCCAAATTTTCACGGTTTTGAGGATCATAGTGGTGTCTATGTGACGAAAAACCGGGGAAATTTGGACCGATTACCCGCCGGCGCACGACTGCATGGATGCAGGAGGTAGAGCAATGCAGGAGCAATTGCCGAGTAGGACGATCTCAAGTCCGACAGACTCCTAGACATGCCTTGATGTTGCCCCATGGGTGACCGCGATCAACCCGACCTTCCGATGGCGCCCACCCCACCCTCCAGCGCAAAATGTCTCCCCTCTCGGCGCTTCGATCCCCCTCTTCAGGGCCAGCGCCAATCCTCATTCTTCGTCAATTTGGGCAGGTATCGCGTGGATGTAAGCGTGGGCGCACAGGATCGCATCGAGCGGATCCTCGACGATCTCGTGGCACAGGGTTGGTGCGCCCTGGAGGGGCTGTTTCCCCCCGAGGCGGTGGCGGCGATGGCGGGCGAGGTGCGCAGCCTGTGGCAGCGCGATGCCTTCCATCGGGCCGGGGTGGGGCAGGGGGAGGGGTTGACGGTGGTGGACGAGATCCGCCGCGACCATGTGCTGTGGATCGACGAGACCGACCCCACCTCCAAGCAGCGCCCCTACCTGGAATTTCTGGAGGGGCTGCGCCTGGCCCTGAATCTCGAGCTGTTTCTGGGGCTGTGGGATTACGAGGGACATTATGCCCTCTACCCCCCCGGCGGCTTTTACAAGCGCCACAATGACCGCTTCGCTGGGACCGCCGAGCGGGTGTTGACCTGCATCCTCTACCTCAATCCCGACTGGCAGCCGGGGGATGGGGGGGAGCTACGGGTCTTCCTGCCCGCCGAGGTGGGGGAGCAAACCCTCGATTTACCGCCGCACGGCGGCACCTTCTTCTGTTTTTTGACCGAGCGTTTCGAACACGAGGTGCTGCCCACCGCCAAAGAACGGATCGCCCTGACCGGCTGGTTCCGACGGCGCGACCCCAACCAGATCGACGCGGTGCCGTTGGAGGGGGTGGGGTAAAGAAAATCAAAAAATTGTAGGAGCGCAGCCCCCGGCGCGATTGCCTAGCTGCTGTCCGTCGAAGGGGGCGACGTTGGTGAAACAGCGCAAGGCGAAAGGCGGTTCTCGCGAAAGCCGCGAAGGCGCGAAGAAAATCAAGAAAACCTCGGTTTAATCGCGCCGCCCTTCGCGGACGACCGCCGTGACCCTCGTCGTCCTCACCTTGACACCCCCCTCCTGGGACTTAGTTCTTGGGCATCAACCCACGACCTCAAACCCAGGAGCCCCCTATGTTCGTTCTTCGCACCCCCGTTTCCCCCCGTCGTGTCTACCGTCCCCAGGCCGAGCACGCTTGGTCCCCCGCCGTCGACGTGCGTGAGGAGGAGGAGCGGTTTGTCATTGCCGCCGATGTGCCCGGTGTCGATTCGTCCAGCCTTGACATCACCCTGCACGAGGGGGTGTTGACCCTTAAGGGGGAGAAAAAGCGGGTGGAGGTGGATGGGGCGCTGCTCATCGGTGAGCGCCGCTCCGGGGTTTTCAGCCGCAGCTTCAACCTGCCCGAAAGCGTCGACGGGGAGGCGATCAGTGCCCGCTGCCGCGACGGGGTGCTTGAGGTCGTCATCCCCAAGCGGGCCAAACCGCAGCCCCGCACCATCGAGATTCATTAAGGAAACGCTGATGAAAGGCTCCTGCCTTGAATCAGCACGCTTCGCAAAAAACGTGTTTTTTGCTTCGCTTTCAAAATCAGTCACTTACGTTCCTTATTTTGGCGGCCCATCCCTGGGCCGCTCGGAAGCGCGCAATAAATCAGCGCCTCCTTAAGGGATTTAGAGGCGTCGTTGCGGGACGGGAATCCAACGGAAACCCGAGTCGTGCCCATGGGGGTGTTTTTCCCGGAGGTGGATTCCGGGTTCGCCTCCGGCGCCCCGGAATGACGCTTGTGATGGGGGTGCGTCGCCTCTCGTAGGTTTTTGCCGCGATGAACGAAAACCTCACGGCGGGGGCGCCGCTCCTACGGTGAACCCCGACCGTTCGATGCAGTGGTAGGAGGTCCGTTGTTTCGCTCATCCCGAGCTTGTCGCGGGGAGGCTTCCTGAAATTTGTGGGAGCGCCGTCTCGGCGCGATTATTCAGCCCGAGGGCGCATCCTCCCGCTGCGCGAAAGGCGCTGGGATCATCGCGCCGAGACGGCGCTCCCACAAAAGAGGTGCTTCCACAAAGCCGCCGCTTCCACCTTCCCATGCACAAAAAAGGCGCCCTCGGGCGCCTTTTTTCATGCTCGAACCGTCAACGAGAACGACCCCACCATCACCCGATCCCGCCCCTGCCGCTTGGCCTCGTACAGGGCGCCGTCGGCCCGGTCGAGCAACTGGGCGCAGTCGGGGTGACCTTTGTGGATGGCGACCCCGATGCTCACGGTCAGCGCGACCTCGCCGCCGGTGAAGGGGATCGCTTGCTGGTGTACCGACGCACGCAGATTTTCGGCGATTGCTCCTCGTCGGCGTCGCCCAAAATCACCAAGAACTCCTCCCCCCCGTAGTGTTCGGCCCAACCGCAGGAAGGCGCTCCGTCGCCGCGGTCGTCACCCCCCGCTTTGCTCCTCTTCCCCCCCGCCGATGAAGCGGTCGGCGGCGGGGACCACCACCAACGCCAACGTGGCGCTGATCGCCAGCCCCCCCAGCAGCACCGCCCCCAACCCTTGATAAAGTTCAGACCCGGCGCCGCCGCGCACCACCATGGGGAGCAAGCCCCCGACGGTGGTCAGGGTCGACATGACGATGGGGCGCACCCGGCTCACCGCCCCCTCGACGATGGCGTCGACCCGGTTCATCCCCTCGTTCGCCACCAAATGCCGCCCCTGATGCACGATCAAAATCGCGTTGTTGACCACGATCCCCACCAGGATGACAAAGCCCAACATCGTCAAGGTGTCGAACCCAGCGGTGGGGACGATGCTGTGCAGCAACCAGTAACCGGCCAGACCCCCGAAGAAGGCGGTGGGGACCACCGCCATCACCGCCAGCGCCGGTTTCCAGGCCTCGAACAACGCCGCCATCAGCAAAAAGGTGAGCAATACCGCCAGACCGACCTGGAAGGTCATCATCCCGGTCGCCTTGGTCAGGTCGTCGACCGTGCCCCGCGAAGTGGCAACGATTCCCTGCTCGGCAAAACCGGTTTTGAGCGGCGCGATGGCCGCCTCCACCTGTTCGACGGCATCGCTCATCGCCAGGGTTTCGGGGGGGGTGATGCGGATGGTCACCGCCCGCTCGCGGTCCTCCCGGTCGATCTCGTTGGGGGCGTTGGTTTCGCTGATCGCCGCCACATCTTGCAGCAGCACGATCCCGCCGCCGTCCAGGGCAATCGGGAGCAGCGGCAGGTCGTCCAGGGAGTCGAGTTGCTCGCCGGGGCCGGCCAGCATCAGGTCGATCGCCTTACCGTGGCGCAAAAAGTCGCCGATCACCGCCTCGTCGGCGAAGACATCGACGGTGCGGGCCACCACGTCGGGGGGCAGGCCGAGTTGCAGGCAGCGCTCCAAGTCGGGGACCACCTGCCACTGCGGCTGTCCCAGGGTCAGCCCCGGCATGGGGCGCATCGGCAGGTCGGGCAGCGCCCCTTTCAATGTCATGAAAGTCTGGAAGATCGCCGGCATCAGGGTTTCGTAGTTCGGGCCGGTCAGGCGCAGGTCGATGGAGCGCCCGGTGCCGATGGAGCGCCCGAAGAGGCTGGCCTTCTGCACGATGCCGAAGAGCCCGGGGATCTGCCCGATGCTCTTTTGCATCACCGCGACCAGATCGTCGATCTTCTCGCCGTCGGCGGCCCGCGCCCCCATGAAGACCGCCTGCCCTCGCGCCACAAAAAAGAAGCTGGTGATCGCAGGCTCCACGGGGTTGTTTTGATCCCAATGGGGGCCGAGATCCGCTTCGATGTTTTTGCCGATTTGGGTCAGGGTTTCTAGGCTCATTCCCGGCGGGGGGATGAGCACACCGAAGGCGAGGTTGCGGTTGCCGGTCGGCAAGTATTCGGCCGGGGGCAGCAGCGCTTGAGCCCCCCCCAAGGTCGCCGCGATGATGCTCAGTGCCACCATTGCGGCCCGTTTGCGGGTCGCCACCACCCAGCGCAAAAAGCGGCGCATGGGGCGAGTGAGCAGAGGCAACACCTCGCTGCCGCTAGCGCCGGGACGCAGCCAGCGGCGCGAGGCGGTCGGGATGACCGAGCTGGCCACCAACATCGACAGGGTCACGGCTGCGATCACCGCCACCGCGATGTCGCGGAAGAGCTGGCCGATGGTCTCCTGGCTGACCAAGAGCGGAATCAACACCACCACTGTGGTGGCGGTCGAGATGAAGATCGCCCCCATCACCTCTTTGATCCCCTGGCTGGCCGCTTGCAGTGGGGTTTTGCCTTGGCGCAGCAAGCGGTCGATGTTCTCTTGCACCACGATGGCGGCGTCGACCAGCATGCCGATGGCGAAGGTCATCCCGGCCAGCGAGATGACGTTGACCGAGCGCCCCGTCAGCGCCATGAAGGCAAAGGCGCCGATCACCGAGATCGGAATCGCCACCCCGACGATGGCGGTGGCCCGCAGGTTGCGCAAAAAGAGCAGAAGGATGACGACCGCCAGACCGCCCCCCATCACCAGGTTTTGCGCCACCTGATCGAGCGAGGCATGAATGTAGATTGTGGCGTCGTAGACCTGGAGCAGGTTGGCCCCGGCCCGTCCGACGGGGCCGGTGTTCAGATCGTCAATCGCCTTGTAGATCTGATCCATGATCTCCAGGGTGTTGGTCCCGGCTTGGCGCACCACGTTGACGGCGATGGAGGGGGCCCCCTTCTGCCGCACCATGACGTCGAAGCGCTTGGGCTCCATGGCGATGGTCGCCACATCCTTGAGCCGCACGGCGTGCAGGTCCGAGCCGATCAGCACCACCTCCCCCAACGCCTGGGGATCGGGCTGCTCCCCCACCACCCGAATCAAGACATGGCGGCGGTCTTCGTCGACCGATCCGGCCGAGACGGTGCGAAACGAGGTTTGCACCGCCCGCTGGACCTGATCGACCCGCAAGCCCAACCGGGCGAGTTTGTCGGGATCGAGGTGGATCACCACCTGCTCTTCGGGGGCGCCGAAGACGTTGACCGCCGCCACCCCCGAGATCCGTTCCAGCCGGGGTCGGATGACGTCCTCGGCCAGATCGCCGAACGCGGCGATGGGGGTGTCGACCCCCTCCTTGCGGCTGAGGATGATCCAGGCGATGGGTTGATCGTCCGATCCCGCTGTGCTCAGCGAGGGGCGGTCGGCATCCTGGGGCCAATCTTTCAGGCGAGTCAGTCGGTTGCTCACCCGCACCAGGGTGCCGTCCAGGTCGGTGCCGGGTGCCAGCTCCAGCTTCAAACGCCCCAGGTTTTCGAAGCATTGGGCCGAGAGCGACTCGACCCCTTCGGTTCCGGCCAGCAGATCTTCGAGGGGGACGATGAGCTCGCGCTCCACCTCTTCAGGGGAGGCGCCACCCCAGCGGGCCTCGACGGTAATCGCCCCCGATTCGATCTCGGGGATGAGCTGCACCGGGATGATTTGCAACGACAGAGCGCCGACCAGAATGGTCAGCAGGGCCATGACGGTGACGGTGACCCCCCGTTTGAGCAGGGCGTCGATCACTTGGCACCCTCCTCTTGGATCGCCACCGCCGCGCCGGGACGCAGCCGCTCCTTACCCTGCACCACCACCCGGCTGCCGGGGGGCAAGTCGGTGAGGATCAGATCGCCCTCCAGCGCCCCGACCGGCTTGAGCGGCAGAGGGCGCACCGTGTTGTCGGGGTTGAGCACCCAGGCGATCTGCCCCTGGGGCGAATAAACGATGGCGTCGCGGCTCAGGCGGGCGGCGTCGATGGAGACCCCCTCCTTTTTCCAGGTCACGGTGGCCGCTTGCCCCCCGACCAGCAGGTGCGATTCCAGGGTATTGGGGGGCAGGTAGAGGCGCAGGGTCGCCAGCCGCAGGCGGCGATCCCCCTCGCGCAGCACGCTGGGCAGCCCGGTCACCTCATACGCGGGGACCGAAACCTCGGTGCCGGCGGGGGGGAGCTCGGAGAAGGGGATCTGGAATTCCACCGACCAACCGCCGTCGGGGATCAAGGTGACCACCGCCTGTCCGGTCTGCATCCAAGCGCCCGGCCCTTCGTTGATGGCGACCACCTGTCCCGCTACCGGGGCGGTCAGGCGGCTGGCGGCAAGGTCGTCCTGGGCCTGCTCCAGCGCCGCCTGCAACTGCTCCACCAGCGCCTTGGCCCGGTCGAGGCGGCTTTGCGCCCGCTTGAGCTCCAGCTCCGAGGCGTGTTTGCCCGCCGCCAACTGGGTGGTCTGCTTGAGTTCGGCCTCGGCCAGGTCGCGATCAGCCTCGGCGTCGACCACCTTGGCGGCGGCGGTGCGCATCGCCCGCTCCAGGGGCGCGCGGCGCAGCGTGGCCAAGGTCGTCCCTTGCCCTACCCGGTCGCCGATCTGCACCGTCACCTCTGCGATTTGTCCCACCACCCGAAAACCAAGGTGCAGGGGGTTGGGGGCGGTCACCACTGCGTCGCGGTTCGCCTCGGGCTGCCAGGCAATCGGTTCGGCTACCGCCACGATCACCGGGGTAGGTGGGGGGGCGGCGGGGGTATCGGCGGCTTGGGCGAGGGGGGCGAGTAGGATGGGGGCGAGCAGCAGGACGATCCGACGCATGAGACGGCTCCAGAATGTGGTGCGAAGGGCGTTGGCGAAACGTTGAATAAAACCCAGAGAACATGGCCAGGCGATGGCGGTTTCATGTTCAACCCGTATTCTTGCACCCCTTGCGGGAAGCAACCTTGTCTTTTTACCTGTTTTGACCCCCAAAGGTGGAGCGTTCATGCGTCGGTTTTGGCTGGCTCTGTTGTTCGTCGGCAGCACCCTTGTCCCCCTGCAAGCCGCCGAGCTCCCCCCTGGCGCCCGCTGCCCGGTCTGCGGCATGAAGGCGGCCATTGACCCCTCGTTTACCGCGGTTTTGACCGTGGCGGGCAAGCCCATCGGCTTCGACGGCCCCCGCGACATGCTGACCTACCTCTTCGATCCGGCCACCTTCGGCGGCGACCGCCAGGCCGGTTTGGGGACGATCACCCTGCTCGACTATTACGACGAAACCCCCTTCGACGGCCGCACCGCCTATTTCGTGGTCGGTTCCGACGTCGCCGGTCCCATGGGGCCCGAGTTCATCCCGTTCAACGCGCAAGATGCCGCCGAAGAATTCCGCCACGACCACGGCGGGACCGTCGTCCCCTTCGCCCAGGTCACCCCCGGTCTGGTCCGCTCCATCGCCACCGGGCATGGGATGCCGGGGATGGAGCACGGGCATCACGACCACTGAGTGAGGGGGCTTCCCCTGATGGTTTGAGGTGGGATGGGGCGCCTACATCGGCCTGAGGACGGGCCTCCCACCCCAGGAACAAGCGATGGGGTTTGTGGTAGGAGCGGCGCCCCCGCCGCGATTGAAGGGGCAGAGTTTTCCCCAAATGAGGGCCTTGCTCGCAGCCACGGAAGCGCCGGAGGGAATCATGGCCAAGAAAACATCGGGCTGGGGGGTCGCTACCATAACCCTGGGGTTGGTGGGGGCGGGCGTCGCCATGGGGGCGATGGTGCAGTCGATGCAACCGGCGCGCGATACCGTTGCCGCTCACCTCATGGAGGTCGATGTTTCGGGGCTCAAGCCGGGGGAATGGTTGCGGGTGGCTTGGGGAAAACCCGAGGTCGATGTGTTCGTCGTTCGGCGCACCCCCGAGCAAGTCCGGTGGCTACACGACTACCACCCCGAAGAACCTTGGTACGCAGTCGACCGTCCCGACCAAGTCCATGCCATGCAGTTGCAGGAGGCGTTTCGGTCGGTCAATCCCGAATACTTGGTGGCCGCCGTTATGAAACAAAGGGATGAAGCCCTTCTGCTCGAATACAGTGGCTCTTCCATGCATTGCGAGGATTTTCGCTATACCCCGGATCGCCTGCCTGCGGGCAAACACATGGAATTTCCCGGTGGTTTTTATTGCGCCAAGTGGTGGGGTAGGGTTATCCAGGGTCCCACCGAGAACCCATGGGTGTACGATCCGGCTGGGCGTCCACTGTCGCTGTGGTTGAGTTGGCTTCTCGTTCCCCCCTATACCTGGGAGGGTAATCGCGTCGTGTTGGGTCAGATTGGTGGCTCGGCGAGGGGCATGTTTTATTAATCTGGGTTCCGTCGCTTTTTTTCTGCTCCTCAAGGTCGCCCGATGACGCAGTGCCGCAATCAGAAAACCCTCCATCCATGACCCGCTGGCTCTGGTTGACCCCCATCCCCCTGGCCCTGCTGCTGATCCCCCTCGGCTGGCTGGGTGCGGGCGGTTTCGATCCCGCCGCCGACCGCTTCGTCGCGCAGGTGACCGGGGGGATTCTGCCGACGTTGGCGACCTCGGCCACCTACCTGCGCGATCCTGCGCTGGCCACCCCCGCCGCCCCCTTCAGCGATCTACCCGGCGGCCCCGATCACTTCCCCGCCGCCGGTTGGATCGCCCCCGCGCCGCTCCCCTTGGCCCATCAAATACAGGAGTCCCCATGAAGGGTTCGATGCTGCTCTTCATGGCGGTGACCGAGCTGGCCCGCCGCCCCCTGCGCCACCTGGCGGTGCTGCTGGCCGCTACCTTCGTCGTCTTTTGGGCCGGCTCCATCTTGCTGACCACCGACGCCCTGATCGCCGAGGGGGATCGGGTCGTCGCCACCGCCCCCGATCTGCGCGTCGAGCGGATCATCGCCGGGCGCCACGCCGATCTGACCAGCGCTGAGGTCGCCGCCCTAGGCAAATACCGGGGGGTGCGGCGGGTTCAAGGGCGGGTTTGGGGCTACTACTTCGACGCCCCCACCGGGGTAAACCTGACCCTCATGGGGATCCTCCCCGGCGCACAGCCCCCCGAGGGGGTGCTGGAGGGGCGGATGCCGCAGCGAGTGGGGGAGGCGGTATTGGGGGCGGGGGTCGCCCAGGCGAGGTTCCTCAATGTGGGGCGCAGCTTTTCGCTGCTGCGTCCCGACGGCGAGCTCGAAATGCTCACCGTGGTCGGCATCCTCAAAGCCGGGTCGCAGATGCTCTCCTCCGATTTGATCCTCGCCCCCCCCGAGACGGTGCGGGCGGTGTTTCAATGGTCGGGCGACCGCTTCACCGACGCCGCCCTGACCATTGCCCACCCCGAGCGCGAAGGGGCGGTGCTGGCCCGCAAGATCGTCGACGACCACCCCGCCTATCGGGTGGTGGGGCGCAGCGATTTGTCGCGCACACTGGTCGCCTCGTATCGCACCCGCTCCGGCTTGATGCTCGCCACCGCCATCGGGCTTTTGGCCGCCTTTGCCCTGCTGGCCTGGGACCGCATGAGCGCGGTGACCGGGCGGGAACGGGCGCGGATCGGGCTGCTCAAGGCGGTGGGCTGGAGCACCCGGCAGGTGGTGGCGCTTGAGCTTTTGCAAGCGGCGGCGGTGGGGGTAGGGGGATTTGTGCTGGGGTTGGCGCTGGCGTGGGTCCACGTCTTTGCCCTGCACGGCGCCTGGGTGATGCCGCTGCTCGGCGGTTGGTCGGTGCTCCTCCCCCCCTTCGATTTACCCCCCGCCATGCCCTGGGATGTGGTGTTGCCGGTGGCGGCGCTGACGTTGCTGCCCTATCTGGCCGCCAGTGTCGTGCCCGCTTGGCGGGCGGCGAGTCACGATCCGATCGCGGGGTTGAATCGATGAGTGCGACCCTCTACCGCTTCGAACAGGTCGACTTCGCCTATCCCGGCGGCGATCCGGTCCTGCGCGACGTGAACTGGCGCATCGGCACCGGGGCGACCCTGATTACCGGCCCCAGCGGGGCGGGTAAATCGACCTTGCTTGCCATGCTGGCCGCCATCAGCCGCCCCACGGCAGGCAGGCTCTGGTTCGGCGACGACGAGATTGGCCGCTGGCCCGAGGCGTTGCGCGACCGGCTGCGTGGCGGCGGCGTCGGACTGGTCTTCCAACATGCCCACCTGATCCCTGAAATGAGCGTGACCGACAACCTCATCCTCGCCCTGGCCCCCATCGGACTCGGCATCGCAGCCGCCCGGCGCCGGGCGGTCGAGCTGCTGGGCCACTTCCACCTTGAAGCGCTGGCCCCCCGCGCCGCCAAGACCCTCTCGGGGGGGCAGGCGCAAAGGGTGGCGATCCTGCGCGCGCTGGCCCCCAGCCCCAAGGTGATTTTGCTCGACGAACCCTCGGCCCACCTCGACGACCGCTCCATTGAGCAGCTTGGGGCGATGCTCGAACAGATCCACGCCGAGGGGGTTTCGATGGTCCTCTCCAGTCACGATCCCCGCCTGACCGCACTGTCCATCATCGGTCAGCGCTGGCATCTGAGCGGCGGGCAGCTTCAGCCGGGGGGGCGAAGCTAGTGCTGCTCGACGGCGGCGTGTTGGCCCTGCTGCTCGGGTGGGGGGTGACGACCTTGGCGTTGCTGCGGGCGGTGGCGGCGGTGCTGCCGGTGCTGCTGGGGCGCTTCGACCCCGACGACGCCTCGCCCCAGCAGATCGAACGGGAGCGGGGGCTCGACCTGACCGCCTCCATCGTTGCCCTGGCTGCGGTGGCCGGTTTGGGGCTGGCGGCGATCACCCTCGGGGTGTTGGCGGGGCTGCACAAGGTGATCTCGGGGGCGATGTGCCTGGAGGGGGCGCTCGACGCGACCCCCTACGGCTGGCCGCTGTTCTGGGTCGACCTGGCCTTTACCCTATTGGCCGTCATGTGGCTCTCGCTCGACCGGGTGGTGCGGGAACGGCCCGGATTCCCCCTGGTGCGCGGGCTTGCCTGGGGAACGGTGGCTTTAACCGCTTTGGCAGTATCGGCGGTGGTCGTGGGGGGGCTGCACTTTGCCGGCATCACCCCCGACGTCATCACCACCTGCTGCTCGGCATCCTTCGGCAGCGTGGGGGGGCAGGGGGAGTCGCTGTGGTGGATGGCCCCGTGGGCGCCCCGCTGGGGGGTGACCCTGGCCGCCCTGACAACGCTGTTGCTGGCCGGACCGCGCAGCGCGGTGGGGGCGGTGGTGGTGGTGCCGCTATGGGCGATCTCGGCTTTAGGGGGGGTGGTCGGCGACTTCACCCCCCTGTACTACGGCACCCCGGCCCACCATTGCCCCTTCGATGTGTTGGTCGAGGGGCGAGGTTGGTGGGGCTGGCCACTGTGGATCAGTTGGTGGGCGGTGGTGCTGGCGACCGCTTACCAGGGGGTGCGCAGCTGGGGGTTGTGGCGGCTGGGGGAGGGGGCTGGCTGGAGCCGTTCTGGGCGCTGGTTGGTGCTCGGATTGCTCGGCCTGTTTCACTTGATTGCTTTACATCCCTGGTTTACTTGAACCCTTGCGGGAGAGGTGGGCCCAAGCATCCCCGACCTACCCGACGATCTTCGATCCGGAGTCCCTCTTGAACGACCCTCAACCTAAACCTCAACCCAGCGAATCGGAGCGGAAGTTCTTCCGGTTTTTGATGTGGTTTGTTCTGACCGTCCCCTTTTTGGCCCTGTTTTGGGCGTTGGTGATCGAGGGTCAGGCCCCCACCAGTCCGATCCCCTACGTCAAGAAGGTGGGGGAGGTGACCCTGAGTTTGCTGGTCAACTGGCACAACCCCGAGCCCGACCGTCCCAATACCCAGATTGCCCTGCATTTGAGCCACGACCAGGAGCCCGATCCGGGCCCCCTTGAGGGAGGCGAGCTGATGTTCGCGGTGGCCAGCAGCGAACGGGGGTTGGCCGATGCGCAGTGGCAGTCGATGCAGGAGGGGGGGCGCGGTTTTTACGTCGCCGATCACCCCTTCGACCACCCCGGTTTATGGTGGATCGGCATCCGGGTTGAGCGCTCCAAGGCGGGACGGGTCGAAACCGCCTTTTTCGTCACCGCCCCCGAGTCGAGTTTTCATCGCTGAGGCGATGGAAACAAAAAAGAAGGCGTCATTCCGGGCACAGGCGGTGCTGTTCCGGAATGACGCCTTTTTGCGGTGTGCTTTGAACGGGGGTCGATCCCCGATTGAAAGCGATCAGTGGGCGCGTCGTTCCATCCAGAAGTCGTAAATGTCGTTCACTACCCCCGGCAGCGCCTCCATCGACTCGGCCACCGTCTGGGCCAGCTCGTCTTCGGGAATCGGCGTCCCCTCGTCGGCCATCCCCTCTTCGTAGATCCCCGACAGCACCATCACCGGCACCATCAGCTCCACCAACTCGTCGCCCCCCTCCTGGAACCAGCGATCCTCCAGCATATGGACCCCCTCCCAGTAACCGAGGCACCAGCCGGCGTAATCGGGATTGGGATCCTCCTCGTCAAAATCGGGGACGAGGAAGGGGATCTCTTCACCCTGGGTCAACGCCTGGACCACCTCGTCGTTGAGGCGGCGGATCAGGTCGAGGATCGCCTCTTGCTCTTCGGGCGAAGACCACTGGGGATCGCCCAGGGCGGCGGTCAGCCAAACGTGTTCGGGGATTGCCTCGGGGCCGCTGGCGATGGCAACGAGGAACCCTTGCAGCATGTCGAGGGTGGGGGTGTCTTCCCGATCATCGTCGAGAAGAAAATCCTCCAAAATGTCGAGTTCCTCGGTGGTGAGGGTGGGGGCAGGAAGGGTCATCAAGGGCTCCGAAATCTTTTAATTTTGGGATGTTTCATGGGGATCGCGCAAAAGCGGCGGGAGTATGACCCTTCTTACCCCAACTGGCATCACCCCTCGTGGTACCACTGCTCAAGCGGAGCTCGATCCGGTTTAAAACGGTTCACCGGCGCCTCCACATCGGCCCAACCCACCGCAACAGAGCACACCACCCGCTGCGTTTCAGGAATGCCAAGCTGCCCCCGCAATACCTCGGGGTAGGCGGCGACCGAGGCCTGGGGGCAACTGCCCAATCCAGCCCGCCACAGCGCATCCAGAAGCGCATGTAAAAAGGTGCCGCTGTCGAAGAGCCCTCCGTCGGGAAGGCGGGCGTCGACCGTCAGCACCAGGGCGGCGGGGGCGCCGAACAAGGTAAAGTTGTCGCGCCATTGCTGCTGCCGTCCCGGCCGGTCGTCGCGGGCGATGCCCAGCGCCGCGTACAGGCTGAATCCACAGGCGCGACGGCGCTCGTGGTACGGTTCGACCGGTGCGTCGGGGTAGGAGGCAACCTCTTGATGCTGCGGCGCCCCGCTGTCGGCGGTGGCCAGCAGGGCGCCTCGCAGTGCCTCCAGGCGTGCGCCGACCACCGGGTAAAGGTGCCAAGGCTGCATGTTGCCCGAGGAGGGGGCCGCCTCGGCCGCCGCCCGCACGGCGTGGCGCAGCAGCTCGGGGGCGACCGGGTCGGGAAGGAAGGCGCGGATGGAGCGGCGGATGCCGTGGGGGGGGAAGGCCGGATTCATGCGTGGACGCGCCGCACCACCTCTTCCACCAACGCCTCGATCCCCTGGGCCACCGTGGCGATGTTGGCGGCGCACATGTAGGCGGGGGTCGAGACGATGTTGTGGGCCTTGTCGATCACGATCTGGGTTTCGTCCTTTTCGATGTGGCGGTTGCCGGTCGAAACGATAACGTCGGCGGTCTCCTTCTCGTCGCCGATGGTCAGGTCGATCCCTTTGCCCTTGAGTGCCAGGGCGAGCACCGCCGGGGTGATGCAGATGGCGCCGATCGGTTTACCGGCGGCGTAGACCGCCTGCATCGCCGCAGCGACCGAGGGGTGGACGGTGGCGCGTTCCCCGGCAAAGGCGAGGTTCGACAGGTTCTTGGCCGCCCCGAAGCCGCCGGGAAGGATCAAGGCGTCGACCGAGGCGGCGTCGAAGTCGGCCAGATCGTGGATGGCGCCGCGCACGATGCGGGCCGCCTCAACCATGACGTTGCGGGTTTGCCCCGGCATCTCTTGGCCGGTGATGTGGTTGATGACGTGGTGCTGCTCGATGTTGGGGGCGTAGGCGAGGGTTCGAACCCCGCCGCGCTCCAGCGCCAGCAGGGTGAGGACCGCCTCTTGAATCTCGGCGCCGTCGTAGACGCCGCAACCGGACAGGATGACGCCGATGGTGGCCATAACGCTCCTCCTTGGGGTAGATGGTGAGGGATGGGGCACTTTGCCCCCATCGCAGGGGGGTGGCAATCCCTTGGCGGATGCCCCAAGAATGGACAAAAAGGGGCTGGTTCGCTTTACTTCCCCCCTTTTGTCGCGACCTTGTTCCGCCGGCCTGGAGCCGTAGCGCTTCGGACCGGTTTTTTCTTGTCTTGGACCTGTCTCGGACCCAACACCATGTGGCGTAAGCAGTATCTCCTGACCCCCGGCCCCACCTCCGTTCCCGAATCGGTTTTGGCGGCGACCGCCCGACCGGTTATCCACCATCGTACCGGCGCCTTTGCCGAGGTTCTGGCCGAGGTGCGCCGCGAATTGTCGTATGTGTTCCAAACCGGGGAGGAGGTCTTGATCCTCACCGCGTCGGGAACCGGCGCGATGGAGGCGGCGATGGTCAACGCCTTCGCCCCCGGGCAAAAGGTGCTGGTGGTCAACGGCGGTAAGTTCGGCGAGCGCTGGCTCAACATCGCGGCCGCTTTCGGCATCGAGGTGGTCGAGATTGCGGTCTCTTGGGGCGAGGCGGTCGATCCGGCCGTGGTCGCTCAGGCGCTCAATGAGGATCCCTCCATCCGCGGGGTGCTGGTGCAGGCCAGCGAATCCTCCACCACCGTGGCCCACCCCATCGAACAACTCGCCGCCATCACCCGCGACCGCCCCAACTGCCTGCTGGTGGTCGATGCCGTCTCGGCGTTGGGGGCGATGGATCTGCCGATGGACGCCTGGGGCATCGACATCCTGCTGGCTGGCAGCCAAAAGGCGCTGATGCTCCCCCCCGGTTTGGCCTATGTTGCCCTGTCGCCCAAAGCCTGGGAGATGGTCGAGGCCAACCGCAGCGGCGGCCGCTTTTACTTCGATCTGAAGAAGGCACTCAAGCAGCAGAAGAACAACTCCTCGGCCTTCACCCCGGCGGTTTCGCTGGTGATTGGCCAATTGGAGGCGCTGCGCCAAATCAAAGAGGAGGGGATCGAGGCCTGCTTCGCCCGCCACCAATTGCTGGCCTACGCCACCCGCTCGGCTTTGACCGCCATGGGGCTGACTCTGCTCGCCCCCACCTCCCCCTCCCCCTCGGTGACCGGGGCGTTCGTCCCCGATGGGGTCGATTCGGGCAAGCTGGTCAAGCTGATGCGCGAAGAGATGGGGGTCGCCATCGCCGGCGGTCAGGATCAACTCAAGGGGCGGATTGTGCGCTTGAGCCACATGGGCCACTTTGGGGCCTTCGATCTGATCACCGGCATGGCCGCCCTTGAGATGGGGCTGCGCCGCCTGGGGGCCAAGATCGCCTTGGGCAGCGGGGTCGCCCGTGCCCAAGAGATCATTGAGGCCCAAGAGGCGGCAGCGGGGGCGGTTCGTGGCTGAGGCGGTGCTCGACCTCGACCGGGGCGACACCCCTGTGCTGCCGACCGGAGTTGAAGATCTGCTTCCTCCCGAAGCCAGCCGTTTGATGGCGTTGCGGGCCACATGGATGCGCTCCGCCGGGCTGTGGGGCTACGACGAGGTGATCGCCCCCCTGGTCGAGTACCTCGATCAACTCGCCCGGGGTCGGGGCGCCGCTTTGAGCCAGAAGATGATCCGTTTTTCCGATCCGGTCAGCGGTCGAACCATGGGGGTGCGGGCCGACCATACCCCGCAGATCGCCCGCATGGTCGCCCGCCGTTTGCGCCATCGCCCCTTTCCCCAGCGTTTGACCTACGCAGGTCCCGTATTGCGGGCCCAGCCCGGCTCCTCCGGGTCGGGGCGCGAGCTCTATCAGGCCGGCATCGAACTGCTCGGGGTGCCGGGGCCGGAGGGGGATGCCGAGGTTTTGATCGCCATGGACGATCTGCTCGCAGCCCTGGGTTTGAACCAGACGGTGATCGAGCTCAACCATGTGGGCATCGCCCAAGGTTTGCTGGAGGCGCTCGGTGGGGGGGAGACGGTGCGCTCCGGGGTGATTCGCGCCTTCCATCGCAAGGCGGCCCACGATTTGGCGGCGTTGGTGGGGTCGGGACGACCCGAATTGCTCAAGTTGATGAGCGATCTGGTCGCGCTGCACGGCCCCGCCGACCGGGTGCTGCCCGAGTTGCAGCGTTGGGCCGAGGGGCTGCCGCAGCTCAGCGTGGCCCAGCCTGAACTGGCTCCCACCATTGCCGGAATTCGGGCGGCGGTGGCCAATCTGGGGACGGTGGTCGAGCAATGCCGGGCGGCGGGATTGGGGGGGCGCTTGGCGCTCGATCCCACTGAGCTCAAGGGGCTCGATTACCACACCGGCTTGGTTTGGAACGCCTACTCGACCGGTCACCGCGAGGCGGTGGCGGTGGGGGGGCGTTACGACGGGTTGGTCGACAACACCGAGGGGACCGGCTGCTCGGTCGACCTGAAGGTGGTGCTCCATTTAACCCGCAGCAGGGCGGCGCCCCAGGCGTGCACCCTGGTTCGGTTGGCCTGGCCCACTGCGGGGGGGCAGGCCGGTTTTGCGTTGCTGCGCGCCCTGCACGGCGCCGGGATTGCCGCAGCGCGCTGCCGGTCCGAGAAGGCCGATCTGCACTGGAGCGTCGAAGGGTGGCGCGATCGCGACGGCCAAACGGTCGCTGATCCGCTGGCCTGGGCGCGATCGGTCTGATGCCTCAATACGACACCATGTACTTTTTTTCTTTTATTGCAGGTTTGGGTTAAAGCATGGCCAACATCGTGGTGGTAGGCACCCAATGGGGTGACGAAGGCAAGGGGAAGATCGTCGACTTCCTTACCGAATCGGCCGACATGGTCATTCGCTTCCAGGGGGGGGCCAACGCCGGCCATACCCTGGTGATCGGCGGTAAGAAGTATGTGCTGCATTTGATCCCCTCCGGGATCATCCGCGAAGGCAAGGTCTGCGTGATCGGCAACGGGGTGGTGATGGATCCCGAGGCGCTGATCGAAGAGATCGAGATCCTGCGCAAGAGCGGGGTGAAGGTCGAGGCCGACAACCTGCGCATCTCGGACCATGTGCATCTGATCCTCCCTTACCACCGGGCGGTGGACCGGGCCCGCGAGGCTTTCAAAGGGGATGGCAAGATCGGCACCACTGGGCGCGGCATCGGCCCCGCCTACGAAGACAAAGCCGGGCGGCGCGGGGTGCGGCTGTGCGATCTGTATCGCCCTGAGCTGCTGCGCCGCCGGGTCGACGAGGCGCTGCTCTACCACAACACCATCCTGACCCATCTGCTCGGCGGCTCGCCGGTCGAGGCGGGGCCAGTGATCGAGAAGCTACTGGAACAGGCCGAAATTCTGCGCCCGTTTATCTCCGACACCGGCGACACCATCGGCGCCGCCATCGAGGCCAAGCAATCGTTGCTTTTCGAGGGGGCGCAAGGGGGGATGCTCGACGTCGACCACGGCACCTACCCCTTTGTCACCTCATCCAACACCGTCGCCGGTGGGGCGCTCACCGGGGTGGGGCTGGGGCCTAAGGTGATCGACCGGGTTCTGGGGATCACCAAGGCCTATACGACGCGGGTCGGCAGCGGCCCCTTCCCGACCGAGCTGCTCGACGCAGATGGTGAGTTGCTGCGCAAGAAGGGGGACGAGTTCGGCGCCACCACCGGGCGGCCCCGCCGCTGCGGTTGGTTCGACGCCGTGGTGGTCCGCCACGCGGTGCGCACCTCGGGAATCGACGGTCTGGTGCTGACCAAGCTCGACGTGCTCGACTTGATGCCGACGATCAAGATCGCGGTGAGCTACAGCGCCGACGGCATCACCCGGCTCCATCCCCCCGCCGATGCCGATTGTTTGGCCAAGGCGCAGCCGATTTTTGAAGAGATGCCTGGTTGGAACGTCTCGACCAAGGGGGCAACCCGTTGGGAAGATCTGCCCATCGAGGCGCAGCGTTATATCCGCCGCATCGAAACCCTGGTGGGGGCACCGGTGGCGATCCTCTCGACCGGACCCGGTCGGGAAGAGACGATGATTCTGCGGCCCGACGTGCTCGCTGCCCAAGATTGAGAACAAGACATGATTCGATGGTTGGGGGGGGTCTCCGACCGCTGCGGTAAATACAAAAAAAGCAGGAAGACAGAGGAGGAAATCCCATGAGCAAAGGGTCCCAAAACAACGTGCAAGACGTGTTTCTCAACATCATCCGCCGGGACAAGGTTCCGGTGACCATCTTCTTGGTCAACGGGGTGAAGCTGCAGGGGACCGTGATCGCGTTCGACAATTTCGCGGTCATGCTCAAAAACCATGTGGTGCAGATGATCTACAAACACGCGATTTCCACCGTCATGCCCAGCCGCACGGTGCAGCTCTACAGTGCTCCGGACGAAGAAGAGGGCGTCCCCTCGACCTGAGGTTTTCACCCTGATCGAACAATCGCTGTTGCCCGGGCGTGCCCTGTGCGCCCACCGTCGCGCTCGCGACGAAGATACCCTGAGTGCCGAAACGGTCCTGGAGGAACTCACCCTCCTGGCCGACAGCGCGGGATTGGAGGTGGCAGGAAGCCGCCTTTTCCCCCACGCGGCCCCCTTTCATCCCGGCACCCTCTTCGGGCCGGGTCAGGTCGAATTGCTCAAAGAGCAAATCGCCGCAACCGGGGCCGATTTGCTCCTGGTCGACCACGCCACCACCCCCATCCAAGCCGCCAATCTGAGTAAAGCCCTTGAGGTCGAGGTCATGGACCGCACTGCGCTGATCCTCTGGATTTTCGCGCAACGGGCCCGTACCCGTGAGGGCAAGCTCCAGGTCGAATTGGCCCGCCTCGAATACCAAATGGGGCGCCTGGTGCGGGGCTGGACCCACCTGGAACGGCAGCGCGGCGGCATCGGGGTGCGGGGTGGTCCCGGCGAAACCCAGATCGAGCTCGACCGCCGCATGATCCGCGACCGCATGGATCGCATTAAGGACGACCTGGGCAAGGTCAAGCGCCACCGCGACAACCAGCGTCAGGGGCGCAAGCAACGCCCCCTGCCCGGCATCGCCCTGGTCGGCTACACCAACGCCGGCAAATCGACCCTCTTCCATCGCCTGACCGAAAAGGGGGTGCTGATCGCCGATCAGCTCTTCGCCACCCTCGACCCCACCGTCTGCGGCCTCGACCTCCCCTCGGGGCAGCGCATTGTTCTGTCCGACACGGTTGGTTTCATCCGCCATTTGCCCCACATGCTGGTCGCCGCCTTCCGCGCCACGTTGGAAGAGGTGCTGGAGGCGCGGCTGCTGTTGCATGTGGTCGACATCTCCGATCCCGAATGGCAGCGCTCGGTCGACGCAGTGGAGGAGGTGCTGCGTGAGCTGGGGGCCGACGAGATCCCGGTCTTGATGGTCGCCAACAAGATCGACCGTTTGCCCGAACCGGTTTTGCCCGAAGGGTGGGTCGGGATTTCGGCCCTGACAGGCGAGGGGATCGAGGGTTTGTTGCAGGTGGTCGACGCCCATTTGGAAGAGGATCGTCGCACCCGTCCCCTGAGTCTTCCGGTCGCCGACGGCGCCACGATTGCCTGGATCAAGAGCCGCGGCAAGGTCGAGCAGGAGCAAATTGAAGAACTGGAATGGCGGGGAATCGTGACCCTGACGGTCGAAGACTGGGGGCGGCTGGAGCGGATGCTCAGGGGTAACGACTGAAAGAAAACGTAGCTGCTGTGGAGGTAGTCTTTGTGCAATTTGGCCCTTGAAATTTCAAACGGATGGGTCCAAGGTACTTGAACTTGACTCTCAAAGTCGAGTTCAAGGGGGTCTTCGTCAAGAACCAGGAGGTCGCGATGAAAACGTCAGTTTGGGTGGGGCTGACATCGTTGGGGATGGCTGCATCGGGCATCCTGCTGCCTGTTTTGCTGGGCGCGAGCAATTCGGAGCGCTGGCGTCCGGTCGTAGCGGTCGACACCGAGACGATGGATCTGGATGAGCGGCCAGGTCGGGTAGGGTCGTCAAGACCGGGGGAGCGTGCGCCTCAAGTCGGGATCGTTCCGGCGCCTCAACCCCGCGCGACACCCTCATCCCCGTGGTTGACCCGCATCGCCAACAAGGTGACCCAGCCTCTGTTGCGGCAGGCCCCGTTTCAGGGGAAACGGGATCGGCAAGATCACCGACCCCGAACCTGGTAAGCCCTTTAGGGAAACGCTGATTCAAGGCTCCTGCCTTGAATCAGCACGCTACGCAAAAACCAGAAGTAGGCGCCCTGAGGCGGCGATCATTTTTGCTTCGCTTGCAAAACCAGCCGAGCTTCGGCGACTTAGGTCGCCTCCTACGTTCCTGATTTTGGCGACCCATCCGTGGGCCGCTCGGAAGCGCCAATCAATCAGCGCTTCCTAAAAAAAAGGGGGGCATTGGCAGCTGCCAATGCCCCCCTTTTTTGTTCACGCCCCGATTTTGCTCTGCAACACCGCAATCTGCCTGACCACCTCGTCGCCCCACACCGGATAACCCAATGCCGTGTTGACCTGGGCACAGACGGTCTCAGCCGCAGTGGCGCGCAGGGTATCGACATCGCCGATGCCCCCCCGGACCAACCATTGAGCGGTCAGGGTGCCTACCCCCGGCAACCGCGCCAAGCGGGCGATGGAGGTCAGGTTGCGACAGCGTCCCAGCTCAATCACCCCCTCGATACGGGTATGCAGATCTTCGCCGCTCAGGTCGGCGATGGTGTCCTCGTTGAGCGCCGCCAGTTTGATCCAGGTCCATTCTTTCTCGGTGACGAAGGGGCGGTTTTCGCTGAGTTTGTAAGGGGGACGGGTTTTCAAGGTGCCTCCTCGGGCTGCGGTTTTTCGATGATGAGTCGGGCATAACGGCCCATCCGCATCACGGTCGCCTCTCTCACGGTAAAGCCGACCTTTTGGCAGATGTAGACCAGATCTTCCCAGGTAAAACGGTTGTGTTCGATGAAGTGGGTGAAGAGGTCATCGAGCGATTCGGTGGTGGCCTCTGGGCCGAACACCGCCTCTTCCGTGGTTTGTGCCTCGACGTAGCGGGCCAGCGGCGCCCGCACCCAATCGAGCACAAACATCCGCCCCCCCGGTTTGAGGCAGCGAAAGACCTCTTGCAGCGCCCGGATCGGTTGGGTCATCTCGTGCAGCACCACCGAGGCCATGGCGGCATCGACCGAGTTGTCGGGTAGTGGCAGTTTGGGGTCATGCAGATCGGCGACCAGGATTTCACAGCCGACAGGCATATCGACCTGAGCTTCCAACATATAGGGGGCGCATTCGACGCCATAGACCTTGCCGCCCTGGTACCGCTTGCCCAGCGCCTGGACCAACATGCCGGGGCCGCTGCCCAGGTCAATCAGGGTTGGTTGTTCGGGCAGAACCGGGCCAATGAGGCGATCCCAGTCGGACCAGAACGCGTCGCCAAAACGGTGGTGGAACGATTCGATCATCATCTGGGCGAACTTCGCGCCGTCACGATGGTGGGCATCGAGCATCGCCTGGGTGGCATGAAGGGTGGTGGCCATAGGGACTCCTTGGGTGGAAGAACCGAGGGGCGCCATGATGGGGAGATGGGGCTGACAGACAAGGAAAACGGGGAAAGAGATGAAGGATTGTGATGGGGGGATAGGGGGAAGGGCGGGCTGATCTTGTCCCCTGAACGTCGACACCCAGGATGATTCGATGTCAGAAAGTCGGGGTCTGTTGCCGCCAAAAAGGTTGTATCTAGACGGGGGTTTGAGTATAACCCGCACCCCTTCGGGCGCCCTGTCTGGCGTCCACCCCTTGAGCTGGAGGATCGGCTGGCTTTGGGGTTGTTTTTTCCGATACCAAGAGGTTCGAAGGCAATGTCGATTACCCCTGAGAAGAAAACCGAATTGATGGCCGAGTACGCCACCCACGAAGGTGATACCGGCTCCCCCGAAGTGCAGGTTGCGGTTCTGACCCACCGCATCAACGTCCTGACCGAGCACTTCAAGACCCACCACAAAGATCACCACTCGCGCCGCGGTCTGCTTAAGATGGTCGGCCAGCGCCGTCGGTTGCTCGACTACGTCAAGCGTAAGGATTTCGCCCGTTACGAGTCGTTGATTAAGCGTCTGGGCCTGCGCCGCTAAGCGGGCGTCTGGTTTGAGATTCAAAGCGCTTTATCGCTGAAGTGAACCAAGCCCCACGTTGGCCGGTGTGCCGACGTGGGGCTTCGTTATTTTCGGACCGGACCGTCATGGCCTGGGCCGTCGTTCATTCAGATGGGGTGGGAATCATCCCCCGGCCCCATGCGATTGACCGATGCGTTCAGGGACGATGGCGGCTCCTGGTCCATTCGCAGAGCCCCGCTGTGTGTGGTGGGGCCAGACTCAACCCAGGAGTGATCCATGTTCAACATCGTCAAGGAATCCATCGAGTGGGGTGGTCGTACCCTGACCATCGAAACCGGTCGCATGGCCCGTCAGGCGGGCGGTAGCGCCCTGGTCACCTACGGCGACACCATCGTCCTGGTCACCGCGACCCGCGCCCCCTCGGCCCGCTCCGACGTCGATTTTCTGCCCCTGACCGTCAACTACGTCGAGAAGACCTACGCTGCGGGCAAGATCCCCGGCGGCTTCTTCAAGCGCGAGGGGCGCCCCTCTGAAAAAGAGACCCTGACCTCCCGTTTGATCGATCGTCCGATCCGTCCCCTTTTCCCCAAGGGGTACCACTTCGAGACCCAAATCGTCGCCACCGTGCTCTCGTTCGACCTTGAGAACGATTCCGACGTCCCGGCGATGATCGGCGCCTCGGCCGCCTGCGCCCTGGCCGGTCTGCCCCTGCAGGGCTGGATCGCCGGTTCGCGCGTCGGCTACATCGACGGTCAGTACGTCCTCAACCCCACCCTGGAGCAGATCAAGAACACCGACCTGAACCTGATGCTGGCTGGCACCAAAGACGCCGTGCTGATGGTGGAATCCGAGGCCAGCGGTCTGAGCGAAGAGGTCATGCTCGGTTCGGTGATTTTCGGCCACGATGCCTGCGTGCCGGTGATCGACCTGATCGAAAAGGTCCGTGCCGCCGCCAACCGCCCCGTGATGGACTTTGTCACCCCTGCCAAGGACGCGATCCTGGCCGAGGAGGTCAAGGCAATCGTGGGCGCCGATCTTGAGACCGCCTACTCGACCACCGACAAGCAAAGCCGAGTCGCCCTGCTGGAGGCGGCCCGCGCCAAGGTGCTCGACGCTCTGGCCCCCGAGGGGAGCGACGACGAGCGCATCAACGCGGTGAAGGGGCAGTTCAAATCGCTTGAGAAAAAGATCGTTCGCGGTCGCATCACCCGTGGCGAGCCCCGCATCGACGGCCGCGCCCACGATCAGGTCCGCCCCATCGTGGCCGAGGCCAGCGTGCTGCCCCGCGCCCACGGTTCGGCCCTGTTCACCCGTGGTGAGACCCAAGGTTTGGTCATCTGCACCCTGGGGACCGGCGACGACGAGCAGATCATCGACGCCCTTGAGGGCTCCAGCCGTCGCGGCTTCTTGTTCCACTACAACTTCCCCCCTTTCAGCACCGGCGAAGTGAAGCGGATGATCTCCCCCGGTCGCCGCGAAATCGGCCACGGCAAGCTGGCTGAGCGCGCCGTCGCCGCCGTGCTGCCCGGTAAAGAGGCCTTCCCCTACACCATCCGGGTCGTCTCCGAGATTCTGGAGTCCAACGGCTCCTCCTCGATGGCCTCGGTCTGCGGCGCCTCGATGGCGCTGATGGATGCCGGCGTGCCGATCAAGGCCCCGGTGGCCGGGATCGCCATGGGCTTGATTCTGGAGGAGGACGGCTCCTGGGCGGTCATCTCCGACATCCTGGGCGACGAGGATCACCTGGGCGACATGGACTTCAAGGTCGCCGGGACCGCCGACGGCATCACCGCCCTGCAGATGGACATCAAGGTTGCGGGGATCACCCGTGAGATCATGGCCAAGGCGCTCGATCAGGCCCGTGGTGGCCGCTTGCACATCCTGGGCGAGATGGCCAAGGGGATCGACGCGACCCGTCCCGATATGTCCGATTACGCTCCGCGCATCGTCACCATCAAGATTCCGGTCGACAAAATCCGCGAAGTGATCGGTACCGGCGGCAAGGTGATCCGTTCGATCACTGAGGAGTGCGGTGTCAAGATCGACATTCAAGACGACGGCACCATCTTCATCGCCTCCCCCAGTGGCGAGGCGCTGCGCAAGGGGCAGGAGCGGATCAACGCCATCGTCTCCGATATCGAGTCCGGTCAGGTCTTTGAGGGCAAGGTGGTCCGCATTATGGAGTTCGGTGCCTTCGTCAACCTCAAGCCCGGCACCGACGGTTTGGTCCACATCTCCGAACTTTCGAAGGAGCGGGTCAAGACGGTCACCGACGTGGTCAACGAGGGTGACGTAGTCAAGGTCAAGGTGCTCGACGTTGATCCCCGCACCAAGAAGATCCGCCTGTCCATGAAAGCCCTTCTGGCCGATTGATAGGAGCCCTCCCCCCCGCCGCAAGGTGGGGGGGAGGGGCCATCATGAGCACAGCCTCCAATACCCCCACACGTCCTCAGGCGGTTCCAGCCGGCCCTTTCTTTCGGCTGGCGGCGCTGTTTTACGATCTGCTGATCCTGGCCTCGTTGCTGTTCCTGGTGTCGGCGCTGACCCTGTGGCTACTGCCCGAGGGGGTACGCACCACGCCGCTGGGTCATGGGATCACCCTCCTCCTGGCGGTTCTGACGATCTACCTCTACCACTTCTATTTTTGGCTGAAGGGGGGATCGACCAGCGGGCAGGCGCCGTGGAAGTTGCGGGTGGTGCAGATCGACGGTCGCCATGTTACCGCCCAACAGGCGGCGCTGCGCACGCTGTATTTGCTGGCACTTTGGCCGATTGGCTGGGTGTGGTGGTTTTTCAGCGATGGCCGCCTGCTGCACGAGGTGCTCAGCCAGACCCGGACCGCCCGCATCGTCCAGGCCCCCTAATTTCAAGCTGCCGGGTCGTCCCGGCACTGTGTCGAACCCCTGCGAGTTGATCCCATGCGTACCCATCATTGTGGCGCCCTGCGTACCAGTCACATCGGTCAAACCGTGGTTTTGGACGGATGGGTGCACCGCCGCCGCGATCACGGCGGGGTGATCTTCGTCGATCTGCGCGACCGCTACGGCCTGACCCAGGTCGTTTTTAATCCCAACGACGGCGACGCCGAATTCGCCGAGGCGGCCAAACATCTGCGCAGCGAGGATGTGCTGCGGGTGATTGGCGTCTGCCGCGCCCGTCCCGAGGGGACCCTCAATCCCAAGCTGGCCACCGGCACCATCGAGGTGGTCGCCCAGGAATTGACGATCCACAACAAGGCGGCGACCCCCCCCTTCATGATCGACGATCAGTCGGAGCCCAGCGAAGCGCTGCGCCTGACCTACCGCTACCTAGAGATGCGGCGCGGTCCGGTGTTGGAGGCGTTGGCGCTGCGTCATCAAGTGACCCGGGCGGCCCGGGCCTACCTTGAAGACGAAGGGTTCATGGAGGTCGAAACCCCGATCCTGACCAAGTCGACCCCCGAGGGGGCCCGCGATTACCTGGTGCCGTCGCGGACCCAGAACGGCTCCTTCTTCGCCCTGCCCCAATCGCCCCAACTTTTTAAGCAGCTGCTGATGATGGGTGGGGTCGACCGCTACTATCAGATCGCCCGCTGCTTTCGCGACGAGGATCTGCGCGCCGACCGGCAGCCGGAGTTCACCCAGATCGACATCGAGACCTCGTTTCTGAATCGCGACGAGGTTATGGGGATCACCGAGGGGATGATCCGTCACGTCTTCAAGACGGTGGCCGGGATCGACCTGCCCCCCCTGAAGCGGATGGATTACTGGGAGGCGGTGAACAAATACGGCACCGACCGCCCCGATGTGCGCTTCGGGCTGTGCCACCTCGACCTGACCCAGTGGGCCAGCGGGGTGGAGTTCAAGGTCTTCCGGGGTGCGGTCGACGGCGGCGGCATCGTTAAGGCGATCCGGGTGCCTGGCGGCACCGCGATGAGCCGGGGGCAGATCGACGAGCTGACCAAGTTCGTCGGGGAGCACGGCGCCAAGGGGCTGGCTTGGATCAAGGTCAATCCCGACGGCTTGCAGTCCCCCATCGTCAAGTTCTTCGCGGACGCCGAGATCGAGGCGCTCAAAGAGGCGACCGGCATGAAGGAGGGGGACATCATCTTCTTCGGTGCGGGGGATGCCAAAACGACCCACGAGGTGATGCACCAGCTGCGCACCCGTTTGGGCCGCGATCTGAACCTGATTCCTCAAGGGGTGTGGGCGCCGCTGTGGGTGGTCGACTTCCCAATGTTCGAGTGGAACAAAGACGAAAACCGCTGGGAGGCGCTGCACCACCCCTTCACCGCCCCTAACCCCGAAGATGCCCCTGTGATGGAAGAAAACCCAGGACGGATTCGCTCCGAGGCCTACGATCTGGTCCTCAACGGGGTCGAGGTGGGGGGTGGTTCGATCCGTATTCATACCCCCGCGATGCAGGAGCGGATTTTCAAGCTGCTGGGCTTAAGCGAAGAGGATGTCAACGTCAAATTCGGCTTCCTGATCGAAGCGCTCCAATACGGCGCCCCCCCGCACGGCGGACTCGCCTTTGGCTTGGATCGCTTGGTGACGATGTTGGCCGGGCGGGAGTCGATCCGCGACGTCATCGCCTTCCCCAAAACCCAGCGCGCCACCTGCTTGCTCACCGACGCCCCCTCTGGGGTGGCGGAAAACCAACTGCGCGATCTGGGGATTCGACTGCGCAAGCTACCGGGCAGCGAGGGTGGCAAGGAGGGGTAAACCCCTCCTCTTTGGCGATGTGCAAATCAAGCGGCCTTTGTGCCGCTTTTTTTGTGCGCTGTATCGCCTATCTTTCGAAAATCACCCCGCCCCCGAGACTGGGGGATTGCATTCCTCCTCCCAATGGGGACAGTAGGCGCATAAGTTCACCCGCCCCATTTCCGCCCATTGCGCACCGATCATCCAAAAACCAAACCGCACGGGGGAGTTCATGAAAAAGCTACTCATCGCCCTGGCCTTAGGACTGCTGACGAGCAGCTCCGCTTGGGCCGAAATTTCGTTCGCCATTTTGCCGGTCGAGGGCAAAGGGGGGGTCTCTCAGGTCCAAATCGGTGAGGCCGAAACCTCGCTCTACAAGAACATGATCGAGAGCCACAAATTCAAGATCGTCGACCGCAACCGGATCCAGGCGATCATGCAGGAGCAACGTCTTCAGACCTCGGGGGTGATCGATCCCAACAAGATCGTCGAGCTGGGCAAGATCGCCGGCGCCGACAAACTCATCGCCACCACCTTGTACAAGGATTCCTCCGGCGATGTGGTGGCCAGCTTCTCGGTCATTGATATCACCACCGGCAGTGTCGAGCGGACCGCGGTTGAGGGGACCAGCAACTTCACCGCCAGCGATCAGGGGCGGATGGTGGCTGCCAACATCCTCAACTCCTACCCGTTGTTGGGCGAGATCCTCGGGGTCGCCAAGGGGGTGTTCATCATCGATTTGGGGCAAACCCATGGGCTCAAGCCGGGCGACCGCCTCTTCGTTGAGCGCAAAACCCAGCTGTTGGGGGACGACGGCGAGGTGCTCTTCAACGAAGAGAACCGGGTCGGTCAGTTGGAGGTGGTGAAGGTTAGCGGTGACCGCACCATGACCAAACTCAAGTCGAGCGTCGATGCCAACGATCCCCCGGCCAAGGGCGATTGGGTCTCTCCCGAACCGATTCCCATGAAAGACGCGGTGGTCTCCACCACCCCGTTGCTGCCCAACATTACCGAGGGGAAACTGCTGCTCGAAGACGAAATGGATCAGCATTACTTGGTGGTTAACGAGGGGAAGGGGGAGGCCTATCGGCGCGGCAAACTGCACCTCGATGCGACCGGCAATGAATCGATCCACGCCTACACCCACTACCCACCACCCTGGAACAACCTGGATAATTTCATTATTGAGGGGGATGTGGAGTTCCAGCCCATCGAGGGTAAGTACCAATCGATGGCCATCGAATTCCGCAGCAGTGGCGGCTACATCGAGAGCGACTCCTACTTCTTCCTTTGGTACAACGACGGTGAATACCGCCTGGGTCGCTACCGCCAAGGCAAGAGCTTCTACATCTTGAAGGGGTTCACCTCGCCCGCCATCAACCCCGGCCTTGAAAAGAATCACTTCAAGGTTGTGGCGGTGGGTTCCAAGATCGATTGCTACATGAACGGCAAATTCGTGGTTGGCTTTGAGGATGAGTACTGGGAGCGGGGCGAGGTCGGTTTTCTCGCCTCCTCCGGCGGTTACTCGGTGGTCGACGACGTTAAGCTCTGGGAGCCGGTTCAGCGGTAAGCGGCATCCCGTCGTAGCAGAAAAAAAACCCCGGCAGGGTCGCCTGCCGGGGTTTTTTTGTGGGTGGTTGCGTTCTCGACCCGCAGTGGCAGCCCTTGGCCATGATGCTGGGGCCATGGGTGGTGTAGGGTGTCAAGCGACGCTCAGGCAAAGGAGATCACCATGGCTTTGAATCGGTCCCATAACCGGCCCGAACCACCCCGCGACCGGCAAGATTGGCCCGGCTCCCACACCAAGTTGCTCGTGATTGTGTTGTGGGCGTTTGCAGTCTTGTGGAACGGGGCAACCCTGCCGGTACTGGACGAGATTTTGGTGCAGGTTCCGAGCGGGAGCCCTTGGGCCATTGCGGGGTTGTTGATTCCGCTCTTCGGTGTAGGACTGGTGGTAGCGGCGATTCGGCGCACGGTGGAATGGCGCCGTTTTGGCGAGCCCACCCTGACGATGAATCCCCCTGTGGCGACGGTGGGGGGGGTGTTGGGGGGGCATCTGGCGTTGAGACTCCCCGACGGCGATCAGGGGCGATTTGTCGCAACCTTGAGTTGCCTGCATGAGGTGGTCGTGCGCGGACGCAGCGAGCACACCATCGTCTGGCAGGACCAACGAACGATCACTCCACAACGGCGCGGGGCGATCTTGAGTCTGGGGTTTCAATTCGCGATCCCCGAACAACTCCCCCCCTCGTCACCCCCACCCCACAACGACTACCTCTGGAATTTACACCTGAGCGGCGCGCTTGAAGGGGTCAATCTTGATCGACATGAAGTGGACCCCAAAAACTGGACAGTAGGTTTTGTTAAGACCGAGGGGGCATGATTGGCGAGAGCGAGGAGCCAAGCGATGCCCGGAAAACACAAACGACACAGTGCGCAGTTCAAGGCGAAGGTGGCGCTGGAGGCCCTGAAGGGGGTAAAACCACAAGCGAGTTGGCTAGTGAACACCAAATCCACCCGGCGCAGATCAGCCAGTGGAAGAAGGTGGCCATGGA
>Ga0210006_1000027_pt1 | contig 127272 bp, 117 predicted proteins | sample CryGey02umfilter_2_FD_185452 | JGI IMG/M metagenome (GOLD analysis project Ga0210006, IMG submission 185452) | Groundwater microbial communities from aquifer in Utah, USA - Crystal Geyser 4/10/14 0.2 um filter (SPAdes) (version 3) | ecosystem: Environmental > Aquatic > Deep subsurface >... | reverse complement strand
CCGCCCTAACCTAAGCTGAGCCCAGCCAATACGAACCCGTCCCGCGGGCTCGTGTGCGAGATTTTCCCCCAGTGACCGCACCCCACTGAATCGGCCTCGCGGGCCCCGGCCGCCCGCCACGACGGCGCCGCAGAGCCGCCGATTCGTCGGCCCTGCGGACGCGGACGCAGGGTAGACACGCGCCGAAGGGCCGGTTATAATCCAAGAATGTCCGGCATGGAGTGGAAGGACGAACAGCGGGTTTTTTTCGATAAAACGGCTGCGAGTTACGGCGTAAATTTCGAACAAGCGAACCCCTACCTTGATTTCGTACTCGCGCGCTACATCGGCGCCATCTCCCCTCGGAAGGGGGAATCCATCCTGGAACTCGGCGCCTCCGGGGGCCGCTTCACGAGCCCCCTCCTTGACGCCGGTGCTCGGGTCTGTGCGATGGATATTTCCGCCAAATCGCTCGACTACATGCGTGAGCAACTGCGGGGACACTCGGGGTTTGACCGTCTTGAAGTGCTTGAGGACGACGTGACCGACCCGCAGGCACTGGGGGATCGGCGCTTCGATGCGCTCGTCGGCGCGCACATCCTGCACCATGTCGGGGACGTTGGTCTCGCGCTCAAGACGATTCGCCGCTACTTGAAACCGGGGGGGCGCGTCGTTTTTCTTGAGCCGAACCCGTGGAACTTGCTCTGGTACATCCAATTCACCGTTCACCCCGGAAAGAGTTGGCGCATTGAGCGCGGGATTTTTCATGTGTGGCCGTCGCGGGTACTGCGCCATTTTCGGGATGCGGGCTATGCGCGCGCGAGCATCCGCTGCTTCGGGTTCTTTCCGCCGGTTTTTCTGAACTGGGTCCCAGGCACCCGTGCGCTGGAGTCGACGCTGGAGCGCTTAGGCCCGCTGTCCCGGCTCCTGACGCTGAATCTGTTCACCGCCGGGAACCCCGATTGACGAAGCGCGTCTTGATCAGCGGCGGAGCCGGCTTCATCGGCGTCAACGCGGCGGATCGCTACCTGAGCAAAGGATGGAAGGTTTCGGTCTTCGACAACCTTTCCCGCAAGGGGACCGAGAAAAATTTACGCTGGCTGCGCGGCCGCGGCCCCGTCGAATTCGTCAAGGGGGATTTGCGCGACGCGCGCGCCGTCGACCGTTGGGTCTCGGGCCGCCGCGCCGGGCTTGAAGTCGTGCTCCATTTGGCGGCGCAGGTGGCGGTCACCACGTCCGTCGTCGATCCCCGCACCGACTTCGAGGTCAACGCGTTCGCGAGCCTCAATTTGCTGGAGGCGATTCGCAAAACGAAGCTTCGCCCGTTGGCGATCTACGCTTCGACGAATAAGGTCTACGGCGGCATGGAGTCTATCCGGACGCTGCGGCGCGGGGATCGGTACGCCTACGCCGACCGGCCGCGGGGGATCGCCGAAACAGAACCGCTCGATTTTCATTCCCCGTACGGCTGCTCGAAGGGCGCGGCGGATCAGTATTTTCGCGATTACCGCAGGATCTACGGCCTGCCGACGGTCGTTTTCCGCCAGTCGTGCATCTACGGGCCCCATCAGCAGGGCAACGAAGATCAGGGTTGGGTCGCGCATTTCATGATGGCGGCGCAGGCGGGGCGGGGCGTCACCCTGTTCGGCGACGGGAGGCAGGTGCGCGACGTTTTGTTTGTTTCCGATCTTATCGACGCCTACGAACTGGCCTACCGCAAGCGGGCCAAATCGGCGGGCCGCATCTACAACATGGGGGGCGGGCCGTCGAATACGGTCTCTTTGCTCGAACTGCTCTCTTGGATCGGCGAACGGCGCGGCCGCAAGGTCCCCGTGCTTCGCCGCGGATGGCGGCCCGGGGATCAGCGCGTCTACATCTCATCGATCGATTCCGCCCGGCGCGAACTCGGCTGGCGTCCGAAGGTGTCGGCTCGCGAGGGTTTCGAACGCCTCTGGACGTTTTTGGAGCGCGGCGCATGAACGGTCCGTCCGACGCGTCCGCGATGGAGACCGTTTCCTGCAACGCGTGCGGGTCGGAGAACGTCCGCGTCCTGTTTCATCGTCCCTATCGCGAGGAAATCCTCGCCGACGGAGAGTCGTTCGCCGCGACCACCGACCAGTTCCAGGGTTTCGGCCGGATCGTGCGCTGTGTAGGGTGCGGACTCGTGTTCACCAACCCCCGTCCCCGCGAGGCGCTGCTGCTGAAGGGGTACGGGGAATGCGTGGATGAAACCTATTTGGACGAAAGTTCGAGCCGTTCCATCAACGCGCATTTGAGCCTGCGCACGATTCGCCGCTTTAAGCGTTCGGGCCGTTTGCTGGAGGTCGGGGCGTCGACAGGATATTTTCTGAACGCCGCGCGGGTCGACTTTGAGGTCGAAGGATTGGAGCCCTCGGCGTGGGCCTCCAAGATCGCGCGCGACCGCTTCCGGCTGGACGTGCATCCTGAGACGCTCGAAACCGCCCGCTACGAGCCGGAATCGTTCGACGCGGTCGCGATGGTCGACGTGATCGAGCATCTGGCCGATCCGAAGCGCGCGATCGAACGTGCCGCGCGCCTGCTGAAGCCCGGGGGGGTCCTTTATTTGATGACCCCTTCGATCACAAGTCTCTCCGCGCGCCTTCTCGGTTCCTATTGGTGGGGCCTGCGGCCGGCGCATATCTATTATTTTTCTCCGGAAACGATCGCCCTTCTTCTGGAGAGCGCGGGTTTGGAAATCAAGCTGACGCGTTCCTTCGGCCGCATTTTCACTTACGGGTACTGGTTGAGCCGACTCAAGCACTATCCGCGCGCGGTGAGCGGAGCCGTCGCCTTGGCCGTTCGCGCTCTGGATATCGAAGACAAGCTGCTGTATCTCGACACGCGGGATTCGATGGAAGTGTGCGCCGTCAAGCGATGAGGCGTTATTTTCTGCCGCTTCTTCTCGGGGCCGCATTTCTCGGGCGGATCGGCTTCGGCCTGCTGCATCCGGATCTCGACGCGGCCGGCCGGCTCGACGACCAGGACAGCTACTTCGCGATCGCCTCCGCGTTTTCCGATTCCTGGACCCTGAAGGACGCGTTCGGAGAGACCACCGCGATGCGCGAACCGCTTTACCCCGTCGCCTTGGGGTGCTGGTTCAAGATTTTCGGGGCCCGCTACGGAGCCGTTCTCGCGTTCAATTCCGCGCTTTGTGCGCTCACCGTCTGGCTTCTTTATGGGGTCGGCCGGCGATTGTTCGGCGATGCGCCCGCCGCGATCGCGGCGGTTATTTTCGCGTTTTATCCGGCGTCGGTATTCTACGCGGCGGAACTCAAGCGTGAGTCCATGCTCGCGTTGGCGGGCGTGGCGCTGATCGCCGTTCTTCTCGAAGCGCAGCGCCGCAAAACCGCGCGCGCGCACGCCGCGGCCGGAGTCGTCGGCGCATGCGCGGGATTGTTGAACACGACTTTGCTGCCGTTCGCTTTGATCGCGGCGCCCGTGGGGTTGCTGTGGGCGGACCGGAAGGATTCAAAGCGGGCGACCGCGAGGACCGCGGCCTATCTCGCCGCGTTCTGCGCGCTGTACGCGCTGTGGCCGATCCGGAACTACGCGGCGTTCGGACGCTTTATCTTCGGGTCGACGGCCGGGGCCGCGTCCTCGTTTTACAGCTACATGAAGATTCCTCCCGAGGTCGCGGGTACCTCCGAGGAAACCCGGCTCAACCTGCTCGATCCTGTCAACGCGGCGGCGCGCGATTTAACCCCGGCCGAACGCGAGGGCTACTACTGGCGCGCCGGATTTCGCGAGGTTCGGGAAAACCCGTTGGCCTTCGTCCGGCGCGTCGCCTGGCGGTTTTTCGTTGATATTTGGCGCGTTTTGCCCCGTCCGCGGCCGAATGAGTTTTCGCCGCGGTTGATCCGCTGGGTGAGCCTGCTCAGCGACGGGTGGATTCTGCCGATGGGGCTCTTGGGTTTACTGTCGGTACGTCGGGATCCTCCCCAGATCGTCTGGGCGTACGCGCTGGTCGCCTCGGTGCACGCGGTCTACGCGCTGATTTTAACCTCGATTCGTTATCGCATGACGGCGATGCCCTGGGTGATTTTGTTGGCATCGGTGGCGCTCTCCCGCGGTTGGGAGCGGCTGCGCACTCTTCGAACGGGCGGCTGAGGCTTCTCCCCTCCCGAACCCCCGTTTGCTATACTCCGGAAGTCTTTGGATTGCAAAAAGTGCAGGCACAAGCGGCGATTTTAGCTGGCGGCCAGGGCACGCGCATGCGTTTGTTCACGCGTGAGCCGAAGGCGCTTTTGCCCGTTTCCGGCAGGCCTCTGATGGCCCACCAGCTGGAGTGGCTGAAAAAGAGCGGCTTCCAAACTATTTTCTTGTGCCTTGGCTACGGCGCCGAGCGGATTCGCGAGGTCTTCGGCGACGGTTCCGCCTATGGCGTGCGGCTTCATTATTCGGTGGAGTCGGCGCCCCGCGGCACGGCCGGCGCGGTTCGCGATCTTCCGGGCGCGGTCGATCATGATTGGCTTGTCGTCTATGGAGATCTGATCGTCTCCGTCGACGCGCCGGCGCTGCTTGAGGCTCACCGCGCCGGGGGGGCGGCGGCCACGATGGTCGTGCGCCCCACGGACCATCCGGAAGACTCCGATCTCGCCGATGTTTCCGGAGACGGGACGGTTTCCTGGGTCGGCCGTTTTGATTCGGCGCCGCCGGTCTCCGGCGCTCGCCTGGGGTGCTGCGCGGTTTGGGCGCTCCGAGGCTCCTTGCTCGCGCGCGTCCCGCTGGATCGGCCTTCGGATTTCGCGAGGGACTTGTTCCCGGCCGCGATCGCCGCCGGCGAAGCGATGCGCGCCTTTCGTGTGGAAGAAGGCGTTCTCGATATCGGAACTCCGGAACGCTATCGGCGCTTTATCGAAGAGACGGGGGCGTCGTGAGCGGACGCTGGGGCGTATTTCTCGACCGGGACGGCACCGTCAACGAAGAGGTGGGCCTCATCGACGATCCCAAGCGCCTGCGGCTGATTCCGGGCGCCGCTTCGGCGATCCGCCGTTTGCGCGAGGCGGGCGCGGTGCTGGTCGTGACGACCAACCAGCCGGTGGTCGCCCGTGGGCTGCTCGATGAAGCGGGGTTGGGCCGGGTCCACGCGCGGCTGGAGTCGCTTCTGGGCGAAGAGGGCGCGACGCTCGACGCCGTTCTCTTTTGCCCTCATCACCCGGAGGCGCATCACCCGGAAGCCGCCGATCCCCGCTACCGCCGGGAGTGCGAGTGCCGCAAACCGAAGCCGGGCCTGCTGCTCGAAGGAGCTCGGCGCTTCGGGTTGGATCTCGGGTCCTGCTACATGGTCGGCGACAGCACGCGCGACGTGGCGGCGGGCCGGGCGGCGGGATGCCGCGCGGCGCTGCTGCTTAAGACGGGGGTCGCCGGGGGCGACGGGACCTGTCCGGATGCGAGACCGGATGCCGTGCTCGATAATCTCGAGGCAGCGACCGATTGGATTCTGCAACGCGAGGGGCGCGCATGATTATTTCCCGGACTCCGTTTAGAATCAGCTTTGCGGGCGGGGGAACCGACCTCCCTTCGTTTTATCGCGGGGAATCCGGCGCCGTCGTCTCGACCGCGATCGACAAGTACATGTATCTGACCGTCAATAAATATTTCGACGACAGCATCATCCTCAAGTACTCGCGCACCGAGGAGGTCCCGGCCGTTTCGAAGATTCAGCATCCGCTGATCCGCGAAGCGATGCGCTCCGTCGGCATACCCCGCGGCATCGAGATCACCTCGATGGCCGACGTGGTCGGGGGAACGGGCCTGGGTTCTTCGTCTTCGTTTACGGTGGGCTTGCTCCATGCGCTGTATGCGTATCGCGGACGCTACGTCACCGCCGCGGCGCTGGCGCGCGAGGCGTGCCGCATCGAGATCGACCGTGTGCGCGAGCCGATCGGCAAGCAGGACCAGTATATCGCAGCCTATGGCGGCTTCCAGTACATCGAATTCCTCCCCGATGAAGGCGTGAAGGTGACGCCGATCATTTGTCCTCCCGAGCGCCTGCGCCGCCTCAACGGACGCTTGATGCTGTTTTACACGGGGAAAACGAGAAAGGCCGGGCGTATTCTCGGGCGGTTGAAATCGCAGATGAAAGGCAAGCGCGACGATTTGCGGGAGATTAAGGGGCTCGCCGACGCGGCCCGGCGCGAACTGCAGCAAGGCTCCATCGACGACTTCGGCCGCATTCTCCACGAAGGGTGGCGGGTGAAGCGGGGTTTAAGCCGCGGGGTTTCCAGCGCTGAGATCGACGGCGCCTACGCCCGCGCCCGCAAGGCCGGGGCGCTGGGCGGCAAGGTGCTCGGCGCGGGCGGCGGCGGATTTTTGATGCTGTACGCGCCGAAGGCCGCGCAGGCGCCGGTGCGGCGGGCGATGCGGGATTGGCGTGAGATTCCGTTTAAGTTCGAATCGGAAGGTTCTAAGATTATTCATGTGGGGTAGCGATGAAGAAGAAGCTTAAAGACATTCGTCCGGGACAGGGATTCTGCTCGGGTCCCGGCGGACTCGGCGTCGAGGCGTTCGCGCGATGGTACCGGCAGGCCGAGCTCGACGCTTGGGAATCGATTGATTTCAAGGCGGTCGCAGCGATCGCGAAGGTTTTGGAAACCGCCGAGAAGAACGGAAAAACGGTTTTTCTGATGGGAAACGGGGGATCGGCCGCGACCGCCTCCCATCTGGCCGTCGATTTCTGCAAGACGGCGTGGTGTCCCGGGAAGAAGCCGATGCGCGCCGTCGCGTTGACCGATAACGCCGCGTTTCTGACCGCGATCGGCAACGATCTCGGATACGACAAACTGTTCGTGCGTCAGCTCGAAAACCTGCTTTCGCCGGGGGATGTGCTGTTTATGATCTCGGGATCCGGGAACTCGCCGAATCTCCTCGAGGCAGCCCGCTTCGCCAAAAAGCGGCGGGCGAAAGTCGTCGCGATGGTCGGATTTTCGGGCGGGAAATTGAAGAAGGCGGCCGACGTCGCGCTGCACGTCGCCTCGGATCAATATGGAGTCGTCGAAGACCTGCACATGGCGGTGGGGTCCATCCTCGCGTTCTACATGAATCAGCGCGCGTGAAGCTGTCCATCCTCTTTCCGGTCTACAACGAAGCCGCGACGGTTCGGGAGATTCTCGATGCCGTTCTCGCATTTTCGATGGAAGGTCTCGAGAAAGAGGTGTTGATCATTGAGGGCAATTCCACCGACGGCACCAAAGCAATCGTCGGGGAATATGCCGGCCGGCCGGGAGTGCGCGTTTTTTACGAGGAACGCCCCCGGGGCAAGGGCGCGGCCGTGCGCACCGGCCTGCGGGAGATGGCGGGGGACGTGCTGCTGATTCAGGACGGCGATCTCGAGTATAAAGTTTCCGATTATCCGAAGGTTCTCGGTCCGATCCTTCAAGGCGACGCGGAGATCGTTTTCGGATCGCGCGCCCGGGATCCGCAGACGCATTGGCAGTACCGGCAGTTCCGGGGGCTCGAGCGGCTCTACGGATTCTGGGTGAATCTCGGAGGAGTCCTCTTTACGGGGCTCTTTAATTTTCTATACGGAACGCGTATAACCGACGGGGCGACGATGTTCAAGGTCTACCGTAAGGAGGTCTTCGACGGCTTTACGCTGAAGTCGGACGGGTTCGATTTCGATTGGGAGATGCAAGGTTGGGCGGCCAAGCGGGGGCGGCGCTTTCATGAAGTGCCCATTTCCTACAAGGCCAGAAGCCGGGCGGAAGGCAAGAAAATCGTCTTCTGGCGCGACGGCATCCGGGTATTATGGGCGATTTTAAAATACAGATTCGTCGATTAAAGGCGCTCGCCTCGAGCGAGTGGTTTTGGGTCGCGTTCGCGTTCGCGCTGCGCGCCGCGTTCGCGCTCAAGCTCGGAGGCCGACTGTACCAGGCCGACGAAATGGGCTTCGACCAGCAGGCGGCGTTTTGGGCGAGGAATTTTTCCTTCGGCGCTAACGATGCCGTCGGCGTGGTCGCGCCCGTTCCGACTTTTCTGCTGGGAGCGGTTTATCTCGTTTCCGGGGAAAGCCGCTTCGCCGCCCGGCTGGCGCAGGCCGCCGTCGGGGCCGCTGCCGTGTGGGCTCTCGGCCGGGCGACTGAAACCGCCGCCGAATCAAAACGCGCAGGCCTGTTCGCCGCAGTGCTCGCGTCGTTTTACCCGTTCTTCGTGTACTACTCCGGGATGCTCATGAGCGAAACCCTCTACGTGTTCACGACGGTCGCGGCCTTGGGCCTGAGCATTCAGGCGCTTCGCGAGCAGGGCGAACGCGCGGGCGTCGCCGTCTCGGCCGCGGTGATGTGGGCGCTGGCCGGACTCACGCGAATCGAAGCGGTCCCCATCGCGCTTGCCCTCGGCGTCTCGGGTTTGGGGCTGGCGGCCGCAGGACGCTTTTCGGTGAAGGCGGCGGCGCTTGCCGCCGTTTGCTGGGCGCTGCCTCTTTTCGGCTGGGCGGCCCGGAACCGTGCGATTGTCGGCGCCTATACGCTCGACACGCACGGCGGGATCACATTGCTTGACGGGACGGTGAATTTCGATCTCAACGAGCAGGACACGCTGATCGCTCGACGCGCCTTCGAGCGGACCGATCTCTACCGCCGGGCGCGGATACTCGGCGAGGTCGAGCGCGACGCGCTGTACCGGCGCGAGGCGTTGGCGTACATGCGCGCCAATCCGTTGACGACATTGCGGCAGTGGGCGCGCAAGGCGGTCAACTTTTGGCGTTTGTATCCGCGTCAGGACAAACAGTACCGCGACAACGACGTAAATTCTCCCGGCGTCGGCGTGAATCGGCGCCTGCTCGCGGCGGTCAGCCTCGCGTTCGAACCGGCTCTGATCGTCCTCGGATTCTGCGGGGCGTGGTCTTTGCGTGGCCGAATCTCCGTTCTCTTTCCGCTCTACTGGATGGTGCTGGCGACCTTCGGCGTCCACACGATCGTCGTCAGCCAGATGCGCTACCGTCTTCCGGTCATGTCCGTCCTGATTCTCTTTTCGGCTGCGTTCGTCAGTGCGCGGATCCCGCTCGGGGAAATCGCATGATCGCTCCGCCGATGTCCAGGCGCGTGTTCTGGACGGTCGCTGTTTCGCTGGCTCTGGCGGCGCTGGCGCTGCGTTTGTGGGGAATCGCGTACGGATTGCCGCAAACCTTCAACGGCGACGAACCGCATCACGTGAACATCGCCGTGTCCTTCGGACGTGGGAGCCTCCATCCCGGTCTTTTCAAATACCCGACGCTTTGGATGTACGTGATGGCGGGCGCGTACGGGGTTTACTTCCTTGTTTGGTCGGGTTTCGGCATGCTCCGCTCCGTTGGCGACTTCGCCGCGCTGTTCGCGTGGGATCCTGGCGGGTTTTACCTCATTGCGCGCTTGCTTTCGACGGCCGCTCAGATGGCGGCGCTGATCGCCGTCTACCGGGCCGCCTGTTCGTTGGAGCGCCCCCGAGTCGGGGTTTGGGCCGCGGCACTGCTGTGCGCTTCTCCGACCCTGACGGTCAGCGCCCACGCCGCGAAGCCTGATTCTCTGATGCTGCTGTTCGCCGCGTTGGCCTGGTTGTGGGCGATGCGCCACCTGGAAACGGGGGATGCGAAGTATTTATTGGGATGCGCGGCCGCGACGGGTTTTTGCGTGTCGACACAGTATGTCGCCGCGCCGTTGGTTCTCTTGGGGCCGTTGGCTTGGATGATGCGCCGCCTGGAGACCCGGGAGGGTTCCTGGAAGTTCCTCGCGCTCTGCGGGGCCGTCGTCGGGGCGGCCTTTTTTATCGGGTCGCCGTTCGTTCTTATCGACTGGCGCTCAGCCTGGCGCGACATCGTCGATACCGGGAGAATGGCGTGGGCCGCCGGAACCCCCGCGGGCGTCGTCGTGTTGGAAAATCTCGGCAGATTCGCGGATCCGTATTTTATCGGGGGGGGGCTCGCCTGCGGGGGGGCGGCGTGGCTGATGAGGCGGCGGCAGTCGCTGGCGATCGCGTTCGTCGTCCCCGTGGCGGCGCAGGCCGCATTTCTCGCTGTTTCCCCCAACGGAGGGTGGTCGCGTTTTCTGATTCCCGTGTTTCCGGCCCTCGCGCTGTGCGGCGCGTTCGCGTTCGAGTCTCTGCTGCTGCGGTTCAAGCCCGGGGAGATCGTCCGCGGCGTTCTTCTCGCGATCCTCGTCGCGCCGGGAGCCGCCCGTTCCCTCTCGTTCGACGCCGAATTGGTATTGCCCGATACGCGGACGGCGGCGGCCGAATGGATCGAACGCTCCCTTCCTGAGGGGGCGGGGATCTTGACCTTCAACCCTCATACCGCTCCGCGCCTTCGGCAGAGTTTGGAGCAGGTTCGCTCGCTATTGGCCGAAACCGAGGCGAGCGGCCATCCCCGTGCGCGTCTCTATCGGATCATGGCGGACTCTCATCCGGGCGGCGGCTATAAGGTGTTTCGAGTCGCTCAGGACGCCGACGTGCTGCAGTCCGGACCGCGGCATGTGGCGTTTTCCGCGGCGGGGCGCGCGGTCATCGATGTTTCCGGAGGATTGACGGCGGCGCGCGCGGCGGGCGCGGACTATTTTGTGTATACGAGCTACGGAAGCAGCAAGGAAGGGTTTCTCCGGATGGCGGCCTTCCTCAGCGAGGTCGAGAGAGAGGGCGTCCTGTTGGAGCGCTTCTCTCCCGAACCCGGCGCACGGCGCGGTCCGGAAATCAAGATTTTTAAAATCAAGGAGAGTTCTTGATGGCCGTGAAAGGCAAGAAGGTGATCGCGGTGCTTCCCGCGTACAACGCGCAGGCCACTTTGGGAAAGACGATCGACGCGATCCCCAAGGAAGTGGTCGACGAGATAATATTGGTCGACGACAACTCGACCGACGGAACGGCCGCGCTTTCCCGCAAGCTGGGCTTGGTGACGATCGTCCATGATAAGAACCGGGGCTACGGCGGGAATCAGAAGAGTTGCTACACCGAAGCGCTCGCACGCGGCGCGGATATCGTGATCATGATCCATCCCGATTATCAGTACGACCCCCGGCTGACCCCCTACCTCGCGGGGATTATCGCCGATGATGTTTGCGACATGGTTTGCGGAAACCGGATCCGGACGCGGCGTGAGGCCCTGGGCGGCGGCATGCCGAAGTGGAAGTACTTCGCAAATCGGCTGATGAGCATCGTGGAAAACGTTTGGTCCGGACAGAATTTGGGTGAGTGGCATTCAGGCATGCGCGCCTATTCAAAGGAACTGCTCGAGGTGGTGCCCTGGCAGGAGAACTCAGAGGATTTTGTTTTTGATCAGCAGTTCCTTCATCAGGTCGCGCTCATGGGATTCCGGTTGGGCGACATTCCGGTTTCGGCGCGCTATTTTGAGGAGGCCTCGTCGATCAACTTAAGGCGCAGCCTGGTATACGGGTTCGAGACCCTCGGTGTAATGTTTTGGGTCCTTTTGGCCCGGCTTGGACTTTACCTGCACCCGATGTTCCGCCCGCGGCGAGAGAGGACCCCGTCCTGAGCCCCCACGCTTTCGTTTCCCCGGACTCCGACCGCTGGCCCCGTATATTCACGGGAGCCTTCGCCGCGTTTTCAGTGCATGTTCTGCTGCAGGCGCTTTCCGGTGCGGTATGGCCCGGCGCGCTGGCCGCGGCGCTGCTGATTTTCCTGCTGCTGACGATTACCGGCTGCGGACGGATTTTGCTGCGCAGCTTTCGGGTCCGGGGATTGACCGAGCCGGAAAAAACGATCGTCGGCGCGACCTTGGGCTTGGGCCTGCTCAGCCAGGGACTCTTTCTGCTCGGGGTCGCGGGATGGCTTAAGACCTGGGCGGTTTCGCTGCTGTTGGGGGCTTTTTGGGTGATCGGGTTCACCGAAATGCGGGATCTCGGCGCGTCGCTGAGCGCGAATCGCGATCTGCTCAAAGACCGGCCCGTGCTGGCCGGAGGCGTGCTCGCTGTGCTCGCCGGGTTGTGGTGGCTGTGCTTCGTGCCGCCGCATCAGTACGACGCCCTCGTCTATCATTTGCCGCTCGCCGCGGATTACGCCCGCAGCGGACAAATCACCGCGCGTCCGGATCTGTTGTTCTCCCATTTCCCCCAAAACGGAGAAATGCTCTACGCCCTTTCGCTTCTCCTCGGCTCCGACCTCTTGACTCAGATGATGACCTGGCTGGGAACCTTTCTCAGCGTGTGGTGGACGCTGGAAATGGGTAAACGGCTGGTCCCGGTCACGGCGGTGCTCCTCGCCTGCTTTTTGCTAGTGACCCATACCGCGGTGATGCTGCTGACGCCCGTCGCCTACGTCGAATGCCTGGTCATGCTGTGGGTCAGCGCGTCCGTTTTTTGCTTCGTGCGCTGGCGTGTGGACGCCGACGAGCCGGACATGCCGCGCGGATGGCTTGCGTTGTCGGGGGTGTTCGCCGGTCTCGGCTTGGGAACGAAATACTATGCGGGGATCGCGAGCATCGTGCTCGGCATCGTGCTGTTGGGGCGGTGGGCGCAGGCGGCGGCCAGCGGCGGGACCGCCGGGGCGAAGAGCCGGTTCAAGGACGGATTGCTGTTTACCGCGTGCGCGACGGCGGCGGGGCTTCCGTGGCTGATCAAGAATTGGATCGTCGTCGGCGATCCGGTGTTCCCCTTTTTCTATCGGTATTTCTCTCTGCACGGCGTGGACTGGGCCGCCACGGCGGCGCAGCGTTATTTCGAAATCCTGGTGGAATATGGACACCAGAAAGGGAGCTTCCTGAAGGATCTGACCCAGTTCCCTTATTTGGCCGCCACCGGATCGACGCGCTTCGGCGCGGGGGCCGACGTGTTGGGCGGATTGGGGTGGGGCTGGTCGCTGGCGGCTCTGCCGGTCGCGGTTTGGGGCGCGTGGCGCAAGCGATCGCTGCGCTGGATTTTGGGATACTGCGCCGCGCATTGGGCGATTTGGTTTTCCACCGGCGTCGTGCTGCGGTTTCTCGTCGTCATTCTCCCGCTGTGGGCGCTTTTGGCGGCCAACGGCCTTCATGCGCTTTGGCAGCGCCTGCGGGGGGGGTGGCGCCTTTTGCTGGCCGCGGGGGTTGCGGTCGCCGTTTTCACGAACGCGGCGCTGTTTTTGTTCGTTCACGCTTCGGTGGGGAGCTTCGAGGTGCTGACGGGCGTCGTCTCTCGTGATAAATTCTTGTTCGATAAATTCGACTATTACGCCTGCGCGCGCTTCGCGTCGGAGCGCCTTCCCGAAGGCGATAAGATTCTTGTCGTCGGGGAGCAGCGCGGTTTCTTCATCCGTCAGCCGCATACGGTGACGACCCCGATGGCGCCGAACCGCTTCGTCAAGGTCGCGAACCGTTCGGAAAACGCCGCCGCCTATGCGGACGCGCTGCGCGAAGAGGGCTACCGTCATCTATTGATCTCCCACCGCGAGGGACGAAGACTCGGGGATCAATACGGGGTATTCCATTTCAGCGAAAACGGCGCGGCGGTCTGGACGGCGTTCTCGAAAGATCGTTTGCGCGCGGTTTTTGATTCACCTGGACGCTGTACGGTGTATGCGATACGATGACGAATTTTGATTGGGGCAACATCCCGTTGTACGCTAAAACGATCGGGACGGCGTTTCTGCTTTCGCTGGCGACGACCCCGCTCGCGCGGGCGGTCGCGATCCGCATGCGCTGGCTGGATACGCCCGAGAGTGCGGTGAAGACGCATTTAGTCGCGACTCCGGCGCTCGGCGGCGTAGGTATTTGGGTCGGCTTCGCGGGCGCGCTGGTGAGCGCACGATTTATGACGAGCTTCCCGACCGGGACGCTCTTTAATCTGCGCGCCGTGCTGGCGGGGGGGGGGCTCGTATTCCTCCTCGGTATCGTCGATGATCTGCGCAAGCCCCTTGGTTTGGATTGGAAAACCAAAATGGCCGTCCAGACGACAGCGGCCGCCTTGCTGGTCTACTTCGGGATTCAATTGCGATTCATCACTCCGGACTACCTCGCGGTCGTCTTGACGGTTGTTTGGGTCGTCGGCATCTGCAATGCGTTCAATATCATCGACATCATGGACGGGCTCGCCGCCTCCCAGGGCGCCGTCGCCGCGCTGGGGTTTCTGCTGATCGCGCTGCCTTCCGAGCAGATCTACGTGAATTTCGCGGCCGCGGCCCTCGTGGGCGCGGCCGCGGGATTTCTCCCGTGGAATTTTTCCGTAAAACGGAAGATTTTCATGGGAGACTCCGGGTCGCTCTTGCTGGGGTTCGTCCTCTCGGCGCTCGCCCTCGGCGTCGACTACACGCAGATCAATCCGCTCGGCGTCTTCGCGCCGCTGTTTATCCTGGCGATTCCGATGTTCGACACGTTCTATGTGATGTTCATCCGCATGAAAAAGGGGCTCTCTCCGTTTCGGGGGTCGCTGGATCATTTCGCGCTCCGCCTCGAACGCATCGGCTATACGCGGCCTCAAATCGTCGCGCTTTGCTTGGTGGCGTCCGCGTTCCTGTCGCTTTGCGCGCTGCTGGTGACCTTGGTGAGCACTCCGTGGGCCGTCTGGATTTACTTCGTCGTCGGGTCTTTCACCCTCGTGCTCGCGTGGGCCGTTACGAAAGTGGAAATGGAATGATCCGAACCGAGGTGCTGATTTTGGGAGGCGGTCTCGCGGGGTTGTCGACCGCGTATCATCTGGACCGCCTCGGTCCTCGGGGGCGGTATCTGCTCGTCGAGAAGCGCGAAAAAGTCGGCGGCCGCGCCGCCACCGAGGAGCGCGACGGCTTTCACTTCGACCATACCGGGCATCTGCTTCATCTGCACGACGCCTACGGGAAGAAATTGATCACGGGACTGCTTAAGGGCAATCTCGATTCGCATGAGCGCTCCACGTGGATTTATTCACACGGCGTCGAGACGCGCTATCCGTTCCAGGCAAATACATTCGGGCTGCCCCAAAAGGTGATCGCCGAGTGTCTGGGGGGGTTTTTCCGCGCGCGCCGTCTCGGCCGGGCGTTGTCAAGGAACCCTTCCTTCGGGGAGTGGGTCGAGAAAACATTCGGGGCGGGGATCGAGAAGCACTTCATGGGCCCCTATAACCGCAAGCTATGGCGCACGCCGCTTCGCGCGATGACGACCGAGTGGCAGGGCCGCTTTCTGCCGACGCCGAAGCCTGAAGAGGTTCTCTACGGGGCGTTGACCGACCAAAAGAAGTTCTTCGGCTACAACGCGTTTTTCCGCTATCCGAAACACGGCGGGATTCAGGCGCTGCCCGACGCGCTCGCCGCGCGTCTCGACGCCCGGGGTGTGGCGCTCGGAAGGCGCGTCGTGTCGGTCGATTTGCGCGAGCGCGTCGCCGTGATCGAGGGGATCGGCGAAGTGCGCTACGAGCGCCTCGTCAACACGATGCCGCTTCCGGAGTTTCTCGACCTCGCTTCCGGGCTGCCTGCCGAAGCCCGCGCGGCGCGGCGCCGCCTGCGCTGGGTCAGCGTGCACAATCTCAACATCGGCGTCGCCCGTCCGCGCGTCAGCCGCGCGCATTGGATCTACTTCCCCGAAAAGAGGTTTCCGTTCTACCGCGTCGGATTCCCGACCAACTTTTCGGGAAACGTCGCGCCGCGCGGGACATCGTCGATGTACATCGAAATATCACGGGATCCCGGAACGCGAATAGACCGCGGCGCGTTGGAGCGGGCTTCACTCGACGGCCTGCGTGCCGCTGGGGTGCTCCATCGCTTTGACCGCGTGGTGAGTCGGTTGTGGATTCCGATCGCGTGCGCGTACGTGATCTATGACCGGGCGAGGACCCCCGCGGTCGCGACGATCATGCGCCATTTGAAGACGCGGGGCGCTTCTTCGATCGGGCGCTGGGGCGGTTGGAAGTACTCGTTCATGGAGGAGACGATTCTCGATGGGCGGGATTGCGCCCGCCGTCTTTGCGGGCTGCCGGTCGAAACGAAGACAAGCCGCGTTCCGCTTCAATCGCTCAAGTGAAGCGGCTTTGGACCGCGCTCTTTCTCGCCGGCTGTTCCCCCGCGGTCGAATCCCCGCGCGTCAGCGTGATGACGTTCAACGTCGAAAATTTGTTCGACGCGAAGCACGACCCCGGCAAAGAGGATTGGGCGTTTCTGCCTCTCACCGAAAAAGCCGGTCCGCGGCACGCGGCGGCCTGTGCGCGGGCGGCGAACGCGCTCTATCGCGAGCAGTGCCTCCGTTGGGATTGGTCCCAAATCGTGCTCGAGACGAAGCTTTCCCGCATTGCCGCCGCGATTTTGCAGGTCGGCGGCGGGCGCGGCCCCGATGTTCTGCTTCTTCAGGAGGTCGAGAATAAGGAAATCCTGGAGCGTTTGGGCAGGGATTATTTGGGCCCGGCCGGCTACGAGACGGCCGCGCTGTTGGAGGGCGACGATTCCCGGGGCGTCGATCAGGCGATCCTTTCCCGGTTGCCCGCGGCGGGCCCGCCGCGCCTGCTCCGCGACCCGGAGGGAGCCTTGTCGAGGGGAGTGCTCGTGCAGCCGTTGACGCTGCCCGACGGAGCGGTGCTCGATACGGCTTCGGTGCATTTCCCGTCCCCCGCGCGGCCGCGAGTCCTGCGCGAACAGGGGTTCGCGTTTCTGGAGAGTTGGCGGCGCGGCCGATCCCCGGAGGCGCTGCTTCTCGTCGGCGGCGATTTCAATGTTTCCGCCGAAGAGGACGCCCGCTTCGGGATGTTCGCCCGGGCGCAAGCCGCCGGTTGGGCCGTTTCGCATGAACTCGGCTGCGCGGAGTGCGCCGGGACGAACTACTACGCGGCGAAAAGGAGTTGGTCCTTTCTCGACGCGATTTTGCTTCCGCGGACGATGGCGGCGGGAGGCGGGGGCGCCTGGCGGGCCGACCCCGGGTCTGTTCGGGTCCTCTCCGAGGCGCCCGGACAGAAGGACGCCCGTGGGGCGCCGATGCGATTCGACCCGCAGGACGGAAGCGGCGTGTCCGATCATTTCCCGCTGATTCTTGAACTTGTAAAACGTCGTTAGGCGCGCTATGCTCTGCTCATGTCCAGCGGACGAAGCGACCGCCTGCGCGTTTTGCACGACGCCGCCGACGACGAACTCAACGGGTTCTACTACCGGATGCTGAAGCTCAAGGACTCTAAACCGGGGCAGAGTGAGTTGAACCTGCTGCGTCGCGCCCGCGCGGCGTTGGAGGCGCGCACTTATAAGGACGCGGTGCGTCAGTTTCAGAGCTTCTCCCGGGTCGCGCGCGAGGCGGTCGCCTCCAGCGACGAGAGTGCGGCGTCCTATAAGTCGGTGGAGAAATCTCTCGAACGCCTCCGCCTGTTTGCCGAGCAGGGCGTGGAGATGCCCTCATGAACCCGCGTTCGAAAAGCGCCCTGGTCAACGGTTTCTGCATTTTGGTCGCCTTGGTCGCCGTCCTGCGCTTGGTCACCGTCCCGGCGGAGAGCGTGGAGGGCGCGGTCCGCGAGCACCCCTGCGTGCAGAACCTGAAAGCCTCCTTCCAGGGGGTTCCGTGCTCAGCCGTTCTCGCCGCGTCCGAGTCCTACGACCGCAGCATCCGTCGGACGCTTCAGGCGAAATGCTACGACTGCCACGGCGTCGTCTCCAGGATGCCGCTGTACGCGAAGGTCCCGCCGGTGAAGGGGTTGGTCGCGAAGGATGTCCGGCGGGCGAAAAAGGAATTCAACATGAGCGCGGGGTTCCCCTTTATGGGGAAGAAGGACTTCCTGGAAGACCTGCACGAACTTGAGGAAGTCGTCGAGGAGGGGGAGATGCCCCCGATCGAGTACAAGCTCATGCACTGGCAATCGGGGCTGACTGCTTCCGAGCGCGGGAAGATTCTCGCCTGGGCGAAGAACACGAGCAACGCGCTGAAGGCTTTGCGTCAAGCGAGCCCGAGCAGCAGCGGCGCGCAGTAAGCGCCGAACGCCGCCCACACCCCGATTCCCCCGCAGATCCCGTAGGCCGCCGCGCGGTCCCAGGAATAGAGATTGAGGAATCGATCCACGAGTTCTCGGCTCGCGCGGACGCACACGAGCCCGGCGGCGAAAGCGGACAACAGGCTCACAACGGGAATGGCGTTCATGGCCGATGCGACACCGGACCGGAGCCTAAGGTTCCAGCAAGCGGGACAAGGCCGAGTTCGGGGGGGCGCTTGCCGCGAGTCGGCGACAGGCGAGCAGGGTCTGCTCGCTTACCTTCTTGAAATGCTCCTCGAGCATACGGCGTGAAAAAGACGGTAAAACCCTCAATAAAATAGAGGCGATCCAGGCCGGCGGGGCGGCGGGAAGTCGGATGAGGGCCCTGATCCAGAACCGGGGCAACGCCCCTTTGGCGCGCCCGACCGCCAAGCCTTCCCGGGCCGCGATCCAGGCCGTGCGCAAAAGGGCGCGGTCTCCCGCGAGCCGGCGCGTGTCGTAAGCGGAGCGTTCGAGCGCAATCAGCAGGGGAATCCCGAACGCGTATTTGGCGCAGAGTTCTCCGAGCGGACGCGCCGACGGGAACGCCCGAATTCCCGCGGAATTTAGAAGATCGGCCCACAGCACCGAGGCTAAAGGGTTCTCGCCGGCGCACAGGAGTTCTTGGGCGGCCGTAATGGAATAGACGACCCGGTTGTTCTCCGGAGGCAGCGCCGCTATTTCGGGAAAGCACGCGGCCACCGACGCGCGCATCGCGACGGCGTCCAATTCGGCGGGGAAGAGAACCGGGGTGAACACCGCCAACGGGGGCACGCCGTCGCGGCGCCCGAGTTCTTCAAGCACGGAGGCCAACGCCTCGTAGCGCACCAAGACGGCGGCGGCCTTAAAGCGGGAAAGATCAAACGGCAGCAGCGCGACGGCGCGGATGGGAAAAGACAGCACGGTCCCGGTCCGCCGGTCTTCGACCGAGCCGTGGCCGCCCACGGGTTTCCGGTCCGGCGGCCGGTAAAAAACGGGTTTGTACCCCGCCGCTTCCAGTCGCGCCGCGAGCACCCGGCCGAGAGATCCCGTTCCGACGAGCAGAATCTCCGCGCCGGGCGGGACGGGCAAGGCTACCAGTCCCCGGTGCCGAGCCGGAGCAGTTCGGGTTCGCCGCCTTCGATCAGGCTGACGATCGTGCTGGGACCCGCGAACTCGGTCTCGCCGGGGTCGAGCACCAATTCGATCAGATGCGAGGCGTTGTCCTCGATCAAAAATCCGTAGATCTCAAGTGAATCGTCTTCAAGACCGAGCAGCTCGTGCGTGATGTTCGTCGAGAGAAGCACGCTTGCGAAGGCGGCGATCAGTTTCTGGGCCAACGGGCTCGGCGGGAAGCGAATGCCGATCTCGCGATCGCGTTTGGAGGCGCGCAGATACCGCGTAATGGTCTTCTTCGCCTTGAAAATGAAGGTGAAATGTCCCGGAATCTTTTGGCGCAAGATCCGGTAGGCCGAGGTATCGATCCAGGCGATCTCCGCGGCTTTCGTGATGCTGTCGCAAAGTACGCTGAAATGCTTTTCGGGCTCGGCGCGCTTGAGGCGGTAGAGCTTCTCGACGCCCGCCTTTGACGCGGGGTCGGCGACGACGACCCAGTTCGAATCGGTCGGCAGGCAGACCAACCCCCCGCCGGAGAGCACCGCGCAGGCTTTCGCGAGAATCCGATCGTCGGGGTTGTGGGCGATGACGTACTCGATCACGGGGAGAGTCTAGCGCATTTGATACCATGAGAGCCGATGAAGAATCCCGTCGTCACCGTCGGCGTCTGCGGAGGCTCCGCGTCCGGGAAGTCCGTTCTTTCCCGCTACCTCGTCGAGGGTTTGGGAGGCGACGCGGTGGTTTTCTGCCAGGATTGGTACTACAAGGACAACGGGAAGTTGAGCGCCAAGCGCGCGGAGAAGCTTAATTTCGACCATCCCTCCGCCATCGAGTTCCCGCTCTTGGTCCGGCAGTTGGACGCCCTGTGCCGCGGGAAAGCGATCGAAGCTCCGGTTTATGAGTATAAGACCCACGCCCGTATCGGCGCCCAGCGCATCGAACCCAAGCCCGTCGTGATCGTCGACGGCCTATTCGTGCTCCAGAACAAGAGCGTCCGCTCGCGGCTTGACGCGTCCGTCTTCATCGAAGTCCCCGCCGACGAACGCCTGCTGCGCCGCGTTCGCCGCGACGTGAGCGAACGCAAGGTCGCGCTGGACGAAACCCTTCGCCTTTACGAGTCCTTCGTCCGGCCGATGCACGACAAGTACATCCAGCCCTCCGCCGCCAAGGCGACCTTTCGCTGGCATCAATTGGAAGACGAGAAGTTTCGGAAGGAATTTTTGGACGAGGTGAAGGCGCGGGTCGCGCACCGCCGCGCCGCGCCGCGGTGACGCCGCTCGCGCTTCTCCCGCTGCTTTGGGCGTGCTTGCCGACGGCGCACGCCCGTCCGCTTGAGGGGATTCGCCTCCCCGAGGGCTTTGCGATTTCAGTGTTCGCCGAGCGCGTTCCCGGCGCGCGGTCGCTGGCCCTTTCCGAAGACGGCACGGTGTTCGTCGGGACTCGGCGCGAGGGAAAGGTCTACGCGCTGCGCGACCGCGACGGGGACGGACGCGCCGAGGAGATCGCCCTCCTGACCGAGGGGCTCGATTCGCCCAACGGCGTCGCCGTTCGCGGCGGCGTCCTGTTCGTTGCGGAGATCTCCCGCGTGCTGCGCTTTAAGAAAGACCTGTCCGGCTACTCCGTGCTCACCGACGCGCTTCCTCGCGACCCCCATCACGGCTGGAAGTTCATCGCCTTCGGACCCGACGGAATGCTCTACGTCCCCGTGGGCGCGCCCTGCAATGTTTGCCTCTCCGACGACGATCCGCGCTACGCGTCGATTCTGCGTTTGGACCCGGAGACCGGGAAAAGCGAGGTGTTCGCCTCCGGCGTGCGCAACACCGTCGGCTTCGATTGGCGTCCCGGCACGCGGGAGTTGTGGTTTACCGACAACGGGCGCGATTGGATGGGCGACGACTCGCCCCCGGATGAGTTGAACATGGCCGACGCGGCCGGTCTGCATTTCGGTTTTCCGTTCTGCCACGGGGGGACGATCCCCGATCCGGAATTCGGAAAGCGGCGTTCTTGTTCGCAATTTCGTCCTCCCGAGCGGAATTTCGGGGCCCATACCGCGTCCTTGGGCATTCGGTTTTATACGGGGACGATATTCCCCGAAGGCTACCGGGGCGACGCCTTCGTCGCCCAGCACGGATCCTGGAACCGCTCGGTCAAGACGGGCTACCGGATTGTGCGCGTGAAGATGCGCGGCGCTCGCGCGGTGCATCATGAGGTGTTCGCTTCGGGGTGGCTTGCGGGGCGGCGGGTTTTGGGGCGACCGGTCGATGTCCTTGTCATACGGGATGGGTCCTTGCTGGTCTCCGACGACAAGGCAGGTGCGGTGTATCGGATCGCGTACGGGGGGGATTGAGTGGGTTCGAAGCTTTTTGCGTGGCTGCTGTTCGGGTTGGTCGGGATGGCGGCGTTCGGTTATGGGAAGAAGCAGCAGAAGCCGAAGGCGATGCTGCTGGGCGCGGCGCTGATGGGGTATCCGTATCTCGTGGACGGCGCGCTCGCGCTGTGGCTGGTCGGCGCGGGACTGACCGCGGCGTTGTTCGTCGATTCGATTTAGCCCTCGACGCGCGGGTTATGCCGTGCGTGTATGCCATTCCAAATCGAGCCCGGTCTGCCCGGGCAACTCGTCGCCGAAACGCGCGATTCCTCAGCGAACTGGCTAACGGCGTCAGCGCGTCGACGCAGAAGCAAGCGCTGCATGCACGGCTGTTTTTCTTCGAGCATGTGCGCGGTAAGAAAATCGGCCTAGTTTCCGGGGTCCTGCGCGCCAAGCGTCCCAAACGCCTGCCGACCGTCTTCTCGCGCGACGAAGCCCGGCGAATCTTGGGCCGCAAATATCCGAACGCGTCGAAAGAATGGGGTTGGCAGTGGGTGTTTCCGGCGAGGACGCTTTACCGGGAGGGTGAAACGGGTATCGAGCGGCGGCACCATCTGCACGAGACGGTTCTGCAAAAGGCGTTTCGAAGCGCTCGGCTGAAGGCGGGGATTGTGAAGCCGGCGGGGTGCCATGCGCTGCGGCATTCGTTTGCGCCGCATTTGCTTGAAGATGGATACGACATTCGGACGATCCAAGAATTCGGCCATAAGCGCGTCAATACGACGATGGTGCATACGCATGTGCTTAATAGGGGAGGGAGGGGGGTGAAGAGCCCGGCGGAGGAGATGGGGCTGGAGTTTTAGGTGTCCGAAGCTCGACTTTTTGTTCGGGGCGCACTAGCGAATAATATAGTTGGCATATATACTTTCCTCATATGTCGAGCCGGATTTTATCAAGCTATACGGATCGGCCGAATTATTAGTTAGGCATAGCGGCACGGAAATTATCCATGAAAAATCAAAATGGCGACGACAGGCAGTTCGACTGGCACTATTACGAAACTTCTCTCGACCGGTGCGTGCGAAGGTTGCAGGAGATTGCTGAAGAGGCGGGGATCATCGGGCACTTTTTTACTCAGCGTCCGTCCTCAATTAGTGGCTCCACAAGAAAGGATCTCATCAACTCCGCGACTGCTTGGGTAAACGAATCTCGCGTACCTGGATACTGCGGCTTCAAGCTTGCCGAAGAAGGAGTCGTTCTAATCCATCAGGTTGCAGCTCGAATCGCAGTTCTTCGAAAGGTCTACGAAAAGAATGCCCAAGCAGAACGATTGGACCGACTGGACCAGATAAAGGCGTTATTCGACAGCTTGGAGCCTGCCATTAGCCAGAGCTTGCAAGAGCTGGCTCCCTATCAGCGACTAGACGGGGAGGAAATCCTGCGCGCGATTGTGGAGAAAATGAAGGCTTCTAAATGATGACATGCCTAACATCGGCTAGAGCTGGCGGCGGCGTGTTAGAGGAAGAACTTTATAGCCGCCGCGGCTCAGCCCGGCGTTAGGCACGCCAGATTTTCTTCGGAGGATTAGATGCGGAAGGAAAATCAACCTGCAGAAATGGACTCGCCAAAGGATTGGGATGAGGTTGTCTCTGAGATTAGCGCAGCTATTGAAGAGCCGTATGACACTAAAATGAGAAAGTTTATCGTTGAGGCGCATCTCTCTACCCCTGCCTCGCGATTTTCTTACATGCTGGAAATTGTCCGCACGATTGCTTGGAAAGGGGCGGCGGGTCAGGTTAAAACCCAGATTTGGTTCGCTGGTTATGTTATCGCCGCGATACTGGCATGGGACAGGAGTCATTCGGTCCTCTGGACGGTCCTTCAGGGCGCTCTCAGTTGGATCTATGTCGGTTATAGGCTCTTTACTCCATAGGTGCGATTTTTTCCGAATTTAAAGGCCAATGAATCCCGAGGAGGAGACTGCAACTGATTGGTAGTGCAAATTTCTCTTCGAGAGTGTGTCAGACCGTTACTTTGTCGCTTTTGACGCAAATGCTGCTAAGTGAGGGCTGACGCCCTCCGGTTGTCGACCGTGGCTACTTTAGCACCCACTGCACGACGCGGGACATAGAACATAATGGACATAGAAAAGGGCACGCGGTATTCAAAAATCATCGGCAATTTCGGCGAAGGGTTTCTCCTTAACTGGCTTTCTCGGTCAGGGTTTGAGGCCTGCCTTGTCGATCATACCGGGCTCGACGTTATCGCTTATCATAAGACGAGCAAAAGGCGTCTCGGTTTTACCGTCAAATCCAGGACCCGGACATCCGCCAGAGACAAAAGCGGTGTGAATGTTTTCTCATTCCGAAAAGGGAAGGATGACCGTCAAAAACTCCTGGATGCGTGCGAGGCCTTCGGTTGCCAAGAGCCCTGGATAGCAGTTTATGTGGAAACGCTGAATTCGGCCGACCTATACCTCACGAGTCTGGAAAACTACGATAAGAAATATAAGTCGAGCAGGAGTCGGGCGATTCATGATTGGAAGATGGGTGAAAAATACACCACGATGTATGGCGAAGATCCTGACGTGAAGCATGTTCAAATGACGTTCGGGACTTCCCGGTGGAATTGGACATCAAGTTCCCGCTAACATTGGGTACAGCCGACTGCGGCCTAAAGGAAAGGCCTTATAGCCGCGGCGGCTGACCCATGCGTTATGCGCCTTCAGGAACGACACGACAATCCGCTTCTGGGCTTGACGAGTATAGCGTATCTGCTATACTCATAGCAGGTTGAATTACAAAATAGCCTTCTACCGCACAAGCCGGGGGCGTTGTCAGGCCTGCGACTATGCGCGCGAAATGGAAGAAGGCCACCAAGCCAAGGCCAAGCGATGGTTTGTAGCGTTGGCGGAATTGGGGCCGAATATCCCCCAGGATTATGGGAAGCATCTTCGAGACGGGGTTTGGGAGCTTCGGATCATAATCCAACATCACCAGCACCGCTTTCTGTATTCGTTTTGGGAGGATATCATCGTCATAACCAATGCCTTTTTGAAAAAGTCTCGGGCGGTTCCGGTGACGGAAATTGAAAAATCTCGCAAGTCGATGGCCGATTGGATAAGTCGAGAGTGTTGGGAGGATTTATGAAGAAGCGCGTCAGCGGTAGTGTGTCTCTGGATGAGGTGTTTGCTAAGGCGGAGAAGAGCGCCGCGTGGAAGGCCGCCTATGCAAAGGCTGATATTGAGGTGCGAATGGCCATCGATATCGCTAAGGCGCGGGATCGTGCGAACATGACGCAAAATCAGCTCGCGAAAGCGATTGGCACGACGCAGTCGGTGATTTCGCGCATCGAGCGAGCCGATCAGAATCTGACGCTCGCAACTTTGTCGAAAATTGCCGCCGCGCTTCACCGCAATCTTGTGATCCAGCTCCGGTGAATAACTTCTCGGAGCACCAACGTCGGCACATAACCATGCGCTTGTGTTGACGCGCGCTTTCTTTGAGGAGTTCCTGTAGCGCGCGGGGTACAGCGGAGCGTTATGCACATGCGAATTCTTTTTAAGCTCGGACTGCTATTCATCCTTACGGCAAGTTGCCGCCCCCCGGCGGACGCAAAACCAGCTGTCATCATTGGCAGACTGGATATCATTCCGAGGGCGGCGGCGTGGTGCAGTTGTAAGCTCAGCAGGTGGGACGGCGGCGGTCCTGAGGGCACATTGCTTATTAGCTCGTTTGCTCCCGCGCCGGGCCTCCGTATCGCCTGGATGAATTTGGATGGATCAGTAGTTGAGTTGCCACAGAAGAAAAGCTGCACATTCATGAGTCCCGGAGACTCGGGGGTCCTTGAGCAGTGCGCTTTCTTCAAAAGCGGCTATGTCGTTTCAACGCAACTTTTCATAACGTCGCGAAATCCAGGCGGCTACATCACCAAGGGTTCGATGCGGGTTACCGAGAGTGGAGTTCGTTCAGTCATTGAAGTCGAAGGATCATGCGGCTGCAGTGCATAACAATGGCTGGACCTGCCACGCGCATTTTCATGACAACTAATAGCGCACGCGGGCCAGCCCTGCGTTAGGTGGGTGTATTAAACATGCGAAGTGCCGCAATAATTTCATTGCTAAGCTTGTTGCAAGCCGGGTGTCATACTGCTGCAACAAAGAGCCAGGGAGGATGGGGCAAGCCGTACAGTGGAGCGCGCTGTGCCCATCGGGGGATGTCGTTTTGGGGCAAGGACTCGATAGTATTAAGGGCATCTTTTGTCCCGGATCTCGTTTTATCAGCGGTCGCCGATACAGTCTTACTCCCAGTTGATTTCGTCGTGGACCATGACCCAGAGCGACGTTATTGTTCGGTAAAATGAGACGCATGGCCTTTAGGAATTCAATTTTTCTCGTGTTATTTGCCGCGCTTTCTTTCGGCTGCGCGTCGCTATCTCTAAAGCGACAGCTGAAAAGTCAGCTTTCGGAGGGTGGAAAATACTCCGTTGAAATATTGTGGCTCAACGTGGACGAGAAAACAGCAGGGGTGAAAGTTCGCGACAAGTCGAAGTTCATTGATTTGCAGGGGATTAAAGAGAATCGAAAGTACAAGCACGATGGTCAGGTGTGGAAACGAATTGATTAACGAAGCTCATGTCAACTTTCCGGGTCTAAAAGCGGCACAGCATCTACGGGCAAGCCGGACAACATGACAGGTATCGTGAGACGACGACAGATACTCCTTCTTTCGGCGAGCTTCTTGGTTTCCCCGCTGTTCGCTGCACAAAGTCCGCAGGACTCTCAGATACTGCTGCAAATTGTACGCGAGACTAGATGCGATGATGTGTCGAGTGATGCGAGCAATCAGGCGGCTGCGGTCCTTGCAAGGAGTGGCCATTCGAAGGAGCTACTTGAGATTCTTGCCGCAACATCTGGGTACTGCGTCATGGGTACGATAGCTCAGACCCTGCGCGAAGCCACTCTGCCGGTTTTTGAAAAGCGAATACACGCAGAGCCAGGCAACAGATATTTACTTGGCGCTCTATCAAACATTCAGAGTCCAAGCGCCGGTCCCCTCCTGGAAAAAACCTTGGCGGCGCGTTCCGATATCGAATCGATTGGACCAATTCTTCATGCTCTTGTCGCCAATCAAGTCGCTACGGCAGGTCCACTCGTCAAGCGCCGGTTCGAAAACACGCCTCGGGAGGGCGAGCTCCTAAAGACAGAGTATGGACTTGGCTTGCTTGGCCTTGGTGACGCGTCGGCCGTGCCTTGGCTGAAATCTAAGATTGAGAGCAAGACAGATTCTGCGGATCGGATTGCGGACGGGCTGGCATGGCTCGCGGGGAGCCAGCCTCCGTTTGCTCTCCTAGTGGACGAGAGTTCGCTTACGCCATTGCTCCCAGGGCTCGGGGAGTGCGTGGCAACGCGCACCTTTGGGGATGTTTGTGCTCGAACGCTTGAAGTCCTAACCCGGCAAAATCATCCTGCTCGAGGCGACACTTGGAAAAAATGGATTACCGCGAATAAGAACAGGCATCCGATTTATTCGAAGCCTTTGGATAATGCAGTCCGCGCTTCCCTGTTAAAATTCCGAGCGAATCTTGAATCTTCCGGTCGTAGAGACCCCGCCATGGATGATGCCGTCGGTTACTTGAAGCAACCGATCCGCGGCGGAAATTTCCTTTGGCGGTTTGACGTGAATCCTGCTCTCAGCGCGGGCTGGGACCCAAAGCAAGGACTTGGATTTGATCTCCTATGCGGCGTGGCTTTGTCGTCAGCGGTTCGCGTGCCACAGAACCTTGTATTCAGGAAGGATCTGATAGGTTTGAATTTGACTCTGATGGTTGCTACCAGCAAGACGGAACAAATCGGCGCTCTGACTGAGGCTGCAAGCGAAGCGGTCAAGCATTTGGAGGCATACGCAAATGGCGAACGATAGGAGCCAGCTAACTAACGGCTGCTGGCGACTGCGGTCGTTGGGAGTTCAGAAGTGACGGTCTGACACCCTCTCGCCCCCTCTCTTGGCGTACAAATTTCGGAAGCCGTTTGGCGGACGAACTTATGACGGTCGGAGGACCCGATGGAACGGACCAGATTGAAATTCACGATTGAAGCCGGCGAGGTCCTCATATTGGGAGACGAGGGCGGTTTAGAACACCTGGCCGAAATTTGCCGGCGCGTAATTGGAAAGAAGGATCCATCGGGTCATTGGCATCTTCAGCCGGAGATGAATAATCTTGTCGAAGGTTCTATGGGGGCGATAATTCAGTTCACAGATGACGACCAGGATTTTCGAGAGGAAGCCTAACTTGGCCCGCGAACCGCAGCCCTGGCCGTGTGAATAGCCATGTCCGGGCCACGGTCGGCTGAGGCGGAGCGATGAATGTGAACGGAGAAATGCCTCCCAAGCACCTTGGCCTGGCGCTTCATGCGGGTCTTATCCTCTGCATCGCGGCGCTCCTTCTTCACGACATGGCAACTAAGGGCGACCTTTCTTCGTACGGGTGGTATAGGGGCGTCCTCGGCATTGCGTTGATTGCCAACGGCTTGTTCGCTCTGATTTTCCCTTCGGAGATAACGAAGTGGAATGAGAAATTTTTTGCATCCAGTCGCAAGGATAGTCCTGCCCTTTCGGGAATGTTTCTCCCTCAGAGTTATGAAACGCCTGGTTGGCGAGCTTGTGCGAGGAGCGGTGGAATATTCTTGTTCGTGTTTGGCGTTGGGTTGTGCATAGGTGTGATTAAATGAGCCCGCCTAACTTGTGGATGGACCTGCCGCGCGCGTTTTTCACGGAACCCGTTTGCGCAAGCAGGGCATCCCGGCGTTATGCGCACTTGACAATCCCCGGAATAGCCGTATACTCATTGTGGATACGTTCTGGAGGTGTTGATGAACGCCACAGTCCAAAAATGGGGCAACAGCTTGGCTTTGCGCATTCCCCACGCGGTCGCAAAGGACGTTCACCTGCATCAAGGTTCGGTCGTCGATCTTCAGGTGGTCGAAGGTGAGTTGGTCGTGAAGCCGAAGCGTAAGAGCAAGCTTTCTCTGTCCCGATTGCTCAAAGGCGTTACGTCGCGGAATCGACACAACGAACAGTTGTTGGGTGGCAGCCAAGGCAAGGAAGTTTGGTAGTGCCTCCACCCTACTGCCCAAAACGCGGGGACGTGGTTTGGCTTTCCTTCTCGCCCCAGGCCGGCCATGAGCAGGCCGGTAAACGGCCAGCTCTGACCTTGTCCCCCGAGGCCTACAATCGAAAGGTCGGATTGGCAATTTTTTGCCCGATTACCAGTCAGGTCAAGGGCTATCCATTCGAGGTCTTGATTCCCAAAGGGTTCAAAGCTGAGGGCGTCGTTCTTTCGGATCAGGTTAAGAGTTTCGACTGGCAGTCTCGGGGCGCTCAATTTTTTTGCAAGCTGCCTGATTCCGTGACTTCCGAAGTCCTGGGAAAGCTTGAAGTCTTGCTGAGTTGAGATGCCTAATAGGGTGTCAAATAGGGTGTCAAAATAGGGTGTCAGACCGTCACTTTGTCACTTTTGAATGAACGACAGACAGCTCTTGAAGTTCTATTTGGACCGAGGCTCCCCAGAGGCGCAGCGATGGAACCTGTCCCCGGAAAGCTTGTCTGCCGAGCTCGCGAGTCGCAGCCTGCTGATGAAGTGGCTGAAGCCGAGAAAGGAGATGCGCGCCTGCAATGTGGGGATTGGGGTCGGAGAATGGGACGACTTTCTTGGTTACTGGCTGGAAGGCCGGGGGACTTTGACGAGTATCGATCGCGACCGAAAGGTCGCCGGCGTTTTTGCATATCGCCAAAGGCGCGAACTCCATCCGAATCCTGCGAAAGTACTCTGCCGGGATGTCGTTTCCGCCCCTGCTCCGGCGCGGGGCTTCGATTTGATTTCCGTCTTGGGCTCAACATCGATGGAATCCAACGAGGCTCCGGCATTTTGGTCGGCATGTCATCGTCTGCTGAGGAAGGGCGGTCGCTTGTTCTGTCTTGGATTCCGGAGGCAGCAGTCCCCCCAGCGGCTGCGCTCTTTGCTTCAGGGGCTGGACTTCCGCGTCGAGAAGGCATCCGTCTTGAGCGAGAAGTCCTATTTTGTTTTTCTCGCGAAAAAAGGAAGGACTGCAAAGCGTTAGCGTTCCGATAAGAAAGGGCCGACGCCCTCCGGTTGTTGACCGGTGGCTACTTTAGTACCCACTGCGCGACGATCAAGACGGATGCCCGGTCAGGTGCAATGCCGAAGATCGCAAACGGCGCCAAGGCGTTGCTGTGTCACCTTCGGGAGGTCGTCGAAGCAAAAGTGACTAAGTGACGGCGTGACACCCTCTTCTCGTCAGGAGGCCCGGGGGCCGCTTTCTCCGGCCCTGGATATTTCAAGGTATAACAGTTATACTGCAGTAGATGCCGGAGTTTGAGTTTGACCCCGATAAGAGTCTCCAAAACAGGGAGAGACACGGCGTCGATCTTGAGTGGGCGCAACGGTTTTGGGATGTGACCCATGTGATCATACCAGCCAAGACCGACAGGGAGATCCGATTCCTGCTGCTTGCCAAGTTCGAAGACAAGTGTTTCGCCGTGGTGTTCACAACGAGGGGCGAACGAAATAGGCTTATAAGCTGCCACAGGGCGGATCGTCGATTGGAGCGACTTTATGAAACCCAAGTCAAAAAGCAAGAGAGCTGAGCGAATTACTGCGGCCCAGTTTGATCGGAAATTCGAGCGTGGCGAGGATATCGCGCCGTACTTGGACTTGAAGAAGGCGATCGTGGTTCAACGAGTAAATGTCGACTTCCCATCCTGGATGGTCGACATGCTGGATCAAGAGGCCGTCAAGCTCAACGTATCCAGACAGGCAATCATCAAAATGTGGATTCGAGAGCGGCTTGATCCCGGCCATCGGATCACGCGATGAGCCATTGTCGTCTAGCAATCGCTGCGGCAACCGATGAGAGGAGGCGCGAGTGAGGCAGGTCGATCTCTGGAGAGGAAGGGGCTCGAATCGTTGAGCCGTCCGACTTCGGCTTAAGCCTTTCTTCGGCCCTTGAGTTCTCCGCCCGGTTCGCGAAGCCGGTCCATGAAGGCCCTCGCCTCGCCGAGCGTCAGCACCGTCGTGACGCAAACGTCCTTGTCCTTGAGCCTCTCCTCCCACTCCGCCGCGCTCGCCCCGCGCAGGACTCGGGCGATTTCCGATTCCAGCTTCGCGGCGTGGGCTAACGGGTCGTCGGCGAGCTCGCGCAGGGACTCCAGGCCGAGCGCGTCGAGCAGGGAAAGCGCGAAGGGCTTTTCCAACGCCGCCACCGCGAGCCGTCGTCCGTCGGCCGTCTCGTAGAGACGGTAGAACGGATGCGCGCCGTTCCACCATCGCGGGCCCTGGGGGTCCGTTCCCTCGGCGAGGGCCTCGCCCAGCGGGACCGGGAGCAAGGAGTGGGCGGTTTCCGCCATGGAGACCGAGACGCGCCGGCCTCTTCCCGTCGTCGCGCGTTCGATCACCACCGCGAGAATGCCGGCGACGGCGGAGAGGCTGCCGGCCATATCCGCGATTTGCGTCGGCGGGACGTGCGGGTCCGCCTCCAAGCCGAGAAAACCGCTGACGGCGAGGAAGTTCAGGTCGTGGCCGGCCTTGCGCCGCCACGGGCCGTTGTCGGGATAGCCGGTCAGCGAGCAGTAGATCAGGCGCGCGTTCGCGCCCATCAACGTGTCGGCGCCGAGTCCGCAGCGGTCCATCAGCCCCGGACGGAAGCCTTCGATGAGAATGTCGGCTTCGGCGGCCAAAGCGCGTACCCGCGCCAAGCCTTCGGGCTTTCGGAAATCCACGGACAGAAGCTCTTTTCCCGAGTTGACCATGCGAAACACCGCGCCGACTCCGTCGATCTTGGGAGGCATCTCCCGCGCCTCGTCGGGAAAATGGGGGAGCTCGAGTTTCGTCACGCGGCAGCCCAAATCCGCGAGCATTTGCGCCGCGTAGGGCCCGGGAAGAAGCTTGGTGAAGTCCAGGACGCGAAGATTTTCGAAGCCGGCGCAGGGGCCGCGCAGGCCGCCGAGCGGACGCCCCGGAAGAGGCGCGTTCACGACGCTCTCTCGCGCAGAACCTCGCGGGCTATGATCAAGCGTTGGATTTCGGACGTGCCCTCGTAAATCTCTCCGGCGCGGGCGTCCCGGAAATAGCGTTCCACCGGAAACTCGCGGATGTAGCCGTTGCCGCCGTGGATCTGCACCGCGTCGTAGGCGACGCGGTTGGCCGTGACGGTGGCGAACAGCTTCGCCATGGACGCTTCCTTGGTGCAGCGCTTGCCGCGTGAGAGCAAAGCCGCCGCGCGCCGAACCAAAAGGCGCGCCGCGTCCACGCCCATGGCCATGTCCGCGAGCTTGGCCTGCGTGAGTTGAAACTCGGAAATGCGCCGGCCGAATTGCTTTCTGACTTTCGCGTAGGAGACCGCTCCGTCGAGGGCGGCCTGCGCGATCCCCACGGCCTGGGCGCCGATGCCGATGCGTCCCCCGTCGAGCAGGCTCATCGCGATCTTAAAGCCCCCGTTGAGCGAGCCGAGCAAGGACGAGCGGGGGACTCGGCAGCCCTTGAATTCGAGCGCGCGCGTGTCCGAGGCGCGCAGGCCCATCTTCTTCTCCTTGCGGCCGACGGTGAATCCCGACGTTTCCTTCTCGAGGAGAAAGCAGCTGATGCCGCGGCTGGCGCTGGCCGGGCTGGTGGAGACGAAAACGACGAAGAGTCCGGCGATTCCGCCGTTGGTCACCCAGCATTTCTCGCCGTTGAGGACGAACCCGTCCCCGTCCGGGACGGCCGACGCGGCGATGGATCCGGCGTCGCTGCCGGCGCCGGGCTCCGACAAACTGTAGGCGCCGATCACTTCGCCCGCGGCGAGCTTAAAGAGATATCGGTTTTTTTGATCGGGCGTTCCGAAGCGCTGCACGGCCTCGCAGACCAGCGAGTTGTGGACGCTAAGGCAGCCCTGGTAGCTGGCGTTGGCCCGGGCGAGTTCCTCCATCGCGATCGCGTAGGTCAGCGCGTCGAGGCCCATGCCGCCGTACTCCTGCGCGACCATCAGGCCGAAAAAGCCGAGCCGCCCGCCTTCGCGCAGGAAATCGGCGGGGATGGCCTCCGCCTCCTCCCACTCAGCGGCCTGCGGTTTCAGGCGCTGCGCGAAAGCGCGGGCGGCGTCCTGCACTTCCTTCGCCGTTTCCGTGAGCTCGAAATCCACGGCTTAATCGTCCTTCTCGATCTCCGCGTCGATCACCGTGTCCCGGTCGATGTCCGGAGGCGGGCGCCGCGGGGGTTTCAGCGATTTTTTCAGCGTCTTCCACGCCATCAGCGCGGTGAATCCCGCAATGAGCAGATCGTCGATCCAGCCGACGAGCACGAGGAAATCCGGGACGAGATCGTAGGGCCAGAGCAGATAGACCAGTCCGGCGAGAAGCCACAGAATCGCCGTGCGGGGCATCAGAGCTTCGCGGCCTTCAAGACCGCGTCCAGGGATTTTTTCGCCGCCGCGGTGATCGGCGTCAGCGGCAGGCGCGGCTTCCCGTCTCCATAGCCCGCGTCCTTCATCGCGCTCTTGATCGGAATCGGATTCGTCTCGACGAACAGCGCCTTCATCACCGGGAAAAGCTTCGCGTGCCAATGGCGCGCCGCGCGGTAGTTTTCCTGCAGCGCGGCCGCGGTCATTTTCGACATTTGACGCGGGTAGAGGTTCGAGGTCACGCTGATCACGCCCCGCGCGCCCAAGGACATCATCGGAACCGTCAGCGCGTCGTCGCCGGACAGGACGGTGAAGGAATACGGGCAGGCGGACAGCACCGCGGCGACCTGATCCAAGGAACCGCTGGCTTCCTTGGTCGCGACGATGTTGGAAAATCCTTTCGCGAGCCGGGCCAGCGTCGGCGGCAGGAGATTGATCGAAGTGCGGCCGGGGATGTTGTAGACGACGATCGGAAGATTCACGGCCTTGGCGAGGGCGGCGAAATGACGGTAGAGACCGTCCTGAGTAGGCTTCGTGTAGTAGGGAACGATGACGAGCAATCCGTCGACGCCCAGCTTCTCCACGGCCTTCGCTTGGACGACGGTTTTTGCCGTCGAGTTCGTGCCGACTCCGGGCACGACGGGGACCTTGCCGGCGGCTTCCTCGACGGTAATTTGGATCACGCGCCGGTACTCCTCCGGGTCGAGCCCGGCGGCTTCGCCGGTCGAGCCGCAGGGAACGAGCCCGGAGACGCCGGAACGGATCTGGAAGCGGATCAGTCTTCGAAGGGCGGCTTCATCGAGCGCCCCGTTTTTGAACGGGGTGATCAAGGCGGTAAAGGTGCCTGCGAATCTCATAAGCGTGTTTCTCCGTCGTAGATTTTATGAACGGGGCCTTCCAAAAATACGCCCGTTCCGTCCGGTTGAAAGCGAACGCGAAGCAGTCCGCCGCGGGCGCGCACGGAAATCGGAGCGGGGCGCTTCGTCCAGCCGGAAGCGAACCAGGCGGCCGCGACGACCCCGGTTCCGCAAGCCAAGGTTTCGTTTTCCACTCCGCGTTCGTAGGTGCGAAGCCGGACGCTTCCGTCTTTTCCGATCGCGACGAAATCGACATTCGCGTTAAATTTCTTCCTGAGGGGCCGGCCGAGCGAGATGGGATCCAGGCGATCGAGGGAAGCGGAGGCGACGCGCACGACGGCGTGAGGGACTCCCGTGTCGACGCGGTTCTTCGCGAGGAGGCGGATGTCGGGCATTTGAACCGAGGCGCGATTGGCGCCGAGGATGCGGGCCTTAAGGACGCCGCCGGGCGTGTCCATTGTGAAGGAGCTTCCGGTCCAGCCGGCGTCGTGCATCCACCAGGCCGCGCAGCGCATCCCGTTTCCGCAGAACGCTGGGGAGCCGTCGGCGTTGTAGTAGCGAACGCGGGGGCGGGGGTTCTTTGAGACGACGAGAATCCCGTCCGCGCCGATCGCCGAACCGCGGGGGCACCATTTCCGCGCGAGAGCGGGTCCGCGGCCGGGCGCGGCCACCAAGATAAAATCATTTCCGGCGCCGGAGAGCTTCGTGAATCGCGTCACGGGTTCCCCATCAGCCTCTCGAGCATGGCGCGCGCGACCTTGGAGGTGAAGGGGTCCGATCGTTCCGCGGCCGCGGCCACGGCGAGATCGGCGCTCGCGAGTTCCGGCTCTTTGCGGCGCAGGTAAACGGAGGCCCGAATCCATCGGGCCAGCGCATGCCGGGAATCGCCGCTGAGCACGAGTTCCGCGCTCGCCCGGGCGGCGTCCAACTCCCCGTCTTTGAGTTCCCAAAGCGCGCGTTGGAGGATGGCGTCCTCCCGGCTCGGATTGTGAAGGATCGCGGTTGCCAGGTTCTTGCGGGCGTCTTCCACGCGTCCGCGGATGCGCTGCACGCGCGCGAGGGCGAGAAGCGAATCCGTCGATTCAGCAATAGAGACGGACTTCTGCAAAGCCGCGGCGCCTGCATCATAGCGGCGGCGCGCGGCGAGGACTTCCCCGTAGTTGAGCCAAATCCATGGGTTTTTGTCCCAGCCCTCCTCCTGCAGCGCGCGTTCGAAGTGCCGTTGCGAGGCGGCTAGGTTGCCCTGGGTGCGGTAAATTTCCGCAATGCCGTTGTTGGAGACGGCGTTGTTGGGATGAATCTTCAGCACCCGCTCGTAGTAGGGCCTCGCCCGATCGTCGAGCCCTGTTCCGTGCAGAACGGTCGCAAGCTCCGTGATGATGTTGAGGTTCTTGGGATAGAGGCCTTCCGCGAGTTGGAACACCTGCAGCGCGGCCGCGACTTCGCCGCTGAGGCGCAAACTCCGCCCCAGCAGGAGATACGCCTCCGCTCGGTTCTTTCTCGGAAGGTCGGCGATCGACGCCACGGGAAGTTCCGCGACGACCTCGGCGTAGCGTCCCTGAGCGACCCGCTCGCGCAGCGCCGTGATCTTGGCGGCGTGTTCCGCCCGGCGCGCGAAGCCCGCGCACCCTGCGAGAAGCAGCGGCAGTAGGAAAACCAGGCGTCTCACGGAAGCGCCTCCTCCGCCGGAAACAGGCCGGGAATCGATTTGAGAATCAAACCTTCCTTCGCGCCGTTGATTGCGGCACTCGCGGCGATCATGCCGCGCTCCATGACCTGAACGGCCTTGGCGACGTCGTAGTAAACGATGCTGCCGACGTCGGGTTCGATCAGAACGTCCGCCTCCCGCCGTTGTCGGCGGGAGAGAAGCGCTCCACGGATGTCGATAACCTGTTCCAACGCGCCGAGAACGTTGGTCGGAGTTTCGTTCGAATAGTCGTGTTCGGTCACGCTCGCGAGGGTCCACTCCGCCCCGAGCAGTTTCGCGGCGTCGACGGGGATGTAGTCGACGACGCCTCCGTCGACGAGATAGCGGTGGCGGTATAAAACCGGTTTAAAGATGCCCGGCAGGTTCATCGAGGCGCGAACAGCCGGGGCGAGAGGGCCGTCGCGAAAGATGATCTTCTCTCCGGTGGAGATATCCATCGCGACGCAGGCGAAGGGTTTCTCCAATTCGTCGAAGCGCCGCTCCCCGAGGCCGTCATGGAGCATCTTTTCAAGGGGGGCGCTGGAAAGCAGTTGGTCGTTGAGGATGAGGCTGATCAGGCGGATGGTGTTGAGGTTGTTTCCCGAATTAAGGCGCGTAGCGGCGCCGATTTCCCAGAGACGCTCCAGCGAAAGGCCCCCGGCGTAAAGGGATCCAATGACCGCGCCCATCGAAGTCCCCGCCACGACGTCGATCGGGAATCCGGCGTTTTCCAGGACGTGGATCACTCCGACATGCGCCAGTCCCCGGACGGAGCCGGCGGAAAGGACCAGCCCCACGCGCGGACGGCGTCCGGGCTTGAGAAGGCGCACTTGCTCCCAAAGATGTTCGCGGAGCAGCGCGTCGGAAGACGATGGGCTCGCGCGGACGGGCGGCGCCGCCAGCGTCAGGAGCGCGGCGAGCGCTCCGGCGAAAATCACGAGGGATCCGTCAGCGCGCGCCCGATCGCCCGTTCCAAGCGCGCGCGAGAAAGAAGGTGTTCGGTGACCGCTTCAAGAAAGCGGCGCTGCGCGCGAAGAACGCTCGCGGACGCGCTCAGCGCGGCGGGGGATCCGGGCACGAGCGACGCGGACTCGTAAAGCCCGCGCAGTTTTACGTATTCCTCTTCCCGCAGAGGCCACTCGGCCTGCCAAAATTCGAGATCTTGATGCGCTTTTCGTACTTCCAGATGGACCTGGTCGCGCAGTTCGGCGCGGTGGATTTCACCTTGGCGCTGCTCGGCCACGCGCTGCTGGTGCTGGGTCCAGAAATTGAGGGCGAACGGCAAGCGCACGGCGACGGTCGCGTCCCAGTTGTTCTGACGCAAGGGGAATTCCGCCCCGACCAACTCGTAGTCCACGCCGAGAACGACGGTCGGAATCCGCCGCCCGAGCGACAGGTTCACCTCGATCGCGTCCATCTGGGAGCGGTATGTTTGGGCCTGCAGTTCGGGACGGAGTTCGGTGGACCACGCCAGGGCCTTGGCCAGATCAATGGAGACGGGTTTCGTTTCCAGTGTGCCGACCACCGTGATCGGGGTATCCAGTTCGCGGTTGAGTCCCCTGAGGAAGTCGAGCCGCGCCAACTCCAATAGCCGTCGCGCGTCGGCGGTCTCAGTCCGAAGGTCGGCGGCAAGCGCGACGGTTTTTAGCGCGTCCTCTCCGTGCCGCCCTTGAGTTCCGGATTGGGCCGCTTGTTCGGCGAGCGCCGAAGAGGTTTGGAAAATCTCGCGGGCGAAGAGGTAACGGTAGAAGACTTTCTGCGTGTGATAGGCGACGTCGAGCTTCGCGGAGTCGTAGGTCGCGCGTGCGCGCTTAAGTCCGGTCTGTGCGAGTCGATAGGTGTTTATGTTTTTGCGGCCCGCGTAAAGAGGCAAAGAGGCGTAGGCCTGTCCTGAAAAGAAGTTCTCCTTATTGGACGGGAAGAGGAGATTCGACCCGAACTCGGGGCGCAGGGAAAAGGGAACGCGGGCGTTGAATCGGGTGGCCGATCCCTGCAGGCCGACATCGGGAAAGAACAGGGTTCGGGCCTCGCGGACTCGCTCTTCCGCGATTTTCACGTCTTGCGCGGCGCTCTGCATCGCGGCGTTGTTGCGTCCCGCCTTGTGCAGGGCTTCTTCGAGGTCGTAAATCTCGACTCCGGAAGCCGATTGAGCGTGAACGGTCCCGGGGGTCGGGAGTAAAAGCGCGACGGCGAGGAGCGGGCGAAGAAGTAGGCTCAGGGGGCGCATCGGACGGCTCGAGGGTCTCCTAAATCGTAAAAGCCCGCGTGAGGTGGCGAATTTCCGTCCTCACGGAATCGAGATTCTTGCGCAGGCGCTCGACGTCTTCGCGCGAGGCGCTCTCGGGAAGGTCTTGGATCGCGCGGTCAATGGAGGCCGTCAGATGGTCCACCAAAGACCGGTCCTTTTGCACCATGCGCTGAAGGCTGGCGATCATCGCGTTAATCTCGTCCTGGAGTTCCATTAGGTCGTCGCCGGTGCGTAAGGAAACGCGGTGGGTGAGATCGCCGGTCGAAACCACCTGAGCGGACCGCTCAAAACGGTAGATGGGTCCGGCCCAGCGGTGGGACACAAAGAGCGTCACAAGCCCCATAATGCCGAGGAAAATGATCAGCTTCACGGCTCCCATGCGGATGACCTGGGCCAGCATCGGCATCATGCCGGGGTCGACTTCTTGGACGAAGCGCACCATCGTGTAGTAGATGTCCGCGCCGACGATGATGCCGGTGAAGAGCACCGCCGCGAAAACGACGGCGGCGTACTTAAGCTGCAGCGTCCGCTTGACGAGAACGGTGCGTCGTTGGAACTTCTGGGTATCCTCGCTCATCGTTCAGGCCGTGGCCGCCTCGGGGGTTTTTTGAAGAGCGGTGACGGTGTCGAGCAGGTCGAGCCACGCGGGGGTGACGGTCTTCAGTTTCGCCGTGGCTTCCTTAAGCGAAACAGGGACTACCGCGTCCCCGCGCAGAGCGACCATCTTGCCGAAGTCTCCGGCGATGACCAGTTCCGCGGCTTTGACTCCGACGCGGGTTCCGAGAATGCGGTCGAACAGCGTGGGCGGACCGCCCCGCTGGATGTGCCCGATGACGGCCGAGCGGACTTCCAGGCCGCTCTCTTTTTCGAGAACGGCGGTGAGCCGTTGGGCCACTCCGCGATCCTTGAGCAGTTCGTGTCCGAACTCGTCGAGTTCCTTCGCGCCGCCGCCTTCGCCGGGCAGTTCGATCGCTTCCGAGGCGACCACCAGCGCCGTGCCGCGCGCGGCATGCGCCGCTTTTACCTTGGCGACCATATCCTTCACGTCGACGGGCCGCTCGGGGAGGCAGACGTAGTCGGCCGGTCCCGCGATGCCCGCAAAGAGCGCCACCCAGCCGGCGTGGCGGCCCATCACCTCAAGAACCATGACCCGGCCGTGGCTGCGTCCGGTGTCGCGCAGGCGCTCGAGAGCTTCGACCGCGTGCGTCGTCGCGGTGTCGAAGCCGAAAGTGTAGTCCGTCGCCGAGAGGTCGTTGTCCATGGTCTTCGGGACGCCGACCACGTTCGCGCCGTGCAATTCGTAAAGTTTGGAGGCGACCCCGAGCGTGTCCTCTCCGCCGCAGGCGACAAGCGCGTCGAGGTTAAGCGTCTTGAAAGTTTTGAGAACCGCTTCCACGCCGCCTTCGCGCTTGAAGGGATTCGTGCGGGAGGAGCCCAGGATCGTGCCGCCCTTACCGACGATTTCGGCGACGCAGGCGGGGGTCAGCGGGCGGGCGTCGGCCTCGATCGCGCCTTTCCAGCCGCCGCGCAGGCCGAGGCACTCGATGCCCTCGCGTGCCGCGCGCAGAACGACGCCGCGGATAGCGGGATTGAGTCCGGGGCAGTCACCGCCCCCGGTTAGGATCGCGATTCGTTTCGCCATAAAACAATGCCTCCGGACGGCCCGGGCCGTCTTCCTAGAAATTCCCCACGTACTTGAATTGAACGACTCGTTCGGGCTCCCGCGGCTGCCCGTTGGAAAAGGTTCCGCCGTGTCCGATCGCGCGGACCGCGACGTCGAAATTAAAGTACGGCGTCAGGTAAAAGCGAAGACCGGCGTTGAAGCGGCTGTCGCTGACGTTGTTGATCGCGTCCCATTCGGTCATGAGCTTGAGCTTGTCGCGCAGGTTGAGACTCACGCCGATCATCCCGAAGAGCGAGTTGGAGTCGAAATCGGAGACGTTCATGCCGGCGTGCGCTTGCAGACCGGGGATTCCTATTTCCTGGGTGCCGACGAAATAAACGCCGCGCTGTTTGTGGTTGTAGCGCTTGTCGGGCCGGTTGTAGAGCCAGCCCTGCCCGTCGAATCCGAACGCGAAGGCGGGGATGTACCGATCCCCGTCGAAGAAGCGCATTTTGAGCTGGAGCTCCGGGCGCGTCAACTGGACGGGAGAGTCGTTGCCGACGAGGCGCTCGACATTGAAGGAAACTCCGAGATTCACCCGAGGGTAGACGCCGAAGCCGAGCCAATCGACGAAGCCCCCGGAGGAGAAAAAGCGCGAGCGGTTGGCGAAGCCCCCTAGGTCGAGAACGGCCGCCGAGGGCAGGTCGATCAAGTCGGTGTCGGGCAGCAGCAGGCCGCCGGGGCTCGAATCCTCAAGACCTGGAGAAGGAGCGCCTTCCACGGGGCTCCCCCGGTCCGGATTGAATTGCGCGAGGGCGGGGCGGGGCGCGGCGATCAGGGCGACGAGCAAGGCGAATGCGATCTTCATTTCTTGCGTTTCTCCATAGCTTCGATGCGGTCGATCGCGAATTTAAGCGAACGTAGAACGCCCTCGTGCTTTTCCGTTTCAGCGGCCTTTTTCACCGCGGTCAAAGAATTCTTGGAGGCGATTCTCCCGAGGGCGTTCGCCGAGACGCTGCGGATGCGGACATCCTTGTTTTCGAGTTTCTCAAGCAGCAGGGCCTCCTCCTCCGGACCCGCGGCCCCGAGCCGGGCGAGGGACTCGATCGCCTGCAGAGGCACGAAGGGGTCGGAATCCTTGAGCGCCCCCCGGAGCGCGGCGATCGAGGCGTCGTTCGCGTGATAGGCCAAGGCTTTGGCCGCTTCGCGCCGGACAAGCGCGTCCGAATCTTTCAGGGCATTGATGAACGGTTCCAGCGAAGACGGGTCCCGGAATTGTTGGAGCGCGCCCGAGGCGGTGCGCCGCATGGCGGGGTCGGGATCCTCGCTCAGGAGCGCGTTGAGGCGTTTGACCGCTGCTTGGACGCGTGCCGCTCCGAGCGTGCGCGTCGCGGCGTAGCGAACGCCTGGGCTCTCGTCGTCCAGCGCCTCGAGCAACGGCTTCGCGGCCGCGTCGGACCAGGCGAAGGAAAGGGAGACGGCGGCTTGCTGACGAACCTGGGCCTCCGGATCCGTCTGGAGAAGCTTCGCGATTGCCTCCGCGGCCTGTGTCGCGCGCAGGCTTCCCAGCACATCCACGGCTGAGGCGCGCACGAACGAGTCCGGGTCCTTCAGGGTTTCGATCAGCTTCACGACGGCGCCGGGGTCGCGAAGGTTCCCGAGCGCGTAAATCCCCTGCCGCCGGACCGACGCGGTGGAGCTTGCGAGATCTTCCAGGGCGGTTTCGAGCGGGGTTCGAACGGGAGTCGCCGATGGGGGCGTCTCCTGAGCGGCAGCACGGATGAAGGCCGTTTTACAGAGCGCGGCTAAAGTCAGCGTCAGGACGGCGATCGGCATGCGCATAACGCGAGGATACTTTTTGTTTTTAAGGCTTTTCAAGAATTTCCTCAATCTTGTCGTGCAGCGCTTTCATTTCGAAGGGCTTCTGCAAAACAGAAATGGCCCCGCTCATCATCGCGATGCCCTTTTCCCGGACGGTGTCCCGGCTGGTCATGATCACGATCTTGGGAACCTTGCTCCCCATTTTCGCCGAGAGTTCCGACGCGACGTGATAGCCGTCGATGTAGGGCATCATCACGTCCAGTAGGACGAGATCCACCTTCTCCTTCGTCGCCAGCTCCAAAGCTTCTTTCCCGTTTTGCGCCGCGAGGACCTCGTAGCCTTGAAACCCGAGATCCATTTTGAGGAGCTCGAGAAGGTCCGGATCGTCGTCGGCGACTAGGATACGCTTTCGATCTTCCATGCTTTCTCTCCTAAGATTTTACCAAGCTGGTCGAACAGCCCGTCTTTGAGGAAGACGCGCTCCTCCGTCTCAACGAGCGTTTGGCCGTGCGTCGGCGTGTCGAGTTTAATGTAAACGGGGATGCGGCCCGGATGTTTGCGCAGAACGCGCTTGAGGTCGACCAGAAGGTTTTCTTCGAGACCGACCGTCGAAAAATTAAGGGTCAAAGCGCGCGCGTAGCGGTTGATCGCCATGTCGATGGGCATGATCTCTTCGACGATCAGTTCCGGGGCCGCCCTCTCATCGTCCTCCGCGCGGAAATTAGTCGGAAACGAGATCCGTCCCGTCACCGCGACAATCGCGTTGGAGGTCATTTGCTTCCCCAGGCCCGTCGCGTAGGCTTTTGGGAAGACGAGCATCGTGATCTCCCCGGTGAGATCCTCGAGAACGCCGCGGGCCATCGGGTCGCCCTTGCGGGTGATGATTTTCTTGACGGACGCGATCATCCCGGCGATCCGAATCTGCTTCGGGGCGTCGTCGCCCAGCGCGGCAAGCGCCTCGATCGGATGCGTCGAGACGCAGCTCATGATGTCTTTGTAGCGAACAAGGGGGTGACCGGACAGATAAAATCCGAGCACCGAGCGTTCGTTCTTGAGAAGATCGCGCTCGTGCCAGGGAGCGATTTTTTCCAGAGATTCGTCCCCTCCCGGCGCTCGGGCCACGGGCAAATCGCTTCCGAACAGAAGTCCTTGTCCGCGCGCTAAGTCCTCTTTGATGCGCGACTGCCGGCCCACCGTCGCGTCGAGCGAGGCCGTGAGCCGCGCGCGCGCTTCCTCGATGCTCAGCCCCGCCATCAGCGAATCCATCCCTCCGGCCATGATCAGCGATTCGAGGCATTTGCGATTCGCCGACTTCAGGTCGACGCGGCGGCAGAAATCATCCAGAGATTTAAAAATTCCGTCCGCCTCCCGCGTTTGAACGATCGATTCCGCCGCGCCGTGTCCGACGCTTTTGACCGCCGTCAAGCCGAAGCGGATAACGGGACCGTCCTTCGCGTCTTCGATTGAAAACTTTTCGGCGGATTTGTTGACGTCGGGTCCCATCAACGTGTAGCCGGCGGCTTTCGCGTCTTCGAGGTAGGTGACGAGCTTGTTTTCCTTGCCTTCTACATCGATGGCGCTTTTGCCGATCTCGGAGGTCAAAAGCGCCGTGTAGTATTCGACCGGGTAGTTCGCCTTTAGATACGCGGTCTGGTACGACAACGTTCCGTAGGCGACGGTGTGGGATTTGTTGAAGCCGTAGCCTCCGAACTTGAGGATTTGGTCGTAGATCTTCGTCGCGAGCTTTTCCGGGATGGAGTTTTTGCGGCAGCCCTCGACAAATTGCGAGCGCAGCTTCTCCATGACCTCGGGCACCTTCTTGCCCATCGCCTTGCGCAGGACGTCGGCCTCGCTGGGCGTGAACCCGGCGAGTTTCTTAGAGATCTCCATCACCTGCTCTTGGTAGACCATGCAGCCGTAGGTGTCCTTCATGATCGGCGCAAGCAGCGGGTGATCGTAGCGGACCTTCTTGCCGTGCTTGCGCTCTACGAACAGATCGAGCATGCCGCTCGACATCGGGCCGGGACGGTAGAGCGCGATGCACGCGCTGATGTCTTCAAACGAGGTCGGCTTCAGTCGCCGCAGCAGTTCGCGCATTCCTTCGGAATCGAGCTGAAAGACGCCGAGCGCTTTCCCGGACTGCAGCAGCGCGAAGGATTTTGGATCGTCCCCGGGGATAGCCGCTAGGTCGAAGCCCGGTTCGTGGCGCGCGCGGATCAGCTTGACGGCGTCGTCGATGATCGTCAGGTTTCGCAGCCCCAAAAAGTCCATCTTCAGGAGTCCCAACTCCGGGAGCCAGTCGCCGTCGTACTGCGTCGTGATCACATCGGAATTGGTTTGCTTGGCCAGCGGCGCGTACTTCACGACGGCTTCCTTCGTGATCACGATTCCTGCCGCATGCACGCCCGTGTGCCGTTTGAGTCCCTCGAGTTTCTTCGCGAGGTCGAGCAGTTTTTTCGTCTGAGGATCGGCGGAGGCCTGCCTCAATTCGGGAACCGATTCCATCGCCTGGTGAATCGTGTTCCCAAGCGGGATCAGCTTCGCGAGTTTGTCCACCTCCGAAAGCGGAACGTCCATGACGCGGCCGACGTCGCGGATGGCGAGACGCGCCTTCAGCGAGCCGAAGGTGATGATTTGCGCGACGTTATCGTGTCCGTACTTATCGCGGACGTATTCGATGACGCGCCCGCGGCCTTCGTCGGAGAAATCGATGTCGAGGTCGGGCATCGACACGCGGTCCGGGTTTAAAAATCGCTCAAAAAGCAGATCGTGGACGATCGGGTCCACCGCGGTGATGCCGAGCGTGAAGCAGACCAGCGCGCCGGCTCCGGACCCGCGGCCCGGACCGACGGGGATAGAGTTCTTTTTCGCCCAGAGGATGAAGTCCCAGACGATGAGAAAGTATCCGGAATACCCCATCCGCTTGATGATGCCCAGTTCGTACTGGAGGCGGTCCAGGTAAACCGTCGATTCGTTCTTGCCTATCGCTGCGAGGCCTTTCCGGCACAGCTTTTCGAGATAGCTGTCCTGGGTATAGCCTTCCGGAAGCGGAAAGGTCGGAAGGATCGAGGTTCCCATAGGGATATCGAGGCTGCAGCGTTCGGCGATGTCTACGGTCGCAGTCACCGCCTCCGGGGCGAAATGGAAAATCTTCATCATCTCGGCCGCGCTCTTGTAATAGAACTCGTGGCTTTCGAAGCGCAGTCGGTTAGTCTCGGCGATTTTTTTCCCCGTCGAGATGCAGACGCGGGCGTCGTGCGCGATGTAGTCGTCCTTGCCGACATAATGACAGTCGTTTGTCGCAACGAGGGGAATTTTCGTTTTTTGATGGATTTCGAGCAGGGCCTTCAGCGCCTGGCGCTGCTTATCGAGGCCGTGATCCATGATTTCCAGGAAGAATTGGCCGGGTTCGAGGATGTCGCGGTATTGCATCGCAAGCGCGGTCGCGCCCTTGAGGTCGCCTTCGGTGATCTTCTGATTGAGCTCCGACTTGAGGCAGCCGGAAAGGACGATCAAGCCCTTCGAGTGCTGTGCCAGGATCTCCTTATCGATGCGCGGGTCATAGTAATACCCTTCGAGGAACCCCTTCGACGAGAGCGCCATCAGGTTTTGATACCCTTCGAAATTGCGGGCAAGCACCGTGAGGTGGCAATTATCGCGCTGGGAGCCTTTCCGGTCGAAGCGGCTGTTCTTGGCCAGGTACATTTCGCAGCCGATGATGGGTTTGATGCCGACCTTGCGGCAGCGGTCGTAGAATTCGATGGCGCCGTAAAGATTTCCGTGATCGGTGCAGGCAATCGCGCGGGCGCCGTCGGCGGCCAGGCGCTGCAGCAGTTCCGAGGGCGCTTTCCCGCTGTGGTCCGACCAGCGCGTCGTTCCGTCCAGCAGTGAGTATTCGCTGTGGTTGTGGAGGTGGACGAAATCCTGTTTGGAACCCATGTCGTTGAGAGGGGGGGGGCTATTCGGCTATAATGCGGGCGTGCCGCGCAAAGACTCTTTTTTCGAAAAATCCATTCGTAAGCGTGTTATCCACAAGGGTCGCGCGATCAATTTCAATGTCGACACCGTTCTTCTGCCGAACGGGAAAACGGCTACCCGTGAATTTGTCGATCACCCCGGTGCCGTTTGCGTCGTTGCGTTCCTCGATCCTAAAACCATCGTTCTCGTACGCCAATACCGGTATCCCGTGGGCGAAACCACCTACGAAATCCCGGCCGGAAAGCTCGACCCCGGCGAGAAGCCTCTCCCATGCGCCCGCCGCGAACTCCGCGAGGAGACGGGCTATACGGCTCGCGTCGTCCGTCGCTTGCTGACCTTTTGGCCCGCGCCCGCTTTCTCCAACGAATCGATGTACATCTACCAAGCCGAGGGTCTCAAACCTGGAACCGAAAGCCCCGATGAAGACGAATTCATCGCGGCGATGTCGGTTCCGTTTCGGCAAGCGCTTGACTGGGTTTTTTCGGGCCGTATCCGTGACGCGAAAACCGTGATCGCGCTGCTTGCCTGCGCCGACAAAAGACGCTAACGCCGTTCAAAAGTATATCAATTTCCGTCGGAACGGGCACCGATGACACCGGAAGAAATTCAATCCTGGAAGCCCTTTCTTAAGCGAATCACGCTCTTTAAGGACCTCGCCAACGAGGACCTCGAGCAAGTGGCCGCGTTATTGAAGCCGCTTTCCCTCCCCCGTCGGGGGACTTTGTTCCATCAGGGCGACGCGGCGGACGCATTCTATGTCATCACCTCGGGACATGTGGAATTACGCACGGAACGGCAGGGACGCACCTCCGTTTCCGGCTATATCGGCCGGGGGGACACGCTCGGGGAACTCGCGCTGCTGACGGGGGAGCCTCGCGCGTTTACGGCCGTTCTGGAAGCAACTAGCGAATTTCTTGTTCTTTCTAAAGAGGATTTCGCAAGCGTGCTGCGGGAAAACCCGTCGATGCTGCTCCAGTTGTCCCGGACGCTCTCGAATCGTCTCCTGGAGGGAACACGTTCCACGGGTCCTCGGTTGCCCTTGCAGCCGAAGCTGATCGCTATTTTAGCCCCGGTTTCTTCGGAAACCAGACGGTTTTTCTGTTCCGCGTTCGCGGGTTTCCTGGTCGAGCAGACTCGCGGTCGGGTGTTGCTGGTGGATCTCTCCACCGGACGGGATTTTGGGGGTCTGGCCCGGGCCTTCGGCCTCGAGCCGCGCGTGGTCACCGAGGAGGATTTACGGGGCCGGGACTTGCACGATCCCGCGGTGCTCGGGGATTTCGTCCAGGTGCACCCCTCCGGTATCGGCATTTTATCCTTGCACCCGAAAGCGCTGACGGGACGGTTGTTCCGCAGCATTTTTCTCTTGATGAACCTGCTGCGCGATCACTGCGATTTCGCGGTGCTGTCGCTTGAGCATCCGCTGCAGGACGTCGAGAAATCGATTCTGTACGAAGCGGATCAATGGATGCTCCTCGGGGATGAGCGTTCGACCGACGCGTTTCAACGGACCGAGTTGGAACTGCTCGGCTACGTCCCCGAAGCGAAGCGCTTGGTCGATGTCTGGCTTGGCGAGACGATGCCCAAGGAACTCGCGTTGGCGTCGCGGTTGGAGTGGGCTCGCATCGACTGGCCCGCGGAGCTCGCGTCGCGGGTGTCTCGCGGCGATTCTCCGTTCGCGACGCTCTCGGATTTTCCGGCGGCTCGGGAGGGGGTGGAAAGTCTCGCCCGGCGCGTCTCGCACCTGCGGGTGGGCATCGCGCTGGGAACGGGCGCCGCGCTGGGCTACGCCCTGATCGGCATCTTTAAGGAATTCGAGAAAGAACATGTTCCCATCGACATTGTGGCCGGAACCTCGATCGGCTCCTTGGTCGGAGGCCTCTACTCGCTCGGGGTTTCCCCCGGAGAAATCGAGACGCTCGCGGTGTCCGTCGATAAGGCGTGGGTCTACGAGAATCTCTTTTGGGACATGACTTTGCCGCGGTCCGGACTTTTCTCCGGGACGACTTTGCTGCGCTTTATCCGGTCCTATTTCGGCGAAAGAGAATTCGTCGATTTGCGCCGACCGTTCCGGTGCGTCGCCACCGACATCGAGACCGGCGAAGAGGTCGTGCTGCACGACGGGCCGGTGGCCGACGCCATTCGCGCCAGCTGCGGCATTCCCCTGGTCTTCAACCCGTACCCCTACCGGGGGCGCTTTTTGGTCGACGGAGGTCTCGTCGATCCGGTTCCGGTCAAGGTGGTCAGTCAAATGGGCGCCGATATCCTGGTTTCGGTGAATCTCACGATGCCGGCGGGCGAGCGGAAAAACGCGCTGCGCGCCCGCCGCGCCGAGGGGGCGACGATTATGGGAATGGACCTTGCCCAGCTTAAGGACCTGACGATGCCCCAGGCGCTGCGCGCGCCGAATGTCGGGCAGGTTCTTTTTCAGACGATCTATACGATGGAATATGAGATCGCGAAGGCCCGCGCCGGTCTCTCGCACATCAACATCCACCCCGATCTCTCGCGCTTTTCCTGGACGGAAATGCACCGGGCCAAGGAGATTATCGCCGCCGGCACGGAGATCGCCGCGGCGGTCATCCCGAAGATAAAGGGCATGCTTCCGCTGTTTTCCGATTCCTGCCGCGTCGACCTGCACAGGTCCCGCTGGGGCAGCTAGCGTGAGGCGGCGGTTTCGTTGCAACACGAGGTCCGGAGCCCGCTAAAACGCGCGCCCTATTTAGGTAGAATTGTTCCGTCGCCCATCCCAAATCCCGAAGGAAGACGCCATGACCGCCACTATGACCCAGCCCAAATCCTCCAAGAAAACCGCTCCGGCCAAGTCGCTCGACGAGATCTCCACGTTATTGGGCGACGACGCCGAAAACCTTTTGAAATACAAGTGCACGAAAGTGACTCAGGACAAAATCCATCACCCCGGTTCGGACTGGGTGGACCGGATTTTCGGGCCGTCGAACCGGAGTCCGCGGGTTTTGCGCAATCTCCAGTCTATTTTCGATCACGGCCGCTTGGGGGGGACCGGCTACCTGTCGATCCTGCCGGTCGACCAGGGCATCGAGCACGCGGGCGGCGCGTCGTTTGCGAAGAATCCGATCTACTTCGACCCGGAGAATATCGTGAAGCTCGCGATCGAGGGCGGCTGCAACGCCGTGGCTTCGACCGTCGGCGTGCACGCGGCCGTCGCGCGCAAATACGCGCACAAGATTCCGTTCATCGTGAAGATCAACCACAACGAGATGCTGACCGCGCCGAACACCTTCGACCAGATCATGTTTGGATCCGCCGAACAGGCCTATGAGATGGGCGCCGCGGCGATCGGGGCCACGATCTACTTCGGCTCGCCGGAGAGCGGGCGGCAGATCGTCGAGGTCGCCGCCGCATTTCGGCGCGCGCACGAGCTCGGCATGGCGACGGTGTTGTGGTGCTACCTGCGCTCGAGTTCCTTCAAGAAGGACGGCGTCGATTATCATTCTTCCGCCGATCTCACCGGCCAGGCGAATCACCTGGGCGTGACGATCGAAGCCGACATCATCAAGCAGAAGCTGCCCGAGAACAACGGCGGCTACAAGGCGCTGAACATGGGCGGTTCGAGCTATGGAAAGTTCGACGAGCGGATTTACACGGAGCTGTGCTCCGATCATCCGATCGATCTGTGCCGCTATCAGGTTCTTAACGATTACTCCGGCCGCATGGGACTGATCAACTCGGGCGGTGCTTCCGGGAAGAACGACTTCGCCGACGCGGCCAAGACGGCCGTCATCAACAAGCGCGCCGGCGGCATCGGCCTGATCTTGGGCCGCAAGGCGTTCCAGCGCCCGATGAAGGACGGCGTCGAACTGCTCAACACGATTCAGGACGTCTATCTCAACGACGGGATCACCCTCGCATGAGGCGCCTGATCCCCGCCGTGTTCGCGGTCGCCGTGCTGGCGGCCGCCTGCGTCAAGAAAGAGGAGACGGCTCCGAACACCGGGGCCAACCCGTTCCAGAAAATAGAGGCCGCGCCGATGACCGACGGAAACGAAACGACGACCCCCTCCGGGCTTAAATTCGTCGACTACCAGGTCGGATCCGGGGAGTCCCCGGCTGCGGGACAAAACGTGTCGGTTCACTACACCGGCACGCTGACCGACGGCTCCAAGTTCGACAGTTCCGTCGATCGCGGGCAGCCGTTTGAGTTCAAGATCGGGGTCGGCCAGGTCATCAAGGGTTGGGACGAGGGTGTGATGTCGATGAAGGTCGGCGGCAAGCGCAAGCTCATCATCCCCCCGAATCTCGGCTACGGCGCCGCGGGCGCCGGCGGCGTGATCCCGCCGAACGCGACCTTGCTCTTCGACGTAGAACTGCTCGACGTCAATTAGGGCCGTTCGTCAAGTTGTTCAAGTTGTTCAAGTTGTTCGAGCCCGCGGTCAGCGGCTCGACTTTCCGGCGATGCGCCGAAACGCGTCGAGCCGTTCTTTCGCGCGCGCGCGCTTTCCTTTAAGTTCCCGGCTGTAGGCTAGATTCGGCAGCCACCGCACGACGAGATCATCGAGGGCCGCGCGCCAGCCGGACGGTTCCGCCGTCCCCTCTGCCGCCATCAGCGGCGCGTCCCGGTAGCGCTGGATTTCGGCGGGCAGCGATTTCGACGCGGCGCGGACTTCGTTGGAGAGGCGTTGGGCTTCGCTCCAGCCCTTCGTGTCGCCGCCGAGCAGCGCCGAGGCGCGTGCGCCCTTTTTTAGCGCGGTCTCGAGCTCCCGCTCCAGTGCGGCGCCGGCGTTTAAAAAATCGGCGCGCTCTTTCTCTGAAACCGGAACGAGGGCCACCGCGGCGCGCAGCGGCTGGGTCAGAAATCCGCGCAGCGCGGCGAGGCGCTGAAGCATTTCTTCAAGGGCGGCGATCGCGATCCAGCGGGCCGCGTTCTGGCGCAGCGAGGCTAACGCCGCGAGGCGCGCGCGAGTGATCTGCGACTTGCGCTTGGTGAATGCGGCCTCACGGTCGAACGCGGCGAGCGCGGCTTCCGCCTTCGAGATCGCGGCGAGGCGACGCGCGAACGCCGGCTCCTCGGCGAGACCCGCGGCCCGTTCTTGCAGCGCGCGCTGCACGGCCGCGTCCTTCAGGCGCGCGTCTGGAATCGCTTCGCCGAGAGCCTTCGCGAGCGACCACGCGCGGTGCGTTCGCGCCGCGGCATCCAGGCGGTCGATGTCGTAGCGGAGTCCGTAGTAGGGATGACGCAGCGTCGGATAATCGAGTTTTCCCGTTTCGACCAAGCCCGGAGCGCCCGGCGCTTTGCGGCGGTTGAGTTCGCTTTGCAGCGTCATGACCTCGGGGGAGTAGCCTGTCAGGTTAGCGGCCCCGAGTCGGTCGTAGAGCGAGACGCTCGCGTCGACGGTCCCCCCGGGACCGGGTGCGCCGCCGGGGCCGATTCCCCGCTGCGCGTCCCAGCGGCCGGCGTTGTCGGTGCGCGAAAGTTTGCCGCTACGTTCAGAGTCCACCCCTTCAAACAGCGCGTTGATCACGGCTTGACGATCCTCGTTGTCGAGGTTGCGAGTCTGTTCGAGAGAGCGGGAGAACGAGGACGCGCGCTTGAGCCGTCCATACATCCCTTGCGCGTTGTCGGGGTTGAGTTCCAGGAAATTCTGCATGTCTTTGTAGAGCGAGTTCTCGAAGACCTTATTCCCGGCGGCGTCGTCTTTGGCGAAGCCGATCGCCAGATGCGCGGCCGACTCGGGATTTTGAGCGACCCAAGACTTGAGATCTTCCAGCGCCCTATCGGGCTCGGCCGACTCGGATAATTGCGCGCCGAGGCTCGATTTAAGAATGCGCTGCGCCACGATTTCGGTCGTTTCCGGATCGCTCCTCAGGCGATCCTTCATTTGCCGGACCAGGTCGGCGTGCGCTCCGTCCGCGGCCCGACCCTCGATCGCTCCGGGTTTGGGCGCCGCGCTCAAAAAAAGCGCCGGGAGGGCGAGCAGCAAGGCGAACGCGGGCATCATGGGAACCGAAACACGGTCTTGCTGCCGAACAACACGCGGCCGTCCTCCGAGAGAGAAGCCTCGCCGAGCAGCGCGTCCGCGGCCGGGATTTCCTTGCGGGCGTCGGATTGGATCTCGATGAAGGTGTAGAGCAGTGGCTTGTCGATTCCGCTGGCAAGGACCATCGCGTATCGCCCATTGCGGGTCAGCGCGAAGCGCTCGATCCGCTCGAATTCAGCGGTGGAAAGAAGGCGGTTTCCCGTGAAGGAGTAGGCCGCGGCACGCCACCCGTCGAAACCCCGCTCGATGACGAGAATCGTTTCGCCGTCGTCGGATAGCGCGACGGGGTCGAGATCGCCGGGCACGTCGACGATGTCGTTTTTCCAAAGCGTCTGACCCTCGGTTCCCAAGTACGCGAACGTGCGCGACGAGGAGAGCACTTCATCGTCGCGGCCGCGGCGGATGAGATCGGCCTTCTGGCAGTACCACGCAAAACGGCCCGAGCGAGAAACGCCGCCGCGGGTTTCGCGTTCGCGGATCAGGCGGGGCGCGGTCTCTTCCTTCCATTTTCCCAGGCCGATTTCCTGGATGACGCCATCCTGCGTGTACAGCAGCAGCGAGGCCGGACCCTTGATCCATCCGGTGGGATCGTCGGGGGCCGCCGACGCCGAGGCGGCGAGCAGCAGCGCGAGTCCCGCGACGGCCGGCGTCAACGCGCCCGGACCTCGACCGGGACGGTCGGCTTTCGGTAGAGTTGGATCGCGTACGGCTGCGTGAAGGCTTGGATGACGAATCCGCCCGCGGCGGGTTTCTTTTCCCGGTATCCGAGAACGAGGGCGTTTCCCTCCGCCGCGGGAGGGAGGAATTCGACCCCGTAGCCGCCGGTGCTGCGGGATCCGAGAAAAACCGCGACGGCGATATAGCCGGAGAAGTCGACCGGGGGCGCCGGTTGGCCGATTTTGTCCTTCCAAAGCGAGGTCCACGCTTCGGCGTCCCGGACAACGACCGTTTCCCCGGGGGATTGGCTGTAGCCCCCGTCCCACGAGGATGGGCCGTCGGGGCGCTTGGAGACAAGCAGTTTCGCGGGTTCTTCCATCGGCGGGTTCTCCTTCGGAGGGGTTCGAGCCATGCCGAGCAGCAGCGGGGCGAGTATGAGAGCGGCGACGCTTCGGATGTTCATTCTTCACGGCCTCCGATTAAAAGCGAGGGAATTCGGAGCGTCGGCTGTCCGTCCGAAACGGGAACGCCTTGGCCCTGCTTTCCGCATGTTCCGACTCCCCATCCCATATCCCACCCAAGGCGGTCGATCGAACGGAGAACGTCGGGACCGACCCCGAGCATGTTCGCGTCTCGAACGCGGTGCCGGATTTTCCCGCCTTCGACCCAGTATCCCTCGTCGACTCCGAAAACGAATTCTCCCGTCGCGGTATTCACTTCTCCGCCGCCCATCTTGGTGACCCAAAGCCCTTTGTCGAGGTCCCGCAGGATCGCGGCGGGGTCCTCCTTGCCGGGAGCGATGTAAAGATTAGACATCCGCGGGATCGGTTTGTTCCGGAAAGATTCCCGCCGTCCGTGTCCGTTCGACGCCCGTCCGTCCCGGAGTGCGGTCGTGCGGTCGTAAAGGTAATCGACGAGCACTCCGTTCTCAACCAGCGGCGTCGCGCGGGCGGGAAGCCCCTCATCGTCGAAGGGAAACGAGCCCCGGGCGAACGGCAGCGAGGGGTCGTCGACGATCGTGAGAAATTCGTTGGCGATCGTCTTTCCGATCGCGCCGGCGTAGTGCGGGGAAGTTCCCTCCTGCACATGATCGGCCTCGAGGGAGTGTCCGATCGCTTCGTGAACGAAGGTCCCCCCCGCGGAGGAGGCCAGGACGACCGGCATCTGACCGGCCGTGGCCACGGGCGCGGACAACTTCTCAACCGCAGAACGCGCCGCGCGGCGGGCGATGCGGACGGCGTCGTAATCGACGAGGAGTTCGCGTCCTTTGAGTCCGCTGATGACTTCGGAGCCGCTTTGCAGAACGCCCTTTTTTTCCGCGGTGACGCTGACCCCCAGCGCCATCGTCACGCGTTCTCCTATCTTGAATGCGCCGTCGGTATCCAGGATGGCGAAGCGGCGCTCGCGCTCGGAATAGGCGAGGTGAACTTGGCGGATGTGGGGAAATTCAGATCGGATGATCCCGTCGAGCTTCGCCAGAAGGGCGACTTTTTCCTCCATCGGGAAATCCCCCGGAACGAGGAGCAGGTTTTTCCGGAAAACCTCGGGACGCGCGAACGGAGGAGGGGATTTTCGGACTCTCCCTGCCAACAGGGAGTCCGCGAGTCGGCGCGCCTCGCTCGGATCGATCGCGTTGATCGCCCCGTGCAGCGTTTGGATCGAGCCGTCAGGGCCGCGTTCCAGGTAGCGCAGGCCGGTCCCCCGGTCCTCTCCCGAGGAAATCTCGGTGACTCGGGAGTCCTCGAACGACACCGCCGTCCCGCGGGAGTTTTCGAGAAAAACTTCCCCGTATTCCCCGCCGGTCAGTGCCGGAGCCCAATCCTCATGGCGGACGCTCGCCGCATCGACGTTCATCGGAGAAAGGCAGGCAACGTGACGATGAAGTCGCATCCTTCGCCGACGCGGGATTCGCAGCGGAGTCCGCCGCCCAGTTTTTCAAGAACGACGGCGGCGAAAGGCAGTCCAAGCCCCCAGCCTTCGATCTGGCCTGTGAAGGAAACGTCGATCTGGTAGAACTTCCGGAACACGCGATCTATTTCCTCGGGGGGGATGCCCGGGCCGTTGTCGCGGAAATGAATGACGACGATTCCGTCTTCTTCAAGTGCTTCGATTTCGACCTTAGGAGATTCGTTCGCGCAGAATTTTACGGCGTTTTCGATCAAGTTCTTGAAAACGTCGCGGATCAGGCCGGGATCCCCCACGGCGCGGATGTCCGGGGAGCATGCGACGGAGGTCTCGGCCTTTTTTTCCGCCAAGACGTTTTTGAGCGCCTCAACGGATTGATCGAGAACCTCCTGCACCTTAAAATCGATTTTCGAGAGTTCGGTCGCCTGCAGGTCCTCGAGTACGGTGTAGTTGAGGAGTTTTTCCACGAGCCCCGTGAGTTTTTGTCCCTGCTGCAGGACGGTTCGGAGCGCGCTCACGTGGAAACCGCCCTTTTCTTCTTCCTTCTTGCTGAGATCGTCGATGAGGAGCTGGCTGTAGCCGGTGATCGAGGCGAGCGGGGTTTTGAGTTTGTGAGAGATCAGAGAAAGGAAGTTGCGCTTGAGGCCTTCTTCTCTGCGTTCCTCGGTGACATCACGGAAAACGACGACTCTCCCGGTCACCTCTCCTCCCTTCTCGTCGATGATCGAAGAGGCGCTCCCCGCCAGAATGAGCTTCTTCGGCTCTTCCCGAACCGCCTCAAACGTAAGCAGCGGCGCGGTCGAGATCAGGACTTCTTGCAGAGAGGGCGTCAGCGTCATTCCCGCGACTGCGGCGTCGATCCTGTTTTCAGGATTCGCCCCCATGAAGCCGCGCGCGGCGGCGTTCGCGACGAGGATGCCGCCTTTCCCGTCGGTGAGAACCGCCGCCTCGTTCATTTCGTTCAGGAGTTTGTCAAGTTTCGATTTTTCTTCCACGAGAGAAGCGAAGAGGCGGGCGTTTTCGATAGCCACCGCGGCCTGGGAGGCGAAGGCTTCAAAAATGCGCAGGTCGACGTCGGTGAAATCCCCTCCGATGCGGTTGATCGCCTCGACCACGCCGATGCATTTCCCGCGCAGCACGATCGGGGCGGCCAAAATCGAGCGCGTGACGAAGCCGGAGTCGGCATCGACCTTCGAGGACCAGCGGGGGTCGGCCCTGACGTCGTTGATGATCTCCGGCTTCCCCGCCGCGGCGACCGTCCCGGCGATGCCTTCGCCCATTTTCAGCCGGATCTTGGAGAGTTCCGGGTCCAGACCGAGGGCGACGTCGAAATAGAGTTCGTTGCTTTCCGGGTCGACGAGCAGCAAGGAGGCCGTTTCGGCGTTGACGACCCGCGCGGCAAGCTGCATCACGGTGTGAAGCAGTTCGGACAGCTCGAGCTTGGACGACAACAATCGTCCGACCTCGAGCAGCAGTTCGAAGTGTTCGGCCTGCTTGCGTTCAGTTGTCATCGGATTACCTTATATTATTGAAAATTTCATAACTTCCTGCTACGACATCCTCATGGGGCTGCGAACGCCGCGGGTGTGCGTGGGACTGCTCACCGGAGTCTTGCTGTTGCCGGCGGCGGCCGGGGCGCGGATCAATTACCGCAGGCTTTTAAAGGATCTTCCAGAGGCTCCCACGGTCGAGAAGCCGTTGATGATCCGGGCGATCGGGGTCTCCCGGAGACGCAAGGCTGCGATTCAATTGGCCCCGCGCCTGTTGGACTCGGCTTTACCGGCCCCGCAGCGGCGCGCGCTCGTGGAAGCGCTGGGGCAATTGGCATACCGTGAGGCCTCGGGTCCTCTCGTCGTCGAGTGGGAGCGCCTTCTCGGGGCTGCGGTTTCCGAAGAGGAAGGCGATCGGGAACTCCAACGTCTGCGCGGGGCGGTGGCGCTCGCGATCGGACGCACCGCCGAAGAGGGAAATGCGGCCGCGCTGGCCGCCGTTAGGCGCGGGATTCATGATGCAGCTTCCGAGGTCGCACTCGCCTCCATCGAAGCGGCCGGCCGGATGCGGGACGCGGGGTCCATCCCCGTGTTCGCGGCGTTGTTGGGAGGGAGCGACGATCTTCGTGCCGGGGCAGCCGCCGACGCGCTCGGCCGTATCGGCGGGAAAGAGGCGGAGCGTCTGCTGCGCGAGCGATTGACTACGGGGTCTTCAAGTGTACGGATCGCGGCGGCGTACGCGCTCGCTCGCATGGGGCGAAGGATCGGGGTCTTAACGCTCGACGGATTTCTGGAGGAGGTCGTCGGCCCCTACGCCGATGGAATCGCCGCAGCGGGAGCGCTCGCCGCGCTCGAAAAAACACAAGGAATCGCCTATCTCGCCGCGATTCTGGACGCCGGACCTGGGGAACACTTTTTCGCCGCGGTGCGCGCGCTCGGGCGCTCGGGTTCGCCTCGCGCGGTGCTCCCGCTGGCCGGACTGCTAGGGTCCCCGGACGAGGGTGTGCGTGCGGCGGCCGTCGCCGCGCTGGGGGCCGTCGGCGGCGACCGAGCCGCTTTCGAACTTCGGCGGCGCAAAGACGATCCCGATCCGGCGCTGCGCGCCACTATCCGGGAAACGCGTGCCCTCCTGGGGGATTATGTTCTTCCCTAGCGCTTGGGCGCTGCTGCTGGCCGCGGCCGTCGGCGCATCGGATTCAAAAACGATAGACTTCAATCCGGACGACTACCCGCGCTACACCGTGGGCGCCGCGCTGGAAACGGAGGCGTGCTCCGCCGACGGGATCAAGGACGTGTTGTTTTCCTCGCAAATGCGCTGGCAGGGCGCGAGCAGGAAGGTGTCGGCCCGGAACGCGGCGCTGATCACTCGGTGGGCGGCGCATGTCGGCGATCCGGAGGCGTCGGCGCGCTACGGTGAAATGCGTTCGCTTTCGGACGGCCGCACGGTGTACTGGGCGGTCGCCCCCGACGGTCTGATCCCCTATCTGGAAATGGATCTCCGGCCCGGCGATAAGTTCATCGCCTACTTCGTGTTTATCGGATGCGACCGGGGCAGGCCGCTGCTCGCGATCGAAGACTACTCCGAGCCTGAACAGTACGACGCCGGTGACGAGCAAGACGTCGTTATTTAGCGTCGGCGGAGCGGATCGTGAACACACGCGCGTCTTCGTCCCACGCGGCACCGCTCTCCTCGACGGCCTTGACGAAATCGGCGTAGCGCTCAAGCCCCGCGAACAGAGAGGAAACGTCGCGTTCAACCGCGAGCGCGCGCAGGGTTTCGACGGAACGCGCGTGCCCTTTGGGAAGTTCCGCGACGAGGCGGATTCCGCCGGCGCGAAGGGCTTCGTCCGGGTACGCGAACGGGACGCCGGCGCGCACGCGGTTGTCGGCGGCGCCTTCCGAGGGGAAGACCAGGATTGCGCGTCCGTCAAAATCGACGCTGAATAGGTAGAGCCTCGCGTCCCGGGACGCCGTGACGATGGCCCGCGCATCCTGCCCGGGCGTGAAACGGTTCTGGTTGAGCATCATTTCCACGGAGAGTCCGCTCCCTTTTCGGGCGGGCTTCAGGCAGGTTTCCAGCGTAAGTTCGTAGCGCCCCGAGGTCTTGTGCGCATCGACGACCTTCTCGGCTTCAACGCGGCTCGAACGGGTCGCGCGCAGCACCTTTTCGAGTTGCTCGGAGACCGCGTCATCGGAAAAGTCGGGATGGCCTTTGATTTCAGTTCCCTGCATACGGGCCACGGCTTTAGAGCGCGCAACAGAAAGCGCCGCGGCGCGCGAGGCGTCGACCGACTCAAGGGAGGGCACCGAGGCCCTTGCCTCGATCCACCGGCACCCGCGCACGCCGGCCCGGTCGAGGAAGACCGCGTCGGAATCGCGGGCCTCTTCGTTGAACAGCGACGCGGACACTGCGTCGACGGCGACGGTCTTTTCGAGCAGCGCGCGCATTTGCGAAGTCAGACGGGTTTCCACGGCCGTCGACGCGACGAGTTTCGAGGTTTCGGTTTCGAGAAGCCGAGCCGAAACCCGGATTCTCCGCTTCGCGATGAGTTCGATTCGTCCGACCAGTTGATAGCGGGCCCCGGAGAAATTCCCGATGCGGGCAGCGGTGTTCGGGTCTCCCAATCCCGTCATTCCGAGCCGGATTTCCTTAAGCATCTGTCCCACGTACTGTCGGTCAAGCACGGTAAAGCGTTCCTTTGTGATCGCGAGGGCGGAAAGCGAGTCGGAAAACGCGCGTCCCAGCTCCGAAGTCTTCCCGTCCGCCGACTCGAAGGGTATGATCGCGACGTTCGCGCCGCGCTGCGCTGGGGACGCGAACAGGGGTTCGGCGAGCAAGGCGGCGGTTTTCTCAACGCGGCTCGCGGCTTTTGCGGGGAGGGCGAGGAGAAAGGAGCAGGAAAGGATCAGGGCATGTCGCATTATCGTGACTCCAAGAGTACGGCGTCCCCGGCGCCGGCAAGGCGCGGGGTTTGGCCGCGGTTGTCGCGGCGCGCGTCGGCTTAAATCCCCTCGTGAGCAGCGCGTCGGCGAGAAACCGCCTCACCGCGAAAGCTCCCGGAGCGCCGGCGTAAATCCCTGCGCCGCGGCCCGCTCCAATAGTTCTTTGCCGCGCGGTTTGTCCATGAACGGACCGCGCTCGCGGGACAGCAGCAGCCCCGCGTTGTATTGCGCGATCGCGAATCCCTGCTCGGCGGCTTTCTCGAATAGACCGAGCGCGGAGCGTTCATCCTCTCCGACGCCGTCGCCGCGAAGGCGCATCGAGCCGAGATTGATGCGGGCAAGGGGGTGATCCTCCATCGCCGCAGCGGCGTAAAGTTCGGCCGCCCCGCGGGCGTCTCGAACCACGCCCCATCCGTTTTGAAGAATCTTGGCGAGCACGAACAGGGCGTGCGGATCTTCCCGTTCGGAGGCGCGGTAGCCGATCCAATCTACCGTGCCCGCGTCGAACTGTGCTCCCGGATTCTTGATTTCAGACGCCCGCAGGATCCAGCGCAGAGCCCGCTGCGGATCGGCGGGAGTCCCCCTGCCTTCGTGCGCGTAAACTCCGGCGCGGTAGAGCGCGGGAAGGTAATCGAGCTGGGCCGCTTTTTCGTACCAGCCGAACGCGGTCTCCATGTCGCGGCGAACGCCCAGACCTTCCCGGAAGAGATCGCCGAGCAGATCCATCGCCGCGGGGTCTTGTTCCGAGAGTGCCGCCAAGGCGAGGGAAGCGGCTTCTTCATAATCCCCGTTTTTATAGGCCAGACGCGCCGTGGAGATCGCTGCTTGCGCGCTTATCGCGAAAAAAGCGAGGGAAAAAGAAAGGAGGCTCGAACGCATCCCTCTATGATAGGCCCCGCGGGACCGGGGGTCAATAGAGCGGGAACCCGCAAGCCCGAGCGGTGTCCTACCGGGGCTGGATCCGGAGGGATGCCATGAAGTGGGAAAAAACGATCGTATTCTTCGCCGCCGCCGCGCTGCTCGCGTTCGCTCCGGCTCCGGCGAGAGCCGACGCGTTGAAATCAATGGCCAAGAAGCTCGTCAAAGGCTTAAGCAAGGAAGGGAACCGCAAAGTGGCGGTTCTCTCTTTTCCGTACCATGACGGTCGCGTCGGTCCCGGATCCACGATCATCCAAGAACGGTTGACGACCTATTTGGCCGAAACCGGGAAGGTTGAAGTCATCGAGAGACGCCTGCTTGAAAAAGTGCTCGGCGAAATGAAGTTGGGCGCTTCCGGGGTCGTCGACGCCGAAACGGCGCAGCGTTTGGGCAAGGTGCTCGGAGCGGGGGCGGTCGTCACGGGAACCCTTCAGGACCTGGCGAAAAACCGGGCCGAGGTGAACGCCCGACTCGTACGAACGGAGACGGCTCGAATCCTCTCCGCCGACATCCGGCGCATCGACCGGAGCTGGACCGGCTCCCCCGCGGATCCGGTCGTCGTGCGTCCGTCCCCGTCCGGCAAGAACGCGTCTCAGATCGCGCTGCTCTTGGATACCAGCAGTTCGATGAACGGGCTTATCGATCAGGCGAGAAATCAATTGTGGAAAATCGTGAACGAATTGGCTGTCGGCGAAGAGAAGGGGGAATCCGCCTCGGTCGAGGTGGCCTTATACGAGTACGGAAACAGCCGGTTGGACGGGCGGACGGGCTATATCCGGAGGGTGGTGGGGTTCACCAAGGACCTTGACGCTGTTTCCGATGCGCTGTTCGCGCTGAGTACCGAGGGCGGCAGCGAGCACGCCGGACAGGTGATCGAGCGAGCCGCGCGCGAGTTGTCGTGGTCCGGCGAGCCGGGAGCGTACAAGGCGATCTTTATCGCGGGAAACGAATCGTTCGCTCAGGGGCCGGTCGACTACCGCGCGGCGCTGCGGTCGGCGAAAGCAAAAGGGATTTTCGTCAACACCGTCTTCTGCGGCTCGCATCAGCGGGGCATCGCGGCCTCCTGGCAGGACGGCGCGGTGTCGGCCGGCGGGGAGTACTTTGCCATCGATCAGGACCGGCCGGTGCTCGCGATGCGCGCTCCGCAAGACGATGAGCTCGAGCGGCTGGGGCGCGAGTTGTCGGACACCTATGTGCCGTTGGGCGCGCACGGAGAGCGGGCCAAGGCCCGTCAGGCCCGGGCCGCCGCAGCCGTGAGAGGGGCTTCCGGGGGCGCGGCGGTCGAGCGCGCGCTTTTTATGGCGAAGCCGCAGTACTCGCAGAGCGCGCAATGGGACGCCGTTTCCGCCGCGCAGAAGGGAGAGGCGTTGGCGGAGGAGGCGCTCCCCGCGGAATTGAAGGCGATGGATAAGGGAGAGCGCGAGCGGGCTCTTAAGAAAAAGGCGGCGGAACGAGAACGTCTGCAGTCCCGGATTCGGGAACTCGACGAGAAGCGTCGGGAGTATCTGGCGGAGAAGACGGCCGCCGCCCCCGCGCCCTCCTTGGGGGCCGCGGTTCTCGACGCGGTCCAGGCGCAGCGCCGGCGTTGAGCGCTTAGAGGGGTTCGTCGTCGACGATTTCGCCGATCATATCGGGATCGTAGTGGCGATCGATCGCCGCGTCGCTAAAGCCCATGCCGCGCAGGCAAAAGCGCACGGCCTGCATCACGAGTCTCTCTCGCGACAATCCGTAATCGACGGCGCTTTTTCCCGGCAGGCGGACAAACAGCAGCGAGGCCGCGAGATGCTGGCAGAGCCACAAGCGAAGCCCGTCGTCGATCGGGATGGGGGCGATGTCGCCCGAGCGCTTCGCGGCGTCCAGCGATTGCAGAAATAGATCGAGGAACTGTTCCTTGAAATTGTCGAGGAACAGGCCCGCGAACTTGCCGTCATCGAGCAGGCTGCTTGCCATTAAACGCGGCAGCGCCAAGTCCTGCTCGATGACGATCCTGTGCATGAGTAAATGGATCATCAGCACCAGCTTCTCGGTCGACGCCGGGATGCTCCTGAACTGATCGAATAGCGGGTCGAGTTCGGGAAGGGCGCAGCTCTTCAACTGGATCTCCTCATAAAGCGAGTCCTTGCTGGGAAAGTGCCGGTATAGAAGGGCTTCCGAGACGCCGGCGGCTTCGGCTAGGTTCTTGGTCGTGGTCCCGTGAAAACCGTTTTTGGCGAAGACGGGGATCACGGCTTCTACGATCGCCGCCCTGCGCTCGTCGGAGCTGAGCCTTTTGCCGCTGGACATACTTGTAAGTTAGTACATACTTATTACAGATGACAAGCTTTTTCTTGTTCCGTGTGCCGTTGTTTGATAGAATCGATTTCCATTTCAAGGGCTTTCCTGATAATGACCGTTCTCCCCGCTTTGCGTTATCCGACGATCGGCTCTTGGTCCTCCGATCCCGAATCCGAAGTTTATCCGCTGGATCGTGTTGTCGATGCGCTGGGGAATTTGGGCAAAATTGTTTCGGTCATCGAAAAAGACGGCGCGCTGTTCGCCGTCACCAACGGGGAGGCCCGGCTCGGCGGGGCGGGGACCCTCGTCGCGGTGTCACCGCCGCTTCCCGCCTCCCGTTTAGGGGACTCGTCGTTTTGCCGCGATCACGGAATTCGGTTCCCCTATGTTTCCGGAGCGATGGCCAACGGAATCGGGTCGGTTGAGATCGCGGTTGAGCTCGCGCGCCGCGGGGCGCTCGGATTTTTCGGAGCGGCCGGTCTTGCGCCCGAGCGCGTCGAGCGGGCGATCGAAAAACTCGACGTCGAACTCGGCGAGCTTCCCTACGGTGTGAATTTGATTCACAGCCCCAACGAACCCGAGCTCGAGGAGGCGTTGGCCGAGCTTCTGCTGCGCAGGAGCGTGCGCATGGTCGAGGCCTCCGCGTACCTCGGCCTCACGCCCGCCATCGTGCGCTATCGTCTGTCCGGAATCCGCCGCGGCGCGCACGGGCGCGTCGTCGCGCCGAATCGCGTCGTCGCGAAGGTATCCCGCGTCGAGGTCGCCGAGCAGTTTTTCTCTCCCGCGCCGGAGCGCATCCTCCGCGAGTTGGTCGCCGCCGGACGACTGACGGCGGAGGAGGCCGCGCTCGCCGCGGAAATCCCCGTGGCCCAGGACGTCACGGCGGAAGCCGATTCGGGCGGGCACACCGACAACCGCTCCCCGCTGACGCTTTGGCCGACGCTGCTTTCCCTTCGCGACCGCCTTCAGGAGAAATACGGCTACGGCGCCGCGCTGCGCGTCGGCGCCGCCGGTGGAATCTCGACGCCCGCCTCCGCGGCCGCCGCGTTCGCGATGGGCGCGGCGTATGTGCTGATCGGTTCGGTCCATCAGGGAACCCGCGAAGCCGGGACCTCCGACGCCGTTCGGGAATTGCTGGCCGGAGCCCGCCAGGCCGACGTGACGATGGCGCCCGCCGCCGACATGTTCGAAATGGGAGTGAAGGTCCAGGTGCTCAAGCGCGGCACGATGTTCGCCATGCGCGGGGCCAAGCTCTACGAACTCTACCGCACCTGTGATTCGCTCGACGCGATCCCGGCGCCGGAGCGCGCGCGCCTCGAGAAGGATCTGTTCCGGGATACGCTTGAAAACGCCTGGGCGTCCACGCGCGCGTTCTTTCAAACGCGCGATCCGTCTCAGATCGAGCGCGCCGAGCGGGACCCGAAGCACAAGATGGCGCTGGTGTTCCGCGCCTACCTCGGGCAAGCATCGCGTTGGGCGAATGCGGGGCTCCCCGAGCGCAAAATCGACTATCAGGTCTGGTGCGGCCCGTCGATGGGAGCCTTCAACGAATGGGTCGCGGGATCACCGCTCGAGGATTGGCGCGCCCGCACCGTCTCCAGGGTCGCCTCCAACCTGCTTTTCGGCGCCGCGGTGGAGACGCGCCTGAACGCGCTGCGCGCGCAGGGCGTTCCTCTGCCCTCCGGCGCCCGCGTGCGCCCCGTCAAAGGGGATGAATTATGGGAGAGACTCGGATGAAAAAGAAGACGACGACCAAGGCCCCTGACGCGATCGCCATCGTGGGAATCGCCTGCCTGTTTCCGAAAGCCGGAGGCCGCGCGGATTTTTGGTCGAACTGCCGGGACGGTGTCGACGCCGTCGGCCCGATTCCATCGACGCATTGGGATCCCGCTGATTTTTTCGACGCCGATCCGAAGCGGCCCGATTTCACCTACGCGAAGCGGGGGGCGTTCCTTTCCCCGGTAGACTTTGACCCGCTCGAATTCGGCTTCGCGCCGAAGGATATCGAGGCGACCGATACCTCCCAATTGCTCGGCATGATGGTCGCCCGCGACGCGCTGCGCGACGCCGGCTACCGCGCTCCCGGCGACACCGCGTGGCCTAAGGAATTGGGTGAGGGCCGGGCGTTCGATCCGAAGAGAACCGGCGTGATTCTCGGCGTGACCGGAGCTCTCGAACTCGTGATTCCGCTCGGGGCGCGGCTCGGCCACCCGCTTTGGAAAAAAGCCATGCTTGCCGCCGGCGTCGATCCGTCCATCGCCGACGACGCGGTCGAGCGGATCTCCGAAGGCTATGTCGGATGGCAGGAGAACTCCTTCCCCGGACTGCTGGGAAACGTCGTCGCCGGACGCATCGCCAATAAGCTGGATCTCGGCGGAACCAATTGCGTCGTCGACGCGGCCTGCGCGAGTTCGCTGGGCGCATTGCATCTCGCGTCGATGGAGCTTGCGACCGGCAAGAGCGAGCTGGTTGTCGCCGGGGGCGTCGATACCTTCAACGACATCTTCATGTACATGTGCTTCAGCAAGACCCCGGCGCTCTCTCCGAGCGGCGACGCGAAGCCGTTCGACGCCGACGGCGACGGCACGACCCTCGGCGAAGGAGTCGGCATGCTCGTCCTTAAGCGTCTCGCCGACGCCGAGCGCGACGGGGATCGGATCCGCGCGGTGATTCGCGGCATCGGCTCCTCCTGCGACGGCCGCGGAACGGCGATTTACGAACCCAGCGCCGAGGGCCAGGTTCGCGCGCTGCGCGACGCGTACGCCCGCTCCGGCGTCTCTCCGACGACCGTCGAGTTGGTCGAGGCGCACGGCACCGGGACGAAGGTCGGCGACGCGATCGAAGCCTCCGCTCTCGGCGAGGTCTACCGCGAGGCCTCCCAGGAAGGGACCTGGTGCGCCCTCGGTTCGCTGAAGTCGATGATCGGCCACGCGAAGGCCGCCGCCGGCGTCGCCGGGGTGATTAAGGCCGCGCTCTCGCTCGAGCGAAAGACCTTGCCTCCGACGCTGAAGGTGCGCCGCCCGAACGCGCAGCTGCAGCCGGGGGCGAGTCCGTTCTACGTGAACACCGCTCCGCGGCCGTGGCTGCCGCGCGAGGCGCATCCGCGCCGAGCGGCGGTCAGCGCGCTCGGCTTCGGCGGGAGCAACTTTCACTGCGTGCTCGAAGAGCATGGCGCCGCGAAGGCGACGCCCGACGAGAACGCGGAGACGACGATCGCCGCGTTCTCGGCCGGCTCGACCGAGGCGCTGCTTCGCACGATCGCGGTGTTCCCGAAAGACGCCGCGTGGAGTTCCCTGCGCGCCGCGGCCGCCGTTTCCCGCGCTGCGTTCGACGCGAAGGCGGCCCAGCGCGTCGTGGTCGTCATCGAGAAAGGAGGCGACGCGGCGCGCGTTCTCGAGAGCGCCGGGAAGCTCGTCGCCGCGAAGCGCGCGAGCAGTCCGGATGGGGCTTACTACGGGTCGGGCGCGCCCGGCAAGCTGGCGTTCCTGTTCCCGGGACAGGGGTCGCAGTCCGTCGGCATGCTGCGCGATCTTGCCTGTCGTTATCCCGAAATGATCGATACGCTCGCCGAGGCCGACGCCGTTTGGACCGATCCGGAAGGGGAAGGCCGCCTAAGCGACCGCGTCTACCCGCATCCGACCTTCACCGCAGAGGCGGCGGAAGCCGACGAGCGCGCGCTGCGCGACACGCGCCGCGCCCAGCCGGCGATCGGCGCGGTCAGTCTTGGTGCCGCGCGCGTGCTCAAGCGTTACGGCGTGAAGCCCGCTCTTGCGGCCGGGCACAGCTACGGCGAACTCACCGCGCTTTGCGCGGCAGGACGCCTCAGCCCGGAGGAATTCTTCCGCCTTTCCGCGCTGCGCGGGAAGTTGATGGCCGACGGCTTGGGCGACAAAGGCTCGATGCTCGCGGTTCAGGCGCCTTTGGACGAGGTTTCTTCCTATATAAAGGAGGGCGGGTTCGACCTGGTTCTCGCCAATAAGAACGCGCCGGCGCAGGGCGTGCTTTCCGGGGCCACCGGAGAGATCGAGCGCGCCGAGGCGTTCTTGCGCGAGAAAGGCGTGCGGGTCAAGCGGCTCCCGGTCTCGGCCGCGTTTCACAGCAAATTGGTTGCGGGCGCTCGCGAGCCGTTCGAAACGGCGCTCGGCGCGGCGCCGTTCAAGAAGTCCGAACTTCCCGTCTACGCGAACGCGAGCGCCGGGGCCTATCCCGACGCCGCGTCGAAAGCGCGCGCGTTGTTGGCCGGACAGCTCGCCTCGCCGGTCGAATTCGTCGCGGAGATCGAGGCGATGTACGCCGCCGGCGCGACCGACTTCCTGGAAGTGGGTCCCGGGGCGCGGTTGACCGGCTTGGTCGGCGCGATTCTCGACGAGAAGCCCCACTCCGCCTGCGCGCTCGACGCGTCCCAGGGCAAACGCTCCGGCGCCGCGGACCTCGCGCGCGCTCTAGCTTGGGCCGCCGCTCGCGGTCACGCGGTGGCGCTCGATGCGTGGGACCCCGAGGCGCCGAAGCCGCCTGAGGGGAAGAAGCGATTTACCGTTTTGATCAGCGGCGCGAATTACCGCGCTCCGCATACGCCGCGACCGCCCGTGAAGGCGAAGCCGCCCGAGCGTCTCATAGCCCCCATGAAGCCCGGCACGGCGGGGCTTCCGCCCCGCCAGGCCGAGCGTCTCATAGCCCCCATGAGGCCCGGCACGGCGGGGCTTCCGCCCCGCCAGGCCGAGCGTCTCATAGCCCCCATGATGCCCGGCACGGCGGGGCTTCCGCCCCGCCAGGAGAAACTTGTCGTGAAACAGGAAACCAATCCTCAATCCGTACCCGCGTTCGCCGCGCCGAATCAGGCGATCGAGGCGCTGCGCCAGATTCAGCAGCAGACCGCCGAGCTGCACGCCAAGTTCCTTGAAGGCCAGGAACGCGCGCTGTTCGCGATGCAGGCGCTCGTCGCCGGACAGCCGCTTCCGGCGATGCCGGTGACGACGTTGCCCGTTCTATCGGCGCCCGCGCCGATCGTTGCCGCGGCGGCGCCCGCTCCCGCCCCGGCGGCTTTCGCCGCTCCGAGGCTTTCCGTTTCCGCTCCGATCCCCGTCGCCGCCAACGGAAACGGGAATCACGGGATGGAAACCTCTCTGCTCGCGATCGTCGCCGACAAAACGGGCTACCCCGCCGAGATGCTGAATCTCGACATGGGTCTCGATTCGGATCTGGGGATAGATTCGATCAAGCGCGTCGAGATTCTTTCGGCGATGCAGGAAAAGTTTCCGAACGCCCCGGCCGTAAAGCCGGATCAGCTCGGGACGATCAAGACGCTGGGTCAGGTCATCGCCCATATGGCGAACGGCAGCGCGGGCGCCGCCGTCTCCGCCAATGGGAACGGAAGCCGGGGCATGGAGGGGGCGCTGATCGCGATCGTCTCTGAAAAAACGGGCTACCCGGCCGAGATGCTCAATCTCGACATGGGCCTCGATTCGGATTTAGGCATCGATTCGATCAAGCGCGTTGAGATTCTTTCGGCGCTTCAGGAGAAGTATCCGAGCGCGCCGACCGTGAGGCCGGATCAACTCGGGACGATCAAGACGCTCGGCCAGGTGATCGCGCATATGTCGAACGGAAACGGCGCCGAGCGTCCCATAGCCCCCATGAAGCCCGGCACCGAGGGGCTTCCGCCCCACCAGAAGGCGTCCGCCGAAGCGGCCGGAGCCCCGCTCAATACGAGCCGGGTGGAGGCTGTCGAGACCGGAAAAAAAACTGAACGGGCGGTTCGCCTCGCGGGCGAAACCGTCCTGATCGTCGCTGAGGGCGACACGCGAGCCGACGCGCTCGCGAAGGCTTTTGCAGCCGAAGGAGGAAAGGCGAAAGTCGTTCCGCCGTCCTTCGACGAATCCTTGGACGGCGTCGCAGGGGTCGTGATCGCGGCCGAAATCGTCGACGCCGCCTTTCTCCGGAACGCGCTTCTCTTTTCCAAACGCTGTGCTGCGGCGCGGCTCCGGTTTTTCTGCACGCTGACCGCGCTCGGCGGCCGCTTCGGATTCGAGAACTTCCGCGGCGACCCGCTCTCGGGCGCGCTCGCGGGACTCGCGAAAACCGCCGCCCGCGAATGGGATGCTGTCCTTTGCAAGGCGATCGACTGCGGCGCGTTCGACGCGGCCGCCGTAGTCGACGAATGTTTGGCGCGCGGTCCGCTCGAGACGGGCCTCGACGGCGCGCGGCGCTTCGCTCTGGTCGAACGATCGTTCGCGCCCGCCCCCAGGGCGGCCCCCGTCTCCCCTGGAGAGTTGGTCGTCGTGACGGGCGGCGCCCGCGGCGTCACCGCCGCCTGCGCCGCCGCCCTCGCCGCGGCGTGGAAGCCGACCATGGTTTTGCTGGGCCGCAGCGAGATTCCGGCGGGCGTCGATCCGTACGCTTCGGCGAACGACGACGCCGCGCTGAAGAAAGCGATCCTGGCTGCCGAAGGCGTGATGTCTCCGAAGGCGCTGCAGGGACGCGTACACGCGGTGCTCGCGCGCCGCGAGATCGAGGCGAGCCTCAAGAAGATCGAAAACTCCGGCGCGACCGCGGTTTACCGCAGTCTCGACGCGCGGGACGCGTCCGCGATGAAAGCCCTGTTTCAGGAACTGAGGTCCGTCTACGGCCCGGTGCGGGGTCTCGTGCACGGCGCGGGAGTTCTGGCCGACCGCTTGATCGCCGACAAGACCGCCGAGCAGTTCGATCAGGTGTTCGGCACGAAGCTTGACGGGGCCGCGGCGCTGTTGGGGGCTCTCGATCCGGGTGAGGCGAAATTCGCCGTCTTTTTCTCTTCGACGACCGCGCGCTTCGGACGAAAGGGCCAGGTCGATTACGCGATGGCCAACGAGGCGCTTAATAAGCTCGCCCGAAGCTGCGGCATTCGCGCCGTATCGTTTAACTGGGGACCGTGGCGCGGCGGAATGGTGACGCCGGCGCTGGAGAAGGTCTTCGAGGCCGAGGGAGTGGGGCTGATCGATGTGTCTTCCGGGGCGAAATTGCTGGTCGACGCGCTCGCGGACCCCGCGTGCCCTTCGGAGTTGGTGGTGTTGGGAGAGGCGCCGATGCCGTTTGCGTTTGAACGAACTGTGGCGCTGGAGGATCATCCGGTCCTCAATTCCCACCGGTTGGCGGGAAAGCCGGTGCTGCCTGCGGCGCTGATGGCCGAATGGCTCGCGCACGCCGCCCTGCACGCGAATCCGGGATTGGGTTTTTCCGCGATTGAGGATTTTCGGGTGCTTAAGGGCGTGGTTTTGGATAAACCGGCGCGGCTGCGCTTTTACGCGGGTAGGATTCGCGATGGGGTTTGCCCGGTGGAAATGCGCTCTTCCGACGGGGCTCCGCGGGCGCGGGCGCGAGTGCTGCTCGGTCATGCAGGCGAAGCGCCGGAAGGGGTCGCTCTGGATTTGGATCGTTCCTCTCTATCCGCGGAACGCATTTACAACGAGCATCTGTTCCACGGCGAACCGATGCGCTTCATCGAATCAGTCGATGGTTTGTCCGACGCGGGAATCGTTTGCCGAGCGCGAACCGCGCCGGTTCCGTCGGAATGGATGAAGAAGCCGCTGCGTTCGCGCTGGATCACAGATCCGGCGGCGATCGATGCCGCGTTTCAGGCGCTGATCGTCTGGTCGCGAGAGCGCAAAGGGATGCCGTGCTTGCCGACGGGGTTCGCGTCCTACAAGCAGTTTCGGGCGGGCTTCCCGAAGGGTGGGGTGATTTTAAGGGCCAAGGTGATCGAGGCTGCGGCCCGGCGCGCGCGCGCCGATGTGGATTTTATCGATGATGCGGGCGCGGTGGTCGCGCGGATGAGCGGCTACGACTGCGTGCTCGACGCCGGTTTGGATGCGGCGTTTAAAAACGGGGCGGCGGTCTAGAATCCGATGCCCCACAGGCAGGAACCTATCGCGATCGTCGGACTTGGAGGCGTCTTTCCCGGCGCCGCAACGCTCGACGCGTTCTGGGAGTTGATCGCCTCCGGCCGCGACTGCGCCTCGGAGCCGCCGAAGGGACGCTGGCTCCGTCCGGTCGACGAGCTCTACGACCCGCGCCCCGCGACGGCGGATAAGATCGTCTCGAAGAAAGCCTGTTTCGTTCAGCATTTCGAATTGGACCGCGCGGGGATCGGCCTCGGAGAGGAATTCCTAAAGAATCTGGATCCGGTGTGTCACTTTGCTCTGCACGCCGCGCGAGACGCGGTCCGGTCTGCGGATCTGCGCGGTACCGATCCGGGACGCATCGGCGTCGTCTTCGGAAACATCGCGCTGCCGACGGACGGTTCTTCGGCGCTCGCCGCTGAAACCTTCGAACACCGGCCGCTTAAGACGCCGCTCAATCGCTTCGTTACGGGGCTGCCCGCCGGTCTCGTCGCGCGCGCGCTCGGCCTGGGCGGCGGGGCCTACACGCTCGACGCCGCCTGCGCCTCTTCCCTTTACGCCCTTAAACTCGCTTGCGACGAGCTCAATGCGCACCGCGCCGACGCGATGCTCGCGGGCGGAGTTTCGCGGCCGGATTCGCTGTACACCCAGATGGGATTTTCTCAATTGCGCGCGCTCTCACCGAACGGAATCTGTTCCCCGTTCGATGCGAAGGGAAACGGATTGGTGGTCGGGGAAGGCGCGGGACTCTTCGTCTTGAAGCGCCTCGATGACGCCTTCAAAAACGGCGACCGGGTGCACGGCGTGATTCGCGGGATCGGACTTTCCAACGACATCGAAGGGAGTCTGCTCGCGCCGAGCGCCGAGGGACAGCTGCGGGCGATGCGGGCGGCGTACGAAGCCGCCGAGTGGCGGCCGGAGCAGGTGGAGCTCATCGAGTGTCATGCGACCGGGACGCCTTTGGGCGACGCGGTGGAGGCGTCGAGCCTGCGCGCGCTGTGGGGTGAAGCCGGATGGAAACCTGGACAGGCGGTGATCGGCGGGGTGAAGTCGAACGTCGGGCACCTTTTGACCGCCGCCGGCGCGGCGGGACTGATGAAGGTGCTGCTCGCGTTCAAGCACAAGTCGCTGCCGCCGACCGCGCATTTCGAGAAACCGGCGCCGGGCGTGGATTTGGAGAGCGGTCCTTTCCGCGTTCTCGCCGAGGCGGAGCCGTGGAAGTCGCGCGGAACCCGCAAGGCCGCTGTGTCGGGCTTCGGTTTCGGGGGGATCAACGCGCATGTGCTGGTCGAGGAGTACGAACCGCCGAGGCGCGGCAAACGCCGCGTGAAGCGCACTGCGAGGCCGCCGAAAAGCGGCGGCGTTCCGGTCGCCGTCGTCGGAATCGGAGCGCAGTTCGGTCCGTGGGATTCGCGCGACGCACTCGAGGAACGTTTTTTCGGTTCGGACGGTGAGAAACCGCGCGCGCCGCGCTGGCGCGGACGCTCCGGGGAGTCCTTCAGGGCTTATCCCATCGACGCGTTCGATCTGCCTCTCGGCCGCTTCCGCGTGCCGCCGAAGGAATTGGAACAGGCGTTGCCGCAGCAGCTGTTGATGCTGAAGACCGCCGCCGCCGCGGTCGATGACGCGGCCTGGGAGGACGGTCCGAAGCTCTCGACCGGAGTCTTCATCGGTTTGGCCCTGGACCTCAACGCGACGAATTTCCACTGCCGCTGGCGGCTGCCGGAGGAAAAGCGCGACGCCTTCGGGCCGGCGCTCAACGCCGACCGGACGCTCGGGGCGCTCGGCGGGATCGTCGCCAGCCGCGTCGCGCGGGAATTCCGCGCGGGCGGAGCGAGCTTCACCGTGCAAAGCGAGGAAAGTTCGGGTCTGACGGCGTTGGAGGCGGCGGTTCGCGCCTTGCAGAGCGGAGCGCTCGACCAGGCGTTGGTCGGGGCCGTGGATTTGGCCTGCGACGCGCGCGCGGTGCTCGGCAGCGACGCCGCGCGCCCGTACTCCAAATCCGGCATGGCCCGACCGTTTCGCGAAGACGCGGATGGAACGATCCCCGGGGAAGGGGCGGCCGCGCTCGCACTGAAGCGCCTCGACGACGCGCTGCGCGACGGGGACAGGGTCTACGCGGTGGTGCGAGGAGTCGGATCGGCCTCGACTCCCGCGGGCGAGGCCCCCGTGCCCGCGTCGGAGACCGTGGCCGAAGCGATGCGGCGCGCCTACTCGGATGCGGCGATCGACCCGAGGACGGTGGGACTTTTCGAAGCGCACGGCAGCGGCGCTCCGGCCGAAGACGCCGCGGAGCGGGCCGGGATCGAACGCTTTCTCGATGGGCGCGTTCCGGCGTGGCGGATTTCGACGACGAAGGATCGCATCGGCCACGCGGGCGCCGCCTCCGGATTGGCGTCGTTCGTGAAGGCCGCGCTGGCTTTGCATAAAGAGGTGCTCCCGGGAGAGTCGGCGAGTTATTGGATGAGAGACCGCCAGTCGGGACCGCGGCGAGCGGCGGTCTCCGCGTTCGGCATCGACGGGGGCTGCGTACACGCGGTGCTCGAGGAGGCGCCGACGAAACCTTCCGGCGCCGGGTTGCGGACCCCTCGCGCGCGATTGTTCGCGGCGCGCGCCGAGTCGGTCGAAGGGCTTCGCGCGCAGTTGGAGAGTCTCTCCCCCGAGCGCGCCGTCGGACGAGGGCCGCGTTCTTTGGCTGTCGTCGCCATCGACGCGGTGGAGGCGCGCCGATCGGCGGCGGCGCTGTTGGAGCGCGCCGGGCGCGAACCGGAACGCGCGCACGGACGCGCAGGCGAGCGAGCGCTGTACCGCCCCGCGCCTCTGGAATCCGGCTTCAAGACGGCGTTCGTGTTTCCGGGGTTGGGAAACGCGTTTCACGGGATGGGGCGGGACCTAGCGCTGGCTTGGCCCGAGCCTCTGCGCCGCCAGGACGCCGAGAATGAATTTTTGGCTTCGCAGTACCGCGCCGGAATTTTTTGGGGGGAGCGTCCGGAAGCCTTCTCCCCCCGCGACGCGATATACGGCCAGGTATGTCTGGGCGCCTTCACCGCCGATTTGATGCGCGGGTTCGGGCTTCCCTGCGATCAAGCCGTGGGCTTAAGCCTCGGGGAGTCGGCGGCGTTGTTCGCGCTCGGCGCGTGGAAGGACCGCGACGAGATGCTCCGGCGTCTGGAAAAGTCGACCTTGTTCACGCGGGAGCTGACCGGAGAATGCCGCTCGGCGCGGACGCGCTGGAAGCTTCCCAAAGGCGAGCCGCTTGAATGGGTCGCGGCCGTGGTGGACGCGTCCAAGGATTCGGTCGACGCGGCGCTGAAAAACCGGGAGCGGGTCTACCGGTTGATCGTGAACACGCCGCACGAGACGGTAATCGGCGGGGAGCGCGGGGCAGTGGAGGCGCTCGTACGCGAGATGGGGGCCCGCTCCATGCCGGTCGACGGTGCAACCACGTTGCATTGCGAAGCGGCGGAGCCGGTCAAGGACGCGTACCGGGAACTCCATCTGTTCCCGGTCGAAGCGCCCGAGGGGGTCTCGTTTTACAGCGGCGCGACCGGGGAGGCGTACGCTCCGAACCGGGAATCCGCGGCCGACGCGATCCTCGCTCAGGCGCTCGGCCCCGTCGATTTTCCTAAAACCGTCGAGTCAGCCTATCGCGACGGCGCGCGATTGTTCATCGAGATGGGACCGGGGGCGTCCTGTACGCGGATGATCGGGGGCATTCTCGGGGACCGGGTCCACGAAGCGGCCGCCGTCTGTCCGCGCGGCGAGTCCGCGGTGTCGGCGACGCTGCGCGCGTTGGCCGCGGCGTTCGTTTCCGGAAAGGAATTGGATTTCGCGGCGGTGAACGGACCTTTCGAACAGCCCAGGCCCGAGCGGCCGGCGATGCGCATTCCGGTGGAGTACCGCCCGGACCCCGATCCGTCTCCGGCGCCAGTCGTTTCGGGGCGCGCGCCGAGGCCGGTTCCCGTCGCTTCGCCCGCTTCCGTCGCGCCGGCGCCGGTGAACTGGTTCGTGGAGGCGCGGCGCAAGACGGCGGACGCGCACGCGGCGTACATGAAATTTGCGGATGCGGCGCGGACGGCCTTGGTTGCCGTTGCCGTCCCGGGCGTCGAACGCGATCCGAACGCGGTGCCCCGGGCACTTACCAAGGAGCAATGCTTTGAGATCGCGATGGGAAAGATCGGCGCGGTTTTGGGACCGTCCTTCGCGCACGCCGACTCGTATCCGACCCGCGTCCGCCTTCCGGACGCCCCGCTGCAGTTGGTGGACCGGATCACCTTGATTGAAGGCGAACCGCATTCCATGGGCTCGGGCCGCGTCGTCACCGAGCACGACATCGAGAGCGGCGCCTGGTATTTGGACGGAGGTCGGATTCCCGTCTGCATCGCGGTGGAAGCGGGACAGGCGGATCTGTTTTTATCGGGTTTTTTGGGAGTCGACGCCGTCACGAAAGGGAAAGCCGTTTACCGGCTCCTCGACGCCGAAGTGAGCTTTCACCGTCCCCTGCCGGGACCCGGCTCCACGATCGTCTACGACATCCGCATCCTTCGCTTCTTCCGTCAGGGGGAGACGCATTTGTTCCGCTTCGAGTTCGACGCGACGGTCGACGGGGAATTGCTGCTGACGATGCGAAAGGGCGTCGCGGGTTTCTTCACGCAGGAGGAACTCGACGGCGGAAAAGGAATCGTTCACACCCGATTGGACCTTCGGGAGATGCCGGGAAAGGTGACCGGCGGTTTCGCGCCGCTCGCGCCGCTCGACGGCGTCGAGATTTACGACGACGCGCGGGTCGACGAGATTCGGCGCGGCCGGATGTTTCCGGAGCTCCCTCTGCGCGACCCGGTCGGACTTCCGGATGGGCGCATGAAATTGATCGACCGGGTGACGCGCTTCGACCCGACGGGCGGCCGCTTCGGGCTGGGACAGCTGCGCGCCGAAGCCGACATTCATCCGGACGATTGGTTCTTGACCTGTCACTTCGTCGACGATCAGGTGATGCCCGGTACGTTGATGTACGAGTGCTGTCTGCACGCTTTTCGCACGATGCTGCTGCGCTTCGGTTGGGTCGCCGAGAAGGACTCGGTCGTTTACGAGCCGATCCCCGGCGCGGCGAGCGTGCTCAAGTGCCGGGGCCAGGTGATCGCGTCGACGAAGACCGCCGCCTACGAGATTTCGCTTAAGGAAATCGGCTATCAGGACGACGGAACGCCGTACGCGATCGCGGACGCACTGATGTTCGCCGACGGGCGCCCCGTCGTGGAGATGCTCAATATGTCGGTGCGGCTCTCGGGAACCCATAAGACGGATCTGGAGCGGCTATGGGACCGTTCGGAGCCGGCGGCGCTGTTCGATGACGCGTCGATCACCGCCTTCGCGATCGGCAAGCCGTCGGAGGCGTTCGGCGAGCGGTATAAGATTTTTGATTCCGAGCGCGTGATCGCGCGTTTGCCGGGTGCGCCTTACAAGTTCCTCAACCGGATCACGCGCATCGAGAAGGCTCGTCCGTGGGTGCTGGAGGCCGGAGCGGTGATCGACGCGGAATACGATGTGCCTTCCTCCGAATGGTACTTCGACGCGGACCGCCAGCCTGTGATGCCTTTCGCGGTGCTGCTGGAGGCCGCCTTGCAGCCTTGCGGCTGGCTCGCGGCGTATCTGGGCTCCGCGCTGACTTCCGGCGAGGATCTTTCCTTTAGAAACCTCGGCGGCGAGGCGGTTCAGCTTCAAGCGGTGACGCCGGGGATGGGGACGCTGAGGACGACGGTGACGCTGACCGGCGTTTCCAATTCGGGCGGGATGATCATCCAGCACTATTCCTATAAGATGCTGTGCCGCCAAGAGACGGTCTATGAAGGAACGACCTACTTCGGCTTTTTCTCGAAGGGCGCGCTCGCCGACCAAATCGGAATCCGCGACGCCGCGCTCTACGAACCCGATGCGGCCGAAACCGCGCGCGCCCGGTCGTTCGACGTTCCTCGCGAGGCGCCGATGCCCGATGATCGTTGGCGCATGGTCGAGCGCGTCACCTGCTTCGTCCCCGACGGCGGGCCGAAGGGGCTGGGTTTTATCGAGGGCACCGCCGCCGTGAATCCCGAGGCCTGGTTCTTCAAGGCGCATTTCCATCAGGATCCCGTGTGGCCGGGTTCGCTCGGGTTGGAGTCCTTTTTGCAGCTGCTCAAAACCGTCGCGCTCGAGCGTTGGGGAGCGGCGGCCTGCGCCCGCTTCGAAAGTCTCGCGCTCGGTGAGAAGCACCGGTGGATCTATCGCGGCCAGATTCTTCCGGCCGACTCGCAAGTGACGGTGCAGGCGGTCGTCACGGAAATCGACGAGGAACTTCGGCGAATCCGGGCCGACGGCTTCCTCAGCGTCGACGGCCGCGTGATTTACCAAATGGTGGATTTCACGATTCGGGCCGCGGGGGCGGACGCGTGAGATACAGAAAGGTGAGGCTCGACGCGATCGGCTACGAACTCGGGCCGGTGGTCGTGAGTTCCGCGGAGATTGAGGAGCGTCTCGCGCCGGCGTACGCGTCTTTGCATATCCCCTCCGGCCAACTGGAGAGCCTGACGGGCATCGTCGAGCGGCGCTGGTGGGAGGAAGGGGCCCCGCTTTCGAAGGGCGCGGCGGCGGCGGCCAAGAAGGCGCTTGCCCGCGCGGGCGTCGAACCGGAAGCGATCGGGAGCCTGATCTACGCGGGCGTTTGCCGCGAACAGTTCGAACCCGCCACGGCCTGCGCCGTCGCCTCCGAGATCGGCGTGCGCGACAACGCGCTCATCTACGATTTAAGCAACGCCTGTCTCGGCGTGCTCAACGGGATTTTGGAGACCGCCAACCGCATCGAGCTGGGACAAATCCGCGCGGGACTCGTCGTCTCCTGCGAATCGTCCAGGGAGATCAACGAGATCGCCATCGAGAAGCTGCTCTCCTCTAGAAACATGGACCTGTTCAAAACCTCGCTGGCCACCTTCACCGGCGGCTCCGGCGCGGTCGCCGTCGTGCTGAGCGACGGGTCCTTCGGGGCGCGCGGGCGTTCGCTTCGCGGGGGCGTGTCGCTTGCCGCGCCGGAGCATCATCGGTTGTGTACCTGGGGCCTTTCCAAGGGAGCGGGCGGACGGGACATGCACCGGGAATTCATGGCGACCGATTCGGTCTCCGTGCTCGAACACGGCGTGTCGCTGGGGATTAGAACCTGGGACGCGTTCTTGAATAAATTGGAGTGGAGCGCTTCGGCGGTGGACCGGGTGATCTGTCATCAGGTCGGTTCCGGACACAAGGACGCGATCCTGAAGACCTTGGGGGTCTCCGAGGAGAAGGATTTTTCGACCTACTCGTTTTTGGGAAACATCGGGACCGTCAGCCTTCCGATGACCGCGGCGCTCGCCGAGGAGCGCGGGTTTCTAAGGGAAGGCGACCGCGTCGGGTTTCTTGGAATCGGAAGCGGTCTAAACTGCATGATGCTGGGGTGGGAATGGTGATTTTGAAACAGCGGGCCTGGCGGGGCGGAAGCCCCGCCGTGCAGGGCCTCATGGGGGTTATGGGACGCCCTGCCGTAAAGGCGCAGTATCCGTTCGCGTCGAATTATCTCGACCAGCGGGGATTTCGTCAGCACTACCTCGACGAAGGTTCCGGCCGGCCCGTGGTGATGGTCCACGGAAACCCGACGTGGTCGTTTTACTACCGAAAGCTCGCCGCGGAACTTCGGCGGGATCATCGGGTGATCGTTCCCGACCACATCGGCTGCGGTCTTTCCGAGAAGCCTGCGGTCGGCGACTATCCGTATACCCTGGAGCGCCGCGTCGACGATTTGGACCGTCTGCTCAAACACGCGGGAGTCGGCGACGACGTTTCTTTGGTCGTTCACGATTGGGGCGGAATGATCGCCATGGCGTGGGCGCGGCGGCATCCCGAGAAGGTCAAGCGCTTGGTGATCCTTAATACTGCGGCGTTTCATCCGCCCGAAGGGAAGGCGGTGCCGTGGCAGCTGAAATTAGCACGGACGCCGCTTGGAACCGTGCTCGTGCGAGGATTCAACGCCTTCTGCCGGGGAGCCGCGTCGGATTGCGTGACCCGCAGGCCGCTGGCGCCGGATGTAAGAGACGCCTATTTGGCGCCGTATGACAGTTGGAGCAATCGGGCGGCGGTTCTGCGATTCGTCCAGGACATCCCGTTGCGGCCGGAGGACCCCGGATACGATCTGATTTCAAAGACGGCCGAGGGACTGGGTCGCTTTCGGGAGACTCCGGCGATGATTTGCTGGGGCATGCGGGACTTCGTCTTCGACGTCGACTATCTCGTCGAATGGGAGCGCCGGCTGCCGAAAGCCGCCGTTCACCGATTTCCCGATTGCGGACACTATGTATTGGAAGACGCCTCCGAAGAAATTCTCGAACTGGTCCGCGGATTTTTCGCGGCGAACCCGCTTGATTAATCCGATGCTCGACACGTTCGTCAATATCGCGTCGCACCTTCCCCGGATGGCGCGGGAGCAGCCCGACGCGCTCGCCGTCGCCTGCCCCGCCGGCCGCGACGCGTCCGGACGCTACCGGTGGATCCGCTTAAGCTTCCGAGCGCTGGATGAAGAAAGCAGCCGTCTCGCGCGCGGACTCGCCGAAGCCGGCATCGGCCGAGGGGTGCGAACCGTGTTGATGGTGCCTCCTTCGCCCGAGTTTTTCTCTCTGACCTTCGCGTTGTTTAAGGCGGGCTCGGTCCCGGTTCTTGTCGACCCCGGAATGGGGATCTCGAATTTGAAGTCTTGCCTGGATGAAGCCGAGCCTGAGGCGTTTATCGGCGTTTCGAAAGCTCACGCCGCGCGGATCGCGCTGGGCTGGGCCAAGCGAACCTTGCGGACGACGGTGACCGTCGGTCGGCGCTGGTTCTGGGGGGGGCGATCCCTGGCGGACCTGCGCTCCTCAGACGGTTCCGAGTACCTGGTCAAGACTCGTCCGGAAGAGACTGCGGCGATTCTCTTCACGAGCGGGTCCACGGGAACGCCCAAGGGCGTCGTGTACAGTCACTCGATTTTCGACTCCCAGGTGCGCATGCTCAAGCAAATGTACGGCATCCGCCCCGGCGAAATCGACGTGCCGACCTTCCCGTTGTTCGCGTTGTTTGGTCCCGCGTTGGGGACTTCGGCGGTCGTTCCGGAGATGGATTTCACCCGGCCCGGTTCGGTCGATCCCCGCAACATCGTCGACGCGATCCGGGAATTCAGCGCGACCCAGATGTTCGGCTCCCCCGCGCTGCTCGACCAAGTCGGCCGCTGGCTGCATGAACAGGGCGAGAGCATCCCGACGATGCGTCGCATGATCTCGGCGGGGGCGCCGGTGTCGCCGGCCGTGCTCGCACGATTTGAAGGCCGCCTGGCGTCCGGCGCAGAAATTCACACGCCCTACGGAGCGACCGAGTGCCTTCCGGTGGCGACGATCGGCAGCCGCGAAATCCTGCGCGAGACGCGGGTCGGCACCGAAGAGGGTCTCGGCGTCTGCGTCGGCCGCCCGGTCGCGGAGATGACGGTCAAGATCATCACGATCACGGACGGCCCGATCGCGGATTGGGACGACTCCCTCGAAGCGCCGGCGGGCGTCGTCGGAGAAATCGTCGTCCAGGGACCGGTCGCGACGCGGCGCTATTTCAACCGAGATCGATCGACCGCGCTCGCGAAAATCGAGGAACCGCAGACCGGATTGTTTTATCACCGCATGGGGGATCTCGGGTATTTCGATCAAAGCGGGCGATTGTGGTTTTGCGGGCGCAAGGCGCATCGCGTCGACACCGGCGCGGGTACCCTGTTCACCGTTCCGTGCGAAGGGGTGTTCAACACGATTAAGGGGGTCGCCCGCACCGCGCTGGTCGGGGTCGGCAACGGCGTCAAGAAGCCCGTGCTGTGCGTCGAGTTGGAGCCGCAGGCCAAGGGGTGGCCGAAGCCGCGTCTGATTCAGGAACTCCGGGAGCGGGGAGCCAAATACGCGCACACGAAAGGCATCGAGACCTTCCTCTTCCATGACTCCTTCCCGGTAGACATTCGGCACAACGCGAAGATATTCCGGGAAAAGCTAGCCCGCTGGGCCGAGCGGCGGCTTTGAACGTCCTCGTCACCGGCGGCGGCGGGTTTTTAGGGAAAGCCCTCTGCCGCAAACTCGTTGAGCGGGGCGACCGCGTGCGCAGTCTGTCGCGCGCGGACTACCCGGAACTGCGGGAGATGGGCGTGGAAACCTTCCGGGCGGATCTCTCCGACCCGAAACTGCTCGAGGCCGTGCGGGGCTGCGACGCGGTTTATCACGCTGCGGCGAAGGCGGGCCTGTGGGGTCCGCACGCGGAATTCTTTCGGGCGAACGTAAGCGGGACCGCGAGCGTGATCGACGCGTGTCTGGTCGAAGGCGTCCCGAAATTGATTTACACGAGTTCCCCGTCGGTCGTGTTCGGAGCCTCGGGGCAGGAGGGCGTCGATGAAAGCCTCGGCTATCCGGAGTCCTTCTTGGCCTCTTACCCCGAGACGAAGGCCGAGGCGGAACAACTCGCGCTGGCGGCGAACTCCGAGCGTCTCGCGGTGGTCGCGCTGCGCCCGCATCTGATCTGGGGTCCCGGCGACAATCACATCCTCCCGCGGCTGGTCGCCCGTCGTCGCGCCGGAAGGCTGCGGCGGGTCGGTCGGGGAAATCCGCTTGTGGATTCCGTCTTCGTCGACAACGCGGCCGACGCGCATCTGCTCGCCTGCGACCGCCTGCCGGCGCTCGGGGGAAAGGTCTACTTCCTCTCCAACGGAGAGCCGATGCCGTTGTGGGATCTGATCGACGGGATTCTTGACGCCGCAGGCCTTCCTCCCGTGGAGGGGACGATTCCCGCGCCGTTGGCGTACGGGCTCGGAGCGGCGCTGGAGGCGGTGTACGGCCTGTTCGGAATTCGATCCGAGCCGCCGATGACGCGCTTTCTCGCCAAGGAACTTTCGACGCCGCATTGGTTCGACATCGGGGCGGCGAAGCGGGATCTCGGCTACGCGCCGAAGGTGTCGATCGCGCAGGGTCTGCGGCTGCTGGCCGAGAGCCTACAGGGAAGGACGCGGGTCCTTGATTGAAGCTCCCAGATAGATAAAACTTAAAAGCTCATGCGATTTAAAGCGCTTTCCCTTGCGTTTCTGTTGGCGTCCCCGGCGGGGTCCGCGGATCGCCAGGTCGGGGACACGACGAATACTTCCGGGATCGGCTACGAGGGAACGCAGCGGCTCAACTATGTCCCCGGAGTCTACACCGACAAGCGCGAGGAGGACGATCCCGATTTCACGCGGGATCCCGACCGCGACGATTTAATCTCGTTGGTGAAGCATGTCGCGGACCTGATCGCCGACCGCAACCTTCCGCAGGATTCCCTGCCCGGCATGGACCTGTTCATGGACAACCTGCAGGAGGAAATGAAGGACGGCACCGATCTTCCGCGTTACGAGATCTTGATGAACGCGGACAGCGCGCGCGGCGTCATGGCCGCCGGCTACGACGAACTGCGCTTCGGCCTGGTTCCCATGATCGTCGCGTACGAAAAACTCAAGACGATCGACAAGGGACTCAAGCCGGTCGTCCAAAAAAATACCGCCGAGGACGCCCCCGCGATCGAGGAAGCGTCTCAGACCCTGAAGCCCGCGGCGCAGGCGATTCAGACCGACCCGCCTTCGGCGCAGGGCGCCCCGGCCGACGCGTCCGCGGTGAAGAAAATTCAAGACCAAAGCCGCGATTTGAAGCCGCTCAAGCCGCTTTCGGAGCAGGCGAAGGAAAAGCTCAAGGACGCCAAGCAGCGGATCGCCGCCGTCGAAGCGCTGGTGCCGGTTCTCGAGCAGTACGGTCAGAAAGCCGGCGATTTGGAAAACAAGTCGCAAAACAGTCTCGCCGACAGCCGGACCAGCGGCGGAACGCGGGACGTCGGCCGTCAGATGACTTCCAAGAAGGTGATCGAAAACGCGGCGAAGTGGATGAAAAAGGCGGTGGAGAAGGCGAAGAAGGTCCATAAGGAGCTCGAAGAACTCGCCGAGCCGAAGGAGGGTCTCCCGAAGGCGCTCGGGGCGGCGGAAGCGGCTTCGGCGGCGGCGATGGGGGCGAAGGAGGCGCTGGAGCAGAGCGAGCAGGCGATCAACCAATCGATGAAGCAGGTGGACGGACCGATTCACGCCGCCTGGGAAGCCGCGCAGGAGGAGTCGGAGAAGCAAAAGCAGGTAGCCAAGGCGCAGGAAGAGAAGGATAAGGCCGAGAAATCCGCAGAGAGCGGTGAGAAGGCCGCCCAAAAAGCGAAGAAGGCGTCCGCCGATTTGAAGAAGGCCTCGAAAAAAACCGCGGACAAGCTCGCGAAGCTGCGCGAGAAGTTCGGCAACCCGGATGACGCCGATCAGCTCTCCAATCTTCCGCCGATGCCGATTCGAGTCGAACAGCCTAAGGCGGTCGAGCCGACGGGGGGGCGCTATCGGTCCAATCAGAATACGCGCTCGAAAAAACTCACCTATCCCCGGGACTTAAGCCGCAACGTCGCGGACGTGATCTGCGACAACTACGGCGAGCGGGACTGCCGGGATCCCGGAGGCAGCACGATCGGCCGAACCGCCGAGGACCGCTCCGGGTTGACCGGAGAGTTTGCCGGCGCCCGCGCGCCCGGGAGAGCGCCGACGGCCGCGGCGGACGTCTCCGTCGAGAGCGAGCGCCCCGGCGAGGGGCTTGTCGCCTCCGCCCGCGGCATCGCCCGGGTCGCGGCCGGGAGTTGGCAGCACGCGTGGACGACGGGAAAGCAGACTCTCGCCGGCGGTGAGCGCAGCCCCGGCGCCGTGCCCGGGGCGCCGCCTCCGGAACGGCTCGCCGCGATTCGGCCCGCTCTGGTGACCGCGAAGAATGCCGAGGCTCTCGTCGAGCTCGAGCCGGAGCGCGCGCTGCGCATGGCCGGCGAATCGCTCGCACAGATGGCCGTCAACCCGTACGCGCACTTCGTTCAGGCGAAGGCCTACTTGCAGTTGCGGCGTTTTGAAGAAGCGTTGGGAGCGGTCGAAGCGGCGATAACGGCCGATGGGGGACGCTCGGCTCTCTTGCTGCGCACGAAGGCGGAAATCCTGAACAGACTGGGGCGCTATGAAGAGGCCGTGAAGGCCGCGCAGGCGGCGATCCGCGCCGAGAAAGAAGATGCGCACGGCTACGCACAGGCCTCGTGGGGATTCGCGGGCATGCGCGAATACGCGCGGTCGCTGGCGATGATGGAGCGCGCGTCGTTTTTCGACTCGAACTACCAGCCGATGCTGGAGGCGATGAAGGCGCTGCGCGAGCGCGGAGGCATGCTGGCCTTGTTCGAGGGGGAGAAGGGAGCGGTGCAGGCGGCCCAGGGGGCGAGGTCCGCCTTTTTCACCTTCGTCAAAGAGGGGCGGGAATCGTACTACCTCGCCTTCGCCGTCGCAGTGTGTTTGGTAGCGCTGGGCCTCGGCGGCATTCTCTACGACTTAAACAAGGACCGCCTGCGGCGCTGGTTCGAGCGGCTGCGCTAGCGCTTTTCGTCTTCCGGTTTTCTCAGAAAGGCTTTGCTGCGGTGGGCGCTTTCGCGTTCGGCGAACGAGATGCGCGTCGGAGAGAGCCGCGGCCTTTCGGCGGCGGGCCGGGCCGCGGGCCGCGGCTCCGGGAAAAAATAGGATTCGGGCTCAGCTTCGGGTTGTTTCTCCAGCGGACGGGGCGCCGGCGCGGGCGCGACCGCGCGTCGGTAGAGATCGCGTTCGTCCCAGACGATATCCGGGTCGGCCGGCGGGCGGTTGTCCTCGCCGTCCTTAAGCGGACGCACCGAATCCCGCCAAAGTCCGTCCATCGCCGCGGAACTTCCCACCGCCGCGACTACCGGATTGCGATCGGCATGCCAGCCGCGCTGGCGCAACACGAAGAAGGAGAGGGCGAGTACGGCGAGGATCAGCAGGAAGTCCTGTTCGTCCGGAAAGGAGCGGGTGCGGAGGCGTCGCATGGTCATGGGATAGGTCCGCAGGGTGGGTTTGGCAAGGGACCGGGCGGTAAATGTTCGGTAAATCGGTCAGGGCGTGCGGATTTGTCTTAGGGCGCCGCGAAAGCGCTCGTCGTTGAGCAGTTTTTCCAAAGCGTCCTGTAGGGCGCGCTCGACCGAGGGGGCCAGCGGGTTGGGCGGCACGGGTTCCACCGAGCGCCAATCGCCGGGACGCTCATAGATCCGCTTCGAAAAGCTCCCCTCCACGGAAATCGGTGCATCCGTCAGGGCTCGTCCCGCCGCGTCGCGCAGATGAACGCGCAGCGCGCATTCGGCGCGGTAGTTCACGAACGAGGCGCTCACCCGGCAGCGCTCGATTTCCCCCGATACGATCACCTCGGCATCGCGTCGCTGTCCCAACTCCTCCGCGCGGATGAGCCGGACGGAGGGCCAGCGCTTCAGCCCATTCTCCAACCCGCGCAGGATCAGCCCGCGGATTTCACGCGGCTGCGCGAGTCGGCCTTTTGGGGTTTCGGCGTCCTTAGACCAGATCCGGTCCACGCCCGGGTGCTTGATTTTGCGCCGGTCGGAGAATGGAAGCACCGCGATCTTAAGAGGACGCGCGAGTTCCAACGGGTCGCTCTCGGGGCGGATTTCGTAGGTTCCCAGTTGGGGAGTCGTGAACGGTTTGGGCGTTGCGACCGCAACGCTGCTTCCCAGCGGCGATTGGCAGGCGCAAAGAAGGAGGACGCCGAGAACGACTCCTACTCGCATCGGATTTCCTCGGAGACCGAAACGATCTCCTCTGCGTATTGAGCGGAGTGTCCCAGTACGGGGCGCTCGCGAACATCCGCGAGCCGTTCGCATACCCACGCGGCCGCCGATTTTAAGTCGCGAAACGGCCGCGGCCGGAGCAGGCGCTTGTAAGGCGCGCCGTCGGCGTCGAAGGCTTCGACGTCGGTGAGTCGCAGCCGGATCGGAGCGTCGGCGTCGCTTTGCGCTCCCCAAACGAGCCACGGCCCCTTGAGGCCGTCCCCTTTCGGAAAAATCCCGCGCCGCGGGGGGCGCATGGTTTCGGCGAATCGCCGCTGCTGGGCTATGCGGCGCGCTTCCCGGGCGCGGCGGCGCTTCCAGTCCTCGAGATCGCGCGCGAGATGGCGTTTTCGTTCGGCCTCATAAGCGAGTTCCTCGGCCGCAATTTCCCCGGCGACGCGCGGGGCGTCGGCGAGATCCCGCGCGAGCGCGTCCCCGGCCGTCCGTTCGCAGGTCCCCGCGACAAAGACCAGTTCGTCGATACGGGAGTCGAACGCCGCGCCGAGCCCGACGATCTCTTCCAGGGTGTTCTCCGGCCGCCGGGGGCAGCGCGCGGCTTCGAGCCTCGCGTCGATGCGGGCGATCGGGGAGTCGACCGCCTGCCGGCGCCACGCGTCGAGGTCCCGTTCGGGTCCCGGTTCGGGAACCGCGGCGCCTGTGAGCCGCGCGATTTCATCTCGGCTGACGCGCTCGGCGTCGCGCCGCTGAAGCGCTTCCGTGAACAGCATCCCGATCGAAGCGGCTTGCTCGCGCAGGTAGGCGGTTTTCTCCGCGGACCAAGGGGCGAGTTCCTCCTTAAGCGCAAGTTCGAGTTCGTCGACCCGGGCGAAGAGGATTCCAGCGTCCTTCAATTGCTTGATCGCTTCGGTCGAATAGGCGCGTCCGAATTCAAGTTCCCGGTGGGCGGCGCGCGCGGCGTAGGCGCCGCAGGCGCCGGCCGAGACGGAGTGCGCGCTTTTGAGGCGGGCGGCCGCATCGGATTGAAGCGAGCGCAAGGCCGCCGCCGCCCGGTCGACCGCTTCGGCCGCCGCGGTCTTTTCCCGGCACAGGACGCCGCCGCGGATTTCGAGCGCGTCGAGTTCATCTTCGAGGCCGCCGCGCTCGCGGTTAAACAGCGCGATACGCCGCTCGATTTCCGTATGCAGGGCGTCCCGCTTTTCGCGGGCCGCGGCATAATCGAGCAGCATCCCCGACGCGTCGGCCGCGAAGGCGGCGCGCGGACCTAGCGCGAGCGCGAAAATGAGCGCGAGGGGCGTCACGCCCCTATTATAGATCAGGCGGCGACCGCGTCGGGTTTCGGATCGTCCTCGGCCGAGGGGGCTTTCCAGCAGAACACCTTGCAGCCGTCCACGACCTTCTCCACCGGAGCGAACTTGAACTCGACGGCGCGGTCCCCAAGGGCCTCCGCGCTGATGAAGATCGAGTCGGCGGGCGCGTACTTCTGCATGTGGCCCGTGATGTCGATCACGCGGTCGGACATCTCCTCCATCGGGATGTCCTCGTCATAGAGCACGCGCCCGGCGTTGATGCCGGCGCGCAGGCGGAAATCCATTTTCATCGCCTTGATCTCGCGGTTGAAGGTCTCGAGCCCGGAGAGAACGTCCTGGCCGGCCTTGATCGCGGCCTCGACGGTCGAAAAGCAGATCATCTGACCGTCGGGCGTCCAGGCGAGCTTCAGGTAGCCGTGCTTTTGAAGCGCGCTCATGACGTGCTTTTTGTATTGGCGGAAGTCGCGGGCGGCGATGGCCGGATCTTCTCCCTGCTTCATGCCTGTGGAGTTGACGACGTCCATCGCCAAAAAGGCGAGATTGCGTTTTTGCTCGTCGAGTGATTTCTTGGTTTGGGCGAGGAGCTCCATCAGTTCCTCGCGCTTGCTTGCGGCGCTTTCGTCCGTAGCGGCTTTCTCGGCTTCGGCGGCCTCGCGCTTGGCGGCTTCGAGGGCCTGTTTATCGGGGGAGGCGTCCCGGACAAGGGCTTCGGCCCCGCGTTCGGCGCGTTCTCTCGCGCTCCGCTCTTGGGAGGCGCGCTGCGCGGCGGCGATGGCGTCTCGCTGGACCTTATAGAGAGCCTCCTGCTCTTTGCGGATCTTCTCGCGCTCGGCGTCGCGCGCGGCGGCTTGGGCCTCGAGCATCGCGAGCTCCGCCTTAAGCTTCTTTTGTTTGTCGAGTTTTTGTTTGACCGCGTTCTTTTTCTCGATTTCGGTTTTGCGCTTCATCGAGAGAACTTCGCGCTGCTCGAAGTTGCGGTCGCGATAGAACTCGATGACGACGAGTGTGAGAAACAGCGTTGTGATGTAAATCCATGGGGCGGCGTCGAATCCTTCGAACTTAAAGGGGAGGTTCGCGTGCATCCACTTCATCAAGGGGGCGCGCAGTTTCGCATCGAATAAAACTACCTTCTTGAGGGCCGAGTAGGTCTCGAAATGGGGGATCAGAGAAATGCCGACCCCGGCGAAAAACAGGCCGATGCCCGCGATGAGGACCTTGGACAAAAGCATCGAGGCGATATCCAGCGTCCGCAGAATGATTTTTCTTATCCAGTACCCCATACGGCCTCCTTCTCGGCAAAAGCCCGGGGTTTTTACTTCCTTCCACTAATAAACCCGAGCGTTCGTGAGGCATTATACCTAATTCGTCGGCTGGCGTGCCGGACTTTAAGGTGTTATCCTCGGCAGTATGGCGGTTCTCTTATCGCTGCTGTTAGCATGGGCGCCCGGGGCGGGGGCCGCGCCGTATGCGCAAGAGGTCGCCTTCTACGAATCCTTGGTGGAAAAGGGGCAGTGGAACGAGCGGATTTACGCGATCCATCAGCTCGGCCAAAAAGGAGTCTACGGTCAAGAAGGCATTAAAAAGGCGGCGCAGGATCCCGATTGGCAGGTGCGCTTGACCGCGGTTCATTGGCTCGGGAGAACAGGCTTCGGCGACCGCGTTATTTTCGAACGCATCGCCCGAAAGGAAGCCTGTCCCTGGGTTCGCCTCGCGGCGCTCCATTGGTTGGGCCGGGCGGGAGGTGAGAGTCCGCCGAGCAGCGCGGGACGCATTCGGGAGGACAGCGGGGCCTGCCGAACCTGGTCTTGGTCCGCGGCCGAGAAAAAGGGGGGACGCATCGCTTCGCGCTCGGAGACGACGGGGGCGACGGCGGTAGATGATAAAGGATGCCAGTACATCCACTACCGTAAAAAACGAGGCGAGATCTGTCCGAAGCGGACCTTCCTGCGCGGGATCGGAATGCCGCCCTACAACGCGAAGATTCTAAAGGGGCGCGGGGGGGACGCCGGGGTCGCGCTGTGCTGTCCCGGAAATCCGGAAACGGGACCGGTCACCGCGGCGACCGGGCGGCCGATTCAGGTGGAATGCCGCTTGGTGCCCGAAGAATGCCCGGCGGAATGGTCCTTGCTGGAACCGACGGCGGCTCGCCCGTGGGAGAACCGGGATTTCAAGTACCGCCGGACGGACCGTCACCGGCAAGGGGATTTGAATTGGGTACAGTGCTGTCGGCCGCATCCGGTCGATCCTAAGGCGCTTCCCAAGGCGGTCGCCGTCGCGGCACCGACGGCTCCGGCACGCAGGCGGAACTACCTCGAAGAAGAAGCGGCGTTTCAGCGGGAGGAGCGCCTCGCCGCCGAACGCGAGGAGGTCGAACAGGCCTATCCGATCGAGGGTCCCGACGAACGTGAAATCGCGCGTCGTCTGTTGGGGCCCGGCGCGGACGCCGTTGTGGACATTTCCGGCCCGGCGGAGCCCGCGGCGGGAGAGCCCGTCAGCAACGGCGAGCGCGCTTCGGAACTCGACGCCCTGATCGCCTCGCTCAACGAGGAACTCGCGGCCGCGCAGGGGATTGGGGAGACGCTTCTACCGCCGCGCGGGCCCGCTCCCCGGGAGGAGTCGCGCGTGCTCGCCGGCGCCGAGCGATTCGAGCCGGAGGGGGAACTTCCCTCCGAGCTCATCGAACGATTGCGGCGGGAACTCGGCGAGTCGGAGGGGTCCCTCGCCGCGCCGCGGGTTCCCGGTGCGCGCGAAGAACGCGCGGTGCGCGCGACTCCCGCGGCGGTGGACGATCACGGACGGCCGGAGGCGCAATACGACGCGCTGCCCGCCTTGTTGGGCCGGCTCAAATCCAAGGACGCCAGGACGCGGGCCCGAGCCGCCGAGGCCTTGGGCGCGCTCGGCGCGAAAGGGGCGCCCGCGGTCGACCCGCTGCGGGCGGCCCTGCGTGATCGCGACCCGCGCGTGAGCGCGAACGCGGCGATCGCCTTGGGGAATTTAACGCGGGGATCGGACGCCGCGGTCGAGGATCTTAAGCGGCTGCTCGACGCCCGCAATCCCGATGTCCGTTATTGCGCCGCCCAGGCGCTCGGACGCATCGGAACACCGGGCGCGCAGCGCGCCTTCCACAAAAGCATGCGGTCCGGAATGCGGATTTTCCTCGGAACCGGCGGCTGAATCCGCTCCGGATTGACCGGGGCTTAGGCGTTGAGCCAGTTGACGAGTTCGCGGTTGACGACGGCCGCGTCGAGCAGGTCGTCGCCGATCGACAGCGCCGCGCGCAGCGAGGCGTTGTCGGGGCTTGCGTAAAGCCGCTTCATCGCGTCGGCCTGCGAGAGCACCGCCGCTTCGTTTTCGAAGAAGCCTTCCCGCACGAGCGGTCCGGCCCGACCGGCGATGAGTCGCGCCATCTCGAAAAGATCGTACTCGGGGTGGTATTGCGTCGCCCAAAAGGAGCCCGCGCCGCGCAGAACCGAGATCGCCTGCACTTTGGTGTGGTCGTTGGTCGCCAGGAGTTCGCAGCCGTCCGGCAGCTTTACGATTTCGTCTAAATGCATGATGTAGCCGTCGAAGCGGTCCGCCTTTGCGTCAAAGAGCATGGAGGCGCGTCCCGCCGGGGTCACGGAAACGTTTCGCGCGAACGCCCATTCCCGGCCCTTGGGATTCTTTGCGACCTCTCCGCCCGCCGCGACGGCGGCGATCTGGGCGCCCCAGCAACTGCCCCATTGCCGTGCGCCCGAGTCGAAGCCGGCGCGGGCGAGTTCGATCATGCGGATCACGCGTTCGTCGTCGGCGTGATAGGCGGTCAGATCCGATCCGGTCCAGAGGACGCCGTCGTAGTCGGCGAGCGCGGCGCCCGTCGGCAGGGCCGCCCCTGGATCCGCGGCGAAGAGGACGTCGACGGCCGCGCCCGGGCGAACCCTTCGGAGGATCTTCGTGAAGAAGTCGTGCGGATGGCCGATGTCGGAGGCGTCGAAATTTCTTCGGCTGGCGGCGGGGTAGCAGTTTAGAATCAAATACGAGGCGCTCACAGGCGGCCCTCCCGGATCATGTTGAGTTGGCGCTGCGGAAAATCGGTGATCAATCCGGCGGCGCCGGCGTCGGCGAAGCGGCGCATCTCGTCTTCGTCGTTCACGACGTAGACGTTCACCGCGCATCCGCGCGAGACGAGTTCCCGGACCGCGTCGGGAAGCACGCGGGTGCGGCGGACGTTGTAGGTTTTGAATCGATATTCCAAATAGTCGATCGGTTCGTGCGGGAGAAGACCGATCAGGGCTTGAAGTTCGAATTCCGGACGGCGCTTCGCGAGTTCGTCGAGCCAGAAGTGCTCTCCGGAGGAGAAGAGAACATGCTCCGGTCCGGCGCCTGAGGCTTCGACGACCGCGAGCACGCGATCCAGCAGCGGGAAGTCGGGGCGCGCCGCGGGGAGGCGCTTGAGTTCCACGTTCACGCGCCAATCGAGCTCCCGCGTCAAGGACAGGGCTTCGAGCAAGGTCGGGACGCGGGCGCTTTCGATGGCGTCCCGGTCGGCCTCGTCGATCGCGCCGGCGGCGAGTTGTCCGAACGGATCCGTCTCGAGAAAGCGCCGGCCGGGTTCAAGTCGCGAGAATTCCTCGAGCGTCGTTTCCCAAAAGAGGCCCTTGGCCCCGGTGGTACGTTCGAGAGAGTCGTCGTGGAACACGATCAATTCCCCGTCAGCCGTGAAGGCGACGTCGAGCTCCCATAGATCGGCGCCCAGCGCGTGCGCTTTTCGGGCGGCGACCACGGTGTTTTCAGGGGCCAGGCTCCGGGCCCCGCGGTGGGCGATGGTCAGCGGCGTCATGGAGGGGAGTAAAGCAAATCGCGCCGAAATAGGGATGAAACATCGGCGCGCCATGGTAAAGGGGGCCCTGGCGCCGTCGGGGCCGAACGCCTATCCTCGGAGCGGACTTGGAACACGAAGAGCTTGGGCAATCGCCGCGAGACGTCCATGTCGGCTCGGGAGCTTTCCGGGTCGACCGGGAGCGCGCGCTCGAAAAACTGGTCCGCTTCCAGATGCCCGATCCGGATCTGTTTCTGCTCCCGTGGCTGCGCGCCGCCGTGGCGTCCGAGGCGAAAGGCGTTTGGATTTCTCACGACGCGCAGGGGCTTGAATTCAGCTTCGACGGGCTCTCGTGGACCGCCGCCGAATTGCGCGACCCCTATCGGTGCCTGTTCGCCGAGGAAGACGAGGCCCCCGGCCTCGTTCGCAACCGGGAACTCGCGGTCGGCATCCTGACGGCTTTGCGCCTGACCCCCCGCCTTCACGCGATCGCGCTGCAGTTCCAGGACGCGGACGCGGTCCGCGTGCTCCGCATTGAGGGACTGCACGGCGAAACGCTTTCCGAAATCCCGCCGGGGGCTATTCCGGAGGATCTGGCGGACTCGCGCGGAATCCGCATGCGCATCCGTCTGCTGCGGCCCGGACGCTGCGACGCGGCGTTGGGGCATTTGGAAAAGGGATCCCGCTGGGCGCCGGTGCGTATTTCGGCCGACAGCCGGGTGTGGGACAAGGAAGAGGCCCTCGCGGGCAAGGAATTCGAGGCCTCCTTTTCGGAGCCGGACTTCCGGGGCCGTTGTTGGCTGTCGCCGCGGTCCTTCTCGCAAAGCCGCGTGGAATGGATCGTTTTGGGAACGACGGTCGCCGTCGAACAACTCGTTCTGCCGGGCGTTCAGGTTTCGGCGACGCTCATGCACGACGGCCTCGCGATGACGGCGTCGCAAACGGGAGTCGCGCACGACGCGCTCTATCGGCGATGCCTTGACGCTTTGACCCGTCACGCGACGAGCCTGCTTGCGCGCGCGCAGGCGGATCTTGAGTTTCACGGAGCCGCCTTGTTCCGCGCCTTGAGAAGCGCCGAATACCGCCGGGAGTGGATGCCGTGGGAGGAGCAAACGACCGGGGAATCGGTACTCTCCGGGTTGTTGGAATGGAAGGATCTTGCGGGGGACATCCTGCCGGGTCGCTCGGGGGAAAGCGTCTCCGAGGACCGGCGCCTGCGAGGTCTGGTTCGGCGTTTTTCGCTCGCGATAGGGGCGGCGCGCGCCGCTTCTTTGCTGCATCGGGCCGAGATGGAAGGGGATGCCGCTCCGGCAAATCAGGCGCTTTGGGGGGCGGCCGTGGCGTTGGACGGGCAAGGGCGCCCGTTGTCTTTGAGGACGCTCGATGATCAGCGCCGCTGGCTGGGCTGCGTCCCCTTCATGGACGCGACGACTCCCGATGCCGCGGAAGGATTTGCCGCGGCGTGGACCCCGCGGGAGACCGATCGCCGCTACCTTGAAGATTACTTCTCGGGGAACGTGCGGCCGGCGGCGTCGGTTCGGGCTCCGGAGCTTCCCTCGGGACCCCTCCGGGCGCAGTTGACCGATTCAAATCTGTTGATCCGGATTCCGTTCGAACGGGGAAAAGTTCGAGGCGAGTTCGGACTCTCGCTGAGCCCGCATCCCCGTTATTCGCGCATCCGCTGGATGCGTTCCGGGCATGCGTTCCCGGCGGTTCCGTGGCCGCTGGGCGGGCTTCGCTTGGAGGCCGCGATCGACGATCCCGGGTTGGCCGCAGCCCCGAACCCGCAGCGTCTGGACGGTCCCGTGATGCGCGTTCTCGCGGATCTCTTGGAATCGGCCGGTGAGGCGTATCGGCGCCTCGGCGAAGAGTACGACCCCGAGGACCCGGGACCTCGGGACGCGATCATTCGCGAGCATCTTCTCGATCTCGTTTGCGACGCGTGGGACGCGCAGGCCGAGCGCTGGAAAAGCCGCGATTGGCTGGACGGCGTCGCCCTGTTTCGCGAGCGGGGCGGGGGCATGGTTTCCATGCGCGCCGTCCGCGCGGCGGCCGCCAAGGGGGCCCCGTTGTCGATCTTCGTTTCCTCGCATCCGGACGGGCAGCTCGAAATGACCCAGGGATATCCCCGCCACGTCCCTAAAATTTTTGCGGGCTCCACGCAGATCAAGGAACTGCTCCCGGTCCGCGGATTTGAAGCCCCGGTCGCACCGGCCCCCGTCGTCGACATCGTGCCGGTCCGTCCGGTACGCGTTGCCGCCGCGCCGGCAAAGCCCGTGCCGGAACCGGCGCCGGCGCCGCGCCCGGAAGGGATCGATTCCGCGCTCCGTCGCGGTCCGCCCGGATTGGCGGAAAAACAGGCGTCCCCGTCCCCTGCCCTTGCGTTGCGGAGCGCGCTAATGGAATGGTCCCGATCCCCCGCCGGAAAGCCGTTCTCGCGGATGCTGCTGCTTGCGGTTCGCGTCTTGGAGCGGCGCGAGTGCGCGGACGCGTTGGAGGCGTCGCGGCTTTTGGCGCTGCTGGAAGGCATGCGCCGTCCCGGGGAACTCCAGGGGTACTTGCTGGCGACCGCCTTCACGGCGATGCGCCGCAGGGCGGGCGGGCAGTTGACCGACTCCGACGAGGCGGCCTTTTTGGAGGTCCTGCTGGCCGCAGAGACCGGCGAGTGAGTTTTTCAATCCGCTCAACGGCGGGAAATACGCCGGATGCCTGTCGGGAACGGGGCCGAGCCGACGCGGCGTTCTGAAGGTCCTCCTTCGCGTCAAGGCCTTTCGGCGCATGTCGTTGGGCCCATGGACCCTGGCCGGGGGCGAAGCGTCGGGGTACAGTAGCGATGCGACTCTGTAGCCTGGGGAATTGGCCTCGGGGCATCCACGATCCGGCCGGAACCGGGTGAGACCAGGGGAAGCGCGGCTCTTCGTCGTTGCGAGCCGAGCTTCCTCGTCGCGTTTTCAAAGAAGAAAGAAGTATGGCGCAAGGGAACAAACGGATTCTACTTCGCATTGCGGCGCTACTCCTCGCTACGGGGATGGCGGGTTTCGCGGGCTTCTATGTTTATGTGCTTCGGCACACGGAACCGCCTTGCACGCAGCCATGCCAGGATGTCGGGAATGAACTCGATCCCGTGGAACTTGCCCGGGGTTTCAAAAAGATCCGACCGAAATGCGGCCCCATCGAGCTTTCGTTGGAACTTGCAGAGCCCAGGACCCGGACCGGGACCTGGTACACGCTCTGGTATCGGATCGGAATCAAGAATGTCTGTTGCGGGAGTATTCCCCTAATCAGGGAGGACCTAAGATCGGAGTCGAACCCCGGGTACAGCTTTCGAATCTGGGGTCCCGACGGGAAACTCGTTCGGCGCGGGAAAGGAAAGGCGCCGGTCGCTTTCGGTGTTCTCGTTTACGAAACCGATTCGCCTGTCGTCCAAGAAGGCGAACCCTATTTGTTGCCGGGGGAAACGGCATTCACGAATTCCTCCATTTTGAATCCGCGCAGTGTCGCGACTGGGGAGCATGGCCCGGAGCCGACACTGGAGAAAGAATTTCCCGGCGGGAAATTCCGAGAACTGCGCGAGTCGCTCCAGAAGATGCAGGAGGAGAATTTCGCGAAAGAACTTAAACGCATTCAGCCGTTGAACGAAGGATTTCCCGGCTACCGCGTTTTACGGCACTACGCCTTCGACAAGCCGGGGCGATACAAGATCCAAGCCGTTTATGAAGGCTACGCATATATCATGCCATCCGATCGCTGGCCCCATAATCTTTCCTTCCCTTTGGATGTGACCGCCGACATCATCGAGGATTTTATTAATCGCCGGAACCAGTTCCCCAATTACGTCCAGCTGCGGGCGGAATCTAAAATTCTGGAATTCGAGGTCGAGCCGTGGGGCTTCTGATCGCAGCCGCCCTCGATGTGGAGTCCTTGCGCCGGGCGGCAAGGGCATACCGAAATGCGCCTCCGCCCGTGTACGGTCCGCCTAACGGCGGCAGCGGACCGGCGCCGTCGCGTCCTGAGGCCCCGACCTGTCGCTACCAGGACTGGTGCCGGGAATGGAAGGGGAGAAACTAACCGCGCGGGGGCAGCGTGTGATGCCCGCGCGAAAGCGGTAAAATCCCCGTTCGTGGCCAACCCCTTTCAAAACGGAAACCGAAAAGTCGTACCGGCGTCCTTGATTTACGCCCGTTCCAACGGCTTGGTCCTGATGCTGCACCGCAACGCGGACGGCGCCGGACGGGCCAGCGATATTCATCAAGGAAAATGGAACGGGCTCGGGGGAAAATTCGAACTCGGCGAGTCGCCGCTCGAAGCCTCCCGCCGCGAATTCGAGGAGGAAGCGTCGATCGCGTTGCCCGAATCGGCGTTTCGACCGTTGGGCGTGCTGCAGTTTCCGAATTTCAACCCCGCGCGCGCCGAGGATTGGATCGTTTTCGTTTTCGAGGCCGCGGTTGCGGGGAACGAGGCCCGTTCGGGGCTCTTGCGGAGTTCCCCGGAGGGGGATCTGCATTGGGTCGCCGAGGGAGAGATCGCTTCCTTGCCGCTGTGGGAAGGCGACCGCGAGTTTCTGCCGTGGGTGCTCCGGCGCGAACCGTTCGTCGGAACTTTTTGGTACGAGAAAGGAGCGTTGGCGCGTTCTTGGCTGGCCCCCCTCGGGACGCGCGACTAAGCTATCATAGGCGTCGATGGGACTTCCGATCCCCCGCAAGGATTTTACCGACGAGGATCGCGGCCGCTTCATCGAGCGCCTGCGCCGCGACCTTCTCGCGCTCGAGGAACTGCTGCAGCGCCCCGGGTTCGGGGAGGGCGAGGCGACGCTCGGCGCGGAGATGGAATTGGCGCTGGTCGGGGCGGACTCCCGCGCGCTGCACATGAACCGCGAGGTGCTTGGACGCTCGCTTGATGACGGTCTTCAACTCGAATTAAACCGCTTCAATCTCGAATACAACCTGACTCCGCAGCCGGTGAAGGGGAAGCCCTTTCGCCGAATCGAAGCGGAGATGGGCATCGCGTTGGTCGGCGTGGGAGAGGCCGCGGCGCGCCACGGCGGACGGGTCGTCCCCATCGGCATTCTCCCGACTTTAACCGAGGCGGACCTGCAATCCTCCTCGTTGACCGATCTTCCCCGCTACCACGCGCTCTCGGCGAGCCTGCGCGCGGCGCGGCAGCGTCCGTTTGAGATCAGCATCAAGGGCGACGAGGAGGTTAAGCTTACCTGCGACGACTGCACGCTCGAGGGGGCGAACACCTCTCTGCAAATCCACTGGCGCGTGCCCCCGAAACAGTTCGCGTCGGCTTTCAACGCCGCGCAGCTCGCCGCGGGGATCACGCTCGCGATCGGGGCCAATTCCCCCACTTTTTTGGGACGGCGTTTGTGGGATGAGACGCGCGTGGCGTTGTTTAAACAGTCGGTCGATGACCGCTCCTTGAATTATTCCGAATGGAAGCGTCTTGCCCGGGTTCCTTTCGGTCACGGCTGGGTGCGCGAGGGGGTGCTTGAGCTCTTCCAAAGCGCCGTCGCGTTGTTCCCGCCGCTGATGCCGGTGACCGGCGACGACGACCCGCTGGAGGTTCTGCGCTCCGGCGGGGTTCCGGCGCTGCACGAACTGCGCCTGCACCAGAGTACGGTGTGGCAATGGAACCGGGCCGTCTACGATCCGGGCGGCGGGGGACACGTGCGCATCGAGATGCGCGCGCTGCCGGCGGGTCCGACGCCGCGGGACATGATGGCGAGCGCGGCGTTTATGCTGGGGCTCGCTGAGGGACTGCGGCGGCAGATGGACTGGATCATTCCGTCCTTTCCGTTTTGGTATGCGCAGTACAACTTCTACCGCGCCGCGAAGCTCGGTCTTGACGCCGATTTGCTGTGGCCGTCCACGGTTCCGCCTTCGCCGCGGGAGCGCGGGGCGCGCGACCTGATCCATGAACTGCTCCCGACCGCCGAACGCGGCCTCGCCTCTCTCGGCGTCGAGGAGGAGGAGATCGACCGCGTGCTGGACGTCATCCGCGGCCGGCTCGAGTCGAAGACGACCGGCGCGCGCTGGCAACGGCGCGTGCTCGACCGTTTCGAGCGGGTCTCACGGCACGACAAGGCGCTCGCGCGGCTGGTCGAAGCCTACGTCAAGGAAGCGCGCACGGGAAAACCGGTTCACGAATGGGGCGATGCCGCGTGAGCGCCCTCACGACAATCGAGGCGCCTTTCGACCGCCTGCTCGGGGAGTCTCCAGAGGAGTTTCTTGAGAATCTTCCCGGCTCCGCCTGGCTGGTGATCCCCGGATCCGGTCCCGGTCGGCCGCGCGCGTTGACCACCTTGCTCCACGGGAACGAACCTTCCGGTTTTCGCGCGGTGCACCGTTGGCTGAAGAACGGAGGTCGCCCGGCCGTGGATTTGCATGTCTGCTTGGCCTCCGTCGAGGCCGCGCGAACGGCCCCCTTCTTCACCTGGCGCGCTCGCCGAGGAGGACGCGACCTGAACCGCTGCTTCAAGGAACCCTTCGAGGGGTACGAAGGGGAACTGGCTGGAAGCATCCTCGAGCGCCTGAACGATCTCAAACCCGAGGCCTTGATCGATCTGCACAATACCTCCGGTTCAGGGCCGGCGTTTTCTTTGGCCTCGCGCGTGGACGCCGCTCACGAACGGCTGTCGTCTTTTTTTACGCTCCGGATGGTTCGCTTGCGGACTGAGCTCGGAACGATCATGGAGGCGACGGTCGCTTCCTTCCCGACGCTGACCGTCGAATGCGGCGGCGTGCCAGACGCTGAGTCCGAAGAGACGGCTTTTCGCGGCTTCAAAGCCTTCGCCGAAGCTCCCGCTCCCCTGCGCCCCGAGGACACCGGACCCGTGGAGCTGTTGGAGAGTCCGATCCAGGTGAAGCTCAAGCCGGGATTGAGCCTGATCTACGGGGACCGGTCCGCCGAAGGCATCGATCTGACGCTGCGGGAGGATATCGACCGTCTCAATTACGGGGTCACCGCCGCCGGCACGGAGATCGGTTGGATCGACCGCGAGTCGCTCGATTTTCTCGACGCGCTGATTCCCGAGGGTTCCCCGCCGCTGTCGGGGATGCTGCGCGTGCGCGACGGAACGTTGGAGACCGCGCGGCCGCTGCGGTTTTTGTTGGCGACGACGCGCGCGGATATCGGTGTCTCGGACTGCCTGTTCTACCTCATTGCTTCCCTATGAACGCGTCGGTTGATTGGGAGGCGTTGGAGCGCGCCGCGCGGCTCGCGCTCGACTCCGTGCACCGGGAGTATCCCAACCACATCGGGCATTGGATGAACGGCGACGCCGACGCGAAAACGCCGCGCGAATTTCATCCGGCGTTTTACGGCTGCTTCGATTGGCACAGCGCGGTGCACGGGCATTGGCTGCTCGCGCGGCTGGCGCGCCTGGCCCCCAAGCGCCCGCTCGCGGCCGAGGCCCGCGCGGCGCTCGCGAAAAGCCTGACGGTCGAGAACATTGCGGCCGAGGCCGCCTATAGGGACGCCGCGGGGCGGTCTTCGTTCGAACGCCCGTATGGAACCGCATGGCTTTTACGCCTCGCGCAGGAGCTGCGCGGTTGGCAGCCCGCGTGGGCCGACGCGCTCGAGCCTCTGGAAACGCGCTGCGTGAAGAGTCTGTCGGACTGGGCCGATAAGCTCCCGCTTCCGGTCCGGACGGGAACGCACGGGCAGACCGCCTTCGCCTTCGGTTTGTCTCTCGACTACGCGCGCGCCGCCCTGGACTCGGCGTTCGCGCGAACTCTCGAGGACGCGTCGCGCCGGCTCTTCGGCGCGGACCGGGACGGACCGATCGGCTACGAGCCCTCGGGACACGATTTTCTCTCGCCGTGCCTCGCCGAGGCCGACCTGATGCGGCGCGTTCTCCCCGCGGGGGAGTTCGCCGCCTGGTTCGACGCGTTTCTTCCGGGGGACGCCGCGGCGACGCTGGAGCCGGGCGTCGTCACCGACAAAAGCGACGGGCAATTGGCGCATTGGGACGGCCTGAACTTGAGCCGGGCCTGGATGCTCGACGCGATCGCGCGCGCCTTGCCCGAGGGGGACGCGCGCCGGGACTCGTTGGCCGCGGCGTCGACGCGGCACCGCAAGGCGGGCCTCGCGGCGCTGGAGAACCCGCACTACATGGGCGGACATTGGCTCGGGAGCTTCGCGGCGTATCTCTTGACCGGGGCCTATCTCGACTCGACGGCCCTTCCTTAAGAACCCCGGCTCCGACGGAGAACGGCTAGTATGGAACAGCGCGTTTGAACGCGCGCATTGCGGTGTCGGGAAAAACTCCGCGCGCTATCGCGTTTTGGAAATTCCTGGCTGCGCGGGGGCGTCGCGGCAAGGAAAAAATCCCGTCCCAGTGAGCTCGATCCCCAAAAATTATGTCGCCGCGCGATGAGAATTTTCGTTGCACATAGGAGGGCGAGGTTTATCGTTCAGCAGGAGGAAAGATGAAGAAAGGAATTTTTAAACACCCGGAAGGAAAGGGATCGGCGCTGGCGTTCGGGCTGCTCGCCCTTCTGTTCTGGAGCGTTTCCGGAGGGGCGTCGGAAACGGCGACGCGCATCGGCGCCGAAACCTGTTTGAGCTGCCACTCCGAGATCGAGAAACACGTCAAAAACGACGTCCACGCGACGGTCAACCGCGAGAAGGGCGAGACGATCTCGTCGAAAGCCTGCGAATCCTGTCACGGACCGGGAAGTCTTCACGCGGATTCCGGCGGAAAGCGCAAGTTCATTCAGCGCAACGAACCGAAGAACTGCCTGGTTTGTCACACGGCGATCCAGGCGCAGTTTAAGCTTCAGCACCACCATCCGGTTCCGGAGGGACGCATGAGCTGCAGCGACTGCCACGGCTTCCACGGATCGGGCACGAAGACGAACACGATCGCGCAGCTTCAGGGAGAACGGTACACCGCCTGCTTCAAGTGCCATAAGGAAGTGAAGGGTCCGTTCGTCTTCGAGCACGACGCGATGCGCGACGGCTGCCAGTCCTGCCACAACGTGCACGGCTCCGTGCAGGACAAGATGCTGACGGCGGGTCAGACGACCACCTGCCTGCGCTGTCACTATGACGTCACGACAAACCCCGCGGGCAACCTGAGCGGCGGCGTCGCGCACGGATCGACCGCCTCGACGACCGGCGCGGCCGGCGGCGATTACGACATCGGCAGCGGCGAGGAATGCGTGGACCACCATCGCGCGCCTCACGGTTCCAATATCTGGCGAACCCTTAATCGGTAATCGCGAGGAGCAAGGAGAGACCCCATGAAAAAGATTACGACACTCACGGCCCTCGCGATCGGATTGGCGTTTGGCGCGCCGAATGCGCGCGGCGAGGAGATCGACCACGAAGTGACGGTCGGCGCGCAGTACTACGGGATTATGAAGGACGAAGGGCGGTTCCGAGAGGACTGGTTCCAGGCGGACAAGTTCCGCGGCGGAATCGAGTCGCTCCATTTCGATTCCGAGCGCTTCGATATGAACCTGAAGGCGCTCGGACACGACGAGTACAAGATCAAGTCGCGCTTCAAGAAAGAGGACCTCGGCTACGTCCTGCTTGAAGGGCAATGGGCGCGCCGGTACTTCGACGGATCCAACGAGTCGTGGGATCCCAAGCTCTACAACCTGACCGGCGCAGAGGCCATTCCGGACAACACCACGACGCCGCCGGGCACCATCGACGACGGCTTTTATAGTTCGGAGGACTTTGCGGACCGGGGCGACAAGAATCTGTATGCCGACCGGATGGACATGACCTTGGAGCTCGGGCTGAGAAAGCCGGGGCTGCCGGACGCGGCGATCGGGTGGCATCGCTGGAGCCGCTTCGGCAAGGAGCTGTTGCTTCGCGGCGATCGGGTCCGCAATCCCGGCGTGATGCCGGAACTCCGGGCGGTTGCGGCGCTGTCGAAGGTCGACGGAGTGAGCGATCTGTTCTACTTCGACGTTTCGGGGACGATCGACGAGCGGCATACGCTGCGGGCGCGCCACGAGGCTGAATACTACCGTGACAGCCAGACCAGCGACTTTCCGCGCTACAAGCAGGTCGGCGGCGCGGGGGCGATCAATCAGTACCGGACCTTTCAGGACGACCCGAAGTTCAAGAGTCACGTGAGCTTGGTCAGCATCGACAGCCAGATTAGCGAGGACACCTTGGTTTCCGGCGGGGCGATGGCGGGATATCTCAAGAACGAGAGCTCGCGCGAGGTGATTCGTCCGGATCAGGCGACCTTCGGGGGGAGAAACCACTCGATCGCGACCGTCACGAAGAATCTGCGCAAGAACTACGCGGGTTCTTTAGGGGTGCGCAAGAACCGAGTCGCGGGCATCAAGGATCTCTCCGTCATCGCCGGCGCCCGCGTCGAACGGATCGACACGGACTCATCAACGAATCTGCTGGCAAAAGGGGTAACGCCTCGGCAGTCGCTCAGCAGCTTCGACGAGAACCGCTTCCTTGAGGATCTCGAAGTACGATTCCGGGGTTGGGAAAAAACCGAGGCGACGCTGCGGGTGCGGCTTGAGCAGCGAAACATCGATCAGGTGGAATGGGCGGACCTCGGCAACCACGAGATGTTCGATCCCGCGCACTACAACAGCGGCATCCAGTTCCACGACTACAAAGCGGGAATCACGCACCGCAACGAGGAATACGGCCTGAAGCTCGTGAACCGGTCCTTGCCGGTCAAACTTACCGGCGGGTTCAAATACAAGCAGAAGGACCGCAATTACAACGTCACGCAGGACGCGGATCCGCGCTTCTATCCGGGACGCATCGGAAACCTGGCGTCGAAGACGAAGGAATTGGCGCTGGGGATGAGCCGAATGTTCGGCACGCGCGGCACTGCGGCTCTGGACTATTCGTTCCGTCTTGAGGACGTGACCTCGGGGGCCGCCAACGACGGTCGTGTTTCAGACTGGAGCATCCATCGGGTGGCGGGAAACTGGGGCGGCTCTCCGTCGGCGAAGGCGTATTTGATGGCGACTCTTATCTATGAGAAATACCAGTTGAACACGCCGGTGAACATCACGACGCCGGCCTCCGATTGGGCGCAGGGAACGGCCGCCTACGACTACCAGGGCGACTTCACCACCGGACTGCTCAACGCCGAGTACGACTTTACCGGCTCGTTGAAGGGCAGCGCGGATTATCAGCTCACCGACACGCTGGGACCCAACGGCTACTTGTTCCAGCGCGGCGGGGTCGGCGTGTCCTACATGCTCAGCAAGGCAACGACGCTCGGTCTCGGCGCGGAGTTGTTCAGCTTCGAGGATCACGGCGGCAGCGGCGGCCAGGCGATTCACGGCGGTTATGGCGGGTTCGACGACTATCGGGGATACGGAATCAAGACCTCCTATTCGTACAGATTCTGAGCTTCCCCCGTTTCGCTCGAATCTACGGACACAGGCGTGGGGGTGACGGCCCCCACGCCTTTTCCGTCTCCAAGAAGGGAATTTTCGTTGCTATAAGATACGGAGCGAGATGAAATTTCTCACCGCTGTTTTCGACGTTTTGTATGCGTGGCTTCGCTCCATCCGCGTCGCCGTCGCGGTGCTGGCCGCGCTCGCCGCGTTCTCCGCGGCGGGGACCTTGATCCCGCAGGGAAATCCTATCGCCTTCTACGCCGAGCGCTACGGTGCGGGGTATGCCGCGTGGATCGCGGCGTTGGGACTCGACGATCTCTACCACGGGCCCGCCTTTCTTGGCTTGCTGCTTTGGCTGCTGACGAGCATGATCGTCTGCTCTACGGCGCATCTGCGCCAGGTGCTCTTGGCGCCGCCTCCGCGGCGCTTGGAGGACGCCAACCCCCGCGCCTTCGAAATCATCCGGGAGGCGGCGCGCCCGCCGCTTGAGGAGACGCTCGAGGGGATCGCCGCGCGCGCGGCGGCATGGCTGCGGCGGCGGTTCTACCGCGTGAGCCCGGCGGAGAACGCGGACGGGGAGATCCGTTTCGAGGCGGAACGGGCCGCCTTCGCGCGCTTCGGGGCCTTCACGATCCATTGGGGCTGTATCGTCGTTTTGCTGGGAGGCGGGATCAGCGCCTTGCTGGGAGAAAGCGGCAAGCGGACGGCGGTGGAGGGGGAATCAATCCCCGTACTCGAATCCCGATACCGCGTCCGTTTGGATTCGTTCTCGATCGACAAATATACGGAAACCGAAAGATTTAAGGATCTCCACAAGGGCTACCGCAGCCGCATCACTCTCCTTGATGGGGAGCGCCCGGTCTCCCACGGCGAGATCCGCATCAACGAGCCGTTCGTGTACGACGGATTCCGGTTCTACCAGATGGACTACCGCGCTGCGGTGCCCGAGGTGACGCTGCGCTTGGCTTCGACCGGTGTCCCCCCGCAGGATCTGGCGCTGAGGGTGGGCGGCCCCGCAGTCGAAACCTCCGGGGGAATGCGGATGCGCGCGCTCGAATTTGTTCCGGATTTCGTGTTTCACGAGGGAAAGGGGGGGACGCGTTCTGAGGAATTTAAGAATCCTGCGCTGCTCGTCGAGACGACCGGGGCGGACGGAAGTTCGGCTTCTCAATGGATTTTCCCGGACGCCGAAGGGGCGTTTCACCGCGGAGCGGGCTCGCTGCGGGCGAGACTGCTTCCGGTTGCGCCGCGCTACGCGATCGGGTTGAAGACCGTGCGCGATCCCGGTCGGCCGGTACTCTATGCCGGCTTGATCATTCTGATCGCGGGGACCTTCATGAGCTGCGCGCTATTCCATCGCCGCGTGTTCCTGCGCGTCGCGAGCATCGAGGGCGGCGCCCAAGTCGCGATCGCCGGAATGAGCCGACGCAACCGGATCGGGTTTGAGGACGAACTTCGGCGGCTGCGTTCGTTTCTTGAGAGGGGCGGGTAGCGGGAATGGAACTCTTCGCGGCGGCGTTCAAGTCGGCGATTCTGCTCTATTTCCTGGCGGCTTTAGGGGCGCTGGCCTCGGCCGTTTTCGGCGTCCGGCGGCTGCGTCTGGCTACGGTGCTGGCCGTTTGGGCCGGGTTCGCCGCGCACACCGGGCTTATGGGACATCAGATCTGGATTTCCGGAAGGCCGCCGCTCTCAAACATGTACGAGACGGATTTGCTTTTAGCCTGGTTCGTCGTGGCCGCGAGCCTCCTCCTGGAGCGCAGGCACAAGACCCCGATTCTCGCGGTGTTCACGCTTCCCCTTGCGGTCTGCCTTCTCGGATTGGCGTCCTTTAACGTGAAAGAAGCGCTGCCGTTGATGCCCTCTTTGCGCAGCAACTGGCTGTTGATCCACGTCCTGGCCTGCTCCATCGCCTACGCGGCGTTCGCAGTGGCCTTCGCGTGCGGCGCATTTTATCTGATTTTCGAACGCGGACGAGGGGAGCGTGTTCCGTTCTTCGGCGACCGGGCGTCGCTGCTGGCCTGGCTCGATGCGGTCGGTTTGCAGATGGTCGATTTCGGTTTTCCGTTTTTGACCATCGGGATCGCCACCGGCGCCGTGTGGGCGGATCTGTGCTGGGGGACCTATTGGAGTTGGGATCCGAAGGAGACCTGGTCTTTGGTAACCTGGTTGGTGTACGCGATCTGCCTTCACATGCGCCATGTTCACTCGTGGCGGGGGCGCTGGGCCGCGGCGGCCTGCGTCGTCGGCTTCGTCTGCGTCCTGTGCACATACTGGGGCGTCAACTACTTTTTCTCCTCCCTGCACGCCTACGCCTAAGGAGCCAAGCGCTCAGTGTTCGCCGTCGTATTGCGCGAGCCGATTGTAAAGTGTTTTCGAATCGATTCCAAGCATCGCCGCGGCCTTGCTCTTGCGCCCTCCGGCTTTCGCGAGCGTCGCGAGGATGTGGGTGCGCTCGACGCTTTCAAGCGAATGAGCCCCCGCCTCGACGCCGGTGCCGACTCGGGGCAAGGAGAGATCGCTCGCCCGCACGAGACGCTCCTCGCACAGCAGCACCGCGCGTTCCAAGGCGGCGCTCAACTGGCGGGCGTTCCCGGGCCACGGATAGGACTGCAGGCGCCGCTTCGCGCATGCCGCAAGCCCCGCCGGGGGATTCTCGCGCAATTGCCGGTGCTTCTCGAAGAACAGCTCGGCCAGCGGTAAAATATCCTCGGCGCGTTCGCGCAGCGCCGGCATGCGCACGCGCAGCACCGTGAACACGTCCCGGAGTTCCTCGAGGAAGCGGCCTTCGCGAACCGGATCGGACAAATCGCCGCGCGAGACACCGATTACCCGCATCGGCGCGAGGCTCGTCGCGGTTTCCTGCAGATGGCTCAAGAGGCGCTGCTGCAGCGTGAGCGGGATGCGCTCGACGGACGAGAGCATCACGACGCCGTCTTCGCGAGCAAGGAGCATGCCCGGCTGTTCCGGGGAGCCGAACAGCAGGCGTTCCAGCGCGGCCTCGGTCTCAAGATCGCAATCGGCGGCCAGAAACGGCCCGTCAGCGCGCAGGCTCTCGCGGTGGACGAAGCGCGCCGCCAGTTCCTTTCCCGTTCCCAGTTCCCCTTCGATGAGCATCGGCGAGTCCGATTCGGCCGCGCGGCGAAGCGAATCGCGAGTCCGCGCGAGCGCCGGACTGGGGCCGATCAGTTCGGTCGGACCCATCCGGCTCGCCAATTCGAGGCGCAGCGAGCGGTTTTGACGGCGGACTCGGGCTTCCTCGTGCGCGTGTTCGATGAGGCGGATCAATTTCGACAGGTCATAGGGCTTGGAAAGGTAGTCGTAGGCGCCGAACTTCATCGCCTGGACCGCGGTGCCCACCGAGGCGTTTCCCGTCAGCATGATCACTTGGGTCGCCGGATGCGCGGCACGAATTCGCCGCAGGATGGAGATTCCGTCCTCGCCCGGAAGGACGATGTCGAGCAGCGCCACGTCGATGCGCTGCTTTCCGAGGATGTCGAACGCCCGCCAGGCTTCGCCGGCCGCGTGGACGGGAAAGCCCTTACGTTCGAACTCCTTCTGGAGCAGCGCGCAGAGGCGCGGCTCGTCGTCGACGATCAGTACGCTTGGGATTCGCTCGGGCACGGTCTTAACCTCCGGGTTCAACATCAACGGGAAGGGTCATCTCGAAAACGGCTCCCCCGGCGGGGTGGTTTGCCATGGAAATCGTCCCGCCGTGGGATTGCGCGATGCGACGGCAGATCGAGAGCCCGAGTCCGGTCCCCTTGCCTGCGGGCTTGGTCGTAAAAAACGGGTCGAAGATGCGCTCGGCGTGCTCCGGCGCCACGCCGGGGCCGCGGTCTTGCACCGAGATCACCGCGTTCCCGTTTACTCGTCGGCTTGAGACGACGACCCGCTCTCCGGGAGGCGACGAATCGAGCGCGTTCAGGTAAAGGTTCACGATGGCCTGATGCAGCTGCGACGGATCCCCCCGCACCGGGAGCGGATCGCGCGCGAGCTTAAGTGCGATCGCTTCCTCCTTAGTGCCGAGGTGAAGCGCCGAAAGCGGCACCGCGCCGCGGGCCAGATCGTTTAAGTCGACGCGGCGGCGTTCGGGTGCGTCTTGGCGCGCGAAATCGAGCAGATTTGCCGTAATCTTCCGGCAGCGTTCGATCTCCTCGCGGATCGCGCCCAAATATTCCGGAAAATCCTCAAAGCCCGCTGCCGCACGCAAGGCGGGATTTTCCGCTCGTTCCTGCAGCGCTTGGGCGCACACGCCGATGGTGTTGAGCGTATTGTTGATCTCGTGCGCGACGCCGCTTGCCAGTTCGCCGACCGCCGCGAGCTTCCCGGCGTGGATCAGATCCCGCCGGGTTTCCCGAAGCTGCGTGCTCGTTCGGTTGAAGGCCTTCGCGAGGCTGGAGATTTCATCGGAGCCGCTCTCGTCGGCGGGGGGGCCGTCGTCGCCGCGGCCGATCCGCTCAACCTTCCCGATCAGGCCGTCGACGCGGTTGGAAAATCGGAGCGTAAGCCAAAATCCCGCGATGAGCTTCACGATCAAAAGCGCCGCGGCGGCCAGCACCCAAATGAAAACCAGCCGGGACAAACGCTCGCGCAACCGTTCCTCACTCATGCCGACCTGAAGGCTGCCCAGTTCTCCGTCGAGCACGGGCACCGAGATTTCCCGGATAGCGCCGCGCTCCGGCGTTCGGATGTGCAGAGTCGCGCGCGGCTCGAGTCCGGCGCGCAGCGCAGCCAGGCCGCGGGGGAAGCCGTTGAGAAAGGAATGGGCCGCCACCTTGCCGTTGGCCGAGAGCAGGTAGATGTACGCCACGTCCTCGTTTTGCGCTTGCAGATCGACGAGGATTTGGTGCAGCGCGTAGGTGTCCGCGTTGAGCAGCATTTCCCGGCTTGCGTTCGCGGCGAGCGCGCCGATCGCCGTGCCGCGCTTTTGCATCTCTTCGCGCAGTAGAGTCCCCAAGGCGCTGTGGGTGCCGCCGACGAGAACCGTTCCCAGCGCGACGACGAAAAACGCGGTTCCCGCGAGCAGGTCCCCCTTGATGCTGCGGGCGAAGGGCCAGCGCCGGGTCCTCATCGCTTTTGGTCCCCCCATGCCCCCCGATCGAGCCGCCGGACCGCGTCGTAGTTAACCGCTTCGGCGGGGGAGAATCGTTCGAGGCCGATTTTCGCGAGTTGGGCGCGTCCCTGCGCGTCTTCGTGCAGATGCAGCAGCGCCTGCTGCAGCCTTGCCGTCAACGCGGGGTCGGCGTGCGGGTGAACGATAAGAGGAGGCGGGCCGTAGGGGGGCGAACGCAGGATGACGCGGAGTTTCGACGCTATCGCGGGCTCCTGTTGGACCATGCGGTCGAAGACGATGTCCGAGACCGATGCCGCGTCGACGACGCGGTCCGCCACCGCGCGGATCGATTTGTCGTGGCTGCGAGTATAGATCACGCGGCTGAAGTACGAGCCGATGGATTCCCCGCTCCCGCGGAGCAGATCGGCGGGGTAGAGCAGCCCGGAGGTGGAGAGCGGATCGGAAACGGCGAAGCTGCGGCCGCGCAGTTCGTCGAGCCGCCGGATGGGGCCGGCTGCGGAAACGATAAGCAGAGCGTGGTAGGAGGTCGTTCCGGCCCGCAGCGGCACCGCGATGATCTTCGCCCCGAACTCGTGTTCGGCCCGGACGAAAGGTCCGCTGCAGACCAAGGCGGCGTCCGCGACCCCGTGCTGCACCAGCGCGAGTATGTCGCCGTAGGTCTGGCGGTGGAGAAACTGCACCTTCATCCCCATCCTTTCGCCGACCGCCTCGAATATTTCGGCGTAGTGGCGGGAGCTCCGTTCCGCCGACTCCATCGGCGCGATGGCGATGCGCAGCAGCCGTTTTTCCGCCGAGGAGGACGGGGGCGTCTCGGTGTCCGCCAGCGTCACCTGAGGAAGCGGCTCCCGGCAGGCTGCGGCGGCGGCAAGCAGCGCGAAGAGAACGGAAATATGGAGCGCGCGATTCACCCAATTAAGGTATGCAACGAAACTGCCGCCCCCGGCCGGGCCTACTTCGATTAACGAAGCGCCGCTATACTAGCGGCGTGGCGGAAGAAGACATTTCCCTACGCCTGCTCGTCTACAAGGCCTGCCTCGCGGCCGTATGGTCCGACGACTCGATGTCGGGCGCGGAGCGCCGGCATCTGGGCTCCTTGATCGAACAACTCGCCGAGAGCGAGGAGGAGCGCGGCGTGTTCCGGCGCCACTCTCTGGCGGAAATCAGCGGCGAGTTCGTACTTGATCAAGTGGCGGAACTCGGCGAGCGCGAGAAGCGGGCCGTCTTCGAATCCTGCCTCGCCGTGCTCGGCTCGGACAAGCACCTGAACGGCGCCGACCTTAAATTTCTCGCGCGTTTGCGCAAGTCCTGCGGCATCGGATTCTTTTCGTTTCACGCCCGGCTGTGGCGGCTGCGCCGTGAGGGCGTGCGGCTCGGGAGCCGCAAGCGGAAGGCGGCGTTGGCGATTTTCGCCCTGATCGCCGGGGCGTCTTTGATGGCGACCAAGCGCGGCGACCCGCGCGAACAGCTCAGCGGGCGCGAGGTGCTGCTGCCCGAAGTGGCGCTGCAGGACGAACCCGCGGGAAAGGGTTTGGAGCCGGAGTGGGTTTACCGCTTCACCCGGGACAGTTTCGCGACCGTCGAAGTGATGATCGACGGGGTGCCGAAGGTTCGCGGTTCGGCGTCCTTGATCGGCTACGACCGCTCCGGGGGGGCGTATCTGCTGACGAATCGGCATGTCGTCGCGCAGAAGATCAAGCCGGGGGAGACGATCGAGTACCTCGTCTTGTTTTGGAAGAACGCGAAGTACGGGGCGCGGTTGGATTTTATGTCCAAGAAATTCGATTTGGCCCTGCTCTATTTACCGGCCTTAGATCCCGCTCGTCCGGCGCTCCCGCTGCGTCCGCGCGCGGCGTTGGGGGTGGGTCAGCGCGTGTACGCGATCGGCAGTCCGCACGACCTGAAGCATTCGTTTACGGGCGGGCTCATTTCCGCGATGCGCGACGACTACCTGCAGACCGACGCGACCGCCGATCACGGCTCCAGCGGCGGGCCGCTGGTCGATGCGAGCGGACGCTTGTGCGGCGTGATGACGAAGGCGCATAAGAACAAGAACTTCAGTTTCGCGCATTACGCCGATCATGTGCTGGAGGCTTTGCAGGAGCGGCGATTGCGGGCGGGACGTTTAAAGCCGTGATCGAAATCCGGCGCGACGACTGGATCGGGGTGGTCGTGTCCTTGGGGCCGCCGTTTCGGATGGAGGCCTTTCAGTTCCGGCCTCGCGCGCAGGAGGGCGGGGGGCACAATCTCGATATCGACCAATCGCTGACCTGGACCGACGTGTTCAAGCGTTTCGGGCTGTTCTGGTTCGTGAAGGTGATGCGGCGGATTAAGGCGGGGGAGACGGTCACCGAGAAGGAGTTGATCGCGCTTCGCGATGCGCAGCCGCCGTGGTCCGCGCCGAAATCGTGGCGCGGCGTCGTCTAGCGCGCTACACTATCCGTGCCGGAGGGATGGCAGAGTGGTCGAATGCGCGCGACTTGAAATCGCGTAGGCGGGAAACCGCCTCGGGGGTTCGAATCCCTCTCCCTCCGCTCTTTCGCGGCACTTCTCAAGCTTTTTTGGGAAGTGCCGCGTCTTTTAGGGAACCAATTCGAGGGGTCAATCGTATATATGGGCATGGCGGAGGCCCCTTTTGTCCCTGTCGACGGAATCGAAAGGCGAATTTTTTTGATTCGCGGGCGGCGGGTCATGCTGGATAGAGATCTGGCTGAAATATACGGAGTGTCCACCAGGCGCCTTAACGAGCAAGTCAAGCGAAACCGGCGGAGGTTCCCCGATGATTTCATGTTCCTGCTCACCTTCGCGGAAGCCCGAGACCTAGCCGCTTCAAGGTCGCAATCTGCGACCTAGAAGAAGGGGCATAACGTAAAATATCGTCCGCATGCCTTTACAGAACACGGAGTGGTCATGCTGGCGAGCGTGCTGAATTCCCGCGTTGCTGTCGCCGGTAGCCTGCATGTCGTTCGCGCATTCGTCCACTTACGGCAGGTGATCTCCGCGCATGGGAACTTGGCGGGCCGGTTGAGTCGGTTGGAGAAGGAGAGCTTCGAACACGGGAAGAACATCCGTACTCTGTTTGAGGTTATTGAGGGCCTCATCCTTCCGCCGGAGCGTCCGCGCCCCCGCATCGGATTCAAGCAGAAGCCGAAATAGGCGCGTCGGTTCATCGCCTTGACCTCCAGAAATCCGGTATGATCTGGGTAGGCCGATTCGGTTTCTTGAGGATTTTAAAGCGGAATCGGTCCAGGAGGGTGAGGCCGGGAGCGGTTTGAGAACTGTTGCTCTCCCTCCGCCCTTTACTGGGGTCAGACCCTCGTAAAATATAGCCCGGCACAACCGTTGCGTTCCGGAAGGCATGCGACGTCCCTTTTGGGAACGCTTCCTCCGAATCCTTTTGCCGGCCGCGGCGGGTTGCTCGGCGCTCAGCCTGTCCGGCCGGCCGGGACCGGAATATCACGGGGAAACCGAAGGCTTCGCTATCAATGTGCTGAACTCGCTGCCCAAACAGAACGGCTCGATCTTCTACGCCGATCTCGGCCCGCCGGATTTGGACGTCGCCGCCTATCCCGTGACGCAGCAGGAAAACTACCGGCTCTTTCACGAGATCTGTTCCTCGTGCCACACGCCGGCGCGCGCGCTGTACTCGCAGCGCACGCTGCGCGGGTCCTGGGCGTACTACGTGGAACGTATGCGCATGCAGGGACAGTTCGAACCGAAGCGGCGCTTCACGACCGAGGAGGGGAACCGAGTCGTGGATTTTTTGGCGTACGACTCGGAGCAGCGCAAGGTGCGCGACTGGGACCGTTTCGAAGCGCAGTTGCGCGAACTGGGTGCGCTCTACCGGCGATGACGCGGACCCGCCGGGCTTAGGTCTTCGCGCGTTCCTTGAGCGCTTCGTCCAAGCGGTCGGCGTAATGGCAGGCGACGAGATGTCCTTTGGAGGCGTTCGGCGCGTCGGCGAGCGTCGGCTCTTCCTTCGCGCATCGCTCCGTCGCGAACCGACAGCGCGTGCGGAAGCTGCAGCCCGACGGGGGGTTGCGCGGGCTCGGGACGTCGCCCTCGAGCACCTGCTTGGTCGATAAATCGCGAGTCGGGTCCGGGACGGGGATCGCGGAGATCAGCGCCTGCGTGTAGGGGTGGCGGGGGGCTTTGTAGAGGTCTTCCGCGGCGGCGAACTCGACGATCTTCCCCAAGTACATGACGGCGATCCGGTCCGAGACGTGCTTGACGACCGCGAGGTCGTGCGCGATGAAGATGTAGGCCATGCCCATCTCGCGCTGCAGGTCCAAAAGCAGATTGAGCACCTGCGACTGAATCGACACGTCGAGGGCGGAGACGGGCTCGTCGCAGATCACGAGCTTGGGCTTGAGCGCGATCGAACGGGCGATGCCGATGCGCTGGCGCTGGCCTCCGGAAAACTCGTGCGGGAAGCGGTCGAACGCGCTTTCGGGAAGGCCGACGCGCTTGAGCAGCTTCTTGGCTTCCTCACGCCGCCACTCCTTTGTTCCGACGCCGTGAATCACGAAGGGTTCCTGGATGATGCGCCCGACGGTGTGGGTCTGATTCAAGGATTCATAGGGATCTTGGAAAATGATCTGAATGTCCTTGCGGACTTCCCGGAGTTCCCGGCGTCCCATCTTCGCGAGATCCTTGCCCTCGAAGAGCACCTCGCCTCCGGTCGGATCGTAGAGGCGCAGGATCGTCTTGCCGAGCGTGCTCTTTCCGCAGCCGGACTCGCCGACGACGCCGACGGTTTCGCCGGGTTTTACGTTGAAGGAGACCCCGTCGACCGCGTAGACCGTCGCGATCCGCCTAAACAGCACTCCCCCGTGGATCGGGAAATGCATCCGGACGGCTTTGACTTCCAGAAGATTCCCGCTCACCGGATTTCCTCGTGAAGTTCCTCGGTGCGGATGCAGCGGCTGAAGCCGATCTCGTCGAGCCGGTCGAGTTCGGGCATCGCGGCCTTGCAGTCCTCGACGCAGTGGGGGCAGCGGTTTTGGAAGCTGCAGCCTTCCGGCAAGGACGAGAAATCGGGAACCATCCCTTCGATCGTCGGGAGCATCGTTTTCGGTTCGGTGTCCAGCCGCGGGATGGATTCGAGCAGGCCCTTGGTGTAGGGGTGTCTCGGCTTTTTAAATAGATCGTTCACCGGGCGGCGCTCGACGACGCGGCCGGCGTACATCACGATCACCTCGTCGCAGACCTCGGCGATGACGCCGAGATCGTGCGTGATGAAGATGACGGCCATCCCGTGCTCCTTCTGCAGGCGCTTGATGAGACTCAGAATCTGGGCCTGAATGGTCACGTCGAGCGCCGTCGTCGGTTCGTCGGCGATCAGGATGTCCGGGCGGCAGGCGAGGGCGATCGCGATCATCACCCGTTGGCGCATGCCGCCGGAGAGTTGGTGCGGATACTCGTCGAGGCGCTTCTCCGGCGCCGGGATGCCGACCTCTTCGAGAAGGTTGATCGACGCGGTCTCGATGTCTCCGGGCGTCATCGACGGATGGTGCAGCACGTAGCTCTCGCCGAGTTGGCGTCGGATCGTCTGCACCGGATTGAGCGCCGTCATCGGCTCTTGAAAGACCATCGAGACCCGGTTGCCGCGGAAACGCCGCATCTCGCTCGGCGCCAGCTTCGTGAGGTCCGTGCCGTCGAGACTCACGGAACCCCCCTCGATGACGCCGGAAGGCCGGGGGAGCAGGCGCATGATCGCCAGCGAGGTCACGCTTTTCCCCGATCCGGATTCTCCCACGATGCCGAGCGTTTTCCCCTTTTCCAACTCGAAGTCCACTCCGCGCACGACGCGCACGGGCCCCGCTTCGGTGTCGAAGCGGACGCGGAGATCTTTGACTTCGAGAATCGGCGCCATTTAACCCCGCTTGTGCCGCGTATCGATCAAAGTCACCGGCGGAAAGCCCTTGCCGGCCTTCATCGCGGCCTGCGTTTCCTTCTTAATGTCCTCGTCGATCCAGAACACGCCGCCCCAGTCGCCGTCGAACGGATAGGTGGTGGCGTCCTTGGAGCGCATACTGGCGACGGGGTCGGGGAAGCGCATCCAGCGCCAATGGCCGAAGCGGATGTACGGCGCGGCCCACAGCGTTACGGTGTAGGCCTCGTCGTGAATGCGCTGCTGGATCTTGTGGGCGAGTTCGGCCTTCTTCTTCAGGTCGAACTCGTCTTTGTAGGCGACCAGCCACGGGTCGAGCACCTTGTCGTCGACGTTTCCGAAGTTGTTCGTCTGCGTCTTGTGCGCGTTGTCCGAGTGGTACTGCCCCCAGTACTGCATGCGGTCCTGGGCGCCCCAGCCGGTGTAGGCGATCTCGTGCTGCTTCTCCAGCATGGCCTTAAACGACGCCGCCCCGTCGAGCTTCTGCAGCGTCAGTTCGAGACCGGCCTTCTTCGCCTCTTCCTTAAGGATCACGAGCCGGTCGGCGTGGGTCGCGTAGCCGTAGGTCACCCGCAGCGAGAGACGCTTGCCGTTCTTGACGCGGATGCCGTCCGGACCGCGTTCGGCCCAGCCGGCCTTCTTGAAGTGCGCGTCGGCCTTCGCGAGGTCGAAGCGGCGGCCCTTGATCGTCTTGTTGTCCATCGCCCCGTGACCGAGGGTATTGGTCTCCATGCGCACATAGTCTCCGCGCAGCACGGTCTTGAGCACCTTGTCGATGTTGAGCGCGTGGGAGATGCCGATGCGGACGTCCTTGTCCTTGAGGATCTCGACATCCTGGTTGAAGTAAACGCCGTAGATGGGCTGCGGGCGCTGGTGGTAGAACCAGACCTTCTCGATGTAGCCCTTGTCGAACGGCTCGCCGGTCGCCTTATTGTGCCAATACTCGGGGATGACCAGCGGGAGCGCGTCGATCATGCCCTTCTTGAAATGCTCGAAGACCACGTTCGGGTCTCGGATCACCGTGACCTTCGTGAAGTCCGTGTTGAAGCGGTTCTTGAAGTACTTCAGGTCCTTCGCCCACCAGTCCTTCTTGCGCGCGAAGGTGACGAACTTGCCCTTCTCGATCTTCGAGATCTGGTAGGGGCCGGTGTTCGGCTCGATCATCCAGTTCGTGTTCTTGACCCAGTCCTTGTCGAGCAGTTTTTCATGAAAGTGCCGGGGCCGGATCTCCATCGTCGCGTAGTAGACGAGGTCCTGAAGGTTGCGTTTGTTGACGGACTTGATCGCGACGGTGTGGTCGTCGAAGACGGTGATCGTGTCGTACTCCTCGCCGTACTGCGTGTTGTACCACGGCGCGACGATCTCCTTCGAGAGGTAGAACTTCAGGCTGAACGCCACGTCATAGGCCGAGACGGGAACGCCGTCGGACCAGCGCGCGCGCTCGTCGAGCTTCAGGTAGAGCGTGTTCTGCTCCTTGTTGGTCGCCCAATGGGTGGCGAGGCCCGGAGTGAGGTTGCCGGTCTCGGGATGGATGTGCAGCAGGTCCATCTGATTGTCGAACAGGAAGGAGCGGAAGGACCCGTTGGAATCCGGACCGACGGTGCGCAGCGTGAGCGGAAACGAATCCATGTAGGTGTAGTAGGTGCCGCCCTTCTTCGCGTTCGGCGACGCGAACACCGGGTCCGAGTCGTTGGTGAGCCACTGGATCCCCTTGGGGAGCGCGTCGGCGCGGGCGAGCTTCGGGTGCTTGAAGAGTTCGTCGAGACCGTCTTTGTAGATCCCGGCGGCGGCCGTTCTCTCGCTCCCGGGCTCCGCCTTAGGGGCTTCTTCGGCCTTTTTGGAGCAGGCGATGCCCGTCAGGGCCGCCGCGACGATCAAAGATAGAATGCGCTTCATAGAACCTCTCTATTCATAAACGGTGTGCTTCTTGGGATCAAACGCCTCGCGAACGGCTTCGCCGACGAAGGTCACCATCGTCAAGAGCAGGATCATCGAGACGACGACCGAGGAGACGATCCACAAGGCGTCGAGATTCGAGGTTCCCTGCCGCAGCAGTTCCCCCCAGCTCGGCGTCGGCGCCGGCAGGCCGAAACCGAGGTAGTCCAGCGAGGTCAAGACGACCACGCCGGAGGAAATCGAGAACGGCATGAAGGTGACGATGATTGAAATCGTGTTCGGGATGATGTGCTGGAAGATGATGTAGGGGTCCGAGGCGCCCATGGCGCGGGCCGCGAGCACGTATTCCCGGCTTTTCTGCTTATAGGTGGCCGTGCGCATGTACCAGGTCATCTGAATCCAGCCGAAGAAGAGCATGATCATCATCAACGTGAAGAAATTCGGGATCATGATCGACGCGACGATGATGATGATGTAGAGAAACGGCACGTTCGCCCAGATCTCGATGATGCGCTGGAAGAACAGGTCGAATTTCCCGCCGAAATAGCCCATCGCGCAGCCGATCGTGACCCCGATGGTGTAGTTGCACAAAAGCAGCAGGATCGAGAAGACGATCGCGGTGCGAAAACCATAGACGAGGCGCGCGAGCACGTCCCGGCCGGTCGAGTCGGTGCCGAGCCAATGTCCGGACCCGGCGTCCGGGGCCGTCGGCGGGTAGATGCCTTCGGTCAGGTCGTTCTCGTAGGCGTTGTAGGGCGCCGGCGGCAGCAGCACCCAGTTGCCGCGACCCTCCGCCTTGAATTTCCTTTTAAGTTCGCGGTACTTCGTCTCGTAGCGGTAGTCCAGGCCGAAGGTCGTTCCGGGGAGGATCGAACCGTAGGTGGGGAAATGAAACCGTCCCTCGTAGCGCACGATTAGGGCGCGGCTGTTGACGAACAATTCGGCGCCGAAACTGAGCAAAATCGCCGCGGCCAGAAAAATCGCGGAGTAGTAACCGCGCTTGATCGAGCGAAACCGGTGGATCTTCTTGCGGGTAAGCGGATCGAGCGGGAGGGTCGTCATTTGAACTGCACCCGCGGGTCGACGACCGCCACGCAGATGTCGGAGAGGATGTTCCCGACTAAAAAGAGCAGCGAGGAGATCACGAGGATGCCCATCACGACGGGGTAGTCGCGCTCGACGATGGAGTCAAAGCCGAGCAGGCCGAAGCCGTTGATGTTGAAGATCGTCTCAACGAGAAAGGAGCCCATCAGGATCATGGAGACGTTGTTGCCGAAATGGGTGGCGATCGGAATGAGGCTGTTGCGCAGGGCGTGCTTGAGCACCGCGCCGCGGAAGTCGTTGCCCTTGGCGATCGCGGTGCGGACGTAGTCGGCCGCGAGGTTGTCCATCAGCGAATTCTTCATCAAGAAGGTCATCACCGCGAAACTGCCCGCCATGTAGGCGGTCAGCGGCAGCACCGCGTGGTGCAGGATGTCGAGCATCTGTCCGAAGCGGCTCAGTTCGTCGAAATTCTCGCTGGTGAAGCCGCCCATCGGGAAAATCTCCCAATAGGACGCAAACAGCACCAGCATGAGGATGCCCACGACGTAGTTCGGGATCGCGTAGCCGACGAAAACGAAGATCGAAGAAATGTTGTCGATCACGGTCTTGTGCTTGATCGCCTTGAGAATCCCCAGCGGGATGCAGATCATGTAGGTGAGCACCATCGTCACGGTGCCGTAGAAGATCGAGATGGGGAAGCGGCCCTTGATCAGGTCCCAGACAGGCTCGTTGTAGCGCGTCGAAATGCCGAGATCGAGGACGAGAATCTTCTTGAGCCAGAGGACGTAGCCCACGAGCACCGGCTTGTCGAGGCCGTAGTACTCCTTAAGATCCTGGATCTGTTCTTCGGAAAGCGCGGCCTGTCCGACCTTTCCGCTGTCTCGGACCTGGTCGCCCTGCATCGACTGGGCCTCGGCGATCATCCGCTCGACCGGTCCCCCGGGGACGAAGCGGGTCACCGCGAAGACCATCATCGTCACCCCAAGGAAGGTGGGGAGGATTAAAAGAAAGCGTCTGGCGAAATAAGCGCTCATGCGGCGCCCCCATTCTAACAGATTGACGTCCGTTCGGGTCCCGGGGGTGGGCTGTACTCTAGTCCAAATTTCCTACACTAAACGCGGGTCTTTAGACCTAATCCGCCTTGGAGGTGCTTTTATGGTCCTTCGCATTCTCGCCGCATCCCTTTTCCTTTCGGTCCCGTCCGCCCGGGCGTTCGACGCCTCCGCGGCGCTGAAAACCGCCCGCACGGCCGTCGCCGAGGACCGCAGCCCGGCCCCGCCCTCGGGACCGGTGTTCGACTCGGCCGGGGTCGGCTTCGACGCCGGCAACGAATTCGACGCGACGCCGCTGTACGGAGAGGTCTCGGTGACCTGCTTCGACAACGGCCGCAGCGAGTTCGCTTCCTTCCGCTGCCGAGACGAGATCCTAGAGCCCTTTGATCATGTCCGCTTCACGGGACCCGCGGGGGTCGATGCCGACGCGGTGGAACTGAGCGCGCGCTGGGAAAACGGCAAGACCCGCAGCAAGAAGGGCGGCTACGACGCGGACTTAGGCCGCAGTTCCGGGCATTTCAATCTCTGGATCGCGACGCTTCTGCAGCGCCCGCTGCTCGATTACGGCGCGAACGCGGTGCATTTCGTCATGAAGAAGGGCGGGTCTCGGGTTGCGGAGGGGGATTTCACCGCGACCGTGCGAAAGGCCCCGCGCCGCGAGTGCCGCTACCGGCCGCATTACACCTCGCACAACGCCAACGACTGCCGCGCCGGTTCGACGAGCGTCTGCGGAAGGATGTTCCGCGAGCAGAGCTACTGCCGCTGAGCGCTGGCAAAGCGGTCGTCTCTTCCTTATGCTAAGCCCGCATGCGGGAATTACTGCGCGTCTGGAAAGATCGCCGGGGCCGACAGCACGAGGGCATGATCGTCGTCGCCATCATCGGCATCCTCGCCGCGATCGCGATGCCGAAATTCGCCGAACTGATCCGCAAGTCCAACGAGGGCGCCACGAAGGGAAATCTCGGGGCCGTCCGCTCGGCGCTGTCTATCTTCTACGGCGATACGCGGGGAGTCTACCCGGCGCATCCGGCCCTGTTGACGCTCGAGGGCCGGTACCTCGCGGAACTGCCGAAGGCGAAAACCCCCCAATATCACCCGGACTCGAACGCGGTGGTTTTGGGTTTGGGCAAAAGCGACCTCAACGATCAAGGGGGCTGGCTGTTCATCGCCGATCCTGCGGACGAAGATTACGGAACGATGTTCGTGAACTGCACGCATACCGATTCCAAGGGGGTACGATGGTTCGCGTACTGAGCACGGCGCTGCTTCTCTTGGCCGGCTGCGCCCGGGGACCGGTCCCGTCGGTCTCCGAGCATCGAGTCGTGCTGGAGAGCGGACATATCTACGCGCGGCGCGCGGGTGGAGCGCGCGGACTTAAAACCCTTTTGCCGGACTCTTTTGGGCGTGTCGGGATTTGAACGCGAGGCCTTGGCCTTCTGCCGCGCGCAGCATGTCGTCGAGGAGGAGCCGCGGCTGAAGGCGATCGAGGAGGGCTTTAATGCCGGGCCGGCGTCTTTCGCGCCGCCGCCGATCCCGGCCGCCGAGGCCGCCGCCAGGCGCGAGAAGCTCGCGGCGGTCTCAGTGCGCGTTGCGGCGCTGAGCTTCGAGGCGCTGCGCCGGGATTTGGACCGGGCCGCCGAGGCGGCCCGCGCGGGGGACCGCGCGGGCTTTGCGGCCGCGCTCGACGGGGAGGCGCTCTCGGGCGGGTTTCGTTCGGGGGTACGGCTCGCGCGCGGCGGCCTGCCGGACTGGGCGGTCGAGGCGCTCGCGGCTCGCGCCTGCCGCGGCGATTCTTTGGCCGATCGCGCGGTGCTGGGGGCTTTTCCGGAGATCGAGAAGACTTTGTCGGCCGCGGCCCGGACCCGTTTGAAGGACTGCGACGACTCGCCGCTGGCGCGGCGGGCGCGGGAGCGGCGTTGAGATACGGGATGGAAAACAAGGCGCCCGGCGCTTCCGCCATCGAGGGAGCGCGGGCGATTTCAGGCGCCGCGCTTTTCTTCGCGGCCTATGCCGCGCGCACGGACTACGAGGCTCTCGGGCCGAAGTCATTTTGGCTCTATGTCGTTTGCGCCGTCGTCTTTTTGGGCTGCGCGCTGTGCGGGCCGGTGTGGGTGTTCGACGCGCCCAACGCGCGCCAAGCCCGGGACCGCGCGGCGTGGGCCCGGGATTGGGCGTTGGGGATGGGGGTACTCCTGTACGCGGGGGTCTTCTTCAATCCCGCGGCGGCTTCCGCTGAGGCGAACCTGTGGCTGGCGTTGGGCGGTCCACCGGCGGCGTTTTTGCTGTGGCTCGATTGGCCCTGGCGGCGCTTGGCCGCGTTGGGCGCGCGGCGCATCCCCGACCTCGATGCCGAGGCCTTCGAGCACGAACGCTACGCCGCCCGCGAGAATTACCGCGGCGCTCCGGATTTGCCCGAGGGCGTCGAGGAACTGCTGATTTCCTCAGGTTCCTTTCAGGTGGACCGCGCCCGCATGCTGGAAAAGCTCAAGCTCTTCCAGAGCGGCTCGCCGGAGTCCTTTCTTCTGAGTTGGGTGCGGGCCGCGGTGCTTTCGAAGGCGGCCCGGATCGAACTCAAATCCGACGGCGGGGTGTTGCTGTTCAGCTTCGACGGCAATCCGCTCCGGCGCGAGTGGGTCGACGATCCCTATGCCGCGCTTTTCGACGGGGGCCCGGATTCGGAGCGGCACAAGCACATGGCTTACGGTCTGCTCGCGGCGCTGCGGCTTTTGCCGGCCGAAGCCTTGGTCGTTTCTGGCGGCGGGCGCGCCCACTTGGCCGCCAAAGGCGGGGGGGGAACGGACGCTCGCGCCGGTTCCCGAGGCGTGGACGACCTTCGCGCTGCGCTTTGACGGCTGGGGCGGTTCGCGGCGGGTCGCCGAGGCGCTTGGGCGGCTGCGCGAGGGCTACGGCCTGACCGACACCGCGCTCGTGATCGACGGGGAGATGCTGGACGCGAATCGTCTCCCCGGCGAGCGTTCCGATCCGCTGCCCTTTTCCACCAAGACGATTCGCGGCTTCGTGTATGCGCGCACGGAGCAGGACACGGAATGCCGCGTGCGCTTCTACTACCACGGCGCGCTGGCCGCGGAGGAAAACGGGGGTTGGAGCCGACGCCCGTATCTCGCCTGCGTGCGCTACGAGGGCATGAAGCTCAACGGTTTCCTGTCCGGGTTGAGCGAGGGACGGGAGCATAAGGGGGCGGCCGGCGCGATCAAGAAGGCGGTTGCGAAGGTTCTTCCCAACGAGGGGTTGGGGTTCGGGGACTGGATCTTCCCGCGCGGGACTCTTGCTTACACGAAGGAAGGGTTGTGGGCGGCGGCGGCGGGGGCCGTGGGCGCGTTCGCCGTGTTTTCCGCGGCGGCGGCGTTGGGCCCCGACGCGGCGATGGTGCTCGCGCCCGCCTGCGCGCTGGTGTGGCTGCTGCTGTTTTTCTTTCTCGTCGGCTGGACGCTCCTGCGCCTGCGTGGGCGCCGCAATCCGTTTCGCCCAGGAAGGGCCTAGACTTAACCTAGGCCCTTGTGCTACTATTAACCTCTAAACGCCGACACCTCGGCCGAGGCCTATCCCCCGATGTTGAAGATTTTCTCCTCCCTTCTAGCCGTCTCCCTCACTTTTGCCGCGCCGCTGCGGGCCGCGATCGAGAAGGACGCGATGGGCTCCGCCTTCGATGGGCAGGGGGCGTCTTTGGAGGAGGCGTTGTCAGAAGCCGCGGGCGCCTCCCCGGTGCGGGGCTTCGCGGTCGGCGAGAACGGCAATCTGCGCGGCGTGCCGGTTCCGGGATCCGACTGGGTGTCGCTCGAGCCCGATGACGATTTGGGAGATTCGGACCCGGCGGCGGGAGACGACGACCGGTTCTGGGACCGGCTCAACGACCGGGCCTTCGATCAGGTTTGCAAATCCCTCAAGCTCAAGCTGAAACAGAAGGTCGACATCGCCGAATACGGCGAGACCGGCATCGAGGTCAACCGGCGCCTGCGCCGCTACCCGACCGGTACCTTCGCGATCGTCGATCGGGCGAAGATCGAATTGTCTCTGACGCATTCCGAAAAACTGCTCGATATCGTCGACCATGTGCCGGTCTCCCTGCGCCTGGGCGCCCGGTGGTGGGGGGAGTCCATCGTCGTTCGGCCGCTGGCGGGCAAGAAGTCCTGCGATGAGCTCGGGACGCTTCTGAAGGTTTGGGACTTTAAGACGATACTCCCCGCGAAGACCGAGCGCGTGCAGCAGATGGCGGTCGGCGAAGTGTGGAAGATGCCGATCTACCTGCGCATGGGCTTCGGAGCGGGCGTCGGCTACGCCAACGAGGACATGCCGGTATCCATCGAGTTCGGCCGCGATAAGGAAGGTTCGGCTACGGTCTCTCTCTACCGCATGTCCGAAGACAAGCTTCGCTTTCGCATCCGGCTGGAGCAAGCCAAGATCCTTACGAAGGGAGGCAGCGTCGTCCACTATGTGCCGGCCGTGGCGTTCGGGCTCCCCAGCGTCGAGATATTCCTGGTCAAACAGCTCGTCGGGCTCATTGACAGACAGATCGCCCGGGAGCTTAACCAATACACCGCGGTGCAGCTCGGGCTTACTCACGAGAACCGCGACGGCAATCGTCTCCTTCTGGAGTTTATCCTCGATCCCCGCGACGACCGGCAGATGGAGCAGCTGATGCAGGTGCTGCGCGGCGACCTGCACACGCTCAGCGTGCTGCGCCGCATGGTCAGCAACAGCGTCAAGATTCTGCGCGACGACCGCAATGCGCGCGAGAAGCTCGACGATATATCCCGTAAATACGGGGAGACCGTCGGCCGCGATCCGAGTTTCGCCGGTCTCGATGAGTACGAGCGCGACACCGGGAACTTCCGCTTCGTGCTTCCGTTTCTCGTGGACCACCGCTCGCATGACGGGGTCGAGAAGGACCGCTACGTGATCGCCGACGACGAAGGGACCGAGGTCCGCGTCCACCGCGTCAACGATGGCGGGGAAACCGCCTGGTTCGATATCCCCTTCTTGGGCCAGTGGGTCAAGCACAACGAGCAGAAGACCGCGCAGGTCTTCACCTTTAAAGACGCCACCGGCGCGCAGTCCGAGCCGGTCGCGGTGTATGTGCATCAGGAGGGCTTTTTGCGCAAAGGCGCTCCGACCGCGCGCGGCATGGTCGAGAAGGCCGACGAGGTGATGAAGTATGCCGGCGTCGCCGGGGCCGGGACGAACGCGCGCACGCGCCTCCCGGTGGAGGACCTGTTCCCGAAGGGCTCTCTTTACAACGAGCGCCGGGGGCCTCGGAGCAACGGCAAGGGCTTCGAGAATACCAGGACCGCGAAGGGCTACAAGCGCGGCGTGATGACCTTCAGCCTCGCCTTCGGCGCGAAGGCCGTGCGCGACGTCGTGTTCGCCCCGGCCGACACGGTGCTCAAGGCCTACGCCAACACGTTGAGCGGCCAGGATCAGCGGATCATGATGGAATTGATCCGTCAGGGTCAGATCGGCCCGGACAGCAAACTGCGCTACAACACCAACAAGGTCGTGCGCGCGGTCGGCGGGTCGGTTTTCGGCAAGGGCGGCCAGAACGACCGCCAGGACGTGTACTGGGTCGCCCAGAAGGCTTCGGACATCCTGCGCGATCTCGCGAAGGTGCGTGCGGCGAACGATCCCGACGAGCGGGCGAGACTTTTCGCGAAAGTGCTGGGCGGGGAGGCGAAGTCGGATCTCGCCTACGATTCGATTCTCAAGGTGTTCGTCCAACTCGTCGATCCGATGGATCTCTCCGCCGAGTTCTACGTCCGCGTCGACAAAAAACAGAAAGGCGAGAAGGACGTCGACCGCCGCTTCGCCTACAACCGCGAGATGGACGACGCCGAACTCGTCGCCGGCATGAGCCGCACGCGCCGCCGCTTCGAGCCGCCGCCGGAACTGAACGACTAAGGAAGCGCTATAATCGGGGCATGGAAAACCGCATGCTGCGCCCCGAGACCAGCCTTCTGCTTGTCGTCGACATTCAGGAGAAGTTCGTCCCGATCATTGACGGCTGCGGCCGCGTGATCGCGAAATCGAAGATCCTGCTCAAGGCCGCGGGGCTGTTGGGCGTTCCCGTGATCGTCAGCGAGCAGTACCCAAAAGGGCTCGGGCGCACGACGGCGGAACTCGTCGCCGCGTATCCCGAGGGAGTCGAGGTCCTCGAAAAAACCGCGTTCGGCTGTCTCGGCGACGAGGCGATCCGCGCGCGCGTCGACGCGCTCGCCCGACGGCAGGTCGTCGTCTGCGGCATCGAAACGCATGTCTGCGTCAATCAAACCGTTCACCAACTGCTCGCGTCCGGCCATCAAGTGCACTTGATCGAAGAGGCGATCGCTTCGCGCGCGGCGTCGAACCGCGAGGCGGGCTTGGCGAAGATGCGCTCGTCCGGGGCGATCCCCTCCTGCGTCGAGACGGCGTTGTTTGAATGGATGGGCGACGCGAAGCACCCGCGCTTTAAAGAAGTTCAGGCCCTGATTAAGTAGCTTCGCCGGCTGTCCTTGTAGCCCCGGTGAAAGCCGGCACAGCGGGGCTTCCGCCCCGCTAGAAGGGCAGGACTTTCCGGACGTTGGTCTCGATCTCGAAGAAGGTCGTGTCGGGACCTTTCTCCATCGTCGAGCAGACCTCCGCGCCTTGAACGGACTTGATCAGGTACTGGAAGTAGTGCCGCAGTTCCGACTCCGGAGCGCGGGAGAAGAAGTGGTAGCGCATCAAGGTCTCGCCGTTCTTCTCGGCCATGTCCTTGCGGTAATCGCGCAGCGCGCTCAAGCCCATCGAGTAGATCTTGCTGTCGGGGTGCTGGAACACCTTCCCCGCGTGCGGACAGGCGTAGGCGTCCTTGCCCTGCTTCCTGACGAGCTTAAATTTCAGCAGGTCCTTCAGCGCGCTTTCGATCTTCTTTCTATCGAAGCCGGTGGCGTCCGCGATCGTGCCGGCGTCCCAGGCGCCCTTGTCGTGCGAAATGATCGTGAAAGTCCAATAATTCTCGGGAGATTTGCACTGCCACTCGCTCTGCTCGCGGCTGAGATCGAAGGTATGGGCCTTGTTCACGCGGGCCATGGAATCCACCAGCGGGGATTCCGCGGTCTTGAACTTGTCCGGCGCCGGTCCGAGAGTCTGAACGATCAGATTGACGAGTTCTTCGGATTCCGCGGTCGAGTTCAGGTACCCGAGCACGAAGGCGCGTGCGCGGTCGCGGTCGACCAAAAGTCCCAGCGCGACCGCGATGCGGTCGATCAGTTTGCCGCTGGGCATGGTTTTGCCGCTTTCGACGTTCAAATAATGCCGGTAGGTACACCCGAAGAACTTCGTGCCGCCGTTGCGGTTGTAGAAGCCCCTTGAGGAAGTGTAGCCCGCCTGCTCGCGAGCGTGGCGCAGAACGTCCGCGAATTTAGCCATGGCTCAATATTACCACAAAAGAAAGACCCCGCCGGGTGGGGATACCCGGCGGGGTCGTTTCCTGTAGATTCAGGTCAATCGCCGTTAGGCAGCGGCGCGGAGGGCATATTCTTCGAGGGTTTGACGGCCCCGGACTTGGTCCCTGAACGTACCGCGCAGCGACCGCCCCCTCCTGAAGCGCCGTCGCTGATCGCGTCCTGCATCGGTTCTCCGTGTTCGCTCCCGTCCGCCGGGCGCCGCGGGCTGGTTTTGCTCGGGGATTCGGTCGGCTCTTCCCGAGGCGCGGTGGGCTCCGAGGATCCTTCCTTCCATTTTTTGAGCGGGACGCAGGCGTCGATTCCGCCGCCGCCGCCGGGTCGGGTTTTCAGTTTCGCCTTTCTCGCCTGCTGCGCCCGTTGTTTGAATTCGCCTTTCTTCTTCTTTTGCAGCGTCTTGGACTCCTTCTTAATCGACCCGATCGCGTCGAGGGCGCCTTGGCCGATGCTGAAAGACCCGAAATCCTCGGCGCTCGCTGACGCCGTCGCTAGAACGAACGCTCCAATCGCCGAAATGACTTGTTTTCTATTGAACATTTCCCACCTCCAAGCGGCGATTGTGAGATCCGCCTTGCTTTTATCGTAGCCGGGGCTAAGTCCGGGGGCCTGTGCGGGAAGACCTAGTCCCCTCTGCGTCCCTTGCTCCAGAAGCGTCTCTGCGCGGATTCGTCATGATGTAGGAAGCCTTTATTCTCAAGAAAAACTTCCCTTTAGGCCTAGGTTTCGGGGGGCCCTAGGGTGGTGGCTTTGGGCCGTGCTTTTCGGCATCCTGAAAGTACAGGTGGAGGAAATGAAGATGAATCACAAGTACCTTTATAATGCGCTCGCCGCGGTTTTGATCGCGGCCTTCGCGGCTCCCGCTTTCGCGGCGGTCAACACCAAGGACGACGGGCTCGAGGGCCGGGAAGTCGGAACCCCGATCCGAGTCAAGAAAAACGGGAAATGGGTGTGGGACATCTGCGTCCCGACCCCGGGCATGAAATGCGATTTTAACGGCCAAATGAAGGTCGCGAAAAGCGCCGAACAGGAGGCCTGCGAGGCGAATCCCGAGCTTTGCGATCTCACGAAAGGCGCGAAGGGCAGGCTGCTGACGAGTCTTGACCCGAACGCGGGTGACGCGCGTCCTCCGAGCGGCATTTCCGCCGCCGACCGCGAGGGTCGGAAAGTCGTATGCTCCGCGGAGCATCCCGAGAATTGTTCTCCCGGTCAGCAGATGGGAGGCGATCCGTCGGACGGTGATGCTCCTGCGGGCGCCAAGCAGGCGAAGAAGAAGGGGCAGCAGATGGGCCCGGACTTGAAGGAATTTATGAAGCAGGGTTTTGAGAGGTTCGCGGAACTGGGATTGAATTAACGGCGAATCACGAACATACTTAAGGAACGAACATGAAACTCCTCGACGGCAGAATCGAGATTCCGTCTTGGGCCGTGCGCTTATTCGGCGTGGCCTTGGCGGTCGCGATCTATATCGGAGCGTACAAGGCGCTGGCCCCCGAGGACCGAAAAGCCGTCCGCCGCGCGGTCGCGGCGCAGGTGGTCGATCGGATCGTTCCATCCGTTCGGGGAGAGCAGATGCGCGTCACGCCCGCGAGCGTCGTGGGCGGTCTTTCCGCGAGGGGCGAGCAAATGCGCGTGGGAGACTCCTCGACCGCCGGCATCGACGCGCGCGGCGAGCAAATGCGGGTGTCTCCGGCTGGGATTTCCGAAGGGATGACGGTGCGGGGCGAACAAATGCGGGTCGCCGACGAAGGTGTTTCCGAGTGCGCCGCCGATGAGAACTGCAGGGTTCGCGAGAACGATACCCCGGTGGGCGAATGGGGGATGAAGGTTCCGGACATCGAGAAGGTCGCGGAACGGGAGAAGGCGGGCCTCTAAATTTCCGGTTATAATGCGGGAGTGAAGAAAAGCGACCGGTCGCAGTGGGCGGTTTTAATCGGAGCCGCAGTCGTTCTTGGAGGACTGTTCGTCGCGGCCCGTCAGCGCGGCGCGAATCTCCTTCCCGCCCGCTCCGGTTTCGGTGAAATGTCTTTGCCGACGGTCGGGGGCGGGGAAGCCGCTTCGTTAAGCTCCTGTCCGACCGCCCGCTGCTTGACCGTGTATCTGGCGCCGTGGTGCGGGGTCTGCCGGGCGTCGACGGATCTGGTTAAGGCGCTTCGCCCATGGCTCGCCGAGCGCGGGATCGCGACCCGCATCGTCATCGGCCGCGACCGTCCGGCGGAGGTGCGCGATTACGCGAGCAGTTTCGGACCGGACACTTTGATGGATCCCGAAGGGACCGTCCCGTTAAAGGGCGGGGTCCCGCAATTTCTCGTGTCGAATGGGGAAGGGGCGATCCTGAGAAGTCAGCCGGGCGTGCTGCGCATCGTCTCCCCGCCGATTCCTGAGAGCGAACTCGAGGCCCTTTCCAGGGCGCTCGGCCTGATCTGATCTAGTCCGTGACGAGGAGAGACGGGGACGTTCCCGCCGCGGGAAGTTCGACCTTGACGGTCGTCCCTTGGCCTTCCGCGCTTTCGACCCCGATTACCCCGCCGTGCGCTTCAATGATGCGCTTGGTGATCGAGAGGCCGAGTCCCAAGCCGCCGACCTCCCGCGTGAGGTAATCGGCGGCCTGGTAGAAGGATTCGAAAATCCGTCCGATCTTGTCCGCGGGGATCCCCTTGCCGCGGTCCACGACGCGCACCGTGATCCAGTCGGCCTTGGGATTGGCGAGGACGTCGACGGATCCCCCCTCGCGGTTGAAATTGAGCGCGTTGACGACGAGTTGTCCGAACGCCCGTTCCAGCAGCAGCGCGTCTCCCTCGATCGTCATCCCGGGAGCGGCGACTAAAGACAAAGGAAGCTTCTTGGCTTGCGCGAGTCGGCGGTGCTTGCCGATCACCCCGTCAAGAAGCGCTCCGAGATCGAAGGGACGTTTGACGAATTCCAGGTCGGGTTTCTGCAAATCAACGAAGGCAAGCAGGTCGTTGATGGTCTTGTGCAGCCCTTCGACGCCTTCCCGGGCTCTCGAAATATTGCGGGAGAGATCGGGATCGTCGCGATCCTCCATCTGTTCTTCGAGCAGGCCGACCGCCATCGAAACGTAGGTGAGCGGCGTGTTGAGTTCGTGGCTGACCCGGGAGAGAAACGCGTCTTTGAGGCGCTCGGTTTCCTGGAGTTCCCCGTACGCCGCCTTCAGTTCTTCGCGCAGCCGGTTGGCCACGTCGAGGTCCTTTCGGGCGGCTCGCGCCGTACGGCAGCGTTCGAGGATGGTTCCGAGATAATCCTCGGTGAAGGGTTTGATGATGTAGTCGCTCGCGCCTTCGCGCAGGATATCGATCGCCGACCCCAACGTGGGCGTCGCCGTCATGAGAATCGGGTCGGTTTCCGGGCTCGCCTGCGAGATTCCGTAAATCACCGCGGCGCCGTCCTCTTCACTCGGGAAATTAAGATCGACGAGGGCGAAGTCGAAAAAACCGTTGCGGTCGACGTGTTCGAGGGCCTGCTTGCGGCTGAACGCGACGACGCTTTCGTAGCCGAGACGACGGAGCGCGGTTTGGCAGACGCCGGCCCACGCCTCGTCGTCATCGGCGATCAATACGCGGCCTTTGTGCTTGGAATCCGCCATGATCCCAAGAGTCTACTTTTCTATACTGCCGCTATGTCGTGCCCTGAAAGCTGTGCCTGGCCAGCGGGTGAAAGTCCCGCCGGGGTAAGTGCCGAGACGCCCCGTAGCAGACCCGAGTAGGGATGCGGAGACGCGCCCTTATGAGCCGGGTGTCGAAGCT
>Ga0210006_1000025_pt1 | contig 128865 bp, 120 predicted proteins | sample CryGey02umfilter_2_FD_185452 | JGI IMG/M metagenome (GOLD analysis project Ga0210006, IMG submission 185452) | Groundwater microbial communities from aquifer in Utah, USA - Crystal Geyser 4/10/14 0.2 um filter (SPAdes) (version 3) | ecosystem: Environmental > Aquatic > Deep subsurface >... | reverse complement strand
GCGCACGGCCGACCTTCCTCTGGCTTATGTACTTGGTCCTCTTCTGGAACTTCATCGTCCTGGGGACCTGGCAGTTCTTTAAGACCGGCGCGCCGATCAGCCAGCCGCCGATCAACTTCCCGCAGGAGCTTTACTACCTCTTCGGCACCGCCTTCGTGGGCTACACCGGCTTCCGGTCCTTGGACAAGAAGACCGGGAACTCCAGCGGGGGCGGGATGCTGAGCTCGCTCTTCAAGCGGTAGCGCGATGGCCAGAAGCTACCTCAAGGGCCCTACGCTCAAGCTCGGCGCGGTCGACGACGTCGGACACGCCAACTTCCGGCGGCTGGCAGGCACGGTCCGCGGCCGGCTCGTGGCGGACTTGCAGGAGGACCTGCACAGCCTGCGCTTCCTCCTGCCCAAGCCCGACGGGGTCTTCGGTGAGAATACGCTGCGAGCGGTGCGTGCGTTTCAGAAAGACAGCCGGCTCGGCGTGGACGGGATCGTCGGGCCCAACACCAAGCGCGTTCTGGCCACCCGCGTGGAGGGGCCCAAGACGCCGGCGGACCCGGACCGGCTCTACCTCTACTTCCGCGAGATCATCGAGGGGCTGGGCTACACCTTCGAGATCAAGCCGCTCTACCTAAACCTGCTCGGCATCCGCGGCTTCTGGCACGGCGAGGCGGTTCCGAATAAGTTCAACCTCTACAACGACACGATCTACGCGATCTGGCTCGACGAACGCCGCGAGCCCTGCGTCGAGTCCTTCGACGCGAGCTGCGATCCGGGCCTACAGCGCAAGGGCAAGGCCAACCCCAGGGGTGTGGCGCATCTCATGGAGGGGCAATACTGGTTCCAGCGTGGTCTCCACGCGAGTAAGTACCGCGCCCTGCGCCAAGCGAGGCCGGTCCGCGTGAAGCGCTATTTCGACGACGATCCCGACCTTGTTCGGCCAACGATCGATGAGGACTGGTTCGGGATCAACATCCACGCGGCAGGGACGACGGACTGGGTCAACGGGTGGTCGGCGGGGTGCCAGGTGATTCATGGCGGGATCGAGGGGGAGGCGTGGAAGCGGTTCGACCGGCTTGTCTATGAGATCGGAAATTCGGAGCAGAAAAGGATTCCCTACACACTGACCTGCAGCCAGAGTATTTAAGACGGTTGGCCCACACGATTGCTGAAAGGCTACCACCCCGTCGATGATTGCAATACGACGGCCGACCAAAATCTTTTGATTTGCCCATACCTGAGCTGGCTGTGATCCAATCTGCGGCGCTGGGCGGCGAGCGGGAAAATCCGTAGGAATAGCCATTGGATAGCCTTATCGAGCCTGCGCGTCAACCAGTCCTGCGATTGTTACTATCATATCGTTGTGGAATCATGGGATTTTGACCAAGCCATCATAATAGAGGCACGAGTCACCGACCGAGTCCTCGTTGAAGCGCCTCCCGGCACCGGGAAGACAGCCGTTGCTTGCGCACGGGTCGCCTACCTCTTGGACTCGAACGTCGAGCCCTCCCTCATCCATCTCCTGAGCTTCACCCGTACGGCCGTAGGGGAGATCAAAGACCGCATCAAGCGTCTGTCAAAGGAGAAATCTCGGGCCGTCTCCGTCAACCTGAGCACCCTAGACTCGGAGACCTGGCACATCCTGCGTGGGTTCCAGGATGTCGAAGACGCGGCATTGATGGCTGACTACGAGGCGAACATTGAAAGCCTCGTGAAGCTACTGCGTGAGCGGGAGCCCGAGATTGTCAGTTACGTCCAGAGGCTGAAACATCTGATCATCGACGAGGCTCAGGACCTTACCGGTGCCCGTGCAGCCTTGTGCATGGAATTGTTGAAGGTGATCCGTCCAGAATGCGGCTGCACGATCCTTGCAGACCCTGCGCAGGCCATCTACGGCTTCACCGGCGATGACAAGCCTGAGGACGCTCCACCCGAGAAGTCGTTCCTCCAACTCCTGGCAGAGGCGAAGGAGTTGAAGATCGAAGAGCTCCAGTTGAAGAAGCTCTACCGATCGGCGTCCCCTTCCCTGGAGAAGTTGTTCTTGGGGGCGACGCGGAAGCTGGCGCTGGAATACAAGGACGGAGGGTACGCTGAACTCGGAGCAGCCATCCGTGCATTAGCTGATGGGCATGAGACCGAGACCGATCTTGCGAAGATCCAGTTGGACGACGAGACACTGCTCCTGTTCCGGCGGCGGATCGAGGTCTGGATCGCATCTTCCTTCCTGTCGAGCGCTGGACGCGAGCATAGGATGCGGATGTCCGGGACTCCTCCGGTCCTCCACCCATGGATCGGGATCACTCTCGGTCCCTTCACTGACGAGACGATCGAGCGCTCCCAGTTCGCGGACCTTTGGGCTAGCCACATCGACATCTTGGGGAAGTTCTCCGGCCTCTCCGAGGAGTCGGCGTGGGGGCTCCTGGAACGACTGGGGCGGCGTAAGCAGGGTCCCGTCCTCATAGCGAAGGTTCGGGCTGGCTTGAGCCGTATGCGACCACCTCTGGATGCTTGCTTGTCGGAGATTGGGACGTCAGGTCCGATCGTGAGTACCATCCACGCTTCAAAGGGCCGGGAAGCCACGAACGTACTCCTGATGCTACCCAAGTTCAAGGGACCTGATGATGCCGGTGCAGCCGCTGAAGAGACCCGGGTGATCTACGTCGGCGCTACTCGTCCGAAGAGAGCGTTGCGGGTCGGCGAAGGACTAGCTGCTCGTGGGGATACCCTGCCGTCAGGGCGTGAGTACCGGACCACAGGCGGGAAGATGCAGTTGGCCTTCGGCTTCGCTGATGACCTTGATGCGGTCGCCTGCGTCAGACGGAGCCTGCACAGTGAGCCTGAGCGTGCACGCGAGTTGCAGACCTTGCTCAGTAAGAACCTATTCACCTCGACGAAGGCCAGCGCCTACCTCCAACAGGGCGACCGCTCGTTCACGTTCAGGGTCGAGGCCGTCTTCGACCGAAAGGCGCTAGACATCGGCATCCTCAACCAGGTTGTGAACAAGGACCTGATGAGCGCGGCGAAGATCATCCGCCGTATCGGTCCTCTCGGCATCGATCATCTGACGTTGTTCGGCGCGCGGACCATCGCCCTCTCAGACGAGGAGATCGGGGATTCAGGCATCCATGAGCCATACAGTACAAGTGGGTTCTTCCTTGCGCCAGTGATAAAAGGATTCTCGACGGTTCGCTTCAAGACATGGAGGCGAAATGACGACTGAGCAAGACCCGAGAGACATCTTCACCGGGCGTATCGCCGCTGACCTTGTCGGCCCTGGGGCTCCCGACGAATCCATCGAAGACATCCCGTCCGAGCGGTACCTGTCGGGAATCCTGTTCCCGCGAGCATCAGAGCACGAGGCCGAGGATGATGAGGGCTTGGAGGACAAGGCTGAGTGCGACGAACAGGGAGCGTCGCTGGAGGAGACCGCCCGCATGGCACTGGCGGGAAAGCCCTCGACGATGGGGCTCTCCTTTGCAGTCAGGGAGGACGGGGCGAAGCCTGAGATCAAGGTCCGAGTCCGTTGCGGTACGTACATTGGCGAGAGGAAGGAAGGCAGTAAGCGAGGGAAGCCAACCTGGCGTCGAACGGCTCATGATGTCGGCCTGGTCATCCCTATCCAGGTCGGTTATTCTAGCCGACCTGTCTCAGAGCCTCAGTTGCCAGGCCTCCATCTGGTGACTCAGATTTCGAAGGCGTCGGACCATACGACGTTGACCGTGGCTCTAGTCAACCAGAACAAACAAAACGCGACTAAGTTCGAGAATGAGCGGCTCTTCTTCTTCCAGGTCGAGCTTGCGATCATCGCTGCTCATGAGTGCGCTCTCGTCGCTCGTCCAAGGTTCAGAACCGTCCAAGATGAAGAAGATGAGAGCAACGCTCTGCTCTACAGGGAACATCGGGAGTTCGCTGTCGGGCATACATGCTCGGCGTCGTGGACGGCTTCTGGTGACACGGCATCGTTGATCCAGAGCACATGGCTGCCGAGGCACATCGTCAACAGCATCTCGTCCGCAGGCGATCCGGTATTCGGGTCATTAGGTGATGCCACGAGTCCCGAATGGTTGGCCGCCGCCGCTCCGGAAGCGTTAGCTGAGGCGCTCGGCAGATTGCCTGCGACATACCGGAGCTGGCTCCAGGGACAGATGGGCAGGGTTGACGGATTACCGGCATCTCTCAGGGAAGCTGCACGCAGGAACCTGGCGTCTTGCGATAGGGCGGCAAAGCGGATCGAGGAAGGCGTCGCGCTCATTGCTGGCAATGCGACGGTCAGGAAAGCCTTCCAGCTTGCCAACCATGCGATCCATCTTCAGCGGCATTGGCAGGGGGACTCACAGTTCCGTTGGCGACCGTTCCAGCTCGGCTTCCAGCTTCTCTGCGTAGCCTCGCTAGCAGACGGGAAACATGCCGACAGAAGGATGATGGACCTCCTCTGGTTTCCCACAGGTGGTGGCAAGACCGAAGCCTATCTAGCCCTCACGGCTTTCACCTTGATCATCAGGCGGCTGACCGAGAAAGATGACGACAGGGCTGCTGGCGTCTCCGTCCTGATGCGGTATACCCTCCGGCTCCTGACCATCCAACAGTTCCAGCGTGCGGCTGCCTTGATCCTGGCTTGCGAACACCTGCGCAAGCAGGACAAATCCCTCGGGAATACCCCGTTCTCGATTGGGCTCTGGGTCGGCGGAGGTGCCACACCCAATACCGATGCCGATGCTAGGAAAGATCGCAGGGCTGTGATGCAATTGAACAAGTGCCCGGCCTGCTCCACAGCATTGAAGCTCGAAGACGATCGAGTCCAGCGCGTATTGCGCCCTGCCTGTCAGAACGCGCAATGTGTGATCACTGGACTGCTCCCAATCTACACGGTGGATGAGTACATCTACAAGGTCCGCCCTTCCCTGGTCATCGGTACCCTGGACAAGTTCGCGCAGATCGTACGCAAACCGGAGACTTCTACGCTGTTCGGAAAGAAGGGCGGTGGTCGTCCGCCGGACATGATCATCCAGGACGAGCTCCATCTTATCTCAGGGCCGCTCGGGACTTTGGCCGGGCTCTACGAGGTCGCCATCGATGCCATCTGCTCCAGGGACGGATATCGCCCGAAGGTGATCGGATCGACCGCGACCATCCGTCGTGCAGCTGAGCAGATCAAGGATCTCTTCGATCGGGATGCCCATCAGTTTCCCCCGCCATGCATCGACGTCGAGAACTCATGCTTCGCCGTCGTGGATCACGGTGCACCTGGCCGTCTATACCTCGGTTTGAGCACGGCAGGACGATCTGCCCGCTTCTCCTTGCAGGCGGTCTGCGCATCATCTCTCCAGGCGGCTAACGATCCGCGCCTTCCGGAAGCGCTGAGGAACTACTACTCGACGCTTGTGGCGTACTTCAACACGCTCCGCGAACTGGGAGGAGCCCTGGTCCTCATGCAGGACGACGTCGGGGTCTCCTTGAGGTCCTACTCGGCCAGGAGGGGCGAAGCGCCTCGAAGCCTCATCCCTCCATTGGAGTTGACGAGTCGGACGCCTTCCGTCGAGATACCGACGATCCTGGAAACACTCCAGGAGCCCGGCCAGTGCGACATCCTCCTGGCTAGCAACATGATCAGTGTCGGGGTGGACATCCCACGCCTCGGACTCATGGTGGTGAATGGCCAACCGAAGGGGATCGCCGAGTACATCCAGGCGACCAGCCGCGTCGGCAGGAACTTGGTGCCTGGGATCATCCTCACCGTGTTCAACCATGCGCGGGCGCGAGATCGGTCACGCTTCGAGACCTTCAGTTCATGGCACGCCACCCTATACCGGGACGTCGAGTCCACGAGCGTGACACCGTTCGCCCCGCGGGCCCGGGATAAGGCGCTCCACGCCGTCCTGGTGGCGCTGGTCCGTCATCTGCAGCCGACCATGACCGACTCTCCCGTCATGAACGCCGCGAGGCGACAAGAGGTCGAGGTCATCGCAAGGGTGATCATCGAACGAGCCCGGCGCGTGGACCCGGACGAGTCCGCATCGGTGCTCCAGAGGGTCATGCAGTTGTTGGACGGATGGGCGGCTCGCAAGGATTTGAGGCACTACTGGGACGATTCCAATAAGGCTCCCAGTCTCCTGATCTCTGCGGAGGCAGCTGCCGCCTTGGGAAAGGACTACGACCGGCTGGAATGGCCTACCCCGAACTCGATGCGCGAGGTCGAGCCGGGGACCCCGTTCGTGATCACTGAGCGGCTGCGGGAGGACATCAGTGGCACCAAGAGCAACTGATCTAGGGACGGTCCGAAGGAGCCAGGTGATCTGCGTAAGCGGTCCTGGCGCGATCGTTGACTTCCGGGCACGCGATGGAGCCCCGATCTCCGCCGTAGTGTGCGGCCTGGAAGAGTGGGAGGCTCGCGCGAGGACCCAAGGGCTTGAGAACCCGAATGCAATCTTCGAGCCGCGCCTACAGGCACGCCTGCGGGTCGATGGTTTCAGGTTACCGCCTGTATCCAGCGATGATCACATGAGGAGGAGGCAGCCCTCCGATGTGTTGCTAGCCGTGCGCTTCCCCCGGTGGTTGCAGTGCCCGAAGTGCCACATCCTACGGCAGGAGCACAACTGGCAGCGCGGGACTAATAGTGCGGCTCGGTACTGTAGCGCATGTTCAGAAGGTGAGGAGCACCGAGTCCACGTCGTCCCGTCTAGGTTCATCCTTGCATGCACGAACGGCCACCTCGACGAGTTCCCTTGGAACTGGTGGATACAGCACGCCAAGGACTGCAAGCGGGAGAAGGACATCAAGCTGGAGGGGCGGGACAAGGCCGGCTTCGCCAACCTCATCCTCAGCTGCCTTGAATGTGGGGCAAACAAGCCTATGGATGGTTGCTTCGGCAGGGATGCCATACGGGGCGTGGGCTGCCACGGACGGAGGCCTTGGATCGCTGGGCCGAACGAAACGTGCACCAGGGTCCCTCGCACGGTGCTGCGAGGAGGTTCGAACCTCTACTTCGCTGTCAACGCATCGGCCTTGGACATCCCGCCATGGTCTGAGCATATCCAGCAGCGTCTCGGGACCTACTGGAGGCACTTCCGGGACCAATCGAACGATGCGGATCGGCTGAAGCTGATCGAGCTGCTGAAGCTGGAGTCGACGCTAGGGATGCCTGCCCAGAATATCTTGAAGCTCGTCAAGGACCGTATAGCGATTCTCCAGTCTCCGAACGAAACGGTAAGGTGGGAAGAGTACCTCCAGTTGACCAATGAGCGCCCCCAAGCCGTCACAGAGGACTCAGAGTTCCGCACGAAGCATGAAGTCGTGCCTGCGGACCTCAGGCCGTGGTTCTCGCGCCTTGTCAGGGTGACACGCCTGAGAGAGGTCCGGGCACTCGTTGGCTTCACGCGCATCAAGCCCCCGTCAGAGTCCGCTGGACCTGACTCTGCGACGCTCTGCGAAGTAAAGCCGGCGGGTCTGAACTGGCTCCCCGCGATCGAAGTCCGTGGAGAAGGCATCTTCATCCAGTTCAACGAGTCCTCGCTGGCTCGCTGGGAGCAGTCAGAGTTGATCCGGACGAGGACGAACCAGATCAACCAGGCATTCATCGAGAGAGGACGGAGCCTGCAGCCGGACGGCTACGCGCTAAGTGCCGTCACGCCGCGACATGTCCTGCTGCATTCGTTCGCTCACGTGCTGATGAGACAGCTCTCGCTTGACTGTGGCTACTCCCACGCCGCGCTGAGGGAGCGGCTGTACATCGACACCGGTGAACGTCCTATGGCTGGCATCTTGATCTACACTGCGACCCCGGACTCCGAGGGGACGCTCGGCGGGCTGTCCCGTCAGGGGAGACCCGCCAGGTTCGCCGAGGCCGTGCATCGATCCGTGCGGTCCGCTGTGTGGTGCTCATCCGATCCGCTCTGCATCGAGGCTGTGCAGTCGTTCTCGGAGCCGTTGAACCAGGCGGCGTGTCATTCCTGCCTGCTGGTCCCCGAGACAGCGTGCGAACTCTTCAACCTTTTGCTCGATCGGGCGACCCTCGTCGGCACGCCCCAGGATAGAGGAGTGGGCTTCTTCTCTAACTTGCTCACCTGAACATGCCGATAGCTCGCGACGTCGTCGAGTTGGCACGTAAACTCCGCGCCCGATCGACGGTCGAGCCCTTCGATCCAGCCTTCATCGAAGTGCTGAGATCTGATCCAACGGCGGATAGACTGGCGTCAGAGCTCGGCGCTCGCGACGGAGGAGACGGGTACGCACTCCTCCATTTGTTGATCCAGTCCCTCGCCATCCAGGATAGTGAGGACCGAGGACAGGCCTCGAAGGTCGAGCTGGTTGCGACACTGCCGCAGGAGGTGCAGTACGTCGTCCGAAGGACATCAGAAGTGGTCAAGGAGATGATCCAGTCGGCACTTGAAGAGATCCTCATCGCAGGTTACAGGGTCACTGATGGTGCCCTGATACGAACGTTGGGCTCTCTCGCGGCGACGGGCAAGGACATCACGATCATCTTGAACAAGGATAGTCGGGATAGCGATAAGATCCTGGCGGCTTGGCCCGTTGGAGTAAAGAGACCGAACCTCTACAGTGGGGTAGCCAACCAGGATGGCCCAACTGATGTCCTCTTCCATTCCAAGGTGCTCATCATTGATTCTAGAGATATGCTCCTGACCTCGGCGAACTTCTCGCGCCATGGCCTCGAACACAACTTCGAGCTTGGCGTCCGCCTTGAGGGCCCTCCCGTCATCGAGGCGCGCGAGCTCTTTCGGTGGGCCATCCGCAGTCGCATGCTTGCCTCCGGCAAGATAGGACCGGCTTAGGCATCGCCGTCGAGCGATGGGCAGGATGCCTGCAGGGGTCTGTGATGACCGGATGGGAGTGCAGGGTCCGATGTGGTGCTCAGCAGGTCGCCGAGTCGATAGGCTTGAGGCTGGAGAGACGGGTCCGCGGTGCTTCCATCGCGGAGGGTAGAGCTGGTCGGGCCTTAAGACTGGTATCGAAATAGAAGTGGGTCGGGTTAGCTCTGAGCCAGAATCTCCCGTCGTTCATTACCTCCGCCACGTAGGCCGTTGCCAGGAGTCCGGCCGCTAGCCTGACCGGCAGTCCCGCTCGTGGGACGACACGGATATTCCCGGAGCGCGGGAGCCGTTGCTTGGCAAACTTCTCTTGTGGGAATATCCGGTCCAGGGCACTTCCGATCTGTTCCAGTAGCCACGGTGGGGTCTCGTGGACTCCATTCCGGTGGCGAGCCCAGAGGGCTTGAGATGTCGAAGCGTCTGGAATCTTAGGCTGGAGATCAACCTCCAGGAACTTGATCAGATGTCTCACACGTGCCAGCAAGTCGGTGTCCGCCTTCGAGGTCAGCTCACAGTAGGCTCGCTGTAAAGAGACGGCCTGCTTGCGGAAGCCCTTCCCGATGCCCAGGTGCAAGCGGGCCTGCCAACGTTTGAGGTGTTTCCTGGGCTTGAAGGTGGGAATCGAGTTCGCAAGAGGATGTCTGGGACGGGCGTTGCCCTCGTTATCCAAATCCACCCTCAGGCTGTTCTGGCGACAGCCCGGCACATGGTCACGGAAGCGTCTAGACAGAGGGAGACGCATCGTACTGTTGACCCTCTTGCGTACCTTGGTGATCGGCGGCGGCGAGTGAGGAACATCTGTGGCAAGACAAAGGTTCTCCGGAAGACGTTGCCCTATGTCATTAAGAAGAGCGAGAGCCAGCGCCCTAGACATGACAGGAGGCACCGCATTGCCTACAAGGGTGTATCTGTCTTGCTGCCTGTCTCCCCAGAACTGGTAGCTAATAGGATAGCTCTGGAGCGCAGCGCATTCCCGAACGGTCAGATGACGATACCAGCCTCCTCCCCAGACGAGGAATGCCTCGCGGCCTCTTCCGGACTGGTAGGCGCAGATCGTGCGAGCGGGCAACTCGTTGCGCTCCGGGATGGCCATGAAGCCGTAGAAGGAGTGCCGTTGCTTCTTCGCCTTGATGATCTCATAGTCTTCCTTCGAGATCGACACTGGGTTGGCTTGCTCGGTGAGATCTTTGGCCGGGATGCTGAAACCGTAGTTCGGGTCGATCACGGGAGAGCGAGTCTGGATTCCTGGAGCCGGTAGCGCCTTAAGGACTTCGCCAAGGGTCTTCCATGGCTTCTTCTCCCCCGCTGGATGCTTCGCGTGAGTAGTTTGTGGAGTAGGGAAGGAGCCGCAGAAGACTCGACGACGTCGTTGGGGAACTCCAAAGTCAGCGGTGTTGACTTCAAGTCGGACCGGAATCTCCAGGTGCCCATCCCGACCGATGCCGAGCTTCCTGAGGGCGATGCGTTCTGGCAGGTGGCGTAGCAATTGGGGAACGTTCTCCATGATCCAGTACCGAGGCTGGAGAACATAGACGAATGTCAGGAAGCGCTTGACCAAGGCCAGACCCTTGGTTGGGTCACTATTGCCGCCCCGATTGCTGAGAGAGAAGAATGTGCAGGGCGGGGAGCCTACGAGGACGTCTACCTTGGGAAGGCTGTAGGGGTCCAAATTCAGGATATCCTCACAGCGGACATCGACTTCGGGATGGTTCTTCTTGTGGGTATCGACGGCGGGTTGCCAGTTGTCGATACCCCAGAGGACTTTGTAACCGGCCTGACGGAAGCCCTCAGAAAACCCGCCTGCTCCGCAGAACAGGTCCCCGATCGTCATCGGTGTGGGGGGTTGAATAGCAGAGCCTTTCCCATCCACACCCGGCTTAGGAGAGACCACAGGTTTAGCGGCTACAAATACATCGCTTGAGGAATTAGTGGTCATCACAGGGGCCTTATTATACAAGGTCTCGTAGTGCTTGCCTAGATCCTAGTTTGGTGCAACACGTAAATCCTAAAACCTCGGATGCGCCCGCCGACAAGCCGCCTTCAGATGCTCCGCGCTGACGTGAGCGTAGCGAGCCGTCGTGAGGACGGACGCATGGCCGAGCAACTCGGATAGGACCCGCAGGTCGGCACCGCCCTCCAAGAGCGACGTCGCGCAGCTATGACGGAGTTGGTGCGGCGTCACGCGACCCGAAATCCCCGCCCGCCGCGCCGCGGCCGCCAGCCGCGAAGCGAAGCCTCCTCGCGTGAGCGGTCCGCCGCGGCCGTTGAGGAACAAGATGTCGCCGGCTGCCGGGAAGCGCACGTCGCGAGCCTCGATATAGCGCCTCAGGGCGGCCGTAGCCCTCGGCCCGAACGGGACGAGACGTTCCTTGGAGCCCTTCCCGATCACGCGCACCCAGCCCTCCCGGAGGTCGACCTGCCCGAGACGCAGGCCGACCAACTCCGAGACCCGTAGCCCCACCGCGTACATGAGCTCGATCATCGCGTGGTCGCGCAGGGCCCCGAACTTCCCGCTCGGGGGAGGGCGAAGCAGGCGGTCCATGGCATCCGCGCCCAACGGTTCCGGGATTCGCTGCTTGAACCGGGGCAGACGCATCCCGGCGGTTGGGTCGGCCAGGGCGCGGCCTGACGCGGCCAGGTAGCGGTGAAACTGCCTGAGCGCCATAGCCGCGATGAACAGCGACGCCGACTTGAGGCCGTCCTCCTTTCTGCGCTCCAGGTAGGCCAGGATGTCCTCGCGCGTCGCCCCTTCCGGGGACCTGCGCCTCGCCTCCAAGAAGCGCAGGTAGCCCCGTATCTGGTAGCCGTAGCTCTTCCAAGTGCAGGGCGACAGGCCCCGCTCTACCCGGAGATGCCGCACGAACTCGTCGAGTAGTGCGGTCACGGCTTCTGGCCCCCGCCCAGGTCCAGGTCGGCCTCGAAGAGCAACTTGCCCTTGCCGTCAAGCAGCTCGATTCGCGTGACCTCCCTGGCCTTGGAGCCCGGCCCCGATCGCATGATCGCCCGCGCCGCGCGCATTGCGACCAGTCGGCCGTAAGCCTCAACCTCGGCCTCGCGCCGCTCGGTGAACAGCGTCGGGTTCTGCGCCATGCTCAATCCTCCTTTGAACTGGCGCTCAAGGCTGCCGAGCGAGCAATCGAAGCAGCAGTCGGACAGCTCGCTCTCGGGCGTCGGGTCGGTCACGACCCAGAACTTGTCCTCCGGCCCGAAGCGCATGGCTCAGGCCCCCTGGACGACTTTCACGCGCTTCTTGTCGTCCTTCTCGACCTTCCAGCCCTTGCGCGTGTAACCGACCATGCGCGCGCGGACGTTGGCCGCGAGGTCCCTGCCCTTGGCCGCGTCGCCCGCCTTCTTCGCCAGCTCGGCCGCGATCTCGGCGACGGTATGGCCGCCGGTCGTGAGCATCGGGTCGATGATGGCCGCCAGGGAGCCCTCCTTCTTGGCTCCCTGGGGCTTGGCGGCGGCCTTCTTGCCGCCCTGCGGCTTGGCAGCCTTTTTCTTGGCCGCCGCCGGCTTGTTCGCGCCTTTCTTCTGTCCGTTTTTCTTCGCCATGCCCTCGTTCCTCCTGTTGGTTTCGATCGACCAGGCGCAGCCGTGGCATGCGATCCCGGCGATCCGGTCTTTCCTGAATAGGAGCCTGCCAGTGTCGACGTCGGCTCCGCACTTCGCGCAGACCATCAGCGCCCTTCGGGGCGAGCCTTACGCCGGAGCGCCTTCGCCGTCGCCTTGTCCTGGCGCTGGCGCTCGTTGAACTCGTAGGTGCCGTGGTCCACCCCGATCTCCACGGCCCGCGCGGCTTCCTCGCGGCTGAAGCCCAGCTCCAACGCCCTGATGACCTGGTCAGCGACCAAGTCGGTCAGGATGGCGTTGAGCACGTCGTCTTTGGGCATCTTCATCGCACTCCTCCCGCACCGGCTCCAGACAGATGTTCGCGTCCTCGTCCTGGCCGATGTCGTATTCCTTCCCGCAGGTGGCGCAGACCACCCGGCTCTCCTGGTTGTAGTCCCAGCCCTCTGAGCTATCCGCCTCCGCGTCGTCGTACTGCGGGCCGTCCTCCGTGATCTCACAGGGGACGCCCCTGAGGACCAGCGTTACCCTGGGGGCCTTGAACTCCTGGCTCCCGCATGCGCACCGTAGCTTCATCGTCCCTCCCTCCCCGCTCACGCGGGGAAGTACCTCGCCAACTCGGGATCGGCGCGGTAGGCCTTGAGAAGCTTGACCACCTCCCGCGCGCCTCGCACGAACTTCGCCCGCGTCTGCCAGTCCAGCGTCGAGTGGAAGACGTCGTTGCGCATGATGTCCTCGACGAATCCCGCGTCCTTCTCGCTGACCCCCGTGGCCTCGATGATGAGGCCCTGGTAGAAACTACGCCTCGCGTTCATGCCGCCTCCGTTTGCACCATGGCATCCTGGAGCCTATGGGCAGTGACCTGCGCTTGCTCCTCGGTGTCGAAACCCCGGAGCCAAACCGTCCCATCGGTCGGATGGGGCGTCGGGCTGGAGTAGGCGACCACCGCCCACTCGCCCAGGACTTGCTCCACCTTCAGGTAGCGTCTCGTGTTCTCGGTCATTTGCCCTCCTTGCCCCTGGCCTTGAGCAGCACATAGGCCAGCTTCGCCCGGGCCTTGTCGCTCAAGACCACATTGGCCTGGTACTCGTCGCCTTCATGCAAAAGCAGGGCGACCTCGCCCTTGCGGTCGACCACCGCATCCAAGCGGTGGCTGATGCGGTAGCAGAGTTCCCCCCGGGTCTGCTCCTGATCTTCGGGGCTAATGTAGTTCGCCCAGTCCTTCCTTTTCGTCGGCTTTACGGGTATTGGATTCATCGCTTCCCTCCTCGCGCCTCGCTGCGTCCCATCTGGTAGGCAAGGGCCAACGCCTCGCGCAGCCCGTTAACGCTGACTTCATGGAAGTCGAGCCGGTCGCTCCTGCGCTCTTCGAGCGTCTCGATGCCGAGGACCTCCTTGGCGATGAACGACGCCCGAGCCTCGGCCTGCTCGCGGTGTTTCTGTTCGCGCGCTTGCTTGGTCTTCATGCCAGCCCCTCGTTCTTCGTGACCGTCAGAAACACCGGCGGGATCTCGCCCTCGATCCGCGTCCCCAGGGCCTCGACCTCGTAGTCGAGCAACTGGTCCTCGACCGCGATGTTGTCCCACTGGACAAATATCCAGCGCCGATGGCTGCGCGTCGAGGTGCGAACTACGGTGCCGGTGAACTTGCCGCCCCACTTCGCGTCGCGTACCCGGTCGCCTTTGCGGATTCTCGTTTTCTCGCTCATCGTTTTTGGCCTCCTTTTTACCGCCCTACCGTCGAGTCAGGAAGGAAGGTATAGGGACTTCGCGAAGATTGCAAGGCCTTCTTCCGTCGAGAAACTCGCCGTTATTCGACATCGGCGAAGTCGAATTTTCGAGATTCCCGAGTTCCGGCTATCGGGCTCAGAGGCGTCGCGGCCTGCGCCGAGCATCGCGCCGCGAGGCTTTCAGCGCCTTCTCGGGCCCCTCGTGAATCGCGCGCCAGAGGTAGCGGTCCAGCTTGTCCCAGTCGATCGTGCCGTCGCTGTAGACCTGGACCGCGAACTCGGCGGCGAGCTTTCGTTTTGACATGGCGTCCTCCGTGGGAAGGAAGGACTACCTTCCATCGCAGGCAGGAATCAAGTGGAGGTCGACGTCAGGCGATGCGCAGGAAAGGAGGTCTTTTGTACCATAGCCTTGAGGCCGAAGGCCAAAGCCCCAAATTTACGCAGGAGACAACCACAAATCGGGCCTATCGCGGGGCCCCAGCGATTGGAAGCATGCTCAATGGAGGCGTTTGAACATATCATCAAAGTAATGCTCGAAGCCCAGGGTTATGTCGTTACGAACAATGTGAAGTTTCCTGTTCGGATGCGGACGAGGAGGGCCGACCGAGCCGAGTATCAAACGCACGGATATGAAATGGATATCGTTGCGGCCAGACACAACTCGCTTCTCCTTGGTTCCGTCAAGTCATTTCTAGGGTCTCATGGTGTGAGTCGACAAGGTTTCCAACGCATCGCGGATACCAGCAAGAAAAACCACTTTGGCCAGTACCGCGTATTTAATGACGCCGTCATTCGTCAGGGAATCTTCCGTGAGGCAAGCAAGCGTTACGGATATCCCAAAAGAAGAATCCAACTCGCTCTCTATGTTGGGAAGTTTTATAGCCAGGACGAAGAACCCATTCGTCGACATCTTCGTAGAATTCGACTAGGCGCTGGCCCCGTGAAGGTTGTCGGATTGGATGAAATCGTACGCGGCGTTCTGAAAGCCGCGGAATCCAAAACCTATGCCAATGATCCGGTCCTCATGACGATTAAGAGCCTTCATGAAGCCGGATATGTTCGAGAAACCTCGGAGTAAGGAGATTGAGTTGTCTGGCGGGAGATTCAAAGCGCTGCACGGGATATCGACGTCGCGCTTTAATCGGCTGATGCGGAGCGTTAGGCGCCCCAAATATTCGGAGAGGAATATCGCATGACGATCAAACTGACGGATATACTGCACATTGATGACCCGAGCCAGTACAAACTGCATCTTGCATGCACCAGTACCCAGGGCCATCATCCGCTTGTTGAATACGTCAAGAGCCGCGAAAACTGGCGCGGATGGAATACGTGGCGCGGCGAGCGAAATGATTGGACGAGAGACTTCATCTTATCCTTCATGGAATTTTCTACTGTTAAAGGAGGCTGGCTTTTTGGAGGCATTTTCCGTGTTAAGAAGCGGTATCGCGACGGGTACGACTTGGCAGATGTAAAGGAGTTTTCGAAATATGAAGGGCGCCTTATTTGCAAGTTCCACAGATATCAGGGCTTACGCGGAAGGGCGTTCAAACTGGAGACGTTTATTGATTCTTTTGAGGTCCTCACTCTTCTGCCAGCGCGCTACTCGGGAGAAGCATTTTGCGGATACGCGAATATCAATCATCGCTTTGATGTCTTGAAGGCAATTGTGGACAGCCAGCGACCGGACTGGAAAGCATCTCTATGCGCAGTAAAAGGCGTCTACCATATCGTGGACGCAAAGACTGGAAGGGTCTATGTGGGCTCGGCTTATGGAAATGCGGGCATCTGGTCTCGTCTGGACACTTATGTGAATACCGGCCACGGTTGGAATGACGATCTCATCAGAGTGATTCGCAAAAAAGGGCTCCCATACGCACTCAAGAATTTCCAATTTTCCATTTTAGAAGTATTTGCATTCAACACCCCGGATCAGATAATTTTAGATAGAGAGAAGCACTGGAAGAAGGTTATGCTTTCGCGCGAATTCGGATTCAACAAGAACTAACTTCGGGGAGTGGGAGACGCCTAACCATTGGATGCTGCCGACCGCCGCCTCGTTGGGTTGGACAGTTGAAGCGGCGGCGACAGACCCTCTGCGTTAGAAGGTGGGGCCGTCGCCACAGTGGTCCCGTCAGGGGGAACCGGCCGGAATGACGATGATCTGCTCATCCGAACCGAAGGCGGCGACATGTTGGATGTCAAGGAGCATCAGCTCGAAAAGCTTGCGGACTGACAGCCGATCCCCCTAAACCGAATAACCGCGCGACGAGCGTGTATCCAATTTGTATCCACTGAGCAGCCGAATCAGGCCAACTCCAGCAAAGTCGGCGAAGTCCAAAAGTTGCATTTCTCGACGAGGAACCGACTCGGGCATACTCCAGCAAACTCGCCACGCCGCGTTGGCAAGGTAGCGTTCTACCATTGAACCACGCCCGCGTGGACAACCGACGGTAGGCTTCGATTCTAGCAAAAAAAGCGACGCGCGAGAGGTGGGCGACGGCCGCTTGCGCCCTTCAGCCGCCTTTGGATTCCTCACGGTACAACGTGTCGGCGAGGGCTTGGGCGCGGCTTACCAAGCGTCCGTAGCGGACGTTGACGAAGCGGGCGTGCCATCGTCTCAGCCAGGAGCCTGATTCGGGCAGCAGCGAGAAATCCGTGATGCTCCCCATGCCGCCGAACGCCGAGCGAAAATGCTCGACCCCGCGGAAATCGCTGTTTCGAAGGAGGCGGACATCCTCCTCCAGCCAGGCGACCCAATGTCCTTCGCCGTGGTAGCGGCGAAGCAGGGCGATCCACTTTTCGAGGAGGGAAATTAGCTCGACGATATCGGGGTGAAGGGTCATGGGGCGTATTTTAATTAAAGAACAAAATCGCCGCCGAAGGCGTGGAAACGCCTTCCCTGTCGTCAGTCGAACAACTTGCAGCGGTACGCCGTCATTTCCGCCATGCTCAGGCCGTTGCCTTTGGACAGATACTCGGCGGTCGACGCATGGTAGCGGCTGGCGTGCGCGAAGTTGTTCACGAGGGCCTGGCTGTTGATCTTCGTGAGCGTCGGATAGCGCAGCGACGGGTAGTCGATTAGATTGTAGGCGTGCCCCGTCAACTTGCCGTCGAGATCCCAGACGCGCGTGTTCTTGAGCTCCCGGCAGCTGTGGGCGAGCGTTTTCTCGTGCTTGAGGCTTACGGTGCCGTGTCCTTTGTGCAGCCCCTTGCACTTGTCGGGGTTCTTGTCCGGGTCGATCGCCTTCCAGTACGCGCGCTTGAGCTTGGGAAGGTAGACGATCTGCCAGCGCGTGCTGTCGTTGCAGACCTCCTTGGCCATCGTGTGGAACCCGTAGCCCGCGGCGGTCTTCGCGTGCTTCATGTCGGGCGCGGCCTCAGCCTTGGCCGTCGCCATGATGAAGCGCCGCGTCAATTTGGCGCTGTCCTTGACCCGATCGGTGATCTTGCCGCAGGCCGCTCGGCAGGCCTGCTGTTCCGGGCTCGTGTTTTCGCCCTTGACGCATGCAGTCCCCTGAGGAAGCGCCAGATACTTGTCGAGACAGTCCGCGTCGCTCGCCGCGAAGTTGTTCGCGAGAACCGGCACGCGGGGGAGGTCGACGGTCGCAGGGTGGGGGGACACGCTGTCGGGACCGAACGGCAGTTCCCCGCTCGGATAGTTCTTTTTCGGCATCGCCTTCGTCCACGCATGATCGCGGCTGATGAGGAGCCTGTGGTCGCGGTATTCGAAGACCCGGCAGGTCCCGTGTGCGTTGCAGACCAGGTAGTGAACGGGATCGATGTCGAAGAGCTTCTGGTAGTAGTTCTTGCCGCCAATCCGGAATTCCGGAGAGGCGTGCACCGATTTCGCCAGCTTCACCGCGGCATTAAGACCGTCCGCCTTGTCGAGGATGTACTGCACCCACTGAACCTGGTTGATCGCGCGCTTCTTCCCTTGTTTCGATGCGAGCGGGTAGTCCTCGGCCGCGCTCCGATCGGCCTTGAAGTCGCCTACCTTCATGATCTCTACGACCAACCCCTTCTCGTTCATGCCGCCCATCGGCATGTTCATGCCCCATTGATTGAACGTCACGCTCTGGTAGGAGGAAACCCACGTCAAGGGATCGGGAACCCCGATCGCCGTCTTGAGCAGATGCACCTGATTGACGACGACGTATCCGTCGCTGTTGTCCCAGTCGTAGCTCTTCACGATGATCGGTCCCACATGGGCGAGATTGCGCGTGGCCGCGGTGGTGCACGCGGGCGCCTGAACCGGAGAGGAAAGGACCGCGAGCGCGGCGACGAGCGCGAGAGTCTTATTCATCGTCGGATCCGCCGTCAAGCCCGTCGGTTTCGACGGTGCCGCCGGACTGCGGGCCGGGGGGATTGGGATCGACCGCTCCGCCGTCGTCGGCGTTCGGGTCGGACGCTTCGCCTCCGGTCAGTCCGAATCCGCCCGTCCGGCCGCTCACTGAGTCGTGAGGAGGGGTCAGGCAGGTGCGATGGCGTTCGTCGGCCTCGTTTGCGGACAAGGGTTCGTTGGCAACGTTACGGCCTTTTGGTCCGCCGCAGTTCAACGAGCGAGGTTTTCGATTCCTGGGCAATCTCGCTCCAGGGCGCGCCGTTCTCGCGCAGCGCCGTGATCTCCTCGAGCGGGAGGCCGTTCTTTTTCCGAATGGCGAGCGCGTGGTCGATCTCACCCCAGCCGTAGTCCAGTTCGTACATCGCGCGGATCGCCTCGATACGGTCGGCGCGGCGCGCCGCGGAGAGCTCCGGCGCCTCCGGCGCGTCCATCCCGCCGCCGACGGAGTCGCGCAGTGTTTCGGCGTGCGGCAACCGCTGCGCTCCGATTATCTCGTTGAGCGCGATGCCGCGGGCCTGGGCGATCTCACCCCATCCCATGCCGGACTCGCGCATCGCGAAGATGTCGCTCAGCGATACCGACGCGCCGTCTGCCAAAGCGAAGGCGGCTTTAATCTCGCCCCAGCCCATGCCGGACTCCCGGAGTTCCCCGACGCGCGAAGCGTCGCCGCCCCGCACGGGCGGTGGGACCGGATTGTTCGAAACCGCGAGGGAGGAGCGCGCAACCGCCAGGAGCGCGGCAATCAGTACGGCGATGTGGCGGTTCCGGGTGGTCGTCATGGCCGTGCCCCCTCGGGCGGGGCCGGGGTCTCGCACCGGCCGTGCCGCTGCACTTAGTATGCCGCGCCTGCCGCTGCGGGGTCTAAACCCGAGGTAAAATCCGTCTGAAATGTCGTTCTCTTCCCGCTCTTGGTTCCGTCGTCGGCGCGGGGTTTCGTCCTGGGGGGCCTACTTGTTTTGAAAGCCCCGGCGGCCGACGGTCTGCTCGACCTTTTCCTTGAAGCCGGGGTTTTCGGCGAGGAATTTAGTGAATTCCTTCTTCAGCAGCACGAACAAGCGGGTCGGTCCGATGGCCCGCACCGTCGCGCTGCGCTTCTCTTTCGAGAACAGGGCCATCTCGCCGAAAAAGCCTCCGGAGCCGAGCGTCGCGACGGTTTTCGCGAACAGGCCGAGCGGGAACTTCGAGACCCGCACCTCGACCTTGCCGTCGAGCACGATGAAGAACGCGTCGCCGTCCTCGCCCTGTTTGAATACCCGCTCGCCGTCGTCGTAGCCGAAAAGGAGAATATAGGGAATCGCTTTCGCGAGTTGGTCGAGGCTGAGCGGCTGGAAGAAATCGACGCGGCGGAGGGTCTTCGCGAGTTTGTCGTAGTCGGCGTTGGCGATCTCGAGCGGGCGCATCAGGCGGTGCCGCCGAACTCGCCGGCGCCGGTCATGTGGCCTTCATCGGCCATCAGTTCCTCGATCCGCGGGCGGCAGCGGACGAAGGCCTCAATGATCGACGGGTCGAACAGGCGGCCGCTTTGTTCGAGCATGTATGAGAACGTGTCGTCGACGCTCCAGGCGCCTTTGTACACCCGGCGCGTGGTCAGCGCGTCGAAGACGTCGACGACCGAGACGATGCGGGCCTCGAGCGGGATGTCCTCGCCTTCGAGGCCGTCCGGGTAGCCGGTGCCGTCCCAGTGTTCGTGATGGGCGCTGGCGATGTTGCGTGCGAGCTTGAGCAGCCGCGACTCGGCGTTTTCCAGCATGCGCGCGCCGTAGACCGGGTGCTTCTTCATTTCCTCGTATTCGTCGGGCGTGAGCTTGCCGGGTTTGAGCAGAATGGAATCGGGGATCGCGACCTTGCCGATGTCGTGCAGCGGGCTCGCGTAGCGAAGGTCCTCGATCAGGTCCAGCGGCAGGCCGATCTCGGCGGCGACGAGGCCGGTGTATTTGGAAATGCGGTGCAGATGGGAGGCGGTGTCGTGCTGATCGCGGTATTCGGCGACCATGGCCATGCGGTAGATGGTCTCGAGATGGGACTTGCGCAGGTTCTCGTAGAGCCGGGCGTTTTCGATCGCCGAGGCGGCGATCGTCGCGAGGATGCGCAAAAAGCCCTCGTCCTCTTCGTTGAACGCCCCCTTTCCTTTATTAAGGACCTCGAAGACGCCGAGCGGCTTGCCGTCGCGGTCCTTGAGCGGGACGGCGAGCACGGTCTTGGTCTGATAGCCGGTGATCTTGTCGAAGTCCTGCGTGAAGCGCGTGTCGCGGTAGGCGTCGCGGATGTTGACCGCGGAGCCGGTCTTGCAGACGAAGCCGGCGATGCCTTGGCCGATGGGGATGCGCAGCACCTTTTCACCGACGCCGAGCGCGACCTTCGTCCACAGTTCCTTTCTGGCGGAATCGAGCAGGAACACCGAACAGCGGTCGGCGTTGAGGATGTGGCGGACCTCCTCGGCGATGATCGTGAGGAGGTTGTCGATGCGGGTTTCGGGGGCGATGCGGCGGCCGAAGCGGGCCAGCAGCATCTGCCTTCGTTCAAGTTCCTGTCGTCGTCCCATGGGCTTCTATGTCCGTTTCGGCAGGGACTCGTCGACCCATTGGGACAGGTGGACGACCCTGCAATCAGGATAATAAACCTTCAGTCCCCGCACAAGCTGAAGCAGGCAGGAGGTCGACGAGGCCAAGACGGTTCGGGCCTGGGCGTCGGCGATCGAGGCGATCTTCGAACGCAAAAGCTCGTCGGAAAGCTCCGGATGGGCGAAGGCGAAGGCGCCGGCTCCCCCGCAGCAGTCTCCGGCTTTTTCCAGCTCCCGGCATCGGTCCCCGGCGAGCGCCCGCACCGCCGCGCGGGGCTCGGACACGACTCCCTGGCCGTGCCTCGCCCGGCAGGCGTCGTGGATCACGACGACGCCGTTCCCCGCCCCGGCGCCCCCGGGCAGCGCCTCGGGGTCGAGCGTCTGGGCGAAATCCAGCACGCGGGACGCGTAGCGCTCGGCGCGGATGCGCCATTCGGGCTCCCCTAAAAAGAGCTGCGGATAGGATTTCAAAAAGGCGGCGCACGACGAACAGTCGACGACGACGGGCGAATCCTCCGGGAGGGTTTCGGCCTCGAAGCGTTCGATGTTCCGGCGGGCGAGGGCGCGGGCGTCGTCGAGCGATCCGTAGTTGAAGGATAACAGCCCGCAACAGGGGTTTTCCAGGATTTTCCCGGCTCCGCGCGTAAAATGGAGCACGCGAAGCGACGCCTCCCCGACTTCGGGGAAGAGGAGGTCGGTGCCGCAGGCGGTGAAATAGCCCCAGGCGTCGCCGCGCGGAGGGGGGGAGGCGGCGAGCCGGTCCCGGAGCAAAGAATCCGGCGCGGTGTCGAGTTGAGCGGCGGCCTGCTCCAGCGCGCCCAGTCCGAGGAAGTTCAAAATTCCCGTTTTCGCGACAAGGCCGGCGACGCCCCAGCGGATCATTCGGTTCCCCCAGCGCACGAAGGATCGGAATAGAGGAGGGTTTTCAACGAGAAGTTTCGAGGCGAGCCGGGGGATCCAGTGCGGGGAATCGAGGCGCAAGAATCTTCGGCCTTCGAGAACTAAATCGGCGGTCGGCACATGCGCCGGGCACACCGTCGTGCAGGCGCCGCAAAGCAGGCATGAGGACAACGCCTCAAACGCAGAACCCGGGTCCTCGATCTTTCCTTCGATCAGCAGCCGCACCAGTTGGTTGCGCCCTCGGGGCGAGTGCGTCTCTCGGCCGGTCGCGACGTAGGTGGGACAGGCCTGTTCGCAATAGCCGCATCGGGAGCACTGGCTCGCCGCGTCGTAGCCGCTGCGCTCGCCGAGATCGGTCAATAACCGATCAAGCATCCGAGTCCTCGAGAATCCAGCCGTTGAGCAGGCGATGCGGATCGAAGGCGTTTTGCAGGCGGGCGAACACGGGACCGGGAGTCGGCTTCGGGGGAATCGGAAATTCGTTGGGGATGTCGGGCCGCGCCGCCAACAGCTTCAGCGTGACTTCGAGAATGATCGCGAGCGTTCCCCAGGAGCCGAGCAGCAGTTTCGCAACGTCGTAGCCGGCGACGCTCTTCACGACCTTCGAACCGACCTCGACGACTTCCCCGGTCGGCAAGAGCAGCTTCATCGCCAGCACCGCTTCGCGAAGCGGCAGCCACGGACAGGTCGCGAGCAGGCCTCCGACGGTTCCGAGGGTCAGGGGAATCGGCACGAAGAAGCCTTCCGCTTCGAGTTCGGCCTTGAGCGCGCGAACGGCGACGCCCGATTCGACGGTCACGATGAAATTGCCGCGATCGAGCGCGACGATTCGGTCGAGCACTTTTGTGGACAGCACTTCGCCTCGTCCACGCAGGTTCTTGGGACATTTCGTACCGGAGCCGATCACCGTGAGCGCCTCCCCGCGCGCGGCCTTCTCGCGCACGCGCTCGACGAAGGCGTTTTGCGCGTCGGAGGGGGCGGGCGGAGCGGGACGGATCAGTCCTTCCGGGGGAGGTTCGCCTTCAAGAGGGAAGAGCTTGTCCGGGTTGGCGAGGTCCCGGGGATCGAAGGCGCGCTTGATGCGCCTAAACAACGCGAGCGTCTCTTCCGAGAACAGCCACGCCATCGCGCGGCGCTTGTCGATGCCGATGCCGTGTTCTCCCGAGATCGAGCCGCCGAGTTCGACGCACATCTTGAGAATTTCAAAGCCGCCGGCCTTCACGCGCCGGGTCCATTCGGCGTCGCGTTCGTCGAAGATCACGTTCGGGTGCAGGTTCCCGTCCCCGGCGTGAAAGAGCAGCGCCGGTTCGATCGAGTGGCGCTTGGCGATCTCCTTGATGCGCCGCGCCGCCTCGGGCAGTTTATCGCGCGGAACGACCCCGTCTTCGACGAGAACGTTCGGGGCGAGACGCGCGAGCGCGGCGTAGGCGCTGCGGCGGCCTTCCCACAGCTTTTCGCGTTTGGCCGGATCGGTCGCGAGCCGCAGGTCACCGGAGCCGCGGGCTTCGCAGAGCTTCGAGACTTTTTCGAGTTCGCGCTCGATTTGCCGTTTTGAGCCTTCCACTTCAATGAGCAGCACCGCCTCCGCCGAGGGAAGTCCGCACGGAAGATAAGCCTCGATGGAATCGATCGTCATGCGGTCCATCGCTTCGAGGACGCGGGGAACGACGCCGGCGGCGATCATGTCGGAGACGCAGCCCATCGCCGCGTCGATCGAATCAAACGAGGCGAGGATCGTCGTGATCGATTCCGGGAGCGGAAGAATCTTAACGCGCGCCCGTGTGACGATGCCGAGCGTCCCCTCGGCGCCGGTGATCAGGCTGGCGAGTTGAGGTCCCCGATCTTCCAAGGAGAACCGCTCCAAAGATCCGTCGGGCAGCACGACGTCGAGACCCAGGATGTGATGGGTCGTGGTCCCGTATTTGAGGCATCGCGGTCCGCCGGCGTTCTCACCGATGTTGCCGCCGAGGGTGCAGACCTTAAACGACGCCGGGTCGGGCGCGTAGAAAAAACCCAAGGGAGCCAGCGCGTTCTGCAGATGAAGGTTGACGACGCCGGGTTCGACGACGGCCTCCCTCTTTTCGGTGTCGATGGAGACGATCTTATCGAGCTTGGCCAGCGAAACGACGACGCCCCCGCGGAGGGGAACGCAGCCGCCCGAGAGGTTGGTCCCCGCGCCTCGGGCGACGAAGGGGACCTTGCGTTCGGCGCACCAGGCGACCGTGCGGCGGACATCCTCCGCCGAACGGGCGACGACGACGGCGTCCGGGCGCGAGCGGTCAAGCGCGGCGTCGTAGGCGTAGGTCAGCAGTTCCGCCTCGCCGGTATAGAGCTCCCCGCGAAGCCTCTCGCGCAGCGTATGGAATTCGATCACTGGAGGGGCGGAGCCCCGCCGTGCCGGGCTTCATGGGGGCTATCGGGACGCCCGGCCTGGAGGGGCGGAGCCCCGCCGTGCCGGGCTTCATGGGGGCTATCGGGACGCCCGGCCTGGGGGGGCCTGGGCACCGGCGTATGCGGACTGGGAGTCGTCGTCGGCGTCATCGGCCCGTTGGCTTGCGCGCGGGGGCGGGACGGAGCCGTCGGGGGAGTGAAGGCTTGGCCTTGGGGAGCGCCTTGAGCGGCCCGCTGCGAACTTGCGGGCGGCGTTTTCGGCGTCGGGACGGTAAAGTAAAACACCGAACCCTTCCCGAGTTCCGAGTCGACGCCCATGCCGCCGCCGTGGGCCTTCACGATCTCTTGGGAAATCTTGAGGCCGAGACCGAAGCCGGCGCGGCGCATCTTCTGCGCGTTCTCCGCTTGGAAAAACCGTTCGAATACGCGGGGCAGATCTTCCTTCGAGATGCCGATGCCGGTGTCGCGTACGCTGATTTTGATGATCTTGGGGCCGGCATCCACCTTGATGAACACGGAGCCCTTTTCCGAGGTGTACTGGATCGCGTTCGTCGAGAGATTTTGGATCACCTGCCCTAGGCGAAGCGGATCGCCCTGGATGATCGGCAACTGCGGGGGGAGTTCCATGTGCAGCTTGATTTCGCGCTTGTCCGCCGCGACCTTCACGCGCGAGAACACGTCGTTGGCGACCTGCAGCAGGTCGCAGTCCTCGAGGTTGACGCGAAGTTTGCCGTTCTCGATCGCGGCGAGGTCGACGAGATCGGAGATCAGCCCTTCCAGCGTTTTTGAGGAGGATTGGATATGCGTCACGCACTTGAGCAGATCCGGCTGCTTGATCTTCCACGATAAAAGCTCGGCGTAGCCGCGGATCGCCGTCAGCGGGTTTTTAACGTCGTGGGCGACCATCGAGAAGAACTTCTGCTGAAACGCGATCAGCTGTTCGTTTTCCTCGTTCATTTCCGCGAGTTCTTCCCGCTGCTGCCGGTTTTCGATAAGCAGGCGGCGGCGTTCGAGCGCGCGGCTGATCGAGAACCGCAGCCGGGACGGCTCGACGGGCTTGATCAAGCAGTCGTCGAGTCCGACTTCGATGACCTGGCTCACGCCCTGCATCGCGGCGTTGAGCGTCATTCCCAAGGCGTCGATCATCAAAATGATGCGGATATCCGGGTCCATCTCGCGCATCTTCTGGGCCAGTTCTCCGCCCGTATGCTGGGCGTGGGCGATGGCGGCTCCGACGACGGCGATGTGCATCTTGTCGCTTTGCACGACCTGCAGGCTTTCCTCGACGTCTATGCAGGCGGAGACTTCGTAGCCTTCGCTGATCAGCGCGGCCGTCTGCTGAATCAGCATGGGCTTGAAATTATCGACGAGCAGGACGCGTCCGCCGACGGACCCCGACAGCACCTCGCGGCCGGTCAAAAGCGGGATGGCGTGCTCGGCGAGGTCTCGGGACAAAAACGCCGGCCGCGATAGGCGCAGAGCGCGCTCGGCATTGTGCGCGGCGCTCGCGCTGGAGATCAAAAACACCCGGCAGTTGGGAATCTGGGCCGCGAGGCGCTGCTGCACCGGCTGGGCGTCGAACGCATCCCCCTTCCAGAGGACGATGGCGCTCTTTCCGTAAACGCCCTGCGGCGCGTGGGCGGCCTCCGGTTCCTCTTTCTTGCGGGTCAGTTTCGACCACAGCGATCCGGCGTCGTCCGAGGCGCGGCCCGCCGCCTCGCTGCTCTGCGCTTGCGCGAGCATCTCCGGCAAACCGACGGTGGACTCCACGATCATCGGGGCGATGCCGATCGATTGCAAACGGGCTTGGAGCATTCCCGTTAAAAACAGGGTTTGGTCCGCCAGGAAAATCAGCGGTTCGTTCTGCAGGGTCTGCAGGGCGGCCAAAAATTCGGCGCTCAGCGGCCAGCGCAGGCGGGTGACGGTTTCCATCGGGCTTCTCGGATCCGGGATCCCGGGCGGATCGAGCGTGATGAGTTTCGGGGCTCCGGGTTTGCAGTGATATTGCAGGAGTTCAAACTTCTGCTGCGGGTTCAACGATACCGCGTCTCCGACGACGCCGAGCAGCCGGGTTTCCTCGTCGGTCCAAAGTTTCCGGGCCTCGACGGGCGTCTTGACGATGGAACAGAGGATCTTTCGCCGCTCCGCGGTTTTCGTCAGGACCTCCGAGAGGGCGGGATCGGCGGTGACGACGATCAGTCGGGATTTCATCGCGCAGGCTCCAAACGCGCGCCGAAATGATTGACATGCTCGAAGCCGTCGAGGCGCCGGAGGCCGGGAATGCCGGCCGAGCGGGACAGGATGTCGCCGACGACCTCGGCGACATAGTCGAGATGGCTTTGGGAGTAGGCCCGTCGCGGCACGGCGAAGCGCACCCATTCCATCCTAGCCGATTCGGCGGACCCGGGGCGTCGGCGGGGAAGCGGCGCGCTGATCGCGACGCCCCGCACGCCGCCCGAACGGAACGCCTCGCAGGCGAGCGTCGCCGCCGGGTGCAGGTCGACGGGAAGATCGGGAAACACGCGCGCCGCGTCGACGAAGACGGCGTGCCCGCCCGGGCGTTCGACGATCGGGGCGCCAGCGGCGCGTAGCGCTTCGGCGAAGCGTTCGAGTTGTCCGATCCGGTGTTCAAGATAGCGTGGGTCCAGGACTTCCGTGAATCCGATCGCGATCGACTCCAGATCCCGCCCGGCCAGGCCCCCGTAGCTGGGGTAGCCTTCGACGGTGACGAGGCGTTCCCGCAAGCGGCTCGCGAGGTCTTCATCGCGCAGCGCGATCACTCCTCCGATGGAGGAAAGGCCGTCCTTCTTCGCGCTGATCCAGCACCCGTCCGCCAACTGGAATGTTTCCCGGGCGATGTCTTCGGCGGTTCGGCCGTGCGCGCCCGGTTCCCGCAGTCGGATGAGGGCGGCGTTTTCCGCGAAGCGGCAGGCGTCGAGAAAGAACGGAACTTTGTAGTGCCGACAGATTTCCGACGTGTCCCGCAGGTTGCGGATCGACACGGGTTGTCCGCCGACGGAATTGTTCGTGACGGTCATCACGACCAAGGGGATGCGCTCCGGGTGCTGACGCAGTTCGGCTTCCAGAGAAAGCGTGTCGATATTTCCCTTAAACGGATCGCTGCGTTCGAAGGCGAGCGATTCGAGGACGGGAACGTCGAAGGGTTCCGCCCCCGAGGCGAGGATGTTCGCCCGAGTGGTGTCGAAAAGGCCGTTGGAAACGATGCGTTTCCCCTCTCCGCCGAACTCCGAGAACAGCAGGTGTTCGGCGCCGCGTCCTTGGTGAACCGGGATAATCTCCCGCATGTCGGTCAGGTCGCGCACCGCGGATTCAAGGCGAGTCCAGCTTCTCGATCCGGCGTAGGACTCGTCCCCGCGGGCGAGTCCGGCGGTTTGCTCCGCGGAGAGCGCCGAGGTTCCCGAATCGGTCAGCAGATCGATGACGATTTTTTCGGCCGGGATGCGGAATAGGTTGTAGTCGCAGGCCCTGAGCAAAGCCTCGCGTTCCGCTGCGGTGCTGCTTCCGAGAGGTTCGATCGTCTTCGCGCGATAGGGCTCGAAGGCGGTTTTCCAGCGTTTTGCCGTCACGGGCATAGAGTAGCCGGGCCGGTTCCGGCTGTCAACCGGGAGAGTATTAAGAGGAAGGAGGCGTTTCGGGCCGGTCCTCCAGCAGCCCCCACGAAGACCGGCACAACGGGACTTCCGTCCCGTTAGGGACAGGCCTTGCGGAGCAGTTCGAAGGTGTAGACCCCGGTGTTGTGCCCGTCGGAAAAATGGAAGGCCATCGCGTAGTTTCCGACGAGTTCTGCCTTGTCGGCCTTTAGTCCCGCGGGGACCGTCTCGGGATCGAGGATCTGCTTTCCCGACCATTCGTCCTTGCAGAGCGCGCAGGGACATATTTGCCGAAGCAGCCGGAAGGGGAAAATTCCCCGTTTTCCGTCGGACCAGACGATTCGAAGGGCGTCGTCGTTGACCTTCTCTATTTTCTCCGGAACCGTTTCCATCGGAGGCAGTATAGAAAAAATGTTGTAAATACTGATATTTATTTCAGTCTCCGGACCCAGACTGAATTGGGCCCTATACCAACGCCCCTGTGGGTCCTCTGCCCTAGGTGAAAAACCGCTTGCCCCGATACCATGATGGGGATGCGCCAGGTCGCTCTTCTTCTCTCGGTGCTGATTGCCGCGCCGCCCGCTTGGGCGGGCCCTGTCGTCCGTTCGGCGAACGTTCCCGCCGGGCAAGTGGGCGTCCAGACCGTTCCCGTTTTGAATGTCTCCGCTCCCGGCATCGTTGTTCCCGGAGCGGCCCTCGCCGCGCCGAGCTTCGATTCCGCACTGCCGTCGCTGCCGTCTCTCACTCCGTTGACCCCCTCGCCCGCCGAATCGGCCGCGACGTCCGCGCCCGTCCTTCGACCGGTCGCTCCGCGCGCGGCCAATCCGGCCTCCCCCGAAGCCCCTTCCGCCCCGAAGCGGACGACGCTGAAGTTGGTTTCCGACGCGCTCGGAGGCGCGGCGAAGGCCGCCCAAAAACTCCCGGGACTCGCGGCGCTCGGCGCGAAAATCGCCGCGCCCTCCGCCGATTCCAACGCCGCCGATGCGCGGCAGGCGAGCGAACGATTCTTCAACCTGAAGGCCGGTTTCGGCGATCAGCGGGAGCTTGAAGAGGCGATCGACGCGGTCGAAGCCGCCGATTCGGCGCCCCTGCGCCCCTCCGATTTCTTCACCGAAGCCGCCGCCGGCGCCCGAGGACGCGGCGCCGTCTCCAAGGGCCGTGAGAAGTCGCGCCCGACCCCCCGCTACTCCGCGCGCCGGGTCAAGTTCAACGGGAAAACCTTCCCCTCGGTCGGGTTTCGCCCGGACCGGCCGCTGCAGGATCATCTGATCGAGGCGATCGACGCGGCCGAGACCTCGGTTACGCTCGCCGTCTATGAGTTTAAAAACCGCGACGTCCTCAACGCGCTGCGGCGCGCGCGGGACCGCGGCGTTGCGGTGAAGGTGCTCGTCGATTTCTCGAACGCCTTCCCGTTTAAACGGGAGGATTCCGATTATTGGCCGCAGCGGTCGTTGGAACTCCAGTCTTTGACGATGGAGCGCGGTTTCGAGGTGAAGGTCGTGCGAGGACTTTGGCGCTACGGCATCATGCACAACAAGGTCGGCGTGTTCGATGGAAAGTTCGGGTTCTTCGGTTCCTACAACCTCACGCGCTATGCCGAGCACAACCACTTTGAGAACATCAATTTCGTCGATGACGAGAGGCGCGTCGGCGCGCTCGCCGCGGTTCAGGCGCATCTGGAATCCGTATCCGTTCCCTTCGATGAGGCGCTCACGCATCCGTGGACCGGCGAAGCGCCGCCGCCGCCGGCTCCGCCGGCGCCCGACATCCGCTTTAACGGCGTCGATTTGCCCGCCTGGATGTTCACGCCGAACCCCGAGGCCGAAGACTTCGTGATCCGGGGCATCGACGCGGCGAAGAAGTCGATCGATCTCTCGATGTTTACTTATACCTCGCCGAAGATCACAAAGGCGCTGGTCGCCGCACACGAGCGCGGGGTGAAGGTTCGCGTGCTCTTGGACGAATCCCAGACCGGGCGCAGCTATCAGAAGCCCTACGCCGAGTATCTCGCGTTCCACGGAATTCCGGTCAAGACGCTCGCGGGCCCCAATCCCGACGGTCCGAAATACGCCGAGAAGAACCACAACAAGTTCATGGTGCTCGACGGTAAGCTCGTCTATACGGGCTCCTTCAACTACACCAAGAGCGCCGCCTACACCAATTACGAGAATATTTTCCTGCTCGACCATAAAACCGACGCGAAGGCCTATGAGGCCTATTACGGCGACATGTTCGCGATGGGCCGCGCCGCGCGGGTCGTTCCGCCGACCGCCGAACCCCAACTGGGCGATGACGACGAACTCGTCGAAAGCCTGCGCGGTCCTCCGACGCCCATCCCCGCGCCCCCGGTTTGGGACGCGCTGCCGGCCGCGCGCACGATCGAGTTCAACGGCGAGAAGTTCCCGTCGGCGCTGGTCCGCCCCCAAAATCCCGTCTCAGAAATCCTGATCAAGGCGATCGACTCTTCGAAGGAGAGCATCGACCTCGCCCTCTACGAGTTCAATCTGGAGCCGCTTATGGAGGCGGTGCGCCGCGCAAAGGCGCGCGGCGTCAAGGTTCGCGTGGTGATCGACTACCAGCATGTATTCCCGAAGGGGACGCGGTCCGACGGGGAAGACGCCCGCCGTTCGGCCAACGTCGAGGCGCTGATCGCGGAGGGATACGAGATCAAGGTGCTGCGGGGCGTGCGCGCTCAGGGGATCATGCACCAGAAGATCGCGATTTTCGACGGCAAGATGATTAATTTCGGCTCCTACAATTGGGCCAAATCCGCCGAACAAAGCCACTTCGAATCGATGATGTTCGACGACGAGAAGCCGCGCGTCGACTTCTACAAGAGCATGTACGAGTGGCTCTGGGATTATGCGGTCGAGGTCGACGAGGCCGAAGAGCATCCCTGGTCGAAAGAGCGCCCCGCGCACGGGCCGATCGACGAGGACATGGCGATCGAGCATAACGGTGAGCGCTTCCCGCGCCAGGCGTTTTCGCCCGAGGGATTGATCGAGGAGACGATTTTACGGGCCATCCGCGCCGCGGACAAGACCATCGATATCGCGATGTTTAGTTTCTACTCCGCCCGAATCGCCGAGGAATTGCTGATCGCCAAAAACCGCGGAATCGCGGTGCGCTTGGTGTTCGACAAGATGCAGTCGAAGCTGATGAAGCTCGACAATTGGTTCGCCTATTACGGCTTCGACGTGAAGATGATCGCCGGCCCGAATCCGTTCGGGAACGTGTTCTGGGAAAAGAACCACAACAAGTTCATGATCGTGGACAACAAGCTGATGGAAATCGGCTCCTACAACTACACGAAGAACGCCGAGGTCAACAGCTACGAGAACGCGAACTTCTACTACGATTCTCCCGAAGTGGCCTTCTTCGCGGCCTATTTCGAAATGCTGCACCGGACCGGCTGGAAGCCGATGACGCCGAAGACCCCGCCCGACGGCTTCCCCACCCCCGAGGACTTCTTCAACCCCGAACGCCTCGAAGCCCTGCTCGGCGACTCCGCCGAGTTTTAGTCCGATTAGTCACGAAAGCGTCATGAAATCGTCATGCTGCGACGAGGACGAGGGCGGATCATTTCGGTACAATGGGCGCATGAGCGGACACAAGATCTTGGTGGTCGAGGATGAGAAGGATATCGTTCGCCTGATCAAGTACAACTTCGAGAAGGACGGGCATAAGGTGGTCGCCGCGCATGACGGCGAGTCCGGGCTGGCGCTCGCGCGCAAGGAAAAGCCGGATTTGATTATTCTCGATATCATGCTTCCTAAGATGGACGGCTTGGAATTCTGCCGCACGTTCCGTCAGGAGTCTCAGGTCCCGATCCTGTTCTTGACCGCGAAGAAGAGCGAGGTGGATCGAATTCTGGGCCTGAAGCTCGGCGCCGACGACTACGTGACGAAACCGTTTTCCGTCGGGGAGTTGATCGCTCGCGTGGAGGCGGTGCTCCGACGGGCGGGTTCCGCCGCGGTCAAGGAGCCGGTAGCGGCCGTCCTGAGGGCGGGGGAACTCGAGGTGGATGCCGAGCGGCACGAGGTGCGAATCAAGGGGCGGCCGACGACATTGACGCCGAAGGAATTCGAATTTCTGCGCTTGTTGTTCCGTGCGGACGGCAAGGTGCTTTCCCGAGACACGCTGCTCGAGCGGATTTGGGGCTACGACAAGTCGATGGACATCGACACGCGCACCGTCGACCAGCACATCGCGCGCCTGCGCAAAAAACTTCGCTCCGAGGGCCAGCGCATTCTGACGGTGACCAACGCCGGCTACCGCATCAAGCTGGACTGAGAACGCCTTGATCAAGCGCCCGAGGCAATCGTTTCTGACGCGGCTGATTTTGGCGTCGGCGCTGTTGACCGCCGTGACGGCGGGTCTCGTGGGAGTCGCCGCGTCCCGCATCGCCCGCAATCATCTGATCGATGAGGCCGCGGCGAAGCTGCGCTCCCAGGGGTCGCTTTTGGTCGGACGGGTCCCTCCAAAAGAGCTGCGCGCCGGGGACAGGAAGGGCGTCGATGCGCTCGCCGACGGTCTGGGCGCAGCCGTCGGGGAGCGCGTCACGATCACGGGGCCGGACGGAACGGTGCTCGGCGACTCGGAGGTTTCTCTTCCGGAGTTGGAGGGGGTCGAGAATCATGCCGCGCGTCCGGAAATCAGAGGCGCGCAGGCGTCCGGTTTCGCTACGGCGATCCGCCGGAGCGCGACGCTCGGAACCGATTTTCTTTACGCGGCGATTCCCGTGGTCGACGGGAGAAATGCAATCGGAACCCTTCGTCTGGCGACGCCGCTTTCCGGAGTCGAGGAGAAGATACGCGGACTTCAGAAGACGATCGCTTTGTGGGCGGCGTTTTGCCTGCTTGGGGCTCTCGCGCTTTCGATTTACGTTTCGCGTTCGATACATGGTCCGATCGGAGATCTCGCGGCCGCGGCCGAACGCATCGCCGGCGGGGATTTCGCCGCTCGCGCGAAGTCGGGGACCGGTGACGAGATCGGACGCTTGGGCGAAGTGCTTAACGCGCTTTCCAGGCGCGTGTCCGAAACGATCTCCGCGCTGTCGGCGGAAAAGATGCAGCTGCAGGCCACCTTCGACAACATGGTCGAAGGCGTCGCGCTTGTCGCCGTCGACGGCCGGGTCGAGGACTTAAATCCGGTGATGGAGCGCTTGTTCGGCGTTGAGGCGGGAACCGCCCGGGGAAAGCGCTTCGTCGAGATCGTGCGGCAGGCCCCTTTGGAGGACCTCCTGAAGCGTTCCTTGGAACTCCGGACCCCCCAACAGGGAGAATGGACGCTCTTTACCCCCGAGGAGCGCACTTTCGAGGCGCACGCCAATCCGATCGTCGGCGAAGCGGGCCTTCAGGGCGCGGTGCTGGTGCTCCACGACATCACGCGCCTGCGCCGCTTGGAGGAGGTGCGCAAGGAATTCGTCGCGAATGTTTCGCACGAATTGCGCACGCCGCTCGCGTCGATCAAGGGTTTCGCGGAAACGCTGCGGCGCGGCGGAGTCGACGACCCGGAGCATCGAATGGAATTCGTCGAAACGATCGAGCGGCACGCGGACGGCTTGACCCGGCTCGTCGAAGATTTATTGGAGCTGGCGTCGATCGAATCCGGCAAGCGCGGCCTGCGCCGCGAGCGCGTCGCGCTGCGCGCGTTCGCCGACGAGATCTGGCAAAGCATCCGGCCGATCGCGGAAAAGCGCGGGGTCTCGCTCGTCAACGAAGCAGCCGGGGAGCTTGCGGTCTGGTTCGACAAGGGGGCGCTGCATCAGGTGCTTCAGAATCTTCTCGCCAACGCGGTGAAGTACAACCGCAGGAACGGAACGGTGACGCTGCGCGCGGTGCGCGAGGACGGCGGTGCGCGGCTGCGCGTCTCCGTCGAGGACACCGGCATCGGCGTGCCCCGGGCGGACCTTCCGCGGGTGTTCGAGCGCTTCTATCGCGTCGACAAGGCGCGCTCCCGCGAGCTCGGCGGCACGGGGCTCGGGCTTTCGATCGTCAAGCATCTGGTCGAGAGCCACGGCGGCAAGGTCGGGGCTGAAAGCTCCGAGGGGAAGGGCTCCACCTTCCACTTCGTCGTTCCCGCCGAAAGTTGATCGCCGTCAACTATATTTTCAACACATGATCGTTGCCCGGCGGACACCCCGAGCTCCGCAAACTATCCTAAAGTCGCTTCGCCGTAATCGGAACACATCATGGGGGTGCAATGAAACACCGAGTCCTCGCCGCGCTGAGCGCGATCCTTTTCATCGGATCGTCCCGCGCGGACGCTCAAGTCTTGAAACTGCGAACGACGGTCATCAACGACCAGCGCCAGAATCTCATCGAATCCGTGAAGTTGTCCGGAGACGTCCGGCTTCGCCACGAAACCTTCAATAAGCGAACGGGAACCAACGCGGCGCGCCAGCGCCAGCGCTTTCGCTTCCGTTTGGGAAGCGCGGTCGCGCTTCCTTACTACTTCAGCGTCAACGCCAAGCTCGCCAGCGGAGTCGGCGAGCAGGTGTCGACGAATCAGAGCTTCGACGACCTGGGCAGCCAAAAGGGAATCTTCATCGATCAGCTCTACCTTAAGTACAAGCCCTACCTTTCCGACGAGGGAAGCCTGAGCTTCGCCGCCGGAAAGATCAAGAACCCGATGTGGATGCCGTATTCGGCCGACGCGGTGTTCGACGGGGATTGGAATCCGGAGGGCATGTCCCAGTCGATCGAGTGGTTCGTCGCGCCGTTGGGCGGAATTTACTTCGCCAACGCCCTGCAGACCGCCGTCGACGAGGATTCCTCGTCGGAAGCGGACCAGTACCTGTTCTCGACCCAAATCGGCGCCGAATACCGCCTGCCGTTCCAGACGCGTCTGCGCGTCGCCGGCGCGTTCCATGAATGGGTCAACGAGCGGGCCTCCACGCTCGGACAGACCGCGCTTAACGAGGGCAACCGGCGGATCACGACCGCTCCGAACGCCGGCGCGCTCGCCAACGACTTCGGAGTCGCCGAGATCAGCGGGGAGTTTACCGCGTGGCCGAGGGGCTCCCAGCTGCGGGCGCAGGGAACCTGGATCAAGAACACCGCGCACGTTTCCACCCGGCTCGGCGCGGGCGACACGGCCCGCGACGACATGGGCTATCAGGTCGGTGCGATTCTCGGCGAGGCCAGCCTCGCGAAGACCTGGGAGTTCGGCTACTTTTACAAGTGGCTTGAAACCGACGCGACCGTCGCCGACGCAGCCGACTCCGACTTCGGGGACGGCGGAACGAACCGCCGCGGACATCTCGGCTGGATCGCGTACAGCCCTCTGGATTGGATGCAGATCAAGGCGAAGTTTTTCTACGTGAAGGTAATCGACGAGATGTTGGCGCCCGGCAAGGACGACATCAACCGGACGCAGCTCGACCTCGTCGTGAAGTTCTAATCGGAACGGAGGCTAAAACATGAAATCAATGAAATCCATCTTGGCGGCGCTGCTCTTGGCCGCGGGGTCCGCCGGCGCGGCCTCGGCGGAACAGCGGCTCAACGGAGCGGGTGCGACCTTCCCGTTTCCGATCTACTCGAAGTGGTTCGACGCGTACAATAAGAAGACCGGAGTGAAGATCAACTACCAGGCGATCGGTTCCGGCGGCGGCATCCGTCAGGTGACGAAGAAGACCGTCGATTTCGGCGCGTCCGACGGCCCGATGACCGACAAGCAGATGTACCAGATCGACGGGAAGATCCACCACATCCCGACGGTGCTCGGCGGCGTGGTGCCTGCGTTCAACTTGAAGGACGCCGAAGGCAATAAGGTCAGCGACCTGAAGCTGACCGGGAAGGTTCTTGCCGACATTTTCCTGGGCAAGATCACAAACTGGGACGATCCGGAAATCGCGGATCTCAATCCGGGAGTGGGCCTGCCGGGCAACCCGATCATCGTAATCCGGCGTGCGGACGGCTCCGGAACGACCTACGCCTTCACCGACTACCTCAGCCAGGTCAGCAAGGACTGGAAGAAGACCGTCGGACGCAACACCTCGGTGCAGTGGCCGGTGGGACTGGGCGGCAAAGGAAATCCCGGTGTTGCGGCGCTGGTGGTTCAGACGCCCAACTCCATCGGCTACCTCGAAGCGATCTATGCGATTCAAAACGATCTCCCGTACGCGTCGATGAAGAACAAGGCGGGGGAATTCGTGAAGGCCTCGATCGCCTCGGTCAACGCGGCGGCGGCGGGTTCGGCGAATTCGATGCCCAAGGATTTCCGCGTCTCGATCGCGGACGCCGACGGGCGGGGAGCCTACCCGATCTCCACCTATACCTGGCTTCTCGTATACGAGAAGAACCGGGACGGAAAGGGGGAGTTGATCCGAAATTTCCTCGAATGGATGGTGGAGGACGGGCAGGCTTTGGCTCCGGAACTCGGTTACTCCCAACTGCCCGGGCCGGTTCGCGCGATGGTGAAGGAAACGATTAAGAAAGTTAAATAAATTCGGAAGAAATCGACCTCCTTCCGGGGGCCGGCCGGGCGTCTCGGCCGGCCCTTTTTCGTCATAAAACCGTCAAATAGGGTTCGCGCGGCCGTCGCAGCCCCGGGGTACAATCAGGCGATGCCCGTCGCCGAGTCCTCCGCCCCGCTCGCCATTGTCCGCGCCGCGCCCTCCGCGCGGACCGTCCCCGCCGAGCGGGCCGCCGACCGCTTCTTTCGCTGGATGATATCGGGTTTCGGACTTTTGGTCGTCGCGCTCGCGGTCGGCCTCGCCGCAATGCTGTACCTGCAGTCGCGCGGGACCTGGCACGAATTCGGACTTTCGTTCATTACGAGTTCAGAATGGAATCCGGTCGAGGGGCGGTTCGGCGCATGGCCGTTCATCTTCGGGACGCTCTACTCCTCGGCGCTCGCGCTGCTGATCGCGGTGCCGCTCGGCGTCGGTTCGGCGATTTTCCTCGCCGAACTCGCCCCGAAGCGCGTATCCGCGGTTTGCACCTTCCTGATCGAACTGCTTGCCGCGATCCCGAGCGTCGTGCTCGGACTGATGGGCGTTTTCGTTCTCGTTCCCGCCATCCGCTCCGTCGAGCCGTGGATCAACAAGACGCTGGGCTTCATCCCGCTGTTTAAGGGCGCGCCGTACGGCGTCGGCATGTTCGCCGCCGCCCTGATTCTTTCGATCATGATTTTGCCGTTCATCACCAGCATCGCGCGGGACGTCCTGCTCGCCGTGCCGCGCCCTCTTAAGGAGGCGGTGTTGGCGCTCGGAGCGACCCGCTGGGAAATGGTCGTCACGGTTTGCCTCCCTCATGCCAGGGCGGGGATCCTCGGCGCGGTGTTCCTCGCGCTCGGCCGGGCGCTCGGCGAGACGATGGCCGTGACGATGGTGATCGGCAACATGGTGCGCGTCTCGTGGTCCCTGCTCGATCCGGGCTACACGATGGCGGCCGTCATCGCCAACGAATTCGCGGAAGCCGTGGAAGACGCGCACGTGAAGGCTTTGATCGCGATCGGACTGTGCTTGTTCGGCATCACGGTGATCGTCAACGGTCTCGCCCGCCTTCTCATCTATAAAACCGTGAGAAAAACCTCGTGAAGCGCCGTAAAGTCGTGAACGCGGCGATGCTCACGCTGACCGGCGTCTGCGCTCTCCTCTCGTTGTCCGCCCTGTTCGCGATTTTGGGATACATCGCTTGGAAAGGCGCGGCCGCGATCAACTGGGGATTTCTGACGCAGCTTCCCAAGCCCGTCGGCGAGACCGGCGGCGGGATCGCGCATTCGATCGTCGGTTCGGCCAAGGTCGTCGGGTTGGCCGCATTGTTGGGGATTCCCGTAGGGGTTCTGGCGGCGGTGTATCTGGCCGAATACGGGAACAATAAGCTCGGGTTCTTGGTTCGCTACGCGGCCGACGTGCTCAACGGCATTCCGTCGATCGTGATGGGAATATTCGCCTACGCGCTGGTGGTCGTTCCGTTCAAGGGGTTCAGCGCGCTCGCGGGCAGCGTCGCGCTCGCGGTCATTTTGATTCCGATGGTGACCCGTTCGAGCGAGGAGTTCATCAGCATGGTGCCGGGTTCCATCCGCGAAGCCGCGCTGGCGCTCGGCGTTCCGCAGTGGAAGGTGATCCTGTTCGTCGTTCTTCCGACCGCGTCGCGCGGCATCATGACCGGCGCGATTCTGGCCGTTTCCCGCATCGCCGGAGAGACCGCCCCCTTGATCTTCACCGCGTTTGGAAACCGCTTTTGGGACGAAGGTTGGACGCACCCGATCGCGGCGCTTCCGCTGACGATTTACAACTACGCGATATCTCCGTACCGGGATTGGCACGAGCAGGCGTGGGCCGCGGCGTTTCTCCTGCTGATGTTCGTGCTCGCCGTGAACGTGACCGCGAGGACATTGCTGCGTCCGCGCGGAGGAGCCGCGCAAGGATGAAGATGACGATGATAGAGCCGATTGAAACCGAAAAGTCGCTTCGCCGTCCCGAGGTGGGGGCCGCAGGGAGCGCGCCGGTCTCCGGAGGGAAGCCGGTGATGGACGTGCGGGAATTGCGCGCGGGCTACGGGTCCGGGGACGTGCTGCACGGCATTTCTTTGGCCGTCCCCGAGCGAAGCGTTACCGCGATCATCGGTCCTTCCGGCTGCGGGAAGTCGACCTTTATCCGGTGTCTCAACCGCATGCACGAGGTCGCCCCGGGCGCGGAATGCCGCGGGCAAGTCCTGCTCGGGGGGCGGGACATTTTCGCCATGGACGCAGTGGAGCTGCGCCGCGAGGTCGGGATGGTGTTTCAAAAGCCTAATCCCTTCCCGACGATGTCGATCTACAAAAACGTCGCCGCGGGATTGACGCTTAACGGCGTCCGCGACAAGGCCGTGGTCCGGGGCCGCGTCGAAGAGAGTTTGCGGGGGGCGGCCCTGTGGGATGAGGTCAAGGACCGCCTCGACGGTCCCGCGACCGGACTCTCGGGCGGCCAGCAGCAGCGCCTGTGCATCGCTCGGGCGCTGGCCGTTGAGCCGAAGATTCTTTTGCTCGACGAGCCGTGTTCGGCTCTCGACCCCAGCGCAACGGCCCGGGTCGAGGAGTTGATTCACGCGCTGCGCAAGCGGCTTTCGATCGTCATCGTCACGCACAACATGCAGCAGGCGGCGCGGGTGTCCCAGCGCACCGCCTTCTTTCTGATGGGGGAACTCGTGGAGTACGACGATACGAGAAAAATCTTTACCAACCCGTCCGACAAGCGGACCGAGGACTACGTGACCGGGAGGTTCGGGTGAGCGTGGAGCGGCATTTCGACCGGGACTTGGACGGACTGCGCGAGGCGATTCTGCGCATGGGAGGGCTTTGCGAGGGAATGATCCACTCCGCCGTGAAGCTCGTGATCGAAAGCGACCCCTCCTTGCTCCCCGGCATCACGGAGCGCGAGGACCGCGTGAACGGGCTTCATTTGGAGATCGACGAGTTGTGCCTGAACCTGCTGGCGCTTCACTCCCCGGCCGCCGGCGATCTTCGCCTGGTGGCCGCCGCGCTGAAGGTGAACTCGGACCTGGAGCGCATCGGCGATCAGGCGGTCAACGTCGCCGAAACGGGCTGCTTCCTTTCGAATCTGCCGCAGATGAAGCTGGGCGACGTGCCGCGGATGGCCGAACTAGCCGTGGCGATGCTTAAGGACAGCCTCGACGCGTTCGCGAAGAAGGACGTGGAACTCGCGAAATCGGTGATCCGGCGCGACGACGAGGAAGATCGGCTGAAGAGTCAAACCTTCAACGAACTGCGCTCTCTGATGCAGTCCGACGCCTCGACGATCCAGCGCGCGCTCGACATGATCTTGATTTCGCGCAACCTGGAGCGGATCGCCGACCATGCTACCAACATCGCCGAGGACGTGATCTTCATGGTGCTCGGCCAGGACATCCGCCACGGCGTCGTGCCCGTCGACGATGTCGGCGACGAGACGAGAGCCGCCGCTCCAAAATCCGGAAGTTAACACGCCGCTTAGGCGGCCAGCGCCAGCGCGTCGGGATCCGGCGGCGCGTACCAGGGGCGCGGCTCCAGCAGCGCCGCGAAGCGTTCCGCGACGCTCGCCCAGGAATAGGAAAGCGCGTACTCCCGGCAGCGCTCCGGGTCCAAGCTCAGAGCGGTCCGCACGGCGCGCCCGAGATCCTCGTCGAGGCAGCCGACCGCCGGGTCGGTGACCGCGTCGCGCGGGCCGGCGACCGGAAACGCCGCCACCGGGACCCCGGAGGCGAGGGCTTCCAGCAGCACGAGGCCGAAGTCGGTACGGCTCGGAAAAACGAACGCGTCGGCGTCGGCGTAGCATCGCGCGAGTTCCTCGCCGCGCTTTGCCCCCAAGAACCGGACTCCGGGATAGCGCCGCTTGAGTCCAGGAAGGCTGGGGCCGTCTCCAACGACGACCTTCGTCCCCGAAAACTCCAAACCCAGGAAGGCTTCCAAATTCTTCTCGACCGCGACGCGTCCCACATTGAGCAGAATCGGGTGGGGGAGGTCTAAATAACCTTTGGGCCGGGGGCGAAACAGCACGGCGTCGACGCCGCGGCTCCAAAGCTTGAGGTTTTCGAACCCGCGCCCCTCGAGTTCGGCGATCAGCGAGGGAGTGGCGGCGAGCACGCGCGACGCGGGACGATGGAACCATCGCATAAAGCGAAATCCGACCTCGACCGGAAGTCCGGTGCGGCGCTTCACGTAGTCGGGAAAGCGGGTGTGAAACGCGGTCGTAAACGCGACGCCGCGGTCGAGGCAGATCCGACGCGCGGCGAGGCCGAGAGGGCCTTCAGTCGCGAGATGCACCGCATCCGGAGAGGCCGCGTCGAGAATACGTTCCAGGCGGCGGCGGGGGGCGACGGCCAATCGGATTTCCGGGTAGCCGGGACAGGGAAGCGACGCGACGCGAAGCGGCCGGGCTCGACGACCTCGACCAGATGCCCTCTCCGGCGCAGTTCGTGTATCGTGGATTCGAGCGTGCGCGACGACGCCGTCGAACTGGTCGCCGTGGATGACCAGCAGCCGCCGTCCGTCGGCGGTCTTGTGGACCGCTTCTCTGACGACGCGTACGCCGCCGAAGCGCAATCCCAGAAAATCCCGCATGCCCTCGTCGTGGTTTCCCGGGACGTACACGACCTTCGTTCCCTTGCGCGCCTTTCGCAGCACCTTTTGAATCACGTCGTTGTGAGCCTGCGGCCAGTACCAGCTTTTCTTGAGGGCCCAGCCGTCGATGATGTCGCCGACGAGGTAGAGGCGGTCGGATTCGTTGTTCTTTAGGAAGTCGAGCAGGTAGTCCGCCTTGCAGCCGCGAGTACCCAGATGAATGTCCGAGAGCCAGATCGTCCGGTAGCGCTTCGGCGTGGTCTGCATGCGGCCTCCCTCCTCTTATTTGCGGCCGGGGATCACCAAAAGCAGCGCGGCGGCCAAAGCGAGGATGAGAACCCCGACGAACAGGTCGATCAGTCCTCCTCGCCAGTCCTCCGCCGCGTCTCCCGGTCCGTTCATGACCTTAGTTTAAAGGAAAGGCAGGCGGGGACCCATTGCGGGCGGGTCAGCGTTTTGTAAGAACGGCGTGACGAAAGCGTCACAAATCAGCCAAGAGATCACTACCCCCTCTCCATCGCGTGCGCCGAGAGCGGCGGCTACAATGGAAAAAAAGGAGGATGGGATGAACCAGCACGCGCAAAGCAGAAAAATATGGGCATTGGTCCTCGCCGGAGGGGAAGGCAAGCGCATGGAGCCGTGGATCCGCGGTTGGCTCGGCGAGGCGCGTCCGAAGCAGTACTGCGCGTTCACCGGGGAACGGACGATGCTCGAGCATACGATGGAGCGCGCGGTCGCGGCGGCCGGTTCGACGCGCGTCGTGACGGTGATCGGAAAGGGTCACTGGCGCTGGCTCGATGAACCGCGGCGCCTGTTCGTGCCGGGGCGCATCGTCGAACAGCCGGAAAATCGCGGCACCGGGGTCGGTCTGCTGCTGGGTCTCGCGCATATTTTGGCTGAGGACCCCGAGGCCGACATCCTGGTGCTTCCCTCGGACCATTTCGTCCACTCGTCCTCGCGCTTCCTTGATTACGCGGCGGCCGCGGTCGACCTGGCAAACCTCCGGGAAGAGTCTCTGGTGATGATGGCGGCCCGTCCCGACCGCGCGGAAACCGAGTACGGATGGATCGAACCGCGCGGTCGGATCGTGTCGGGCCGCTACCCCGGAGCGCGCGGCGTCGCGCGGATGCTGGAGAAGCCGGGCCGTGCCCGCGCGCGTGCGATGTACGAGGAAGGCTGCCTATGGAACACGATGGTGCTCGCGTTCCGAGGGCGCGCCTTTTGGAAGCTTTTCGAGGAGCTGCACCCGTGGGTGGTCGGCCGATTCGACCCCTTGTTGGGCGTGCGCGGCGGGCGCGTGGACGGGGAGGCGCTCGCGGCTTTGTACCGGACCCTGCCGGAAGTAGATCTCTCCCGGGACGTCCTGCAGCGGGTTCCGGCGCGCTCGCTGGTGCTCCCGATGGAGGGCGTTCTGTGGTGCGACTGGGGTCGGCCCGAACGCTTGAAGGCCACGGTCGAGGAATTGGGCCTGAGCGCGAACTACCCGCGTGAAGCCGAGATGACGGTCTAAAGGAGAAACCCATGAGGATGACGATCGCCGCCGACGTGACACCGTCCGTACTCAAGCAGGCCGAAGTTTTTGTCGAGTTCGACTCGTTTCGTCCGAAGCGCGCCGTCGACGCGACGGTGGGCCGTTACCGCATCAAGACCGCGGAGTCCCCGGGCGAGCTTTTAGCCGCTCTGCGCCTGCGCCACGAAGTATTCTTTCGCGAACGGCTGGGACGGACGCTTCCCGGCGAGATCGACTTCGACCGCTTCGACCTGTTCGCCGATCATCTGATCGTCGTCGACGAGGAAGCGAACCGCTTGATCGCGACCTACCGGATGCTTTGCTCGAATTTCGCGAGACGGTTCTACTCGGAGACGGAATTCGAGATCGAGGGTTTTCTCGCGGCGGGCGGCGTGAAGCTCGAATTGGGGCGCGGGTGCACGGTTTCCCGGCGCTGGATCGGACGTTCCAGAGCACCGATTTCTTCACGGTGCTGGATTTTGAGAATATGACCCCGCGCTTCGCCGCGCGCTTCATGAAGGAGCGCGCGTGATCCGCCGTTCGGCGAAGTTTGTCGTCGTTCTGGGAACGATCGGCGTCTTCGCCGCGCACGCGGCGCTGCTGCCGCTGTGGATGCGCAGCCGGTGGCGCCGGATGCGCGCGCTGGCGGTGCTCGCGCACCGCTACTCGGCGTTCGCCTGCCGCGTGATGGGAATTCGGGTCCGAGTCGACGGGACGCTGCGTCCGCGCGCGGGCAACGTGATGTTGGTCTCCAATCACCTGTCCTACGTGGACATGCTCGTCATCGCCTCGCAGATCCCGAGCTGCTTCGTCACTTCCATGGACATGCGGGCGACGATGGGCATCGGTCATCTGTGCCGCGCGGCCGGCTGCCTGTTCGTAGATCGCAGGCGGATGTGGAATCTGAAAAACGAGATCGCCGAAATCGCCGAAGCGTTGGAAGAGGGGCTCGACGTGGCCGTATTTCCCGAAGCGACCAGCACCAACGGCGCGGGAGTTATGCCGTTTCGCCGCGCGCTCTACGAAAGCGCGGTAAAGAGCCGCCGTCCGGTGCAGCCCGTATGCCTGAACTACGAGGCGATCGACGGCCGTTCGCTCGACGTGGAGAATCGGGATCGGGTTTACTGGTACGGCGACATGACCTTTCTCCCGCATCTGTGGGAGCTCGTTTCCGTTCGCGAGATCACCGTCACGCTCAACGCGTTCGAGCCGCTGCGCGGCGAAAGCGTGGACGCGAAGCGTTTGGCGTCGCGCAGCTACGAGCTGGTCAAAAGCCGCTTCGTGCCTTGTCCGGCGTAGGCTAAGGCAAAAGCAAACGGAAGAAGTAGGTCGGGACTTCGGGTTCGAAGTCGTTGTCGACGGCGACCCAAAGCGTCCGCCTGCCCCGGGCCGGGACGCCCCAGGCGATCGATTCGAATTTGACGGGCAGCGTTTCGGGGTCGAGCCCCCCGGTTTTCAGGACCGCGAGAAGATCGAGGGAGCGGATTCGAACGGTCTTTCCCTTCTTCAATTCCGCCCAAACGACGCTCTTGTAGGCCGGCATCCGGCTCCGGCCGGGATCGGCCCCGAGGCCCCGGTTGTCGCGTTCGAGCAGCAGGAAGGCCGTATTGGAAACACCCTCGCACTCATTGAACGCCAGGTCCTTGCGGCTCAGCGGCGGCTCGGCGTCGACGGCGGCGGGGTCGAGTCTCGGAACGCGAAAATCCTTTGGGGACTTTTTCATGTCGGCGGTTTCGTAAACCAGCATTCGGGAGAATTCGCCGGCCTTGCCGCCGTCCTGTTTCAGCGGACTCTGCAGGAGCACCGCAAGCCGCGAACCGTCCGGGCTGGAGCAGACGCCTTCAAAGCCGCGGTTGTTCGTGCGGCCCGAGTTCTCGCCGGGGAGATAATGATCCGGAGGGAGAATCCGGTCGAGCAGTTTCCCGTCCCGTGAGAAATGATACAGCGCCGGTGCGTACTCGTCGCCGACCCACAGCGTCCCGTCGGGGGCGATCCCGAGTCCTTCGGCGTCAAGCTTGCTTTCATCGGTGTCGATCAGCCCGCTGAACGGCCGGCCCTCCGCGTCCCGGAAGAGAGTCGTGGAGGCCAATTCCAGCGACACCCCGCCGTCGCCGGTTTCATGGACGCGGAATTCGTGGAAGCGGGGGGCGTACGCCTTCTTCCCGTCGTCCTGGCCGCGGTCGGGCAGCGCGACGAGCAGCTCGCGTTTCGCGTCCCAACGCAGAGATGAGATTCCGCCGAGGCGTCCGCCGAGCGCATCGGTCGCCGTTCCCGGAAAGACCGCGAATCCGGCGAGAACGGCTCCCAGCAGCGCGGCTTCAGTCATCGGTTTTCTCCTCGGAAGAAAGTTTACGCAAATAGCGACGGTGCGCGGCGGTCAATTCGCGCTTGATCGCGGCCGCGGAGGCGACGAGTTCGTCCCAGTGATCCCGCAGATGCGCTTCGAGAAAGTCCGGCGCTGCGCTTTGCAGCGAGAGCCGGTGGCCCCGGCCGAGTTGAGAGCCGACCGCGCCCGCGAGGTCGGCGAGTTCCTTCGCTCCCAGCGCGCGCTTGAGCTTCGCGTTCTGCGTCGGGATACGGCGTCCGGACCAGACCTTTCCTTCATAAAGGGTCCAGCCGGGTCCGTCGGCCCAGCCGGGGGCGTACAGTTCCGACGCGCGCAGCATCCGCTCTCCATCGGAGGGGAAGGGAGTCGCGAACCAGCGGTCGTCGGGATCGTTTCGGTTTTCCTTCAAATCGAGCAAAATCCAGTCGGCGCGGGAATGCGCGTCGCGGGGCTTGAGCAAAAGGACGATGCGCTCCCGCTCGCCCATGGAGCCGACTCCGAGCCCGGCCTCGGCGATGAAGAAATCCTCGAGCAGTTCCGGCTCGCCGCGGTTTGCGGCGTAGCCGGCGAGCAGCGCGGCGACGCGCGCGTCGTCAACCGCTAACGGGCGCGCGCGCATCTCTTCGACCCATTTCAGTCCGCCTTCGACATAGGCGCGGGTCGAGCGTTCTTCCCGCGTCGGCTTGGTTTTGCGGAGTTTCTTCATTTCGCGATAGCCTTTCTCGGGACGGCGAAAACCCGCGAGGTAGCCCTCGCGCAGTGCGGCGAGGGTTGCCTCCGGAAGTAATTCGCTCCCCGGGCGCTTCTGAGAGATTGATAGCGAGACGAGGAAGCGGAGCAGATCCCAGGCGTATGGACCGACGCGCGAGCGGTCGAAATCGACCATTGCCGCGCCGTGATGGGTTTTCGCGTAGTTGTCCAGATGCGGGTTGCCGTGCAGGAACACGCGCGGCATCGCGTCGAGTTCGAACAACTGCGCGAAGCGCTTCTGCATCGGAAAGAAGGCGTTGCGGAAGTAGAACTCGAGACCGCGCCGTTTCTTGCGGTAGTTCGCGCGAAGCCGCTCGGAGTCTCCCTCGGGGTCTTTGTCGAAGAGGTTGTCCGGGGATGCTTGTGCGTCGGCGGCGTTGAGGCGCGGCGGGGCGGAGGCGGTTTTCCCCGCGCGATAGGCCAGCAGCGCTTGAACCACGGCGGCGGCGGCTAGGCCGGCTCCGATCCAAACGAAGGCCGCGTGCGCGCCGACGGCGGCCGCGAACGCGGCTCCGACCAGCGCTTTGACGCCCATCGCGCTGAGGTTCACGCTGAAGCGGGTTGCGCCGAGCACGCGTCCGGCGGCGCCGGGCGGCGCGCGGGATTGCAAAGTCGAGAGCGCAAAGAGCCGAGCCGTGACGTTCGCCGCCGCGAACAGGAAGATGGCGGTCGCCAGGAGCGGAAGGGACGCGGGGGCCCAGGCGAGCGCGAGCCCTAGGGTGCCGGCCGAGCTCACGCCGAGCCAGAGTCCGGGGGGTGCGCGCCGGTGGAAACGGCGATACAGCGCCGCGCCGACGAGGCCGCCGAGCCCGAACATGCCGACCAGCCAGGCCGCCGAGGTGGAGTCGTGCAGAAGCGATTCGGCGTAAGCCGCCGGGAGGACGCTTCGCAGCGGGTACAAAGTCAGCGAGACCGCGGCCAGAAACGCGAGAGAGGTCTTCGGGTCGCGCAGCAGCGCGCGGACCGTCTCAACGACGCCGATGAGCGGGGCTGCGCCGTTCGCGTCGGGTCCGACGGCTCGCGGCGCCATCGGGCGGTTCGGGATCAGCGCGAACGCGGCGGACGACAGGGCGAACGCGGCCGGGACGAACCATAGGGCCCCGGTGGTGCCGGTCATCAACATCATCCCGCCGACTGCGAACGGCCCGATAAGCGCGCCCCCCTCGAAGAAGGTTTGATAGCGGGAGTTGAACGCGTCGAGCGCATCCCTTTCCGATCCAGTCAGCGACAGCGGCAGTGCGTGGCGGGCGGTGTCCGCGATTCCGCGCGCAAGCGCGTCGGCGAGCACGACGCCGGCCGCGACCGGCAAGGTCAGCGAATCGGCGGCGAGCAGCGCGGGCAGCGCGAAAAGCGCGGCGGCGCGGGCGGCCGCGGCGGCGGTCAGGAGATGTTTCGAGTGGACGCGGTCGGCGAGCCATCCTCCGATCAAAGTCCCGGCCGCATCGGCCGCGCCGGCCAGGGCGATGACGACGGCGACCGTCGAGAACGCGGCGCCTGCGCCCAGCAACGCGATCGGCAGCGCGACATGAAGCGCGTTGTTTCCAACCTGGGAGGCGAAGGTTCCCCCGAGAAACGCCCCGATCGGCGAGGGCGGGACGGCCGGAGCGCGTCCCGAAGAGGCTTCGCCCGCGGCCGCGAGGCTGGAAAATCGCACACCGCGGCGACGAGGGGCGTCCGAAAAAACGGGGTCGAGCGGGGCGTCGGCGGCCGGCAGAGAGAAATCAAGTTTGCGCCAATGCTCGCCCGCGCGTCCCGGGGCGGCGAGCGCGGCGGCGGCCGATTTCGCGGCGGAGTCGAGCCGCGGTTTCGCGCCTTCGCGGGGGGACTGCGTCCCGGTGCGTTTTTGCCCCAGCGCGCGCGGGGCCTGCGGGTTCTTAAAAGCGGCGGGCGCGAGCCGAAGGCCGGAAATCGCCGCGGGGCGCGCCGTCGGCATTGGGGCAATCGGGAGCAAGGACGCCGCCGGCAGCGGCAGCAAACCGGAAATCGAGGGTGCGGCGAGCGGCCCGGGCGCTAGGGTCGGAGCATTTAGCGCCGCAATCGGGACAGTCAACGAGGGCGGCGCCGTGCCTGCGTGCGAGAGCGGGACCCGGGCCAGCGCGGCCCATACCGGCGTTCCGGTTCCGTGCAGCAGCAGCAGGGAAAAAAACCAAGCGGCTCGGCGCATGACCGTAGTCTACGCGAACGTTATAGAGGAAGGGTTTCAGCGCGGTGACGTTTTAGTGACGGCGGCCGGGAAAAGCCCTACTGACCGTGGCACTTCTTGAACTTCTTTCCGGAGCCGCAGGAGCAGGGGGCGTTGCGGCCCGGGGCGGGCGAGTCGTTGACGATCGTTCGCGGGACCGGATGGCGGCCTTCGACGAAGAGCCACGAATCGCCGTCCTTGCGAAAAACGCCGATTTCCTGGTGTTCGTGCTCTTCACCGTTCTGTTTGTAGCGGGCGATGAAGCTGACGGTTCCTGTCGCGTCCCCGGGGCCGCCGTCCTTTTTTGAAACGATGTTCAGTCCCAGCCACTCGCTTTCCTTCGCCCACTTTTCCGAGCCTGCACGGTCGAAATTACCGCGGCCTTCCGGGGCTTGGGACCGCTCGATGAAATCGATCGCGCCGGTCGCGTAGCTGGAATAACGCGCCCGCATCAGCGCCTCGGCGGTGGGGGCGGTCGTCTTCCCGGAGATGATGGGGCCGCAGCAGCCGCCGAAGGTTCGGGTGGTCCCGCAGGGACAGTCGCGTTCGTCTTTCATATTCAGAGAGTATAGCGAAAAGGCGGTTCAGGGGGATTCGGGATGCACGAACAGGAAAATCCGTTCGTAGCCGAGCGCCGCGCCGGCCCAAAGCGGCGCGTAGTCGAGCCGTATCACGCCCTGCACCGCCCAGCGCGCGTTCCCGTAGTCCCACGGACAGGCGCCGGTCGCGAGGCGAAGCCCCCAGCCGGTGAGATATTCGACGAGGAAAATCCCGGCGGTATACAGCCCCGCGCGCGCCCACCACGGTTTCCTGCCGAGTACCGGCCGGAGATAAACAAACGCCGGGTACAGAAGCGCGTAGATCGGAAACATCCAGAGGTAGCTCTTGCCCATGAGCCGCCAGCTTCCGCTGGAGGAAAACTCCATCAAAGAAGTGAACGCGACCTCCATCGCGACGCCGACGCAGGCGAGTACGAACGCGCCGAGCACCGCACGCTGCCTTAGCGTCCGGCACAGCGCCCCTGCCGGGGCCGCTGGCATCACGGGCGGAACACCTGCGAGGCGAAGGTCACCTCGCCCCCCGCGGGGTCCGCGGCGTGCGCGTAATGAAGCGTCCTTCCTGCGACGCCGGGGAACAGACGCTTGTGCAGTTCGGCGAAGGCGTACAGCGCGCTGACTCCGCAGACCTTGCGTTGGTTGTCGTCGAACTGGACCGAATCCAAGAATCCGTCGGCGTCGACTTCCTCGAGTCTCGCAAGGCTGACAAGGTCCTCGCGCTGCGTTCTCTCGAGAAACTCTCCAACGGCGGGTTCGGCGTCTCCGAAGCGAGGGCCGATATGCGCGAAGTCCACGCCGGCGAGCAGGCAGATCCGTCCCCTGTAGGAAGCGAGCGCGTCGGCGAGACGGTCGAGAAAGACCCGCGTCCGGTCCCCGGGATCGTTTCCGTTTAGATCGCACGAGGAGCAGAGAATCGGAAGGATTTTGGCGTCTCCATCGAGACCGAGGCGTTTCGCGCAGTAGCGCAGATACACCGCCTGAAATTCGATTGAATGTTCCGAGCGATGGGTCAGTTCGTCCGCGCGGGCGTCGAATGGGAGCTTCTTTTCCAGCGCTTCGACCAAGGCCGCGTCGGTGCGGGCGCTCCCGAACGGCGTCCCGTAGTCCTTGCGCGTAAGCACAAACGGGGTTTCCGGCGTGCGGTGGGCGACGCCCAGGATCACCGTAAGCTCGGGCATCCCCGAACGGAGTATTTCTCGGTAGGCCCACGCGTAGCCCGCTTTCCCCCGGTTGAAATCGATGTGGGGGGAGACGAGCCCGGTCGGCGGCTTCGCCGAACCCGGCTTCCCGGCGTCGCCGGGTCCGTCGGGCAGTTCGAAGTAGGAATCGAGCGCCGCGGCGAGCTTCACGGGACGTGCGGGATAGCCGACGCCGGCCAGATGCGCCGGGCGTTCGGGGGCGTCGCGGAACCCTTCCAAAATCGCGCGGCGGGCGCGTTCGAACCGGTCGTTCTCCAGCAGCAGGTTTTCGTCCAAGACCCGCCGCAGTTCCCGCAGCCGGGTGACGGGAAACTCCTTCGCGCCGACCTGGCGCGCGAGTCGGGCCAGTGCCTGCTTCTCGGTCGTCCGGCCGTCGAAGCACCCGGCGATGATCGCGTCAAGAGAAGAGAGAAGAACGACCTGCTCCGAAAAGCCGTCGTCGTCGCGAAGCGCAAGATAGGTCGTCCCCCCTTCTTCGACGGGAAAGGCATCGACGGCGCGAAGTCGCGGAAGCGGCTCCATCGCCGCATCCTAGCATAGTGGTACAATGGTCTAATGCGGACCATTCAGCTCTTCCTCGCGGATCTCAAGGAACTGCTCGCCAACCGCGAATTCGGCTCGCTGCGCAAGGCCCTTCGGCAAATCAGCCCGATGGATCTTTCGGAGGGCTGGGATCAGTTCGAGACGGATGAGCAAAAGGTCCTGTTCAAGCTCGCGCCGCGCCAGCGCGCGCTGCAGTTGTTCGAGGAACTCGATCCGGAGCATCAGGAAGAACTGCTCGGCGCGCTGCGCAAAGAAGAAATCGAGGAACTCGTCGAGGATCTCGACCCGGCGGAGACCAGCCGCATTCTGCGCGAACTGCCCACGCCGCTGGTGCGCCAATTGGAAGGACTCCTGCGTCGCCAGGGCGAGAAGGGCGAGGAAGTCGAGCGCTACCTGCGCTACCCGGAAGAAAGCGTCGGCGCGATGATGCGCACGAATTTCTTCTCGATCAACTCGAAGTGGAGCTGCCGGCAGGCGCTGGACATGATTCAGCGCGGCGTGCGCCTGCGTCTGATCGAAACGGTCTATCTCGACACGCTTTTCGTGGTGGACTCCGAGGAGCGGCTCGGAGGCATCGTTTATCTCAAGGAGCTGGTCGTCGCTCCTCCGGAAATGGTCGTTTCGGAGTTGATGAACCCGGAGCCGGTCGAGCTCAAGCCCGAGATGGACCAGGAGGAGGCCGCGCAGCTCTTCAGCCATTACCGGTTCGGCAGCGCGCCCGTGGTGGATTCGCGGCGGCGTCTGCTCGGGGTCGTGCTCGATACCGACATCGTCGAAGTCGTCGAAGAGGAAACCGAAGAGGATCTGGCTAAAATCGTCGGTACCGCCGTTGAGGAATTCGAAGAGGCCTCGGTGCTGGAGTCCGCGTGGCACCGCATGCCCTGGATGGCGATCGCGGGGCTCGGACAGCTCATCGTCGCTGCGGTGATCTGGAGTTTCGAAGGGACGCTTTCCAAGATCGTCGCGATCGTCACCTTTATGCCGCTGATTTCGGCGCTTTCAGGAAACGTGAGCTCTCAGTCGGCCATCATCATGGTGCGCGAACTCGCCTCCGGGGAAGCGAACGCATCTAAGGCGATGGAAAAGATCATGAAGGGCTTCAAGATCGGACTGCTGCTGGGCGTCTCAACCAGTCTGATCCTGGTCTTGGTATCGCATCTCTTTTACGGCGATCGTTTCGGCTGGGATTTTTCGCTGGTGACCGGGACGGGAGTGCTGGTTTCGATGACGATCGCCGCGACTTTGGGGACCTTGGTCCCGGTGGTCTTCACGCGCGTCGGCATCGATCCGGCCACCGCGACCGGCCCGATCGTCTCGACCTTGACCGACATCGTCGGCACGGTCACCTATTTGGGAATCGCGACCTGGTTTTTGCTTTAGGCTCTCAGCCCTTCGCGCAGCACTTCTTGTACTTCTTGCCGGAGCCGCAATTGCAGGGATCGTTGCGGCCGATCTGCGGGCCGTCGTTGACGATGGTGACCGGTTTCTGATTATCGGGCGCGTCGGGCAGCTTGCCGGACATGAGAAGCGCCTTGTTCTTCTCGATCCAGGCCTGGACGGCCTTCTGATCCTTCACGTTGACGCCTTCGGCCGCCATCCGCGCGGCGACGGCTTTCATCTGCTTCATGAACGCCGGGTTCTTCCAGTGGCGGAAGAATTTGCCCATCATGCCCTGCTTCTCGAGTTCTTTGAGATCGGGCATGGAGCCGCCCATCGCCGAGGCGGCCTTCTCCATCTCGGCGGTCGTCGCTTGCGGGGGCTTCTCGGCGCCGCCGGCGAATTTCTCTCTAAGCTTCTTAATCGGGTTCCAATCCATCGGGGTCTCCAGAAAGGCAAGTCTGAACGGATTCTATCAATTCCGGAGAAGGCGGGGTTAGCGCCGGTCCAGAACAGCGCGGGCCTTGCGCAGCAGGCTGTCGGGAGCGAAAGGCTTCTCCAGAAAGGCCTGGCCGTTTTCAAGAATCTCGTCGCGCACCACGGCGGCCCCGGTGCAGCCCGAGATGAACAGGACCTTCAACTTCGGCCGCAGGCTCTTCGCGCGTTTGGCGATTTCGGCGCCGTTCATTCGAGGCAAAAGCGCATCAACGAGCATAAGGTGAATCGTGTCCTTGTGGCGCTCGCAAAACTTGAGGGCCTCAGGGGCGCTGATCGCGTCCAATACGGTATACCCTCGCTCGACGAAGGCGAGGTGCATGAGCTTGCGCACCAAGTCGTCGTCGTCCACGAGCAGAATCGTCTCGTTTCCTGTCAGCGGTTCATCCCGCTTTTCTTCGGGGAGCGGGGCGTCAATGTCCTCTTCGACGCGCGGAAAGTAGATTGTGAAGGTCGCTCCCTTGCCGGGCTCGCTGTGGACGACGATGGCCCCGTCGTTCTGCCGGACGATTTCCCGGACCGTGGAAAGCCCCAATCCCGTTCCCTTGCCGAACTCCTTCGTGCTGAAAAACGGCTCGAAGATTCGCTCCATCGTTTCCGGAGAAATGCCGCTCCCATCGTCTTGGGCCGTCAGCATCACATGCCGGCCGGCGGACAGCCCCGGATGGGATTCGGCGAAGTCCCCGCTCAGCGCGGCTTCTCCGGTCTCCAAATGCAGCGTGCCGCCGTCGGGCATCGCATCGCGGGCGTTCACCGCCGAATTCACGATGATCTGTTCCAGTTGGCCGGGATCGATTTTAAGATTGCCCACGCCTGCGCCCAGCACGGTCTGCAGTTCGATTTCATCTCCGATCACGCGGCGAAGGAACTTGTCCATGTTCCGGAGGGCGTCGTTTAAATTCAACACTCTGCGTCCAAGCGCGCGTCGGTTGCTGAAGGCCAGGAGCTGCCGCGTCAGTGCCGCGGCGCGGTCGCCCGCATGCCGGATCTCCCGGACATCGGTCTTGACCTCCTCATCCGCCGAGGGGTTTTCCAGGACGAATTCGACGAGGCCCAGGATGCCGGTCAGGATGTTGTTGAAGTCGTGGGCGATGCCGCCCGCCAGTCTCCCGACGGCCTCCACTTTCTGCGCGTGAAGAAACTGCCGCTGGATTTCGTCGCGCTCGTCCTCGGCCCTTTTAACGCGCAGGAGCTGGGTCGTCATCCATTCCATACGTTTCGCCTGACGGGCCTCCGGGTCTTTCTCGATGAGCAGGTCCGGCGGCACATAGTGGAAATTCGGGCAAAGGTCGGAATCGATGGCGGCCAGCCGGTGGGTATTGAGAATCCCGCTCAGCGTTTCGGGGGGGCATTCCGCCTTCGGGTACTGGCACATCCCGACCATCCGCTTGCCGATGAAAAACAGGTCGAGCAGGGCTTCGTAATAGACGACGTCCTCATACTCCCGATGCGGCCCGACCTGCCATGAAACGTCGCCCGCGGCCCGCAGGGCGGAGAAGCCTTCGCTGAGAGCCCCGTCGTAGGCCTGCTGCAGAAAGCCGAGCATTTTCTCGGTGCGCCAATGGTCGTTGTCGAGGTAGTCCCGATCGCTGCTTAGGACCAGGCGCCCCTTTTTCTGCTGGTTTTCGAGGTCGACTCCGGCGTCCTTTAAGCCTTCGCGGACGGCTTCCACGGCGGAGGGGTCTCCAACAAAGAGGCTTTGCTCGTTGCGCTCTAGGCCGAGGGACAAAAACGGCACCGTCGCGCGCAACTGGTCTTCAGCGGAGCTGAAAAGCAGGCAGCAATGGTCGCCGTGACCGAGGGCGGGAAGCTCCTCTCGCAGCGTCGTTGCGGGCATTAAGGCTGAGTTTAATGGTTTCTCCGATCGAGATCAAGTCCGCTGTTTTGGCATAAATATTGCTCCGCGCAGGATATGCGTGCATTGGGGCTGACGGCGGTGTTGATGATGGTGAGCGGCGCCTCTTTGGGGCGGGCGGGCGGGCCCCCTGCGGAAACCGTCTATTTGCTGCACGGCATGGGCCGGACCCGCGCGTCGATGCTGCTGTTGTCGCTCCGGCTGGAGAAGGCGGGCTATAGGACAGTGAATTTCCGCTACAGCCAGACGACGCATTCGCTCGATGAAATCACCGAGCGCCTTCTCGAGTCCGTCGAGCGTGACGCCGGCGGCGGAAAGTACCATTTGATCGGGCATTCGCTGGGTAATATCGTCATTCGCAACGGGTTCAAGACGGGCTTTCCTCCGGGGCTGGGCCGAATCGTGATGCTCGCGCCGCCGAACCGTCCGGCGGCCTTAGCCGCGAGGTTCAAGGGGAATGTCCTGTACCACTGGATCACGGGTGACAGCGGACAGAAGTTGTCCGAGGCGGAATTCTACGACTCTCTGCCGGTTCCGAGCGCAGAATTCGCGGTGATCGCGGGAACGAGGGGTACGACGCTGCTGTCCGGGGCTCCCAACGACGGGATCGTGCTGGTGGAGTCGACGAAATTGGCGGGGATGAAGGATTTCGCCGAGTTGCGCCATGCGCACACCTTCATTATGAACGCTCGGGACACCTTCGAGCTCTGTCGCCGGTTCCTGAGTGTGGGTACCTTCTCCGTCCCGATTCCCGGCCATGTCCGTAAATAATTTTAATGAATGGATCATTATCAGTTTATCTACTATGTGAAACTTAGCTTTCCCGGCATACTGTAGGCATGCGGAATCGGAGTTCAACCAAAGAGAAACCCTCTCTCCGGAAGCCGAATTTGAGTTCGCGGGAGACGGGGAAGCCGCCGTGCGTGATGGTCATCGACGATGACGGCGAGATTCGCGATACGCTTCAAGCCGCGCTCGGAAGGGAGTACGAGATCATCTGCCTGGACGGCGGGGAAGAGGCCGTCGACATGATCGAAAGCTTCAAACCGAAGCTGCTGATCCTGGACATTAATATGCCCGGAAGCGACGGTTTTGAGGTGTGCGCGGCGGTTCGGGCGCATGCCAAAAGCAGGAATCTTTCCATCCTGTTTATGACCGCCCGCGAAGACGATATGAGTTTTTTGAGAAGCCTGCAGGTCGGGGGGGATTCCTATATCACAAAGCCCTTCGAAATGTCGGACCTGCGGGATCGAATCTCGTACCTCTTAAAAAACCCTTAATCGGCCGCAAATAGGGCGGATGATCGGTCGATCGTTCGCTTGGGCGGAGCACGCCCCGCCGCGCGGCCAAGAGCCGCGGACCTCCGCCCGTCCCCTTGAGTGAATTTCAGAGTAATAGATTTTCTAGATGAACATAATGCCGAATATCTAATTTTAAAAATACGGCCCGGGTGTCATACTCAAAGTCGGCTGTCGGGAGGCGTCGCGGCGATGCCTGCGGGCCGCGCCGGACGCAAAAGGAGAAATTTATGAAGACCGGAGAGAAATTTAAAACGATCGATCGCGCCGGGCTCAAAGCCAAGATCGATAAGAACGAAAAAATGCATCTTTGGAACGTACTCGACGGCGCCCACTACAAGCCGGAGTCGGTCATCGCCGGGTCGAAGTGGATTCCGTTCGATACCCTCACCGAAATTAAGGTCGGAGAAATCGTCTCCGAAAAAACCGAAACCATAGTCGTGTACGGCGGCGGGGACGAGAACGATTCTACGAAAAGCGCCTCTGGAAAGCTGGCGTCTTACGGATATACGGGCGTATTCGCTTACGAAGGAGGCCTCAAGGATTGGTCCGAGGCCGGATTCCCTCTCGTCAAAGCCTAGACGGCGAAAGCAAATCGCAATTCAAGGGGGGTAATGAGATGAAAATAAAACCGAGAACAATGAATCAAACGAATCGGAGCGGACGCGGCGCGGACCGCATTTCAAGCGACCGCAAGCGCGAACGCGCGGCCGTTGCGGCCAAGCGGGGCGTGGTGCTGGACTACCCGCGGGAAGGCGAGGTTATCTCGTCGACGGAATACGCCTTCAGGGTCGGCGCTCCCGAGGGCGCCGCGGGCGTCGAAGTCAGCATCAACAACGGACCCTGGCACGGCTGCCGCAAGGCTTCCGGGTTCTGGTGGTACGACTGGTCGCAGTACCGTTCGGGCGGATACAAGGCGGTCGCCAGGATTAGGCCTCAAAGTGGAAAGGATACCGCTACCGAAAGCCGGAATTTTCTGGTGGTCTTGGAGGATTAACCGTCTTCACCTCCGTGTTTCATGCGCTCAGGAGGGCGTCATGATAAAACTTTCCTCCCTGGCCTCGGGGAGCTCCCCCTGACGTGCGTGAGGAGGCCTCGTATTTTCATCGGGATCCTGTGTCTCCTGCTCCCTTCGTCCGCGATCGCGAGGGACGGAGATTTGAGCGGGCTGCGGGAGTTCCCGATGGATTTACTCCACGGCGTCAGGGAGGAACTGCGCCCCGAGGGGATTCTAACGTTGCTGACCGCCGGCGCCGGCGCCGGCATCGCCCGGTACGGGGATACGGCGCACTTCGATGATTTCAGCGCCGCCGCTACTCTGCCGCGCAGCAGGCCCTTGGGCGGAGCCGCCACGAAGACGGGGGCCATTATCGGATATCCCGCCTATCTCCTGCCGGCCATGGGCGCGACCTATTTCGCGGGCTGGTATTTCGACGCGGAGCGGACCCAGGAGATCGGATTGTTGGGTTTCGAGGCGCTTTCGTTGGCTGGACTTCAGACCTTGATTCTCAAGGCCAGCGTGCGGCGCATTCGTCCGGACAGCACGAGCCTTGACGCCTTCCCGTCGGGGCATACCTCGGCGTCGTTTTCGTTGGCCGCGGCGGGCGCATCGAAGTGGGGATGGAAGGCCGGTGTCCCCGCCCGCCTGCCTGTTGGCGGGGTTTGTCGGCTATACGCGCATGGAGCGCAGTTTTTGATACGGACCGGTCTCCCGAGAACAAACTGTTCTACCGGATGGCCAACAATATGCACACTCTGACGCGCGACTCCGTCATCGAGCGCGAGTTGCTTTTCAAGGTCGGTGACCGCTACGACCCCGCCTTGGTCGCGGAGACGGAGCGCAATCTTCGGCGGCTCCCGTTTATCCGGCGGGCCGAGGCCGCCGCCATGATCAACCCGGACGGCGCCGTGGACGTGCTCGTGCGGACTTACGACTCCTGGACTCTTGAAGTGGTCGCAAGCTTTAAGCGCGCCGGCGGCCAGACGAGCGGCAGCGCGGGGCTCACCGATCATAATCTCATGGGATACGGCAAAACCCTCTCCGCCGTCTATCGTCGCCATGGAACGTCGAACTCCCAAACCTTCGGCTGCCGGGATCCGCAGTTCCTGGGAAAAGAGCATTTGGTGTACGCGATGCGGGCGGAGTCCGCCCCGGACAGCCGGCTCTACTCGCTGTCTTTGGACCGCCCTTTTTTCGCCTCGATCGCGCGTACGGCGCTGGGCAGCACCTTCCGCTATGGGGAATATACGAGTACGGATTATTCGGGAAGGGCCGGGGCGAGCCCGTTTCGCGCACGCGTGATTGAATCAGGACTCACCTACGGCGTCACCTTGGCGACCTCCACGGAGCGCGCGCGGCATGTCACGTTCGGCGTGCTGGGGCACCGTACCGATTACAGCGGTATCCCGGGCCTATCCTCCGGTCCGGACCCCGATCATCGGCATCTGGGATTTCTTCAATTATCCGGTGATTGGGAGGAGCTGGACTTCATTAAGGTGCATCGCATCCAGAAATTCACGCATGCCGAGGACTACAACCTGGGGCTCGGGGTGTTTCCGTCCGTGTAGTGGGCGCCTCATTTTCGGCCCCTGTCGACGACGGAGTCGGAAATCCTGCCCGGGTTGGCGGTGAGCAAGGGCTTCGCCTGGTCAAAGCAGCTTCTGCTCTTCAACTCCGACTACCGTTCGCGGTACGTAAACGGCGGAAACGGGGACCGAGTCGCCTCGACATCGGCGCGGTCGTCTTTTTCGACTCGGGATATGTGTGGCCGGCGTCGAGCCGGGTGCAGCCCAACGACATGAAGAGCAGCGTCGGTCTGGGGCTTCGCGTGGCGCCGTCTCGTTCCGCCGGCAATAGTCCGGTGCGCATCGATCTGGCGTATGCGCTCAGCGACAATAAAAGCAGTTCGCGTTTCTCGCTTTCGATTCTGGCGGGGCAGGCTTTCGGGCCTTGAGGCGGGGCCGTTTCGATGGCGCGAAGGCACGCTCAAATCGTTCGAACCGCTTCCTCTTTGACCGCCGGTTCTCCCATCACCAGCCGCACGGCGTGCGTTCCGCCGTCATCGATCAGCGCGATGGCGGCGGGATCGACCGCCGCGCCGTCGAGCTTCGCCTCGGCGATGCCCCGGCATCGGCGTTCGGGGTTCGACACCGCGATTTCGTAGGTCGTCCGCCCGAACACCCAGGTGATATCAAAGCCGGACCACGAGGAGGGGATGCAGGGAGCCACCTCAAAGGCCGTTCCATTGCGGCGCAGACCGAGAATGCTCTCAAGGCCGGCGCGGTACATCCAGCCGGCGGATCCGGTGTACCAGGTCCAACCGGCCCGGCCCGAATGTTCGGGGTGGGCGAGAACATCCCCGGCGAGTACGTAGGGCTCGCCTTTATAGCGGCCGACGCCCTCGGCGTTGCGCGTGTGGTTGATGGGGTTGATCATGTGAAACAATTCCGCGGCCTCGTCGCCGCAGCCCTGTCGGGCCAGGGCCATCACGATCCAGGCCGCCGCGTGCGTGTATTGGCCGCCGTTTTCCCGGGCGCCGGGCGGGTAGCCCATGATGTAGCCGGGCGAGCGCGACGAGTGATCAAAGGGGGGAGTGAGCAAAAGAATGAGTCCCGCTCCGCGGCGGATGAGGTGGGCCCGGACCGCGTCCATCGCGCGATTGGCCAGACGCGGCGGGGCCACGCCGGAGAGAACCGCCCAGGATTGCGTCAACGAGTCGATTTGACACTCGGAACTTTGCGCCGATCCGAGCGGGGCTGCGTCGTCGTCATAGGCGCGCAGATACCATTCACCGTCCCATGACTGCTCCAGGACCGCCGCGAGGCGGACGCGCTCCGCGCGGCAGCGTTCCGTGAAGGACGCGTCACCGCGCGAGGCGCAGAGGGGAGCGAAGTCCTCGAGTACGGCGTGGAGGAAGAAGGCGAGCCAAACGCTTTCCCCGCGCCCTTCGCTGCCCACGCGGTTCATGCCGTCGTTCCAATCACCGCTGCCCATCAACGGCAGGCCGTGCGCGCCGGAGGTGAGTCCGCGCTCGAGTGCGCGCTTGCAATGCTCGAATAGGGAGGCCTTCTCTTCGGAAATCTTAGGCTCGCAGTAGTTCTCCTGCTCGTGCGGCTGGAGTAAAGGCGCCTCTAGAAACGCAACGTCTGCGTCCAGGATTCCGGAGTCGGCCGTCGTGCGCACGTAATGGGCGACCGCGTATGGAAGCCAGAGAAGATCGTCGGAGCAGCGGGTGCGCGTGCCGCGTCCGCTGGGCGGGTGCCACCAGTGCTGGACGTCGCCTTCCGGGAATTGCCGGGAGGCCGCACGCAGGAGGTGCTCCCGCGCGAGATCGGGCCGGGCCAAAGTCAGAGCCATGACGTCTTGAAGCTGGTCGCGAAATCCGAAAGCGCCGCCGGGCTGGTAGTAACCGGTTCTCGCCCAGAGCCGGCAGGCGAGGTTCTGATAGAGCAGCCAACGGTTCATGAGGAGATCGAACGAGTCGTCGGGCGTGCGGACCTGTACCGCCCCGAGGACCTGCTCCCAGCCTTGCTCCGCGCTCGTCAGCGCCGCCGATGCCGCCGGGACGCGTCCATGGCGGGCGATCAATTCCCGGGCGTGCGTCGCGTTCTTCCCCTGTCCGAGGAGGAAGAGCAGTTCCCGCGTTTCTCCGGGGGCAAGGGTCAGCGGGACCTGCAGCGCGGCGCACGGGTCCAGGCCGGCCCCGAAGCGTTCGGAGAGCGTTTCCCGAAACAGCCCCGCGGGGCGTGCGAGCGACCCGTTTCGTCCGAGGAAGGAGGTCCGGTCGCCCGTGGCCGATTTCGCGGTTTCGCTGGAAAAAAGGAAGCCTGAGCGTCCCGCGAAATCCCCGCTCCAGAAATTCGAGGCGAAGACGGCTCCGGTCGCCTCGTCCCGCTCGGTCACGACATGCGCGCTGTGATCCTCTTGGGGCGGCCCGAGCGCCCATTCAATGTAAGAGAAGACGCTTAGGGAGCGGGGAGAGCCGCTCTCGTTGGTCACGGAGAGCAGGGAGAATTTCACGGGATCTTTGGGATCGACGAAGATTTCAAGTCGATGTCGGATTCCTCCGACGACGCGGTCGAAGCGGGTCACGCCGGCGCGATGACGGATCACGAAGCGGCCGTCGGCGCTTGTTCGAGGCAAGGGGCCGGGCGTCGGCGACCAGGTTGCGCCGGTCTCCTCGTCGCGGATAAAGAGCGCTTCCGAGGTCGGATCGGATACAGGATCATTGGCGAACGGCGTGAGCCGGTTTTCGCGGCTGTTTTCAGACCAGGTGTAGGACGCGCCCGACTCGGTGACGATGGTTCCGAAATTCGGGCCGGCGATGACATTGACCCAAGGCAAAGGCGTCTGCCGGTCCCCATCGAGAACGACGGCATACTCGCGTCCACCCTGCGAGAAGCCTCCGAGGCCGTTGTCCATGAGCAAGGTCGGCGTCAACGCGGGGCCACCGGGGAACTTCGCCGGCCGGGGGGGCCATTGGGCGGGAGAAAGCGTGAAGGACGCGCGTTCTGCCCAGGCCGGCCCCGGCTGGTCGAGCTGCTGGGAGAGGCCCCCGCGATCATCGCTTACGATGGCGTGCGCGACGACTTCCAGAAGGATGCGTTCCTTTACCGGCATGCGGTCGGCGCGGAGCAGGAAGGCGCCTCCGGGTCGATGCTTCCAGGTCCGCCAGGGTCCGTTGTCGAGCAAGGAGGTCAGCTGATTTTGGACTTCATCGAGGTAGCTCACGCGCTGCGCGTTGAGGATGACGACATCCGCGGCCAGGCCCTTGAGCCGCCAGTACTCCTGGGCTTGCAGAACCTGCCGCGCCAGCGCCAGCCCGTCCTGAGCCACGATGCGAACCAGGACGATCGGAAGGTCTCCCGAAATCCCGTGGGGCCACAATCCTGATTGTCCCAGCGCGGAGCGCGCACGCAGCTCGGGAGTCGCCCGCAGGGACGCGTCATGATAGAGGACGCGGGAAGCGAGTCGGTCGAAAAGAATCGTCTCCTCGGTAGAAAGACCGAGATGGCGCCGGTTGCTCTGAGCGTGCGCGAAGGCCAGGGCGAAGGTGCGCGCCGCGGAGCTGGGATCGCGGTAGCGCTGGACGAGCGCGTGGGCCGTTTCCCGGCTCGCGGTCGTTCCCGTGGTAAAGGAGAGTCGTACGACGGCGCCGGGGGCGAGGAGGATGCGTTGGCGAAGGCTGACGATGGGGTCGAGCAGGACGCCCGTCGTTCCCGTGAGAGGCCGCCCGTCGAGGGCCTGGGGGTTCTCCGGACTTCGACCGCGGCCGAGGAAGCGGTCGCGGTCGCACTCCCATTCCACGGGGCCTTGCGCGTGCCCCTCGAGGCTGAGAACGTGAACGGCCCATATCGGCGTTTCGTCCGGGGAGCGCGGTCGCCGATGGCAGATCAAGGCTCCGCCCTCGACGGCATATTCCGATTCGACATAGAGCTTGCCGAACGCCGGATGGGCGAGGTCGTCGGCCGCGGGAGCGAGAACGATTTCGGCGTAGCTGGTGACCTCGAGTTCGCGCGCCCGGTCGTCGAGATTGGTCACGGTAAGTCGGCGTACCTCGACATCGTCTTCGGGAGAGACGGCGATTTCGAGTAAAGAGCCGATATCGTGGTCGCGGCGACGATAGGCGGCTTTGTCGACGGCGAAGGTGACAAGGAACTCGTCGGCTTCTTTCCCGATCGGATGATGCGTCGCCGACCAGACCCGGTCGTTGCGGACGTCGCGCAAATAGAGGAACTGGCTCCCTGGGTCGCGCGTCGTGTCCGCGCGCGTCCGCGTAATCGCGCGCCCTCCGCAAAAACTGGCCCCCCCGCCCGCGTTGGTGAGCGCCACGGTGTAGCGGCCGTTCGACAGAAACTGAGCGTGCGGAAACAGCGTGTGGGGAGAGCGGTAGCGGCGCGTCGCCGCCGGGGGAACGGGCGCGGTGAGCCGCGTGCCGTCATCCGGACGCGGGAGGATGATCAACGCGTGGCGCGGTGAGCGTTCCTGCAAAAGGAGTTCGGTCGCCTGCACGCGCGGGTCGCCGTGGAAGCGCGCGACCATTCGCCGGCCGTCGAGAACGTTGGCGATGGCCGTCAGAGCCATCCCTTGATGATGCGCCATGTAGGTCTTGACGATTTCTCCGGAAAGAGTGCCCCCCTCCGGCTCCGGCGCTTGCGCTTCGGTGTCGCGCGGAGTGTAGTCGATGGCGTCGAAATATCCGAATTCCCCTTCAAGCCCCAGGGCGCTCAGACGCCGCAGGTTCTGCGCGGCCGCGGAAGGATCGATAAGCGCGGCGAGCGCCGCGGCGTAGGGCGCAACCACCAATTCGTCGCTCAAGCCGCGCTTAAGACCCAGGCCGGGTACGCCGAACGCTTTATATTGATATGTTTGGTGACTGTCGACGAGCGCGTAGGCGGATTCGGAGATGCCCCACGGCACGCCGCGCAGTTCGCCGTAGTCCCGCTGGCGGCGCAGCGCCATCCGGCATGACTCGTCAAGCAAGGTGCCCGGGTATCGGCGCATAACGATCAGCGGCATCAGATATTCAAACATCGTCGCGCCCCACGAAAGGAGGGTGGGCATGCCGTGGACGCTGGTCACCGAGCGTCCGAGGTGGAACCAGTGCTCTTCGGGCAGGTCGCCCTTGGCGATGCCCAGAAAACTCGCCAAGCGGGACTCCGAGGCGAGCAGATCGTAATTCGACCTGTCCAGCCCGCCCGGAATTTCTTCGTCCGCGGCGCGATAGCCGATCGCGAGCAAGCTCCGCCGGGAATCGTAAAGGAACCGAAAATTCATCGCGTCGCCGAACACCGCAGCGCGGTTCGCGAGGGACTCCAAGCCGAGCTCCCGCAGTCCCGCTGCGAGCACGATGAGCGACGCGTAGAGATTGCCGCTGTCGACGCTGGAGACGTATCGGGGCCGAAGCGCCGCTAAGCTTTGCGTGTCGTACCAGTTGAAGAGATGTCCTTCAAAGCGTTCGAGTCCTTCTATCGTCGTCAGCGTCGCGTCTATTTTATCCTCCAACTCCGGAGTTTTGATGAAGCCGAGGTCGTGGGCCGCGAGAACGGACAGCAGGCCGAATCCGATGTTTGTCGGGGAGGTCCGACGCGCAAGTATGGGCTCGGAGGAAACCTGATAATTGTCCGCCGGCAGGCCGTGGTTGTCGGGCCCCATGAAGGCCGCGAAATAACCCCAGGTCTTGCGGGCCGCCGCGAGCAGTTGTGCGCGATCGGATTCGTTGAGCTCGACGGTGTCATCGGGAAGAGGTCGGCTTAATAGGCAAACCACGAAGGGCGCCGCGCCCCAGATGAGAAGCAGCCCCGCGGCCGCCGGCAAGGCGTCCGGTCGGACGAGGGCGACCAGGGCCGCCCCGGTCAGCGCGAGTATCGGACTCACGGCCATTTCCTTATAGAACGCTCGAACGGCGAGTCTCAGCTCCGGAGGGGTGACGCGCGCGTCGCTGGCGGCGGCGGTCTCCCATTCGAGCAGTCTGCGGCGCGTGACGTAGACCCGCAAAAGCGTGGTTGAGACGGCGCCGAGCGCCTCCCATGCCTGATGGGGCAAGAGAACGAGCTGCAGCGCGGTCCGTTCCAGTTGGGCGGCGGCGTCTTCCCGCAGCACGCGCAGAAAAATGCGGAAGGACTGCTGGGCGCTCGGTCCTGCCAGGGCTCCGAGCAGCAGCGGATACATGGGAAACGCGAGAGCCGCGATGACGGCTGCGGTCCACAGCCCGGGGCTCCCCGGCAGAAGCGTCCAGATAAACAAAAGCAGCGCGACGGTCGCGGGTGCGACAAGGCTTCGGCGAAGGTTGTCGAATATCTTCCACCATGAGATAAGGGGCAAACGGCCGGGGGGCAAGCCTTCGCGCGCGGAGCCGAAGGGAAGCAGCCACGCCAGGAGCTGCCAGTCTCCGCGAATCCAGCGCCGCGCGCGGCGCGCGTAGGCCGGATAACTCGCCGGGTAATCGTCGACAACTTCCACATCCGACACCAACGCGACGCGCGCGTGGAGTCCCTCGAACAGGTCGTGAGACAGAAGCGAGTTTTCCGGCACACGCCCTGCGAGGGAGGCCGTGAACGCGTCGACGTCGTAGAGCCCCTTCCCGGTAAACAGTCCCTCCCCGAACAGATCCTGATAGACGTCCGAGACGGCCGTGGTGTAGGGATCGACGCCGGTGTGGCCGGCGTAGAGCCGCGCGAAGCGGGATCCGGCGGCGCTGGAGGCGGTCACGCTGACGCGAGGCTGAAGGACGGCGTAGCCTTCGGTGACCCGTCCGAGAGCCGCGTCGTAATGCGGTCGATTCAGCGGGTGGGCGATGATGCCGATGAGCTTTTTGGCCGCGTCCCGCGGAAGCCGGGTGTCGGAGTCAAGTGTGATGCAGTAGCGCACGCCGGCAAGCAAAGACACCTCTCCCACCTGAACGACGTAGCTGGTATCGGTCGCGCCGCGAAGGAGGCGATTAAGCTCCTCCAGTTTGCCCCGCTTGCGCTCCCACCCCATCCAACAGCCCTCAACGGGATTCCATCGGCGCTCGCGGTGGAGCAGAAAGAATCGGTCGCCGCGTCCTTCGCTCAACCTCCCGTTAAGCTCCGTGATGCCTTCCCGCGCCGCGTTTAAGACGGCGTCGTCCCCGGACACCTGCTGCGTATCGGCGTCGGTGAAATCGCTGAGGATCGCGAAATGAATCCGCGGATCCAGGTTTCCCAGCGCCAGGACCTCTAAGTGTTCCAGAAGTCTCTTCGTCTCCTTCACGCTTGTCAGCAAAGTGGGAACGACGACCATCGTCCGCGCGTCCTCGGGAACCCCCGCTTTCAGGTCCAGGCGCGGCAAGCGCCGGGGCGGCACGAGGGCCGCGGCGAGGCGCTGGATAAGTGCGATGGCCGTCTCGCTGGCCGGCAAAAGCAGCAGCGCCGCGAAGAGCAGGCGCATCGTCGGCGAGAGGTCCTCGCCGCCGGCCCACTGCAGCGCCGCCGCAACCAGCGCGCCGGTCGTGAGCGCGATGGAACCTAAATAGACCAGGCTCGCTCGAGCGAACGCCGCGCGGAGCAAACGCCGAAGCGGGCCCGGGCGCCAGGCGAGGTCCTCTTCTAGGGCGGGGTGCCCTTTGCCGATCAGATGGTAGCCCACGTGAGCCGCGCGCGCGGAGAGTCCCTCCTTCTCCGCCGCCAGGCGGGCGCTTTCGACCGCCCGCAGGGCGGCGCGCAATTGGGACTCCGCGGAGGGTTCGGCCAGCATTTCGACCGCTTGGCGGTAGCGGTCTCGGGTCAGGAAATCCATGCGCGAATGAACGCCTGCGGGATCCCGGCGCAGGACGCGGTCGACGACGCTTACCGACTCGACGAACTTGCTCCAATCCAGTTCCGCGACGAGCCGCAAGCTGGAGATGATGTTGGCCGTAGTGACCTGGGAAACGGCCAGCCGCTCATGCTCGCTACGGATCGCGTCCTCTACCGTCATTTTGGACTCGGCCAGATGCGCGTCGAGGCCCGAGCGCACGGCCTCCAGCCGCGGTCCGTACTCGCGCAGATGCCGCAGAAGCTGCACGACTTGCGCGAGATGAAGCCTGCGGGGCAAAGGAGGCGCGGTTCCCCGGCCCTTGGCGTCGATTCGGGCCGCGTACTCATCGGCCGCACGCCGCGCCGCGCGGGAGTCAAGTATCTCCTCGGCCACGCGTCTTAAGTTCTCGATGAGGGCCAGCTTCAGCATGCTCGGCCAGGCCCAGAGCTCTCCGATGCTCAGCGGCGCGACGCTTTGAAAGCTGTTTAGAAAGCGCGCGAGTTGCTGAGGATCAAGGCGGCTGTCGCTGTGTCGGATCAATTCCACGGCCAGCGCGTACACGCGCGCGCCGCCGCGCAGTTCGGGCGAAGCGAGCGCAGGCAACTGGCGGTAGTAGCTCGGCGGAAGGTCGTTGCGGATCGCGCGAATCTCGGCGGCCACCAGATGGAAGTTGTCGAGAAGCCATTCCGCCGCGGGCGTTACGAAATCGCCGCGATGCGCGTCGTCTCCGAGCATGCGGTACGCGTAGTTCAGTCGAAGGGCGTTTTCATTGAAGCGCGGGAACACGCTTCGCGCCGGGCGGCGCGAGGGGTCGACCGTAAAGCGGGCCCCGAGCGAGCGAGCGCGTTCCTCGAGAAGTTCGATGCTGAGAAGCTCGTCTCGGAACGGTTTCTGGGGGTTGGGAGGAATAATCATGCTTCAAAGCGACCCCCTCTTTCGGAAGACGCGGATTAAGTCGGGCGAGGGGCGTCTATTAGAGCGTACACAATCACAGTATAGGGAAGGGGGAAAAATTCATAAAGTAAATATTCTGAAACACATTCATTTGGAAAATGTATTGAGTGTCGGGACGCGCGGTTTGCGGGGCATGCGCCGGCCATAAAAAAATCACCCGGCCGTCATGGCATGAGCCTCGCCGTGTTGATAGGGTGTTTTAACGAGTTGACTCCTGACGCGCCGCGGCGGCGGCGCCCCGGAGTCGCCCGAGCAGGCGCTGAAGCGCCGTTACGGGCGTGGAGAAATAAATCGAGAAACCTACGAGCGGATGCTCTTGGAGTTGCGCAAGTGAAAGAGAAAACTATGAGCCCCTTCCGATACGGATTTGAAACCACGCTTTCGGACACGAACTTCGATGACGCGCTTGGCCGCGTCGGCGACGCTCTCAAGAAGGAAGGGTTCGGCGTCCTCACCGAGATCGACGTCAAGGCCACGCTCAAGAAGAAGCTCGAGGTCGACTTTCGCCGCTACATGATTCTGGGCGCCTGCAATCCCGGCCTCGCGCATCGCGCGCTTGAGGCCGAGCCTCAGATCGGTCTCTTGCTCCCCTGCAACGTGGTCGTGCAGGAGGCGGCGACAGGAGGCGTCATCGTTTCGATCGCGGACCCTCGAGCGATGTTCGCGCTCGTCGACAACCCGGCCGTCGCCCCGGTGGCGGAGGAGGCCGAGGATCGGCTGCGTCGAGTCTTCGCCGCCCTTGGGGGCGCGCAGACGACCTGATTCGGCTCGGCCGATTGAGTTTGCTGGAGTCCGCATCCAGCCCTTGATAAATAATAACAATACGTTATAATTAGAGGGGTGAAGGTTCAGCGCCGAGAACGGCTCGCCGAGTTCGCCCGGGCGCACCGGGACGCGAGGACCGCGCTCGATGCCTGGCTTCGGAGTATGGAGGGCAGCAACGTCGGAAATCTCGTCGAACTGAAGCGGACCTTCCGCTCGGCGGACTACGTGAGGCCCTACACGGTGTTCAACATCAGCGGGAACAAGTACCGACTGATTGCCTTGGTGGACTACGAACTGGGTTTAGCCTCCGTCGAGCAGGTGCTGACCCACGCCGAGTACGACCGAGGCAGGTGGAAACATTAGTCATGACCGCGCAGACCCTGACCAAGAAGCTCAAATTCCTGGAGAGGCCCGTTTCCAACGCGCTGCTCAAGTGGCTCTACCTGCACCTGCCCCCGCAGCCCATCACCAACAAGGAGTTGCACCGCGCCTACACCGAGGCCGCGGGCATCCTGATGAAGGAGCGGGAATTGGAGACGCTGGACCCCGCCGACCGTAAGGCCGCGGGCAAGTACCTGCTCTCGATTTCCCCCTTCATCGAGGAGTACGAGAAGAAGGAGTTTCCGTCCGGGCCGGGCAGCCCCGAGGACATGCTGCGCTTTCTGATGGAGCAGCACGAACTGACCCAGTATGACCTGGCTAAGGACCTGGGGGGACAGCCCGCAGTCTCCTACGTGCTCAACGGTAAGCGCAAGCTCACGCGGGAGCAAATCAAGCGGCTCGCCAAGAGGTTCCACGTGTCCGAGGCGACGTTCTACCCGGCGCAGGCGTAGCGGAAGCGGCATCCGCCGCGGTCTAGAACTGCATTCGCGCGTTCTTGATCGGATCGCGCTACCGGGTTATAGTTGGGAGCGATGCCCGTGCGCCAGCAATTTCTCTACGGCTCGCTATTGCTGCTCGCAGCCTCCGTTCCGATCGGGATTTTAGAGCCGCGATTACTCTACGCTTGGGTCGTACTGGGCCCGCTGCTCCTTCTCGGCTTTTACGACTACTTCCAAAAACGGCGCACGATACTAGCCAACTTCCCGCTCGTCGGCCGCGGCCGCTATTGGATGGAGATGCTGCGGCCGAAGATTTACCAGTACTTCGTCGAATCCGACATCAACGGCAGTCCGTTTAACCGCGTGCAGCGCTCGGTGGTCTATCAGCGCGCCAAGCGCGACCTCGACACCACCCCGTTCGGGACGCAGCTCGATGTCTACGCCGTCGGCTACGAGTGGATGGCGCATTCCATCGCCGCGCTGTCGGAGGAGGAAATCGACCCGTCGCCGCGCGTGAGCATCGGGGAAGGGGCCTGCGCCAAACCCTACTCGGCGAGCCTGCTCAATATCTCGGCGATGAGCTTCGGCGCGCTCAGCCCCAACGCGGTGCTGGCGCTCAACGAGGGCGCCAGGCGCGGGGGATTCGCGCACAACACCGGCGAGGGTTCCGCGAGTCCCTATCACCTCGAGCGCGGCGGGGATTTGATCTGGCAGATCGGCACCGGTTATTTCGGCTGCCGGACGGTGGATGGAAAATTCGACGCGTCCCGCTTCCGGGAGACGGCCTCTTTGGACGCGGTTAAGATGATCGAGGTGAAGCTCTCGCAGGGGGCCAAGCCGGGGCACGGGGGCATCCTGCCGGCCGCGAAGAATACTCCCGAAATCGCCCGCATCCGCGGCGTTATCCCGGGGACGAAGGTCGTCTCGCCGCCCGGCCATACCGCCTTCTCGACCCCGCGCGGTCTGGTGGAATTTATCGCGCGCCTGCGCGAATTGTCGGGGGGCAAGCCGGTGGGGTTTAAGCTTTGCGTCGGCAAGCGCAGCGAATTCGTCGCGATCTGTCTCGCGATGCGCGAGGCGGGCGTCACTCCGGATTTCATCTCGGTCGACGGCGGCGAGGGCGGCACCGGCGCCGCGCCGGTGGAGTTCTCCAACGCGGTCGGCCTGCCTCTTAAGGAGGGACTGGTGTTCGTGCACGACGCCCTCGTCGGCTGCGGGCTGCGCGACAAGATCAAGGTGATCGCCTCCGGCAAAATCGTCAGCGGATTTGACATCGTCCGGGCCCTCGCGCTGGGCGCCGACCTCTGCGCCTCGGCGCGCGGCATGATGCTGGCGCTGGGCTGCATCCAGGCGCTGGAGTGCAATTCGAACAACTGCCCGACCGGAATCACGACGCAAAACCCCTGGCTCGTCGCCGGGCTTGATGTCGAGGACAAGGCTCGGCGCGTGAGGAATTTCCACGCCGAGACGCTGCGCGCCGCCGCGGAGCTCTTCGGCGCGGCCAGCTTTCGCAAGCCCTCGGAGGTGCGGCGCCACCATATCTTCCGCCGGGTAAGCCCGATCGAGATCAAGCGCATCGATGAGGTCTATCCCTATGTCCCCGAGGAGTCGTTTCTGGGCGCCGACATCCCGGCCCCCTACCGGGAGATCGTCGCCCGCGCGACGCCCGACAGCTTCCAACCCCGAGCGGTTTAGAATTTAGAAATAGTCTCTTTTCGCATTGAATTTCTTGCGCAACGAGCGTATACTTAAACAGGATTTTCGTCCCGACGGAGGTACTCCCCATCCAATTCTCCAACCTCGTTGCCCCGCTTCTTTTGTCCGCAATTTTTTGCCATCCGGCCGGTGCCGCAGAGCAAAGGAAGCCATCCTTCGAAGGACTGTATGCCGACACAGGAGGAGCGATAGCCGTTTCGTCAAAGAAGGCGGATGACGAAATCTCAGCCGTTCCAATTGGAAACGTCGGAAACACGAAGCGAGTCCCTCGCCTCGTCGATCTCAAGGAACTTCTCAAAGACCTTCCGCCGTCCGACCGCGCGGAATTCATCGGGGATCTGCGATTGCTTAATGGTGAAGTCGTATCCATGAACATGGCGCCGCTCCGAAGAAACCTTAATTCGAAACAAATCGACGCGATCCTGGCAGGACTCGACTCCCCGCCTCGACCGGCATCGACCCCAAAACGGACAGGGCATCCCCGTATGGTCGATATCTCCGATCTGCTCCGCGACGCACCGGACAGAGTCCGTGCGGAATTTTACGACAGCCTCGTCTTCCTAGATGGAGAAATCGTTTCCTTTCGATACCGTGGGCTGAAGGACTCCCTTTCAAAAGAGGCTTACGCCGACCTTCTCAGCGCTTTGAATCCGAATCCTGAAATCGGTCCTAAGAGTCTTTGCGGCAACGGATGGTGCGAAGACTCCATCTGCGACTTGCCTCCCGATCCGGAAGAACGACCGCGGTGCCTCTCTCAGGAAGACTATACTTGCAAGACGAACTGCAAGTAACCACGCGACTCCTCTTCCGCTTGATCTCCCTCGTCGCCATCCTTGCCGCGATGGGTTGCACGGGAGGCAGAAGAGGCGTTCTGAAAATCGCAGATGAAATCGGACGAAAAGAACTAGTCCGTGATGCAAGTTCGCTCAAGGAATCCGCCGGCCTCCTGCGCGAATCGGATTTCGTAAAACGCAAGCTGGCCCGCTATTCGAACGAGGAGATCAGACGCCTCTACAAGGCGATCGGAAGGATCACCTTCTACCTTCCGGGAAATCGGCGTTTCGTCGACTTCCAACGGAATACGCTCGACGAGCTGGTCCGTAGAGATAACGTATCGGAACATGATCTTCGCAAAATGTACAAAGCCTACGTCGGGGCCCGCCTTTTCGATCGAGCGGCTCGACTGCACGAGGATTTTCCGCACGTCCGCTTTCCGTTTATCCCCAAAGTCACGCCGGGCATTGCGACAGCGTCGGCAGGCTCCAACAATGTGTTCGAAGTCACCGATGCCGGGAAGACGGCGCGGCTCCGCGGGCTCGACCTTGCACACGGTCCGCGTATCGTCATGGTCATGTGGACCGGATGCGCCGTCTCGGAACGAGCTCTAGACGATATTTTGGACGACGCGCGGTTAAGACCCTTGTTTCGCGATCACGGCGTTTTGCTGACACAACGCTTCGACTCAATCGGAGTTCACAACTGGCAGGAACGCTTCGATTTCTCGAATGTCTACGTCGCCCGCGACGCGAATGATTTCCCGGATTTCGATTTCCTCACGTCGCCTCACTTCTACTTTCTCAAGGACGGGAAGGTCGTCTATGATTTCGACGGCTGGAAGGAGAACGGCGGACCCGATTCGCACTTCCTCGAGGGTTTGGCGGCGGCCGGCCTTTAGGTATAATACGCCTTGGGCCACATCAGGAAGGGTGCGTGAGCGGTTGAAACGGACGCTCTCGAAAAACGATCCCGGCCCTTCCCGTAAGCCGTAAATCCTCGTCGGAGAGCCTGCCCCCTCGACGAGACTCACCTAGAAGCTCCCTTCCCGCCCTTGCCCGCTACTTCCCGGAATTTCGCGCGGCTTCGTGGGAGTTTGGCCCCCTTTTGGCCCCCATGGTTTCACGCCGGTGTTGGGACGCCGTCTCTACCTTGGCAAGGGAACCGGGCGAGTTGCATGGGGATGCATTCTCGTCGAGAAAACGCCGTGACCGATTCCCGCGACTTGCATGGAAATGCACCGAACTGCATGGAGAGTGGATACGAATTGGATACGCGGTCCGATCGCGAGGGTCGAGAGATCGCTACGCTAAGCCGCGCAACGCCCCCCACTCATCTTCCTGCGTCCAAGTTGACACTCTCCAAAGAGCGGCCTAAACTCTGATCGTGTGCGATATAACGAGCGGATTCCTCACGCGTCGTGATTGCTTTTCGGTCATGCTTGCCGCCGTATTCCTTGTGCCTTATTTGGCGTCGGCGTCCGTCTGGCCCGATCTCTCGCACCCGCCTAAGGCTGTGGGCGGGGGCGGCAAGGACGCGGCGGTCATCGTCGGCGTCGAGAAGTATGCCTTCGTGGAAGGGATTCCCGGCGCGCGTCAAAACGCCGAAGACTGGCACGCGTACCTGACCGACACGCTCAAGGTCCCCGCGCATCGCGTGGCGCTGCTTCGCAACGAGGAGGCAACCCTGGAACTGATGCGCCGGTCGGCCGCCCGAGCGGCATCAGAGGTGAAGGCGGGCGGGACCTTGTGGTTCGTGTTCATCGGTCACGGCGCGCCGAGCGAGGACGGTAAAGACGGGATGCTGATCGGGGTGGATGCCCAACAGAGGGCGGACAGCCTCTACGCGCGCAGCCTTGCCAGAAACGAACTCTTAGGGCTCCTGTCGAAGGGCAAGCAAGGCAGGACGGTCGTGCTCGTAGATGCCTGCTTCAGCGGCAAGTCGACATCCGGGCAGGCTTTGGTCAAAGGGCTTCAGCCCCTGGTAACAATGGCAGGGACGCCCGGCCCGCTAGACAACCGGACGATCCTGATGACTGCGGCCAGAGCGGACCAGTTCGCAGGGCCGCTTCCCAAGTCCTCGCCGTCGCGTCCGGCCTTCAGCTACCTGGCGCTCGGCGGGTTGCGGGGCTGGGCGGCCGATGAGGGGGGCAAGGTCACGGCGTCGGGCCTGATAGATTACATCGCCAAGGTGTTGCGGCTGGCGAAGGACCGGACGCAGACGCCTGAGCTTGCGGCGGGAGACGGGAAAGCGCTGCTCGGCATGGGCCGGGAGCGCGCGCCGGACCTGGGCCGGATCGACCGTGAAGGCGGGGCTGGAACGATTCGCTTCGAGGTCAGCGCTTTGCCGGCGGTGCCCAGGGCCAATGCGCCGGCAATGGTCGGGGCAGGGAGAGTGCCGCGCGCAGATTTGCCGGAGGAGATTGGGAAGCTCGAAGGGATAGACTTCGGCAGCGTGAACATCGCGGCTTTGGAGAAGTACGACGCGGCGGTGAAGTTCGAGAAAGGCGGGGCGTCGGCGGAGGCGAAGGCCGCGAAATGGCGCGAGTTGGGCCGGGAGGTCGCTTCCTACGGGGGGCTATCGGCCAAGCGCGCGGCCGCCTGGGACGAATATGCGGCGCAGGCGGCGTTTGCCGCTGTGAGCGAGAAGGATAAGGGCGAACTGAGCGCCGAGGCGAAGCGCGCTGCCTGGCTGGAGCTGGGGAAGAAGTATCCGCGCTACGCCCAGGCGGCCCAGGAGCGGGCGGCCGAGTGGGAGCGCTACGCGCAGGAGTTGGCGGCGGCCGAGGAGGCGCGGCGCAAGCGGGCTGAGATACGGGACCAGGACTGGTCCAAGCTGAGCCGGCTCTTGGCGCTGAGCGTGGTGGGCGCGGCCGATAAGAAGAAGTTCGCCGAGACTTTCGTGAAGGCGTACGGCAAGACCTTGGCTGAGAATCCGCACGTCATAAGGCTTGAGAAGCATCTTCCCGCGGGGACGGTCGTCCTGAGCCCCGCGGATCGCCGCGCCGCCGCGATCGGCATCGAGTGGGTCACCATCCCTGGCGGGAGCTTCATGATGGGGTCGAACAGCGGAAGCTCAGACGAGAAGCCTGTGCACCGTGTGAGTGTGAGGACGTTTCAGATGGCGAAGACGGAGGTTACGAACGCGCAATACCGCGCCTGTGTTCAAGCGGGGGCCTGCGCGCCGCCTGATGACAGTTGCGGTGAGAAGCTTTGGGGCGATGATCAGCCCGTGGTATGCGTGGATTGGGGCCAGGCGAGCACCTTCGCTAAGTGGTCTGGGGGCAGGCTTCCCAGCGAGGCTGAGTGGGAGTACGCGGCGCGAAGCGGGGGACGCGACATCGAGTACCCGTGGGGAAACGAGACGCCGAGTTGCGCGCGCGCGGTGATGACTGACGGTGGCACTGGCTGCGGGCGGGATGCGACATGGCCGGTATGCTCAAAGACGATGGGTAATACGTCGCATGGTTTATGCGACATGTCGGGCAATGTCTGGGAGTGGACCCAGGATTGGTATCATAGCTCGTACAATGGAGCGCCGATAGATGGCAGCGCGTGGGAGCGTCCTACGGGCTCCTACCGGGTGTATCGCGGCGGCTCGAGGTACTACGTCGCGGCCGGCGCGCGGTCGGCCTTTCGCGGCAGCATCGTCCCTGGCTACCGCTACGACGGCCTGGGCTTCCGGCCCGCCCGCTGAGGTCATTTACGCTTGGCCCTTGGACACTTGGACCCTTGGCAGGAGCGGAGGGAGCGAAGCCGGGCGCGAAGCCGAGCGGGAGCGAGGCCGCGCCCTGGCGAAGCAACCGGAGCGGGCGTTGCGGGGAACGGATAGGGCATGAAGCTTAAGATATTCACTTTGTGCATGGAACCTTCGTCCGGGAAGTTCGACGATAGGGAGCTGGCGGAGTTTCAATCAGGCAAGGACGTGATCGAGTTGTCGGAGCACTTCCTTGTCCATGAGGCTTAGCCTTGAGGCCCTTGATCGCCCGGAGGAACTGCTCCTCCTTGAAGCCGAAGTCGTGGAGGTTGTAGGTGCCGGGATACGGCGGGTCCATGTAGAAGAACGTGTCGGGGCCGTCGTACTTCTTGAGGATCGCCAGGTAGTCCTTGTGGTGGACGGCGACGTTCTTAAGCCGCGCCTGCGCGCCCGTAATGTTGCGCTCGAAGTCGATGCGCACGCCCTCGTTGGCCGGGTTAAACGAGCCGCCGCGCTGCTTGCCATAAGACGAGCGGGTGAGATAGAAGGACTTGTAGAAGCGGTCCCTGTTCGTTGTCGGCTCCAGTTTCTTGAGCCGCTCGTCCGTAGACTTGCGGATGATCTAGTCGCGCTGGGCCAGAGCGCGGCGGTCCTCGGCCGTGTGATTGCGGATGAAGCGGTACATGAAAGGGATCTCGGCGTCGCGGTCGTTGAGCACCTCCCTGGCCGACGGGTCCTTGCGCCAGAACACGGCCCCGCCGCCGGCGAAGGGTTCGACATAGGTCCGGTGGTAGGGGATGTGCGAGCAGATGCGGCCCGCGAGACCCTTCTTGCCCGCATAGGAGCCGAAGGCCTGCCGGACGCCCTTCTCGGTTTCGTCCTCTCCCCGGCTTAAGAGCGGCGCGGTCTTCGCGTCCAACTCGTCGTCTACGGGATGGCGGAACGCGCGCTCGGACATCTCCTTCTTGGCCAGGGCGTGGCGCTCGATTATCTCCTCGAAGCTGAATGCCTTATCGCCCAGGTTCACGAGGCCGCCTTCGCGCTTGACCTGCCAGGCGCGATGCAGGATGAAGTCCAGGGCAAGCAGTTCTTGGTCGTCGAGGTCCGCCGGGTTCCTGCGGAAGATGTTGCCGAAGTCGGCGAGGTCGAGTTTCATTATGGTTTCCATGATTTTTCAATCCTGTTGCGGCGGCTTTTGGTACAATCTGAATCGTCGACGATGAAGTCCCTGATCCCTAGCGAGAAAATCGAAAAGCACATCTACCTCCTGCGCGGCCAGAAAGTCATGCTCGACCGCGATCTCGCGGAGCTCTACCGGGTACCGACCAAGGCGTTCAATCAGGCGGTCAAGCGGCATAAGAAGCGCTTCCCGCCGGACTTCATGTTCCGGCTGAGCAAGGCCGAACTCGAACTTTGGAGGTCACAGATTGTGACCTCCAATCCGACCGCTAAAATGGGCCTGCGGCGTCCTCCGTACGCCTTTACCGAGCACGGCATTCTGATGCTCTCAAGCGTGCTCAACAGCGAACGGGCCGTCCAGGTCAACATCGAGATCATGCGGTCCTTCGTCCGCCTACGGCAGATGATGGCCTCCCACAAAGACCTGGCGCGTCGACTGGACGCGCTGGAAAGTAAGTACGATGCGAAATTCCGAGTGGTATTCGACGCCATCCGGGAGTTGATGGAGCCGCCCGAGCATCCGCGAAAGTCCATCGGCTTCCAGCCGAAGTCGTAAGCGCAGTCTCGCCATCCCTCGCCGCTCACGATTCCCCTACGATCCACGTGCAGCGGCAGTTATGGGCCACGAAGCCCCGGGCGATGTAGCTCTCGTCCTCCTCGACCTCCAGGTTGTAGACTCGTAGAGTTCGCTTCGGCTGGAAACTCTCCACCTCCACGAGACGGACCTCCATCGTCCGGTACTCGTGCAGATCGTTATAGAGCAGACGATCGGTCACCCGCTCCATCTGCGCGGGGCAGCGAGGGCACAGCGTCGTCAGCCATTGGGCCTCGTTGACCGGTTTGACGCGGAAGGGAATGAGGTGGTGGACCTGGAGGGGCGCGCCCAAAGACCGCGCCGACTCGTCCTCCGCTATGCCGCACGTCGTGCAGCGGAAACCGTCGCGCTCCTTGACCGCCCGGCAGGTCTTGGCCCAATCCTTGCCTCGATACTTTACCTTGCCTCCTCGCCACAGATGATGAAGCGGCCCCTTGCGGCCGTACATCCAGTTCTTGGCTCCCAGCTTCGCCTGCCGCACCTTCTCCCTCGCTTCGGGCGTCATCGCCTCCGAGCGGTCATGGGTCTCCCAATAGCGGCGCAGATGCTCCGGGAATATCCCCAAGGCGACCATTCTGCGGACGGCGGCGTGTGCCTTCTGGAGGATGGCCCGGCCATCGCGTGTTCCTTCGGCGTATTCGCGCAGCATCTGCGCCCGTGCCTTCTCAGACACCAGCCGCTTATGCTTGGGATCGCGCCATTCGGCGGTCGCCACGCAGCGTTTTGAACAGAAACTCCGCCAGTAGGGGATGGGTTTCTCGCATGCGCCGCAACGGTTGGCCAGCAGGAGCACCGCGTCGCCGGCTCGAAGCTCCCGCGCCTCTTTCCATTCGTCCTGCGGCGTGAGGAACCTGTGGTTGGGCGTGCAGGCCACGTCGCCGCGCCAGTCCGACCGGTGGTAGGCGAGGCGGATCATGGGGCCGTCGTACTCGTGGGTGAAGGTCCGCACGACCTTGCGAAACCGCAGGCGGTGGGTCAACACCTTGTCCCCGGCCTGGAGTTGGGATATCTTCTTCCAGCCTTCCGGCGTGAAGACGGGCACGTGAGCGGGGAAGCAGTTTGGATGCACAGGGATGACCGCCCGTGCCTCATCGAGTGTGAACTTCTTGCCGATCTTGGTGCCCGGCAAAGAGTCCGACACCGCGCGGCATCGCCAACGGCACGGTCAACAAAGACATCGTGTTCATCAACTGCATGATGAACCGAGCCGTGGAATGGGGCGAACTGGAGTCGAACCCCCTGGCGGGTTTCAAGAAGCTCAGCCAAAAGGGCAGCATCCGAAAACGCTACATCCACCCCGAAGAGATCAAGATGTTGCTCGAGGCTGCCGCATCGGTCAAGAAGACCTTGCTGCTCCCCGCCATCTTGCTCGCGCTCTATGTGGGGCGGAGGAGAGGCGAAATCCTGGGACTCAAGCGGCAGGACTACGACCGCAAGAACGGATACCTCCATCTCCGCAAAACCAAGAAGGGCGAATCGGACCAGATCCCCGTGCCTCCGGCGGCTCAGCGCGTACTTGATACGCTTTGCGACGCGGGACGGTGCGATTGGCTATTCCCGAATCGTCAACTGAACGGCCCCGTCGCCGACATAGACGCCGCCTTCCAACGAGCGAAACAAATAGCGGGGATCACGGACTTCAGATTTCACGATCTGCGCCACACCGCGATCAGCTACATGATCATGGCTGGCGTGGACTACTTCACCATCGCGCAGCTCGCCGGGCACACCACGCCGACCATGATCGAGCAGCGCTACGGGCATCTCTCGCCTAGGCATAGACAGGCGTCATCGGTGCTCTTCGGAGCCTACATGGACCGTCTGACGGGAGAAGCACCCTCAGCACAGCTACCCATGCCCCAAGAAGCGACCATCGTGGCCCAGGTTGTAGGGTTACTCACCAACCAGAAACCCCTGCGGCCCGACGGGGCTGCGAGCTAAGCGGCTCACCCCTCGGCAGCAGGCTGGCCTGGAAATGATATGATAGGCGCGCGCGCAGAACCTCTCGTATGGGCGGAATACGCGGAGGAAAAGTTTGGTGCAATCGCGCGTTTCGACCGATTTTGCAGTACCAAAAAGTGTTGGAAATTTCGCATTAGGAAGGGTGCGTGAGCGGTTGAAACGGACGCTCTCGAAAAGCGTTAGGCAGGAAACTGCCTCGGGGGTTCGAATCCCCCCCCTTCCGCCATTTGAAAACCCGCCTTCCGGCGGGTTTTTGACTGCCCTTCCTAACTGCCCGCGAGCCGCGCGCGCAGGCGCGTCATGAACGGCTCGCCCGGGTCGCTTTTCTCGGTCCGGTAGCCGGCGTCCTTCTCCCGCCAGAGCGACCCGTTCTCGAGCGTGCGGTATTCGTGATGGCCGATGACGGTCTCGATCTTCGGGTAGCGTGATTTCAGATCGCGGATCAGCCGCGCGTTGGCCTCCAGTTGCGCTTCGCTCAGGTCGTCGGTGCCGTTCACGCCGCCGACGTTTTTAATGCCGATCGTGTGCCGCGCCATCCAGGTCTCGGGCATCAAGCGGTGGATCGTCCCGTCTCGGTCGATAAGGAAATGGGCCGAAACGTTGAGTCGGCCGCCCTTGGCGACGTCGGGCCGTCCCGCGGGGAGGCGTGGGCGCCCAAAACCCACGGGCCGTCGCCGATGCGGTATTCGATGCGGACGGCCGCGCCGGCCGCGGGTGCCGTCAAAAGCAAGGCGCAGAACAGGGCGCGACGGGTCATGGCGACGGGACAGGCGCCTAGCAGAGGTTCTCGCCCCTCTTTACGAAGGCTTCGAAGCCCGCCTTGTCCTGGCTCGCCTTCGCGATCAGTTCGACGCCCAGCTTGAGCTCTTCGAGCTTGTTGGCGATCGACAGGCGCAGGAAGTGGGAATTCTCCGCGCCGATCTTGCCGAACGACTTGCGGTCCATCACCGCGACGCCGTATTGATAGAGCAGGAACATCTGGAACAAGGTCGACGGGCTGGTCTTCGCGCGAACGGAGTCGGGCAATGCTTTGAAGAGTTCGAACGCGCCCAGGCTTTTGCAGACTCCCTCGATATTCGGGAACACATAGAACGCGCCCTTCGGGTTCTGGCAGCGGACGCCGTCGATCGCGTTGAGCGCCGGGACGATGTAGTCGCGCCGTTCTTGGAACGCGGTGACCATCTTCTTGATCTCGCCGTCGCGTTCCGGGCCGTCGAGCGCGACGCGCGCGGCTTCCTGGTTGTAGGGCGGGATGCAGGAGAAGTAGTTGATGTTGAGGTTCTTGAACACCTGCGCTTCTTCGGCGGTCGGATACAAAGCGAAGCCGACTCGGCCGCCGGTCCACGAATAGGACTTCGAGAAGCCGGAGGCGACGACGGTGCGCTCCGCCATGCCGGGAAGAGAGGCGATCGAAATGTGCTTCGAGCCGTCGAAGAGAATGTCCTCGTAGATCTCGTCGGAATAGATCCGCACGTCCGGAGAGCATTTCTCGGAGATGACCTTGGCGATGCTCTCCAACTGCTCCTGGCACGCGACGCCGCCGGTCGGGTTGGAGGGGAAGTTCAGGATGATGAGCTTCGTCTTCGGCGTGATCAGCTTCGCGAGATCCTCGCCGGTGAACGAAAAGCCCAGTTCTTCCTTCAGGTGCAAGGGCACCGGGACCGCGTCGACGTAGCGGATGAAGGATTCATAGATCGGAAATCCCGGGCTGGGGTAGATCACTTCATCGCCGGGATCGAGGTACGCCTGCTGGCAAAGGCCGATCGAGGGCTTGCCGCCGGGGAAGACGACGAGGCGGTCCGCCGAGGCCTCGACCCCGCGCTTCTTGAGGTGCTTGGTCAGCGACTGGCGCAGCGGAAGAATTCCTTGGGGGTCGCAGTAATGCGTGTTGCCCGCGTCGACCTGGCGCTTGATCTCGTCCTTGATGTACTGCGGGAGGTCGAAATCGGGTTCGCCGAGATTGAATTTGACCACCTTCTTGCCGGAGCCTTCCACCTTGGCGATGTGGGGGCCGATCTTGAAGGCGTTCTCGGTGTCTATTTTGAACGTTCGTTTGGAAAATAAGGCCATAAAACCCTCCGAAAGCGATGCAATTCGATTACTTTACCAATTCCCGGCAACAGCTTTACCAATACCCCGGCAACAGCTAGAATCCTTCGGTAAGGAGGCTTCTCGATGAGCGTCAAACAAACCGCCGGCATCCGCCCGGCCCGACGAACCGCCGACATCACCTACGCCGTACGCGACATCGTCGGTTTGGCCAAGGAGGTCGCGGCGACCGGCAAGGAGATGCTCTATCTCAACATCGGGGACCCGAATCAGTTCGACTTCGCGACGCCGCCGCATCTGATCGAAGCGGTGGAGCAGGCCATTCGGGGCAATAAAAACGGCTACTCCCCGTCCTCGGGAATTCCCGCCGCGGTGAAGGCGATCGAAGGCATGGCCGCGCGCAACGGGATCAAGAACATCCGGGATGTTTTCGTCACCACCGGCGGCAGCGAGGCCATCGAGATCTGTTTGACCGCCTTGGTCGAGCCGGGTGAGAACGTGCTCGTTCCGTATCCGGGCTATCCGCTCTACGAGGCCGTCTTGTCCAAACTGGAGGCGCAGTCCAACCCTTATTTTCTCGACGAGGAAAACGCCTGGCAGCCCGATTTGGAGGACATGCGCGCAAAGATCGACGCCAAGACCCGCGCGATCGTGCTGATCAACCCGAACAACCCGACCGGGTCGGTGTGTTCCGAGGAGACGCTGCGCGGGGTGCTCCAGCTCGCGCGCGAGCGCGATCTCGTCGTGTTCGCCGATGAGATTTACGACAAGATGCTGCTCTCGGAGGGCCGCCACATTTCGATCGCGTCGCTGGATCCCGACGCCGCGGTGATCACCTTCAACGGTCTCGCCAAAGGGTTTTTGGCTCCCGGCTGGCGCATCGGTTGGGGCGTGGTGAGCGGCGGCGCGGGGCCGCTTAAGGACTATATCGAGGCGATCAATAAGATCCTGCGCGCGCGCCTGTGCGCGAGCCATCCGATGCAGTACGCGGTTTCCGCGGCGTTGGAGGGGGATCAGTCCTTTATGGCGGGCGTGCGGGAGAAGCTGCGCCGTCGCCGGGACATTACCTTCGCGATGCTCAACGAAGGTCCGATTTCCTGCGTGAAGCCCGAGGGCGCGTTCTACGGGTTTGCGAAGCTGGAGATCCCGGGCTCCGACGAGGATTTCGTGAAGGCTTTGGTCCGGGAGACGGGAGTCGTTCCCGTGCACGGCAGCGGGTTCGGGCAGCGGCCGGGGACGAAGCACATGCGAGTCGTGTTCCTGCCGCCGGAAGAGATCTTAAAGAAGGCCTACGAGCGGATGCTCGAGTTCGCGTCGTCCTACCGCGCCTAATCAGCGCAAATGGTCGCGCACGATCCGGACCAGGCCTTCGGTGGCCTTCTCCGGAATTTCCTCGCCTTCCCAATTGATCGAGAAATGCGCGTTGCGCTGCGTGGGCTTCACGAAATTCTCGTACATCGGAAGCACCGTGGTGATGATTTGGCGCTTGGCGCCGGCCGTGTCGCGTCCGCGGTCCGAGATGTCCCGCGCCATGCGGCGCAGGACCGCCGTCGCGATTCCGGTCGAGACGAACACCTTGTAGTCGTAGAGAGCCAGTAATTCTTCCGGATACAGCGCGTACAGTCCTTCGACGACGATCAGCCGGAGCGGTTCAAACGCCGTCGTTTCAGGGGTCCGCGTGTGAGTCTTGAAATCATAGACGGGCTGGCGGATGCTGTTTCCTTCCATTAACTCCCGGAGATGGGAGATCGCGAGTTCCAGGTCGAGCGCGTCCGGATGATCGAAGTTGTAGGCGGCGCGCTCTGCGAGCGGAAGATGCGAGAGGGGGCGGTAGTAGTGATCGAGGGAGAAAATCGCGCCCTCGATGCCGGCGCGCGCACCCGTGTCGACGACCTTGTTGGCGAAGGTCGTCTTTCCCGATCCGGAGCCTCCCGCGATGCCGATCAGAAAGGGGCGTGCCATGGGGTCGTCTAAAAGCGCAGTCGGGCGCTCAAATTGACGTTCGTGCTCTGGTAATGCGAGCGAAAATCTCCGGCGTAATCGAGCGTGATCGAGAGGGAACGCCCCCAGCGGGATTCGAAGCCCGCGCCGACGAGCGTGCCGTCGCGGGCGAAGTCGCCGCCGGCGATCGCAAACGAGCCGCCGGTGCCGTTGGCGAAGTTCGCCTGGATCGAGCGGCTTCGGCTGCGCAGTTCGTGCCGCCACCCAAGGGAAACGTACGGCGTGAAGGAGGAGTTTTCGTTCTGGATGCGGTGGGAGAGTTTGCTTCCCAGGCTCGACTGCATCGACTGGATCGTTTGCGCGTCGACGCTGAGGTTCAGCGATCCCGCACCGGTTTCCGAGAACGAGCCGATGCGCGATCGGTTGTAGCTGAGCGCGGCGAACGGGGACCAGGTGCCGCGACGGGCGGTCCTGTAGTCGTAGCTCGCGCTCGCCTGGGTGTTGAGGTCCAAGCCGCTCGGGTTTCCGGTCGCGGTGCGCTCGAGACCTCCGAACGCGACGACTCGGCGAGCGGTGATAAACGACGACGCTCCTCCCAGGTAGAAGCCGGTGTGCAGCGGTCCCTTGTCGCGTGAGCCGTAGACTCCGAAGCGTAGGCTCGAGGAATCCACCGTGCCGGCCGACGGGGCGTAAAGGGACGCGTGGCCCTTTTGGAACCCGAGCGACGCACCGAGCGTGTACTCGTCGTCCAAGCGGTAATCGGCGCCGGCGCTCAGGCCCGCGGAGCGGAACGCGTAGCCGGGAGAGGTTCCCGAGGGGCTGTTCGTCTCGGCGAGCTGCCCGCCGCCGGCGAGCATTGACGCGAAAAATCCCCACGGCGAGCCGGAGCTCCCGAAATCCTCATCGAGCGCTCCCATCGTGCCGCCCTGCGCCGCGAGCAAGGTTCCGGGAAACGGCGACGGTCCGTTGACCGTGTGGTAGGAGGGCCGCTCGGCCGCCCGGCGCGCGAGAAAGGTCATGCGGCGGCCGATCGCCGCGCTTTGGATGCCGGCGCCCGCCATCGCGACGCCGCCGATCGAGGAAAGCGACGCGGGGCCGATGCGGTCCAGCGCGCGGCGCAAGGCCGGGGCGTCGAGCGTGTAGAGTTCTCCGAGCACGGTCGCGGCGTCCCCGGAGGGCGCCGTGCGCAGGGGTTCCAGCGCCCGGCCGATCGCGTCTTGATTGCCGCTTTCGCCCACGTCGGCGAAGGGGACCAAGGCGGCGGTCAAAGTGAGGTTCGCCGCGTTGCAAACGGGCGTGAAGGACAGCGCCGCCGGAGAGAGGACGGTCGCGGCGCTGTAGCAGCCCGTGTTCGACCCGTAGGCGATCGGCGTGAAGACCTGTCCGGCGGTGACGGCTTGCGGTGCGATCTCGACTTCGAGAGTGCCGCCGGTGAAATTCGCGTTGTTCGTGACGGTGAGGCTGGTTCCGGACAGCTTCATCTTCACGGTGCCCGACGCGACGAGGATGCTAACCGTTTGGGTGTACCCGCCGAGGTCGAAGGTCGCTCCGTTTTGGACGGTCATCGCTCCGGCCGCGGCGAGAGCGCCGTTCGCCCCGAGCGCCAGAGTCCCCTGCCGCACCGTGGTTCCGCCGGTGTAGGTGTTAGCCCCGGAGAGCGTCAGCGTCCCTTCGCCGGTTTTCGTCAGCGCGGTCCCGCTGAGGATGCCGGAGAACGTCGAATCGAGTCCGGCGGTGTCTATGGCGGCGACGGTACCGGCGAGCGTGAGGTTTTTCGTCGAGAGCATCGCGAGCGTCGTCTGCAAGGTCGCGTCGTTGAGAGTGACGGTTCCCGCGCCGAGCGCCGCGTCGGCGTTGAAGGCGACGGTGCCGCCGTTGATGTTGAAGCCGCCGGAAAACGTGTTCGCGCCGGTGAGCGTCAAAGTGCCCGTCGAGATCTTCGTCAGCGCGCCCGGGCCGCTGATCACGCCCGAAAACAAGGAGTCGTAGCCCGCGGAGTCGATCGTGCCTCCGCCCGCGTTGACGACGAGGCTGCGCGCGGAGGTGACGGCCGCGAGCGTCTTCAGCGTGCCGCCGTTGAAGGTCAAGGCGCCCGAGCCGAGCGCCGCGTCGCCGTTGATGCTGAGGGTCCCGGCGTCGATGCTGGTTCCTCCCGCGTAGGCGTTGGTGAAGGTCAAAAACAATTCGCCGGCGCCGTTCTTGGAGATCGAACCCGCACCGTTGACGGCGGCGGAGATGGTCCATAGCTGTCCGGCGTTGCCGTTGGTGAAGGTCGTCGCGCTGGCGATGCTGATCGCTCCGGGATTCGCGTTGATCGTCACGGGGGCGGTCGCGGCGGTGACGTCGAGCGTCGTGCCGGAACTGATTTCAGGGAGATCCGAGAGCAGCGGGATCGGAAAGCCGCCCGTCGCCGCCCAACTGATCGTGTCCGAGCCGGCGGCGGCGTTGGCGTCGGTGATCGCTTGGCGAAGGGTGTTCGCCCCGCTGTCCACCGAGTCGCTGACGGTGAAGGTCGCCGCGTCGGCCGAGAGGAGAAGGCCGCCGCCCAGCAATAGAAGCGCCGTCAGCGCCGCGGTAATCTTCATCAAGCTTCCGAGTCCCCGCCCGCTTCCGGCGTCGGAGCCTCGATGGGCGCGCTCGCGGCCGGGCCGCGTCCGCGTCCCCGGGAGCGTCCGCGGCCGCCTCGGCGGCTGCGCTTCTTGCCGGGACGAGGGCTCGCCTCGGTGGAGGCGCCGGCGGCCTCGGCGCCGCTGGGTTCCTTAAAGAACGCCCGGAGTTGGTCGCGAAGTTTATGGTTGTCGGCGCCGATTTCGTCGAAATACCGCTTCACCTGTTCTCGGCCCTCCAGAACGATCGAGGGCTCTCCGACCGGGCCGACCTCATCGTCGGGCTTGATCTCCAAGGACAGTCCGGCGAAAAGCTTTTTGACCGACAGCACCATGCGCTCCGAAAGCCCTACCAGTTCCAGCGCCGGGTCGCGGCGGAACAGTCCCGCTCCATCCATGACGCCGCGCAAGAACGCGATTTTCCAGGCGGGATTCGACCACGCCCAACGCGGCGCTCCGGGAGCGGGCCGGCCTTCCTTGAGTTCGAGACGGTCGATGAATTCCTCGAGTCCCGCGACCGGAAGCGAGACTTCCTGCGTCGAGCGGTCTTCGGAAGAGGTCCTCACGGTCTCCGCTCCGAAAAGGTCCAGGCAGAGACGGGACCAAACGATCGCGAAGTTCTGTCCGATGCGGCGGTCGGCGCGGAAGATAATCGAGTCGCCTTCGCGGCGGGCGGCGGCGAGCGTTACTCCGGCCCAGTAGGCCGCCTTGTCGGAGAGTTTCGGGGGGTGGGGTTCTCGGGGAACGGCGGGGCGCCGGTCCGATTTTTGCGGCGCCGCCTTCGCCTCGGGGCGGGCGGTTTCCTGCGTGCGCCGGGACCTCTCCTCGCGCGGGGGTTTCTTCTCTTGAGTCGGGCGCTCTTCGCGCGGCGGGGGGGCGGGCCGGGGCGGCTTGGAGACTCGGATTTCCGCGACGGCCTGGAACTCGCGCCGGAGTTCCGATACCGGGGGCATTTCCACGCCGAATTCGGTGGAAAGTCTCTGCATCGCGTGATACGGGACGTTGGCCTTCCCGCTCAGCCAGTCGGAGACGACGGACTTGTTGGTTCCGCCGACCTCCGCGATTTTCTCGACGCGTCCGCCGGCTTTCTTTTTGATCTTTGCGAAAAACTCGTTGCGTTCGTCCGCGCTCAGCACGGCGCAGGTTACGGGCAGAAGTTCTTCGCGACTGCGCAAAATTCCCATCGTCTCTCCGCGGTCCGCTTAAAGGGCGGGCCTTCGTTTAATATCCGACGCGGTTTCGGATGAGGTTCGAATGCGCGGGTGCGTCCGCGCGGTGGGAGCCGTGATCGTGTTTATCCTCGTAGCCGAGGTAGTCGACGAGACCTTTTGCGTCATTTTTCTCGCCGACGTACCGCCGGACGTCCATCATGTGGCCGGCGACCCCTTTGTAGAAGGGGTCCGCGCCGACTTTTTTGTTGAGGATCCAATTCACGGTGGCGGTGTAGTAGCCCCTCGGGTCCCATGCTTGAAGGAACATGTTTTGGATTTCGAAGGAAAACATCTCGCCTTTCTTGACGTCCTTGCTGTTGAGGTCGCCCTGATCAAGCATGTAGCGATGCGCCGCTTCGTGCATCGCGGTCGCGAGGCTGCCGATGGGAGCCGATAGCATGTTCACCGCGCCCTTGAGGCGCTGATTAAAAACGATGCCCAGAGACTCCTTGTGCGGCTTTTCGCGATACTTGAAGACGCCGAGCTGATTTTCTCCGAGGCCGGCGCCGTCGTCGTAGGTGACGGCGCCGGCCTCGGTCATTTCCTCGAGTTTTCCGAGGACTTCCCAGAGGATGCTCGGGTCTTCATGCGATACCTTGCTTCCGGGTTCCGGCGGAGCGATGTTCGCCTTCCGCAGGATGCGCCGGATTTGATCGGGTTGATTCTCCAGCGAGTTGTCGAAGCTCGCTTCTGAGTCGAACCATTCCGTCTTTGTCCGATAGGGCGCCACGACGGCCCTCTCGCCGGACTGAGTGCCGGCGAACAGGTTGAGGGCGTTCCTATGGACGTGTCCGTCCGAAACGTCGAGATTCGCCGCCGCGTCCTTTAGTTCCAGCGCGGCCGTTTCGAGTTCGACGGCCGGAGCGAACTCAACGGGGACCGATCCGGTCTCCGACGCTTTAAAGCCGTTGGCGGCGTGAAGCGCGGGGGCCGCGATCCACACGATCGCGAGCAGGATTGGAAGGACGGCGGGGAGGCGAAATCCCGTCATAGACCCATAGTATATCAAACCCTCACCCTATAGCAGAACCGAAGGGGAAGCCCGACTTTGGGACGAAGGTCCCAGGTTGTTGTTTTACGATACGGGGTAGTCAAGTTCTTTGTACAGATCCTGAAGCGGAATCGACGAGACGGATTTCCTGCCTCGAACCGTCGCGATTCCCTGCACAAGCGCCTGACACGAATTGACGTTCGTGAGGATCGGAACTCCCAATTCCAAGGAGGTCCGCCGGATGGCAAAACCGTCCGATTTGGCCCGTTTGCCGGAGGGGGTGTTGATGACGAGACTCAAGGTGCGCTGTTTGATGAGGTCGACGACATCGGGCTTGCCTTCCTCCAGTTTGTACACGCGTTCGGCTTCGATCGCGTGCCGGGCAAGAAAGGCCTGCGTGCTTCGTGTCGCCACCAAGGAAAATCCGAGCTGACGCAGCTGCGCCGCGATCGGGAGAATCGCCGCCTTGTCCTCGTCGCGGACGCTGATGAAAACGATGCCGGAGGTCGGCAAGGACATCCCCGTCGCCGCCTGCGCCTTCGCGAAGGAACTCGGGAAATCCCGCGCGATGCCCATCACCTCTCCGGTGGATTTCATCTCCGGCCCGAGCATCGGATCGATGCCGGGGAACTTGAGAAAGGGAAGAACGACTTCCTTGGTCGCGGCGTAGGGAAGATCCGGGTATCCGCGTTCAAGCAGGGATTTGTGCAGAAGCTTTTTCAACGGAGTCCCGGCGATCGCTTTAGCCGCGATTTTCGCGAACGGCAGTCCCGTCGCCTTGCTGATGAAGGGAACGGTTCGCGAGGCGCGGGGGTTGGCTTCGAGCAGATAGACGACGTTGTCCTTGACGGCGTACTGCATGTTGATCATGCCGACGACGTCCAGCGCGCGCGCGATGCGCCGCGTGTAATCGACGATCCGCGTCTTGACTCCCGGGGTCATCGACCGGGCGGGAAGCGTGCAGGCGGAATCTCCCGAATGAATCCCGGCCTCCTCGATGTGCTCCATGACCCCGCCGATGAAGACGTCCTTTCCGTCGGAGACGGCGTCCACGTCGATTTCAGCGGCGTCGGACAGGAAGCGGTCGATGAGCAGTTCAGGATGATGGGCCGCCGCGGCGAGGGCTTTGGCGCCGTAGTCCCGCAGGCCCGCGTCGTCGTAGACGACTTCCATCGCGCGCCCGCCGAGAACGTAGCTCGGGCGCACCATGACCGGGTAGCCGATCCGGTGGGCGATCTTTTTTGCTTCGGCGAGATTTTTCGCGATGCCGTATTCGGGCGCCGGAATGCCGAGCTTCTTAAGCAGGGCGCCGCAGCGCCGCCGGTCTTCGGCGACGTCGGTCGACTTGGGCGAGGTTCCGAGGATCTTGACGCCCGCGGCGGCGAGCTTTTTGGTGAGATTGAGCGGCGTTTGTCCTCCGAACTGAACGATGACGCCTTCCGGTTTTTCGAGATCCAGGACTTCCATCACGTCCTCGAAGGTGAGCGGTTCGAAGTAGAGCCGATCCGAGATGTCGTAGTCCGTCGAAACGGTTTCCGGATTGCAGTTGATCATCACCGTTTCATAGCCGAGTTCGCGCAGGGCGAGCACGGCGTGCACGCAGGCGTAATCGAATTCAATCCCTTGGCCGATGCGGTTGGGTCCCGAGCCGAGGATCGCGATCTTCTTTTTTTTCTTGGACGGGACCGATTCGGTCTCTTCGTCGTAGGTAGAGTAGAAATACGGCGTCGTCGCGTCGAATTCGGCGGCGCACGTGTCCACACGCTTGAACGAGGGCGTCACGCCGAGGCGCTTGCGCAGCGCACGAACGGCCTGTTCCGTCTTTTTGGTCGCGCGGGCGATTTGCGTGTCCGAGAATCCGAGGCTCTTCGCCTCGCGTAGGCGCTTCGCGTCCAGTTTCCCATGTGCGAGTTCGGCCTCCGCGTCCATGATGTCCTTCAGTTGGTCGAGGAACCATGGGTCGATGCCGGTGATGTTGGCGATCTCCCGCGGAGCGAGGCCGCGGCGCAGAGCTTCGCGGACGTAGAACAAGCGGTCCGAATACGGGAGCGCGAGGTTCCGCAGCAGCTTCTCTTCGGTGAGCGACTCGACGCGCTTTCGGCCGTTCGGGGAAAGGTCCTCGAACCCGGCGCGGCCAGTCTCGAGTCCGCGAAGCGCCTTCTGGAAGGACTCCTTGAAGGTCCGGCCCATCGCCATGACCTCGCCGACCGACTTCATCGCCGTGTCCAGCGGGAATTCGCGCCCGAATTTCTCAAACGCGAATCGGGGAATTTTAGTGACCACGTAATCGATCGTCGGTTCGAACGCGGCCGGCGTCTTCTTCGTGATGTCGTTGGGAATTTCGTCGAGCGTGTAGCCGACGGCGAGCTTCGCCGCGAATTTCGCGATGGGGAAGCCGGTGGCTTTCGAGGCGAGCGCCGAGGAGCGCGAGACCCGCGGGTTGATTTCGATGACGACGCGGCGTCCCGTCTTGGGGTCCACCGCGAACTGGACGTTGCACCCTCCGGTTTCGACGCCGATCGCGCAGATCGCGCTTTTCGCGTCGTCACGCATGGCTTGGTACTGGCGGTCGGTCAGCGTCTGGGCCGGCGCCACAGTGATGGAGTCCCCGGTGTGAACGCCCATCGGATCCAGGTTTTCGATGGAGCAGATCACGACGAAATTATCCTTCGCGTCGCGCATGACTTCGAGTTCGTACTCTTTCCAGCCGATGACCGACTCTTCGAGCAAAACCTTTTTAACGGGGCTCGCGTCGAGCGCGGAGTGCACGCGTTCGCGAAGTTCGTCGAGGTTGTAGGTGATGCCGCCGCCGGTTCCTCCCAGCGTGAACGACGGGCGGACGATGATCGGGAAGCCGAGTTCGCGGGCGGCCGTGTGAATCTCTCCCGCGTCGGTCAGGATCAGACTCTTGGGGATGTCGAGGCCCGTCTTCTGCATGACCGTCTTAAAGCGCTGCCGGTCTTCGGCCTTTTGGATGGCCTCGAGCGGGGCGCCGATAAGTTCCACGCCGTGCCGCTTTAAAACGCCTCGTTCCGAAAGCGCGACCGCGAGGTTGAGCGCGGTTTGTCCGCCGAGGGTCGGCAGCAGCGCGTCCGGCTTTTCATCCTGAATGATCCGTTCGAGGGCCTCCGGCGTCAGCGGTTCGATGTAGGTGCGGTCGGAGAGATCCGGATCGGTCATGATCGTCGCCGGATTCGAATTGACCAGGATGAGGCGGTATCCGTCTTCACGCAGCGCTTTGAGTCCCTGCGTCCCGGAGTAGTCGAATTCGCAGGCTTGACCGATGACGATCGGTCCCGAGCCCAAAATCAAAATCGATTTGATGTCGGTTCGTTTTGGCATCAGAGTCCGCCCCGCAGTCCGGCCTTGCTCGCGGCGCCTTGCGGGGGCATGCCGCTCATCCGGTCGAGCATGAGTTTCCCGAAGCGCTCGAACAGATAGCGCGAGTCGTGGGGTCCGGCCGACGATTCGGGATGGTACTGAACCGAGAACACCGGCAGATTCGCGTGGGCCATCCCCTCCGAGGTCCCGTCGTTGAGATTCACGTGAGTGGTTTTCACGTCGGCGGGGAGCGAATCCAGATCGACGCAGAAGCCGTGGTTCTGACTCGTGATCTCGACCTTGCCCGTGGCGAGATCCTTGACCGGATGGTTGGAACCGTGATGCCCGAACTTGAGCTTGAAGGTTTTCCCCCCGAGGGCGAGCCCGAGCAGTTGATGCCCGAGACAGATGCCGAAGATCGGGATCTTCGTTTCAAGCAGCCCGCGGATCGCGGGCAGCGCGCCTTGCACCGCCTCCGGGTCGCCGGGACCGTTGGAGAGGAGGATGCCGTCCGGCTTCATCGCGAGGATGCGTTCCGCGGGAGTTCCGGACGGGGCGACGCTCACGAGGCATCCCATCGAGCGCAGGCATCGAAGAATTCCGTACTTCACGCCGAAATCAAGGACCACGACTTTAGGGCGCGCCGGGAAGCGAAGGGTAAACGGGGGATTTCCCGAGAGCAGTCCGTCTTCCCATTCGTAGGCGCGGTCGCAGGTGACGCGCGAGGCCCAGTCGGCCCCCACCATCGAGGGAGACTGCTTGACGCGTTTGACCAGGGCCCGGCCGTCGGTCTCTTTCGTCGAGACCGCGCAGCGCAGCGCGCCCTTTGTGCGGACGATCCGGGTAAGCCGGCGCGTGTCGACGCCCTCGATGCCGACCACGCCGTGGCGCGTGAGGAAGCGGCCGACGGATTCGACGGATTCCCAATTCGAAGGATAGCGGCAGAGTTCGCGGACGATGAAGGCGTGCAAAAACGGACGGCGGCTTTCGTCGTCACCGAGCGTCATTCCGTAGTTTCCGATCAGGGGGTAGGTCATGACGACGGCTTGCCCCGCGTAGGACGGGTCGGTCAGCACTTCCTGGTAGCCGGTCAGCGAAGTATTGAAAACCAATTCCCCGAAGGATTCGCCGCGAGCGCCGCAGGCCTTCCCTTCGAACACGGTGCCGTCTTCGAGCGCGAGCAGCGCGGGCCCCGAGGGCTCGGCGTCGTGGTCGTGGCGCGGCGCGGCGCGCCCGTCGTCAGGACTGCAGCGGAAAGGTTCCATGGGATCTCCGGGGGGCTGGTTGAAAACGGTCGGGCGTAAAAAAAGAGACCCGGGGGCAAATCTCCGTTCGGGTCTCCTGTCGAGCGCGGCGCATCGAACTTACTTATTCTAGAATTTTGTCATCGGGCCTGGGAAGTGGTAATATTCCGGCGGTTCTTTAAAAGACGTTCAACCCTCCCTTCAGAGGAATCCGGTGAAATTCCGGAGCTGCCGCGCAACGGTGAAGTCCCCGCCAAGGGGAATAAGCCCGGTCGACTGATGGGAGGAAATTCCTTCGCGGGAAGGGGAAGAGGCGTCACGCCTCTTTGTCGTTTCGATCAGCCTGTCCGCCCGCGGACGGGCTTTTTGTTTTCCCGGGAAGTCCCAGGAGACTGAAGATGAAAAGCAGGAATGGAGTCATTGCCGTGATCGCGTCGCTGGCGTTGTCGGTCGGCGTTCGCGCGGAAGTGCCGTCGTTGGTCGGGCCGGTCTTGAAGTGGGAGCGGCCGGTGTTGGGCGCCCAGCGTTTGCCCGATGCGCGGCTTGATGAATCGCGCGTACCGGGTCAAGTCCGCATCTTCACTCGCGAGGAGATCGAAGCGTCGGGAGTGCGAACCATCCAGGAGCTATTAAGGAACGAGGCCGGCGTGAATGTCTTTGATACGATCGGAAACAGTTTCCAGCAGACGGTCGATGTCCGGGGCTTCAATGCGACCCCCGTGCCGCTCACGCAGGTGATCGTCGACGGCGTGCGGGTCAACGAAAACAGCTTCGGCCAGGTCAACTTCCATCTGATCCCGCTCGAGGACATCGAACAGTTGGAGGTGCATTACGGCCCGAACACGAAGTTCGGGCGCGGTGCGCTCGCGGGCGTGATCCATGTGACGACGCGGCGCGGGACGGCCGAGCGGGTCTCGGCCGACGCCGGCCTCTCCTACGGTTCCTACAACCGCAAGAAAGGGGATATCGCCGTGCGCGGTGTTCTTTCCGGCTTCGACTATTCGATCATCGGGGTTAAGGAGTTGGACGACGGCTACCGCGACAACGCTCGCGTCCAGGTCTCGAACCTCAAGGCGAAGCTAGGGTACAAGGCCGGCGAGTCGCAGGACGCATGGCTCAGCTACCAGCGCACCGACGACCGGATTCAGCAGCCCGGATCGATCACGGAAGCCGAGTTCAACGGCGACCCGCAGCAGTTCGTCTCCAATGTAAACAACATCTCCCACATGGATTTTGTCGGTGTGGGACACAGGATCGCGCTTCCCTACGATTTGAGTGCGTCTTGGAACGGCTTCATGCGCGAGCGCAAAGAGGTGACTCCGCTGAACCGGGGGCGCACCTCCGTGTCTCAGTCTCAAGCGGAGATGAAATCGCGAGGCTTGGTCGGACAGGTGACGCATGACGCGCTGTGGGGCGCGCGCCGCGTTGTGACTTCGGTGGGCGTTGAAACGCGCTTCGACGAGTCGGACGCGGCTGCCAAGGGCGCGTTCGGGGCGTCTCCGTTTCACAACAGCAACGTTTCCCGGGATCGCTCCTTCGCGCTGTACGGCGAGACGGTGTTCGACTTGTTGCCGGAGAAGTTGGTTCTTACGACGGGTCTTCGCTACGATGAGGCGCGCATCGATTATGAGGAAAGCTCGAACTCAAACTGGGCCTTCGGAACCAAGAACGCCAGCGGAGAGCAGGCCTTTCACCGAACGAACCCGCGCGTCGGCCTGAACTTCACGCCGTCGGACCGTTTCCGTTCGTGGATTTCCTATGGGGAGGCGTTCCGCATTCCGACCTTTTCGGAGATCACGGGACTCGGACCGGTCGCGCAGAATCCGCTGCTGCCGGTGCGCTCCAAAAGCGTTGAGATCGGGGCCAAGGCGAATCTCACCGACGCGATCTCTATCGGTGCGGCGGGTTTTCGCACCGAGGTGCGTGACGAGATCTACTTCGATCCGACCCAAGGCGCATTCGGAGAAAACCGGAACATCGATCGTACGCGCCGGATCGGCGTCGATTGGACTCTTGAGGCCAAGAAGGGCCGCTGGGAAGGACGCTTCAACCACGCATGGACGCAGGCGACCTTCGAGTCTGCCTTCTCGCTCTCCCGGTCGGGCGGCGGCAACCAGTCCGTTCAGGACGGAGATCGCATGCCGATGGTTCCCGAGCACAAGGCCGTGCTCGGGGCCGTCTATAAACCGGGGAAGGGACTTCGCTTGTCCGCCGACGAGGTCTGCGTCGGGGATCAGTTCTCGGTCGGCGATGAGGCGAATGTGGATACGCCGCAGCGCGCGTACTGCGAGACGAATCTCGGCGTGCGCTACGCGAAAGGATCGTGGAGCGCGTTCGCCAACGGATTCAATGTGCTCGATCACAGGCACGGGGTACGGAGCATCTACTCGACCGTCGGCGGCGCGCGGACGCGATTTCTCACGCCGGCCTCCGGCGCCAATGTCCAGGTCGGCGTTTCGTATCGGTTCACCAGCGGTCCTGAGGCCGTAGCCCGGAAGCTGAGTTCGATCGTCGAGGTCGCGCGTGCCGCGCTGCGCTAGAGGATTCCAGCCGCCCTCCGAGGACCTCCCGGGGGGCGGCTGTTTCCCATGACAACGGTTTTCTGCTGGAGCGGCGGCAAGGACAGCGCGTTCGCGCTTTCAAAAATGCGCGGCGAGGTCGACGCCCTGGTCACGACAGTGACCGAAGGCTACGAACGGATCTCGATGCACGGGGTTCGCGTCGAGTTGTTGCAGGCGCAGGCGGCGGCCCTTGAGCTGCCGCTCACGCTCGCGCGAATTCCGCAAAAGGCGAGCAACTCGATTTACGAACAGGCGATGGCCGAGGCGCTGAGGGCCCTTGGCGCCAAGACGGTCGCTTTTGGGGACATCTTCCTCGAGGACTTGCGGCGCTACCGCGAAGAGCGCATGGCGGCTCTCGGCATCGAGTGCCGGTTTCCGTTGTGGAGGCGGCCGACGGCCGAACTCTCGCGGGCGTTCATCGATTCCGGGTTTCGGGCGCGTTTGGTCTGCGTTGATACGACGGTGCTTGAAGCCGCGTTCGCCGGGAGGCTTTACGACCGAGCCTTGCTTGACGCGCTTCCCGCATCGGTCGATCCTTGCGGGGAAAACGGAGAGTTTCATTCCTTCGTTTTTGACGGCCCGGGATTCGCGTCTCCGGTAGCCATCGACACCGGTGAGCACGTGCTCCGGGAGGGGCGTTGGCAGTACTGCGATCTCGTCGCCGCCTGAAGGCGGCGGTGCTGTTCACGACGCGCGAATTCGGCTTCCTACGGCTTTCCCCGGCGTTCTCGACCGGCAGCAGCCTGACGCCGCAGAAGCGCAATCCCGATCCGGCCGAGCTTTCGGTCGATAAGCAAGCGTGCCGGGCCGCGGTGACCCGTGAACTGGGGGCGACCGGCCGGGCGCTCGAGAAGGTGAAGGCCGGGATGGCGTTTCGCGACGCGTACCGCGCCGTCGCCGAGGAAGAGCGCGCCGGCGCCGCGACCGCCGCCGCGGAACTCTCTCGCTACGAAGAGGCTCTCGGTGATCCGGGCTTCGACGCGATCGCCGTTGACCTGAAGATCCGCGCCGCCTGGTCCGACGCGAAGCGCGCGCACCTGCACGGTTGTTGGCGGCCGACGAGGCGCCTCGATAGGCCGCCGGCGATGTACGAATTTTCCCCAAGGATTTGTACGCCTCGATTGACGTCCTAGTCACTTTACAAGCTATTGCTTGTAAAGCGACTACATGCCGGAATCCTTCCTCATTCCGCCCGGTGCGGGGAACTTTCTTATCACCTCGCACGTAGAACCTAAAAGCGACGATCGCGCATGAGGGATAGCCCATGGGAAACCAGCATCGGATGCCGTTTCGGCTCCGGCGTATGTTCAACCGCCTTAGCGTCGTAGTGCGCTCGATTCCGGACGAAGTTCTCGCTGCCTTCCCGCATGAGATACTGTTCGCGGCCCGCGTGAAGGCCGGATTGAGTCAAGCGGAAGCGGCGGTGCGAGCGGGTTTCTCGCAGCAGTACTGGCAGCAATTGGAGTCGGGAAAAAGGGACGCGTCGGTTGAAATCTGGCGCCGTGCGTTTGACGGCATCGAGTGCGACATCCTGCTTTTAGCGCGTCCCCGGCGTCACCTCGGGGAATGGCGCGCGCGGCGCGCGTTGGAAGGGCGCTGGTGCGCCCGAAGCGTGACGAGGGCCCGGCGCGACGAGGATTTCTGATCGCGGGACCCTTGCGCGTTTATGGACGGGGGCGCACGCTGGGGAGGTAGGGGGTGGACCCGTGATGGTCGCGGCGACAGCGGTTTCTCTCGAAATTTCAAGGATTTTAAGAAATGCGGTCCGGCAGGAGGCCTCCGCTCGGATCCATCGGCGCGCGTGCGGAAAGACGGAAGTGGTGTTTGAGCGCGCCGGCGCCGCGATCGAAACCTGGCAGCTGCACGACCGGGCGGTGATGGTGGAACTTATCGACGCGGTCGAGTTGATGGCCCAGGTCGGCGACCGCAAGGGCGAGATCGAGATCTCGATCGGCGACAGCCTGCGCTTCTTTTCCGCGACGGTCTTGAAGGTCGAAGACGGGCGCGAGGCCTCTCTGACGCTGAAGGCTTAATGCGCGCCGATGGCGCGCAGCCACTGGGGAGTCGGGTCCACGAGATGCCGGTTCTTTAGGTCGAAAAGTCCGAAGGTGAATTTCCCGGTACAAGCCTCTTCGCCGGCCTGATTGAACATCAACTGCTCGAGTTTTGAAATCTTTCCGAGATAAGAGAGGCAGCGCGTTTCAATCCGGATTTTTTCGCGGTTTCTCACCTCGCGGCGAAAGCGCAGGTTCATCTCGAGGATGATCGGAGCGAGGCCGGTTTCGGCGACATTGTCGAGACCGAACCCTCCGTCGGTAATCAGTTCCCAGCGGGCTTCTTCAAACAGCGACGCGTAGGCCGCGTTGTTGACGTGGCCGAGCGTGTCTAAATGCTGCTCGCGGATCATCGTCTCGTAGACGATCGTCTTCATCGGGCTCATCAGTGTCGGAAATGCCGCATGCCCGTGAGGACCATCGCGAGATCGTATTCGTCCGCCGCGGCGATGACTTCCTCGTCGCGGATCGAACCGCCGGGCTGAATCACGGCCGTCGCGCCGAGCTTCGCCGCCAGGTCCATTCCGTCGCGGAACGGGAAAAACGCGTCGGAGGCGAGCGCGAGCGCGGAGGGTTTCGGGTTGTCTTTCAGGAACTGAGCAAACTTTTCCCCCGCCATGTGCACCGAATCGACGCGCGACATTTGTCCCGCGCCGATGCCCACGGTTTGGGTCGGTCCCGCCAGGACGATCGCGTTGGATTTCACATGCTTCGCCGCGCGCCACGCGAAACGCATCGCGGCCTCTTCCTCTGCGGTCGGTTGACGCTTCGTCACGCATTTGAGTCCGTCGCCGAATACGAGACGGTCGGGTTGGGTGACGAGGACTTCATCGCCGAGCGAGCGCAGCAGGTGAGACGGGGGCGGGGGGGTTTTCATCGCGATCAATCGTAAGTTCTTGCGCTTGCGCAATTTTTCCAGCGCTTCGGGTTCATAGGACGGCGCCACGATCACTTCGAGAAAACGCTTGCCGAGCTTTTCGGCGATTGACGCGGGGAATGGGCGGTTCAGCGCGAGAATCCCGCCGAAGGCGCTCAGCGGATCAGAAGCCCAGGCCTTTTCGAACGCGGCCGACAGCTCGTCGTCGGTTCCGATTCCGGAAGGGGTCACGTGCTTGAACACGACCGCGGCGGGGTCGGCGAACTCGTTGACGGCGTCCCAGGTTCCGAACGCGTCAAGAAGGTTGTTGTAGGAGAGCTCCTTGCCGTGCAGCTGTTCGAAGCTCGCGCCGCCGCGCTCGGCGCGGACGTACAACGCGGCCTTCTGATGCGGGTTTTCCCCATAGCGCAGGGTCTGAACGCGGGAGAGCTTGACCGTCAGCGAGGGGGGGAAGCGTTCTTCCTCGGCCTTCGCGTCAACCTCGGCCGCGTCGGAGGCTTCGCGCCATGCCTGGGAGATCATGGCGTCGTAGTGCGCGGTGTGCTCGATCGCCGAAAGCGCGAGCTTGCGGCGCGTCTCGAGATTCAGCCGTCCTGCGCCTTTTTCGAGTTCGAGGAGCACGGCCGCGTAGTTCGACGGATTGACGACGATCGCGACGTCTTCGAAGTTCTTCGCCGCGGCCCGGATCAAGGTGACCCCGCCGATGTCGATGTTCTCGATGACTTCGCGGTTGTACGGGGAACTCGACCCGGCGGCGACCCGCTCGAACGGGTAGAGGTTCACCACAACCAGGTCGATCGGTTCGATTCCGAAAGTGCGCGCCTCCTCGGCTTGGCGCGGGTCGCTGCGGCGAAGGAGAATTCCGCCGTGAACCTTCGGGTGCAGCGTTTTCACGCGCCCATTGAGGATTTCCGGAAAACCGGTCAGCGAGTCCAAAGAACGCACGCTGACGCCGGCTTCCTCAAGTTTGCGCGCGGTGCCCGAAGTCGAAACGATTTCGACGCCGAGTTCCTCGAGCCCTTTTGCGAATTCAACGAGTCCCTCCTTATCGGAGAGGGAAACCAGCGCGCGTCGGATGCGCGGCGAGCCTTCGTGCGGGGACGCGAGGATGTGAACCTTGCGTCCCTCGATGCTCACGCGCCCTTCCGCGACGAGTTTGACCGCCTCGGGGTACAGCCACTGCTCCTGCTGGCGCACCCGCGCCGACAGGGTCTCCGGGGAATCGTCCGCCAGGACCTGAACGGCGGCCTGAAGGAGAATCGGACCGTGGTCGTAGGCGTCGTCGGCGAAATGGACCGTGCATCCGGAAATTTTCGCGCCCGCTTCGAGCACGGCCTCGTGCACCTTCATCCCGTACATGCCTTTGCCCCCGAAGGCGGGCAGCAGCGCCGGATGAATGTTGAGCACGCGGTTGGGAAACGCTTTGAGAAGGGGGCGGCTGACTTTGCGCAGATAGCCCGCCAGGCAGATGAGTTCCGCTCCGGCTTTGTGGCATTCCTCCGCGAGGAAGGCGTCGTAGGCGTCGGGGCTCGAGAAATCCTCGGGACGGACCGCTTGATGCGCGATGTCCGCGCGTCCCGCACGGGCGATGGCCCCCGCGTCTTCTTTGTTCGAGAGAACGAGAACGATTCGCCCGGGAACGCGCCGGTTCGCGCAGGCGTCGATGAGCGATTGGAGGGTGGTTCCTTCTCCGGAGGCGAGAACCGCGATTTTGAGCATAAGACCTCTTATTTGAAGACGACGCCGGGTCGACCGGCGACGATCTTTCCGATTAAGCGCGCCTTGGGCAGCATTTCCTGCACCGCCGCGAGCGCCTGGGGCCGGACGACGAGCGCCAGACCCACGCCCATATTGAAGGTGCGCCACATTTCGCCTTCGGGAACGTTTCCTCGACCGCGGATTTCTTCAAATATCGGCGGGATTTCCCAGGAGCCCTTTTCGATTACCGCTTTGACGCCTTTAGGGAGTACGCGCGGCAGATTTTCCGGAAGCCCCCCTCCCGTGATATGCGCCATCGCGAGAATGATTTGATCCCGTTTTCTAAGGCCCTCGATCAAATCGCGGATCTCGGAGACATAGATGCGCGTCGGGATCAGAAGTTCGTCGGCGAACTTCCGGATCGATTTCTTTAAAACCTTGCGGGCGAGGGAATAGCCGTTCGAGTGCAGGCCGCTGGAGGGGACTCCCACGATCAAATCTCCTGGAAACACCTTGGAGCCGTCGATCACCGCCCTCTTTTCCACGAGGCCGACGGCAAACCCGGCCAGATCGTATTCGCCCGCCGGGTAGGAGCCCGGCATTTCCGCGGTCTCCCCTCCGAGCAGGGGGACCCCGGCGATTCGGCAGCCCTCGAGAATGCCGTCGAGAATGCGCTTGGAGCGGGCGACGTCGAGTTTTCCCGTCGCGAAGTAGTCGAGGAAGAACAGCGGTTTCGCTCCGCAGCAGATCAGGTCGTTGACCGACATGGCGACGAGGTCTATGCCGATGGTGTCGTGCCGATCCAATTGGAACGCCACACGCAGTTTGGTTCCGACGCCGTCGGTCGAGGCGACGAGACATTGACCGTGGCGGCCGCCTTCGAGGGGGAAGAGTCCGGCGAAGCCGCCGATGGCGGGAGCCTTTTTCTTAAGGTGTTTGACGAGACTGTTTGCGGCGTCGATGTCGACGCCCGCCTTCTTATAGGTAAGCTGGGCCATGGGGTTTCTCTTTCTCATGAGGTTCCGGCGGGACGGCTTCCGGGTTTGACGACGGGTATTCCTTCGGCGCAAAGGGGGCAGGCGGCGGGCTCGAATCCGGTCGCGGGCAGACGGGCCAGACTCTTGATCGGGATGCCTAGATCCGGGTCGGTCTCGGCGCGCAGGACGATCGACATCAGGCCGATGATTTCGGCGCCGCGGTCGCGCAGGAGACGGATCACCTCTCCGGAGGATTTTCCGGTTGTGATCACGTCTTCTACGACGATAATTTTTTCTTTTGGGCGCACGGAAAAACCGCGGCGAAGTTCCATTCTCCCGTCCTTGCGTTCGGTGAAAAAAGAGCGCACCCGGAGCGCGCGTGCGACTTCGTGCCCGATGACGACGCCGCCGAGCGCAGGCCCCACCACCGCGTCCGGCACGGGCCAATCCGCGGGGACGGACTCCGCCAGAGAGAGGCCGAGCCGCTCGGCGAGCGCGGGTTCCGAGAGCAGAAGCGCGCATTGAAAGTATTGGCCGCTGTGCAGGCCCGAGGAAAGGGCGAAATGGCCATTCAGCAGCGCGCCGGAATCGACGAAAATCCGTTCGAGTTCGGCCGGGGCGATCACGGCGGCGTTCACGCGGCGTTCCTCAGGTCCGCGAGAATCGACTGAGCGGCGGCGAGCGGATCGGCGGCACGGGTGATCGGTCGCCCGACGACTGCGTAGTGTATCCCAAATTGGGCCGCCTTCGTCGGCGTAATCAGCCGCTTTTGATCGTGCACCGAATGGCCCGCCGGTCGTATTCCAGGCGTGATGAAGGGGAAATCCGGGCCGAGTGTTTTCATGAGCATCGAAACCTCCTTGCCGGAACAGACGACGCCGTCGATGCCGTTTCGCGCGCCTACTCGGGCGAGGCGGCGGACCATCGGTTCCACCGACGCTTTTGGATGGATTGCGTGCAGGTCGCCGGAGGAGAGGCTCGTCAGTACCGAGACACCCCACAGTTTGGGGCGAGGATGAACGGCCACGGCCGCCTTAATCATGTCCGCGCCGCCGGAGAGATGAAGGCTGACCGAGTGCACCCTCATCTTCTGAACCTCGCGGACCGCATTGGCCACCGTCTGCGGGATGTCGTGCAGCTTGAGATCCAGAAAAACCTTTCCCCCGCGGCGGTGAACGAGATCGACCGCCCGCTTCCCGTGTCCTGTGAAGAGTTGGAGGCCCACCTTGAATATGCGGACGGTGCCGCCGAGTCGTTTGAGAAGCTCTTCCTCCTCTTGAATCGTTTCAACATCCAAAGCGACGATGAGTTCGGTCTGTTTTGTTTTCACGGCGGTCGTCATGGGATCCTCGCGGCGTCGGCGCGCGGGCCCCGGTGGGAGAGCCCGACGGCGTCGGAAATCGATGCAAGTTCGTGTTTTTCCAGCAAAGTGTTCAATCCCCGGGTGATCGCCGAAGGAAGGCCCGGTCCGCGGTAGACGAATCCTGTGTAGAGCTGAACCAGGCTCGCCCCGGCTCGAATTTTCCGGTAGGCGCCCTCCGCGTCGAACACTCCCCCGACTCCGATAATTGGGAGGCGGCCTTCCGTCAGCCGGTATGCCGCGCGGATCATTTCGGTCGAACGTTCTTCGACCGGGCGTCCGCTAAGTCCTCCTCCTTCAAACGGGGGAAGAACCGGGCGTCCGCGCCGCTGCGACGCGTCCTCGAGCGCGTCGGATTTCCGCTCAGGGGAGCTCGTCGTGTTCGCGCAAATGACCCCCGAGGCGTTCTTCTCAAGCATAGGAAGCAATTCTTCCAGCTCGGAGTTCGAGAGGTCCGGGGCAAGTTTTACGAAAATCGGTTTTCGATCGCCGTTGCGTTCCTGCAGCGCGAGCAGAATTCGTTCGAGGCGGAGTTTGTCCTGCAGCCGGCGCAGACCCTCGGTGTTCGGAGAACTGACGTTGACGACGAAGTAGTCTCCGTGCAGATAGAGGGCCGAAAAGGCTTTCGCGTAGCGTTCGGCGGCTTCGCGTTCCGGCGCGTTCTTGTTAAGTCCGAGATTGACCCCGATCGGAACCGGCCGCCGGCGAAGCCCGGCGAGGCGTTCCCGCGCCGCCTCGACGCCTTCGTTGTTGAAGCCCATACGATTCAGCAGCGCTTCCGCTTCCGGAATTCGGAAGATGCGCGGAGCCGGGTTTCCGGGTTGGGCTTCGAGCGTCAGCGTTCCGACTTCGACGAATCCGAAACCCAAAGCCGGCAAAGCGTGGACCAAGCGGCAGTCCTTGTCGAAGCCGGCCGCGAGTCCGATGGGGTTGGGAAACTTGAGCCCTGCGACCTCGATTTCAAGTTTCGGACGGCGCCGGGCGTAGGCGAGTTCGAGCAGCGCGAGAGCCGGAGGAAATTTCCCGGCCAGCGCCAGCGCGCCGGTCGCCCAGTTGTGGGCGGTTTCGGCGTCGAGCGAAAACAGCAGCGGTTTCAGCGTCCGTTCGTAGAGCGTCACGGCGAAATCAGTGCGTCAGGGCGCCGGAACCGACGATCGTGCGGGCGCGCTTTTTTCTTCACTCGGCTCGGCCTGTTTGGGGGCGAGCTTCTCCAAGCGGAAATAATTGAGTTCCAAATAGGGGTTGGGGTTCGAACCCCAGGGGGATTTGAGGGTGCCGCGAACCAGCACCTCGGCACCGTCTTTGAGAAGGAGAATTTTCTGTTTGCTGTCGAGGGGGAGGTCCTCGTATCGGCATTGGATCTTCCCGCCCGCGTCGAGCCAGAAGTAGTAGCTGACCTTTCCAACGGGGCCGCCTGAGATGAAGCGTCCTCTCGCGGAAACCCTCTTGCCCATCATCTTTTCCTGCATTCCGAAAATTTCGGGCGTGTAGTACGTGGGCTGCGCCAAGATGCCGCGTTCGACCAACTTCAGATGGCCTCGGATCTCCTTCTGAATGTCCTTGCCTTCGCTGCGCTTCATGGCCTCCAAAAGCTGCTCGCGGGCGCCGTCCCAATCGCGGTCTCGGATCATTTTCAGCGCGGTTTCGTAGCGGTCCGCGATGGTCCCCTCCTGCCGGTCGCCTCCGAGCGCGACCTCTCCGCTTCCGCCGCCTCCGGAATCGCTGGAGCCGGTCATCGCGGGTTCTTCCTCCTCTTTCGGGGCGCCCCCGCCCCCGGCGCCGTCGTCGCAGGAGGAAAAAATCAGAAGAAAAGGCAGCAGGATCAAGAAGCGCTTCATTTTCCGCTCTCCCGTAAATAGACGACCTTTCCGCCGACGATCGTCGCCCGGGCGAGGCCGCGCAGGCGCCGTCCCCAAAACGGAGTATTGCGGCTGCGCGACACGGTCGACGTGTAGGTTTCTTCCGCCTTGGGGTCGATGATCGTGATGTCCGCGTCCGCGCCTCGCCGCAGGTGGCCCTTGGACTTCAAGCCGAGAAGCCGGGCGGGCGCCGTGCTCATGCGTTCGACCAAGCGGCGCGGATCCAAGGCTCGCCGATCCAGGAGAGCCAGCGAAAGAGGCAGCGCGGTTTCCAGCCCCGTCATCCCGAACGGCGCCTTGAGGATTCCGAGTTTCTTGCGTGAGGCGCGGTGGGGCGCATGGTCGGTCGCGATCGCGTCGATCGTCCCGTCAGAGAGACCCCGGATGATCGCCTCGCGGTCGCGCCCTTCCCGCAGGGGGGGCTTCATCTTGTAGGAGGCGTTTTTGGGATCGATATCCGAGTCGGTCAACGTAAAATGGTGCGGGGCGGCCTCCGCGGAGACGCGCACGCCGGCGCGCTTCGCACGGCGAATCATGTCCACCGTGCCCGCGCAACTCGCGTGGCAGATGTGCAGATGTCCGCCCGTTTGATGCGCCAAAGCGATATCGCGCATCGCCATCAGAGTCTCGGACCGGGAGGGGATTCCGGGCAGCTTCCGCCGTTTCGCGAAGGGCCCGTCGTGGACGACTCCGCAGCCCGTGAGATGCGGAGTTTCGGCGTGATCAAGTACGGGAAGACCGAGGCGCTTCGACGCGTTAAGGGCCGCGCGCATCAGATTCGGGTCTACGACGGGCAGCCCGTCGTCGGAAAACGCGCAGGCGCCGGATTTCGCGAGCGCGTCGAAATCGGTCGTTCGCCTTCCCTTCTGGCTCACGGTAACCGCCGCCGCGACGAGAACGTTTACGACGGCTTCTTTCTTAATTCTAGCGAGGAGGGATTTCAGCCGCGCGGGCGTGTCCACGACCGGGCGCGTGTTGGGCATCGTCACCAAAGAGGTAATCCCGCCGCGGGCGGCCGCGCGCGTGCCGGTGGCGATGGTCTCATCCGGGCTTTGCCCGGGTTGGCGCAGGTGGACGTGCAGATCAATGAGTCCGGGGACGACCCAGCAGCCGCGGGCGTCAACGGCCTCGAAATCGGGTTTCCGTCCTTTTTTCGCCCGGCGAACGAGAATCCTCCGTTCCACGGCGGCGATCCGACCGTCGCGTACCAGGACGTCCCGCATCCCCTCGATCCCGCCTGCGGGGTCGACGACGATGCCTCCGGCGATAATGAGATCCTTTCGCATCATGCGCCGGCGAGCTGCGCTTCCAGGTCCCGGGCTTTTTTCATCACTGAATCGGCCATGCACTTTTTGTGCTGCGTCATCTTATCGGCGAGTAAGGCGTCGGCGATCGCGAGCATCTGCACGGCGAGGATCGCGGCGTTTTTCGCTCCGTCTACGGCGACCGTCGCGACGGGAACGCCCGGAGGCATTTGCACCGTAGAGAGAAGGGAGTCGAGTCCTCCGGAAAGATTGCCCGAGAGAGGGACGCCGATGACGGGCTTCGCGGTCATCCCCGCCACCGCGCCGGCCAGATGCGCCGCCATTCCCGCGGCCGCGATGAACACGCCGACCCCGTCTCTTTCCGTCTTCGCGACGAAATCCTTCACGTACTCGGGTGCGCGGTGGGCCGAACCGATCGTCATTCGGTAGGGAACGCCGAAGCCGTCCAGGGTCTCGGCCGCCTTGCGCATGACCGGGAGATCGGAATCGCTGCCCATTAAGATCGCGACACGGGGGGTGTTCATCGGGTTTGCTCCTGGCGGGGCGGCAGCCCCGCCGTGCCGGCGTTCTTAGGGTTATCGGCATCGCCGACCTGGCGGGGCGGCAGCCCCGCCGTGCCGGCGTTCTTAGGGCTATCAGCATCGCCGACCTGGCGGGGCGGCAGCCCCGCCGTGCCGGCGTTCTTAGGGCTATCAGCATCGCCGGCCAGTTCAGGTCGTGAGACGTTCGCGCCGATATCCCGGCGGTATTGGCGCCCTTCGAAATCGATTTTCTCGACGGCGGCATAGGCTCGGGTCCGCGCCTCGGCGTGAGTGTCCCCGAGTCCGGTTACTCCGAGAACGCGTCCTCCCGTGGTGATCCACGCGTCGCCGTCGCGGCGAGTCCCGGCGTGAAAGACGAGGGCGTCCACGTCGAGTCCGGTGATCTGTTTTCCGATGAGGGGTTTCACCGGATAACCCTGGGACGCCATGACGACGGTGATGGCCGCGCCGCTCCACGGCAAGGTTCGTCCGGAAAGATCCCCGTGAGCGGCGGCGTTGAGGAGTTCGAGCAAGTCGCCGTCGAGCAGCGGCAGCACCGCCTGCGTCTCGGGATCCCCGAACCTGCAGTTGTACTCTAGAACCTTCGGCCCCTCGGCGGTCATCATCAATCCGATGTAGAGGAGTCCGCGGAAATCCAGACCGTCTGCGGCCAGGCCGAGAAGGGTCGGCTCGATGATCGTGCGGGTCGCGCGCTCGAACTCCTCGGGAGGCATCGCGGGGGCGGGGGCGATCACCCCCATGCCGCCCGTGTTCGGACCGACGTCCCCGTTGAGCAGGCGTTTGTGATCGGAACTCGGAGGGAGTGCGAGAAAGCGTTTTCCGTCGCAGAGTCCGAGTAAAGATACTTCGGGGCCGCTGAGACGTTCTTCGATGAGAACCGTCGCTTTGCGATCCTCCGTGAAGAAGCGCTCCAGCGTTCTCTCCCCCTCGGCGGGAGTTTCGCAGACGACGACCCCCTTTCCGCCGGCGAGACCGTCGAGTTTGATCGCCGCCCCGTCTGCAAAATCCGCGAGCGCCGTGATGCCCTCTTGGAATGACGCGACGGTACGGGAGCGGGCGGTGGGGATCGCGTGCCGCTCCATGAAGGACTTCGCGAAGGATTTGGATGCCTCCAGCCGCGCGGCCTCTTTCCCCGGTCCGAATGTCGGGAATCCGTGCTTGCGGAGCTCGTCGGCGAGCCCGCGAGCGAGAGGCGCTTCGGGTCCGATGACGACCAGATCGATTCCAAACGCACGCGCGGCGGCCAGCACATCGAGTTCGGATGTTTCCGCGAAATCCGAGATGGAATCCGATCCGGGGACGGCATAAAGCTTTTCAAGCAACGGGCTCTTGGCGATCGCCCAGGCTAAAGCGTGTTCGCGTCCTCCCGAGCCGACCAAAAGCACCTTCATTGTTTTCCTTCCTTAACGGGTTCGGAGGCAGGCTCTTCGATTCCGTTGAGGGCCGGTCGGAAATCCCCTTTGCGCGAGGATTGGCCGATGGTGAAGTCGACGATGGGCGTCGGGTATTTTCCCGTGAAGCAAGCCGTGCAGAAGGAGGTATTCTCCGGAGTTTCGCCGCCGACGGCGCGCAGCAGTCCTTCCACGCTGAGGTAATGCAGGGAGTCGACTCCAAGAAAACGCCGGATGCCGTCCGTGGATTTCGTCGCGGCGATCAGTTCGGACTTGCTCGGCGTGTCGATCCCGTAGTAGCAGGGGGAAACGATGGCCGGTGAGGAGACGGCCATGTGGATCTCTTTGACTCCGACCGCGCGAAGCATCGAACAGATGCGGCGAGAGGTCGTTCCGCGGACGATCGAATCGTCGATGAGCACGATGCGCTTGCCCTTCAAGAGTTCCCGCACCGGCGAGAGTTTCAGGGCGACGGCGTTGTCGCGCAGAACCTGGGCCGGCTGGATGAAGGTTCTTCCGATATAGTGGCTTCGGACGAATCCCAATTCGAGATGGAGGCCGGATTCCTGGGCATAGCCGAGCGCGGCGGGGACTCCGGAGTCGGGGACCGGAACGACGATGTCGGCGGCCACGGTTCCGGACATCTCCTTGGCGAGTTCGCGGCCGAGCGCGCGTCGCGTTTCTTGGATCCCTTTCCCGAATTGAACGGAATCGGGACGGGCGAAATAGACCTGCTCGAAGACGCAGTGCGCCTTTTTTTCCTGTTTAAAGGGCTTGAGCGTTTTTAGGTGTCCGTCTTCTACGATCGCGATTTCCCCCTCTTCGATCTCGCGCACGCAGCGGGCGCCGAGTTGATGGAGGGCCGTCGTTTCCGAAGCGAAAACATAGGAGCGGTTGAGCCGACCGAGCACCAAGGGGCGAAATCCTCGAGGGTCGCGGGCGGCGATGAGTTTGGTGGGCGTGACAAAGAGAATCGAATAGGCTCCTTCGACCTGGCGAAGCGCCTCGATCACGGCGTCCTCGACAGGTCCCGGATGGCGGGCGATCAGGTGGACGATGACCTCGCTGTCCGTCGAAGTGCGGAAGATGGCTCCTCGCTTTTCAAGCTTCCGGCGAAGGGAAAACGCGTTGGTCAGAGTTCCGTTATGGGCGATCGCGATGGGCCCGTGAACGTTGTCGAAGATGAGCGGTTGGGCGTTCTTCAGATCCCCGTCTCCGGACGTGGCGTAGCGCACATGGCCGACGGCGGTGCGTCCCTTTAGCGTCTTCAGCGTCAATTCGGGAAAGGCTTCCGCCACCAGTCCGAGGGCCGTGCGGCCCGTGACGCGCTTGCCGTCCGCGGTGACGATGCCCGCCGCTTCTTGGCCGCGATGCTGGAGCGCGAACAGGCCGAGGTAGGCGAGCTGCGCCGCGTTGCGATTGTCCGACACTCCCACGATCCCGCACATAGGCGGTTACCCCCCCGGCCGCGATCAGTTTAATACGTACTTTACGGCGTTGCGGAAAATCTCGAGCCCGACTCCCTCTTTGCAGAACGTTTGACGCGTCCAATTCGGATGGTGGTAGCGCGTGACGTAGCGTTCCGGATGGGGCATCATGCCGAGGCAGTTGCCGACGGGGTTCGTGATCGCCGCGATGTTGAAAAGCGACCCGTTCGGATTATACGGGTAACTCGAAAATTTTCCTTCCTCGTTCACGTACTGCATCAAAATTGAGCGTGATTTCTTAAGCGCTTCGAGGACTTTCGGCGATTTAACGACGAACTTCCCCTCGCCGTGGGCCACCGGGAGTTCGATCATTTCCGGGAGGTCCTTTGTGAAAAGCGATTGGCTCTGAAGATTGATGCGCAGGCGGACCCAGCGAGTTTCGAAGCGGTTGGAATCGTTGAACGTCAACGACGCCGTCTGTTCCCCCGAGGGCGTTTGGGGGAGGAGTCCCGCTTTCACCAGCACCTGAAAGCCGTTGCAGATGCCGATCACCGGGCGGCCGCTGCGCACGAAGCCGCGTAAATCCTTGACCCGGGATTTGATTTCGTTGGCCAGGATGCGGCCGGCCGCAACGTCGTCGCCGTAGGAAAACCCGCCGGGAATCGCGAGAATCGCGTAGTCGAAGACGCTCTTCTTTTTCCCCGCGAGTTCGCCGACGTGCACCAGTTCGGGAGCGGCGCCGGCCATTCGAAATGCGGTCGCCGTTTCGATGTCGCAGTTCGTTCCGGCGGTCCGAAGAATGAGAACCTTGGGTTTTTTCACGCGTTTCTCCCATCGGCGGCGGTATCGCCGTCGAGCATGCGCGGCAGAGGCGCCTGCCACGAGCGCTTCAGCGCGTGAAGGCTTTCCTCGATCAGGCGCCGCCCATCGAGGGCCGTGACGCGCAAGACGGGGTTGGCGATCGTCGATCCGATCCGGCAGTTGGAGACTCCCCGCATGGCTTTCACGAATGCTTTCTCGTTCTCCGCGGAGACTTCGACGAGGAATCGGCTGGGGCTCTCGCTGAAGAGGATCGAAACGTTATCGAGGACGTCGTTCGATCGTTGGACGCCGTCCAGGTCGAGATGCGCGCTGACCTCGCCGGCGAAGGACATTTCGGCCGCCGCGACGGCGAGTCCGCCTTCCGAGAGGTTGTGCGCGGAAAGCGCGAGCCCTTTTTGAATCGCGGCGCTCAGCGTCCAAAGCGTCTTCTTCGCTTTCTTGAGATCCGGAAGGGGGACCGAACCCTGCGGGGTCCGTTTCCACTGCTCGTAGAGGGACCCGCCGAAATCCTCCCCGGTGGCGCCGACGAGGAAGATCGGGTTGTTGGGGGCCTTGAAGTCCATCGTGACCGCCTTGCGGATGTCATGCACCGGGGCGATCGCGGAAATGAGCAGCGTTCCGGGGATTGAATGCTTGCGGCCCTTCGCGTCCGTGAAGACGTTGTACAGGCTGTCCTTTCCGGAAATGAAGGGAGTCTGGAATCCCAGCGCCGCGTCCCGGCAGCCGAGCGCCGCGCGAACGAGACCCCCTAGTTGGGCGGGATCGTCGACGTCCCCCCAGCAGAAGTTGTCGAGCAGCGCCGCCTTGGTCGGATCCGCGCCCACACAGGCGAGGTTTCCAAGGGCTTCGTCCACCGCGCAGAGCGCCATCGCGTAAGGGTCGAGTTTCCCGTATTCGGGATTGAGTCCGTGTCCCACGCTGAATCCGCGGAAGTTGTCGACTTCCCCGGTCACCGCCCCGGGCCACCAGACGGGGGCGTCGCCGGGGGCATCGTGATGCAGTCCGTGAAGGGGCTTGATGACGGTTCCCCCGAGAACTTCGTGGTCGTATTGCCGGATGACCCATTCCCGGCTGCAGACATTCAGGTTTCCCAGGGACCAATGCAAAATTTCAGCGACCTTCATCCGGTCCGAGCTGCGTTTGACCCGTTTCGGGGAGGACTTGGACGGGAGGTCGAATCGGGCCGTCCGTTCCCGCGTAGGGAGACCGTCGTGAAGAAACTTCAGTTCGAGGTCGACGAGCGTCTCCTCCTCAAAGGAGACTTCGAGGCGGCCGGTGTTCGTGAATTCCCCGAGCACGCGCACGCCGGAGCCTTCAAGCTCAAACACGGCTTCGAGCGCTTTCAGATTCTTCGGTGGAACGGCGAGCACCATGCGTTCCTGCGATTCCGAAACCCAGATCTCCCAGGGGGAGAGGTCCGTCGTCTTGAGGCGCGCGGATTCCAGCCGGACGCGGGCGCCTCCGCTGCGCCCCGAGAGCGCCGCCATTTCTCCGATCGCCGAAGAAAATCCGCCCGCGCCGCAGTCGGTCAGGCCGCGGTAGAGTCCCTTGTCGCGGGCATTGAGAAGCGCATCGAGAAGCCGTTTTTCCACGATGGCGTGACCGACTTGGACGGCGCTCGTCGACGTGTTGTCGTCGATCGAAGCGGAGGAAAAGGTCGCGCCGTGCAGGCCGTCGCGGCCGGTGCGTCCTCCGACCGCGACGATTAGATCGCCGGGCTGGACGCTTTTCTTGACGGCCGATTTCGGCATCAGTCCGACCGTCCCGACGAAGACGAGCGGGTTGGTTTTATAGGCCTCGTCGAACCAAATCGCGCCCGCCGCGGTCGGGATGCCCATCCGGTTTCCGTAGTCGCGGACGCCGTCGACGACGCTCATCATGGTGCGCCGCGGATGCAGCGTCCCTTCCGGAAGCTCTCCCTCGTAGTCGGGGGGGCAGAAGCAGAATACGTCGGTGTTCATCACGGGCTTCGCGCCCAGACCGGCGCCGAGCACGTCCCGGATGACGCCGCCGACTCCGGTTTCTGCTCCGCCGTAGGGTTCCACCGCGCAAGGGTGATTATGCGTTTCGACTTTGAAGGCGAGGGCCCATTTCTTGTCCAGCGCGATGATCCCGGCGTTGTCCTCGAAAACGGAGAGGCACCAAGTCTTTTTCAGCTTCCGGGTCGGTTCCTTGATCGTCTCCTTCAACAGGTTCTTGAAGCGCTTCGTGACCCGGCCTTCTTTGTAGAGGATCGCGCTGGTGAAGGTCTTGTGCTTGCAGTGCTCGGACCAGGTTTGGGCCAAGGTTTCTATCTCGGCATGGGACGGTTCGCGCTTAAGTTTCTTGAAAAAGGCCTGGATCGCCGCGAGTTCTTCGGCGTTGAGGGACCAGCCGTGCGCGGCGTCGAGGTCCGCGAGCGCTTTCGCGCTCAGCGTCGACCAGGCCGCCCAAACCGGCTCAGCGGGATCGTGAGAGCCGTTGGCGGAGCCGTTGACGGCGGGACTGCTCTTGGTTGCGGTCGTCATGGTTCCCCTTCTAGCGCTGCGTCACCTTCGTCGTATGGATGACGGGATTGGATACGAGTTTGTTTAGAACGGTTTCGACCTGTCCTTTCGTGAGGCGGCCGATCAAGTGATAGGCGCGTCCCGTACGCACGCGTACGGGTTCGGAGAGCCCGAGCGCGGTGATCGCGTTCTGCGTGCTTTCCCCGACGGGATCGGAGACCGTCGATTTGAGCCAGACCTCGATGCGGTGATGCGGCCCGATCAAAAAGGCCGGAGAGGGGGTCGATTTCTCCACGCGATATTCCTGCGTGATCGGGTCCGCGAGCAGTTCCCGGGCGATTTGATTGATTTGGGAGGCGCCGTATTTGCCCGCGATTTCGTAGACGGCCGAGACTCGAACCTCGCGGACCCCGGTGATGCCCAGCATCGGGAGTTGGCGAAGCGTCGCCTCTCCGGCGGCGTCGGTCGATCCGTGCCGGGAAGCCACCTCGATGATCGTCGTCGGGACCGCCGCGGTGGAGCGTCCGGCCGCGGCGGCTTTCTGAGGACGGGCGGGCTTGGCGGCGGCGGTCATCGGGTCAGCCTCTCCAGCGCCTCGCGGTAGCGGGAGATCGTCCCCGCGATGACGTCTTCGGGGAGCGTCGGCGCGGGAGGCGTCTTGTCCCACGCGGTTTTTTCCAGGTAATCGCGGACGAACTGCTTGTCGAAGCTTTCGGGCGATTTCCCGATCTCGTACGCGGACGATTCCCAGAACCGGGAAGAATCCGGGGTGAGGGCCTCGTCGATCAAAGAGAGCTCCCCGTCGATCACTCCGAACTCGAACTTGGTGTCGGCGAGAATGAGCCCGCGCGGCTCCATCCATCTAGAGGCGAACGCGTAAAGTTCGAGGCTGAGGCGCTCCAGTTTCGCGGCGAGGTCCGCGCCGATCATCTTAGCGAGTGTTTCCCGGCTGATGTTCTCATCGTGACCCGCGTCGGCTTTCGTCGACGGCGTGAAGATCGGCTCCGGAAGTTTTTGGGCGAGCGCGAGCCCGGCCGGCAGCGCGTGTCCGCAGACCTTTCCGGTCTTCTGATATTCCTTCCAGCCGGAGCCGACGATGTAGCCGCGAACGACGCATTCCGCGTCGACGCGTTCGGCCCTGCGCACGAGCATCGTTCGCCCTTCGAAGGCCTCGTCGTCGAGCTTGGCCTCGGGGACGAGGGTCTTTATCTCGGCGAGATCGGCCGAGATCATGTGGTTGCAGACGATGTCCTTCGTCTTGTCGAACCAGAATCGGGAGATTTGAGTCAGGAGGGCTCCCTTGCCGCCTACCGCGGGAGAGAGCACCACATCGAACGCGGAAATGCGGTCGGTCGCGATCATGAGGAATCTATCGGTTCCGACCGCGTAGATATCGCGGACTTTCCCGCTATAGACGCGTTCGAGGCCGATGTCGCGTTGTTTTGATCGGGCGAGGGTTTTGGCCATAATCACTCCCATTCGATGGTCGCCGGGGGCTTGGAATTAACATCGTAAACGACGCGGTTGACGCCTCGGACTTCGTTGACGATCCGGCTGGAAATGCGTCCCAGCAGGTTGTAGGGCAGGTGGATCCAATGCGCGGTCATTCCGTCGCGGCTTCCGACCATGCGCAGCGCGATCGCGTTCTCGTAGGTTCGAGCGTCGCCCATCACTCCGACCGATTTGATCGGCAGCAGCACCGCGAACGCCTGCCAAATCTTGTCGTACCAGCCTGCGTTTCGCAGTTCTTCCTGCATGATCCAATCGGCCTGCTGCAGTGTTTTCACCGCTTCGGGCGTGACGGAGCCGAGGACGCGGATCGCCAAGCCGGGACCGGGAAAGGGGTGCTGGCCGATAACTTCCTCGGGGAGTCCGAGTTCGCGGCCGAGTTCGCGGACCTCGTCCTTAAACAGCATCCGCAGCGGCTCGACGAGCTTCATCCGCATCCGCTTCGGGAGTCCGCCGACGTTGTGGTGGCTCTTGATCACGACCGAAGGGCCATGGACCGAGACCGACTCGATGACATCGGGGTACAGAGTCCCCTGGGCGAGGAAGTCGATTTTGCCGAGACGCTTCGCGTCCTTTTCGAAAACCTCGATAAAGGTGCGGCCGATGATCTTGCGCTTGCGTTCAGGGTCGGCGACGCTCTTAAGGCGCGTTAGGAAAATCCTAGAGGCGTCATCGATCTTCAGGTTCAGGCCGAGGCCTTTCTTGAAGATCCGATTCATCCGCTCTTTGTCGCCGCGGCGAAGAAGACCGTGATCGACGAAGATGCAGTGAAGCTTCTTGCCGATGGCCTTGTGGATCAATGCCGCGGCGACCGAAGAGTCGACCCCGCCGGAGAGGGCGCAGAGAACCTTCTTGTCGCCGACTTGGCGGCGGATATCCCGGACGGCTTCATCGAGAAAGCCCTTCATGTTCCATCGGCGCTTGTCGCCGCAGATGCGCCGAGCGAAGTTCCGGAGGATCTTGTCTCCCTGCGGGGTGTGCGCGACTTCCGGGTGAAACTGGACGCCGTACCATTTGCGCTTCGAGTCGCCGATTGCAGCGTAGGGGGCCGAGGGGGTTTTCGCGAGCACCTTGAATCCGTTGCCGAGGCGAAGGGCCTTGTCGCCGTGGCTCATCCACACATCGAGAGTCCTGGAGAGGCCGGCGAACAAGGGGTCCTTGCCTTGGAGCCGCGCGCGGGCGTGGCCGAATTCCCGCTTCTTCGACGCGGCGACCTTCCCGCCGTGCATCTGCACGAGCAGCTGCATGCCGTAGCAGATGCCGAGGATCGGCAGTCCCGATTCCAGAATTTCCCCGTGCGGGCGCGGAGACTTGGCCGCGTGCACGCTCGACGGGCCGCCCGAGAGGATGAGCCCGGTCGGATTTCGCCGGCGGATCTCCGCGAGCGGGGTCGAGAAGGGAAGGATTTCGCAGAACACCTCGAGCTCGCGCAGGCGGCGTGCGATCAACTGCGTGTACTGCGATCCGAAGTCGAGAATGACGATCACTTAGAACTTTCCCATCCCGATCTGCTGCGCTCTTTGGAAGAGCTTCCCTTCGGTCTTGATCGACGGAGCGATGATGATCTCGGTGAGCTGCATCTCCTTGATGTTCATCGCGCCCACCGCGCCCATGCAGGTCTTCAGAGCGCCGACGAGGTTCTGACTGCCGTCGTCGAGGCGCGAGGGGCCGAACAGGATTTCATCCAGCGTGCCGGTCACTCCGACGCGGACGCGGGTGCCGCGGGGAAGGTTGGAGTGCGGCGTCGCCATGCCCCAATGGTAGCCCTGCCCGGGAGCTTCCTTCGTCCGGGCGAACGCGGAGCCGACCATGACCGCGTCGGCCCCGCAGGCGAACGCCTTGCAGATGTCGCCGCCGGTGGACATGCCGCCGTCGGTGATGATCGGAACGTAGCGGCCGATCTTCTTGAAGTAGAAATCGCGGGCCGCCGCGCAGTCGATGGTCGCGGTGACCTGCGGAACGCCGAGTCCGAGGACGCCGCGGGTGGTGCAGGCCGCGCCGGGTCCGACCCCGACGAGCAGGCCGGCGATGCCGGCTTCCATTAGTTCGACCGAGACGTCGTAGCCGACGGTGTTGCCGACCACGATGGGGATCTTCATTTCCTTGCAGAACTTCACGATGTCGAACGCCTCGTAGCGCGTCGTCTTGTGGCGGACCGTCGTCACCGTGGACTGGACGAAGAACAGGTCGGCCCCGGCCGCGGCGGCGAGCGGTCCGTATTTCGCGGCGTTTTGGGGGATCGTCGAAACCGCGCAGGGCACGCCGCTTTCCTTGATCTCGGCGACGCGCTTTCCGATCAACTCTTCTTTGGGTTCTACCTTGTAGAGTTCCTGAACGAGTTGGGTGGCCTCGTCGGGCGTGGCCGACGCGATGCGGCTGACGATTTCGCGGGGTTTTTCGTAGCGGGTGTTGATGCCGTCTAGGTTGAGAACGCCCAGACCCCCGGCCTTGCCCATCGCGGTCGCGAAACGGGTGTCGACCACTCCGTCCATCGCCGAAGCGAGGAATGGGATTTTGAGTTCGACGTTCCCGATTTTCACGGTGGTGTCGACCTCTTCCGGATTGACGGTGACGTTGCCGGGAACGATGGCGATTTCGTCGAATCCGTAGCAGCGGCGAACTTCGCGGTCACGACCGATGTACGTAGGCATTATCCATCCCCCAATAAAAAAGCCGCAAGGTGTCCTCTATCGGATGGGACGCCTTGGCGGTATTTGTATTCCAAATCGGCATTAGCGACATAAATAGGATAGCAAAAGGGAAAGAAGGGGAACAACTTTACCGTTTCTTTACCTTCCTGTAACGGAAGGGATACGCCGGAGGTCTAATATGAAAGGAAAGAGCGGGCTGGAACCCGCTCTTTAAAAGGGAGGTGCGGATGGGATTCGAACCCATGAATACGAGTTTTGCAGACTCGCCCCTTAAACCACTTGGGTACCGCACCGTCGATTTTGATAATACCATATTTGGCCGAAATGAGGGTGGGGTGTGTTTGAAATGTGATTTAAATAAAAGCGTATTTTCTCATTGACGCGCCGGAGTGCCGCTGTTACACTCGAAAGGACGGGGTTTTTTTGATGAAGGACGAACGAGGATACACTCTCGTTGAAACGATGATCGCGATGCTGTTGGTCGCGATGATCGTCACGTCCATTTTTGGGATGGTCCTGACCGCGAAGACGGGGGCGAAGAAGTCCGAATCGCAGGCGAAAGCCCATTTCTACGCTCGCCAGCAGATGGAAAAATTGAAATCCTATGTCAGCGCCGATTTGACGGCGCCGGGCCCGCGGGGCGCGATCGTCACGACCGCCCCCAATAATTGGCTCTACCCCGGGGACAGCTCCGGCAACTACGCGTTGGCCGCGGGAAATCACGACGTGACGAGCAATCTGCCGGCGTCGCTGCGCTCGTTGGGCTGGACGATGAGTTATACGGTGACCGATACCGTCTGCGGGACGAAGGTGTGCAAGGAGACGAAAATCGACGTCGCATGGCCGGGTCCGTGATGAAGAAGAGCGACGGTTTTACCATCGTTGAGTTGATCATCGCCTCGCTTCTTTTCAGCATGGTCATCGCCGCGTTGTCGGCGATCTACGCGACCGCGTTCGGCCAAAGCGGGCGGACCTTTCGGGAGAGCCGTACGAAATTGATGGCGACGATGTCGATGCGCGCGCTCATGCGCGAGACCGCCCAGGCGACCCGCATCGATCTTCCGGCGCAAGATTCCTACGGCCGGGAGTTGAGCGGGTGCAGCAACGCGAAGTCCGACTCAACCCGCATCACCACAGCCCAGCAGTCGACGCGCTTTCATTTTTGCGTGCGCAACTCGAATTTGGGATCAGGGTTGTGCGACGGGGACCCGGACGCGGCGCCATGTTTGTTTTATTACACGCGAAGCGTGTCCGGAAACTGCCCGGCTTCCGATGTTACCGTGAGCAATTGCGGAAACACAACGGGGACCATGGGGACGCCGCAACTGCTGGCCTCGGGGCTTGAGGAGCTCTCGACGATGCCCTCCGACGGCTATTTTTCTCGACGCGACGGGGACTTCGCGCAAGAGGACAACGCGGTTCGCATTGCCTATAACGTGACTCGTCCGCCGGGTCCCAACTCGCCGAAGCTCTATTTTCAGGTCGACACGAGCGCGAGTTCCCAATTCGGGGTGCGGCCATGAGGGCGCGAGCGGGCGATCAGCGAGGGGTCGCCTTGGTGCAGGTGCTGATCATGTCCGTGCTGTTGACGATTTTAGCGACGGGGCTTCTGAAGATGACGTTCGGAACGCATGTGATGGTGTCGAAGGTCCGGCACACGGACATCCGCAAGCAGTGGGTCGAGGCCTGCATGGCGCGCAAGATCGCGGAGTGGGCTCAGACGGGCGGGGCCTGCGTGTCGGGGAGTTGTTCGTTCGGGGCGGGCAATCCGACGGTGACGGTATCCTGTCCTTCGGGGCGGGCCGATTTCACGGTCGATAATTGACGGGACGCGGGGGGAGGCGTTTATGAGCGTAGACGAGAAAAACGGAGGCAGAACGGTGACGATCCGTTTGGAGTTCGGGCGGCGGCAGTTCGTCGCGCTTCTGACGCTCGGCTTGATCTGCTTCACGCCCGGCGACCTGGTTACCGAGCAGTTGACGCTGACGACCTACTACCCTTCCCCCTACGGCGTCTACGAGGAACTCCGATCGACGCAGAACACCTACCTCTCCTACACGGGGGGCAACACCTGCATCGGTTCAACGAGCTGCAGTAATAAACTCCAGGTAAACGGAAACGCCTACGCGACCAATCTCACCGCAGCTCAAGCCGTCGCCGCCGGGACGAACGTATCGGCCGCCCAAGCGGTCTCCGCGGGAACGAATGTAACGGCCGGGCAGGCGGTCACCGCCGGAACCTACGTGCAGTCCGGTTCCTATGTTCGGGCGATCGGGAATATCTACACGACCGGCGGCGCTCTGGGGATCGGCATGACGAACCCCTCGCACGACATCCATGTGAATAAGGGAGGCGCGAACTGGGCGATGCGGATTCAGAAGGGAAGCGCCAATGTGTATTTCGCTCACGGTGGTGGATACGGCGCCTACATCCACACCGGGGGTGGGGACAGCGCCGGCCGCTACGCGATGATCGTGCGCAACAACGCCCGGGAGCATATCCGCATTCAGGACGACAGCTATATCCTCTTGGGGCGGACGATCTCCAACGCCTGCCGCTGGTATCCGTACTCGGTGGGAACTCAGCGCTTCTGCCCTGTGAAATGGGGGGTATTCGCCGCGTCGACTTACGCCGGGAACATTCAGAATAATGTCAAAGTGGTTAATAGCGCAGGGATTAACTGTTATCTTCCCGGCCAGGCTAACCCATCATGCGAGGTGCAAGTTCTTCCGACGTCCGGACGTATCTTGTGTTGCCGGCTTAGCGAGTACTAGGCCGGCCGGGGCCGCCGCCCCGTCAGAGGGGCCGGTCGAGCAGCGGTTCCGGGTCGACGGCCGCGCCGTGCACGTAGACGCCCCAATGCAAATGGGACCCGGTGGAGAATCCGCCGCCTCCGACGGCGGCGATGCGTTGGCCTTTGGAGACTTCGTCTCCGATTTTCACCTCGAACGACTGCAGGTGTAAAAACGCGCTCATCAGTCCCTGTCCGTGGTCGACGATGACGGTCCCGCCCTGCACGGGAAAGCGGCCCGTCAGGACGACGCGTCCGCTGTTGGGAGAAAGGACAGGCTGCCCGTCCCCGGCGGCGATGTCGATGCCCTTGTGCCAATCCCAGGCCATCGCCCCGTTGATGGTGCGAGTGTGGCCGTACTTGGAACTGCGCCGCCCTTTTGCCGGACGCAGGAAGGCCCCTTCCCAGCGCTGGCGGGGGGAGTCCTTGCTGAGGGCTTCGCGGATGTGGTTGATGGCCGTGCGGGCTTCGGGTTTCTGGGGCAACGCGGCCTTCGACGCCGGCATGCGAAGGCTTTGGTGGGAAAAGGTCCGTTTTTGCAGCTCGATTCCGACCGTTTTGACCTCGTCGGGGAGCAGGAATCGTTTCCGGACGACGCGCAGGCCCTCCCAGCGGATCTTGTCCCGCGCCGTGAGACCGATCAGGGCGCGCATGCGGCCCGGCGCGATCGCGTAGAAAGGGTAGGTTTCATTGCGGAATACGAGCTCCGCGCGGCGGGGATTGTCGATCCCCACCACTTCCACCGCCAAAACGTCTCCAGGGAGCGGCTGTGGAGGCGTCAGCGTGATTTCGAACGCTCCGGCATTCACGGCGAGCAGGAGAGCGGTGAAAACGGGAGTCGAGCGGCGCATGCGCTGGCAGGATATCATAGCCCACGAGGGGGGTGCTAGCGGCGCGGAAGCGCCGCTGTGCTGGGCGCTCGGTCAGCGCGCAGTGCTATAATCGGAGCCTATGCTTCCTAATATCGGAACCGGCGAACTGCTGATAATTTTGGCGCTCGGACTGCTTATTTTCGGCGCCAAACAGGTCCCTGAAATTGCGCGCGCGTTCGGAAAGGCCATTAACTCCTTCAAGGCGGGGATGAAAGAACCGATTGAAGAGTCCAAGAAGCCCGAGTCGGGCAAGAAAGACGATTCGGACTCTTAAGACTGATGGCCGTTCACGTTAACCGCCGCGGCGAGGCTTGGATGGTCGACGTCGGAGGAAAGTCCGCGACCCGACGCGAGGCCGTCGCCTCCGGACGCGTCTTGATGTCGCGCGCCGCGGTTCGGGCGCTGCGAAGCGGAAAACTGAAAAAGGGGGACGCCCTGGCTGCCGCCCGGATCGCCGGCATTCAGGCGGCGAAACGCACCGGGGAATGGATTCCGTTGTGCCACCCGCTGGCGCTTGAGTACGCGGAGTTGCGGCTCAAGATTCTGTCCGACGGGGTCGCGGTCGAGGCGACGGTGCGAACAACGGGCCGCACCGGAGTCGAGATGGAGGCGTTGACCGCCGTCTCGGCGGCGTGTCTCACGATTTACGACATGCTCAAATCCGAAGACCGCTCCATGACGATCGGCCCCGTCCGGCTCGAACGGAAAACCGGGGGCCGTTCCGGCGATTACCGGAGACGGAAGTGAGGGTCCGGATTTTGCTGTTCGCGAGCGCTCGGGTCGCGATCGGGCGTTCAGAATTTTCGGTCGAATTGGCGGAAGGCGCGGCGATCGAATCCCTTGCGGCGCTTCCCGAGTTCGCCCCGCTCAAGGAGCATCTTCCCTCGATCCGTTTCGCTCTTAACGAAGCCTTCGCGCCGGCCGACGCCGTTCTTTCCGACGGGGATACGGTTGCCGTGATTCCCCCGGTGAGCGGTGGATAGGATTCTTCTCACCCAGGCGCCGCTCGATCCCGCGGCGATCGAGCGCCTCGTCTCCTCCAAGGAGCGCGGCGCCGTCGTCACCTTTTCCGGGGTCGTGCGCGACCGTGAAAACGGATCGGCGATCTCCGCGATCGTCTACGAAGCCTACGACTCGATGGCGAAAAAAGAATTGGAGCGGATCGCGGCTTCGGTAGAGAAAGAGACGGGCGCGGTCGTCGCCGTCCATCACCGGGTCGGAGAGGTCCCCGTGGGAGAGGCGAGCGTCATCGTGTGCGCGGCTTCCGGACACCGGCCGGAGGCGTTCTCGGCCTGCCGCTTGGCCATCGACCGTCTGAAGGCCGATGTTCCCATTTGGAAAGCGTCGTTTACCGCGCCGGTGCGGTCGCCGCGATGAGGGTTTTCGTTCTCACCGTCAGCGACCGCTGTTCCCGCGGCGAAGCCGAAGACCGCGGGGGTCCCGCTGTCCGTGAGGCCGTCCAGCGGGCGGGGTGGACCGTTGCGGGTTTCGAGACGCTTCCCGACGACCGTTTTCCTCTCGCCGAGCGTCTTCGGGCTTTGTGTTCCTCGGCCCAAGCGCCGCAGCTCATTTTGACGACGGGCGGCACCGGTCTCGGTCCGCGCGACGTCACGCCCGAAGCGACGCGCGATGTTTTGGAAAAGGAGTTGCCGGGTTTCTCGGAGCGGATGAGACGCGAGGGAGAGGCGCACACGCCGTTGGCCGCGCTGTCGCGGGCCGTCAGCGGTTCGTCGGGAAAGACCTTGATCGTCAATCTCCCGGGAAGCCCAAAAGGGGCGGTCGAATCCTTCCAGGCCGTTCGCGCCTTGATCGAACACGCCTCGAGGATTCTCAACGGCGGAAATCATGGATAAGCCGCTGCTCGATCCGGATAAGGCGTTGCGCTTGGTGCTCGACGCCGTGCGCCCGCTTCCGGTCGAAGAGCGGCCCCTGGAAACCTGCGCGGGCTACGCTCTCGCAGAGGAGATCGCGGCGGCTTGCGATCTCCCGTCGTTCGACAATTCCGCGATGGACGGATACGCCGTTCGCGAAGAAGACGCCCGCGGCGCGACGAGTAAATCCCCGGTGCAATTGCCGATATCCCAGGTGATCGCCGCCGGAACGGTTCCCGGCGCGTTGGCGGCAGGCACGGCCGCGAAGATCATGACGGGCGCTCCGATGCCGGCGGGCGCGGACGCGGTGCTCCCTAAGGAATATACGCGAGAGGAGGAGGGCCGGGTTCTCCTTTTGGAAGCGCCCGACGTGGGAGATCATGTCCGGCGCCGGGGAGACGATATCCGAGCCGGAGCTCCTCTGATGGAAGGCGGACGGCGGCTGCGGGCGTATGAAATCGGTCTGTTGGCGGGGCAGGGGTTCGGAGAACTGCGCGTGCACCGAAAGCCGCGCGCGGCGATTTTAAGTTCTGGGGACGAACTCGTTCCCTTCCGGGAGCCGGTCGGGGCGGGACGCATCCGCAACTCCAGCGCTCCGGCCTTAAGCGCTATGGTCGCCTCGTGGGGGATGGAGCCCGTCGGGTGTCCGATCGCGCCGGATCGCGAAGAGGCGATTAAAACCGCGATCGACCGGGCCCTCGAGGGGGCGGATGCGCTGCTTCTGTGCGGCGGGGTGTCCGTAGGAGATTTTGATCACACCCGGGCGGCGTTGATCTCGCTTGGGTTTGAAGAATCATTTTGGCGCGTGGCGATTCGTCCCGGAAAACCGTTGCTTTTTGGGACGCTGGGCGGCAAGCCGGTGTTCGGCCTTCCGGGAAATCCCATTTCCACGTTGGTGACCGCGGAGGTCTTCGTTCGCCCCGCGCTTGAGAAAATGGCGGGCTTGCGCGGCGGAGTGGACGCGTTCGACCGCGTCGGAGTGATCGAAGAGGCGTTTGACAAGCCCCGGGCGCTGCGTCACTTCTTGTTTTGCTCGATGCGTTCCGATGAGGACGGGGTCGCGCGTCTGCGGGTTTTGCAGCCGCAGGGGTCCGCGATGCTGACGATGGGCGCGAAGGCCGACGCGCTCGCCGTCGGGCCGATCGGAGCGGCCCGGTTGGAACCGGGAATGGAGGTGCGGTTCAAACGTCTATGAGCGAGTCTCCTGTGGAAAAATTTTCCGACAAAGAAATGACCATTACCGAGCATCTCGAGGAGTTGCGGTGGCGGATGCTCAAAAGCATCGTCGCCGTTATGTTCGGGACGATCGCGGTTTGGGGATGGTCCGCCGAGATGCTCTCGTTCTTGGCCCGCCCGGTCGGCAATTTGGTGTTCGTCGCGCCGACGGAGGCGTTTTTCACTCGCGTGAAGGTCGCCGTCTTCGGCGGCGCGATGCTGGCGCTGCCGATCGTGCTCTACCAGGTCTGGGCGTTTACGGCCTGCGCGATGTCGGACTCCCTGCGCCGCGCCGCCGCTTTGATCGTTCCGTTTTCCTACGTGTTCTTCCTCGCGGGGGCGGCGCTTTCCATTTTCATGGTGACTCCTTCCGCGATTCACTTTCTGATCGCCTACGGTTCGAGCGAGGTCGCTCCGATGCTGACGGTCGGAAATTACGTGGAGTTCGTCACGAGTCTCGCTTTGGCCTTCGGAACCGTCTTCCAGCTGCCGATCCTGCTGATCTTCCTGCAGCGCGCGGGTCTGGTCAAGCGAACCGTGCTCGCCTCGAAGCGGCGCTACATCTACTTCGTTTCGTTCATCGCTGCGGCGCTGCTCACGCCGCCTGACGTGATCTCCCAGTTGGCTCTGGGCTTTCCGATCGTGCTTCTCTTTGAGGCGTCGCTGTTTGTGATGCGGTGGACTCCCGATGAGCCGCCGTCTTAATTTTTGGCTGCCTCCCGCGGCCGCGCTGGCGTTCTATCTTCTGTCGTCGAATATAGCGTTGGGATCCGACGGGCGCGCGACTTTGTCTGTCGCCCTGGTGATGGCTGGGTGGTGGCTCGGGGAAGCGCTGCCGCTGGCCGCGACGGCGTTGGTTCCGCTTGCCGCCTTTCCTTTATTTGGAATTCTTCCCGCGTCGAAGGCGGCCGCTCCGTACGCGCACAAGTTGATCTTTTTGTTCCTCGGCGGTTTTTTGATCGCCGCGGCGATGGAGCGCTGGAATCTGCACCGTCGGCTCGCGCTGGAGACGCTCGCGCGCGTCGGGGACCGCCCCGCGAGAATCGTCGCGGCGTTTATGGGGGTCACGGCTTTCTTGAGCCTGTGGGTTTCCAACACGGCGACGGCATTGATGATGCTGTCCATCGCGACGAGCGTCGTCGCGGTCGCCGGCGAGCGGGAGAATTTCGGCGTCTGCCTCGTTCTCGGCATCGCCTACGCGGCTTCTATCGGCGGGATGGGGTCCCTCGTGGGAACGCCGCCGAACGCCCTTCTGGCCGCGTTTGTCGAACAACGGGGCACAGACGCCGTTTCCTTCAGCGCGTGGCTGTCTTTTGGTCTTCCTGTCGCGGTCGTCCTGCTGCCGACCTGTTGGTGGCTGTTGACGCGCTGGGTCTTTCCGTTGGACGGCGCTCCTTTATCGGGAGGCCGGGAACTGTTCGAGAGCGAGCGACGGGCGCTGGGTCCCTTGGGGCCGGCCGAACGGCGCGTGCTCGCGGTTTTTTCAACCGTCGCCGCCGCGTGGTGTTTCCGGCCCTTGCTGCAGCGCGCGTGGCCCGCGGGGCTCGGCGGACTCGACGATTCGGTGATCGCGATCGCGGGGGCTCTTGCGTTGTTCGCCCTCCCCTCGGGGGAGAAGTCGGGAGGCGCCGTCCTCGATTGGAAAAGCGCCGAGAGCATCCCGTGGGGGGTGTTGATCCTTTTCGGCGGGGGATTGAGTTTGGCCGCCGCCGTCTCCCAGACCGGAGTCTCGGAATTCGTGGGAGCGCTGTTTTCGGGCCTTCGAGGGACGCACCCCGCGATCCTGGTCCTGCTCGTTACCTGGATGGTCGTATTTTTGACGGAGGTGACGAGCAACACTGCGGTGACGGCGGCGTTTCTCCCCGTGTTCGCGGCCGTCGCGGACGGCGCGGGGGTGGCGCCGATGTCGCTTCTGCTGCCGACCGCGCTCGGGGCGAGTTGCGCGTTCATGATGCCCGTCGCTACGCCTCCGAACGCGATCGTCTTCGCTTCGGGACTCGTGACGATGCGGCAGATGTTTCGCGCCGGCTTTTGGCTCAATTTGATTTCGATCGCGGTGATCGCGAGTTGGACGATGCTGCGGACCGGGTGAGCGGTTCGAGCCCTACGGGTTGAAGCGGCGGAATTCTTCGAGGAAGGATAAGGACTTTAAGTCCGTCATCCGGTCCAGGTAGACGAGGCCCTCGAGATGGTCGCATTCGTGCTGGATGATCCGTGCGTGAAAATCCGCGGCGGTGAACTCGAGTTCCCCCCCGTTCTCATCGAGGGCGCGGACTCGAATCTCCTTCGCGCGGGGAACGCGGCCGCGCAGCCCCGGAACGCTCAGGCATCCTTCCCAATCCTCTTCGATCGCGTTTGAACATTCGAGGATTTCCGGGTTGATGAGGATCTGAAGGGGAATGTTCGGCGCGTCAGGATAGCGTGGGTGCTCTCCGGACACCTCGAGTACGGCGGCGCGTTTGGCGACATGCACCTGGGTCGCGGCGATTCCCACCCCGTCGTATTCCCGCATGGTTTCGATCATGTCGTCGAGCAGGCGCCGGAACTCCGCCGTCTTGATTTCCGCCGGGTCTACCGGCGAAGCCTTCGTCCGGAGTATCGGGTGTCCGATGCGAGCCGCCTTGAGAATCATTTCCCGATGTCCTCGTTCCAGAGCGTCGGATGGTCCTCGATGAATCGGGTCATCAGCGCGACGCACTCCTCGTCGTCGGCGTCGACGAGCTCGACGCTGTGAGATTGAAGGAATTCAGGAGCTCCCGGAAAGGTTCTCGATTCGCCCAGAACGACCTTTTTGATTGCGAACTGCACTACGGCGCCGGAGCAGAGATAGCACGGGCTGAGCGTCGAGTAAAGGACGGTTCCCGCGTAGGTTCCCACCCGGCCGGCGTTTCGAAGACAGTCGATTTCCGCGTGCGTGATGGGGTCGTCGTCCTGGACGCGCCGGTTGTGCCCGCGCCCGAGGATTATCCCGTCCTTCACGAGCACCGATCCGATCGGAATGCCGCCCTCAGAGAGCCCCTTCCGCGCTTCTTCGATCGCGGCCGCAAGGAACGGATCCCGTTTCATAGCGTCCCCTCGGCTCGCATGCGCGCCATATAATCGTTGAGCATCGAGACCACCAGGGGAGAAAGAGCGATCAGCGCGATCAGGTTCGGAATCGCCATCAATCCGTTCATCGCGTCGCAGAAATCGATGACCCAGCCCAGCTTGATCACCGATCCGAGAAAGACGAACCCGACGTAGACCAGCCGATAGGGGACGACGGCTTTCTTGCCGAATAGGTAGTCGACGGCGCGGTCGCCGTAATAGGACCAGGAAACCAAGGTCGAGAACGCGAAGAAAATCGTCGCGACGGCGACCGCCCGGCCGGCGCCGGGAAACGCGAGATCGAACGCGGCGCTGGTCAACTTCCCTTTCTCGAAGCCCATTTCGTAAGCGCCCGTGCAGACGATGACCAAGGCCGTGATCGAGCAGATGACCAAGGTATCGATAAAGGGCTCGAGCAAAGCGACGAGACCCTCGCGGATCGGTTCGTCGGTTCGAGCCGCGGCATGCGCGATCGGCGCCGAGCCCAGACCCGCCTCGTTGGAGAACAGTCCCCGCGCCACTCCGGAGCGGATTACGCCGCCGAGCAGTCCTCCCGCGACCGATTCCGGGGCGTGGAAGGCGTGATAAAGGATGGTTCCGATGCCGGCGGGAATCCGGTCCGCGAATTTAACGAGGATCGCGACTCCGACGATCACGTAGAACGCGCACATGAACGGGACGACCGTCCCCGCGAATTTCGCGATGCGCTTGATGCCTCCGAGGATCACGGCCGCGACCAGCGCCGCGCAGACCGCTCCGACGACGGCGTTGACCGTCCCGGAGGAAGCGGCCTCCATGCCGTAGACCAGCGAGTTCGTCGCCGCGGCGACGTTGTTCGCCTGGAACATATTGCCGATGCCGAAGCTTGCGGTGACGGTAAAGAATGCGAACAGCCAGGCGAGCCACTTAAAGCGCGGCCCGAGTCCGAGTTCGATGAAGTGCATCGGTCCGCCGTGAATCTCCCCGTTTTCATCGACGCGGCGAAACCGTACCGCGAGCGTACAGGAGGCGAATTTCGTGGCCATGCCGACCGCCGCGGTCACCCACATCCAAAAAACCGCGCCCGGTCCGCCGGCGATGATCGCCGCGGCGACGCCGACGATGTTGCCCGTGCCGATCGTCGCGGACAAAGCCGTCGCGAGGGCGCCGAAGTGGGAGACCTCCCCGGGGTCCTCGTCGCTGTCGAAGCGCCCGCCGAGGGCTTTGAGGGCGTGAACGAATCCGCGGCCTTGAACGAACCCCGTCCGGACGGTCAGATAGAGGCCCGTACCGACCAAGAAAACCATCAACGGCCCGCCCCAGATGATGCCGTCGATTTTCGAGATGAGCTGCGGAATATTCATTCGACTACGGGTTCTCCCCGGCCGCGCGGGCTTTGCGTCGGCGCCAAATCATAAACAGGATCATGACCGCGAAGCCGAGCGCGCCGCCGATAGCCGCCGGCAAGAGCGCCGGGGTCTTTCGGCCCGAGGAGGAGGCGGGCATGGCCCTTCCTTGCCCGAGCCAGCGGTGAAAGGCCGCCAGGTGTTCCGGCCGGTCGTAGTCCCCGGTCCAACCGATCAGAGGCTCCCCGTGAGGGAGAAGCACGCCGACCAGTTGGCGGCGGGAGGCCCCCATCTCGGGGCAGGCGTATTTCTTGAAAAGGATTTTCCAGCCGTTTTCGAGCTCCGCGGCGTCGATGGGCGAGGTCGCGCAGCCGCGGCTTCCGACGAAGTCCAGCTCGAATCGGGCGAAATAGCCCGCGGCGACTTCTTGAACGGTGCCCTCGGCGCTGCCGGGGAGTTGTGCGATGACGCGTTGGCTTAGCGCGAAGCTCCAATCCGGGCCTTCGAGCAAGGACCAGCCGTCGTCTTGCTGAACGAAGCGCCATCCCTGCGTTTTGGGAAAGGAGTAGCGGCCTTCGACAAGCGCGATGTCTCCGTCGGCGGGCGGCAGTGATTCGGGAAGCACCGAGGCCGGAGGTTCCTGAATCTCCGCGGGGGCGGCGGCCGCGGGATCGGGCTTCGGGACTTCCTTCAGCGTCTTGAAAATTTCCGCCGCTTGCGATCGCTTGAGTCCTTTGACGAGGTAGGAGTAGCTGTTTCCGCCGGCGTTGAAATAGCCGAAACTCGTCATGCCGAATCCGCAGAGCGAGAAGGGAACCCCCGCCGACAGCAGGCGCGGCGGGTCGACCCGGCGGCCCTTGGCGGATAAAGTTTCGGAGTCCTTGCGCGCACGCGTGAGCAGGCCCGATGAAGGGATCGATTCGGGGAGGCGTTCGATCGAGACCCGAACTCCGCCCGCTTGAGTCCAGGCGAGCGTCGTCGGAGCGCGGGGGGTTTCGAGCCGCGCGCCCCGCGGTTGGAGCGTGAACGCCTCGTCCGCGGAGGGAAGGACCGCGGCGCGCGAGGCGCCTGCCAGAATCGAAAGAAAAAGGCAGAGCAGCTTCATCGGTTTCAAGTGTACACCATCTTTATTCGGGGGGGGAACCGTCGCGAGGCGGCGGCTTAAAGTTCCGGAAGCGTCCCGTCGGAGACGGAGCGCTGGAAAAATTCTCCGATCAGCAAATAGCGTTTGCCTTTATGGATGGGCAAGGCGCGGTGGTCGGTTCCATAAGTCAAGTGGTGCGCCCACCAGGAATCGAACTTGGATCTATAGCTCCGCAGGCTATCGCTCTATCCATTGAGCTATGGGCGCGAAATTCAACAACGGGACCGCCATTATAGCGGATTTACCTGGACCGGTAAAGCGAGATATAGTAGTCTTGCCGTACGACGAGGAGAGGTCCCGATGAGAAAAATTAGCTTTGTTTCACTGCTTTTTCCGTTGCTCATAGCCTGCGGCGCCGGGCGTTCGGCGGCCGACGGACCGGGCGTGAAGAATCTCGATATAGCGAAGCTCGCCGAACACATTCGCGAAAGCTACAGCATCCCTCCCTTCGTTAAAATCGACGTGACCGAGCCCCGAGATTCGGGAATCCCCGGCATGGTCGCCTACACGGTCGTCTTTCAGGCGGGGATGGGGACTCAAACGCAAACGCTTCAGGTTTCCGAAAACGGGCGCCATTACTTTCTCGGCGAGTTCAAGGATCTTCAGTTCGACGCGGTCGCGGACCGGCTTTCGAAGATGCAGCTGAAAGAGGCTCCGGTGCGGGGTCCGAAGTCCGCCTCGATCGACGTCGTGCAGTTCACCGATTTCCAGTGTCCTTTCTGTCAGCGCGGCTACAGCATCATGGCCCAGAGCATCATGAAGGAGTTCGACGGGAAGGTGCGCTGGTACTACAAATCGCTGCCGCTGGTCCGCATCCACCCGTGGGCGAAGCCCGCCGCGATCGCGGCGATGTGCGCCGGGAAGCAAGGTTCGGATCAGTTCTGGTCCCTGCACGACAAGATGTTTGAGGCGCAGCGTGAGATCAACGTCTCCAACTTCGAAGAGAAGCTCGATGGATTCGCCAAGGGCTCCTCTTTAAAGATGAAGGATTTCCAGGCCTGCGTCAACGGAAAGAAGACGGAAGCGACCGTGGATTCCGATATGGCTGAGGCCGATCTATTGAAGATCGAGTCCACGCCCGCCTTTCTTGTGAATGGGCGCTTGGTTTCCGGAGCCGATTTGGACGGCTTGAAGGCCGCGATCGAATCCGAGCTCAAGAAAACGGGCGGAGATATTCCGGAGAAGAAGTAGCCGTGAGGGCGGCCCGAATATCGCTGTCGGCGCTCGTACTGCTTGCGGCGGGCATCGGCGCCGCCGCGGCCGGACGCGATCCGATGAATCACCTTAAAGGCGAGAAGAGTCCGTATTTGCTTCAGCATGTCTCCAACCCCGTGGATTGGTATCCGTGGGGCGAGGAGGCGTTCGCGAAGGCGCGGCGCGAGAACAAGCCCATTTTCCTGTCGATCGGGTATTCGACCTGTCACTGGTGTCACGTGATGGAGCGGGAGTCCTTCACGAGTGAGGCCGTCGCCAAGGTTCTCAACGAACGCTTCGTCTCGATCAAGGTCGATCGTGAGGAGCGCCCGGATATCGACAAGGTCTATATGACGGCCGCCAACGCGGCCGGTTGGGGCGGAGGTTGGCCTCTGTCGATTTGGATGACGCCGGAGCGGCAGCCGTTTTACGGCGGGACTTATTTTCCGCCGGACTCCCGCTGGGGGCGCCCGGGCTTCATCGAAGTGCTCGAACGAATCGGCGGGCTCTGGGAAAAGGACGGAGACGCGCTTCGTCAAGACGCCGCCAGACTCGCCGACGCGCTGCGGCAGAATGCCGTGATCGAAGGGCGGGAGGCCGAGCCGAAACTGGAGTGGCTCGATGGGCTTTTTAAGGAATTTTCCGAATCCTTCGATTCCGAGCGGGGTGGTTTCGGCGGCCGTCCTAAGTTTCCGATGCCGGTGAATCAGGATTTCCTGCTTCGCTATTACGCCCGCACCGGGGAGG